>ERZ838839.15-NODE-15-length-191440-cov-11.087666_pt1 | contig 191440 bp, 129 predicted proteins | sample MGYA00519909_ERZ838839 | MGnify/ENA primary metagenome ERZ838839 (study PRJEB31850, sample SAMEA3708843) | human gut metagenome | biome: human gut; feature: human-associated habitat; material: faeces | place: China | collected 2014 ...
TTGTCAATTGTCCATTGTCAATTGTCAATTGTGTTATGTCGCCCCTACATTCACCGCCGGGCAGGCACGTCCTCACGCCGCAGGGCAATTGTCAATTATCAATTGTCAATTACCAATCGAATCCTTATCTTTGCAGCGGCAAAACAAAGACATCCCATGACTACTCCAAAAATCGCGCTCGTGAAGCAAGAGGTGTACCAGGACCTCTACGTCTGTCCCGCCTCGGAAAAGGACGCGGGCAACATACTCTTCTCCTCGCAGGGAAGGGTCGGTCCCATCGGACTGATGGCAGAACTGAATGCCGACTTCTACATCGTCCACGAAGAACCGCAGTGGGAAACGCAAATCTATCGCAAGGTCATACCACACCTTGCCAAGCACCTTTACCTGCTCAAGACACAGACGCTCGACAAGCTCCCCGGACAGGAGTTCAAGCGCCCGGGCAGTCCGCATGCCAACGGCGACTTTGCCGTGAGTTGCTACGCCGTCGACTGGGGAGCGTATGACATCGTCATCTCCATCAACGTCAGCCTGCCCACACGCCTCATCCGGCAGTATCCGCACACGCTCTTCGCCTACATGATAGGCGAGGCGAACATGGCGACACGGACGGCACGCTTCGGCTACGACGTCACCCTCAACCAGCTGGCACGGGGCATCGTGGCGGAACGGTGCGGCGCGGTGGACTTCCCCTACACCTTCGTCAGCGGGGACACCCTGGAGCGACTCCTCGCCGCCAGGCTGGGACGCCCCTCGAAGAGCCGGGGTGTGTTCATGGAAATCAACTCCACCCGGGAACGCCCCGTGACGCGTGTCCCCGAACACTTCCGTCCGCTCGTCGAAGAGGCGGGACAGGAGGTCCTCCTCCACCGCCAGCTCATTGCCGAGAACCTGGAGAGCATCTACGATGCCAAGTACTTCATCAAGATGGGCGGACGCACCATCCGCGGCAATTCCGTAGCCGAGGCCATCTCGCTGGGCACGCTCGCCATCATGAACCGCGACGAGGTGATTCACAAGGAACTGATTACCGACGACTGCAACGTCAAGACGATGGACGAGGCCGTCGCCCTGGTGCGCCGTCTGGAGGCAGACCCGGCGGAATACGCCCGTCTGCTGGACGAGCAACGGCAGAACCTGACGCGCCTCTTCTTCCACCTTCCGCTGAAGTCGCTGACGAACTGCCTGAAGGACAAACGCCGACGGAACCGCCCGGCTCCCTACAACGCCGTGAGCCGGGTGCTCGACCACCTTGCCTTCGTCAAGGGACTGCACTTCTGAAACGCAACCCATCACCCGAAAAACAAGACCATGCCCATGTACGCCCCCATCCTGCTCTTTGTCTACAACCGCCCGACGCATCTGCGCCGCACGGTGGAAGCCCTGCAAGCCAACGTGCTGGCAGGCGAAAGCGACCTCTTCATCTACGCCGACGCCGCCCGGGACACCGACGCCCGTCCTGCCGTGGACGAGGTACGCGCCTACATCCGGCACATCGGGGGCTTCCGCAGCGTGACCCTCATCGAGCGCGACGAGAACTGGGGGCTGGCACGCAACATCATCGACGGCGTGACGACCCAGGTGAACCGCTTCGGACGGGTCATCGTGCTGGAGGACGACCTGGTGACCGCCCCCTACTTCCTCACGTTCATGAACGACGCCCTGGAGATGTATGCCGACGAGCCCCGTGTGGGGCACATCCAGGCGTGCGACTTCACCCGCGACCCGTCGCTCCCCGACACCTTCCTCATCCGCTGGACAGGCAGCTGGGGCTGGGCAACGTGGGCACGCGCGTGGAAACATTTCAACCCTGACGGCCGCGCCCTGCTCGACGAACTGCTCGACCGCAAGCTCGACCGTACGTTCGACTTCGACGGCAAGTACGGCTACACGCGGATGCTCCGCCGGCAAATCGAGGGGAAGAACAACTCATGGGCCATCCGCTGGAACGCCAGCCTCTTCCTCAAGGGCATCCTCTCGCTCAACGTCGGACGCTCCCTCGTGCAGAACGAGGGCTTCGACGGCAGCGGGACCCATTGCGGCGGGGGCGGACTCTATGCCACCACGCTCTATCCGAACCGCTTGCCCGTGGTGCGCATCAGCCCCATCGAGGAGAACGCGGCTGCCCGCCGGGCGTACGTCCGCTATTACGCCCGCACCAACTCCTTCTTCGCCAAAGCCCTGCGACGCATCAAGCGCACCCTGCGCGGAGACTTCGGGGCGTGAACGGACGCACCCGTCCCGCGGCACCTCCCGTCGGCGTGCCCGCCCCGCGAGGCGTCCCGCAACCCGGACGACAGACCGGCGGACGACGCCTGCCCTCCGTCAACTAACCCGTCCCCGCGGCGGAAGAACTCAAAAATATTACCTACCTTTGCACGACAATAAGGTTGCGGATTCCTATGAGAGTACTTATCATCAACACCTCGGAAAAGACGGGCGGTGCGGCGATTGCGGCACGTCGCCTGATGGAAGCATTGAAGAACAGCGGCGTACAGGTACAGATGCTCGTGCGCGACAGGCAGACCGACGCCGCGGATGTCGTGGAGCTGCCCCCCTCGTGGCTCAACATGTGGCGCTTCATCTGGGAACGCCTCGTCATCTGGAAAGCCAACCGCTTCAAGCGGCACAACCTGTTCGAGGTGGACATCGCCAACACGGGCATCGACGTCACGGAGCTGCCGGAATTCAAGCAGGCGGACATCATCCACCTGCACTGGGTGAACCAGGGCATGCTCTCGCTCAGGCAACTCCGCAGGATAACCGCTTCGGGCAAACCCGTCGTGTGGACCATGCACGACATGTGGCCCTTCACGGGCATCTGCCACTATGCCGACGACTGCGCACGCTATGAGACCGGCTGCTCCCACTGTCCCAAGCTCTACGGGAAGGGGCGTGCCCACGACCTTGCCTGGAAGGTGTTCCGGCAGAAGGCGCAGTGGATGGCGGAGAGCAACATCCGCTTCGTGGCATGCAGCCGCTGGCTGGAAGGACTGGCGCGGAAGAGCCTCCTGCTGCAAGGCAAGCACGTCACGAACATCCCCAACGCCATCAACACCCAGCTCTACCATCCGCAGGACAAGCAGGCGGTGCGCCGGAAGCTGGGGTTGCCCGCCGACCGCAAGCTCATCCTCTTCGGCTCGATGAAGACCACTGACAAGCGCAAGGGTGTGGACTACCTCATCGAGGCGTGCCACCTCCTCCTCCGCGACCATCCGGAGCTGGAAAGCCGTACCGGCGTGGTCCTCATGGGCAAACAGGCGGAAGAGAGCGCCGCCCTCCTCCCCTTCACGTGCTACAACATGGACTACGTCACCGACGAGCACCGCCTGGTGGACATCTACAACGCCGTCGACCTCTACGTCACCCCCTCGCTGCAGGACAACCTGCCCAACACCATCGTCGAGGCGATGGCATGCGGCATCCCCTGCGTGGGCTTCAACGTGGGCGGCATCCCGCAGATGATAGACCACCTGCACAACGGCTATGTGGCGGAATACCGCTCCGCCTCCGACCTGGCAAACGGCATCCACTGGGTGCTCTCCGAACCGGGCAATGAGCTGAGCGAGGAGGCACGGCGGAAGGCGCTTTCGAGCTACTCCGAGCAGGCTGTCGCCCGCCAGTATATCAACATCTACAACCAAGCCCTCGAACACTGACATGCACACCCACTTTCATCCAAAGTTCTCCCTCATCACCGTTACCTACAATGCCGGAGCGGTGTTGGAGGACACCATCCAGAGCATCATCACACAGACGTACAAGAATGTGGAGTATATCCTCATCGACGGCGCCTCGACGGACAACACGATGCGCATCATCGAGCGTTACCGTGACCACATACACACCGTGGTGAGCGAACCGGACCAAGGGCTCTATGACGCCATGAACAAAGGGCTGTCCCTTGCCACGGGCGACTACGTATGTTTCCTGAACGCAGGCGACTGCCTCCACGAGGACGATACCCTGCTGGGCATGGTCCACTCGGTGGCTGCCAGCCATGAGGCACCGTGTCCGCCCGACGTCCTCTACGGCGACACGGCACTGGTCGACAGTGAGGGCCATTTCCTGCGGATGCGCCGCCTGACCCCTCCCGAACACCTCACATGGAAGAGCTTCCGGCACGGCATGCTCGTGTGCCACCAGGCGTTCTTCGCCCGCCGTGCCATCGCCCCGCAATATGACCTGCGCTACCGTTTCTCGGCGGACTTCGACTGGTGCATCCGCGTCATGAAGCAAGCCCGGTACCTGCATAACACCCACCTGACGCTGGTGGACTACCTCGACGAGGGACTCACCACGCGCAACCACCGCGCCTCGCTCATCGAACGCTTCCACATCATGTGCCGCCACTACGGCACCGTCCCGACCGTGATGCGCCACCTGTGGTTCGCACTCCGCACGCTGACGCATCCGAAAAGAGTGCAGGCGTAGGAAAATCTGCAGCAAGCGTTGCATGTTAAATTCTTTTGTACTACTTTTGTTGCACGAACTCAATTGACAAAACATTAATCGTATAGACTTCTATGACTGATTCGAAAGCAATCCTGGAACAAGCACAGGAGAAAATGGACATGGCTGTCATGTACCTCGAGGACGCGCTTGTACACATCCGTGCCGGCAGGGCGGACGTCCGCCTGCTCGACGGCATCCGCGTGGACTCCTACGGAAGCATGGTCCCCATCAACAACGTGGCTGCAGTGACGACTCCCGATGCACGCAGCATAGCCATCAAGCCGTGGGACAAGAGCATGTTCCGCGTCATCGAGAAAGCCATCATCGACTCCGAGCTCGGCATCATGCCCGAGAACAACGGCGAAATCATCCGCATCGGCATCCCGCCTCTGACCGAGGAACGCCGCAAGCAGCTCGCCAAGCAGTGCAAAGGCGAAGGTGAGACCGCAAAGGTCAGCGTGCGCAACGCCCGCCGCGATGCCATCGACGCGTTGAAGAAAGCCGTGAAGGACGGTATGCCTGAAGACGAGCAGAAGAACTCCGAGGCCAAGCTGCAGAAGGTGCACGACAAGTACATCAAGCAGATCGACGAGATGCTCGCTGCCAAGGACAAAGAAATCATGACTGTATAACCATCCCGAAAGCTGTCCGCTTTTGAAAACGAACACGCAGACCGGCGCAGACGTTCCCTACGGGTCCCTACGACCCGTGAGGTGAGAGACATCTGCGGCGGTCTGCGTCGTTTTCTGCCGACGCTCTCCTCCTCCTATTCCGCTAGAACACGTGCACGGACTCGTTATTAGAAACACAGGCAGCTGGTACCAGGTCAAGACGGACGACGGCCGGCTGATAGACTGCAAGATAAAAGGGAACTTCCGGCTGAAAGGCATCCGGAGCACCAACCCCGTCGCCGTGGGCGACCGCGTGGACATCGTGCTCAACAACGAGGGCACTGCCTTCATCACCTCCATCGACGACCGGAAGAACTACATCGTCCGCCGCTCCTCCAACCTCTCCAAGCAATCGCACATCATCGCCGCGAACCTCGACCAGTGTTTCCTGGTGGTCACGGTGAACTACCCCGAGACATCGACCATCTTCATCGACCGCTTCCTTGCCACGGCGGAAGCCTACCGCGTACCCGTCAGCCTCATCTTCAACAAGGTGGACCGCTACAACGACGACGAGTTGCGCTACCTCGACGGACTGGTGAACCTCTATGAGTACATCGGCTATCCCTGTTACAAGGTGTCCGCCGTCCGTGGCGAAGGCATCGACGAAATCCGGTCTCTGCTCGACCACCGCGTCACGCTCTTCTCGGGGAACTCGGGCGTCGGCAAGTCGACACTCATCAATGCCATCCACCCCGACTTCCAGGCACGGACGGGGGAAATATCGGAATACCACAACAAGGGCATGCACACGACGACCTTCTCCGAGATGTTCGAGATTGGCGAGGAAGGATATCTCATCGACACCCCGGGCATCAAGGGCTTCGGCACGTTCGACATGAGCCAGGAGGAAGTGGGACACTACTTCAAGGAAATCTTCCAATACTCCGCGCAGTGCAAGTATGGCAACTGCACCCACGTGCACGAACCGGGCTGCGCCGTGAGGAAAGCGGTGGAGGAACACCTCATCAGCGAGTCGCGCTACCTGTCCTACCTGAACATACTCGAAGACGAACACGAGGGGAAGTACCGCGCCGCCTACTAGTCCCATCCGGCCGGCAAGAGAGAGGACACACACCTTTAGTGCACGAAGCATTAAACCCTGACACGTTGAAAAAGTCTAACCATGCAAGGGCGAATGCGGACGAGACCGGGAAGCTCCCGGAGACCGCCCGCATGTAAACAGAGAGACACAATCACCTGTACGTTGAGTGGTTACACGCCCGGCGGGGAAGGACTCTACCCGGAGAATCCGTTCCACGCTCCACTCAACCCTTAGAATAAAACTGAGAATATTACAAACACAAACTATTATGCCATGAATAAAAAGATAAAGTGGGGACTTGTCACATTCATCGGCTTGGGACTCATCGGCTGGGGCATTTATTCCCAGCGTCCGAAGCTCAATGAAGAACTGGAAGCCGCCGACAACTCACCGGCGCAACAAGCTAGCAACAAAAAGATACTCAACGTCAACGGCAAGATTATCAAGCCGGAGTCCATGACCGACGAAATCACCGTCATCGGCACGCTCCTCCCCGATGAAGAGGTGGACCTCTCCTTCGAGACGTCGGGAAAGATTGTCGAAATCAACTTCATGGAAGGCTCCGCCGTCAAGAAGGGACAAATCCTTGCCAAGGTGAACGACCGGCAGCTGCAAGCCGAACTCCAACGCCTCCAGGCACAGGTAAAGCTCGCCGAGGACCGGGTGTACCGCCAGCAGGCACTGCTCAAGCGTGATGCCGTCAGCCAGGAAGCCTACGAACAGGTACGTACCGACCTTGCCACCCTGAATGCCGAAATCAACATCGTCAAAGAGGAAATCGCCCTGACGGAACTGCGTGCCCCGTTCGACGGCATCATCGGTCTGCGCCAGGTGAGCGTGGGAACGTATGCATCACCCACCACCATCGTGGCAAAACTGACCAAGACCTCTCCGCTGAAGGTCGAGTTTGCCGTGCCCGAAGCTTATGCCAGCGACATGAAGAAGGGACTGAACCTGAACTTCGACTTCGGTCAGAACGATATCCAGTCCTATAAGGCAAAGGTCTACGCCGTGGAATCTTCGCTCGACAAGGAGATGCACCAGCTCACCGTACGCGCCATCTATCCCAACCATGACGGCAGTCTGCTGCCGGGACGCTATGCCAGCATCCACCTGCACAAGGCTGAAATCAAGGATGCCATCGCCATCCCGACCGAAGCCATCGTGCCGGAAATGGGCAAGGACAAGGTCTACCTCTACAAGAGCGGACTGGCCCAACCCGTGGAAATCACCACCGGACTGCGCACCGACGCCGAAGTGCAAGTGGTACGCGGACTGCAGATGGGCGACACCATCATCACCTCAGGAACACTCCAGCTGCGCACCGGACTGCCTGTCACACTGGACCACATCGATTAACACACCGCGCCTATGAACATATCCGAACTAAGTATCCGCCGTCCGGTGCTGGCGACGGTGCTCACCATCATCATCATCCTGTTTGGTCTGATCGGCTACACCTACCTGGGCGTGCGTGAATATCCGTCGGTGGACAATCCCATCATCTCCGTGAGCTGTTCCTATGCCGGTGCAAACGCCGACGTCATCGAAAACCAGATCACCGAACCGCTGGAGCAGAACATCAACGGTATCCCCGGCATCCGCTCATTGTCGAGCGTGAGCCAGCAGGGACAGAGCCGCATCACCATCGAATTTGAATTGTCCGTCGACCTGGAGACGGCTGCCAACGACGTGCGCGACAAGGTCTCGCGTGCCCAACGGTACCTGCCCGACGACTGTGACCCTCCGACGGTGTCGAAGGCGGACGCCGACGCACAGCCCATCCTGATGGTCGCCCTCCAGAGTGACAAGCGGTCGTTGCTGGAGCTGAGCGAGATTGCAGACCTGACAGTGAAGGAGCAGTTGCAGACCATCCCCGACGTCAGCAGCGTGAGCATCTGGGGTGAAAAACGCTACTCCATGCGTCTCTGGCTCGACCCGGTGAAGATGGCAGGCTACGGCATCACCCCTTCTGACGTAAAGGCTGCCGTCGACCAGGAGAACGTCGAACTGCCCTCCGGAAGTATTGAGGGAAACACGACCGAGCTGACCATCCGGACCATGGGACTCATGCACACCGCCGATGAGTTCAACAACCTGATCCTGAAAGAAGAGAACAACCAGATTGTCCGCTTCAGCGACATCGGACGTGCCGAGCTGGGTCCTGCCGACCAGAAGAGCTACATGAAGATGAACGGCGTACCCATGGTCGGCGTGGTCGTCATCCCGCAACCGGGTGCCAACCACATCGACATCGCCGACGCCGTCTACCAGCGCATGCAGACCATGCAGAAGGACCTGCCCGAAGACATCAAGTACAACTACGGTTTCGACAACACGCGCTTCATCCGCGCCTCCATCAACGAGGTGAAGAGCACGGTCTATGAGGCCTTCGTACTCGTGATTGTCATCATCTTCCTTTTCCTGCGCGACTGGCGCGTGACGCTGATTCCCTGCATCGTGATTCCCGTCTCGCTCGTGGGTGCCTTCTTCGTGATGTACGTCGCGGGCTTCTCCATCAACGTGCTCTCGATGCTTGCCATCGTGCTAGCCGTCGGTCTGGTGGTCGACGATGCCATCGTGATGACGGAGAACATCTACATCCGCATCGAACAGGGCATGGCCCCGCTGGAGGCGGGTATCGAGGGCTCCAAGGAAATCTTCTTTGCGGTCATCTCCACCACCATCACACTGGTCGCCGTGTTCTTCCCCATCGTCTTCATGGAGGGAACCACCGGACGACTCTTCCGGGAGTTCAGCTTCGTGGTGTCGGGCAGTGTGCTCATCTCTGCCTTTGCGGCACTGACCGTCACGCCGATGCTGTCGACCAAGTTGCTCAAGCGTCAGGAGAAGAAGAACTGGTTCTACCGCAAGACCGAGCCTTTCTTCACAGGCATGAACAACCTCTACAGCCGTTCGCTGAAGGCACTGCTCCGCCGGCGGTGGATTGCCTTCCCCATCATCGCGGCAGCCCTGGGCATTATCTATGTCCTGTGGAACACCATCCCTGCCGAGATGGCTCCGCTGGAAGACCGTTCGCAAATCAACATCAACACACGCGGTGCCGAGGGCATCACCTATGAGTTCATCCGCGACTACACGGAGGACATCAACCAGCTCGTCGACTCGCTCGTCCCCGATGCCGAGTACGTGACGGCACGTGTATCGAGCGGAAGCGGCAGCGTGCAAATCACCCTGAAGGACATGCAGGAGCGTGACTATACCCAGATGGAGATGGCAGAGAAGCTCTCCCGTGCCGTCAGCAAGAAGACCATGGGACGCTCCTTCGTACAGCAGAACTCCTCGTTCGGTGGACGGCGAGGCGGCATGCCCATCCAGTACGTCCTGCAGGCAACCAACCTGGAGAAGCTGGAAAAGGTACTGCCCGAATTCATGGCGAAAGTCTACAGCAACCCGACCTTCCAGATGGCGGACGTCGACCTGAAGTTCAGCAAGCCTGAGGCGCGCGTCAACATCAACCGCGACAAGGCGAGCATCATGGGCGTGAGCACCCGCAACATTGCTCAGACACTGCAATACGGACTCAGCGGCCAGCGCATGGGATACTTCTACATGAACGGGAAGCAGTATGAAATCCTTGGCGAAATCAACCGTCAGCAACGCAACAAGCCCGCCGACCTGAAAGCCATCTACGTCCGCAGCGACAACGGAGACATGGTGCAGCTCGACAACATCATCGAACTGGAGAACGGCATCGCTCCGCCGAAGCTCTACCGCTACAACCGCTTCGTGTCCGCCACCATCTCTGCCGGACTGGCTGAAGGGAAGACCATCGGCGAAGGACTGGAAGAGATGGACAAGATTGCCAAAGAGACGCTCGACGACACCTTCCGCACGGCCCTCTCGGGAGAATCGAAGGAATACAGCGAGAGTGCATCGAGCCTGATGTTCGCCTTCCTGCTCGCCATCGTGCTCATCTACCTCATCCTGGCAGCACAGTTTGAGAGCTTCAAGGACCCGCTCGTCATCATGATTACCGTGCCGCTCGCCATCACGGGAGCACTCATCTTCATGTACTTCAACGACATCACGATGAACGTGTTCAGCCAGATCGGCATCATCATGCTCATCGGACTGGTGGCGAAGAACGGTATCCTCATCGTGGAGTTCGCCAACCAGAAGCAGGCGGCGGGAGAAGACAAGATGCAGGCCATCCACGACGCCTCACTCCAGCGTCTGCGTCCCATCCTCATGACCAGCGCGGCAACCATCCTGGGTCTGATTCCGATGGCTTTTGCATCGGGTGAAGGCTGCAACCAGCGCATCGCCATGGGCATCACCGTGGTAGGAGGCATGCTCGTGTCGACCTTCCTGACCATGTACATCGTGCCTGCCGTGTATAGCTATGTGTCAACCAACCGCATCAAACAACAACTGAAAGCATGAAACGTACCTGCCTTTTACTCCTAGCACTGTGCCTGCTCACCGGCGTACAGGCGCAGAAGTTCTACAACCTGCGCTACTGCCTGGAACTGGGACTGCAAAACAACTATGACCTGCGCATCGCCCACAACAACGAACAGATAAGCGACAACAACGCCACCTGGGCGAACGCCGGACTGCTGCCTACACTCGACTTCTCGGCCGGATACGTGGGCAATGCCGACAAGAGCAGCACCACCGACCGTGCCACGGGCACCACGACCAAGGACCCCTCGACGTTCAACCAGAGCGCCGACGTGGGGCTGAACCTCAACTGGACCCTCTTCGACGGCTTCAGCATGACCGCCGACTACAAGCGTCTGCGTGAACTCAAGCGTCAGGGTGAAACGAACACGCGCATCGCCATCGAAGACATGGTGGCGAACATCGCGTCGGAGTACTACAACTTCATCCAGCAGAAAATCCGCCTGAAGAACTTCCTCTATGCCGTGTCGCTCTCCAAGGAGCGTGTACGTGTCGCCGAGACACGCCACATCGTGGGCAGCGGCTCCCGACTCGACTACCAGCAGGCACTCGTCGACTTCAACGCCGACAGCGCCCAGTACATCAAGCAGCAGGAGACCCTGCACACCTCGCGCATCCGCCTCAACGAACTGATGGCAGTGCCGGATGTCGACGAGTTCTTCATCATCCGCGACTCGCTCATCGACATCAACGCCAACCTCCACTTCGACGAACTGTGGGAAGCGACACTGGCAACCAACGCCTCCCTGCTCCAGGCCAACCAGAACGTCAACATCGCCCAGCTGGACTACAAGAAGGTGCGCTCGCGCGACTATCCGTACCTGCGCCTGAACACCGGCTACGGCTATACGTTCAACAAGTACGACTCCTCGTCGCCCACACGCAAGAGCGGCAACCTGGGCTTCAACGCCGGACTGACTCTCGGGTTCAACCTCTTCGACGGCAACCGGCGACGCGAGTTCCGCAATGCACGCCTGGAAATCGAGAACTCCCAACTGGCACGCCAGCAACTGGAGCAGAGCCTCCGTGCCGACCTGATGAACATGTGGCAGGCGTACCAGAACAACCTCAACCTGCTCAACCTGGAACGTCAGAACCTCATCACCGCCCGCGACAACCACGACATCGCCATCACCCGCTACATGGAAGGTGACCTCTCGGGCATTGAGGTGCGCGAAGCCCAGCAGAGTCTGCTCGACGCCGAGGAGCGCATCCTCTCCGTACAGTACGACATCAAGGTGTGCGAAATCTCCCTGCTCCAAATTAGCGGGAAGATTCTCGAATACCTGAAGTAAGACACGCAGCGCACCCCTGCAGATACAAAGACGCCGGGACACGGAAGGGAGCTACTCCCCTGTGTCCCGGCGTCTTTGCAGGTCCTCCCCTTATTCCTTCACCACAGGCATGGCCAGCAGTTCGGCAACTTCCGGGTTCTGCTTCACGATGACACCCTCCGGGTCGACGAGGAACATCGTCGGCAGCTGTTCCACCTTGTAGGCGGCGGCGATGGCATTGTCGCGGAAGGGAAGCCCCTCGCCCGTGTTGGTCCACACGATGCCATCCTCCTGCGTGGCAGTCTTCCACTGCGTGCGGTCCTGGTCCATGCTCACGCCACAGACGGTGATGCCGCGTGCCTGCAACTGGTCGTAGACCGCCTTCAACTCAGCCGCACGCTTGCGACACGGACGGCACCAGCTTGCCCAGAAGTCCAGCAGCACATACTTGCCCCGCATGTCGGAGAGCTTCACCTCCCGTCCGTCAAGCGTACGGGTCACAAACTCTGGAGCCGGGCGTCCGACCAGCCAACGCGAGCGGGCGTCCGTATATTTCCCGTAGAAGTCCCGGAAGCTGCGCGTCCGGGCAAATGTGACCGTGTCTATCCGGCTGTAGATTTCCTCCAGCTCGGGATAGGTGTATATCAGCAGGTCGCCGGCAAGTCGGCAAGCCACATACGTCGTCGGGTGCTGCAGGATGAACTCCCGCGTCGCCTGCTCACGCTCCGTGAACATGGCACTCAACAGCTGTTGCAGCGAGTCGAGCTTCGAGATGCCCTTCGGACCCTGTTCCGAGGCCTCTTCGTATGCCTTGTTGAGCTGGCGCTCCCGCTCACGCAAGTCTCCAAGGCTCATGGCATAGTCAGCATAGAGCTGCTGCTCCTTGCCCCCTTTCTGCACCTCCACCGACACTTCATGCAGCTCATTGCCAAAGCTCAGCCGGAACTGACTTCCGCCTTCGGCTATGAACTCCCCGTCATATTTCCCGGGAGCAGTCACAATCCGGTACGTGTCGGGGTTGTCCAGCCGACGCTTGAAACGGAACTCCGTATCCCCCTCCAGTGCCACCGAATCCAGCTTCACCAATCCGCTGTCCGGCTGCACATACGTCAGATAAACCGACCCGGAAAAAGGCTCCGGGAACTCTCCCGACACAATGAACTCATCCGCCGACTGACAGGCCATCAGCCCTGTCCCGGCAAGTAAAAAGCAAAGTACGTTTTTCATGCTGTTTCCTGATTATCTTTGGCACGCAAGTAACAAAATATTCCACAGAAAACCAACATTCCTTCCCATTCTTCTGTCAGATTCTTTCATATCTTCCGTCCACAGATTCCACTCGCCGGAAAGACCGCACGGAATGACACAATGCCAGCAAAACAAGGGTTCTACTTGACAAAAGAAGGAAAAACACCGTTTCCGACTAACGCATACTTTGAAGAAATCGTGCAAAGTAGGTTATTTTAGGAATATTCATGCGGAAGCGTGTGCATACTTATTCCAAATCCGGGGCAAAAACGAATAATTATACTGCGAAACAATATTGTTTCACTCGTCAAACAATATTGTTTGGGAAGTGAAACACTTGTGTTTGGTTCGTCAAACAATATTGTTTCATCCGTCGATGTCAAGTCTTCGGAAGACAAAGCACTTGTTTTACACTTTCGAAACACAATTTCAGAGTCATTCACTCCTGGTTCATTCCCGGAGACGTCCAATCTGAAGGTGTGAGAATGCACAGCATGTTCCCCGGTTCTGTTGCTTTATGGTTTCATCCGGACGCATTTCCTTCCGTTATGAGATGGCATGAGTACATACGGCAACAAGATGCATTTTGCGAATCGCCTGAGAATGCAAAAAAATCCACCGACTCGTCCTCCGCTCCGTTTGAAGGCAAAATAGAGAGGCTTCGTTTGACACTTTGTCGAGTAATGACAGAATGTCAAAATTCCAAAGACTCCAAGCTTCACCTGACAGCCAAATGATATCCCGCCACACATCCCCAACCTCCACGGACAGCGAAAACTCTGTTTTGATATTACTGCACGTCAAGGACCGTTTACCTGTTTGCGTCGTGAGGACTAGCGAAATGTACCTTGTACGCTCTCTGAATCTGCAACAACACATCATGGATGGTAGACTTCTGAGCCGATGCCGCCAATGCCATGCATAAAAACAGAACAGCGAACATCCCCTTTTTCATTCCTTGCTTATTACGACCTCCAACGTGACTTCAAACATCCGGACGGCTTCATCCAGACTATGGAACTCAAATTCACCTTCTTGCGGATGTAGTCTATACTGGCATTCTTGGTCATCTGATAAAGATACAGTTTGGGGAATACTATCTTTTCTCCGGCAGACACCTTCTCATAAAACTTCGAAAAGCTGTCCATGACAATGTCCTCCGCAGCCTCAAAGCCTTCCACATAATGCATTGAAAACATACACAACGCATCGTAATTCTCCTTGAACAACTCCTCTAATTCGGATGTTTTAAACATTTGCGCTTCCAGATTTTATTAGTATGACGAAAAAGAACCCAAAAACTCCTACTCCTCATCAGGAAAAAGTAGAAAATTCTTCTTCAGCTCATTTTTTCCTCCTTCTTGAGTAAGGGTTTCCGGGGGAGACGGCGTCTTAAGGACAGTGATTTTAATAAAAATAGTATCAAGTATGAAAAAGCGTATTCTGTTGTTCGTTTTACTACTTACCTCCGGGGTTGCAACATTCGGTCAGCGATTCAACTATGGAGTTCATGTGGGTATGAATGTTTCCGGCTATCAGGGTGGAGATGCTTACCGCATCTATGATGAGTCGGCAAAAGTAGGAGTAGAGACAGGAGGTGACATATCTTACCGTCTGACTTCACATCTGCTGCTCCTTTCCGGACTCAACTTCTCGCAATATGGCGGAAAATTCTCCGTAATGAGTCCGTACGTGGGAGCGACATCGGCACAAATTACGGAGTTCAAGGAAGTGAATACCCAAACACTTTCTTTTGAACTCCCCATTAAGGTCGGATATGAGCTCAACATTGGGCATAACTTCTCAATCATACCCTCCATCGGCATGTTCGGAAGGTATACAGTGGCATCACTCAAGGGGGATGTCGTATCTGCTGACGGTCTGTCCCAAAAATGGCATTCGACAACAGATTATGACCAGGATTACCATCATATGGACGCTTTCAAACGTTGGGACTATGGTGCAGAGTGCGGGATTGACTTCCGTTTTGCCCGACATTATTCGGTATCTGCAAGCTACAAGCATGGCTTGAAGAGTCTACAACCCCAATACAACCTGAAAAGCAACGCTTTCAGCCTGTCTGTGGGGTATGTTTGGTAAAACAAGTTCGACCAGACTACCGGCACACTGACATTACTCAACGAATATACAGGATTCGGCAAGATTCGCGACGTGCTTTATCGCGAGCGGTAAACTGCCTATTTCCTTCTAAAAAGCATATCCTCCTTGCAGGCGAGAGTCCCCTCCGGCAAGGAGGATATGCTTTGTTCAAATCCCATTCAAACGCCATTTGAACAACCCTCTTCCCTTCCCTGCCTCTCACCACAAAATCTCAACATTCCAAAACCACAGCGTAAAATATATTCTCGCAAAGCATAAACTTTATTAAATACCGGAATTTATACAAAGGAATATCTTGGAATGGCATTAAGAAACGTTCACATGCCCGTCAGATGCCAATCAACCCGATTCAGTTGCCTATCTGTCATTAGGAACACCTCTTTCAAAATGATAGTACAAGCTGCATGTTAATTGTATATTAATTCGATTTTATAGGTAAAATCTTATGAACGCTAATGTTAAAGTGCGGGGGAAATTCCGATTCCTTGTTGTAAGTATACGTTTGTTTCATTTCCTTTGCAGACGAAAACTAAATTTGACGAGACTTTAGGATGAACTTGAAGAACTCTTAAGGTAAAAAGATTTGTATCATTTAATGTATTAATCGCATGAGAAAACTTTCTTTATTGGCGTGTGCGCTGTTGCTCGGAGGAGCAGCGTATGCACAGAACATGACGGTGAAAGGAAAGGTCACGGCGAACGGCCTGGAAATGCCCGGCGTGACAGTTTCCGTGAAGGGGACCGCAGGAGGTACGATCACATCGCTCGACGGTGATTTTACCATCAAGGCGGATGCCGGAAGTGTACTGGTATTCTCATTCATCGGTTATGAGACCGTCGAAGTGCCCGTCAAGGGAAACGGCCCCATCAACGTGGAACTGAGAGAGAAAACAACCGACTTGGACGAAGTGGTCATTGCCGTCCCTTATGGTACGGCGAAGAAATCGACCTTCACGGGGTCGGCAGGTGTAGTCGACAAGAAAATCATTGCCAACTCACAGGTAGCAAGCGTGTCACAAGCATTGCAAGGCTCGGTGGCAGGTCTGCAGTCGTTCTCTGCCAGCGGACAGCCAGGCGAGGACGCCACCATCCTGATTCGTGGCGTGGGTTCGGTGAATGCCTCCACGACGCCGCTCTATGTGGTCGACGGTGTGCCCTATGACGGCGCCCTCTCGTCCATCTCCAATCAGGATATCGCCTCCATCACGGTGCTGAAGGATGCCGCTGCGGCTTCGCTTTACGGTTCCCGCGCCGCCAACGGCGTGGTGATGATTACCACGAAACAGGGTTCGAAGAAGTCGGCCCCCAGCATCGAGATTTCAGCCAAATATGGTTTCTCCGACCGCGCTGTAAAGGACTATGAGCAGGTGAGCACCGAACAATACTTCATGCTCGAGTGGGAGGCCATCCGCAACATGCGCATGAACCTGAAAAAGAATCCCGACACGCCTGAGGCAGCGGCTGCTTATGCCACCCAGAACCTGATACTCAACTATATCGGAATCAATCCTTACGGGACAGCCTACCCGCAACCCATCGGCACGGACGGCAAGCTCGTCGAGGGGGCACGTCTGTTGTGGAACGACAGCTGGGAGGATGCGCTTTCGCAGGATGCCCACTATACGGACCTGAGTGCCCGGGTGTCGGGAGGTAGCGAGAACTCACAGTATTACTTCTCCTTGGGATACATGGACAACCAGGGAGCCTACATCGGTTCGGGCTTCAAGCGTTACACGCTGCGCGCCAACATCACCTCGGACCTGACGAAATGGTTGCAGGTGGGCGTGAACGTCGGTCTGACACACTCCATCCAGGACTTCCCGAAGTCCGATGACTCCTCGCTGGGCAACGTCGTACTCGCCGCACGCAGCATCCCCTCGTTCTACCCCGTCTATGAGCGCGACCCGGAAACCGGTGCCTATGTGCTCGACGAGAACGGACAGCGCGTCTATGACTACGGCAAGTACCGTCACGGCTCGTATGCCGGATACAACCAGGCGCAGTCGATGCTCTATGACAAAAACGAAATCAAGCGCGATGCCGCCTCGGTGCGCGGCTACCTCCAGGTGACACCCATCGAGGGACTGACCTACAAGATGTCGCTCAACATCGACTACAACAGCCGCTTCACACACGACTATGCCAACCCGACTTACGGCAAGGAGCCTGTGACCGGTTCGGTCAGCAAGAGCAACACCCGCACGACAGGCATGACCTTCAACAACGTGGTCAACTGGGAACATACGTTCGGCGAGGTGCACAACGTCCGCCTGATGGCAGGTCAGGAATACTACGAGTTCAACACGTCGAACTTCGGCGGAAGCCGCTCGAATGTCATCACCGACGGGTATTTCGAGCCCGACGTGGCGTCCACACTGACGGGATTCTCGGGCAACAGCGACCAGTACAAGCTGTTGAGCTACTTCGGACAGGCAGAATACAACTACGCACAGAAATACTTCGCTTCGGTGTCGATGCGTGCCGACGGTTCGTCGCGTTTCCATCCGGACAACCGCTGGGGAGCCTTCTGGTCGTTCGGCGGTTCGTGGAAAATCGGACGCGAGGCGTTCGTGGAAGAGGCTGCCGGCTCGTGGCTCTCAGACCTGACCCTCCGTGCCAGCTACGGTGCACAGGGCAACGACAACGTGGGTTACTATGCCTACCAGGCGCTCTACGGCATCGGCAGCTTCCTGGGAGAGACGGCACTGACGACCTCGCGGCTTGACACTCCCGAACTGTCGTGGGAGACGAACCTGAACGCCAACATCGGTCTGGACTTCAGCCTCTGGAGCAACCGCCTCTTCGGTACCGTCGAGTGGTTCCAGCGGACGTCGAAGGACCTCTTGTTCGCCCGTGATCTGGTTCCCTCGTCGGGCTTCTCCAGCATCGACGACAACATCGGCAAGGTGCGGAACTATGGTTGGGAGTTCACCCTCGGAGGCACCCCCATCCTGACACGCGACTGGACCTGGCGTCTGTCGGTCAACGCGACGACCTATAAAAACGAGATTGTCAGCATCCCCACCGACGTGATGTGGAGCGGCACGAAGAAGTGGGTCAAGGGAGGCTCGCTCTACGACTTCTGGATGTACGAGTGGGCAGGCGTAGACCCTGAGACGGGCGATGCGCAGTGGTACATGACCGACACCGAGACCGGCGAACGGGTGAAGACGACCAACTACGGTTCGCTGACTTCGCAGGACAAGGTGAAGGTGGGCAATGCCCTGCCGAAGGTGAGCGGTGGTTTCCAGTCCGACCTCACGTGGCGCGACCTGTCACTCTCGATGGCGTTTGCCTACTCCATCGGCAACAAAATCTACAACCGCGACAAGGCAAGCCTGATGGGCGTGAGCGGTGCCAACGGCAGCACTATGAGCAAGGACCTGCTCAACCGCTGGACTCCTGAGAATACACAGACCGACGTACCCCGTCTGGAGTATGACCAGACGAGCTACTTCACCTCGGCAAGTACCCGCTGGCTGGTCGACGGAAGCTACCTGCGCCTGAAGACCGTCACGCTGAACTATAACCTGCCGAAGAAGTGGATTCAGCCCGCGATGCTGAAGGATGTGAGCATCTATGTGCAGGGAGAGAACCTCCTGACCTTCTCCAAGCAGCAGGGGCTCGACCCGGAACAGGCATTGGGCGGCGTGACCTACTGGCGCTATCCTGCCATGAAGACCCTTTCGTTCGGTATTAATGTGAAACTCTAAAAGAAGAAGAAGACTATGAGAGTAAGTTTGAAAAACATATGCATGGGGGTCCTTGCGTCCTGCTCCCTGGTGGCTTGCGACCTGGACACCACCCCCACCACCTCGTTGGAGACCAACGCGGTATTCAAGAATCTCGACAACGCCAAAGCCGTGCTGGCAGGAACGTGGAACTACGTGTTCACCTCCGGTTCCACCTACGCCTCCCTGGGCTTGAACTCCATCCTCATCAACGATGACTTCGGAGGCTCCGACGTGGTGCGTGCGGCAAGCTACGGTTTCTCCGCCAGCTACAGCCTGACGAACGGCTATTCGCGCGGTGAGTACAACGGCGTGATGTGGGACCTGATGTACACCGCCATCAACAACTGCAACAACGTCATTGCCCACATCGACGGCATCGAAGGCGACGCGTCCGAGAAAAACCTCATCAAGGGACAGGCACTCGCCACCCGGGGCTACATGTACATGATGCTGGCGTCGCACTACTCCTTCTCCATCGAGAAAGACCCGGACGCGGTGTGCGTGCCCATCTGGCTGGAGCCCAGCACCTACGACTCTGCCCTGAAAGGTATCCCGGCATCCAGCGTGTCCGAAGTCTATGACCGTGCACTGACGGACCTGAAAGACGCGCTGGACTTGATTCCCGAGAACTATTCGCATGGCAGCGTGGCAACCGACCAATACAAGATCGACCATCTGACGACCCTGGGCCTGCTGGCACGCACAAGCCTCTATGCAGCCCGTTGGCAGGACGCCTACGACTATGCCTCCAAGGCGCTTGCCATCAACGACTACATCATGACCGAGGACGAGTTCAACGAGGGCTTCAACAACTATACCAACAAGGAGTGGATCTGGAGCCTCTCCTGTACGCTGGACGACAACGACCCTGCCTACACGTTCTACTTCAAGGATACGACGACGGAAGGTGCCTACTACACCAGCCTGTGTGCCGACCCGAATTTCGTGAACAACCAGTTCGCCGAGGGCGATTACCGGAAGGACATGTACTACCTGGGCTACACGCAGCAGGGTCAGGAGTACAAGATGCTGTGCACGAAGTTCCGCTTCAAGGACCTCGACAACATGCTGGCAGACATCCTGCTGATGCGTACGTCTGAAATCCATCTCATCAAGATGGAGGCGGCTGCCCACCTTGCCGGAAAAGAGTCCGAGGCGCAGCAGCTCCTGCAGTCCTTCCGTCAGCACCGCATGAAAGACGGCTATACCGCTGCGGCAGTGACCGCCACGGGAGAAGACTTGCTGAAGGAAATCTGGCTGGAGCGTCGCCGCGAGCTGTGGGGTGAGGGTTTCTCACTGACGGACATCATCCGCAACCAGCAATCGGTGGAGCGCGAGCAATGCATGGTGCAGCAGCACGACACCAACGGTAACCCGATGTATGACGACAAGCAGGAACCCATCATGACCAATGCCGGTCACTCGCGCCTGAACCTGCCCGACGGGACCGCGTTCGTGAAGAACAGCATCTACTACCTCTTCCGCATTCCCGAGAAGGAGGAACTTCAGAACCCGGACTTGTATTCCAAGTATCCCAAGTCGGAGCTTTACCGATGACCTGAGCACTCTCTATAACTTCGATTATACCCATTGCCCTCTTTCCGGCTGCGACAGTCGGGAAGAGGGCTTTCTGTATGCTAACGCACCGGGAATCAACCTTCTGCGCTACATCCATCTTCCCTGATGAGGGTCCCAAAAACTATCCTTCAGCCTGGGACTCGCAGTTCCAGGGCTTGGGACTCACAGTTCCACGGCTTGGGACTCGCAGTTCCACGGCTTGGGACTCGCAGTTCCACGGCGTGGTACTCATGGTTCCACGGCGTGGGAATAACGGTTCCACGGCGTGGGAATAACAGTCCCAAGCCGTGGAAATCCAAAGCGAATCAAATTCAGCCGAATAGGGAAAGCGGAAGGGATACAAAAGAGCCCGGCAACAAGCGTCATTGTCGGGCAGAAGAAGGGCAGTATCCATAACGGATGGCGGAGGGGATGCACGGGGTCAGTCTTCCCGGATTTCCTCGAAGTCGACGTATTCGCCCTCGTCGGGGGCAAAAATCTTGCGGCGCGGACCGTTGCTGTGGCGACGGCGATAGGCAGTGCCGCTGTCGCTGTCGTAGTAGGTCTCTTCTTCCGCTTCATGGGCGGAAGCCGTCTGCGACTGCGCACGCGTCTGTCGGTTGGTACGGGGAGAGCCGCCAAGGAGTGCCTGCACGATGCGCAGGAGGGCGGAACTGAAGAATATTACAAGGAACAGTAATATAATAGGTATAGAAAGTAGACATCCCATAGATGATAAGTTTGTTCGGTCGGGGTTGAGCGACGGGTTTGTACATCAAACAGACTACAACTTCCGTGCCACGCGGACTCACGCCTTGCGTCGGGTGACCAGCGAGAGGAACACGTACCACACGATGATGGCTGCAAAGCTGCTGATACCCAGGAAAGCAATCAGCGGGATGCACACCCCGAGAAAGATATATTGTGTTTGATTGTCAGCCCATGACAGGTTCTTGAACTTCAGTGAGAACATCGGCAGTTCGGCAACCAGCAGTCCGGAGAACAGGCACACCAGGACAAAGAGCCACAGGGCATTGAACATGTCGGAAATCAGGAACGGATGTGCCCCGGCGGCGAGCGATGCCCAAAAGAGCGCGTTGGCAGGGGTCGGCATGCCGATGAAGGAGGTCGTCTGACGGGTGTCGACATTGAACTTCGCCAGACGAAGCGCCGAGAAGACGGCGATGAGGAAGGCCGTGTAGGGCATCCACTCGGCGACGCCGTCGAGGAAGGCGGGGTAAGGGACTTCCTTGAAGAGTGAAAAGGCTATCATGGCGGGAGCCAGCCCGAAGCTGATGTCGTCGGCCAGTGAATCGATATCCTTCCCGATGGAGGAACGGGCATTGAGCAGCCGGGCGAGCATGCCGTCGAAGAAATCGAAGACGGCAGCCATGACGATGAACAGGAGCGCCAGCTCATAGCGCATCTCGTATGCCATGACGGTGGCAATGCAGCCCGAGAACAGGTTGCAGCAGGTCACCAGATTGGGAATGGAACGGGTAATGCAGTTTGACATAAGCTTTCAGTAACTAAGCGGTTGATGGGGCGGCAAGGGGTTGCCGGTCCTCATTTGAGTCGGGCAAGGACGGTCTGGTTGCCCACGGTCTTCTGACCCATCTTGACACAGAGCTCGGAGCCTACGGGCAGGTAGACGTCGACGCGCGAGCCGAACTTGATGAAGCCCATGTGCTCGTCGATGTAGCACTCTTCGCCTTCGCTGGCGTAGGTCACGATGCGTCGCGCCACGGCTCCGGCAATCTGGCGTGCCATGACTTCGATGCCCTCAGGGGTCTCGATGACCACTGTCGAACGTTCGTTTTCCGTACTTGCCTTGGGGAGGAAAGCCTTGTGGAAATTGCCGTCCTGGTGGCTCACCTTCTTCACCACGCCGTCCACCGGATACCAGTTGGCGTGTACGTTGGTGATGCCCATGAAGATGGAAATCATCAGACGGCGGTCGTGGAAGTATTCGTGTTCGTCCACCTCCTCGGCGACGACGATGCGTCCGTCGGCAGGCGCCACAACTATCTTTTCGGTCTCTTGTCCGAAGAGCCGGATGGGACAACGGAAGAAATTCACCATGGAGAGATAAAGGCAGAGACTGAGGAACGCCACAACACTGAAGGGAGCTTTGGAGTCAACCAAGAAGAACAGCAAAGCATTGATGCCCGCCAATAGGATGAAACTGAGGACGAGAATGTGCGTCCCTTCTCTATGAAGTCTTATTTTCTTTAGCTTCTTTAATTTATTCATGATTCCAAAAAGGTAGCTTGGTTCTTATTTTCCACATAGCTAGCGGTTATTCTGCAAAAGTAGAGCTATTTTGAGAATACTGCAAGCAAAAGGACCATATATTGTTGAAGAATGTCCGCTATTTCTCATTCTTGTGACGAGTTGATAACCGGGGCATGTGCCGGGTCATCTGTTATAATCCGCTAAAGTTGGCAAACGATGCTTGGGGATTCCCCGAAACAGCACTACCTTTATCCCCTCGGAAGCGATTCAGAACCCGATAAACATACAAGAAACCTCAATAAACTCACATCAACATGCATGATTTTGTTCATTTGCACGTGCACAGTCAATACTCCATCCTCGACGGTCAGGCGAGCATCCAGCGTCTGGTAGACAAGGCGATGGCGGACGGCATGAAGGGAATGGCACTGACCGACCACGGCAATATGTTCGGCGTGAAGGAGTTCTACAACTACGTCAACAAGAAGAACGGAAAAGTCAAAGACGAAATCAAGGGACTCAAGAAGCGCATCGCTGCCTTGGAGAGCGGCAAGGAGACCGCAGACAATCCGGCGGAAGAAGTGGCTGCCTGCAAGGCCAAGGTCACCGAGCTGGAAGGCAAGCTCTTCAAGCCCATCATCGGCTGCGAGATGTATGTGGCACGCCGCCGGCTCTTCAACAAGGAAGGGAAGCCCGACCAGAGCGGCTATCACCTCGTGGTGCTGGCAAAGAACAACAAGGGATACCACAACCTCATCAAGCTCGTCTCAAAAGCCTGGACCGAGGGCTACTACATGCGTCCGCGTACCGACCGGGTCGAGCTGGAGAAATACCACGAAGGGCTGATTGTCTGCACCGCCTGTCTGGGTGGCGAGGTGCCCCGCAAGATACGTGCCGGACAGTTTGCGGAAGCGGAGGAGACCGTGCAGTGGTACAAGCGTGTCTTCGGGGACGACTATTACCTGGAGCTGCAGCTGCACAAGGCAACCGTCCCCCGTGCCAACCACGAAGCGTATCCGCTTCAGCTCGAAGTGAACAAGCACCTGAAGGAATACAGCAAGAAGTACGGGGTGAAGCTCGTCTGCACCAACGATGTCCACTTTGTCGACGAGGAGAATGCCGAGGCGCACGACCGGCTCATCTGCCTGAGCACGGGCAAGGACCTCGACGACCCGAACCGCATGATGTACTCCAAGCAGGAGTGGTTCAAGACCAAGGCGGAGATGAACGCCATCTTTGCCGACGTGCCCGAAGCCATGGAGAACACGGTCAGCATCTGCGACCAAGTGGAGTTCTACTCCATCGACCATGCGCCCATCATGCCGACCTTCGCCATCCCCGAGGACTTCGGGACGGAGGAGGAATACCGCAATAAATATACCGAGGAAGACCTCTTCAACGAGTTCACCCGCAACGAGCACGGGGAAGTCGTGATGAGTGAGGACGATGCCCGGGCGAAAATAGAGAAGCTGGGCGGATACGACAAGCTCTACCGCATCAAGCTCGAAGCCGACTACCTGACGAAGCTGACCTTCGACGGAGCCAAGAAGCGGTACGGCGACCCGTTGTCCGACGAAGTGCGCGAGCGACTGCTCTTCGAACTTCACATCATGAAGACGATGGGTTTCCCGGGCTACTTCCTCATCGTGCAGGACTTCATTGCCGCTGCACGTGAGAAGCTGGGCGTCTCGGTCGGTCCGGGACGTGGTTCGGCTGCCGGTTCGGCGGTTGCCTACTGTCTGGGGATTACGAAGATTGACCCCATCCAGTACGACCTGCTGTTCGAGCGTTTCCTCAACCCCGACCGTATCTCCCTCCCGGATATCGACGTGGACTTCGATGACGACGGACGGGGCGACGTGCTCCGCTGGGTCACCGAGAAGTACGGACAGGAGAAGGTGGCGCACATCATCACCTACGGCACCATGGCAACCAAACTTGCCATCAAGGATGTGGCACGGGTGCAGAAGCTTCCGCTAGCCACCTCGAACTACCTCTGCAAGCTCGTCCCCGACAAGATACCCGACAAGAAGGTCAACCTGGCGAATGCCATCGAATATGTCCCGGAGCTGCAGGAGGCGGAGGCATCGACCGACCCCGTCCTGCGCGACACCATCAAGTATGCCCGGATGCTGGAAGGCAACGTCCGCAATACCGGCGTGCATGCCTGCGGCACCATCATCTGCCGTGACGACATCACCGACTGGGTACCCGTGAGTACGGCAGACGACAAGGACACCGGAGAGAAAATCCTGGTGACACAGTACGAAGGCTCGGTCATCGAAGACACCGGACTGATCAAGATGGACTTCCTCGGGCTGAAGACACTCTCCATCATCAAGGAGGCCATCGAGAACATCCGCCTGAGCCTGGGACTGGAGATAGACATTGACTCCATCGACATCAACGATGCCGCCACCTATAAACTGTACAGCGAGGGACGCACCATCGGTACGTTCCAGTTCGAGTCGCCGGGCATGCAGAAGTACCTGCGCGAGCTCCAGCCGTCCACGTTCGAGGACCTCATCGCCATGAACGCCCTTTACCGTCCGGGACCGATGGACTACATCCCCGACTTCATCGACCGCAAACACGGACGCAAGCCCATCGAATACGACATCCCCGTCATGGAGAAGTATCTGAAGGACACCTACGGCATCACGGTCTATCAGGAGCAGGTCATGCTGCTCTCCCGTCTGCTGGCGGACTTCACCCGTGGTGAGAGTGACGCCCTGCGTAAGGCGATGGGAAAGAAGCTGCGCGACAAGCTGGACCACATGAAGCCCAAGTTCATCGAGGGTGGAAAGAAGAACGGACACGACCCGAAGATTCTGGAGAAAATCTGGGGCGACTGGGAGAAGTTCGCTTCGTATGCGTTCAACAAGTCGCACGCGACCTGCTACTCCTGGGTGGCTTACCAGACGGCTTACCTCAAGGCGCACTATCCTCCCCAGTACATGGCTGCCAACTTGAGCCGCAACATCTCGCGCATCGATGAAATCACCAAGCTGATGGACGAGTGCAAGGTGATGGGCGTACAGGTGCTGGGACCGGACGTGAACGAGAGTATCATGAAGTTCTCTGTCAACCGACGGGGAGACATCCGGTTCGGACTGGGAGCCGTGAAGGGAGTCGGCGAGAATGCCGTGCAAGCCATCATCGACGAACGCACGAAGAACGGTCCTTTCACGAGCATCTTCGACTTCGTGCAGCGGGTCAACCTCCTGGCGTGCAACCGTAAGAACGTCGAGAACCTGGCACTGGCGGGCGGCTTTGACTCCCTGCCCGGCGTGAAGCGGGAGATGTTCTTTGCCGCCAACGCTAAAGGCGAAACGTTCACCGAACTGCTCATCCGCTACGGGGCAAAATATCAGGTAGACAAAGCCGCAGCCATCAACTCTCTCTTCGGCGGCGAGAACCAGGTGGAGATTGCCAAGCCCGAAATTCCGCCCTTCGAGCCGTGGAACTCGCTTGACCGGCTGAACCGCGAACGGGAACTGGTGGGCATCTACCTGTCCGCCCACCCACTGGACGACTACGCCATCATCCTGGAGAACGTCTGCAACACCCACATGTCCGACCTTGCCGACAAGTCGGCACTGGTCAACCGGGAACTGACGATGGGCGGCATCGTGACCAACGTCCGGGAAGGGCGTACGCGGAACGACAAGCCCTTCGGCATCGTGAAGCTGGAGGACTACTCCGGTTCCGGCGAAATCCCCTTCTTCGGCAACGACTGGCTCACGTGGTGCAACTACCTGCGCGAAGGCTATTTCCTCTATATACGGGCGAAGTGCCTTCCCCGTCAGTGGAACCCCAACGAGCTGGACCTGAAGATAGGCTCCATCGAACTGTTGCCCGATGTGAAGGAGAACCTGATAGACAAAATCACCATCACAACCCCGCTCTCGTCTCTTGACAAAGAGCTGATAACCGACATCTCCACGCTCGTGCAGAAGAATCCCGGCAACGCCGAGCTGCACTTCCGCGTGGTCGACAGCGACGGCAAGATGCATGTCACGATGAAAGCCAATAAAGTTAAAATATCTGTTAAGCGTGACCTCATCACTTACATAAAGAGCCGTCCGGAGTTGGAATTCAAAATTAATTAATACCTTTGCGACGAATTCATTAAATACAGAAAATTATGGCACTTCAAATTACTGACGCGAACTTTGACGAACTGCTGGCCTCAGGCAAGCCGCTCGTAGTAGATTTTTGGGCTACATGGTGTGGTCCCTGTAAGAAGATTGCTCCGGAGATTGAAGCTTTGGCTCAAGAATATGAAGGACAGGCAATCATTGGTAAGTGCGACGTTGACTCCAACGACGCTCTGACAGGAAAGTTCGGTGTGCGCAACATCCCGACAGTACTGTTCTTTAAGAACGGTGAAGTAGTGGACAAGCAGGTTGGCGCCGCTCCGAAGTCCGTATTCGAGGATAAGCTCAAGGCTATTCTCTGATTGAAAGATGGAATATGATCCGCTTTCGTCCCCTTCCATGCAAGGGGAGGGAAGCGGATATTTTTTAACCGATAAAGAGCACCGATATGGCAACAGATGAATTTTTGCAGGAAGACCTGGACGATGAAAAGACCGTGGAGTTCATCAAGAACTACCTGCCTCAGGACCTGAAAGAGAAGTTCACCGACGACGAACTCTACTATTTCCTGGACCTCATCGTAGACTACTATGCTTCCAGCGGATGCCTGGATGTGGAGCCCGACAGCGACGGCTACATCGAAATCGACCAGGACGCCATCGTAGACTACATCGTGAAGGAGGCCAAGAAGGACCAGATGGGTGAATATGACCCCGAGGACATCCTCTTCGTCGTGCAAGGCGAGATGGAGTTCGGCAATTCACTCGGACAAGTGGACTGAGGGAAAGCCTTTCCGACACAAGGCAGCAAGACGAAATACGACAAACAGGACAGAAGCAGAAGAGGTCATCGGACCTTCCTTCTGCTTCTGTCCTGTTTGTTTTCCTATCTTCTTTTCCGGAAGAACTCCTGCATCAGCGTCCGCGCCTCATCGGCAAGCACGCCGCTCACCACCACCGTCTTGGGATGGAGCACGGCAGGAGCATACAGGTGATAGCCCCGTTTGTCGTCGGCTGCGCCATAGACCAGACGCCCCAGCTGCGACCAGCCCAAGGCTCCGGCACACATGGGACAGGGTTCCACGGTGACATAAAGCGTACAATCGTTGAGGTATTTGCCACCCAAGGTATGGGCGGCTGCAGTGATGGCCTGCATCTCGGCATGAGCCGTGACATCGGTCAGTGTCTCGGTGAGGTTATGTGCACGGGCAATGATGCGGTCGCGGCACACCACGACGGCACCCACCGGCACCTCGCCACAGTCTGCCGCCAGACGGGCTTCCGCCAGCGCCTGTTTCATGTAATAGGAATCATCGGGCATAGTCAGCGTCGCATATCATGTTCGTTGAACAAAGTCGGATAGTCATCCTCCATCGCACGGCAGATGAAGGCAAGCATGGTCTCGCGCATCCAGCGTCCCTTGTTCGTTATCTTGTACCTGTGCAAGTAACGGTCGACGATGGCTGCCTCATCCTCGCTCACCAGACACACCAGGCGGCGCGTACGTTTCGGTTCGGTCGGAGCTACTTTTACCCGTCTTTTGACTTCTTTGCTCATACTATCTGCAAATTTAGTCGCTCTGAGTAAATAACGAAAGATAAAAAGAGTAAATTTGCAAAAAAGACAACAACTATGGCTGAACACAACCTGCTGGGACAAGCCGGAGAAGACCTTGCTGCAGATTTCCTCCTGTCAAAAGGATACTACATCCGCCACCGCAACTGGCGTGCCGGACGTCACGAGCTCGACATCATCGCCGTGCACGACGGGACGCTGGTCGTCGTCGAGGTAAAGACCCGACGGAACGGCAGCTTCGGCGACCCCTATGAAGCCATCGATGAACGGAAGATACGCAGCATCGTATGGGCTACGGACGCCTATCTGAGGCGGTTCAACCTGGACATGCCGGTACGTTTCGATGTGATTGCCGTCACCGGCAATGCTGCCAGCCACAGCATTGAGCACATCGAGGATGCCTTCTATCCTCCCTTGGAATAAGCCCGTCCGTCGGCTATTCCATCCCCCCAGAAACTCACACGCAAAATGAGAACCGCATATGAAACACTACCTTGACCACTTCGAAATCATACGTGTCGACGAGACCGACTCGACCAACAACGCCATCCGCAACCATGAACACAGTCCCGGCAAAGAGTTCCTCGTAATCTCCGCCGAATATCAGACCGGGGGCAAGGGACAACGCGGCAACTCCTGGGAATCGGCGCGGGGGAAGAACCTGCTCTTCAGCCTGTCGTGCCATCCGACGTTCCTGCACGCCCAACAGCAATTCCTGTTGTCGCAAATCATCTCACTCAGCGTGCTCGATGTCTTCCGGCACTACATCCGTCGCTTCAGCATCAAGTGGCCCAACGACATCTACTGGCGCGACAAGAAGATTGGCGGCATCCTCATCGAGAACGACCTCTCGGGCACACACATTGCCCGCAGCATCATCGGAGTCGGTTTGAACATCAATCAAACGGAGTTCAAAGGCGGCGCACCCAATCCAGTATCACTGCTCCAGGTCTGCGGAATACACTGCAAGCGCAAGCATGTGCTGGAACGCATCCTGAAACATTTCGAATCCTACTACCGCATGCTGGAGCGCGGCGAGGTGGAAACCATCCGCGAACACTACCGCAAGGCGTTGTTCCGCCGGCGCGACTTCCATCCTTACCGGGATGCCGACGGAGTATTTAATGCCCGCCTCCATCATGTGGAGGACAGTGGACTCATCATCCTTGAAGACACGGACGGGCGTCTGCGTCCCTATGCCTTCAAGGAAGTAGAGTTTGTGTTGTGAGAAAAACGGTGTGCAGCGGTTTCTCGATTACAAGGCAGTTTCACCACTTGCCTCCTGCATCAGCATACGTTCCACGACATCGGGGTTGTGCGTACCTGTCCGGATGTTCCCGTCCGGGTCAAGCAAAAGCAGGAAAGGAATCCCCGTCAGCTGATACAGCTCAGACAGTTGCTTCGACACCTCAGGCGTGACGGTAAACTGACGCCAGGACATCTGCTCCTCCTTCATGGCACGTTGCCAGTCCGCCTCCTTGCGGTCAACGGACACGCTGATGATGTCGAGTGCAACAGGTTGGGCTGCATAGAGCTGTTTCAGATGCGGAATCGACGCACGACACGGACCGCACCACGACGCCCAAAAGTCGACCAACGTATAGACACCCGGTTTACGGACGGCAGCAAGAGTTGTCGGCTGCCTCCCGGTATCGAGAAGCGCAAAGTCCTTCAACGGCTGTCCGACGACGTATGCCCGGTATGCCTCTGCCTGCTGACGGACGTGTGCCAGACGCACCGTGTCGCAAGTACCCTTCACACAATCGAGCCAACGATCCAGTTCGTCAGCCGTCAGACTGAAAGGTTCCGTCAGCTTCCGCCCGACCAGATACACCGAGATGGACGCCTCGGGATGGCTGCGGATAAACGCATCGGTCAGCTCTTCCACCTTTCCGGCAGCCTCTTGGGAAAGCCGCTTGTAGTATGAAAGGGAGTCTGCATGCTCCTTCTTCTGCCGGGCGAACTGAAGGTCCACATACCGGCGTTCCATCTGCCAGGCGACCAGCTCGGCAGCATGAAGTGCCTTCCGGTAAGCAGCATATTCCTGTTGGGCACGTCCACCGGTGACCGTCGCATTACGCTCCTTCTCCAACGGAGAATGCCCGAACTCATACGTCAGCGGGAGGCTGTCGAGATGAACGGCTTCCATTGCAACGTGGACATTCTCCAGCATCAGACGGGTGTCCGTCTCCGTCTCATACGAGGAGCCGTCCTCGTAAGTCTCCATCCGCAGAATCTCTACCCGACAGAGCGTGGGAGATGCGACACTGCCACGGAAGGTGAAACGTCCGTCACGTGCCGTTGTTTCTCCCATCGGTTCTCCCCTGCTGCTGTCTTTCTCCAAGTTTACCAGACGGACAGTCGTACCGTCTTCCAGTCCGGGGACATGCCCGTCAAGCACAAACCCCGGAGTTTCCTGTCCCAGTGCACTTCCCATCGTCAGCAGACAACCGGAGAGGACAGACACAAATCTATTTCTGTTCATGGCTTCATGTGGTTTTGCAGGTATTCAACAATGACATCGGGCAAATTGGTCGAACAGACGATGCGTCCTTCCCCGTCAATCAGGACGAGACGTGGAATCGTCGTCAGCATGTAGCCGTCGGCAGCGACAGGCACTTGCACCTTGTTGAGCCATGCCTGAGCCCACGTCATCTGCTCCTCTTCCATAGCCTTACGCCAGGCTGTTTCTTTCTCGTCGACCGAGACACTGACGAGTCCCAGCCGTGAACCGTACTGCACTGCCAGCTCCTTTACACGGGGGATTGCCGCACGGCAGGGACCGCACCACGACGCCCAGAAGTCGAGCAGCGTGAATTGCGCTTCCGCAGGAATGAGCGCCGAGAGCCGGGCAGACGTTCCATCCGGCCGCGTCAGGTCAAAATCCGGGTAATGTTGTCCCAGCGCATAGCGCAAGGCCACTTCCAGGTTACGGTTGAGGGCATTCACCCGTGCCGTGTCGGGACAGGTCTGCACGAGGGAAGCCATCTCTTTCAGTTCGTCTGCCGTATAGACAAAGTCGGTGCGAAGCTCCTGATACATCCAGTAATTGGCTGCAAAGGAAGACGGATGCCGACGTGCAAAGCTGACCCGCGCCTCATGAAGCTTCCGCTGCGCCACCTGCACCAGTGTCCGGTACTTCCGTACGGAGTCAGGATTGTCATTGGTTGCAAAGTAGACTTCCGCCTCCTTGTAGCCCGCCAGACGTGCCTCCCGCTCCAGGTCGTAGACAGCATCAAGATACTCTTGCCAGTCAGCTTGTGCCCGTCCACCGCTGACGCGCAGGAGCTGCTCGGTCCGGTAATCTTCGGAAGCTTCCTGAAGAGCGCTCCAGGTAACGTCTGCTACCTGCATCGCCTCCGGAGAAGCCATAAAACGGACAGCATGTCGGGTGTAGAGACGTCCGTTCTTCGGACTTCGTTGCAATATGCGCAACTCGCAGAGCAACGGACGTATCACACTGTCGCAGGTCAGACAGAAAGTTCCGTCCGCGGGAGATGCCTGACAAAGGGGCAACTGTTCCCGCGACTCGACATTGACTACAGCCACTTGCAGGCTGTCCGGCATGCCCTCGATGCGTCCGCTCAGCGTGAACTGTGCCGAAGCCGGCAGCGCACACAGGGCAGCCAGAAAAGACAGAATAAGTTGTTTCATGGAGTTCTGATAGTTAAAACCGTTCCTAATTCAATGTTTATCGAACATCACGTACCCAGCGGACGGACATGTACTTGTTGGAGTTGTTGCCACTCTGACGTTCCACTCCCTCCTGTCCGCTGACCAGTTTGCGGAAGAACACCATCCGGTAGCCGTCGCCTCCCGGCTTGCTCTCATCCACGGTAGAGGTCCAGTAGTATCCTGCCTCCCCATCGTACTTCAACAGGCATCCCACTCCGTATGTCTCGCTGCTGTAGAGCACCGAGCCTCCGAGTTTCAGTCCCAGTTCTGCGCCCTGGTCGGAGCGCGTCAGCAGGGAGGCGATGCTCCCCCTCCATCCCGTCCGGTCAACCTCTCCTCCCATGCCCATCGCACGTTCCAGCTTCTTCCAGTCGTCATCGGTAGGAAGACGCCAGCCCTCGGGAGCGGATGCCAGTGCCTCCTCATAGCTCAGGAGGTTGCCGTACTCATTGAAATAGTCAGTGGTATCAGCATCGAAAGAGATGACTTCATACCTTTTATAGTCAGGTATATAATACTCTACCGTCCATATCCGGGAACCATTCCGGGCATTTTCCGTCGTCCATTCCTGGTCTCCGATACGTACCCATCCATAGGTATTCCCTTGGTTGTCGGTCACAGTCCCATGTGCTGTCGGCTCAACCGCCAGTCCGTTGTCATCATCGCTGCAAGCCACCAGGACCAGTGCGGCAAGCAGACTTATCAGCCATTGTTTCATAGTGTACTCGTGAATTGTAAAAGTTAGAACTTATATCCCGTAGCCAGAATCGCCTGTCTGACCAACTCCAGCCGCTGCATGAGGAGACTGTAGGCTCCATACTGTGCCTCAATCTCTTCCCAAGGAGTGTTCATCACCACCTTAAAGAAGTCTTCCCAATCGTAAGACGAAGGAGTATCATAGTAGAACTCGTCGCTCCAGTCCTTATAATAACTGATGAATCCCAGCTCATAGAGGGCTTCCACCTGCGTACGGTCCCAGCCGGGAATGAGGTCACCCATAAAACTATTCACGACCTTCTCCGGAATCAAGTCATAGAAGGGACCTTGGTAGTCATCCCAATTCAAGTCCTTGATGCCTTTCTCGACCAGCTTGGTCAGCACAGCCTGCGCGATCTCCCTACGTTCTCCAGCACCCAGGTGCATCACATCCTTTGTATCAATCGCAATGCAATAGATATTTGACTTGTAAGCCAAGTCCTTCCACCTGGTTCTTCCGGAGCTTTCCCGGATGCCATTAACCAGCAGGATTGAGTAAGGCAGCAGGTTCTGCGAGAGGTGCGGGAGGAAGTCGGCTTTAATCATCTCGGCAGCTGCCGCCTTTTCCTCCTGCGTCTGATAATAGCCGAAGGCATAGGCTGCATTGTTGTAACCCGTCAGGCTGTAACGGAAGTTCAGCACTTCGGTGGCATAGACAGGGGCCCCGTTGACATCCGTACCATTGAGGTCATGACGAAGCGTGTCGTTGAAGAAGAGATAGACCCCGGTCTCGTCGAAGAAGTCACGGCGCAATGCCGCCTCGGCACTGTGGTCATCCTCCTTCGGAAGGAAGAAGTTGGTATCCTCGCCGCTGGGCGTCAGTAGCTCCTCGTTGGAGGAGCAGGCTGCCAGAAATCCGAGCATTCCGGCAAGCAACATACCTATATAATAATGTGTCAAATGTTTCATAGTCTACAGATGAATGAATAACTTGGACTTAATAATTCTCGCTGCGTGCAGGCTTGCGTGCCGGACGCTCGTTGTCTCCCAGCGACACCTGGAACTCCAGCACCTTCCGCGGAATGGGCAACGTATAGGCAGGGTCATTGGTTTCAAGCCGGTAGTAGTCGCAGCGCAACGGGACGTAAGAATCGTAATACATATGTCCGTGCTCGATGGTCTTGCTCCACGGATAAGGCTGGCACACGGTGTAACGCCTCAAGTCAAACCAGCGATGGCCCTCCAGCAGGAACTCACGGGCACGCTCGTCGCGGATGAGCCCGACAAGTTCGCTTCCGCTCTGGGTGATGCTCGGAGCAGTCTCCATACGGGTTTCAAGGAAAGTCGCCAGGACGCGCCGTGCCTCAGCCTCGTCGCCGGCACAGGCCGAAGCCTCCGCCAATGTCAGGTAAGCCTCGGGGGTACGCAGCAGGAAGCAGTCGGACACCTCGCTGTAGTTGCCCCACGCACGCTGCTGCCCATTGACCTTCAGGAAGACGGGAGACTGACGGTAGTTCTGACTGGAACCGATAAAGAGATTCGTACGCAGGTCTCCACGCCGGAACAGAGCTACCATGTCATCAGAAACGAAGTAGGCAGGCATGTTGTTGCCGAACATTCCGCGCCAGTCGGCAAAGGCGACGGAAATCAGGTAGCCGCCCATGGAGAAGATGGTCTCGGGCGAATCACGATAAACGACATCCATGCCCGGAGTCAGGGAGTGCAAGTCGAGCAGGCCGTCCTGCAGTTCGAGCACCCGCCGTGCCTCGCGGGCTGCGGCTTCCCAGTCCTGCATGTACAGGTACACACGGCTGCGCAACAGGAGGGTGGCGGTCAGGTCGGCATGATAGACCGACACACGATCTTTGCCCTGCAGGCAGGCTTCCGCCTGTTCGAGGTCTGCCAGTATCTGTCCGTAAACGGTAGTCAGCGGTTCGCGTGTGAACTCGCGGTCCTCCACGTATTCAGAGAGTTTGATGGGCACTCCCGGCGTGGAGGCAGCCGTCTGCGGAAGGTAGGGCTGTGCATACAGGTTGGCTAGCAGGAAGTAGTAGGCAGCACGCAGGAAGTATGCCTCCCCCTTCACCCGTTCCTTACCTTCCACATCCTCTTCACGGGAAGCCGGCTGCCCGTCGATGAGCGACAAGACCATGTTGCACGTGTTGATTTTCTCGTAGAACATGTCCCAATAGGCTTCGTCCCCACCCACATAGCGGATATCTTCATCGACCCCCGTATCCTGCTGCCAGGTGTAGAAGGCGAACTTTCCGGAACGGTAGCCCAACAGGTCTCGGGTATTTCCAACGTTCTCCTTTACCTCGTCGCTCATGAAGTGCAGGATATCGAGGTTCTTGTGTATCTCGCTTGCTGCAGAGCTGCTGCTGCCGCTCAACACGAAGCGGCAGGGTTGCAGGTAACCGTCTCCCAGAAGTAGCTCGTTGAGGTCCTCCCAGCTCTCCACTTGTGCCTTGTCTTGTGAATACTCCTCCAGAAAATCCGAGCAGGACGAGCAGGCGAACATGCCTGCCAGCAGAAGGAGCGAGGTTCTTATCATTGTTTTCATACATCGGTCATTTTAGAAGGTTACACTTAAACCGAGCGAGAAGCTCGGACGGTCTGAAAGTTGGATGGTCGTGAAGCCACCTTGCGTCGGGGTCTGCCCCTTCAGGTCCTTGTCGGCAATGGTAAAGAGATTGCTGCCCGAGGCTGTCAGCTCCAGACGGCTGATACCGTAAGGCTGCATCCACTCGTCCGGGAAGACATAGGAAAGGCTGATGTTGCCACACTTCAGGTAGTTGGCGCTCACCACACGCAGGTCGCTGTAGTCATACATGTCCCAGTAGCTGTCGGCTATGGGCTGCACCGCCTGACCATCATATTCCAACCGTCCCGACCAGTGCCCGCTGTACTTGAAATAGTTGCCGTCGGCCTCCCCGATGATGGCGGGGATGTCCGTACGCCGTTCGTCGCCGGGATGCTGCCAGCGGTCGAGATAATCGCGGCTCATGTTGTTCTCCGGACGGATTTCAGCGGCATCGTATGCATTGCCCGATGCCGAACCGTACATCCCGAACAGACGGGTACTGGCACCCAGGCTGTAGGAGAACATGGCCGAGAACCGCAGGTTCTTCCAGCGCAGGGTCGTGCTCAGTCCGCCCTGCATGGTCGGCTCGCGTGAACCGGTCGCCTTGAGTACACGGGTATAGGTGTCATACTTGCTCAAGCCGATGAGGTCCTCATAGTGGTCTTCCCAGTCATCGAACATCGGACCGCCGTCGACCGGACTCAGTCCGAGGTAACGGTACGAGTAGAATGTCCCGATGGACTCCCCCTTGACCACTGCCGTGCCGTTCAGGAAGTCGCTCAGCTCATAAGATTCGCCATCAGGTGAAGAGGTGATCTCATTGAACGTACGCGAAAACGAGGTCGTCACCGACCATCGCCAGTCCCGGTTCATGATGGGGCTGACGGTGAGGTCGACACTGTATCCGTCATTGGAGATGTTGCCCCGGTTTACCGTATACGAGCTGTAGCCGTTGACCGTAGAGATTGTCTTGCTCATGAAGGCATCCTTGGTCCGCTTGAAATAGACCGATGCCTCCATCTGCACCCGGCTGTCGAAGAAGGAAGCCTCCAGACCGATGTTGTAGGAGTTGGTCTTCTCCCACTTCAGGTTCGGATTGGGATTCCCGTTTGCCGACGCCGTGAACTCATTGTAGTAAGGATGAAGCGGATTCTTCGTGATGGTCAGCACGGGCGACTCGGAGGTGAGCATGTTTCCCTGGAAACCGTAGGAGCTCTTCACCGTGAGGTAGTCGAGCCAGTCGAGGTCGCGCATGAAGTCCAGCTGTCCGAAGTTGAAGGAGGCGGACACCGACCAGATGGGCAGAAGCTTGTCGTTGCTCTGGTCGCCGAACTGGTTCGAGCCGTCGATGCGTCCGTTGAGGTTCAGATAGACTATCTGATTCCAGCTGTAGGTGAAGGAGGCATAGGCCGAGATGATGTTGTTCAGGTTATCCGTCAGGTGAGGAACGTTCGACGCCAACCAGCTGCCATAGGAAGGATACTCACTCAGGTTGATGTTGTTGACGAACGACAGCCCGCGGTTCGGATAGTAGCCCCTCGCCGTATAATCGTTCATCTTATAACGTGTGGAACTGGCTTCGTAGCCCACCACTCCGTTGAAGTTATGCTTCTCCCCGTCACCGAAGTACTTGCTCCAGTCCAGCTGCAGACGCACGGTCCAGCTTTTCTGGCGGGAGTTCTGAGTATTCAGCTCGCCTCCCTGCGGCAGGGTACTCGTGGAAGGAGCCACCGTGCCGTACTCACTTCCACGCAACTCCGCCACATGATTCGTCCGGTCGCCCCAGTAACTCTCGATGGTGGTGTTCTGTGCCGAATAGGAAGCGATGGCATTCGCCGACAGCCAGTCATTGAACTTGAAGCGGAAGTTGGCATCCAGCTGGAAGGAGTTTCCCTCCTGCCCGACTCCGCTGTTCTCCAACTCATTCAGGATATTGTAGTCGTACCCCTCTGTCGAGGTCACCATCTTCTTGTAGTAGGCATACTCCCCGTCCGCATCGAAAGCCGGGATGGCACGGCTCGCCGTGTAGGCATGCTCCACCGGAGACAGGGAGCTCTGCGGATAGGAACGCCGGGTGATGTTCCCCTTCATGTTGAACGAGGCGTCGAGCCACGACGTCAGGTTCGCATCGAGATTCAGCGCGGCGGTGTAACGCTTGTCCGATGTGTTCTTCACCACATCGTCGGTGTCCGCATAACCGATGGAGGCATAGTAGCGCCCGGCATCCGAGCCTCCGTTGACACTCATCGTGTGCTGCTGGGAGAAGCTGTCATGCGTCAGCAGGTCAAACCAGTCGGTGTTCAGCGTCTCCAGCCGTGAGACATTGCTCGCGAACTCGTCGTAACTTATCTGGTGCTTGTAGAGCTGCATGAGCTGTCCTTCATACCCCACCGGGGAGATGTTGGTGCTGTAGACATAGCCCGAGTTATACAGTTCCCGGGAGAACTGGATGCGCTCCTTCGAGTTCATCACATCCACCGAGCGGTCCGAGTAACGCGGACGCAGCTTGTAGTTGAACGAGTTGGTATAGCGTATCTCCGGCTTGCCCACCCGTCCGCGCTTGGTGGTGATGACGATGACGCCATTGGCAGCCTTCGAGCCATACAGGGCGGTAGCGGAAGCGTCCTTCAGCACGTCCAGCCGTTCGATGTCCTGCGGGTTCAGTCCGGCAATGGCATTACCGATGCGGTTGACAAAGTCGGGGTCATTGAGCTCTTCAGGGGTTATCTGCACGGCATCCTGCACCACGATGCCATCGACCACCCACAGCGGTTCACGGTTACCGATGATGGACGAGGTTCCGCGGATACGTATCTTCGGCGCCACCCCTGCCTCGCCGGAATTGCTCATGAACATCAGGTCAGTGACCTGCCCTTCGAGCATCTGGTCGATGGAGGTGTAGTCGGGACGGATGATGTCTTCCGCCTTGACCGTGGTCACGGCACTCGTCAATGCCCGCTTGTTGATGACCTGATAGCCGGTCACGACCACCTCGTCGAGGTTCTGCGAGTCATCCTCCAGGTAGATGTTCAGCGGACGTCCCTTCCAGGTGAGATGCTGTGTCTTCATGCCGATGAATGACACGGTGAGCCAGGGCTGCTTCCCGTCCCGGGTCTCGGTCAGCGGAAGTCTGAACGAACCGTCAATGCCCGTGACGGTTGCCTGGGAAGCCCCGTCCTGCTTGACAGAGACACCTGCCAGCGGCTCGCCTTCACGGTCGACCACCTTTCCGGTCGCCGTCTGTCCCTCATCCTGCTTACGTCGGATGACCACCGTGCGGTTGTCATCGGCAATCTCGTAAGTCAGTCCGCTCCCCGCAAGGCAATGGCTGAGAATCTTGTCCAGCGAAGCATCGGTAAAGTTGTAGTCCTTCTTCTGCAGTCCTTCCACGGCATTGTTGCTGTACATGAAGTTCACCTGCACCTGCTTCTTGATTTCCACGAACAGTTCCCGGATGGAAGCCTGTTTCAGCCGGACGGTCACCGGTTTGTCTGTCTGTGCCATCACCACCGACGAACCCGACAGCAGGATGGAGGCAAACAGCAACCGTGCTAGTTTGCGTTTTTCTCTCATAATGTATTGTGGTTAGTGTTTCAATAAATGTCTTTTTTCAGAAATGAGTACCTGATTCTTCTTCAGCGTGATGTCTGCCTCCCCAATCAGGCTGACCACTTCGACAAAGCGGTTGAACGTGTCGTAACGGTCAAGGTCCAGCGTAAAGCGCATCTGTCTGACCTTGTCGCTGCTGAACGAGGCATGCACGTCATACCAGCGCTCCATCTCTCTCATGATATAGTCCAGCGGACGGTTGTCGAACACGAAGCGTCCGTGATGCCATGCCGTAGCCGCATAGACATCCGCGGGCAGGATGCGGATGCCTCCCGCCGCATCGACAACCGCCTTGTGCCCGACGGGCAGTGACACCTCCTCCCGCGGGGAACGCACATCCAGCCGTCCGCTTTCGAGGACAACCTCCAGACAAGGCTCATCCTCCCGGCAACGGATGTTCAGTTTCGTTCCCCGTACCAGGAGGTCCGCCTTTTCCGTGTGGATGGTGAAGGGGTGGAGCGAATCCTTGGTGACCTCCAGATAGGCTTCGCCCGAAAGGTTGATGTGACGGTTGTGTGCCGAGAAACCGGTCGGCACTGCCAGGGAGGATTCGGCATCGAGATGAATGTCCGTCCCGTCGTCCAGGCGCACCTTGTACTCACTGCCTTGTGGGACGACGACACGCGTATAGAGGTCGGGCGACAGCTCTTTGTCTCCTGACGAAGCTCCGGTGAGGTCGGCGGAAGCGAACGTCCCGCTCAGCAAGTCGTCGGTACGGACAGACTTCTGTCCGTCGGGCCAGGAGATTTCAGCCAGCGTTGTGCCCGGACCGATGGGACTCTCCTCGCCCGTCCGGAGATACCAGCCTGCCCACGCACCGAAGACCAATATCAGGATGGCGGCAGCCGCTGCCAGCCGGTATCTGCGCCGGTAGAGGCGGGACAACACACCGCCTCGGACTCCCATACGGCGATAGAGTCCCTGCCACGTCCGTTCCTGCCACGCCGTGTTCTCGTCGAGCACCGCTACGGTCAGGAAGTCGGACGCGAGCAATTCGTCCGCCAACCGTCGACAGTCCGCATCACTGTCCGTCAGTCTCCTCAACTCCTCCTGTTCCGGTCCGGTGAGGGTCCCTGTCAGCTGTTTCATGACGAGCTGTTTCACCCGTTCGAGTTTGTTTGTGTCCATAGGGTATGCTTTTGTTTAACCAGAATCTTTGAATTTATACCCTAAGAAACAACCAACCCCCTGCTTGGTGTAATACCTGATGTGATTTTTTTTTGCAAGTCCGGATGAAGCGAAGGGCTGGTTTCCCCTTCCGCAAGCCCTACACACCGACTTGCCCGTCTCCCCGGAGAGGCTTCCGCAAGACAGCACCGACGGCTTGCGCATCCTGCTGTCGCGAGATGAGCTTCTCGTTTTGCCGAGATGAGCATCTCACTGGTGACGTCATGCTCAAAGGGAAAGGAGGGAGATGAGCAAGAGAAAAAGAGGAGCTACGCACGATGTGGCAACCAGTTACGGGAAAAGGCACAAAGGAGATGAGCAAGAGGGTCATGCCGTCTTGCGCATGAGGTCGGAATGAGAGGGCGGAAAAGCGGACTTTGACAGCCCGAAAAGGGAGAAAAAAGGAGCTGAAGGAACGAACAGACTACGGGGGAAGGTCCCGGAATCTCCTAGCCCAGCTGCATGTGCAGGAGCGGATAGGGTTTCCCCTCCCCGTCCCGTTCAGAACGGGACACGACGCGGAATCCCATGCGCTCATAGAATCCGAGGGCGGCAGTGTTGGCTTCGTTCACATCGACACGGGTCGCCTGCAACACCTCGATGGCGTGACGTACCAGCTGACGACCGATTCCCTTTCCACGGGAAGCATTCTCGACAAACAGCATTTCGATGTTCCCGTCGGCTGTGCCGATAAACCCCGTCAGTCGGGCGTCCTGTTCGAAGCCCGCCAGCGTGACCTGTGGGAAATAGGTAGGGACCTGCTCCTTGTAGTAGCGGAAGTCCTCTTCGCGAAGGAAATCGTGCGTGGAGCGCACCGCGCTCTCCCATATTTCCAGCAAACGGGGATAGTCTGTAGGCTCAATACGGCGAATCATAAGTTCTTTTTTAGGATACAAAAATAAGCATCTTGCGGGAGACTTCCAAAAGTGTCCGTCATGCCGGACGCGCCAGCAGGTGGCAGACCGCCAGCAAGGCGTCCTTGAGCCTGCGCCGCAACTGGTGGTTGGCATTGTTGATATGCTTCTTTACGGTGTTGATGGTGATGTGAAACTCTTCGGCAATCTCCCGCTGCGTCTTGCCGGACAGGCTGGCGGCATAGACCTGGCGGCAAGCCGTCGGCAGGTCATCGAAGGCGGCATTGACCATCTGATAGACTTCCGCCTTAATCATCCGGATGGTGACCTCCTCTTCCTGCGGCTCCCGGGAAACGGCTTGTCCTGCATATTCGGTCTCGACACGGGCATGCTTCAGGTGGTTCAAGATGGCGTGATAGAGCGACTGGGACAAGTAGGCACGGAAAGCGACGAGGTTGGGAAAGACCTCCTGACGTTCCCAGATGCGGAGCCATACATCCTGGATGAGGTCTGCCACGACCTCTTCGTCCGGAATGTATTGCATGCCGAAATACTTCAAGCGGCGGAAGTTCGCTTCATACTGCTGCTTGAAGATACGGATGTCGGTCAGGTCGACTTCCTTGTCAATGTCTGCATGGTTTCCGGACAGGTTCATGAATGTAGTTCTCCGAAGATGTTTTGAAGGGTTGAATCGCCTTTTCGTGCGTCGGCGGTAAAGGTACTACATTTGCAGGAAACATCCATTCATGTGGACGGAGTTTCGCAAAAAAACGGTGATGACTTGACATTGTGATTTGGATAGCTTGCACGAAAGTGCATGATTGGCCTGAAAAATACTAACTTTGCAGCGCACAAATGTGCATGGGCGCCTGAAAGGCATGCGCAAGTCGTGTTTCGACGGCCCCGTCATGAACAAACCAGATATTCCGGAACGACATGATAAAACGAATATTCCTTTGGGGAGGGCTGATGCTGGCAAGCCTCTGCGCATCGGCACAGAGCGACACACTGCTGATGCGAGTGGGACACCTGCCGGTGTCGCGGGGCGAGTTCCTTTATGCTTACCGCAAGAATGCCGGCGCCCTGCCTCCGTCGGATTTCCTGCGACGCTTCGTCCGCCTGAAGTGGAGAGTCTGCCAGGCACAGACGGAAGGACTGGACACGACACGACTCTTCCGTCAGCAGTTCGAGAACTGCAAGCTGCGGTTGCAGAAACTCAACCGTCAGCAACAGGCTTCCGTCTCTCCCGAAGCACCGGACACGGACGGACGATGGATTGCACACGTCTGCCTGCGCATCCCCCAGTCGGTCTCCTACAGTGGCACCAGAGCATGGGTGGCAAAGCTCGACTCGGTGTCGGCTGCCATGCCGTCGGCAGGGGAACTGGCAAGCTGGATTGAACAGAACGCCGGACATCTCCCCGCCGGATGGCAGGCGGAAATCGTCTGCGTCAAGCCTTACCAGCTGCCCAACGAGCTGCTGACACGGCTGCGTCTGCTGAAGCCCGACGAGACCTCCCGCCCCTTCCTCTCGGCTGCCGGCGTGCATCTCATCGGACGGCTGACGGAGGAAGAGATTCCGGAAGAAGAGGCTGCGCCGAGAGTCCGGGAGACCGACAAGCAATACCTCCTGCGCGAATACCACGACGGACTGCTTGCCGGCATGGTGGAAGACGAGCTGCTGCAAACCGACGACGAGCGGCTGAAGCACTACTACAAGAAACACAAGAAACACTACCGCTGGAAGTTGCCCCACTTCAAGGGCATCATCCTGCAAGCCAATGACAAGGAACGTCTGGAACGACTCCTGACCTACCTCGACGGCTTTCCCGAAGAGGAGTGGACCGACGCCATCCGCCGGTTCGACGAGGTGGGCGGCTCGCAATGGCTGAAGGTGGAAGAAGGGCTTTTCCAGATCGGGACCAACGCATCGGTCGACAAGCTCTTCTTTGGACAGGGGGAGTTCACCCCTTCGCCCGACTATCCCTACGTACAGGTGCTGGGCAAGGTACTCAAGCGGAAGCCGGAATCCTACAAGGACGTCTACGCACTCCTGGAACGTGACTACAAGGCGGGCATGCTCGCCAAAGAAGAAGAAAAGTGGGCAAAGAAGTTTAAGGTTGAAATAAACCAAGAGGTTTTAAAAACAGTTAAGAGTCACGATGCTATATAGATTAAAGCTGTATCTTCGTTCACTGTTTTTGCATCTTCGTGGCAATATGAAAAAAAGAGGATACCCGCTTCTCGGCCTGGCGGTTGTGCTGGCAGCCTGTGGCAGTCCGACCGACCACCGCGGCAAGACACCGCTGGTGGAAGTCGACGGGAACTTCCTGTACGCCGAGGATGTGAAGCCGCTCATGCCCGTAGGGCTGTCGAAAAAGGACAGCACCGCGTTCATGGACAACTACTTGCGCAACTGGGTGGAAGACCGGCTGCTCTATGAAAAGGCTGAAAGCAACGTCCCCGACATGGAGCGCATCGAGGAACTGGTGCAGAGCTACCGCCGTTCACTCATCATGCACAGCTACCAGCAGAACCTGGTGGCACAGGAACTGACGGACGAACTGTCGGAAGTAGACCTGCGCGACTTCTACGAGAAGAACCGGACGCTGTTCAAGACGGACGAAACCCTGCTGAAGGGGCTTTTCATCAAGGTTCCCCTGACGGCAAAGGACCTCAGCCGCATCCGCCGCTGGTACCGGCAGAAGGACGAAAAGTCCATCGACCACCTGGAGAAATACAGCCTGGGACATGCCGCTGACTATCAGTACTTCTACGACCGCTGGATGCCGGCATCCGCCATACTCGGCAAGCTTCCGCAGAAGTTCAAGGATGCCGAGAGCTACTTGCGGCGCAACCGCGACGTGGAGCTGAAGGACACGGCATACTACTACTTCCTGCATGTGGACGAGCTGCTGCAACGGGGAGAAGTGAAACCCTTCGAAGCTGCACGCGACGAGGTGAAAAGCGCCCTGGGCACCCTCCGGCAAGCCGACTTCATGCGCAAGGTAAGGACCGACCTCTACCAACGGGCTGTTGATAACGATGAAATTAAGTATTATTATAACAAAGACCAATGAGAAGACTGTTTACTAGCAAGCTCCTGTTGCTCTTGTGTGCCTGGACGCTGGGCACCGCCACCTATGCACAGGACAATATCATTGACGAAGTGGTGTGGGTTGTCGGCGATGAGGCCATCCTGAAGTCCGACGTCGAGCAAGCCCGCCTGCAAGCACAATACCAAGGCATCAAGTTTGACAAGGACCCCTACTGTGTCATCCCCGAACAGATGGCGGTGCAGAAGCTGTTCCTCCACCAGGCGGTCCTCGACAGTGTGGAAGTGTCCGACACCGAAGTGTTGTCCATGGTCGACCAACGCATGAACTACTACATCCAGCAAGTGGGCTCGAAGGAGAAGTTCGAGGAATACATGAACATGACCTCCACCCAAATCCGCGAGAAATGGCGCGAGGACGTGCGCAACGAGATGATTGCCGACAAGATGAAACGCCAGATCGTGGGCGACATCAAGGTGACTCCCGCACAAGTACGCCGCTACTTCAGCCAGCTTCCGCAAGACAGCATCCCCTATATCCCGACTCAGGTAGAGGTGCAGATCATCACCCAGCAGCCGAAGATTCCCCAGGAAGAGATTGACCGTGTGAAAGCCCGTCTGCGCGACTTCACCGAACGGGTGAACTCCGGCGAGACACAGTTCTCCACCTTGGCCCGTCTGTACTCCGAAGACCCGGGCTCGGCCCGTCAGGGAGGAGAGATGGACTTCATGGGACGCGGACAGCTCGTACCGGAGTTTGCAGCCGTCGCCTTCAACCTGACCGACCCCAAGAAGGTGTCGAAGGTCGTGGAGACGGAATACGGCTTCCACATCATCCAGCTTGTCGAGAAGCGCGGCGACCGCATCAAGGTGCGCCACATCCTGCTCAAGCCGCAGGTGTCGGAACAGGACCTCAACGCCTCGCTCGCCCACCTCGACTCCATCGCCAACGACATCCGCAGCGAGAAGTTCACCTTCGAGAGTGCCGCCCTCTATCTCTCGGACGACAAGGACTCGAAGAACAACAACGGTCTGATGCCGAACTCACAGCTGGGCACCTCCCGGTTTGAGATGGGACAGCTCCCGCAGGAGATTGCCGTCGTGGTGGACAAGATGAACATCGGCGAAATCTCGAACGCCTTCACCATGATTGACGCCAAGAACGGCAAGGAGAAGTGTGCCATCGTCAAGCTGAAGACACGCATCCCCGGGCACAAGGCGACCATCACCGAGGACTACCAGCGACTCAAGTCCGTCGTACTGGAAAAACTCCAGAACGAAAAGCTCCAGAAGTGGATTGCCGAGAAACAACGGACCACGTACGTCCGCATCAACGACCGGTGGAAGAACTGCGACTTCCAGTACCCCGGATGGATTCACTAAAACAACAGGAAAAGGAACTGACATTATATGTTTGATACTGAAAAGCGTAGAAACATTCTAGGCGGGCACAGAATATTACTGTTTGGTATTCTGTGCCTGTTTGGCATTTGTGCGGCGCAGGTGCGCCCGACGAACGGCAAGCAGAAAAAGGAGCCACAGAAGACCAAGGTCTATCTGCTGCACTCCGACATCCTCCGGTTCAACAAGGAGCAGAACCCCGACGCACAAATCCTGGTCGGCAACGTACGTTTCCGCCATGACAGTGCCTACATGGACTGCGACTCGGCCTACTTCTATGAAGCCCGCAACTCCTTTGAAGCGTTCGGGAACATCAAGATGCAGCAGGGCGACACGCTGTTCATCTATGGTGACTGGCTCTACTATGACGGCAATTCGCAGATAGCCATGCTCCGTGAGAACGTGAAGATGCAGAACCGGAACACCATCCTGACAACCGACAGCCTGAACTACGACCGGGTGTTCAATCTGGGCTATTTCTTCGAAGGCGGTACGCTCACCGACGAAGAGAACATCCTGACGTCCGACTGGGGCGAGTACAGCCCCGCCACGAAGAATGCCGTGTTCAACTACGACGTCAAGCTCGTCAACCCGAAGTTCACCCTCACCTCGGACACCCTGCGCTACAACTCACAGACCAAGATAGCCAACATCGTAGGCCCCTCGGACATCGTGAGTGACCAGAACCACATCTATTCCGAGCTGGGCTTCTACAACACCACAAGCGGTGAGGCCATCTTGCTGCAACGGTCGGTACTCACCAACCAGCAACGTCAGCTGGTGGGCGACAGCCTGTTCTACAACCGGAACAAGGGGTATGGCGAGGCGTTCCGCAACGTGGTCATGACCGACACCGAGAACAAGAACCTCCTGACCGGTGAATACGGCTTCTACGACGAGCTGAAGGGGAATGCCCTGGTGACCGACAGCGCACTTGCCATCAACTATTCGCAGAACAACGACAGCCTCTACATGCACGGCGACACGCTGCGGCTCATCACCTACAACATGAACACCGACTCCGTCTACCGGAAGACGTTCGTCTACCACAAGGTGCGCATCTACAAGAGCGACCTCCAGGGTGTCTGCGACTCGCTGGTCTTCAACTCACAGGATTCCTGCATGACAATGTACCACGACCCCATCGTGTGGAACGGCAAGCAACAACTCTTCGGAGAGGAAATCCGTGCCTACATGAACGACAGCACCATCGACTGGGCACACATCATCAATCAGGCCATGTCCATCGAACAGATGGACTCGGTGCACTACAACCAGGTGAGCGGAAAGGAAATCAAAGCCTACTTTACCGGCGGAGACCTTCGTCAGGTCGATGTCATCGGCAATGTGCGTCTGGGCTACTTCCCTGTCGACGGGAAAGACAGCACGCTCATCGGCTACATCACTGCCGAATCCAGCCTGATGAACGTCTACCTGCTGCAACGCAAGGTGCAGAAAATCAAGATGACCACGCAGACGGACGGCGTAATGTACCCGATGCTTCAGATTCCTGAAGACAAGCTCTACCTGCCCTCGTTCGCCTGGTTTGACTACATCCGTCCGCTCAACAAAGACGATGTGTTCCGCTGGCGCGGCAAGAAAGCCGGACAGGAGCTGAAGAAGAGCGTCCAACGCAAACCGCCTCTGCCCACGCTGAAAGGGTTGCTGAAGAAATAGCCGGTTCACGATGGGACTCTTTCAGACACGCCGACCCCGGGGATTCCACCATACCTATATATATTATGGTAGACCGTCCTCCCGCCGTGCAGCTCCGGGAAGGGAAGCAGGCGACAAGGAAAGGCTGTTCCGGGAACGCTGGCACCGGCGCACCCCATCCCGCCGCAACCCGCTGCTCGTACGACTCGTCCTGCTGGCACTGCTGGCAGGACTGCTCTATTACCTGTTAAATGGAAGTCAGACTATTCTATAAGCTACATCTATGAGTGATATAATTCGTGTATTACCCGATTCCGTTGCCAACCAGATAGCCGCCGGCGAAGTAATCCAACGCCCCGCTTCGGTGGTGAAGGAACTCGTGGAAAATGCCATCGATGCCGAAGCCAAGAACATCCATGTGTTGATAACCGACGCCGGGAAAACCGCCATCCAGGTCATCGACGACGGGAAAGGCATGTCAGAGACGGACGCCCGCCTCTCCTTTGAACGCCACGCCACCTCCAAGATACGCGAGGCAGCCGACCTGTTCGCCTTGCACACCATGGGCTTCCGTGGAGAAGCGCTTGCCTCCATCGCTGCGGTGGCGCAAGTCGAACTGAAAACGCGCAGAGAAACCGACGAACTGGGGACGCTGATTGCTATTGCCGGTTCGAAACTTCAGAACCAGGAACCGGTGTCGTGTGCCCGGGGATGCAACTTCACGGTGAACAACCTGTTCTTCAACGTGCCCGCACGCCGCAAGTTTCTCAAGTCCAACCAGACAGAGCTGAGCAACATCCTGAACGAGTTCGAACGTATCGTCCTGGTACACCCCGACGTAGCGTTCACCCTCCATCACAACGAGTCCGAGCTGTTCAACCTGCCTGTCTCTCCCCTCCGCCAACGGCTGATCGAGGTGTTCGGAAAGAAGCTTAACCAGCAGTTGCTCAACCTGGACGTCGAGACATCCATGGTCAAAATCAGCGGCTATGTAGGCAAACCGGAATCTTCGCGAAAGAAAGGCTCACACCAATACTTCTTCGTCAACGGACGCTACATGCGCCATCCCTATTTCCATAAAGCCGTGATGGATGCCTACGAGAACCTCATCCCTGCCGGCGAACAGATATCCTACTTCATCTACTTCGAGATTGACCCGGCAAACATCGACGTGAACATCCACCCGACGAAGACCGAAATCAAGTTCGAGAACGAGCAGGCCATCTGGCAGATACTCGCTGCCGCCGTCAAGGAGTCATTGGGCAAGTTCAATGCCATCCCGACCATCGACTTCGACACGGAAGACATGCCGGACATCCCGGTCTTCGACACGTCCGGCTATGCCGAAGCGCCACGCATGACCTACAATCCCAGCTACAACCCGTTTGAAACGAGTGAAGAAACTTCGTATGTTCCGGGAACAGGAAACAGCAGTTCCGGCGGCAGGTCGGCATCCACCTATGTACCCAACTTCGACGAACCGTCCGTGCCCGACAATTGGGAAAGTCTCTACCAGGGAGCACTGAAACCCGACCTCCCCGAATCGGTACCTTCCGAGACTCCGGAAGCCACACCGACGGAACCTGCCACCCATCTGCTCGCCACAGCCGGAGAATCCTCCGCTGCCGGAGCCGGTGCAGAACGTGCCGCCCAGCACTACCAGTTCAAGGGACGCTACATCCTCACCTCGGTCAAATCCGGACTGATGCTCATCGAGCAGACCCGTGCCCACATCCGGGTGCTCTACGACCGCTACCTTGCCCAGATAGTCAAACACCAGGGGACCTCACAAGGTGTCCTTTTCCCGGAAGTAGTGCAATTCCCCGCGTCCGAAGCAGTCATCCTGGAAAGCATCCTCGATGACCTCTCCGCCATCGGCTTCGACCTTTCCAACCTGGGTGGAGGAAGCTATGCCATCAACGGCGTACCTGCCGACATTGAAGGCATCGTCCCCGCAACCCTCCTGCACGACCTGGTCCATACAGCCATGGAGAAAGGATGTGGCGTCAAGGAGGAAGTCCATCATGCCCTCGCCCTCGTCATGGCAAAAGCCGCCGCCATCGTGCCGGGACAAGTGCTGAGCAACGAGGAAATGGACGGGCTGGTAGACGCCCTGTTCTCCTGCCAGACACCCAACTATACTCCGGACGGAAAAACCATCCTGTCCGTCATTCCGGGCGATGACATTGATGCCTTGTTCTGAGACAGACCGGACTCTCTCCGGACGAAAGCATAAGATGCATAAAATATATTTTACAAGTTAAGCGCATGCATCTGAACATAGAAACTGACACTTCAAACCCGTCAGGAAAGGATAAAACGAACAACAGGAAAGCACGCCCTGACCAATATACATCTTCAACCCGTTGAAGCCTAAGCAAAAAGGCACTTCCTCAAAAAAAGCCTTTCCTATAAATTGCTAGAAAATGAGCCTATTAAGTAATAACTTGCCACCGGAGGCATAAAATAATTGCCTTCATAGACTAATGTTAAGTATAATTTGTGTATCTTTGCATGTAGTAGCCAGTTCTAATAGAAGAGTTTGAACGGTACGAAATTTAATATTTAAGACAAATAATAGTAATTCATAAATAACATAATTATGAAAAAGTTGATGCTTGCACTGGCAGTAGCCAGTTTGTCTTCTGCAGCGATAGCACAGGAGACTTACACAGTGACTGATGTCCCTGTGAAAGAGAAAAGCGTAGAAACCAACTCCTTCTGGAGCAACTGGTTTATCAGCGCTGGTGTGAATTACAATGCGTTCTATTCAAGCCAGGAAGAAGGTATCTCCAAGAATCCCTTCAATGATCGTGGAAAGTTTGGTTTCAATGTAGCTGTTGGTAAGTGGTTTACTCCGGGCTTGGGTATCCGCGCCAAATTCGACGGCGTGAAAGGTGTCCAGGTAAACGGTGGTGTATGGTCACCCGACAACATCGACTTTGACTATTGGAACCTGCACGGCGATGTATTGTTCAACCTGAGCAACATGATTTTCGGCTACAACGAGAACCGTGTATGGAACTTCATCCCCTACCTGGGTGCTGGAGTAATCCGTAACTGCTCTCAGAACAACTACATGATGGGTGCCAACGTAGGTATCCTGAACACCTTCCGTTTGAACAAGCGCCTCAGCGTGAACTTCGAACTTTCTGCATTGGCAGCACCGAAGAGCTTCGACGGCATCGGTTACAAAGCCAGCGGCAACAAGATCTGGAGAGGTGCCGACAAGGTATTCACCGCTTCGGTTGGTTTGACCGTGAACCTGGGCAAGACCACAGGCTTCCGCAAGGCTGTTGACGTAGATGCCTTGATGGCATTGAACGCAAGCCAGCTCGATGCATTGAACTCTGCATTGGCAGCTCAACAGAACGAAAACGCTCGCCTGAAAGAAGAATTGGCCAAGAAGCCGAAGGAAGTAATCAAGACCGACTATCGTAAGGAATACGTAGGTGCTCCGCGCTCTATCTTCTTCAACATCGGTTCTTCTCAGATCGCTTCCAGAAAAGAAATCGTGAACTTGCAGGTATTGGCTGATGCAGTGAAAGCTGACAGCAACATCAAGCTGAAAGTTACCGGTTATGCCGACAGCGCAACAGGTAGCGCCGCATTCAACCAGAAGTTGAGTGAGAAGCGTGCAAACCGCGTTGCTGACGAGTTGGTTAAATTGGGCGTAAGCCGCGACAACCTCGTTGTTGAAGGCTTGGGTGGTGTAGCTACCTTGAAACCCAACTCTTACAACCGTCGTGTAATTGTTGACGTTGTGAAATAATCGCTGAAGATTAAGACTTACTAATTGATAAAAGCCTCTTGCTCTCGGGCGAGAGGCTTTTTTATTTTGCACCTGTCCGAACGCCGTGTACGGCACGGACAAGGAATAAAGAAAAGGAGAAAGGGGGAGCGGATAATGTCCGCTTTTTCTGTATCTTTGCTCGCCGCGTATACCGTGGCGAACAGCATCATTGAATTAATACAACTGAATCACATTATAGTATTATGGGAAAAATCATACTGACCGGTGACCGCCCGACCGGAAGACTGCACTTGGGACACTACGTCGGCTCATTGAAACGCCGTGTTGAATTGCAGGAATGTGGCGACTATGAGAAGATGTTTGTATTCATTGCCGACGCACAGGCTTTGACCGACAATGCAGACAATCCTGAAAAGGTACGTCAGAACATCATTGAAGTGGCTCTTGACTACCTGGCTTGCGGGTTAGACCCCAACAAGGTGACTCTGTTCATCCAGTCGCAGATACCCGAGCTGGCAGAACTGACCACCTACTTCATGAATCTGGTTACCGTATCGCGCCTGCAACGTAACCCGACAGTGAAGACCGAGATACAAATGCGCAACTTTGAAACCAGCATACCGGTAGGCTTCTTCTGCTATCCCATCAGTCAGGCTGCCGACATCGCCGCCTTCAAGGCTACAACCGTACCGGCTGGCGAAGACCAGGAACCGATGTTGGAACAGACCCGTGAGATTGTAAAGCGTTTCAACTATGTGTATGGTGAGACTTTGGTGGAACCGCAGATTCTGCTGCCGGAGAATCAGGTGTGCATGCGCCTGCCGGGCACGGATGGAAAAGCCAAGATGAGCAAATCCCTGGGCAACTGCATCTATCTGTCCGACTCCGGGAAAGTGCTCCAGGAAAAGGTACGCAGCATGTACACGGACCCCACACACCTCAAGGTGAGTGACCCGGGCAAGGTGGAGGGAAACACCGTGTTCACTTACCTCGATGCCTTCTGTCGTCCTGAACACTTCGAGCGTTACCTGCCCGAATATCCCAATCTCGACGAACTGAAAGCCCACTACCAGCGTGGCGGACTGGGCGACGTGAAGGTCAAGAAATTCCTGAATGCCATCCTGGATGAACTGCTGAATCCGATTTGTGCCCGCCGCAAGGAATTTGAACAGGACATTCCCGAAGTCTACCGCATCCTGAAAGAAGGAAGCCTGCGTGCACGCGAAGTGGCTGCACAGACATTGAGCGAGGTACGTCGCGCCATGAAGATAGACTACTTCAACGACATCGACTTCATCAACGAACAGGCACGCCGCTTCAAAGGCGAATAAGGGTCCGAACGAATCCCAATACCTGAAGTCCTGAAAACGAAAAGCCATCCGGCTTTGTCCTGCCCTTGCAAAGGGAACGGCAAAGCGCGGATGGCTTCTTATTTTAAAGAGGAGTAATGGAGGAGAGTTTCCCGGCTCTCCTCCTTCCGATATCTGTGGGGAACAATATCGGCCCAACTCCTCTCTCTCCTCTAGTATGTCACAGGAAGGAGATTGTACGGATGTTTCGTGTCCGGGCAATCATCTTCCCTTTCTCTCGACAGCAAAAATACATGGAATATACATGCGACGGATAAATTTATGATGTACAAGTGACACACATCATTCAATTGATTAACAAGTATTTATCAAATTACCATGATGTACAAATACGGCTGATTACTCTTTTGTAGAGGTTTCAATCCCCGATTTTCGTCCATCAGAACTGTTGGATAAAGTCATCGAGATTCATATCCTCAATGCCCATCTTTTCCTTCAGGCGCATCTTTTTCCGTGAGATGCTGGGCTTGGCAATGTGGTAGATATTGGAGAGCATGTGGATGGAAAATTCCATCTTCAGCAGGCAGGCAAACCTTATCTCGTCAAGCGTCAGGTCCGGGAAGCGCTTCTTCAGCCGTGTGGTAAAGCCATCGAAACAGGCATCCGTATTCTTCACGATGATGTCCCACTCCTCTTCCTCCAGATGGATGGCACCCTGGGCATTCTGTGTCTTCATCAGAATCGGGATGGTGAGCGTGTTCAGACGCTTGTAGAAATTGATGCTCTGGTTCAGCTTCTCAATCTCCATCGCCTCCTTTTCCTTCTTTTCCTGCAACAGCTTCAGTTCGGCAGCCTGCTGGCGTGCCATGAGGTCCAGACGGCTGTTATGTTCCTCGTACAGCTGTTCCTGAATCTTCTTTTTCTTCCGGTAGGTCCGTATAAACAGCAGCAAAGACACAAGAACAAACAGCCCAAAGACATTGATGGCCTGATAAAAACGAGACGTACGCCGGGTGTATGCCTCCTCCGCCTGTGCCAGCTGACGTTGCTGGTGGTCGTGCTCCTGGAACGCATTCAGGTTGCCCATATACTCCTCGTGGTTGTCATAGTCCAGAGAATCACGGTAAAGGAGGCTCTGCTCCAGGTAGTAGGATGCCCTCTTGAAGTCCCCCTTCTCCTGCATCAGCTGAGACATGGTACGGTAGACAGCCGCCTTATGCTTATGGTCCTGAAGATTGATGCTGTCCATCAGGGTCTCTTCCGCCTCGTCGAAGCGATGCAGACGGAGGAACGACTCGCCTCTAAGCACGCTGCACTCCTGACGTTGCCCCCGACTGTTATCCAGACACAGGGCTTCTCCCAGGCAGACCAGCGCCGAATCGGGTTGTCCCATCCGGAGAAAGCTCCTTCCCAACTCGCGGAAGCACGAGGCACGGAACAAGGCCGGTTGCTCCCCTTCCGGACGGCTGACCACCTGCGAGAGTACACGGTTCGCATCTGCATACCTCTTCTGATGCAGATAAAGAACCGACAGTTCGTATCGGGCACGGTCCTTCAGGTTCCGGTCTGACAAGGAACGGGCAATCTGCAGGGCCTGCTCCAGACAGGTTTCCTCTTCCTTATACATCATCTTGAAGCGGTAGACATAAGCCTCTCCCAGCTTTGCCTGGAACACGCGACGAGGATTCTGTCCGGCATACTTGCGTGCTTCTGCAAAACTGTTGCTCGCACGCAACCAGGCAAAATGCCCGGTATAGACCTGTCCCAGGTAGTAGTAGAGTTGATAAAGCCGGGCAGAGTCCCCCTTCTCCCTGAAATAGCCGATGGACGCCTTCAGCTCCTCAGGCTTCGGGTTCTTCTCATCGGGCAGAAGCATGGCGCCCTTGTAAGCGATGTAGTGATAGAGCTGCCGGTCTTCCGAACGGAAGGCGGTCGTATCCATCAGCCAGAGTGCATGCAGGGTCTTCTGGGGTGTCTGCTCCAGCGAATCTTCCAGTTGCAGCAAAGCGGGTTGGTAGTGTATGGAATTTCCTGAGTCACATGCCCAGGTCAGCAGGATGAGGCTTATCAATAAGAATTGTTTCTTCAAATTCATGTCTTCTCGTTAAAATGTTAAGCGGGTGTAGTGCTCCCTCTGTTGAAAGGAACGGTTCACAGTCAGATGCCGGACACAATCCGGGAAGCGATGGAGGGGGCCAATGTGACATTGGCTATATGGTGAGACTTGAAAGTCCTAGAAAGACAGTCGGGGGACAGGGAATCCTGACCTGGCTTCACGCATACGCTTCCGAACCTCACATCGGCAAGGGCTGCTGCCATTGGGCGAGAGCGCATTGCGTATGTTCAGGAGCATCTGACGGGTAAAACCGACGGCGCTGTCACGGTTCGCAGGCTCTGAAGAGATGTACAGAAAGCGTTGAGTCATGTTTCCCAGGTTGTACAGCAGTTGTCTAACAGACCGCTGTTTTTTGTCTATTGCAAAGCTAGGGAATAAAAGAAGACAGTCCGTCCTTTTTCGATGTACATTTGGTTCTTATGATATTCTTTATAACCCCTTAACTTTCACGGCGTGCCCGTTCAACGGCTCTGTTCACAAGGGATTTAGCTGACAAAACGTGCTGAACTCACGGAAATTGAGCAGGCTGACCGGCACGGACGGATGTACAAATCAGACGTTCAGCACCCGGTCACCGAGTCGCTTTGCCATGATACGCTGTACCTCGGACAGGTCCTTGTAGTGCTTCATGATGGACAGGTACCGGCTCTCGTCGTGCATGTTCTCCGGGTCGAGCAGGGCTTGTTGGGTATGCTTCAGTTCCTCCTCCACGATGGCATGCTTGAAGTCGGTCATCACATGGGGAACCAGTTCGTAGAGGCGTTCCTCGTCCGTGACGATTTTCTGGCCTTTCGTATGATACTTGCTCAGCGTGTAACGTTCATTGGCAAGGTTCACCGCATAGCGGCTGATGTCGGGGTTGGGATGTGTCCCGAAATAGTGTTCGGCACGGAAGCCTTCGTCATGGATATGGCTGACAGCCTCGGCAAGCATCTGCCGGTGCAACGGATTATGGAACTGCAAATCGTCAATCTGCAAATTCCCGGCAATGAACTCGGTGACCGTCAAGGGAGCTTCGTTCCCCTCCTCGTCGGTGGTCACACACATCACCCGCTCTCCATAGCGCACCAGCAGCTCCATGATGAGTTTCTCCAACGGATAGAACTTCCGGCTTTCGGGGTTGTCCTGCGGGATGTAAGATTCATACGTGTCGGGCACCGGAGAGGGGACAACGGGTTCACCCGGTACGGGGATTGCCGGAGCCGCTTCCCCCGGTTCACCTTCAGGGGCAGCAGTTCCTTCAGCGGAAGGCGACGCCCCCTGTTCGCCGGCGGCACGTTGTGCCTGTATCTGTGCGTTGCGTTGTGCCTTGTATTCCTTCTCCAGCTGCGCTTCCTTCAGTTTGCCCACTTCGGCAATGAGCAGCTTCTCCTCCACCTGCAGCAGCTGGCTGCACTCCTTGATATATACGGAGCGCACGATGGCATCGGGGATGACCGAGATGCTGCGTACGATATCGGTGATGAGTCCGGCACGCTTGATGGGGTCATTGCCGGCATCGTCGAGCAGCAGATTGGTCTTGAAACGGATGAAATCCACCTCGTGGGCATTGATGTATGCCTGATAGTCCGTAGCGTTGTGCTTGCGGGCAAAGCTGTCGGGGTCATCCCCGTCAGGCAACAGCACCACCTTGATGTTCATGCCCTCCTCCAGCAGCATGTCGATGCCGCGCAAGGAAGCCTTGATGCCTGCCATGTCGCCGTCATAGAGCACGGTGATGTTGTTCGTGAAGCGGTGGATGAGGCGTATCTGTCCCGGAGTGAGGGACGTACCCGAGGAAGCGACCACATTCTCGATGCCCGACTGGTGCATCGAGATGACGTCGGTGTATCCCTCCACCAGGAAGCAACGGTCCTGCTTGACGATGGACTGCTTCGCAAAGTAGATGCCGTAGAGCTCATTGCTCTTGTGATAGATTTCCGACTCGGGCGAATTGACATACTTCGCCGTCTTGGCATCGGTCTTGAGGACACGTCCGCCGAAGGCCACGACCTTCCCCGACAAGGTATGGACCGGGAAGATGACCCGTCCCCAGAAGCGGTCGCGCAGGGAACCGTCATCGCGGGCATAGCACAGTCCCGTCTTCACGAGGTACTCCGGACGGTAGCCCTTCAGGGTAGCTTCCCGGGCAAATGCATCGTGCTGGTTCAGGCAATAGCCCAGCTGGAACTTGGTGATGATGTCGTCGCGGAAGCCGCGTTGGCGGAAATAGGTCATTCCGACCGTCTGTCCCTCCACATGACTGCGGAGGATGTTCTGGAAATAGTCGCGGGCATATTCGTTGACCACGAACATGCTCTCGCGGATGCTTTGCGCGTGTTTCTCCTCATCGGTCAGCTCGCGCTCCTTCACCTCGATGTTATACTTGTGTGCCAGCCACTTCAGCGCTTCGTAGTAGGAGAGCTGTTCGTGCTCCATGATGAAGTGCACCACGTTGCCTCCCTTTCCGCAACTGAAGCACTTGCACACGCCTTTCGAGGGAGACACGCTGAAGGAAGGTGTCTTCTCGCTATGGAACGGACACAGCCCGACGTAGTTCACGCCCCGCTTGCGCAGGGTGACAAATTCCGACACCACGTCGACAATCTGTGCGGCGTCCATGATTCTGTCTATGGTTGCTTGGTCTATCATGTGAACTTGATTCGTTGCGCGAATTTACGAATTAAATGGAGAAAGTGGTCACCCTTCACGCCGCATTCTTCAGCTATTTCATGCTCCGGTAGATTTCCACAATCTCTTCGATGGGGATGTCCAGTTGGGTGAGGCGGGCGAGGAACTCGGGCAGCTCGTCGCCCAGGAACTGCGCCTTGCGCAAGGCAAGCACCTTGTGCTTGGCACCCGGCTTGACGAAAAAGCCGAGTCCGGGACGCGTGTAGAGGATATCCAGCTCCAGCAAATAGTCGTAGGCACGCACAATGGTGTTCACATTGACATCGAGCGTGGCAGCATGTTCGCGTACGGAAGGAATACGGCTCTCGTCCCGATATTCCATCGTGAGAATCTCATCGCAAATGCGGTCGGCGATTTGCTTGTATATGGGTTTGTTTTCCTTAAATACCATGACTGGGTTTAGGCGGGTTTGTTTTGATTAAGCCCGCGAAATTACACATTTCCGGACAAAAGGACAAATCAGCCTCGCTTTTCAGGGACAGAATGACACCGGGGCATGCATAAAAGCACTAATTTTGCCTGACGAATCTTTGTGTGTATCATCCGACTAAAACCTACAGCTTATGAAACCAGACACAACAATGACCGAGACCGCCATCTTCGCAGGCGGATGTTTTTGGGGCGTGGAATACTATATGAAACAGCTGCCCGGCATCCTTTCCATCGAGTCCGGCTATACGGGCGGACATGTGGATTTCCCCACCTACGGGGAAGTGAAGTCGCACACCACGGGGCATGCCGAGGCGGTGCGCATCGTCTTCGACCCGTCGAAGGTGGACTATGAGACGCTTGCCAAACGCTTCTTCGAGATCCACGACCCGTGCCAGACGGACGGACAGGGCTATGACATCGGTCCGCAATACCGCTCGGAAATCTTCTATGCCGACGAACGTCAGAAAGCCATTGCCGAGCGCCTCATCGCCTGCCTGCGCGACAAGGGACTGCCCGTCGTCACCCGTCTGACACCCGCAACCATCTTCTGGCCGGCGGAAGACTACCACCAGGACTATTTCGAGAAGAACGGCGGACTGCCGGACTGCCACCGCTATGTGAAACGATTCTGAACGGGAAGCGGACTGACTTCCCCCGACAACCGCATTGCTTATGAACAAGAAGATACTCGACATTGCCATCCCCTCCATCATCTCGAACATCACCGTCCCGCTGCTCGGGCTGGTCGACGTGACCATCGTCGGGCACCTGGGCTCCCCGGTCTACATCGGTGCCATTGCCGTGGGAGGCATGCTGTTCAACATGATTTACTGGATATTCGGCTTCCTGCGCATGGGGACGAGCGGAATGACCTCGCAGGCATTCGGCAGCCGCGACCTCAACGAGGTGACCCGTCTCCTGCTCCGCTCCACCGGTGTAGGACTGCTCATTGCCCTTGCCCTGCTCCTGCTGCAAGCCCCTCTCCGCTGGATGGCGTTCCAGTTCATCGACGCATCGCCTGCCGTACAGGAGAGCGCCACCCTCTACTTCAACATCTGCATCTGGGGAGCACCTGCCGTCCTGGCGCTCTACAGCTTCTCGGGCTGGTTCATCGGGATGCAGAACTCCCGCTTCCCCATGTACATCGCCATCACACAGAACCTGGTCAACATTGCCGCCAGCCTGAGCTTCGTCTTCCTCTTCGGCATGAAGGTCGACGGCGTGGCACTGGGAACCCTCATCGCCCAGTATGCCGGGACCGGCATGGCTGTGTGGCTGTGGCTGCGCTACTACGGCTCGTTACGCCGACGCTGGCACTGGTGCGACTTTGCCAACCGACGTGCCATGATGCGCTTCTTCGGTGTGAACCGTGACATCTTCCTGCGTACGCTCTGCCTCGTGGCGACCACGGTGTTCTTCACTTCCACCGGGGCACGTCAGGGAGACATCATCCTGGCCGTCAACACCCTGCTGATGCAACTCTTCACCCTCTTCTCCTATGTGATGGACGGTTTCGCCTATGCCGGCGAGGCGTTGGGCGGACGGTACTACGGCGCAGGCAACCACCCGGCATTCCGGCAGACGGTGCGTCGGCTGTTTGCCTGGGGTACGGGCGTGGCAGCCCTGTTCACCCTGCTCTACGTGGCAGGCGGACAGTCGTTCCTGGGTCTGCTTACCGACGAGACTGAAGTCATCGCTGCCTCGGCGGACTACCACTATTGGACGCTTGCCATCCCCTTCGTCAGCTTCTCCGCCTTCCTGCTCGACGGACTCTTCATCGGCACCACCTCGACCCGCTGGATGCTGCAATCCATCTTCGTGGCGTCGGCCTGTTTCTTTCTCATCTACTGGCTCGGAGCCGACCGCTGGGGCAACCACGCCCTGTGGCTTGCCTTCCTGGTCTACCTGGGCATGCGCGGCGTGATGCAGGCATGGCTGGGGCGGAAGCTGGTGTTCGGACGAGGCGGATAAGCGTCCGTCAAAAGCACAAGAGAACGGGGAACAGGTTGACGGGGAGGAATGTAAGGACGGACCTTTGCGGATACTCATATTATCTTTACCTTTGCCGGAAACATCATAAACACCTTACTTGAATATGGCAGAATATAAACGCATCCTGCTCAAGCTGAGCGGGGAAAGCCTCATGGGCGAAAAACAATACGGCATCGACGAGAAACGGTTGGGCGAATATGCCGCACAGATTAAGGAAATACACGACATGGGCGTACAAATCGGCATCGTCATCGGTGGCGGAAACATCTTCCGCGGACTGAGCGGCGCCTCGAAAGGCTTCGACCGCGTGAAGGGCGACCAGATGGGCATGCTCGCCACGGTCATCAACAGTCTGGGACTCAGCTCGGCACTGGGAGCCGTAGGCGTCAAGGCACGCGTGCTGACTGCCGTCCGCATGGAACCCATCGGCGAGTTCTACAGCAAGTGGAAGGCCATCGAGTGCATGGAACAGGGCGAAGTGGTCATCATGTCTGCCGGGACGGGCAACCCCTTCTTCACCACCGACACAGGTTCGTCATTGCGCGGCATCGAGATTGAAGCGGATGTCATGCTCAAGGGTACACGCGTAGACGGCATCTACACCGCCGACCCGGAGAAAGACCCGACAGCCACGAAGTTTGCCGACATCACCTATGACGAAGTGCTGAAGCGCAACCTGCGCGTGATGGACCTCACCGCCACCTGCATGTGCAAGGAGAACAACCTTCCCATCATCGTCTTCGACATGGACACCGTGGGCAACCTGAAGAAGGTCATTGCCGGCGAGGCTATCGGCACCCTGGTACACAACTGACGTCTGCACGCCGCACACAGAGATACAGAGGCACAAAGACACAACGTGCGGGGGATTTCCCCTCATACCGATTGTGTCTTTGTGCCTCTGTCGTTATCAGGGGGGCTCAGAACTCCCATCCGAGACGAACATTCACCGAATGCTGAAGACACGAGGGTTCGGAGATGAGCCACAGGCTGGCAAGCCGGTCCAGTATTTTCCAGTGGAAGTAGCCGCTATAGTCCACACCGACCACCCAGTGCGGACTCAGGTGGTAATCATAGCCCAACGCAAAGCCCAGTGCCGTACGGACTGTCCTGTCCTTCTCACGGGTACCGGGAACATAGCCTTCCTCCCAATAGGTCTGCGGCAGGTAAGTCTTGCGTACGTTCACGCCCAACGTCCCTTGCAGGAACAGTGCCGTACGGCGTGTCTGTACGAACTCCCACCCGACGCCGTAGTCACCGCTCAGTTCCCGTATTTTCCAGTCAAGCCGTCCCTCACCCGTTTTCTCCATCGAAGGGGGATAAGTCCCCATCCCATGCCCCTGATTAAAGCCCGCATGAAAGTCCGCCAGGATATAAATCCGGTTCGAGGGGTAGTAGCGCACCTCTCCACCCAGACGGTAACCGTTCTCGGTACAGGGATTGCCGGGGAAGTTCTCATAACCGCCCAGGACACTGATGCGCCAGTTCCCTTCCTGTGCCGTGGCAGCGGTCATGCAGACTAAGGCAACGAGGAAGCCAATCAATTTCTTCATAGGTCTGTACTGTTTGTCATCGTACCAATTTGCCACAAATATAACCATATTCCCAGAGATAAATAATCGGGCACGCCGACTATTTCCGCGTCAGAAAGACAGCATTTCCACAAAAGCATTACCTTTGCGCCATCATAGACCAATCAACAACACGTATGAAAACATGGAAACTGATTGCCGGCACCCTGCTCACCCTGCTGGTGTGCCTGCACCTCGCCTCCTGCGGCGAAGAGGATTATTCCACCCCGACAGCCGACGCGCTGGTAAACACCACCTGGACCGGCAAGGATTCCGGGAGCATGTACAACCAGATTATCATCGTCAGCCGTACCAACCTGACTTACATTGTCCGTGCCGAGAACGGCGAAGAGTCCTCGCGCGAAACGATGCAATACACCTACAACGAGTCCGACGGTACCTTCCGTGCCTGGTCGGGCAGCTTCGAGATGAGCGGCACCATCAACAATGCCTACATGACGCTCCGCATCGGCGACGAGCAGCTCATCCTGGATAAAGAATAAAAAACTCACCCTCGCTCTGAGGCAACCGCTCCCCTCCGCAAAGCACGACGACTTTGCGGAGGGGAGTTTTTTATCGGTTTGCCTCCGCCTTCCTGCCTCGCTCCTTTCCCCTTCACCCTTCCCCTTCAGACACTCGTCCTGTTTTTTCAACCGACGCCGTCACTGTCCGGTCACCTCCTTTTCATCATCTTCCGTTTATTTTCTGATTTACTTCCGCTTATCCAGGCATGTTCAATAGTGGGCACGAATACTACCTACCTGTCGAACACCGTGAACGAGATGTTTGGCTGCAATTTGAAGTCGTTAATCAACTGGTACCGTGTACAATACGCCAAAGAGGTGTTGCGTCGCGGCATCTGTCGGCTGAAAGACATCCCCTTCGTGTGCGGGTTCGCCTCCAAGAGCACCTTCTACGCTTCCTTTAAACGCTGTGAGGGCATCACCCCCAACCGCTTCATGAACATCTGTCGGAAGGGTTGTGAAGAACAATAGAAAGAAAAGAGAATAAAACAATTAAAGTTATTATTAATCTTTAAATTTAAAGTTTTAGTATGATGAACAAAAAGTTAATGAGTACGCTCCTGTTCAGTGCAGCCTTGCTCTCAGCAGGAGTGGTGACGTCATGTAAAGACTACGATGACGACATTGACGAGCTTCGTGCAGGTCTCGAAGCCGTTGAGAGTCTCGCGTCTGAACTTCAGTCACAAATTCAAAAAGGTGCCATCCTGACCGATGTGACCGCCACTTCCAATGGAGTTCGTCTCACATTGAGCAACGGCAATACCTTTGAACTGACCAATGGCGTTGACGGCGAAGACGGCAGCGTCGTTGAAATCGGACCAAATGGTAATTGGTTTATTGATGGCGTAGACACTCAAAAGCCTTCGCGCGGCGAAAAGGGAGATAAAGGTGATCCCGGAGAAAAGGGTGAACAAGGTGAACCTGGAGAACCCGGTACTCCTGGGCAATCAACTTCTTCTGTTTATTACTATCCTGGAACAGAAGGGGATGAAAACGGATATTGGATCAAAGTCAATGTTGCAGCTGACGGTTCAGAAACAAAAGAAAACACCAACATCCAATGGACTGCCTCTATCAAGACTGAAGGCGTAATTGCTATTTGGGATAACGATGTCCTGACATTGCGTAACGTAGAAGGCTATGAAGGCGATTTGGTTATCTCGTTAAGAGGTGATTTGAAAGCATTGGTATTCCAGCCTGAATTGGTTCTGGATGGACAAAATGCAATGGAATATGCATATATTCCTTATCATCCTGTAACGTTTGATGGTTCTGAAAAGACCGGTATGATGACTGTACATCAAGTTGTCACCGGTGAAGGCTATGCAGAACTGGCTCAACCTTACACCATTAAAGATGAAGCTGTCGTTAGCGAGAATTGGGGATTTGTGAATCCGACTTACTGCAAGGAGTATCACATGAACCCGACTACCGCTATCATCAGCGAATTTTCACAGGAGAACTTAGGTGTAACTTCTGATGACCGTGACTTTATCCAAACCAGAGCTGCCGCATCCAATCCAATGGCTGTTTGGTTCAAAGATGTAAGAGACGGAAAGATGCAAGTCGGCATCAAGATGGAAGGTCAGTTAGTAAAGACACAAGAAGAAGACCGTACTACTACCGAATCCTATTTCTATCCTGCACGGAAAGATGACTCCAAGATTACAGACCTCGCCATCCAAGTTCCTTTGGACGAACAAAGAACTGAAGTTATCACCTCCACTTATGCTTCTGTATATGCTTCACAGATTGCTATCGAAGCTTTGGCTTACAACACTTCCAGCAATCACATCATTACAGAAAAGGAGTTTGATACTGATCATCCGGTAGGTTCGGCAAGTACCCACTCCAATCCCATTGGTGGTGGCGCCCACTTATATGATAAAGCTAAAGACGCAGCCGAACAATCTGCAACAGTTGAATTAGCTTACAGCGATGCCAACGGTATCAATTTGAATGAATTGGTTCGTATACACGTAACAGCAAACTCAAAACGTTCATGGAATGCCGCAAAAAGCATCTATACTTGGAACGAAGATTCTCTGAAAGCTCATGGCATGGAATTTGCATTTGAAAAAGTTCCTTTCACTATTGGTTCTAACGCGACCGAACAATCACAGAACCACTGTGTATTGGTAACAAAGACCAATGAAGCCGGTGAAGCTTACACATCTATCGCTGCATGCGGTGTAGATAGTAACAGTGATACTGACCTGCTCGACTGCAAGATTGACTCTACCAAGATTGGAAAAGCGATTGCTTCGGTAGGACGTACTCCGTTGATTCGTGTTTCTATCAAGAATACAGAAAATGGAGAGGTTGTAGAAGCCGGCTTTATCAAGTTCAAAATTATCGCTCCTGAAACACCAGTTGCTGCTGAGAAATTCAACTTGGGCGACTTCTTCTATCGTTGTGGAGACCAAACCAAGAAGATTACATGGCACGCTATCGAAACCAAGTTGCTGGAAGCTACTGCTGAATCTTCAAAAGAGACCTTTGATGCGAACTACCACATCGTTGCTAATGAAGAACATGAAGTAACACAATTTGTTCCTGGCGGCGAAGATATGTATGGCTATCCGACCTATACGCAAGTTCCTGCTATTGGTACAATCCACGAAATCGCCAACTACGGTGCTGAAACAACTGATGTTCTCTCATGGACTATCGACCGTGCAGACTTTGTGGCATTGGCTAAAAATGAAGGTTATCCTGTTGTTACTATCACAAGATATGTGAAGTATGAACCTAACAAGGGTCTGGGTAACACGGGTACGGCCAAGAAGCCTATCTATTTACCGATCGAAATCACATTGAAGTATCCGAAGGCTGTCTTGAGAAATAAGCTCTCAACTTACTGGTATGCAGACAATAGCATGTCAGAAACCTCTGCCGGTGACTATAAGAACATGCGTGCTATCCACGCCAATGTAGATGTACCTGCTACAATCACTGACATTGAAGCAGCCAGCTGTGACTTCTATGTAGCTTTGGACAGCCGTTTCGAAAAGAACACAATCGGACACTCTGACAACGGTACTATGGGCAATAGCTGGAATATCTCTGACGGTCCCGGTGATGTATGCTTTGCAGTCAATGAAAATGCACCGAAATTTGTCATCCAACCGGAAGATACATGGAATGTAGTTTACGACTGGAACAAGGAAAGCAACTTTACTTCTTTCCAGAATGACTGTCTGGTTTATTACTACTACTTCTCACTTGCCAACAACAACAGAACAGTCAAAGGCGTAAGCAATAAATCTTACACTTTGGGCGTTGCCAACACAACTGCCAATAACGATGTAATGTTGTTTACGGATGCAGAACCTTACGAATTCAAGAACCAAGTTCTGACTGCCAATGGTACTCCTATTGCTAAGCTGAACTATAATCCTCAAAATTCTCATGTAAGAGATCACGGTGTATGGTTGGAGCTGATGAACAACGCTGTAGCCAAAGATCTCTTGAACGTTCCTGAATCTTGGGATGGCGATCTTAGCAAAGCTGAAACTCTGTTGAAGAATACATTGGATGTCAATATTGGTGTAGCTGCATTTAACAGAGAGTGTGGTGCCTTCTTACCTACCGCTGATAATACATTTGATGTAGAGTTCTTGAAACCTGTTTATGCACAACCTAAAGACGAAGTTCACTTCGTAGATGCATACGATGGTGGTGAACCTGAGACTGAGGTATACCTGGCTGACCTGATTGACTTCTATGATTTCAGAGTCCGTCACTTCGCTGACTACTTGGATTACTATCATTACTATGAGGTATCTGACATTTCAGTTGATCCGCAAGAGATCTTGACTAATATGAACAGTGCCGATGGTCAATGGAGACCCTTGAAAGAAGTTACTAACGACGTAGAATTCAAAGTTTATCGTTGGAATGATACACTTGGAGACTATGCGCGAGTAGACGATGGTTATGTTGTTAATACTGCTGCTGGTGTTCCCGCTATAGGCTTTACCATGAGAGATATTGCTGAGAAACACTTCGACAAGTTGACTTACACCAACAACACTGCAACTGTGGTGAACTTCGATATCAAGATACCGGTAAAGATCAAACACAAATGGAGCCAAGAAGAGTTTGTTGTTTGGGTAAACGGTACAGTAGGTAGAACTCAAGCAAACTAATTCACTTTAAATTCTAAGTAATTAGGCAATCTGTTGGAGGGCACATCTCACAAATGAGAATGTGCCCTTCTTTTTATACTTCTTGTCCTCCAGCCACAAACCCGGTGACCAGCCGGTGACCAACTTTGAAGAAGAATGAACTGCTTTTACGACGGAATAGCTGTCCTAAAACATAAAATTGCGCAAAAATCCGGACCGGGGAAATGAGACGAGGCGACGGAGGTAAATGCCTTATATGTCAATGGCTGCACGCTAAACATCAGCAGTGCAGCCATTGACGTATGTAAATTCTATTCAAATGTGCGAAAACAGGTGACTAAACAAGGTTCATAGACGTGCCCACTATTGAACTGAACTTCGACAACGAAAGTTCGCGATCCAGATATACCTTGTGGACATCCAGATACTTAAGGACCTTCTGATAAAGCTCCGTCCGTGGGTTTCCTGACAGCTTGGTAGGAGTAAAAGGAAAACTTTTTCCTTCTCTACCTTGTACTATAGCATCCATATTACACTCTTTTATCGCAAATGTGATTTACGAGGCAAAAGTAAACAACCGCTTCACACCAAGCAACACTTTTTTCAAAAAACAGAACCGTTAATCATCATATTTTTAAACTATTGGAATTTCATAGGGGTAGCTATGACAATATATATACATTATAAATATATAAACAATCTATACGCGCGACCAGCTGTAACAGGAGGCTTTCAACGCATTCCGCATAAGTAATCTTTTTTCTTATAATTCCCGGAACGAACGGTTCCGCATCCAGCATTCTGTGACTACCGATTGACAAAATGTCAAACGAAGCTCTCCACACGCCCCTTCCTCGCACCAAAATACAGTTTCATGGATTCCGAGGTCCTTCTCGGGCGATTCGCAAAATACACATTGTTGCCTGACGGGAGATTTTCATCTCGCCGTGACGGATGAAAGCCGTCCGATTGCATCCTTCTTCTGTTCATGACTCTGTTTTACCGTTCCATTTATTACCTTCTGATTTGTTGACGTCGCCTTCCTTCCAGAGAGCGAAACTTCAGATTTTTGCCTTTCACTCTCCAAAGATTTGACTTCCGCGGATGAAACAATATTGTTTGGGAGGTGAAACAATATTGTTTGACTTGCCAAACACAAGTGTTTGATGCGTGAAACAACATTGTTTGGGCGTTAAAATGTAAGGATTTCGAAAATCAAACGTATAGTTTTCTAAATTCAGAGGCTTTTTCGGGCATTTTCATTCACACGTCTTCACATTTGCTTGCTAGTTTGACGGAAATGCGCAAAATACGAGTTAGCCGGAAAGGGCATTTGACGCAAATCTGTCAAGCAAACGGGTCCGAACGGCATCTTTTTGACTTCCGCCACAGGAAACAGGGAAGGGCGACACCCAGAACCGGAAGCACCGGACGTCCGCACCCCATCGCTTCGGCAGAGCCTACAGCCCCGCACTGCCTTTTTCAGCCCCGGAAAGCGAAAATGAAGAGATAGCAACCCCTTTTGCACGATTTACAATGCCCGAAAATCCGATATTTAGCCTAAATTTGCCTCACCAGCAAATGATATGCATCAACACTCAGCCGACAGGTTGACGAGCCGACAAGCCAGCAGACTATGGAAAGAAATTCATTGGGGTTAATACCTGCACACTTGCCGCCCGCCAGCTTGTCGCCGTGTTGATGGGTTTGCTCCCGTATGGGTTGCCGACGAGCCTCCCCTTGTGAACCGGACCTTCCCGGCAAGCAGGCGGTCCTTGTCCACCCGTCCGTGCGGTCCATCCGTCCACTTATAAACAAACATAACCATGACCAAACCTTTTACTCACACACTGACGGCTCTCATCGCCGCTGCATGCCTGTCGGGCTGTTCCATCACGCCCCGTTCGTTTGTAACCATCACCAACACCCTGTCTGACGGACGGCAGGGCGAAATGGTCGAGATACCTCTGGAGGAACTCCACAAGCTCCATCCGGCAGACGGTGAGAGCTACCTCGTCAGCGAAGGCACCGGAGAACCGATTCCCTCGCAAGTGACCTACGACGGGAAGCTCATCTTCCCTGCAAGCGTCGACGGCAAGTCATCAAAAGTCTACATCATCCGCACGGGCATCGCCGACAGTGTGCCCGCCACAAGCGTCGGCAGGAAATACCCCGAACGCCTCGACGACCTCGCCTGGGAAAACGACAAGGCGGGTTACCGTGCCTACGGTCCTGCCCTGCAAGCCCGGGGCGAGAAGGCTTTCGGCTACGACATCTTCACCAAGTCGGTTGCCACACCGGTGCTGGAACAACGCTATGCCCTGGAGACAGACCAAGCTGCATGGGACGAGGTCCATGCGCTCGACAAGGCTGGACAGAAGGCGAAGGCAGACCGCCTGCGCGACTCCATCTCCTACCATGTGGACCACGGCAACGGCATGGACTGCTACGGCGTCGGTGCCACCCTCGGTGGTGGAACGGCAGCCCTGCTGACAGACTCGGGGATTGTCTACCCCTCCTGCTACAAGGAGTGTGAGGTGCTCGACAACGGTCCGTTGCGCTTCACCGCCCGCCTCGTCTTCCATCCGCTGACGGTCAACACGGACGGCAATGTGGTCGAGACGCGCCTCATCTCGCTCGATGCAGGGTCCTACCTCAACCGCACGGAGGTGACCTACGAGAACCTGTCCGCTGACACGCCTGTGGCTGCCGGCATCGTGCTCCATGCCGAGAACCCCGAGGGCTATTCCGCCGATGCGGAACAGGGCTACATCGCCTATGCCGACTTCACGGACAATGCTGCGGGCGACAACGGCATCCTCTTCATCGGCGCCGTCACTCCGCAACCCATGAACGATGCAGACGTACGGCTCTTCAACGCCGACGAACGGCAGGAGCACTCCGGTGCGCTGGGACATGTCCTGGGCATCAGTACCTACCATCCGGGTACGCCTTACCTTTATTATTGGGGCAGCGGATGGAGCAAGGTTGACATGCCTGACATGCCGACGTGGGAAGCTTACCTGAAGAGCTTCGCACAACGCCTGCGCAGTCCGCTGATAGTGAAAGTAAACTGAGCCTTCCGCAGACCGGAGAGGAGGACCTGTCTGTCCGTCCACGGAAACACCAACTGAACCATTGATATGAACAAGACCCTTTTCAAGACCCTTGCAGCCTGCCTGCTGTTCCTGCTTCCGGCTGCCACCCTTTCCGCCAAACCCGATGAAGCTGCCAAGGTGCGGCAGCTCATCGACCGGGTCAACCGGCACTGGCAGGCGGAACACAAGCCCGAGACAAACGCCTTCTGGGACAACGCCGCCTACCACACCGGCAACATGGAAGCCTACTTCCTGACCGGCAACGAGGACTTCCGTGTGTACTCCGAAGCCTGGGCAGCCCACAACCGCTGGATGGGGGCACGCAGCAACGACCGCTCCCGGTGGAAGCTCACCTACGGGGAGACCGACGACCATGTGCTCTTCGGCGACTGGCAGGTGTGCTTCCAAACGTTCGTTGACCTCTACAACCTCGCCCCCGACGACCGCAAGATACGCCGGGCACGCGAAGTGATGGAGTATGAGATGAGCACGCCGCGCCGCGACTACTGGTGGTGGAGCGACGGACTCTACATGGTGATGCCCGTCATGACGAAGCTCTACAAGGTGACGCACAACAGACGCTACCTCGACAAGCTCCATGAGTACCTGACCTACTCCGACAGCATCATGTTCGATGCGGACGAGCACCTGTACTACCGCGACGCGAAGTATGTCTACCCCCGTCACAAGAGCACGAACGGCAAGAAGGACTTCTGGGCACGTGGCGACGGATGGGTGCTCGCCGGACTTGCCAAGGTGCTGCAGGACCTCCCCACGGACTACCGCCACCGCGACTTCTTCGTGCAGAAGTTCCGTGACATGGCTGCCGCCGTCGCCCGTCTCCAGCAACCGGAAGGCTACTGGACACGCAGCATGATGGACCCCGCACATGCCCCCGGACCGGAGACCAGCGGAACGGCATTCTTCACCTACGGCATGCTCTGGGGCGTCAACAACGGTTACCTCGACGAAGCGACCTTCCGCCCCGTTATCGAGAAGGCATGGAAGTACCTCTCTGAGACAGCCCTTCAGAAGGACGGTTCGGTGGGTTACGTACAACCCATCGGCGAGAAGGCAATCCCGGGACAGGTGGTCGACGCCCACTCGACGGCAAACTTCGGCACAGGTGCCTTCCTCCTGGCAGCCTGCGAATATGTACGCTACCTCGAGGCACCGCGTCAGACTGACCGTGCCTACTGGTGCAAGCTCGCCTACGACATGGCGTATCCCGTGCTGAGCAACCTGGCAAAAGGTGAGCTGCAAAAGAACATGCTGGTGGAAGTCAGCCCCACATGGGACGGACGGGACAAGCGCGTCGCCTACATGGAGTGCTTCGGACGGCTCATGGCAGGCATTGCCCCCTGGCTCTCCCTCCCCGACGACAACACCGACGAAGGGAAGATGCGCCGTGAGCTGCGCGGGCTTGCTCTGAAGAGTTATGCCCAAGCCGTGGACCCCGACAGCCCCGACTACCTCCTGTGGCGCAACGAGGGTCAGCCGCTGGTGGATGCCGCCTACGTCGCCGAGAGCTTCCTGCGTGCCTACGACGCCTTGTGGGTGCCGCTCGACGAGACGACCAAACAGCGCTACATCACGGAGTTCACCCAGATGCGTCGCATCGACCCACCGTACACCAACTGGCTGCTCTTCTCCTCGACCATCGAGAGCTTCCTTGCCAAGGCAGGCGCCCCCTATGATGCCTACCGCGTCAACTCCGCCATCCGCAAGGTGGAGGAGTGGTACACCGGCGACGGCTGGTACTCCGACGGTCCCTCGTTCGTGTTCGACTATTACAGCAGCTACGTGTTCCACCCCATGTACCTTGAAACGCTCCAGGCGATGAAGGATGCCCGCAGCCACACACGTATCGCCTATGACAAGTACTACGACCGCGCCCTGAAGCGGGCACAGAAGTACAGCCTCATCCTCGAACGTTTCATCTCTCCGGAAGGGACCTTCCCCGTCTTCGGACGTTCCATCCCCTACCGCATGGCAGCCATGCAGCCCCTGGCACTCATGGCATGGTATGACGAACTGCCTGCCGGGGTGACTCCGTCGCAGGTGCGTTGTGCACTCACCGCCGTGATGCACCGCATGTTCGACGGGAAACAGAACTTCAATGAGGGTGGCTTCCTCACCATCGGCTTCAACGGACGTCAGCCGGACGTTGCCGACTGGTACACGAACAACGGCAGCCTCTACATGACTTCGCTGTCGTTCCTTCCTCTGGGACTTCCCGCCGCCCATCCGTTCTGGACGGACGCTCCGCAGGAATGGACTTCCCGCCGTGCCTGGGGTGGAAAGCCTTTCCCGAAAGACCACGTCTGGAACGATGACATCCGCACGTCGGACTTGTTCTGACGTCCGGCTCTTTCAGCCCTGACATACATGCACTGAGACGGAGACACCGAGTCTGCATCCCGCTCTTGCAGGACACACAGGCTCAATGTCTCCGTTTCGGTGTTTTATGCACTTTGATTACACAGGTCGTCGTGTCGCGCACATTCGCCCACCCTTCCCGTTCAAGAAACAAGCTGTCAAAATCGCGGGCAGTCAATGCATTCAGCGCGTTGTGCAGGGCACTGTTTTCAGCAAGCAGCCTGCGCTGTTGCCTGCTGAACGGTCCTTTCTTCCAACAGTCCCTGTAACGGGGAAGCTTGTCCAACTTGTCAAGCAGGGCGTACAAGGCAGCGCTCGAACTTGCTCCATTGCGGATAGACTCACGAGCCTCTTCAATCAGCCTTTGTATGGTCGGATTGGCCAGGATTTCGTCGGTATAGGAAAGCATGGCACCGTATGAGAGCATGCCATATTCGCTCTGAATGCTGACGAGATACGGTTCGACCTCTTCCCTTTGCCGGGTCTTCTCCGGCATATCCTTCCAGGCAGTCAATGTACTGTCATAGATACAGATATATTCCCAATAAACCTTTTCCACAGGACGCAGACTACGGAAGTAAGCTTTCAGCTCCGGCGTCCGTACATTAATAAAGTCGCCAATCTTACCCGCCACTTCACTCGAATTGATTCGCATCGAGTCCGGGATAAGCGGAAAACCGGATTGCGCAGCCGCCGTCATGCAACAAGCCACCAATCCCAACAGAAACAACTGAAGTTTTTTCATCGTGTGCTATTTTATAAGTGATGATTCTTTGAATTGACCGGACGCCTGGTCCCGTTCTATGTGCAAATCCTCTCTCTTTGAGAAGCTACATACGGTATTCACTCCTTGCAGAGACATCATTTTTTTCGCACGCAATATCAGGATTTTCCAGGAAATAGGTTCATAAGAACGTATGTTTTACAACAGGGTTTTGAAAGTAGTTTGTTTCCCGAAGAGGAATGTATACCCTCCTCTTTTATCCACAAATTATCAGACGGCAAGTTGGACGTTCCAACGGAAGTGCGTACCTTCGGGCAACCTAAACTGAAAACCTACAGGCTGACCTGCCTGGGGACGTGCGTCCCCCTATCAACAGACTCATAAACTAAAAACCTTATACATGAACAGAACACTATCTATCCTCATCGGTCTGTGCCTCCCACTGGCAGCATGGGCACAGGATGCTACCGTGAGCAGCCCCGACAACAGGCTGCGCGTCGATGTGACAGTGAAAGAAGGAAAGCCGGTATACGGCGTGACCTATCAGTCGGCAACCATCCTGGAAGACTCCCCACTGGGCTTCGTAGCCAACGTGGGCGACTTTACCCGGGGACTGACCTTTGCCGGAGCTGAACGGAAGACGCTCGACGAGACCTACCGGCTGGACCGCATCAAGCAGTCCGAGGTGCACTATCGGGCAAACGAACTAACCGTCAGCCTGAAGGATGCAGCGGGACGTACGTTCGACGTGGTCTTCCGCGTGAGCAACAACGACGTGGCATTCCGCTACGAACTGCCGCGCTTCGGCGAGACGGGAAGCATCGTCATCGAACGGGAAGCCACCGGCTTTGACTTTCCCGAGGGCACCACGACCTTCCTGACTCCGCAGAGCGACGCCATGATAGGCTGGAAACGTACGAAGCCCAGCTACGAAGAGGTCTACAAGCCGGATGCCCCGATGAGCGAACGCTCGCAATACGGACACGGCTACACCTTCCCCGGGCTCTTCCACGTCAGCGGAAGCCACTGGGCACTCGTCAGCGAGACCGGTGTGGACCGTCGCTACTGTGCCTCGCACCTGAGCGACGCCACGCCCGACGGACTCTACACCGTGGTGTTCCCCATGCCCGAGGAGAACAATGGCAACGGTACTGCCACTGCCGGCATGGCACTCCCCGGACACACACCGTGGCGGACGCTGACCGTCGGCGACAACCTGACACCCATCGTCGAGACGACTGTCCCCTGGGACGTGGTGGAACCCCGCTATGCGTCGGAACATACCTACCGCTACGGACGCGGCACGTGGAGCTGGATACTGTGGCAGGACGGCAGCATCAACTATGACGACCAGGTGCGCTACATCGACCTTGCCGCCGCCATGGGCTATGAGTACACACTGGTGGACAACTGGTGGGACACACGCATCGGACGCGAGCGCATCGCCGACCTGGCAGCCTATGCACGCACCAAGGGGGTCAGCCTCTTCCTGTGGTACAGCTCCAGCGGCTACTGGAACGACATCGAACAGGGACCGGTGAACTGCATGGACGACCCCATCGTCCGCAAACGGGAGATGAAGTGGCTCGCCTCACTGGGTGTGAAGGGCATCAAGGTGGACTTCTTCGGCGGCGACAAGCAGGAGACCATGCGGCTCTATGAGGACATCCTCAGCGATGCCGACGACTACGGACTGATGGTCATCTTCCACGGTTGTACCCTGCCGCGCGGCTGGGAACGGATGTACCCCAACTACGTGGGCAGCGAAGCCGTCCTTGCCTCGGAGAACCTCGTCTTCAACCAAAGCTCCGACGACAACGAGGCGTTCAACGCCTGCCTGCACCCGTTCATCCGCAACACCGTGGGCTGCATGGAGTTCGGCGGTGTGGTGCTCAACCGACGACTGAACCGCACGAACGACGGAGGCTGCACACGCCGTACCACGGATGCCTTCCAGCTAGCCACGTCGGTCCTCTTCCAGAACCCCATCCAGAACTTTGCCCTGGTACCCAACAACCTGACGGATGCACCGGCTGCCGCCATCGAGTATATGAAGGAGGTACCCACGACGTGGGACGAGACACGCTTCATCGACGGCTATCCGGGACGCTACTGTGTGCTGGCACGCCGCCACGGCGACCGCTGGTACATCGCCGGCGTCAATGCCGGAAAGAAACCGCTCGAACTGAAACTCCGTCTGCCGATGTTCGACAAGGGGACGAAGCTGCACAGCTACACCGACAACCGGAAGTCTCTCGCCCTGGAGGAAGGACAGCTGACGGTGAAGACCCCCGAAGCCGTCCGTGTCACGCTCCAGCCCAACGGCGGCATGGTGCTGACGGGTGAATAAGGACAACGGCATCCGTCGACAACCTGATACAGACAACAACAGAGCCACGGAGGTCGCAGAGAAGGAACAGCATCCGGCTGATTCCTCTGCGCCTCCGTGGCTCTGTAATTTAATAGTCAATTCAATACGCGAAGTCCTTTGCCTTCACGTAAATCCTGTAGTCCTTCACTTGTCCCGGAGCACCTGCCTCGGCACGGGGCAACATGCGGAAGCCCGTCACCCGACAGTTGCGCCCCAGGTCAATCACCAGCTGATGAGGATAGGCGGTGTTGTCCACCGTCTGCCAGAAGGTACTCTCCTGCAGGTCGTACACCTTGTCAGCCGTACGGTTGCCACTGCGCGTCTCTTCACTGTCGGCATAGACCACCGTCCAGTGTTCGCGCGAGAGCGGCTTGCCGTCAGCTCCCAGCACATCCAGCTCGGCAATGGCGGCTATGTTGCTTCCGTCGTAATTGCTCGTGGCGTCGAAGCAGAAGAAGCGTCCCTCCACGGGGTGGTCGAACTTCACCTCCTGCCAGCCGTTGCCCGAAGCGAACGTCCCGGTGTGTACCGGTGTCTCGCCGTCGAGCTTCAGGTTCTGCCCGTCCTTGCGGTGTGTCTCGGGCGCCTTCACACGGAGCTGGTCGAGGATGGGGGTAGCCAGTCCGGCAACGCAGGTCTCGGCAGGTCCCTTGAGGTCGAGGACAATGATTTCATTCTCTCCCTTCTTCAGCCAGCAGCCGGGCATGTAGAGCGTCTGCTGCGGACCGATTTCCCAGAAACGTCCCAAGGCGTGTCCGTTGACCCAGACCATGCCCTTGCCCCACGTACGCATGTCGAGGAAGGTATCTCCCGGACGGTCGAGCTTGAACGTGGCGCGGTAGTAGGCAGGCATCCCGTCCGCCTTGCCGGGGCGGTAGTTCCTGTGGCTGACGAAGTCATGGAAGGGTGGCAGGTTGTAGACGGTCCACCCCTTCAGCTCGCGGGCAGTGTCTCCGCTGAGCACCTCCACCCGCCGGGTGATGCCCTTGCGGTCATGGATGGACTTGTCGAAGTTGACACGCCCCATCGCTTCGACAAGGATGTCCAGCCGGGTGCCCTTCTTCAAGGTACCTTTCAGCGGAAGGGTGAACTCTCCCTGCCGACGGTCGAGCCGTCCCAGCAGACGTCCGTCGGCAAAGACTTGTGCCCAGTCATGCACCTCGTCGATGTGAAGCGTACCGGAGATGTCGTCCTTCAGCGTCGTGCGGTAGAGGATGGTGCCCCATCCCTGGTCGAACTGCTCCATCGGACGGATGTCCTCTGTCTGCCTGGGAGCGGGCAGGTTGTCAAAGAGGGGTGCGACCTGCCAACGGGTGATGGCGGGCACCTCCATGACGGGGATGGATGCAGGAGGCTCGGGCAGTGTCTCACCGGCAGACAGGTAGGACTGCAAGAGGTCACGGAGTTTGAAATACTTGCGTGTAGTCCATCCGGCTTCGCTGATGGGCGCGTCGTAGTCATACGAGCTGCACATCGCCGAATAGGCGGGGTTGTTTGCGCCACCCCACCAGCCGAAGGTCGTTCCTCCGTGCGTCATGTAGAGGCTGAAGGAGATGCCGCGGTCGAGCATGTCCTTGATGCCGCAGACCATGGTGGAAGCATCGCGCGTCTCGTGCTTGCGTCCCCAGTGGTCGAACCATCCGCTCCAGAACTCGCTGCACATGAGCGGTGTGTCGGGACGGAGCGACTTCAGCTTGCGGAACTGTTCGTCGATGTTGGCACCCGTACCGAAGTTCACGGTCCAGAGCAGGTCGTCGAGCGCATTGTGGGTGAAGTTGGAACTCCAGTCGCACTGGAAGAGGGGAACGTCGGTGAATCCGGAGGCACGCACCAGGTCACGGATGGCGGACACATAGGGCTTGTCCGTCCCGTAGGACCCGTACTCGTTCTCCACCTGCACCATGATGATGTTTCCACCGCGGCTCACCTGCAAGTCGGCAAGCTGCCTGCCCACCTCCTTCATGAAGATGCCCACACGTTCCATGTAGTAGGGGTCGAGGGTGCGGAGGCGTACGTCGTCCTTCTTCAGCAGCCACCAGGGCAGTCCGCCCATTTCCCATTCGGCACAGACGTAGGGTCCCGGACGCACGATGACGTACATCCCGTGCTTCTGCGCCAGCCGGCAGAACCGGGCGATGTCGTTGTTCCCCGAGAAGTCGAACTGCCCGGGGCTGGGCTCGTGCAGGTTCCAGAATACATAGAGGCAGAGCGTGTTCATGCCCAACGCCTTGCACATCTCGATACGGTGTTCCCAGTAAGGTTCAGGAATGCGGGGATAGTGCACCTCGGCCGCCTTGATTACAAACGGCTTGCCGTTCAGCAGGAAGGTGCCCTGCCCCACTTCAAACTTGTCGTGTTCCTGCGCCAAGATGCCGTTGGCAGCACCGAAGGCGAGGAGGAGCGAAAGTCCGAAAGCTAACAGTCTTTTCATTGGATTTGGATATTCTTTTTAGGGTTATCAATAGGGGTCGGGACCGGGATGTCACAGCCTGATGACCGTGAAGGAATAGGCGGGAAGCGTGCAGGGGAACGACGTACCGCCCGGTTCGAACGTAGTGGTCACGGGACGTGCCTTCCGGTCAGTCGGCGTACCGGTGAGTACGGTCTTTGTGGCAGTCGGCTTCACCAGTTCAACTCCCTGGAGGTTCACGTCCGTCCGCACTTCCACGGGCAGGAGGTTCACCAGCTTCACGATGAGGTCACCGCTGCGGCTGTCCTTCACCACGGAGACGGCAATGCGTCTGTTCACATCGTTGCGCCGACTGTCGGTCCGGATGCTGACGGGCAGGTAGGCATCTCCGGCGTTCTGTCCGTAGAGCTGCTGCACGTAGTAGCCCACGGTGGGATGTACCTCGCGGTTGTTGAAGTAAATCAGGTCGGGATTCCACTGGGTGTGTCCTTCCTTTGCCAGCAGAGGGGCATAGGACGTCATGGTCACCACGTCGCCGTTGCGTTCCACCGACGTGAGGTAGAGAGCCTCCGCCAGGGCGGTCTCGATGTTGTTGGGACGTCCCGGCAGGTGGGCGGCATATTCGCCCAGGTATACTTTCGACTTCGAACGGTCGTAACGGTCATAGAAGTCCTGGTTGTTGATGAACCAGCCCGGGGTGTTGTAGTAGTGCTCGTCGACAATGGGGACTTGCAGGCGGGTGGCAAGGTCCCAGCCCTCCTCATAGTCCGTTCCTTCCCAGAAAGGTCCGACGGTCCCGACGACGGTGATTTCAGGATGATGCTTCCGGATGGCTTCGTAAATCATCGTGAAACGCTCTTCGAACACGTCGGTGATGAGGTCTTCGTTGCCAATACCGATGTACTTCAGGTTGAAGGGCGCAGGGTGACCGGCCTCGGCACGCATCTTCGCCCACTTGTTCTGCTTCGGGTCCGCATTGGCGTAGTCGATGAGGTCCAGGATGTCCTGCACGTATGCGTCCATCTCTTCCATCGGGATGCCTCTCTGCTGTCCGCCGCCCAGGAGATGCCCTTCCGGACACGCAGAGTTCTGACAGGGAACTCCGGCAGCAAGCACCGGCAAAGGCTCTGCTCCCATGTCTTCGCAGAAGCGGAAGTATTCGTAGTATCCCAACCCCATCGTCTGGTGGTAGCCCCAGAGGTTGCGCATGGGCTTGCGGGCTTCGAGCGGACCGATGGTGTTCTTCCAGCGGTAGATGTTGTCGATGCCATTGCCGTGTGCGACGCATCCGCCGGGGAAGCGGACGAAGCGCGGATGAAGGTCGGCTATCGCCTGTGCCAGGTCAGCACGCAACCCGTTCTTATGTCCGCGGAAGGTGTTGCGCGGGAAGAGCGACACCATGTCGAAGGCGTAGGTGCCGGCTTCAGTGGGTGTGATGACCAGCCGGGCGGCATCGGCATCCGCCGTCGGTGTGAACACGGCATCCAGCTTCTTCCAGTCCTTGCCGTTCAGGCGGAAGGACTTGGCAGCCAGCACCTGTCCGTCGGGTGTGCACAGGCTGACGTTCACTTTGCCCGGACGTCCGCCGAGCATGCGCGTCCTCCACGAGAAGTCGTACTTCTCTCCCTTGCGCAGCACGATGCCGTCGTATCCTCCGTTTGACAGCGAGGCACCCGGCTGCTTCACGTCAAGTACGGCGTAGTGGGGATTGTTGGGATGGATGGGCGAGTCGGTAGCTATCCGCAACTCCGTGCCCTTGCCTTCGAGGCTCCATGCCGTGGTGGCATTCCACTCGCCGCGGTCTGCCGCGCTGTACTCGAAGTCGCGGTTCTGGATCAGTTCAGCATAGAGTCCTCCGTCGGCTCCGTAGTTGATGTCCTCAAAGAAGACCCCGATGAGCTTGTCGCTGATGGGCTTTGCCTTGCTGCCGTCCACCGTCAGGTTCACATGGACGGGCTTCAGTCCGGCAAAACGTTGCGGGTCCTGCTCGGTACGCTCATCGTGCAGTTGTCCGATGTACGCACGGTAGGCAGCATGGCGGTTCAGGCGTTCCACGTCCGCCCAGGCTACCCGCATCACGCTACCCTCCAGCTGCACCCCGTCGAGGGTGACACGCTCCGGTCGTCCGCTTCTCCAGCTGACGGCAGGGAGGTCCTTGCGTTGTTGGGGCGTAAAGTAAGTCTGACGTTTCCAGCTCAACAGGTCGGGAGAAGCCGCATGGGCAAGCTCCTTGCCGCTTCCGTTAAGCTGCCACACGCAGTGCCATGCACCGCCTCCGGGCTCCTGATAGAGCTGCGGGCGGACCATCCGCTTCTCCGCGCCCCAGGCACCGTAGTCGCTACGGACAAAGGCATAGCCGTCGCCCACCGTGAACCAGCAGTTGCCGTCGGGACTCCAGGCGAACTTCAGTCCGCTACGCCCTTCATCACCGGGAGTCGCATAGGAAAACAAAGATACCGAGTCGGGGACGTTCGTCGTCTCCGTGACATGTGCCTGCAGCGGAGACAGACACCAGCAAGCTGCCAGGGCAGCCGCACATTTTAGCTTTTTCATGGATGAGTGGTTTATGAGTTAACAAGGGGGACAAGTTGACAATTCTCCTACTTCGTCAGTTTCACACGCCGGATGGTGCCGTCGTCGTTGAACTCCAGCCGGTCGATGCAGACTTCGCGGTGGAAACCCGGTCCCTTCTCCTTCGGAAGGTAATCCTTGTTGATGCGGTGGTAGACGATGAACCACTCACCGGTCTGCGGATTGCGAACCACCGAATTGTGAGCCGGACCGTAAATCTCCTGTGCCGGGTCCTGAATGGTCACGATGGGGTCCTTGGCGACCTGGATGGGACCGAGGGGCGAGTCCGACGTGCCGTAGACGACGTGGTAGTTGGGCGAACCGGTGTCATCGACCGACCACATGAAGTAGTAGCGTCCGCGGTAGAAGAACACATAGGGAGCTTCACGGTAGGCATAGGTCTTCAGTGTGCCTCCCCGAGGGGTCAGCTCGGTGATGGTCTCCGTCTTGACAGACACCATATCGTCGTTCAGCTCGGCACCTGCCATGTAGCCGTTGCCCCAGTACAGGTAGCTCTTGCCCGACGCCGGGTCGGTGAAGACATCGACATCAATCTGCTGCCCGTGTCCGGCTGGTGACTCCGTGACGATGGGGTGTCCCAGGTCCTTGAACGGACCGACGGGCGAGTCGCCGACAGCCACACCGATCTGCTTGCCTGAGTTGTCGGTCGGGTTGCCGCTGTAATAGAAGAAGTATTTGTATTTGCCGTCAATGAGTTTCTCCTCCATGGCGGGAGCCCAGGCGTTGCCGTTAGCCCACGCCACTTGCGGTGAGCGCAGGTCGAGCACCGTCCCTTCGGGCTGCCAGGTCCGGAGGTCATCGGACGAGTAGGCGGTAAAATACCACCCGCCCCATCCGGCATAGCCGTCGCTCGTGGAGTAGATATAGTACTTGCCTGTCTGGCGGGAATAGAGCACTTCCGGGTCGGCATGGAAACCGGGGAGTACGGGGTTGTTGGGAATCTCACCCAGTCCCTCGGGCTTGCCCCACTTGTCGGTCAGACGAATCAGTTCATCGCGTGTGATGGGAATCACCGTGCCGTGACGCGGATGAAAATCCATGTCCACGGCATGGTCGACGACCTTGAAGTGTTCCAGGTCCGTGGTTTCGGTGAACTGGTACGCTCCCTTCTTGTAGACGTCGTACATCAGGATATACTTGTCCTGACCGATGAGCTTGAACGTGCCGGCGCCCTCGACTGCCTCAGGCGTCTGCTGCTTGTAGTCGGGCGATTCCGTCCACTGCCCTGAAGTGAGCGAGCGGGTCGTTGCCACCTTGATGCCGTCGCCGTGTCCTTCGGTCTTGTAGAACAGGTGGTAGACTCCGTCCTTGAACACGATGTCACCGTCGATACACGGTTTCTTGTCTTTCGGGAGGAAGAGAGGCTTGGGTTCGCCCACAAGGTCGGTAAAGTCGTCGTTGGCGTAAGCGTAGTAGATGATGTCCGGTCCACCCTCGTGGAGCATGGACCAGTAGACCATGTACTTGCCGGCTTCACGGTCGAAGATGGTCTGCGGCGCCCACACGCGGCGCAGGTTGCCCTGTCCCTTGTAGCGCTTCTGGATGTTGATGACGGAGTGTGTCCAGTTCACCAGGTCAGTGGACTTCAGCAGGACCATGGCACGGTTGGACGACCAGCCGTTGCCCGACACCATGTCGGTGACGACCATGTAGAACGTCCGTCCGTCTTCAGCACGCAGGATGTGCGGGTCACGCACACCGCCGGTAGAACTGATGAGGCGGGAGTCAAGCACGGGCTTGTTGCCGTTGAGCGCACGGTAGGTGTAGCCGTCGAGGCTGACGGCAAAGTGGATGGACTCTTCCGCCATGCGGTTGCCCGTGAAGTAGGTGAACAGGTAAGCGACATAGTCTTTCTCCTGGAGGTTGTTTCCGCCCCGTATCATTCCCGGCATCAGCCAGGCGAGCAACAGGGCAGTCAGAAGTGTTTTTTTCATAGCGATTCGTTCTATACTGCGTTTATAAGTGATGATTTGTGCAAATATACAGCATCCGCAGCGAATAACACCGACGGTATTCGGGCAAATGTCCCACGGTATTCAGGCAAAACGACCCTTTTCAACGTCCCCTTGCCGCCGTACGGATAGAAGGAAAGCCTCGCCATCACGGCGAAGCTTCTCTCAAATAAGAAAGTCATCTCGGTACATTGACCTCCTTTAAACAATCATTTCCTTTTACCTATTACTCGTTTCGCCTGCACTCCACTTGGCAGTGGACCCGTCGTCGGTTCACCGGTTCACGGGCAACGGCGACGGAAGCGGCGAACGTTCACCTATTATTATATGAGGCTCCCCACGTGTCTGCCCGCAGGGAGCTTCCGTTATTTCTGTTCGACAATCGGACGGTCGAAAAAGCCCAGGTCCCACTGGTCCATCCACTCCACATAAGGTACTCCTTCCTTGAAACGGATGGGCAACCAGATGTAGCGGGCATCGCTCGGATGCTTCGGACGCCAGATGTCCGCCATGAAGATGAAGCAGTCGTCCGCTCCGGGTATCCGGAGGACAAAGGTGCTCTGTCCGCCAAAGGTGATTTCGGACTTCGGACCGACACAGGGATTGGGCAGTTGCGTCCACGGTCCCCAGATGGAGGGAGCGGAGAACAGACGTGCCTCGTTGGGGTCCCACCCCGTACAGCCGGACGTGATCATCCAGTACACACCGTCCTTCTTGAACAGTGCCGGTGCCTCGTTGTGTCCGCCGGGAGCTACCCGGACGTATTTCCCGGTATGGCTCAGGTAGTCGTCACTCAGTTCGGCAATGTGGAGCGTCAGGTTGTCTTCCGACGAGAAGATGTGATAGGCCTTGCCGTCATCATCGACAAAGAGCTGCATGTCCCGTGCCATCTGTCCGCCTTCCAGGTCACGCTTCACGAAGAGTCCCCTGCGGATGGCTTCGCGCCACTCGGGCGTCCACCATCGGGCATACTTGGCGGCATCGAGCGTATCGAGCACGGCACGTTCGTCCGCCGTCATGTCGAAAGGCAGCTGCCCGGCATCGGGACGCATCGAGCGCAGGTAGCGGAAGGGACCTGTTGGGGAGTCACTGACGGCTACTGCCGAACGTGCAGCCGCATAGCCCCGTCCACGCAACTCCAGGTGGAACCACATGACAAACTTCCCGGTCCGCTCGTTGTAGATTACCTTCGGGCGTTCCATGATGCACCCCTTGGCAATGTCGCTTGTCGTGTCGTTGTCTGCCACAGGCAGGGCGATCCCTTCGTTCTTCCAGTCGGTGAGGTTGGACGAGGAGTAGCAGGTGATGCCCACCAGCGCCTTGCTCGTCGAGTCGGACTTATACTCTCCGTACCAGTAATAAGTCCCCTTATGGTAGAGGACCCCTCCGCCATGTGCATTGATGTGTACTCCCCGGTCGTCCAGCCACAGCTGTCCGGGACGTATCGGTTCGTGGTTTCCGCCTCGCACGCCACAGGCTTGCAGGAGGAATGCCAGGCACAGGTAGTAGAAGAAGCAGTGTTTCATGTTCGGTCCAGTGATGGTTTTTCCGGATGCAAAACTAGGAAGGAGCCGACAAAGCACGGCGCAGATATTTCGGCAAAAAGGTGTCAGTTATCGGTCAAATGTGCCCACGGTGCAAGAATTGCAGTGCTTACGTGCGAGCAATTTAAGATTTTGGACTACCTTTGCGCGCAGTCAATCTTTTGTAACCTAACTGGAACGCTATGCGAATCTCTCACTTCACTGTCACTTTTATCGCACTGTGTCTCTCCTTCCTGCCGGGCCCCCTCCGGGGACAAGGTTCCCATCCGTTCAGGCATCTCAACGTGGACAATGGCTTGTCGAGCAACTATGTGGTAGACATCGCCCAGGACTACCAGGGTTTCATCTGGATAGCCACCGAGTCGGGACTGAACAAGTTCGACGGGACGGAGGTGACGGTCTACAACACACAGAACTCCGCCCTGAGCAGCAACGAGCTCAACACCGTATACTGCGACCCCTCCACGCGTACTGTATATATCGGTACCCAGCGCCACGGCCTCTGTGTCTACGACTGTGTCAGCCAACAGTTCACCGCCCGTTACAACTCGCAGAACGGACTCCTGTCGAGCGACGTGACCGACCTCTCACGGGCTGCCGACGGGGGCATCTGGGTCACCCACTACCACCTCGGAGTGGAACACTTCGACCCGAAAAGCCACACGTTCACTCCCTGGCGGATGAGCGACATCGCACACTTCGAAGGGACCTCCTGGTGCAGCCGGGATGACGGCAACGGGCACCTCTATGTGGGGCACGACGGACAAGGCATGAGCCTCATCGACCTGAAGCAACGCACCTGCCGGAGCTTCACCCACCAAGATGACCTGCACAGTCTGCCGGGCAACATCGTCCACTGCATCTTCATCGACAGGGACCACCGGGTATGGGTCGGCACCAACAACGGACTCGCCCTCTTCCACCCGGAACAGGGCACCTTCACCACCTTCCGGCACGAGGAAGGCAACCCTCACTCCCTCCTTTCCAACTATGTCTACGACATCGGACAGGCGGACGACGGACGTCTGTGGGTCTGTACACAGATGGGCGGCGTCAGCATCCTCGACCCACAGACCCTGTCGTCCGGAGACGTCCGCTTCGACAACATCGGGGCGGGACAACGGGACGGCATCTCCTCCGCCAACGCACGCTGCTTCTTCCAGGATTCGTTCGGCAACATCTGGATTGGCAACTACCGTCAGGGCATCGACTTCCTGAGCTACGAACGTCCCATCTTCCGGACCCTCCTCCCCACGGGCTCCTCCACCGACGCATCCGGCGCCAACCAGGTGTGGAGCCTCGCCGTCGACAACCGCTCGCTGCTGTGGGCAGGCTGTGAGAACCGGCTCGTCGCCTTCGACGGCGAACGGGAAGCCTTCACCCTGGAACTGACGGGACTTACCAGCCCCAACACCCACGTCAACGCACTCTACAAGGACCGGAAGGGACTGCTCTGGCTGGGACTCTACAACGACGGCGTGCTCACCTGTGACCCGGCGACCCGACGCCTCACCCGCATCGCGTCTCCCAACCCGGCACTCGACGTACGCGATTTCCACGAGGACGCTGACGGGACCATCTGGGTCGCCACCCTCAACGGACTCTACATCTGCCAGAACGGCAGGCTGGAAAGACGCGACGACATCACCCGCCAGCTGCCCGACCGCATGGTCAACCGCATCCTGCGCGACCGCAAAGGCAACCTCTGGGTCGGTACCTTCGGCAAGGGCATCGTCGCCTTCAACCCGGCATACAAGCTCATCTGTGCCCTCGACGAGACCAACGGACTGGGCTCGAACGCCGTCAACGACTGTCTCGTCGACCGGCAGGGAGGCATCTGGATAGCCACACGCAACGGCATCTCCTACCTGCCCGATCCCTCCCGTCCGAAGGACTGCCGACTGTACAGCGGCAAGCAGGGACTGGTGAACGTGCACGTGCGTGCCCTTGCCGAAGACCGTGACGGGGAAATCTGGCTCAGTACCAACGGGGGCATCTCCCATTGGAACCGGAAGGAACAACAGTTCGAGAACTACACGTCCGACGAAGGCGTACCCAAGGGTGACTTCATGGACGGCGCCGTCTGCACCGACCGCAACGGGCAACTCTGCTTCGGCTCGCAACGGGGTGTGTGCAGCTTCTCCCCCACGGACATCGACCATCCGCGTCGGCTCAGCCCCGTGGTCATCACGGAAGTCAGAAGCTTCAGCAGTACCGGCGACATGAAGAACCTGGAGCGCATCCTGCCGCTTGCCGACGGACAGACCATCCGTCTCGCCCACGACGAGAACACGTTCCACATCGCCTTCAACGTGATGGACTACACCCGCAGCCGGCAGGTGGAGTATGCCTACCTCATGGAAGGACTGCACACCGCCTGGTTCGAGAACGGGAACGACCACCGCGTCATGTTCCGCAACCTGCCTCCGGGGACCTATACCTTCCGTGTCAAGGCACGGCTGCGCAACCAGCCGTGGAGCACCGACGAGACATCGGTGTCCATCCGCATCCTGCCCCCGCTGTGGCTCACAGGATATGCGAAGCTGTTCTATCTGGCAGTGGGATGCCTGCTGCTCTACCTGGCACTGCGCTTCTACAAGCACCGGCTGGAACTGGAGAACCGGCTGAAGCTGGAACGTCACCAGCACGAGAACGACCGGAAGCTCAACGATGAGCGCCTCCGCTTCTACACCAACATGACCCACGAGCTACGTACACCGCTGACACTCATCCTCGGTCCGCTGGAGGATCTGCTCCAGGACAAGACGCTCTCGCCCGGTCATGCGAACAAGCTCAGCGCCATACGCGACAGTTCCGTCCGCCTGCTCAACCTCATCAACCAGCTGCTGGAGTTCCGCAAGACCGAAACGGAGAACCGCCGCCTCTGCGTGGAGCGTGCCGACCTGGGCAAGCTGGTGCAGGAAATCGGACTGCGCTACAAGGAACTGAACTCCAACGCCCAGGTGGACTTCCGCCTCTCCATCGCTCCGACGGACACCACCCTCTATTTTGACCCCGACGTGATGACCATCATCCTCGACAACCTCCTCTCCAATGCCATCAAGTACACACCGCAGGGGAGCATCAGCCTGAGCATCGCCACTGAGACGACGGACGGCACACGCCACACCGTCATCCGCATCAGCGACACGGGACACGGCATCAGCGCGGAAGCACTGCCGCACATCTTCGAACGCTACTACCAGGAGGACAGTCCCCACCGCGCCTCGGGGACGGGCATCGGACTGGCACTGGTGAAGTCGCTCGTCAGCCTCCATCAGGGCACCATCGACGCGAAGAGCACACCGGGAGAAGGAAGCACCTTCACCGTCAGCCTGCTCACCGACAACTTCTATCCTGACGCTCTGCACAAGGAGTCACGGACGGACGCCGTACCCCCGGAAGCTGCTTCCGATGAACAGCCGGAAACGACGGACGACAACCGCCCCATCGTGCTCGTGGTGGAAGACAACGCGGACATCCGTGAATACATCCGCAGCTCCCTCGCCGACCGCTACAACGTCGTGACGGCAGCCGACGGACAAGAGGGACTCGACGCGGCGCAACAGCAAATCCCCGACCTCATCGTGAGCGACATCATGATGCCGGTCATGGATGGCGTGACACTCTGCCGGCTCGTGAAGGAGGACGTACAGACAAGCCACATCCCCGTCATCCTGCTCACGGCAAAGGACAGTACTCGCGACAAGGAGGAAGGCTATGCCGCCGGGGCAGACTCGTACCTGAGCAAGCCGTTCAGCGCCGGACTGCTCATCAGCCGCATCGACAACCTGCTCGACAACCGACGCCGACTGGCACGCCTCATCGGCAGCCAACAAACGGAAGAACCCGGACAGGAAGAGACGGATGCCCTACGGAAACTCAGCAAGCTCGACCGCAACTTCCTGGAAAAGGTGAACCGGGTCATCGAGGAGAACATGAGCCTGGAACGCATGGACATCGCGTTCATTGCCGACAAGATGTGCATGAGCCACTCCACCCTCTACCGCAAGGTGAAGGCACTGATGAACATCTCCGTCAACGAACTGGTGCGCGATGCCAAGATGAGGCATGCCGCCACCCTTCTGGAGTCCGGCGAATACACCGTGACCGAGGTGTCCGACATGACAGGCTTCAGCAGTGTCCCCTACTTCCGCCAACGGTTCAAGGAGAAGTATGGCATGAGCCCGAGTGAGTTTATGAAGAAGAAGTGAAAAAGGAGAAGGGAGCGTGTCGTATCATTTGTTTTTGCCCGGTCAAACACAAGTCTTCGACCGGACAAACACAAGAGTTTGACCTGACAAACATAGTAGTTTGATGGACCAAAGTATTATACTTAGGCAGCCTAAGTATGATACTTTGGTAGTCTAAGTATAATACTTAGGTATGTCAAACTAATTAGTTTGTCAGGTCAAACTCTTGTGTTGTGTGAGTCAAACTCACATGTTCCATCCGTGGGACAACGGTGTTTGCCGACTATTCATCGTCAAGTCCACGGTAGGCTACATCAATAATCTTTGCAAAGCCTTCGTAACGGGCAGCTTCTACAAATGTATTCGAAGTGCGGTCAAAGGTATACATACGCAGAATACCTCCGTTATCGTCAGATGCATCATCCCGATATGAACCGACCAGAATATACTCGTTCCAATCCTCCCGGTCTCCGGTAGAAGTTATCTTAACCATCGTGATTTCTTCACCCGGCAGATTGACGGAAGACACACTGCCGCCACCTTCCATCTGATAAGCATAGAGAGTGCTGCCATTTGAATAGAACACGTAAGGATACGTTTCATGGAATGCAAAATGCTCAGCTGTCGCAAAACCTTCAGCTGTAATGTTATCCCAACAACCTTGCTGAGTCATGTTGGTCGGCGTCCATCCGCTCAGACTGATAGCATAAATCGAACGACTGTCATCGTCGCCCTGCATCACAGCATATGCAATATTGCTCATTGTCCGCTCCATATAGACCAAATCCTTGTTTGGGCTCCACGAGAACAGCGGATTCTCCGGTTCCAGAATAGAGCCAAAGACAGAAGACGTACCATAGATATATTGCGACATGAAACGACGATTATCCACATCGAATACCAGTACCAGATAGCCATAGTTGGCTGCCGCTGCCACATAGGGTGAAACCCGGTAAGTCGGTGTACCTCCATCAGTATCAGCATTACAGGGGAACTCATAGACACCACCTGCACTGTAGGCATCCTTACGGTAGATATTGCCAGCGTTAGAAACCAAATAATGATAAGAAGAGCCGCAAGCAGCCATCCGTTCCGGCAGTTCATCTCCCAAATCTGCCAAAAACTCGCTCTTCATCACATTACCGGTTTCCGATGCAGTCAACTCTTTCGGGTCCAGAGAATAAGCACCTGTACCGGTCAGCATGTAGATATTGTCAGGATTGTAATTCTGTTTAAAGAAGAACAGCTGCTTGGCATTATACTGCGTGGGAATACCATCGCCCAGCAAATCATACATGGGGACAATGTTGTCTACATCGAGCACCGACACCATGTCGAGCCGTACTTTGTTATCAGCCCCTTCATTGCAGAGCACCATCCATCCCTCGGAAGTACTGGTAATGATTGTTATTCCAAACCGGTAGTTGGTCGTCACACCGGTGCGCTTATCCGTCACGGTGTACAACCCGACGTAATCACCGACACTCTCTTCAAGACTGGTCGTAAAGGATTGTGTCTTATCGGGATTGATGTCATGCCACATCTCATCATCACTAAATCTTCCGGTCACACGGGCAATCTTACACCCGAACTCATAGTTCGGATTGTCCGCCGCAATTTCACCTTCTGTGGAAGATACGATTCGGGGTGAGATGTTCAGCGTCCCAATTCCCCTCAGAACAGAAGTAGTCTCCGGGATATTCTCGACTGTTATTTCGGGAACCTCCGAATAGTTATAATTGCCTTCATCGTCGTAACAGGCATTGAGCGTCACGGCAATCAGCAGAAGGCAACAGTTGATTATGGATTGTTTGATATGTTTCATAATAAAAGTCATAAATAAAATGGTAATACGGACTTCACTTTACTCATAGGCAGAATAATCCACGACATAGCTTCCAGTCAGCTGCATGTAACTTCCGTCATCGTCTAAGATTGGATTGCCACTGTCAGCAGCTTCCTGCAAGTGGTTATGTGTCAGCTGAGCTGCGTATCCCAAAGCACCGAGCTGGACAGTACCGTTATCCCAATCCTGATGCGTCCATCCCATCAAAGAATTGATAAGCTTTTCCTTAGAGACAGACCAATCACCAAAGTAATCGGGACCAAAGATCTCGTAATAGAACGGGACAGTATAAATCTCGCTGAAGATAATCGTATAGCGCGAACCGCACAACGTATCTCCTGTAGCCGCCCAGTCATCAATGTCCTTATACTGTTCCAGTTCTACGGTAAAGAAATCATTATCCTCCAAGTAGAACTCGATGTAATGCTTCTTTTCGTCTTCTGCCAAATCCGGCGTACGATAAATCGTAATGGGAACGTAGGTCTGTGCAGCCCCGGCAGGAATGACACAGTCACTCTCATTGAAATCAAAGTTTGTGCCTCGCACCGCCGTACTGGCCTGCTCATCGACCTTCAGTGTAAAGGGACGGTCATAATCCACCACATTACCCATGATTTTCACCGTAAGCTGAGTAATGATGCGCGTTGCTTCTTCCGTACTGTCAGCAAACGAGAGACTGGTGGAGTCTGCATATTTCTGAGACGAAATGTTTCCCTGCCCATCCATGGTGTATGACGAGTTACGTTGCAGATAGATTCCTGCCACCCGTCCGTCAAAGGTCATGATTTCTTCCTCGGAACATGCCGGGATCAACAGCATTAGCAACAACAGACTTGCTATACAACTAATAATATGTTTCATAATGCATACAGAGTTAACGGTTGATTAATTCGCTTTCAGGCAGAGGTATCACAAAGTTATTGTCTGAAGCAGTCTTCGAAGAAGTGGAGTTGCCATTAAAGTCCCTTGTGATGTTCATGTAAAGACGTTTGAAAAGGAAGAATGCCTGCCCTTCTCCCCACGTTTCGCGCATGTACTCTTTCTGTATCTCAGTGAGCAGGTTGCTTCCTGATGCCAGTTGCTGGCGACCACGCGTTGCAAGAATTCCATTCATATACTCCAACGCCGCATCCGGGTCAGTCTCCTGTAAACATTCAGCTGCGATATAATAAGCCTCACTCAGATGCATCAGCGGCATAAAGTAGGTCCAGAACGGATAAGTACCGTCTTCCAATTGAGTCGCTGTCAACTCCAGTCCTTTATACTTAATCAAGTAAGCCAGCTCTCCGCTCATGGTCCACTGTGAACGGGCACGATAATCGTAGAGCGAGGTAGTACCAAACAAGCTCTCTTGTACAAAATTCGAACGGGGTGTCAACAAGCTGGAGGTTGTCAACGATGATTCAAAGTAGGATGTATAGATGTTATCCCGTCCGCTGTCATAAAACCCAAAAAGGATTTCCGTAGAAAACGTGCGGTCGGGAGTACTGTTGCTTCCGCTAAGCAATTCATCGGAATCGACAGCAGGGAAATAAGTACGCACTTGCGGATCGTCCGTCAGTTTACGAGCTTCTACCAATGCAGCGGCACGGTCGCCTGCCCACAGATAGACACGGGCTTTCAACAGGATTGTCGCATAATAGTTCAGACGTAACTGGCGATAGCGGGCATAGCTGTCTGCCCCTTCTTCTGTCGTGGATAACGGTCCTTGGGTAATAATGGGGTCATACTCATGCAAACAAATTTCGGCTGCTTCCAAATCAGGCAAGAGGTGGTCGTAGATGATACTGCGTGCAGACAACTGTTCATAAACCTTCGCCTCCCGACTGTCAGCATAAGGAATGCACAACTGTTCAGGGTCCCGACTATAAACCGGACCGAACATGCGCAACATATCGAAATGCAGGAAAGCCCGGAGGGCGAGCATGTCACCACGAATCAGATTATAATCTTCATCCGACAATACGGTTCCCCGACGAGTCTCAGCATTGTCCAGAATGACATTTATATTCAAGATGGTGGCATAAGCCTCGTCCCAGATACTTTCCATCAAGTCTGCCACATTGGTATTGGAATAGTTATAGTTCGCCAATTCAGATGCAGAAAAGCCTTCATAAACCAATGAAGCCGGAGTCTGATAATGCAATGCCAGAATGTCCAACATGCCCCACGTCAGATTCTTGCCATACATGACATCACTGATCAGGCGATTGTAAACACCATTGACAGCCGTATAGAATCCTTGGCGCGTGCCGAATGTCTGTTCTTCAGTCTCCTTATCTTTGGGACTGTAATCAAGCCAGTCGGAACATGCCGTAAAAAGTCCTGCCACACAAATCAAAAGGGACAGAAAGATATATTTGTAATATTTCATAACGCGTGTTTATTATAAGGTAAATGATAAAGCAAATGACACACTGCGTGCAAACGGATAGGATGTACCACGTTCTTCCTTAATACTGCTGATGCGGAAGATATCGTTCATATAAGCATTCAGGCGCAAGCCACTGATACCCAATTTACGAGCAAAATCCGGATCAAATTCATAACCTACTTGGAACGACTCCAGTGTCAATGTGTTCTCCTTTTGTACGAAACGCGAAGACATGGGTGTCGAACCTGCATCGGCAATATTCTTGAAGGGTGCAACATCTCCGGGTTGCTGCCAGCGGTCATAAAGCGCACGCTTGTCCTGATTGTATATCAAATCATCGGAAGATATGTTTTCCACCTTCTCATAGACAGCCGAATTGAAAGAGTCTCCTCCAACGCGATAGCGGAAAGTCAAGCCTGCCGTAAAGCCCTTGTAAGCAAAGCTAGAGCCAAACGTACCTTCCGCTTTCGGACGGGTGTTGCCGACTACCACTTCATCATCATACGAGAAATCGTACGTGTACTTGCCGTCCTTGGTAATGAAAATCTCCCGTCCGGTAGCCGGGTCTATACCGGCAGAACGTACTGCCCAGATATCATCGGGGTCAGCACCGTCATAATAACGCTCGGTAGAACGGCTCTGATTGTACTCATTCATACTGGCAAGTGTGTTCCCAATACCATCCAGCTTGCTCGACTCCATACGGACCGTGGCACGCAATGACCATGTCAGACGTTTATCAAAGTCGCGCAGAATATAATACTGTGCAGTTCCTGTAAATCCCTTGGAAATCTGTTTGCCAAAATTCGTATTATAACTGGTCACACCCGAAGAGCTGGGCAAGCCTATGGCAATCAACAAGGGGTCGGTGGTCTTGTAATAATAATCCAGTGTCAGGTTAAAGCGTTCGTTGAAGAGGGTCATATCCAAACCGATATTACGGTCCAAGGTAGTCTGCCATTCCAAGTTCCGATTACCCAACGTTTCAAGCACCGAACTCATGCCAAAATAGTTATAGGATGTATAAAGGTAGCGGAATGTTGTCAGAGAGAGTGCCGAATCGAAGTTCTGATTTCCCGGGTTACCGATAGAACCGCGGATCTTCAGATAATTAATCCAAGAGACATTATCCTTGATAAAATGTTCGTTGTGAATGTTCCATCCCAAACCGAGGGACCATGTATTGATGAATTGTTTCGTAGAGCCGAATACTGAAGAGCCGTTAAGACGATAACTGACATCCATCAGATAACGGTCATCATATGCATAGCCTCCAGTCAAATAAGTGCTTACAGCCCGGCTAACCGATTCCGTATAAGTAGGCCTTCCACCTTCCGGGTAACCATTGGAAAATGACGGATAAGTAAAATCACCGGAAGGGAAGCCTTGTGTCGAATAGCCTTGTACCGTTGATTTCTGTTCAGAAATGTTTCCACCGACAGCCAGATTGATGCGATGTTTATCACTTAACACCGTGGCATAAATCGCTGTAAACTCTCCTTCATACTTCGTGGTTTTCGTATCTGTATAGTCATACGAACCTTTTTGCAAGATATCATAGCCGTCAAAACGCGTGTCATCAGGAGAATAGAACAGTTCGTTTTCAGACGTAAGCTGGGTCAGTCCGAAGCGAGCACGCAGCTTCAGCTCTTTTACCGGATTATATTCGGCAATGAAATAATCAGAAAGTTGGAAATCCTTCGTCTCATCCCGGCTATTCAATGAAGCATTGTACAATGGATTACCCACATTCGGCTCATAATCATTATTGGATAACCAACGCTCCACTTCACCATCCTCATTGTATTTTTTGTAATAGGGACTGGCTTCGGCATAGTCACTGAAGGGAACGATCGGATTGGTATATTTAGTCTGTTGAGCCGTAAACTTATTGGTGAACTGCAATTTCCCTACCCGGTAAATCAAGTCAATGTTAGCTCCCAGTACATCACGGTCCGAACCTTTCATCACACCGGTCACCCCGTTATAGTTCAAACCGATACCAAACATGAATCCACCGGCTCCACCATCCGCATATAACTGGTGACGATGGTTAATACCCGTACGCAAAGGTTCTGACAGCCAATAGGTATCAACCCCACTCGCTATATCAGCCAAGTGCTTCTGGTAAAGATTATCCTTCTCAATCAACTCATCAGCCGTTCCACCGTCATATTTACCCGCCAAACGTTCAAACTCCAGTTTCTCCCTTGAATTCATCAGGTTGTAGCTAGTCAGGTCAGGCCAGGAGATGTCCATGGAGCCGTTGTAGCTCAAGCGGAGTTGTCCGGGTTGAGGCTGTACGGTCTCTACAACCACTACCCCGTTGGCTGCCTTCGAACCGTAGATGGCTGTGGAGGCGGCATCCTTCAAGATAGTCATCGAAGCGATGCGGTTGATGTCAAGGTTGTAGATGGTTTCCAGCGTACTTTCGAAACCGTCGAGGATAAAAAGCGGTTGGTTGGGGTCCTCGGACACTTCGTCGCGCATACCCATGATGCTGGACTTGCCGCGAATCTCGATGTCCGGCAGACGGTTCGGGTCTGAACCGAAGAGGTCACTTTCCATCAGGTTGAAGGAAGGGTCAAGGCTGCGGAGGCTTGCCAGAGGATTCTGCACGCCCACGGCTTTCAGTTCTTCACCACTGAAGCTCGCCGATGAACCGGTGAAGGTATCCTTCCGCTTGGTCACGATACCGGTAACGACTACCTCGTCGATTGTCGTGCTGCTTTGCAGACGGACGCTGTACTCATCCGTACGGTCGAGCAGGACCACTTCCTGCTGTTCCATGCCGACGAACGACACAATGATGGCTTTGGTTTTCGCCGGGACGGCAAGCGTAAACCGTCCGTTGGCGTCGGCTGTGACACCGTTTCGAGTGTCTCCTTTCACGTAAATGCTGGCACCGGGGAGCGGTTCTCCTTGTGTGTCAAGCACCACGCCGGTAATGGTTCGTTTACTAGGTTGGGGACTTTGCTGAGTCTCTACTCCTTCAAAATTACCCCCCCCCACGGGATTTGCAACAACCATCTGTGCTGCAAACAGATAGCAGGCAAAGAGCAAAGGTCGCTTCATTGCCCTCCATAGGTGTCTGTCCTCTCTCATAATGAGTTGGTTTAAATTTATGGATATTTGGGAACTTGTACACTACCTCCGTCTCCCTACCCTCACAGCAATGAACAACGGAAGCGTTTCACCTTGCAAATGTATGAAAATATTTGTATCAAATAAGTAAAATAGCTGTTATTTTAATGACATATACCATACATATAGTAAAAATAAATAATCAAAGCAAGGAGTAATTCAGACCAATAAAAGAACTACGGATTATCTGAGGCAAGAAAGGGAAGGATGTAAACTTATTTATCATGAGCGCGATAGGATGACGGGAAGGGGGAGGCAATGAAGTTTGTAAATGAGCAATGCCTGAATTATATGTATTTCCTGATTTATTAGTAACTTTGCTATTAATTGAAAGTTTACCATCGTAAATTTTACAGCAGTAAACTTTGAGCGATAAAACCGGATATAAAAAGGCAAGAATATGAAATTCTACAATAGAGAAAAGGAATTAGAATCATTGGAAAAGATCCGCCGAGTATCTTTTTCCGTGCATTCCCAAATGACTGTACTTACCGGTAGGCGGCGTATCGGCAAGACCAGTCTTATATTCAAGAGCTGCGAGGGTACTCCTACGGTATATCTGTTTGTCAGCCGCAGCAACGAGGCAGACCTCTGTTTACGCTTTACTTCCGAGATCCGGCAGGCACTGGATATTTATGTACCGGAACTTATCAACTTTGCAGAAATATTCCGCTTCTTAATGGATTTGGGTACACGACTGAAATACAATCTGGTTATTGATGAATTTCAGGAATTCTACTACATCAATCAAGAGATTTACAGCTTGATGCAGGATACTTGGGATCGACTGAGAAAACAGAGCCATGTCAATCTTATCGTGAGTGGTTCGGTCCATACCCTTATGAACAAAATCTTCAGGGATTCGAAAGAACCGTTGTATGGTCGTGCCGACAGTATCATGAAGTTAACTCCTTTTACGACTTCTGTATTAAAAGAAATCATATCGGAACATAAGGCTGACTATACGAAAGATGACTTGTTGGCACTCTACACCTTTACCGGCGGTGTCCCCAAATATATTGAGCAGTTCATGGACAATGGATGCACCAGCATGGAAAGCATGGTCGATTTCATGCTGCAACCCGATTCATCCTTTCTCACTGAAGGACAGGCTTTGCTGATACAGGAGTTCGGGAAAAAATACGGAAATTACTTTTCTATCTTGTCCGCAATCTCTAACGGTAAGAATACCCTACCGGAAATGGAAACGGCTATGGGCGGTATGAATCTGGGCGGACAATTGAAGAGATTGGAAGAGGATTATAATCTGGTAAAGAAGAAACGGCCCATACTCTCAAAGGAGGGTTCCCAAACCGTCCGCTACGAAGTATCGGACCTGTTTTTACGCTTCTGGTTCCGGTATTTCATCAAGTATCAAAATTACATAGAGATACAGAATTTTGAGCGCTTGGCTGATATTATAAAACAGGATTACCCAACATTCTCCGGTTTGGCTTTGGAAATGTATTTCCGCCAACAGATGATGGAGAGCAAGGAATTTGCAGATATCGGTTCTTGGTGGCAAGGCAAGAACAACAAAGACCAGGATGAAATAGATATTGTCGGACTCTATGCGGAAGAGAAAAAAGCTTTGGTAGCAGAAGTGAAAAGACAATCCAAAAATTTCAAGCCGGATTTGTTTGCACGCAAAGTAGAGGAATTACGGAAGAAAGTCTTGTTCAAGTATGAGATAGAGAGCAGGCTTTTTTCAATGGAAGACATGTAGGGGCTGTAAGAAATTGATAGATAAATCATAAATGCAGGTTGCACACACCCTGTTCTACGCAGCCTACAGCAAGGACATTCAGTAAATGTCTCGTATTATATCGACTATTGAGTGACAAAGTCAAGAAAAAGAAAACCTGCAAGGAGGCACCTCTCATGCGCTCTCCTTGCAGGCTGTCAGAATATCTAACGATAGGCTTCATTTTGAGTCATCACGTCCGGATTCTGAGAAATGACATCAAGAGGAATTGGCAACAGGAGTTGCCCCGGTGTGAGCGTGACATGCTTCGAACTATTTTTGAGCACCTCGATGGCTCTCCCCGTCCGTATCAGATCAAACCAGCGATGAAACTCCATAGCCAGTTTACCTGCCTCTCATGTTCACAGGCCAACGCAACGGTTGGATAGCGATCAGCCGGGTATCCGGGAGTCCCATACAGTGGCATACCAACTCTCTGCCGTACCTCATTCAAGTATGTAGCGTCACCGGTAGCCTCCGTGAGCATCAGAAGTACATCGGCATAACGAAGAACGATAAAATTGTTATCTGCCGCTTCCCGAGAGCCATTCTTCTCTGCATCTGCATCCCTCCACTTGATGGTGAAACGTGTATTCACCTTGTCACCATTCTTCTTGTAATAACCATCCTGAATCGTAATATCCCGTCGTGGGTCCCCCTGTTCATAGGCATTCCAAAGGTCGTCGGTAACCTGATTCAAGCCTCCACCCCACGCCGTCAAGACATGGTTATCCACAGGGGTGAACATGGACCAATACAAGCTATAGGGATTTCCTGCACCCCCCTTTATATTGAATCTCAAATATTGACTCTGCACTATTTTTATGGTTCAAGTCCCAAAGGTCCTCATAATGGGGCAAGAGTGTAAATCTGCCATACAGCTTGTTCAACACTGCAGCCGCTTCCGCCTTCCTATTCAACGTCAGATAGACTTTCCCCAGCAATGCACAGGCTGCATCTGAAGTTGCAGCTCCAGCAAAACGCTCATGTTGCTTGTCTGGCAAGTTGTCAATGCCGAACTGCAGGTCTTGGATAATGGTCTCATAGACCTGTGCCTGTGGGGTACGTCCCTGCCTGAGTGCCTCTTTCACACTGACCGGGTGCAAGACTAAAGGAATGTCACCCCAGGCACGTGTCATGTTGAAATAATAGAGTGCCCGAAGGAATCGCGCTTCCGCCTGCAATGCCTCCCTATGTGAGAAAGAAGCCTTCTCACTACGTTCCAACACATTGTTGATGACATAGAGTGACTCATAGTACTGATTCCAATAATTCAATACCAATGTGCTATTTGCATCCATACCCACATGCGTATCAAAGGCCTCAAAATCCTTCACATTGCCAGCTGTGCTCTCATTGCATGCATTATCCGACATCAGCTCTCCAAAGAAAGAGGATAGCCCCTCCGGTGAGTAGATAGTATACAGCGTGTGATAAGCAGCCGTGAGTGCTGTTTGAAAGTCACTTTCCGTCTGGTAGAATTGATCTGCATATGCATTGGAGATGGGTTGACGATCCAGGAAACTGTCGCATCCGCTCATAAATACGAATGAAAAGGACACCAAAAGAATATGTATTGTTTTCATGATTCTATATCTAGATTGATTCAAAAGAGAAGAAACTGGTGTATATCAGAAACCTAAGCTAATTCCCAACGTTGCCGCAAAAGGATTCGGATAGGCTCCATAATCATAACCCACACGATACCCCGACTGGAATGTACTGCCCTCAGGGTCATAGTTGGAGTAGTCTGAGAAGACGTATACATTCTCAAAATTCAGATATGCCTTCAGGTTGTTGATTTTCAGCTTTGAAAGCCAAGCCTTGGACGTACGTTCTTGATCCGTACAAAAGAGCCGTCTTCCACCCAATAGCTGGAGCTTTGTGCCTGTACTGTATTCTGTGTCACACGGGGCTTGAAGATATGCCCGTCACCCGGCTCCTCATCCGAACGCCAGAAGTTGCTCACATAGGCATAGGCATTCCGGTTTCCGTTGAACTCCTTCAGGAAGCGCGACTGTTGGTTCATTATTTCGCCACCCTGCGATCCTGTAAGCATGATTGACAGTTCAATTCCTTTATAACTGAAGTTGTTTGTGAGTCCCCATGTGAAGTCAGGCTGATAGTTACCTAAAATGGTGCGGTCATCCGCGTTAATGATACCATTCTCATCCACATCGCGCACTTTGGGATCTCCAGCTTCACTCCCGGGATATACAGGCAGTCCGGAGGCAATGTCAGCAGAGCTCAATACACCGTCGAAGACATAACCATAGTAGTTGCCGATGGGTTGCCCTACTTCCGTTTTGGAGATAGCATCGTTCGTATTGACCAAGATTGGGGCATTGTTGGCTCCCAGCTTCAGTACCTTATTGCGATTGGCAGAGATATTGAAGTCCGTGGTCCAGGTAAAGGCACCCTCCACATTGTGGGTCGAGAGCGAGAACTCCACACCACGGTTCTCCAACTCTCCAATATTCGTAAGACGAGACTGGAAACCCGTCAATACAGGAATGGGAACATCCAGCAACAAGTCACGCGTCCTGGAATAATACACGTCAAGAGACAAGTTAATCCGACTATTGAGCAAAGAGGCATCCAGACTGAGATTCACCTGTCCCGTCTTTTCCCATTTCAAGTCCGGGTCAGGGAATGTACCGGTATAGATACCCTGCTTTACAGCTCCATTCTCCACATACGAGTTATAGCTGAGCAGTCCGATGGCTCCGTAGTCAGGAATCTGGTTATTTCCAGTCTCTCCATAACTGACACGCAGTTTCAGATTGTCCAACCATGTCAGAGAGCGCATAAAATCCTCTTCCGAAACACGCCAAGCCAATGAGGCGGAAGGAAAATAACCCCAGCGGTTATTGACCCCGAAACGCGAACATCCGTCAGCACGCAACGCAGCCGATGCCATGTATTTCCCCTTGTAGGAATAGGTTACACGTGCCAGAAAAGAGATCAATGCCCACTCCGTAGCCGAAGTGGAGCCGTTCTTCACCTTTCCGGCATTCAATGTATGCACCAAGTCATTGGGGAAAGAACCGGCTGTCATATTACCGAATTCCATTGACTGCTCTTGCATCGTATAGCCCAGGAGTCCAGTCAGATTATGGTCAGCACGAATCGTTTGATTGTAATTGAGCGTGTTTTCCCAAACCCAGTTTGTAGAACGCATTATGACGAAATCCGCCGTAGCATCTACCCACATGGAATATCCATAATCCTGTCCATCATTCCAGTAGGAACTATAGTGAGAGTCCTCCACATTCGCATTAAAAGCTGTTTTAAAATTCAGCCCGTCCAAAATCTTATAGTCAATGGCCGTGTTGAGCAGAACAATATCAGTAGTCTTCTTTTTAGACATCTCGCGCGTCAAGGAATAGGGATGCCATAGTTGAAAGCCATATTTATCGAAAGTGTTCCACATGGACTGAGGGTCTTTAAATCCAAGGGAACCCGTTTCTACACGCAAAGGAAAAATCGGGTCACTCTGCAAGGCCAGACTGACCGCATCCGACTTTCCTGCGGTTCCATAAGAAGAGTCATTGGAACGGGTCAAAGCGATCTTGACACTCGCATTCAGCCGCTCATTAAACTGATGATTCACATTACTGCGCAATGACAGACGGTTGTAATCGTTCTCAATCACAACTCCTTCTTGATTTAAATAACCGGCAGACAGCATAAACTGTGTTTTTTCAGAACCACCTGAAGCCGAAATCTGTGCATTGTGTGTCAATGCGGTTCGCAGCAGCACATCCTCCCAGTCTGTACCGTTCCCTATGCGCTCCAGCCATTCCGGATCGGAGAACTCAACAGGTATGGCCGTATCATTGCCTCGCTTGGCATTCGGATTCTTCTTCAAGATAGTAGCCCAAGTATTATTGCGGGCAGCTGTTTCAAACTCAATCCACTGCTTGGCATCCATGACATCTACCCGGCGATTCACCCGGGTAATACCAAACTCATAGTTACCTTCTACTCTTGTTTTGCCTGCCTTACCCTGCTTGGTCGTTATCAAAACTACTCCATTGGCTCCACGGGAACCATAGATGGCAGCAGAGGAAGCATCTTTCAGAATCTCTATAGACTCTATATCGCTGGGATTAATATTATTCAACGGATTACGATTGAACGTCATATTCTTAGACGTACCGTTGCTCCCTGTAGAGGAGGTATTGTCCTCCAATGGGATACCATCGATGACATAAAGTGGAGCTGTCCCGGCATTGATGGAAGAAGCGCCACGTACCTTGATGGTAGGAGCCATACCCGGTGCTCCCTGAGTCTGTGTAATCTGTACACCGGACACTTGTCCGGACATCGATTGCAGCGCATTGCCATAGGAACGTTCTTTCAGCTTGTCTGCCCCGACAGAAGCTACAGAGCCTGTCAGATCGCGTTTGCGTACGCTGCCGTAGCCCACCACAACAACTTCATCAAGCTGCTGTTCCTCCGGTTGCATGTGGATGATGAGCGGCGTGGCCTCTATGCGCACGTCCTGGGGTTTATAACCCATATAAGTTAATTGGAGGACGGTTGCCCCGGACGGAGCTGTGAGCTTGAAGTTTCCCTCGAAGTCTGTGATGACGCCCACTTTCGTTCCCTTCACCAGAACGGAAACACCAATCATGGGTTCGCCTTTCTCATCGAGTACTTGACCGGATACGGTCTTGGATTGTAAAACCTCCTGAGGATTAGTTGTTTTTACCCCCCCCCCACACCACTTTGGCAGAAAGAGGAGCTGCTATCAACAGACTGGAAAGTCCCCAGATAAAAGAAGTCTTCGTGACGCTGGAAAAGCGTTCACTGTTTGCCTTGTTTTTCATCATAAGGTCAGGTTGTTAATAAATAGGTTTAGTAAAAAGGAAATGATTTCATGCACAAAGGTAGAAAGAAGCTATAAATTCCCATTTCTTAAATGTTAAATAAGAATGTTAATGTATTGTTTTAACTTTTAGTACTTGAACTATTCTTCTGATTTCCTGCACCCCACATGCAGATAATATAAGCCTACTCCAGCACCGGCAAAACCTACTGGGGCAAGAAAAGCAAGTAAACATCCACATACAGCCGGCAGATGTACGCCGTTTCGCCTTTTTTGGCGTACATTTGTAGCTGTATGTTACAATAAACCACACTACCTATGAAAAGACTACTACTTGGAACACTGATGCTGGGAGCCACCCTGTCGCTGCCGGCACAGAAGGAAGCGACCATCACCGTACAGGCTGACAAGGGCACGGACATCATCCCCAAAGAGATTTACGGACAGTTCGCCGAACACCTCGGCAGCTGCATCTACGGAGGTATCTGGGTCGGCGAGAACTCGGACATCCCCAACATCAAAGGCTACCGCACCGACGTGTTCAATGCCCTGAAAGCGTTGCAGGTGCCCGTCATGCGCTGGCCCGGAGGATGCTTCGCCGACGAATATCACTGGATGGACGGCATCGGACCCAGAGACCAACGCCCCAAGATGGTGAACAACAACTGGGGTGGCACCGTGGAAGACAACTCCTTCGGTACGCATGAGTTCCTCAACCTCTGCGAGATGCTCGGCTGCGAGCCTTACGTCAGCGGAAACGTCGGCAGCGGGACAGTCGAGGAACTTGCCAAATGGGTGGAATACATGACCAGCGAAGGAGACTCGCCGATGGCGAACCTGCGCCGCAAGAACGGACGCGACAAAGCGTGGAAGGTGAAGTACCTCGGTGTGGGAAACGAAAGCTGGGGATGCGGCGGCTCGATGTATCCCGAATACTACTCCGACCTCTACCGCCGCTATGCGACGTACTGCCGCAACTACGACGGGAACCAGCTCTTCAAGGTCGCCAGCGGAGCCAGCGACTATGACTACAAGTGGACGCGTGTCCTCATGGAGCGTGCCGGCTCGATGATGAACGGCATCTCCCTGCACTACTACACCGTCACCGGATGGGTGGGCAGCAAAGGCTCTGCCACACAGTTCACCCCTGACGACTACTACTGGACGATGGGCAAATGCCGCGAGATTGAGGACGTGCTGAAGAAGCACATCGCCATCATGGACGAGCTGGACCCGAAGAACAACGTCGCCCTCCTGCTCGACGAGTGGGGCACCTGGTGGGACGTGGAGCCGAACACCATCCCGGGACACCTGTTCCAGCAGAACACCCTGCGCGACGCCTTCGTGGCTTCGCTCTCGCTAGACATCTTCCACAAGTATACCCGACGACTGAAGATGTGCAACATCGCCCAGGTGGTCAACGTCCTCCAGTCGATGATTCTCACCGACGGACCGCGCATGGTGCTCACCCCGACCTACCATGTCTTCCGGATGTACAAGGTACACCAGGACGCCACCTACCTCCCCGTTGACATCCAGTGCGACACCATGCAGGTGCGCGACAACCGCACGCTGCCGCTCGTCAGTGCCACCGCCTCGAAAGACAAGAACGGTAAAATCCATCTCTCCATCTCCAACATCGACACCGAGAATGCCCGCGAACTGACCATCCGCCTCAACGGTGCACAGGCGAAAGGCGTGACCGGCGAAATACTCACCGCCGCACACATCAACGACTACAACTCATTCGACAAGCCCGAAACGGTCGTTCCCCAGCCCTTCAAGGATGCCCGAATCCGCAAGGGTGTCCTCACGCTCACCATGCCAGCCAAGAGCATCGTGACACTGGAGCTGCAATAAGGCACCGACGCACGACAGCTTCCTGCCCTTGAACAGACGCGGGTAACACGGCCCTCCACCAAAGGCTGTGTTACCCGCGTCAGTCTTTCTGCCGACGGACACTACTTCACCGTCGCCTCAAAATAGCTTTTTCCCGCCTTCACCTCGCGGTCGGTACCGTATGCCGGGGAATACTTACCCAGCGGCATGTCGCTCAGGACGGCGTCCGTGCAACGTCTGCCTGCCACGACCTGGTCGGTCAGCGACGTGGTGAGCATCGTTGCCGCCATGCCCAGCAGGACTTCGAGTGGACTGTCGTCCTCATCGGCTGACAGGTCCGTGTCGACCGTCAGGTTGCCTTCCCGTCGGTAGAGCACCTCGCCGCTCGTGGTGGAACGCAGGATGAACTCTACACGTGCCGTCAGCTTGCCACCCAGGTTGTCGCGCTCCCACGCCTTGATGACGGTGAACATCGCTGCGTCCGCCCCGATGATTTCGCGGAAGCGCTTCAGGCTGCCCTCCAGGAACAGCTCGCTGTCATAGGCGCTCTCGGAACGGAACAGCTCCATCGTCAGGTAAGGTGAAAAGACGTAGTACCCCTTCTCACACAACGGACGGTAGAGCGTGGTGTAAAAATACTCCTTCGCCTCCACGGCATTCGTCCGGTTGACGGGCGGCATGATGACAATGGAGCCGGGTGCCTCCGCGTACAGCTTCGGATATTGCTGTCCGCGGGTGACGACCGTCTCCGCTACGGTGCCGCAGGAGGTGACCGCCGCCAGCAGGACGAGCCCTGCACTCAGCAGGATGGACAGATGTAGTCTCATTTCTTCTCCAACTGTTTGATGATACGTGACAGGTAAGTCTCCGACTCGGGATAGAGGCGGATTTCTTCTTTCAGGTAGGGGATGCCCTCCTCGGGATAGCCCATCCGGTAAAGCAGGAACCCATACTCGGCATACATGCCGGGAGGCACCGTCCGACGGACACCGTGCTGACGGTCGATGATGCGACGGTACTCCTGCAACAGCTTGTCGCGGAGTTCGGGCGTTGCCTTCTTGCTGTAACGGTAGATCGCCCCCTCGTAGTCATACCACGAGTAGAGCGAGGTCTCCGTGGTGGAGCATCCGCACAGCAGGATGATGCCCGACACAAGGGCGAGCAACGTTCTCATGGCTGCACTTCCTCGATGTAATAGTCCGACAGATGCGCCGGGTCAATGGGCGTCCCGGCATGGACTTCTACGGACGAATATTCCGTCTCGGGCGTGTCGCCAGCCGTGGCAGTGACCGTCACAGTGCCCACCTGCTTGCCGGGCAGTTCGATGAGCATACCCGTCTGCGGGTTCTTCACCTGCTTGCCCTTCAGCTTGACGGCAAAGGTGTCGCCGACAGCGATGCCCTGGCTCGCCCCTCCGCCGATGAGGACAGCGTCCGTGTCATAGCTCAGGAAGTACGTGCGCCACGGCTTGTCGGTACACTTGTTGATGATGTTCTCCACCAGCTGACCGATGGCTTCGGAGATGGCCTTGTCGCTCAACGTGGCGTCATAGTCTGCCCGTCCGCCCACACCGAGGGTCGTCTTGGTGGTCAGTTCCGCCTCCCCCTTCGCCTCGTCGGAGTAGACAATCAGTCCCGTCGACACTTCCACCAGACGGATGGCAACGGCTGCCTCCACCTGCTGTGTCTTGCTGCGCGTGAAGACTCCCGCCTTGCCGACGTTCTTCCGTCCGAACTCCGTGATGGAACCGATGATGAGGTAATCCGCCCCGATGGTCGACAGCTCGGCACCTCCCTTCTCCGCCTCCGCCATCAGGACATCGAGGTCGTTGCGTTCCAGCAGGATGAACTTGCCCGACGCGGCGAGCTTGGCAGACAGGATATCAAGCGCCTGCTTGCCCATGGGGTCGTTCTCCTTGTCATAGAAGATGCCTTTCCCGTACTGCGTCTCATTGGAAAAACGCCCGATGGCCACTTTCCTCTTGATGGTCTTTCCCTCGGTCCTGACTGCAACGCCGTCCGCTCCAGTCACCTCTACCTCTTGTTGGGCATACGCGGTGCAGCACAACAATGCCAACACGGCTACCCACATCCGTCGAATGTTTCTTTTCATACGCACATTTCGTTGGTTTGATTCTTGGTTGATTCAGCTCTCTATGGTCCCACAAAGTTATAAATTTTTCAATGCGGAACTGTTTTTTCCTTCATGGATTTCTAACGGACGCCAGGCAGACACCGGAAGACCGCCTGGGGGAACCTGCTCCCCGCACGCACTACCTTTATCAAAAAGACAGCACTTATACCCTTTTCACTTGACAAATTCAGCAAAAACACTCCTTCCCGCTAACGCATACTTTTGAATTTCCGCATAATCTAGCGAGCGAGTGCAAACAAACGCTAACAAAACAGTCCTAAACAGCCCTTCATTTTAGAAAACTATACATTCCATTTCCGAAAAACAGACAAAACGTACCCGGAACAATATTGTTTCGCGAGCCAAACAATATAGTTTGACACCTCAAACAATATAGTTTCACCTCCCAAACACGATTGTTTCGTGCCCGGAAGTCAAATCTTTGGAACATGGAAGTCAAAACTTTGGAGTTTCGCTCTCCAGAAGGTGAGCAGCGTCAACAAATCGGAAGGTAATAAAAGGAGTAATCAAACCCGGTTATGAACAGACAAAGGATACAATGCGGACATTCTGCCCGACCCAACGGAACAAATACAAGCCATCCGGCAACAAGTTGCATTTTACGAATCATCTGAGAATGCCAGGAAATCCATCAAAACCGTATTTGGATGCAAGGAAGGACAGTGTGGAGGGCTTCGTTTGACATTTTGTCACTTTCAGAACAACGGAAGAGAAACCGGATGTTCGCACCGGAGTTTTCCGTCAGGCTTCTCCACCGGATGCAGAAACACCCGCTTAAGGGGATGTCGGAGAAAAGCGCACCCGACGGGAGATATTTTTGTTTTCACACTTGTATATGCCCGATAAAATTTGTTATTTAGTCCTGTATATCGCCCGGATGGCTCGGATATTCCGTTTTCAGAGCTTCAGTTTGTCAAAAATCATGGAAAGAATGAAGGAGGTCCGTATCCGTCCCGTGACTGCCGGCTGCATACACTTGAACCGATTTAATAACCGAACCTTAACTGACAATGGAGAAAAAAGACTTGGGAAGAATTTCCGTAATCGTTTCCACCTACAACCGCTGTGATGCACTGCTGATATGCCTGCAGAGCCTGTTCCGCCAAACCGTATTACCCGACGAGGTCCTTGTGGGCGATGATGGCTCGACGGAAGAGACCGCCCAGCTGATTCAGGCACTGCAACAGGAAGCTCCCTTCCCGCTGATTCATGTCTGGCATGAAGACAAGGGCTTCCGGCTGGCGATGATGCGCAACAAGTGTGTGGCGCGCAGCACGGGCAACTACATCATCGAGTTGGACGGAGATGTTTTCCTGCATCCGGAGTTTATCGCCGACCACCTCCGCGAAGCGGCTCACGGGGTCTACGTGAAAGGCGGAAGGGTGAACTTGGGCAGGGAGCTGACGGAACGCATCTGCCGTTCCGGGGTAGCACCGTCCATCCACTATTGGACGCGGGGCATCGAGAGCAAGGCGGAGAATGCCATCCACTGCCCTCTCCTGGCTCATTTCCTGGCTCCGCGATACCGCAGGAACAGGTCGGCAGCACTGGGATGCAACATGTCGTTCTTCCGCGAAGATTTCATCCGCATCAACGGCTACGACGAGTTCTACGAGGGCTGGGGCGGAGAGGATATTGACTTGGGCAACCGTCTTCAGAACAGCGGATGCCAGAAACGGTACCTCAAGTTCTCGGGCATAGTCTACCACCTCTGGCACGAGGACAAGTACATGTATAACCGGGAGAAGAATTTCCGCCACATGGAAGAGCTGAACGCCCGGCATGCAATACGCTGCGCACAGGGAGTGGAGCAGTATTTATAAAAAATGAAATAAGCCGAAGAACTTGGTCGAGACAGAAAAACATTCAGAAAATTACCTATCGGGAGTTTAAAGAGTTTGAACTTGCAGAAGATATACCACGGCACCAAGTCAAAAAGGAATAGAAAGCACTAATGTACATAGGACTTGATTTCACTTAAGAAAGCATCGCCATACGCTTCATACTTCCGATCGCCTATGCCATAAATGCGAAGGAACTCCTCCCTGTCAATCGGCTTGTCCGTCGACAGGCGTACAAGAACAGCATCCTGCAAAATCTTCGATGCAGCAATTCCTTCTTTTTGTGCAAGTTGTAGACGTAGCTCATACAGATGTCTAAGGAGCTCCATGTCTGTGATGATTTGACCTTCCGCATTGGTTAAAACCCGGAATTCAACAGTATCGATCTTGCCTGGTGTATATTCCACCATATTCACTCCGGCAAAAGAACCGGAAGAAACAGTTTTCTTTGCCTTAACCGGAATCATCTCCGGAGGAGTCACCTCGTCCATATCCTCCACGGACTTCTTTTTGAAATAAGAAGGACAATTGACAGAGCGATCTTCAGTGCCGAAATCATGCCGTAGCCAAGCCCTGTAATGCGACAATCCCAACATCCGGCCGCATCCGGACTTATCATCTTTATAGTTCGTACAGCCCAGAATAAAATGCTGTTTGGCTGGTTTCACAACCAAATACCCATCTTCACACCAATCACATTTCTGAATGCCCAGTTCTCCCCCTCTCATGTCATTCGTCATAAAGCCACACAGTTCCTGTTCGTTGGTACAAATCCACAGCTTCAATCCATAGTTCTTGTTCCAACGCAGCTGCATCGGATATCCACAAATCGGGCAACGGTTTCCTACAGGCAACGGGTCATTCACCGCAGACGCCAATTCACCTTTCAAGGTGACATTCGGATAACGCGCCGTATCGCTCAACAGCTCTTTGATGAATTCCGAGGGACGCTGTGAAGGTGTCACGATAAAGACACGATTTTTTGTACGGGTCAGTGCCACATAGAACAGGCGACGTTCTTCCGCATAAGTGTACGAATTATCATTGACGACTACCAGGCTCAGTACCGGATCATCATCTACCTTAGAGGGGAATCCGTAAACATCATCTTTTGCATTGATTATAATAACATTGTCCGCGCTCAATCCTTTAGAGCTATGCGCAGTCAGGAATTGCAGCTTTACCTGTGAACCATAACGTGAGGAATACACACGTCCGGACTTCTCATCATAGTTGAACTCTTTTGAACGACAAAGATGAACGGCATCAAAGCCATAACGTCCGATCAACAGAATAGAAACAACACGTGACTTTCCCTCAACCTTATTATACTCAATCACATCACTGATAGCCTCATTCACGGCTATTCCCAGATTGTAATAACGTCCTCCGTCCTGCTGCCTGGAGTATTTCTCACTGTATGTACGGATGACTACCGGATTCGTAATACGTTTCGGAGAAATCAATGCTTTCTTTATCTGATTCTCATTCCGCTGGATAAAGGCACCTGCAATGTCTATCACTTCTTGCGCATTTCGATACGTGCGTGTAATCTTCAATTCCTGTCCATAACCCACTTCCTGACAGAACCGAGTAAATAACGGCAAAATAGAACCGCTAAAGGCATAGATAGACTGCCAGTCATCTCCCACTGCCACAATCTTGGCACTACACAAAGCTGACAGCTCACGTATCAGGTTGTAACGTTGTCTGGAGATATCCTGATACTCATCAACGATGATATACTTGAAGTCCAAATGTTCCTGATTCACCTGTTTCTTACGAATCAGTTCAGCCGACTCATTGATCATATCTTCAAAATCAATACTACAGCTTTCTTTCAATGCCTTCTGATATTCCAGGAAACAAACGCTACAAATATCCAGGAACAGCCTTGTACGCACATTCTTCACGGAAGATTTGAACGCTTCGAATTTCTCAGCCTTGTAACCTTGCGTCTTGAAATTACTGATAAAATGGCAAATCAAAAGAGTAAACTTGGTAATATACTTATTTTCTTCCGCGTCTACCAGTTTCTTATAGACCTCATTCAACGGACGTTCATTTATGACATACCCCCGTTCCAACAATTGCTCCTCCAGGTGTTCCAGAAAAGAACGTCCATCCCGATAAGCAGAAAATGTATAGATCAAATCGGTCTTATGTTTCCGGTGCAAACGGATTTTGTCATTCACCCGGGCTTTATAACGCTCCAGTTCCGCCGGTGTATAACGGCTGTTCCGTCCATCCTCCGTAATTCCAAAGTGCTCAATATAAGATTCTTTGTCACCCTGTTTTATCCGAAAATCCGGCGTATAAGGCTTGCTGGCATCCAAGACACGATAGCGATAGACCGGTTCATACTCATAGTCAATCTGATGAAGATAGAGCCAGTTAGCGATACGAACCTCTTCAATGGAACGGAGTATTTCATTGTTAAGAGTCTGTACTTTTTCAGTCTTACGGTCCACAATCTGTCTCACATACTCATGCAAGTTACTTTTCAACGTCGAAAAATCGGCCTTGGAAACAAAGCGGAAAAAACGGTTCAAATCATCTCCCTCATAAGGTGCAGTAAAATAAGACCCGAAAAAAAGAATCAGTTTCTTCACCAGATCTTCCCGACTCATCACGGCAGACTTCAGATACTTGTTTATAACAGCATACATGTAGCCTCCATCGACAATACGCTTGCCTTCAGAATCCCCCTTCCGCAAAATGGCATACCCAGCCGAATGGAATGTAGTAATAGGGCAATTGATGTGCAAACAGCCGTTAATCCGTTCACGCAGTTCTCCAACAGCTTTATTGGTGAATGAAATCACCAGGATTTTGGAAGGTTCTATTCCACGTTTGTCTACCAGATATTTTACCTTGGCAGCTACAGTGGTTGTCTTGCCCGCCCCGGCTCCTGCAATCACCAACGTGTGATCTTCCTCAGAAAGAAGCACCCTGCGCTGTTCCTCATCCAGCAAAATTGCAGGATCGCATTCCTTCAGGATAGTATCCAGATAGTCTTTCTCCAACACCAGGTGACGTTTGACATATTCTTCATTGTGGTGTTGCACAAAAGGAGATTCCTTGGTCAAATCATATAGCCCGGCATATGTCTCACGAAAACGGTCTATTTGCGATGAATCAAGTTTACTTTTACGAATAAAATCATCCAGTACATTGGAAGACGACAATGTCTCATAGAACTGATACAAGTGGGCTGCCCCTTCAACCAACTCCTTATAATCGCTCCGAGCTATAAAACGCTCTTCCGTCATCAATGCATCAAAAGTCCGATTGAAAGCCAAGACCTCCTTGTATTCCTGTGGTATATGTTCCGGCACCTCCTCCTTGGCGGTAGAGTTTCTCTTTCCGCCTGTAATCATCCGCCGTAAAACATTCCATATACTCATGCTCGATTATTTATCCGTCTTGATTTTTAAACCTGTTGCAACAAAAGGACTGTATATCTATGATACAATCTACTTTATCGTTGCAAAGCTAATAAAACAGGTATTAAAAACAATATACAACTATACAAATTATTTACCGGAAAATAATAAAACGAATTGACGGACCTCCCCACAACCTCCCCCAGTGCATCGCATAAAAAAAGGAGCTAAGTCAGCGACTTAACTCCTTCATTTTACCAGTCGGGGTGACTGGATTCGAACCAGCGACCACACGCCCCCCAGACGCGTACTCTAACCGGGCTGAGCTACACCCCGAATTGCGGATGCAAAGGTACGCCTTCTTTTTGGTTATGCAAACTTTTCCATGACTTTTTTTATCGGGAAGGGCATTTTTTCTGACACGACAACAGAGGAAGACGGTCGGAAAGGCGATGGAAGCAAGTACAAGTGTCACCGGAAAGGGCGATTCCGATGACAGAATGAGGTTTTTCGCCGAAAGCTGACGCAACTAAGGTTTTTATGCGTACTTTTGCAAAGATGTAGTTAGTAAACCACTCATTTAAAATGCAACTAAGAATTACAGCTCCTTCACAAATCGATTGCCGCATCAGCCTGCCTGCCTCGAAAAGTATCTGCAACCGGGCACTTGTCCTCGATGCTTTGGCTGGCGGAAAGGCGGACATCGGCAATCTATCCGATTGCGATGATACACGGGTGATGGTCGACGGACTGCGTTCACGCGGAGATGTGGTCGACATCGGAGCGGCGGGGACAGCCATGCGCTTCCTTACGGCTTTCTTTGCAGTACAACCGGACGAACAGCACCTCATGACGGGAACTGCCCGCATGCAGCAACGTCCCATCCGCATCCTGGTTGATGCCTTGCGCAGCCTGGGGGCAGACATTGAATATACACAGACGGAAGGATTTCCACCTTTATTGATACACGGAAGAAGGCTCACGACATCGGAGGTCTCACTGCCGGGAAACGTCAGCTCACAATACATCTCCGCCCTTCTGATGATTGGCGCCACACTCCCGGAAGGACTGACGCTCCACCTGACGGGCGACATCATCTCGCGCCCCTACATCGACCTGACACTCCGGCTGATGACCGACTTCGGCGGACAGGTGCGGTGGATGCCCGATGGACGCAGCGTCCGTGTGGAAGCACAAGCTTACAGTACACGCCCCTACACCGTGGAAAGCGACTGGAGCGCAGCCTCCTACTGGTACGAAATGGCGGCATTGAGCCGGGAGGCACAGGTGGAACTGCCGGGGCTGCTGCCCGACAGTCCGCAGGGGGACAGTGCCGTGGCGCAGCTCTTCGGAGCCTTGGGCGTGAAGACGGACTTCAACGGAGCAGGTGCCGTGCTCGGTCGCATGCCCCGCGCGCTGGAAAGGATGGACTATGACTTCACCAACCAACCCGACCTGGCGCAGACATTCGTCGTGACTTGTGCCCTGCTCGGGCTGCCCTTCCGCTTCAGCGGACTGCAAAGCCTGAAAATCAAGGAGACCGACCGCATGGAGGCCCTGCGCATCGAGCTGCGTAAGCTGGGCTATGTCGTCCGGGAGGAAGAAGGCTCCCTCCTCGCCTGGGACGGAGAACGGGTGCCGGCCGACCCCTGCCCCGTCATCGACACGTATGAAGACCACCGCATGGCGATGGCTTTCGCACCGGCAGCCCTCTGTCTGCCGGAGATTCGCATCAACCACCCGCAAGTGGTGTCGAAGTCGTACCCTCACTACTGGGACGACCTGCGCCGCGCGGGATTTCATCTGGAGGAACTATGACACTGATAGCTATTTTTATCGGAGCGCTGCTGGTGCTCGGCATCGCAGCCTACGCTTTGGGAAACCTGAACCGGAAGAAACAGGGCGACACACCGACGGAAGAAGACGCGCCCGCCCCACGCACGGACATGGAATGCTGCGGCCAGCATGCCGTCTGTGAACGCGACAGCCTGCTGGCAGGAGTCAGCCGGAAGATTGAATACTACGACGACGAAGAGTTGGACCGTTTCCGCGGTACTCCCTCCGACGGCTACAACGACGAGGAGGCCGACGCCTTCCGCGAAGTGCTCTACACGATGCAGCCGGACGACGTGCCCGGCTGGGTGCGCAGCCTGCAACTGCGAGGCGTCTCCTTGCCCGACGGCGTGAAAGATGAAATCATCCTCATCGTGGACGACCTGCGCGCACATCCCGTCCCCAAATCCTGATTACCCCACACTATGGAACTTCTCGACATCCTGCAATACACGTTCTTCCAGCATGCGTTGCTGGGCAGTCTCTTTGCCAGTATCGCCTGCGGCATCATCGGCACGTACATCGTCACGCGGCGGCTGGTGTTCATCAGCGGAGGCATCACGCACGCCTCGTTCGGAGGCATCGGGCTGGGCGTCTACCTGGGCATCTCCCCCATCCTCTCGGCAGCCGTCTTCTCCGTCCTCTCGGCATTCGGCGTGGAGTGGCTGAGCAAACGGCGCGACATGCGCGAGGATTCCGCCATTGCCGTGTTCTGGACATTCGGCATGGCCATCGGCATCATCTTCAGCTTCCTTGCCCCGGGCTTTGCCCCCGATCTCTCGTCCTACCTCTTCGGGAACATCCTCACCATCACCCGCTCGGACATCTGGGTGCTTGCCGTCCTGTCGGCATTGCTGGGACTCCTCTTCACCCTCTTCCTACGCCCGATTGTCTATACGGCGTTCGACCGTGAGTTTGCCCGTTCGCAAGGACTCCCCGTCACGGTCATCGAATACGGACTGATGATGTTCATCGCCCTCACCATCGTTGCCTGTCTGCGCATGGTGGGCATCGTGCTCGCCATCTCGCTCCTCACCATCCCGCAGATGACTGCCAACCTCTTCACCAACAGCTTCCGCCGCATCATCGGGCTGTCCATCCTCATCGCCTGCCTCAGCTGCCTGGGCGGACTGTTGCTGTCCTACCGCTACAACGTGCCTTCGGGAGCGTCCATCATCTTCTTCTCCATCCTCATCTATGCCGGATGCAAGGCGGGGAAGCTTCTTCTACGGAACCGGAACTAAACAAACGAACAACCATATGGAAATCAAGATTACTTCACTGGAAAACATCCACGATGCCGCCCGCGAGTTCATCGCTGCCATGGGCGACAACACGGTCTTTGCCTTCTACGGCAAAATGGGTGCCGGCAAGACCACCTTCATCAAGGCCATCTGCGAATGCCTGGGAGTGACCGACGTCATCAACTCGCCCACCTTCGCCATCGTCAACGAGTACCGCTCAGCCACCGAAGAGCTGATTTACCACTTCGACTTCTACCGCATCAAGAAGCTCGAGGAGGTGTATGACATGGGGTATGAGGACTACTTCTACAGCGGTGCCCTGTGCTTCATCGAATGGCCGGAGCTGGTGGAAGAGCTCTTGCCGTCCGATGCCGTCAAGGTGACGATTGAAGAAGACGAGCAGGGCTGCCGTGTGGTACGCTTCGACGCATAAGCTGCCATCCACATGGGACCGCAATACTTCGTCCAGTCCCTGTTCGCTCTCGCCGGCATCCTGTCGCTACTGGCTGCCGTACTCGACTGGGACTGGTTCTTCACTGCCCAAAACACACAGTTCATCGTGCGCAGTCTGGGGCGTCGCCGTGCCCGCTGGTTCTACGGCGTGCTGGGCGTCGTGCTGATGGTCATGGCGGTGTTCTTCTTTTTTCAGACGGAACAGGCGTCGGCATCCTGACAAGGTCGTCGCCGCGCACGCACCTGTGCCCTTCCCCGTCACAGTCCGTCATCAGTCAACGGAAGGCAGGGCATCGACACACTACGAACGCCGCCTTAATGAAGCAAAGTATAATACTTAGACCCCCTAAGTATTATACTTAGGCTGCCAAAGTATAATACTTTGGTCCGTATAGGGCGTACTTTCATCACGCTCTTCCCGGCGTTTGAACAGGTCTATCCCTAACGATAAACGGCACAAGCCTCCGTCATGCGACGGGATGGCTTGTGCCGTTTACAGTTTATAGGCGTGTCAGCTGATTACTTCTTCACCGAGCAGAGCGGCTGGGGCTTGATTTGCTTGAAGAAATCATTGCCCTTGTCATCCACGAGGATGAAGGCCGGGAAGTTCTCCACTTCAATCTTCCAGATGGCTTCCATGCCGAGTTCGGGATATTCCACACACTCGATGCTCTTGATGTTGTTCTGTGCGAGGATGGCTGCCGGACCACCGATGGAGCCGAGGTAGAAGCCACCATGCTTCTTGCAGGCATCCGTCACAGCCTGGCTGCGGTTACCCTTGGCGAGCATGATCATGCTGCCGCCGTGGCTTTGGAAGAGGTCCACGTAGGGGTCCATACGTCCGGCTGTCGTCGGTCCCATGGAACCGCACGCCATGCCTTTCGGAGTCTTTGCCGGACCGGCGTAGTAGATGGGATGGTCCTTGATGTATTGCGGCAGGTCTTCGCCACGGTCGAGACGCTCTTTCAGCTTGGCATGGGCGATGTCACGGCCCACGATGATGGTTCCGTTGAGCGAAAGGCGGGTGGCAACCGGATACTTCGTCAGCTCCTTGAGAATCTCTGCCATCGGACGGTTCAGGTCAATCTTCACGGCATCGCCTTCGCCAGCCTGACGGAGTTCTGCCGGAATCAGTTCGCCCGGATTGCTGTCGAGCTTCTCAATCCAGATACCGTCCTTGTTGATTTTGCACTTGATGTTGCGGTCGGCAGAGCAGGAAACGCCCAGACCGACGGGGCAAGAGGCGCCGTGGCGCGGCAAACGGATGATGCGGACATCGTGTGCATAGTACTTGCCGCCGAACTGGGCACCCAGCCCGATGCGGTGAGCCTCCTCGAGCACCTGCTTCTCCAGTTCGATGTCACGGAAGGCACGTCCGCCTTCGCTACCGGTCGTCGGTAGGTTGTCATAGTAGTGGGTCGAAGCCAGCTTCACCGTGAGGAGGTTCTTCTCAGCCGACGTTCCTCCGATGACGAACGCGATGTGGTAGGGCGGGCAGGCAGCCGTGCCCAACGTCTTCATCTTCTCCACCAGGAAGGGAACGAGTGTAGCGGGATTCAGGATGGCTTTCGTCTCCTGATACAGGTAGGTCTTGTTGGCGGAGCCACCTCCCTTGGTCACACAGAGGAACTTGTACTCCATGCCTTCGGTGGCCTCGATATCGATTTGTGCAGGGAGATTGCACTTGGTGTTCACCTCCTCGTACATGCTCAACGGAGCGTTCTGTGAGTAGCGGAGGTTCTCTTCCGTGTAAGTCTTATAGACACCGTGGGACAGTGCTTCCTCGTCGCAGTAACCTGTCCACACCTGCTGTCCTTTCTCGCCGTGGATGATGGCCGTACCGGTATCCTGGCAGAACGGGAGCACCCCTTTGCTGGCTACCTCGGCATTGCGCAGGAAGGTCAGTGCCACATATTTGTCGTTTTCACTGGCTTCAGGGTCACTCAGGATCTTGGCGACCTGCTCGTTGTGCGAGCGGCGCAGCATGAACGAGACATCGCGGAAGGCGGCGTTCGCCATGGCGGTCAGACCTTCTTTCTCGATTTTCAGAATCGGCTTGCCTTCAAACTCGCTCACCGACACATAGTCTTTTGTCAACAGATAATACTCAGTCGTATCCTCTCCGAGCTGGAAAGGAGCTTCATACTTAAACGGAGGTGTTGCCATAATATAAAGTATTACGTTTTATAATTAGATTAGTACGTATGCAAATGTACGAATATCTTCAGTTAGTCGTGCCCGGGCTTCGGGGAAGATGCCCGTTCTTTAGCTTTCTTTAGTTGTTCTTCCTTTTCGCGGTGCAGCTGTTCTCTGAATGCGGCTGCAAGAGGGGCAAACGAAGCTCCGCCCAGGCGTTCCTCCTTGCTGACGTCAGCTTCCAGCAGGGCATAAAAGCGCGCTTCGTTGGCTGCCCGGCGGACGCGTGCCTCCTCCCTCTCTTCCGCAGAATAAAGGGCACGGATGTGTGCCTGCACCCAGACGGGATAGGCGAGACACAGGCATCCGAGTTTGTCCAGGAACTCCTGCAGGGATGCCCCGCGTCCGTCTGACACCTCGTCGCACAAGGCACGGAAGGCGCTTCCGGGTACCACCAGTCCCAGCATGTCGTGCCACTCCTCATCGGGGCGCAGGGGGATGCACAGCTCTGCGGACGTTTCCTCGGGAAGGTGGCGGGCGATGTAGAGCTGCTCCATCAGCCGGTAGAGACCGATGCCGCGCTCCAGTGCCCCTGCCTTCACGAACACTCCGCGTACCGGCTCGTACCACTCCGGGGCGTTGCCTTCCTGTGCGTGCAAGAGTTGCTCCAGCCTCATCCGTCCTTCCCGGATGCGGGAGACCGTGTAGGGAGTCAGCGCCTCACAGGTGGAAATGAAGTCACAGGGAGGGACACCCTCCGGACGTTTGTCACGGACGGGCCATTTGTGCACGTCGCGATAGGTGCCGACCGTGAAGAAGTTGATGGCAGGGACGAGCACGGTACGTCCGTCGGTGTGAAAGAGGTAAGAGAAAGGGAAGGCAGACAGGTCGGCGTGACAGTCGAACTTGCCCATGACCATGGAGAAAGCCCCGACGCGTCCGCCCCACACGAGGTGGGCTCCCGACGCCGTCTTGCACCCATGCTCCAGCTCCCCGTGATGCAGAGGACCGAGCTTGTACATGTGGTTGCTCATGTTCGTACCCGAGCCGGCATTGAAGAACGAGCTCATGCTGCCTATCAGCAAGGTCGACTTGTGATGGCTCACCGTGAACGGTCCGGCACAGACGGCACACGCCTCCCCGTTGTCCAGGTAGGAGTTGGCAAAGAAGAGGGAGGCTTCCGCCGAGAATCCCTTGCCGACATGGACAGCCTGCCCGACGAGGCACTCGCTCACCTTCGCACCGTCCAGCACTTCCGCACCGCCTTGCAGCACCGTACGCCGGCAGATGACGTCGGTCCCCAGACGGACGGGGGCTTCACGGCAACTGTCCAGGTAGCAGTCCTCCACGCACGATGCTCCGTCGATGACGGCTGAAGCGCCGACATAGACATTCCGGAGTCTGGATACGCCGACGATGCAGGCATCCGCCCCCACAACGCCCCGCGACGGGATGGACGCCTCCACTTCCGCCTTCACCCAGGCATCGAGGGCACGGCACCCCGACGAAGACAACCGCGAACGGAGGTAAAACTCCTGCGCACCCAGCCGTCGGTGAAGCCACACACGGAAGGCGGCGTCCGCCTCGCTCAACACGTTGACCGGTGTGCCCAGGCCGCACGTGGCGGAAGGCTCCATGCTCATCGTCCCCACTCGGGAGATGTATGCACCCGGCGCAATGTCGTAACGGGACAGGCAGCCCACCTGCTCGATGAGGCAGTCATCGCCCACCGTGACATCATGCAGCTCTGCCTGACGGATACCCGACGGACGGTGTATGCCCGGCTCCGGCTCCAACGTCCGGTGAAAGACACCCAGACGAACCGGACCGTAGAAACGTACCTGCTCGACGGCTTCGGGAGTGAAGCCGTCCTTCACCTGTATGTGACTCCAGTCGTCTGCCCGGCAACCTTGCTGCTGCAAGACCGCAATCTCGCGGACCGACAACGGACGGTAAGCATTCATCATCATAGCCGGGGGATTATTCGGGGTTCCCGTCTTCCTCGTACGTCTGGTAGAGGAAGTCGTTGTAGGGATACTTCTGTACGTGCAGCTCCTTGACCTTCTTGTAGAACATCGCCTTCAGCTCGTCGATGTTGGTCTTCTGACGAGCGGAGATGAAGATGCAGTTGTCGTGCATCTTTGCCATCCACGTCTGCATGAGCTCTTCCAGTGTAATGTTCTCCTTGGTGCGCGGCGTCAGGTCGTCGGCATCCTTCTCCACGTAGGTGTATGCGTCAATCTTGTTGAACACCAGGATGGTCGGCTTGTCGGCACAACCCAGGTCGGCAAGTGTCTTGTCGACCACCGTAATCTGTTCCTCAAAGTCGGGATGGGAGATGTCGACCACGTGGATGAGCAGGTCTGCCTCGCGCACCTCGTCGAGCGTCGACTTGAACGAATCGACCAGGTCAGTAGGCAACTTGCGGATGAACCCGACCGTGTCGGACAGGAGGAAGGGGAGATTGTCGATGATGACCTTGCGCACCGTGGTGTCGAGCGTGGCGAACAGCTTGTTTTCAGCGAACACCTCGCTCTTTGCCAGCAGGTTCATCAGGGTCGACTTACCTACATTGGTGTAGCCCACGAGAGCCACGCGGATGAGTCGTCCGCGATTCTTGCGCTGGGTGGACTTCTGCCGGTCAATCTCCGCCAGCTGCTGCTTCAGGAGCGACATGCGGTTGAGGATGATACGGCGGTCCATTTCGAGCTGGGTCTCACCCGGACCACGCAGTCCCACCGAACCGCCCTTGCCACTGCCCGAGCCACCTCCCTGACGTTCCAAGTGAGTCCACAGACGTTGCAGGCGGGGGAGCATGTATTTATATTGCGCCAGCTCCACCTGCGTCTTGGCACTCGCCGTCTGGGCACGCATCGCGAAGATGTCCAGAATGAGTGAAGTGCGGTCGAGAATCTTCACCTTCAGTTCCTTCTCTATGTTTCGGATTTGCTTTGCCGACAATTCGTCGTCGAATATCACCATACCGATTTCCGTCTCGGGGTCTTCCTCGCAGGATTCCAGGTAGGCACGAATCTCCTCCAGCTTACCTTTTCCTATGTAAGTCACCGAGTTGGGCATATCGAGTTTTTGAGTAAAACGTTTGACCACTTCCGCCCCGGCAGTGTCCGCCAGGAACTCCAGTTCGTCAAGGTATTCGTTGGTCTTACGTTCGTCTTGCAATCGGGTGACCAGACCGACCAGTACGGCTTTTTCGGTCTGAGCTTGAGAGATAACAAATTCTTTCATTCTGTATCAGCTAATTTACTGTGTCTTGATTCTAGCCTCAACCCTGCCTGAACCTTAGCGGGATTGAAGTTCACAAAGATAATGGATTCGTTTCTATTTAAGGATATTCCTTCCCGGTTTTTACACACGCCGGAGATGTCCGGAAACGGAAACAGCCTCCCGAAGGAGGCTGTCCATTCACATTTTAGAGATAATTTTCTATTCATCCACGTTTCACAACGTCCTCATAGAAGTCATTAAAGAGTATCTTATTGTTATTTAGTTATCCCCTGTTTCACAACAGGTCGAATAATTCCGTCAAGGATGCTACCTCGTACGTCGGACGGAAGGGGAGCTCCGTACGGTGGCGGTGGTTGTAGAACATCTGGTCCATCCCCACTCCCCGGGCACCGGCGATGTCGGTATCAAAGCTGTCGCCAATCATCAGCGACTCCCTGAGTTCCGACTGGGTAGCCGACAAGGCAAAGTAGAAAATCTCGGCACGCGGCTTGTTCACCTTCAAGTCTTCCGAAAGGATGACTTTACGGAAATAGCCTTCAATGCCTGCTGAAGCCAGCTTCCGCGACTGCAATTCCCGGAAACCGTTTGACAGGATGTAAAGGCGGTACTTCCCATTCAGGTATTCCAGCACATCCCGGGCATGCGGCATCAGTTTCTGTTTAGTTGGAATGATACGAAAGAAAGCCTTCATGTATGCGTGGACCAACTCCGGGTCATCGACTCCCACCTTGAGCAAGGGATAGCTGAAACGTTCGCGGTTCAACTCTTCCTTGGTGATGCGTCCGTGGTCATAATCGACCCACAGCGCATTGTTCCTCTCGGTATAAATGGAATAAAACTGTTCGAACGAATCGAAATAGCGCCCGAAGTCAAACTCCACATACACTTCAGCAAATGAATCCCGGGCATTCTCGGAGAACGCCCACAGTGTATCGTCCAAATCGATAAACAGGTTCCTGTACTTTGCTGTCATAAATGCACGCAGTCGCTTCCTTTGCACAGAAACGACTGGTGCAAAGATAGATTATCTTACTTGAATTACCAAATAGCGCGACACGCTCCAGAACTTGTTCGGATTGGTGATTTTCAAAATATATTGTCCTTTTGCATCTTTCACCAATGAGTAGGAGCCTTCCGGATGGTTGGTCAACAGCTTAGCACTCTTAGAGTATAGCTTGATTTCCTTGTCGGTGCGGATGTCGATTTGGGTAAAGTAATCTTTGTTGAAGTCATCGCTTTGCAAAACATCTCCTTTTTGCAAAATTTTCTGTTCTTTAAGTTCCGATTTTGTACCGAACACGAACCAAGCGGTGTTCAGGGCCTTGTCCTGTGCTTCGACGGTCTTGGTCTTGATTTCGTTTTCAGCCGACAGGTTTTCCACATCGGTCGTCAGTCCGGCAACGGCATCATCCAGTTCGGCGATGCGGATATCCTTGGCAGCCAGTTCAGCCTGGAGCGCCTTGATTTGCTCGGCTTTCTCAGCCAGGTCTCTTTCCAGTGAGGCGATGGCCTTCTTCAGCTCGGTCGACTGGTAGCGGCTGTTCTTCAACTGTTGTTGCAGTTTCGCCAGCTTTTCACGGTTGTCCGCCATAGTCTGCGTGATCAACTTCAAGTCATCTTTCACTTTCTGCGAAGCCGACAGGTTCTCCCCGTTCTGGTCTCGTTGCAAATCCACGCGGCCCTCAGCCTCATTGATCTGTCGGAATCCTTCCTGGATTTCGTTAAACGTACCCATTATCTGGTCGAGCTCGTTCTCTCTGTCTGAAAGCGCCACCTTCAACGAATCGTTCTCTGCCTGCAAGGCTTTGCTTCCGCCTCCCATTTGTTCACAAGAAGTCATCAGTGCAACTGCACAGAATGACAGCCAAAGTAACTTTTTCATAATTTTGTTGTTTTATAGTGTAACGTGTTTATTTTTCCTTTTCATCCTTTTCCTTTCCGGCGAGCACGATGACGATTTCCCCTTTCGGTTCACTCTGCTGGAAATGGGCAATGACTTCCGCCAAGGTTCCCCTGACACTTTCTTCGTGCACCTTCGAGATTTCACGGCAGACCGCGACCTTGCGTTCGGCACCGAACACCTCGGCAAACTGCGTCAGGGTCTTCACCAGCCGGTAGGGTGACTCATAGAACACCATCGTCCGCACCTCGTCCTGCAATTGCGCCAGGCGTGTGGCACGTCCCTTTTTCTGCGGAAGGAAGCCTTCGAAGCAGAAACGTTCGTCGGGCAATCCTGAAGCAACAAGTGCCGGGACAAAGGCGGTAGCTCCCGGCAGGCACTGGACCTCAATTCCGTTACGGACGCATTCGCGCACAATCAGGAATCCGGGGTCGGAGATTCCCGGCGTGCCGGCATCAGAAATCAGTGCCACCTGTTCGCCTCCCTTGATTCGCTCCACGATACGCTCCACCGTCTGGTGTTCATTGAACTTGTGATGCGAGAGCATGGCATTCTTTATATCAAAATGCTTCAGCAACACTCCTGACGTCCGCGTGTCTTCCGCCAGAATCAAGTCCACCTCTTTCAGTATCCGTATCGCCCGGAATGTCATGTCTTCCAAGTTTCCCACGGGAGTAGGTACAACATAGAGTTTTCCCATTTTTGTTTGCATTCTTAAAGAAGCAAAAGTAGTACATTCGTGCTTTACTCGGAATTAAAATTCGTTATATTTTAGCATTTCAGCTTATTTTATGTACTTTTCCCCGTTGTTTTTCCTACATTCTGGTATCACCGGACGCTCCTTTTCGTATAAAATACAATTGCCGGACAAAAAATCATCTCAAACACTTGTCACATTCAAAAAAGTACGTACCTTTGCACCGCAATTCAGAAATGAGTGCAAAAGAAGGTTTGATTCGCTAGCTCAGCAGGTAGAGCACAACACTTTTAATGTTGGGGTCCTGGGTTCGAGCCCCAGGCGGATCACCAGAAGAAAGGTCTTCAGCTGAAACAGTTGGAGACCTTTTTCTTTTGGTCTGTCTTGTACTGTTTGAGATACAACGTGCCTTGTGCCACCAGAGTATGGGCCAACAGCAGAGAGTCCGTCACCCGTTTTCCCAAATCACGCCCCTTCATGAATGAACGCATGGCGGAGTCATCATCGCCCTGATTCTGATAAATCCTGCCTTGATAATAGTAGGTCCGGAGTTGCTCGTCGGGGGTACCGTGCTGAGTATAATAGTCAATAGCCGGTTGGAGGATGTCAAAAGTGGTCGTGTCGATGTAGTTCTTGTCCAACGCCATGGAGCTGAGCAGCGCATATCTGGCAGACGCTTTTTTCCCTTTGACTGCTGACGCAGGTATGCCTTGCAGGACGGCAAGGGCTGAATCCGGCCTGGCATTCATCAGGCTCTCTGCCACATCCAGTTTTTCACTGACGGCACCCTGCCGTCCACAACTGACAGCAGCCAACAGGACTGTCAGCCACAGGATTACAGGTATCAGATTTCTAATTCTCTTCATCATCATTCATATGTTAAGTGCGTTCAGGCTAAGAACGTTTCCCCAAAAAGAGACGGCCATCACAAGGACCTTTCGCCCATTCCTGGTTAAGAACCAATCAAACGACGGACGGGATGCTTGGGAGTACCAAGGACAAAGGTAGGGAAAATCTGTGGAAACAACCATCAGTTTTCGGCAGATTACAACAATAGAATTGGGAATTAAATCTGGTGGGAAAGAATTTGTCAGATAATTGATTGAGTTATTCCTTTTCGCTATCTTTGGATGTCATTAAGAGGATGGGTTATGAGAATAGGCAAGTAATAAAATGGCAATATATAAACAAGAAAGGAAAACTTCTACCATGAAAACAATCATCTTATTCGCAATCCTGTCAGGTGTCGTTTGCCTGAGCTGTACCAACAAACGGCAACAATCCCAACCGGAAGCAACGCCGGATAAAGAATCAGTCATAATCGGCGGAAACGATACGGTTACAGACATCCAAGTCTCAACGGCAGAGAATGATACCATATTATCATTACAGGCCGGGGATATTGATTTCCCTTCCTCGCAATCGGAAATAGAGAAGTATGAAAGTCGCGTCCGTATGCAACGACTTCCCGATGTCAACATCACCCATGCTGATGCTTATCGAATCGAAACGCAGCAACCCGTTTATTCACCGCAGACAAAGCAGATTGTGCTTGATGTCATCAATGTGGATGGACCGACGGCAGAACCGGAATGCCATCATCTGAAACAATGGGAAAACGGGAAATGGGTCAAATTTCCTTTTATCGACAATCTCGTTTTTTCAGGTGTAGGCAGGGATTTATCCAAGGGAGACACGTTGCCCGAACAGATCCACATATCTGAATTCAAATATCCACTAAAACCGAATAAGTATCAAGTGAATTTCTATGTGTTTGCCAACATCTATACTTATTGCAATCTGACAACCGACGGCATTACACCCGTAAGGGAAACTGAAATGGATGGGGCTTTTGTCTTCAAGGTACTGCCATCAGCCAATGACTCCATCCGCATTCTGTTTGAGAATCATACGAATCTGGATGTCCAACCCATTTTCTTTCCAAGCGTAGGTACGGACGAATTGTACATGGCACATCCGTTTGCCCGTTCCGGGTGGAGTGGTGAGGCCGATTATATGCGAAGCCACGCCCGTCTGAAAGGTGGAGATGTGCTGTTGTTTACCATTCCGGTCTCGTGGGATGTCAACCGAATAACAGACAAGAACTATAGAAAGCAGTTCATGGCAGGAAAATTGTTGCCAGGAAAATATAAAATAGGTCTGCAATTGGAAATCTACATGGATACGGAATTTGAAGTAAAATGATGGAATGGCCTCTCCTCCCCCAATTTGTCAATCTGTCAAAACGTCAAACGAAGGGCCTCCAGAATGCTCTCGTTCGCCCCGAAGGAGGAGTTCGTGCGTAAAACAGGCATTCTCGGGCGTTTCGCAAAATACACTTTGGCGGAATAAATACACATGTCACAGAAGAAAGAAACAGAGCAGCCACATAGCAGGAGCTAACTGATTTCACAAACGACAATTCACCCCTCAAAATAACACGTTCCAAATCATCATCCGTTGGAACATTCTAGGGGTAAACGTCCGTGAAATAATGTATCCTTTTCATAAAACAAGCATTTCGCCGCCCGAACTTTTGACTTCGGAAGACGAAACAATATTGTTTGAGTCGTCAAACACTTGTGTTTGGCACGTGAAACAATATTGTTTGACGAGTGAAACAATATTGTTTCGCGGTATAATTATTCACATTCGCCCCTGTTTTGGAATAAGTATGCACGCTCATCCGCATGAATATTCCTAAAAAAACCTACTTTGGGCATTTTTTCAAAAAGTCGCGTTAGCTGAAAAGGAGCTTTTGGGTGATTTTGTATAGGGATGTGAAGGGATGGGGTTGCAAAATGACAGGAATTAGTTGGACAAAGGTGTGCCGACAGACTTTTCCCGTCCGGGCACACCTCTTCTTAAACCCCAAACAATCATTAGAGCTTGCTCTTTTGAAGAGAAAGAGCACTCTTTAAGCGGTCTAATGACCAATCTGGATTAAATAGTGGATATGAAAAATGCAGGAATTAATAGCCGGGGTTCTGCATCGCCTTCTTTTCCTCGTTACTCAACGCATTGCCTGCGGCATTCGTGATGCCGTCCAGGAATGACTGGGGAATCGGACGATAGTAGTGCTTGGCAGGGTCAAACTCACCGATGCCCCGGGTCACACCGTCGTTGAAGGCATGCCAACGGGCATTCAGCGTCCGGGTCCGTGCCAGGTCCTCCCAACGCAGCCCTTCACCACAAAGCTCACGAGTCCGTTCGTTCAGCAGGAAGCACATCATCTTGTCGGTATTGCTCGTGCACTTGAGCGCCTCATAAATCGGACGGTCCGTCACAGAGTTGTACACATCATCCACACCGTTCAGGTGAAGTGTCGACGCCTGGGTATTCAACGACCCGTCGGGCAGGTTGTTCGACTCGTAATAGGTATTCCGGTCGCTATAGACGGCGCCGTCAGCTGAGAAGCCTCCTCCCTTGCCACTACAGTAGGGATTGTTCTTATATGCCTGACCACCATCCACATTCACACCGCGGTCTTCACCGGCACGGTAAGCGGCACGGTCGCGCACCTTGTTGAGCCACTCGATGGCCTTGCCATAGTTTGCCTCTCCCTGGCGGATGTAGGCTTCTGCCACCATCAAGGCATCTTCTGCCGAACGGGCGAGGATGCCGTCACGTGTCCCGAACTGGGAAGCGATGGAGTTGCGGTAACCGTCACGGAACTTTGACAGGGCAACTGAACGTTTGTGGGGAACGACACTGTAATAGTTGCCCGTAGCATGTTTCGGGTCAAGGTTCCAGATCTGTGCCTGCCCGGCATAGTAGCGGACGAAGGTGTGCGGTGCAGAGAGTGTCCCGTCCTTCAGCACCTTGGCCTCAACCGGGGTGGATACACCGGTCTTCGGGTTCAGCTCGCTGTACGGGGTATAGCGGGTATCACCGGGATTGTTCACGATATACTTGATGCCGACCTCTCCTGCCACAAAGCGTTTGCCTCCTGCCACAGCACCTGCCGGCGCATGTCCCGAACGTATGTCGCTCTCACTCCATGCCGGGGCACCACTGGTGTCATTGGCGCCATAACAGGTGATGAAGGATTTCCAGAAACGCGAGTCATTGACACGGTCGAAGACCTGCATGGTGTACTCCGTCGCACTGACATAGGAGAACTCACGTCCGCCGGAGATGTCGCGCTTCGTCCCTGCCAGGTCCTGATAAACGGACGGATAGAACAGATGCATCTGGTTGCCGTAACGTCCCCAGGTCGACTCGTCATTCGAGAATTGGGCAGCCAGCACGATTTCGCTGACTTTCTCATTCGCGCCATTGGGCTCGGTATAGTTCCACAAGTCGACATAGTTCGGGCACAACGGATGGGCAGCAACCACTTCCGTTCCATACTTGATGACGTCCTGCAAATCTTGTGACACGTAGCCTTTGTTCCAGGCAGCATACAGTTCCGATGCACGGAACAGATGTGCCTTTGCCAGGAAATGGGCTGCAGCGCTCCTGGTGATACGTCCCGTAGCTGCACCCTTTTCGGGTAAAAGGTTGTATGCCTGCTCCAGGTCGGAGATGACCTGTGCATACACCTCCTCCTCACTGTTGCGTGTGAAATAAGTCTCTACCGACGTCGACGGCTTCAGCTTCACCGGTACGCCTCCGAACTGCTTGACGAGCTCGAAATAGGCATAGGCTCTCAGGAAGTAAGCCTCGCCCAGGCGGGTGTTGTAAGTGGCACTTGAAGCATCGTAGTATTGCGGTATATTGGCAATCAGGATATTGGCAGGTTCAACCAGTCCGTACATGTTATCCCAGACCGATTGGTTGGCTCCCTTTTCAGAGGAGTTCAGGTCCTGGCTGTAGTGGTTCCAGGAAGGCATTGTGTTGTTGCCGTCCGTAAATTCGTCCACCCCCATGTTGTAACACTCGATGCCCCAGATGTAGTTGAAGCGGAACTTCAGTTTCTGATAGGCACCGGTCACCAGTTCATCCAGCCCTTCTTGTGTCTGAAACCGGTCGGTGCTGTATTGTGTAATCAGTTTTTCATCGAGGAAGGAATCGCTGCATGAGGTAACGGCACTCCCGACCATCCCTGCCGTCAGCAGCGTGAATAGTGTACTATATAGTTTCATACGTCTGTCTCTTTTAATCATGTTTATACGTCATACCTCTCATTCAAAAGCCCAGGTTCAGTCCGATGACAAAGCTCTTTAGCGTGGTGGCGGAACCGAACGTCCGGGTGTTGTTGTCATAGCTCATCAGGTCAGTATCCAGCCAGTCGGTAGCCTTGTAGAGGGTGAAGGGGTTCAGGGCCTGCACATACACCTTCAAGGTACCCAGTCCGGTGTGCTTCAGCTGTTGAGGTGTGAAGTTATAACCCAGCGAAAGGGTGCGCATCTTGATGTACGACCCGTCGCGATAGCCCAGCGAGGAACCATAGGTATCATCCGACTCCCCGTTCGAGCCCGGAGAATAGTATTCCGCGTCCTCGTTCGTGCCGGCTACCCAATAATCCAGCTTGCGCATCATGAACCGTCCGCCCAGGATAGCAGAACCCTGTGGCACGGTGAAGCCCCAACGGGAAACGAGGAAGCAGGAGAGTTCGAAATTCTTGTAGCTGAACGTATTGTTCCATCCGGCAGTCCAGTCAGGACGCACTTTCCCGACAATCTGCCGGTCGTGTGTGGCATCGATGGCACCATCACCGTCCAGGTCCTTCACGCGAATCTGTCCCGGCTTACGCCCATACTTGGCTGCCGCCTCGGCCTCCGAAGTCTTCCAGATGCCATCATATACATAGTCGTAGTACACACCGATTTCCTCGCCGACAAACCAGCGGTTGTTCACGTCTTCCTTTCGCCCGTTGGACAGCTCGTCGATTTTGCTGCGGTCCATTGACCAGGTCAGAGTTGTGTTCCAGCTGAAGTCCTTCGTCTGCACGGGGATGGCATTGAGCTGCAAGTCCACACCCCATCCGGACGTCCTGCCGACGTTGGCAAAGGTGGACGTATAACCGGTCAGCGAGGGGATGGTCATGGCCAGCAGCAGGTCCCTGGTCCTGGTCCAATAGATGTCGGCGCTACCCGTCAGCCGGTTGTTGAAGAAGCCATAATCCAAGCCCACGTTATACTGCGTCGTACGCTCCCAGCCCAAACCGGTGTTCGCCATCTTTGCCGGGTTCTTTCCCGACGGGTCAGACGGGACATAGCCCAGCGAGGAGTCCTTCTGTCCCCAATTGTAATACAGTCCGGTAATGGCACCTTTCGTGGCATACGCGTCGATGGCAGCATTGCCCGTCACACCGTATCCCAGACGGAGCTTCAGCTGGGTCAGCCAACGGAAGTCCTGCATGAAGCGTTCCTGGTCAATGCGCCAGGCAACCGCCATCGAGGGGAAGCTCGACCATTTGTGTCCGGGAGCCAGCTGCGATGCACCGTCCCAACGGATGGATGCCGTCAGCAGGTACTTGTCCATGAAGCCATAGTTGGCACGCAGCATGTACGACGTCATCTGTGTCTCCGTCAGACCGGTGCCGAAATCGTTCAGGCTTCCTGCCGAGTGCAGGTTGTACCACAGTTCGTCGGAAGAGGCGACATTGGTCGCACGCATGTCCCCCATCTCATAGTGGTATGCCGATGCCGACTGCATCAAGGTCAGATTCAGGCTGTGCTGCCCGGCAAACGTGCGGTTGTAATAAATCAGGTTGTCGAGTGTCCATGAACGACGTTGCTCGTTCTGATACTGGGCACGGTTGTTCCCGTCGCCGTTGATGCCGTCGGCAGCGTTGGCAATGCCCAGCGTGTAATAGCGGAATTCAGGACCGAACTGCAACCGGTATGACAGTCCTTCCAACGGTTTCCAGACCTTGCCGAAGTCCACCTGCGCATACAGGCTGGCATTGGCACGGAAGACACGGCGCTGGTTGGAGTTGTAATCCAGTTCCCGGATGGGATTGATGATGTTCACGTCTCCATTCGGGTTACGTATGTAGTTTCCGTCGGCATCATAAGGCACGGTCCAGGGGAGCATCACCCGCAACGCCGTGTAGTAGTCACCTTCCCCGGTTACCGACTTGCGGAAGTTGTACCCGTAGTCCTGGTCCGAGTACGAGGCGTTGATGTCGGCCCCCATCTTGAACCAAGCCATGGGAGTGGCATCAAAGGAGGTCTTCAGCGTGTAACGCTTGTAGTCCTGTCCCGGCTGAGTGCCTTTCTGGTCCAGATAACCGAAGGAAGCATATCCCTGGAACTTGTCCGTACCTCCCGACGCACTCAACGTATGTTCATGGGTGATGCCGGTGCGCTTGCCATGCGATGCCCAATCATAGGAACCCACTTTGGAAGGGTCATACGTCCCGTTGTCCCATGCCCGGTCAATGTTTGCCCAGGAAGCAGCCACACTGCCGAAGGCTGCCTTGTCGGCTGCATAGTCAGGAGTAGCCGACGGATAAGCACCCATGTTGTATTTTGCCAGACGGGAATAGTCGAGCCATTCAGATGCCGACATCATCTCGGTCACGTCGTGCATCGTCTCAAACGTCACGGAGCCGGCATAATTCAGTGACAGCTTGCCCGACTTGCCCCGCTTCGTAGTGACCAGCACGACACCATTGGCACCGCGCGAACCATAAATGGCTGTTGCCGAAGCATCCTTCAAGATGTCAATGGCTTCGATGTCCGAGGGGTTGATGTTTTCGATGCCTCCGTTCTGGATAATCATGCCATCCACCACATAGAGCGGTCCCTGCCCGGCTGTGATGGAACGTACCCCACGGATACTGATGCCACCGACTTCACCGGGACGCTGGCTGCTGGTGATGTCCACACCGGCGGTCTTTCCCTGCATGCCTTCCAGGGCATTCCGTACCGGCATTGCCTTCAGCTCCTTTTCGCCTACACGCGCCATGGCACCCGTCACGTCCGACTTCTTCTGAATGCCGTAACCGACGACCACGACCTCGTCGAGCAACTCATTGTCCTCTTCGAGTGTGACACGCAGAGTGGTTTTTCCTTTCACCGACACTTCCTGTGTCTCATACCCCACGAAGCTGATTTTCAGCGTTGCCTCGTCGGGCACATTCTTCAAAACGAACTTCCCGTCAAAATCGGTTATCGAGCCGTTTGCCGTGCCTTTGACAGCCACACTCGCTCCGATGACAGCTTCTCCCGCCTTGTCGACCACCAGTCCCGAAACGGTCTTGCCTTGCGCATGCAGACCGGTCGAAACGATGAATAACAGGAGCGCGAGGAACAGACGTTGCCCCAAGGAGGTGCAACCTTGCAGAATCCCAGTTTCTTTTCTGTTTTCTATGTTTCCAGTTGTTAAGTTAAACTTTGGTTGAATCAATTGTATCTAGAACCGGATTGCAGCTGCCTCCCGAACATCTACCTGCACACAACGGCACCGGCAATGCCCGTCGGCATGACCACAGCCCGGTTGCTACTCAGGCATCATGAGTAAATAAAGGGGAATGAATGTATTGAGGGATAAAAGGACTCTCCCGGTCAGGATAGGGAAAGCTCCGGACTGGAAAAGAGAGGATTCAGAGTACTGCTTTCTACGCATAACTTCATGATGATTAAAGGTCAATAGCTTCCTGGTAAGAAGACTACAACAGGTTTTTCAGTTTTTCTATCACATTCAGGGAGCGACAGACTTTCAGCATTTTTCATCGCCTCCGTCTGTCTGCTCCTCACAAATGTATGGAATACGCGTTATCTGCCAACGATTTGACGTGCATTCTCTCTAAACGGAAAGATTTTACATGCATTCGGTCGATATTCCATCCTGCCGGCTCCATTTGAACTTGGCAACGGGCATTCCTCCTGCTTTTCACCCTCTTCCTGCCGACTGATGACTGTCCGAAATGTTTGAAAAGCCCTCTTTCTCCTTCGCCCCGCTACAACTCTTTCAGGATGCGCGAATTGGCACGGTCGATCACCACGTTACCCAAGGAAGCCAGGTAGATTTGTGTCGTGCGCTCGGAGTGATGGCCCATGCCCTCGCTGATGACCGACAGCGGGATGTGCTTGCTGCGGGCTATGCTCGCCCAGCTGTGGCGTGCCACATACATCGTCAGCGGGGAGGACAGGCCGAGCTTCTGGGACAAGGTCTTCAGCTGACGGTTCACCAGGTGGATGGCGTTCAGGTACTGACGGCGCTCATCGTCGCTCCGACGGATGATGGGCAGCAGGTAGGGCGACTCGTTCACTGGATATTTGTCCAGCAGTGCCTGCATGCAGCCCTCCCAGCGAATGCAGAGACGTTGCCCCGTCTTCCGGCGGCGATAGGTGAGGAAACCGCCTTTCAGGTCGTTGCGGCGCAGGTAGGCCATGTCGACGAATGACATGCCACGGGTGTAGAAACTGAAGAGGAACATGTCGCGCGTAAAGTCGAGCGAGGCGTCGGCTGACAGGTCCAGCTGTTTCAGGTGCCGGATGACCGTCAGAGGGACAGCGCGCTTGCGGGTCTTCTCAATCCCCGTATAGACACGACGGAAGGGATACCGCTGCTCCGTCAGCCCGCAGTCCACCGCACGGTTGTAGACGGCACGGAGGATACGCATGTAGAACGAGATGGTGTTGAGGGCGATGCCCTCGGCCTTCAGGCAGGCTTCATAGGAGACGGCAAGGTCGGCATTCCACTCGTCGAGCGCCACGTCCAGTCCGCGTCGGAAGGTGGCGAAGCTGTGCAACGCCGAGAGATAGGTCTCCGCGGTACGCACCCTGCCCAACGTGTGCAGTCGGGAAATCTCGCCGCGCATGAAGGCAAAGAAGGTAGGCTGTTGCGCCCACTCGCGGAAGTGGACAGCCACATCGTCCACCGTATAGTCCAGCCCCGAATCATCCAGCGACATGATAATCTTACGGAGGCGCATGCGTCCCAGCGTCAGTTGATCCTGCACGCGTTGCAGCACCGCACCGCGCCGGTCGTCGGCAGAGTCTGACGGACGGATGACCGCCTCACGCTTGCCGTCCCACTCGGAGGGGAACACCTTGCAAGGGGTATTGATGAACCGGACGGTGCTGTTGTGGATAATCTGATAGTACAGGCGGCCTTCCTTCCCGTCTACCGTGGATGGCCTGAATTTCACTTTTACGGATGTCATAGTTTCTTCTTTTAGTTAAACATTTATTACTTCGTGCCGGTCCCGTTCCGTCCGGAGAGACAGACCGACTCACGCCCTCTGCCGACAGGCAGGACAAGGGTCAGCGAAAGCAGGTCTCCGGTTACGGACCGACAGACACGGGCACGGTCTGCGAAAGGTAACGACGACATGGTAAAAAGTACTGAATGAGGCAGTCCCTTTTTCCACTGCTTTCCTCTCCATCGGGAGCAGTTTTTCACCGGCGGGAGCTGTGCCGTTCCCCTTTTTTTGACCGACGGAAGCACAAACCATACTACGTATGACCTGTCGGACAAGGAGTTTCCGGTCCGACAGAGTTTGGAACACAAGACTGTTTTTCTTATCTTTGCATCAGACGGTAGGTTAGAGAGAATCATTTTATGCTTACATTCTGACACCTCATCCACAGTTCCGCCACACGCGCAGTCTGTCATTCGCTCCACGAGGGAGCACCCGTCCTGCCGAAATAATCAGTTTTATGAACCCGCGAACCACCGCCCCTGACCGGACGGAAGGTTTCGTTGTAAGAATTGACGCTTTATGAGACATAAAGAAAGATTTTTATTCCCCTTGTTGTGGTTGGCAACGAGCATTGCCACGCCTGTCATTGCCCAAGAGAAAAGCTCGCTCAGGCTGGGCGGTGCCGTACGTTTCAATTATAACTTTTCGGACTGGAAGCCCGACAACCGCAAGCGCGGAGGGGACTTCGGCTTCGACGTGTTCCGGCTGAACGTCTCGTCCGCCTTCCGGCGCTTCACACTCGACGCGGAATACCGCTTCTATCCGTCAGCTTCGGGTGGCGGCATGCTGAAGCACGGCTGGATAGGCTACACGTTCGACGACCGGCAGGCGGTCGAGGTGGGACTCACACAGGTGCCCTTCGGCATTCAGCCCTACACCGCCAACAACTACTTCTTCAACCTCAACTACTACGTGGGACTGGAGGACGACGCGGACATGGGCATCAAGTACCGCTACCGGCACGGACGGTGGGAAGCGACGCTTGCCTACTTCAAGAATGCCGACATCACCGACTTCGGCAGCAACCGTCCGACTTCGCCCGACCGCTATGCCTACGACCTGGGAGGGCGCAACAAGGAGACCCACCAGGGCAACCTCCAGGTAATCTACCGTTTCGGCAACAGCGTCCGTCAGGAGGTGGGAGTCTCGGCACTCGCCGGGGGAGTCTACAACCTCGACACCAGACACACCGGACTCCGCACGGCTTTTGCCCTGCACTACGTCGCCGATTACCGGACATGGAACCTGAAGGCACAATACACCACGTACGACATCCGCGCCAAGGAACCGGAGACCACATCGCCCGCCACCGTGGAAATGGCAGCCTTCGGTGCTCCCTACCGCGTGGCTTCCCGGGCGGACATCTACACGGCGGCACTCTCCTACACCCTGCCTGTCGGGAAAGCGTTCCTCGACCGCATCAGCTTCTACAACGACTTCAGCCTGCTGCACAAGCGCACGAAAGGCTTCCGTGACAGCTACCAGAATGTGACGGGATGCTCGCTCTCGGCAGGTCCCATCCTGGCATACATCGACTATGCCGTCGGCAAGAACCACGCCTGGCTGGGACCGGAGTGGGACAATGCCTTTGCTGCCGGTCCCGACAACGGATGGCACGCACGCTTCAACATCAACGTCGGCTACTACTTCTGACGACCGACGACGGCACCGGCACAACAAAAACATCCTTCAACCCTACCAAAAACATGAGAACCTATGAACACAGACAAGATTGAAATCAAAGACCTGTACCTCGTCTTCGGGCACGACAAACAGAAAGCCCTGAAGATGCTCCGCAAGGGAAAGACCAAGCAGGAGATACTGAAAGAGACCGGATGCACCATCGCGGTCAACAACGCCAACTTCACCATCCGCCAGGGTGAGATATTCGTCATCATGGGACTGTCGGGCAGCGGCAAGTCCAGCCTGTTGCGCTGCCTCAACCTGCTCAACCGCCCCACTTCCGGCAAAGTCATCGTCAACGGGAAGGACATCGCACACATGGGCAAGGAGGAGCTGCGCCACGTACGCCGACGCGAACTTGCCATGGTGTTCCAGCACTTCGGACTGCTGCCTCACCGGACGGTCCTGGAGAACATCGCCTTCGGACTGGAGCTGCAAGGAGTGGACAAAACCGAACGCGAACAGAAAGCACGGGAGTGCATGAGCCTCGTGAAGCTCGACGGATACGCCGACATGCTCATCAGCGAACTGTCAGGCGGCATGCAGCAACGGGTGGGACTCGCCCGGGCATTGGCAAATGACCCGGAGGTGCTGCTCATGGACGAAGCCTTCTCGGCACTCGACCCGCTCATCCGCATCGAGATGCAGGACGAGCTGCTTGCCCTGCAATCGAAGATGAAGAAGACCATCGTCTTCATCACCCACGACCTCGAGGAAGCCATCAAGCTGGGCGACCGCATCGCCATCATGCGCGACGGCAACGTGGAGCAGGTGGGCACGTCAGAGGAAATCCTCACCGAACCAGCCAACGCCTACATCCGCAACTTTGTGGAGAAGGTGGAACGCCGGCGCGTCATCACCGCCGCCTCCATCATGGTCGACAAGCCTGTCGTGGCACGACTGGGCAAAGAGGGGCCCGAAGCGCTGATACGGAAGATGAAGGAGCGTAAGCTGACGGTCCTGCCCGTGGTCAATGCCGACGGCATCCTCGTGGGCGAAGTCCGTTTGGGCGACCTCGTGGAGCTGCGTCAGAAGCAGGTGAAGGACATCACTCCGGCAGTCCGGGAACAGGTGCACTCGGTGCTGGGCGACACCGTGGTCGACGACATCCTTCCGCTGATGACGAAGACCAACTCGCCCATCTGGGTGGTCAACGAGCGCCGTGAGTTTGAAGGCGTCGTTCCCCTGGCATCGCTCATCGTCGAGGTGACGGGCAAGGACAAGAAAGAAATCAATGAAATCATCCAAAACGCAATAGACTTATGATAAGAATAGGAGACTATATGGAAACAGCCGTCAACTGGCTGACCGAACACGGGACCGTGTTCTTCGACACACTGAGCCACGCCGTCGAGGGCTTCATCGGCGGCTTTCAATACATCCTCACATGGATTCCCTTCTACGTATCCATCCCCCTGCTGGGTGCGCTGGCATGGCGTAAAGCAGGCAAGGGGACGGGACTGTTCACCTTGCTCGGACTCGGGCTCATCTGCTACATGGGCTTCTGGGAAGAGACCATGCAGACGCTGGCACTAGTGCTCTCCGCTACCTGCCTCGCCCTGCTCTTCGGCATCCCCCTGGGCATCTGCATCGGCAACAGCAACCGGCTCAACCGGCTCGTGCAGCCGCTGCTCGACTGCATGCAGACCATGCCCGCCTTTGTCTACCTCATCCCTGCCGTCCTCTTCTTCGGACTGGGAACGGTGCCGGGAGCCTTCGCGACCATCATCTTCGCCATGCCTCCCGTGGCACGGCTGACGGGGCTGGGTATCCGTCAGGTTCCCAAGAACGTGATGGAGGCTGCCCGGTCGTTCGGGGCGACACGGACGCAGATGCTCTTCAAGGTGCAGTTGCCGCTGGCACTCCCGACCATTCTCACGGGGGTGAACCAGACCATCATGATGTCCCTGTCGATGGTCGTCATCTCCGCCATGATTTCTGCAGGCGGACTGGGCGAAATCGTGCTGAAGGGAATCACGCAGATGAAAATCGGACTGGGCTTTGAGGGCGGCATTGCCGTCGTCATCCTTGCCATCGTGCTCGACCGCATCACGCAGGGCATCGGGCGGAACCGTTGACAAGGGTCCTGCCTGGGAAGGCTCTCTCCCTGTCAACTTCTTTACCGACGCCTTGTCAAACGGCAAGGTGAGTACTTACAAAACTTCTAAAAGACACAAGCTATTATGGAAAAACGACTCATCGGGACTGTCGTGCTGTGCGCCTGCCTGTTGCTGGCAGCCTGCGGCAGACTGACCCAAAACAAGATACGCATCGCTTACGGCAACTGGGCGGAAGGCATCGCCATCACCCATCTGACCAAGGAAATACTCACGGAACAGGGATTCCAGGTGGAAATACTCAACGCCGACATCGCACCCGTCTTCACCGCACTGGCAAGGGGGAAGGCGGACGTGTTCATGGACAGCTGGCTTCCCGTCACGCATGCCGACTACTTCGAGAAATACGGCGACCGGCTGGAGATGCTCGGACAGGTGTACGACAGTGCACGCATCGGGCTGGTCGTACCGACGTACGTCACCATCAACTCCCTGGAAGAGCTGAATGCACACAAGGAACGCTTCGGAGGGGAAATCGTCGGCATCGATGCCGGGACGGGACTGATGCGCTGCAGCGAGACGGCACGCACCGACTACGGACTGGACTACAAGCTGCTCTACTCCAGCGGACCAGCCATGACTGCCCTGCTGAAGAAGGCCATAGACCAGCGGAAGTGGATTGTCGTGACGGGCTGGACACCGCACTGGAAGTTCGACCGCTTTGACCTGAAGTTCCTCAAGGACCCCAAGAACGTCTATGGCGAAGCGGAACAGATACACAGCATAGCGCGGCGGGGCTTCAGCCACGACCATCCCTACGCCGCAGCCATCATCCGCAACATCCACTTGGAGGACAAGGACATCAGCTCCCTGATGCGTGCCATCAACGACACGAAACGGACGGAGAAAGACGCCGTCCGTGAATGGATGAAAACCCACCGGGAGCTGGTCGACAGCTGGATACCCAAGGACGGAAGGCGCTAGAGGGACGGACTATTCAGCCGCGTCCTCTTCCATCTTCCGACGGATGAACTCTTTCTTCAGGTTGGCTTCCTTCTGCTCCTTCCGTATTTCTTCCATGGCGGAGAGCACCTGTGCCAGCCGGTAGACGTCGGCTATGGCCTTGCGGTCGGAGGCGGGAAGCGCCATCTTGTAGTTGCGGTCGCCGAGGAACTCCACACGGACGGGAGCGTCGGCGTGCATCACGATGAAGTCTATCACGCTGCTGTCCTGCCCCAGCACGTAGTCCGCCTTCTCAATCTTCCAACCCAGGTCGGTCGTCTCATAGATGTCCTTCGACGGGGGAGTCTGTGCAAAGGTGTCGCCTGCACTGACCTTGATGGCGGTGTGATGGATGTTCGTCCTGCCGCAATAGATGGACGTCAGGCTCATGACTCCCTGCTCGCTTACCTGTGCACGGAGGAAGGTGCGGTTGAGGTTCCGCTCCACCGTTTGGGAAGGGCTGAAGTAGTTGCCCACTTCCTGATAGGCGGTGTCCTTTTCCAGCACATAAGCGCCCTTGATGGAGTCCAGCTCCGCCTGCTTGGCACGGTAGGCACTGTCCAGGTAGGCAAGTGTCCGCCCCTGCTCCTCCAGCTCAATCCGACGCATGAGCTTGATGGCCTCCTTGCGCGTGTCGAACGCCTTGGGATAGAGCGTGCGGATGCTGTCGATTTGTGACTTCGCCTCGCTGTATGCCCCCTGGGAGAACAGTTGCCCGGCGCGCTTCAGGTACACCTGCGCCTTCTTGTCGTCGCTGCCGCATGCCATCAGGAGGACGGCGATGCAGCTTATTAATAAGGTATGTTTCATCTGCTGTGATTGATTGGTTCCGGCGGCAAAAATAGAAAATCTTCAGAGCACTTACCTACGATACAGGCAAAAAGATGTATTTTTGCGCCACCAAACCCAAACCACTAGAAGCAAAGACGATGATTGAACTGACACAAGAAGACCTGAAAGACCGCTTCAAGGCCCCTATCTTCCATACAATATCAGAGACAGCCGACGAACTGGGACTAGAATGTTATGCCGTGGGCGGCTACGTGCGCGACCTCTTTCTGGAGCGTCCATCCAAGGACATCGACGTGGTGGTCGTGGGCAGCGGCATTGCCATGGCGGAAGCGCTGGGACGGAAATTGGGCAAGGGGGCACACGTGTCCGTGTTCCGCAACTTCGGCACGGCACAGGTGAAATACCACGGCACGGAAGTGGAGTTCGTCGGTGCACGCCGCGAATCCTACACCCATGATTCCCGCAAACCCGTCGTCGAGGACGGAACGCTGGAGGACGACCAGAACCGCCGCGACTTCACCATCAACGCCCTGGCAGTCTGTCTCAACAGGCAGCGGTACGGCGAACTGGTGGACCCCTTCGGCGGACTGGAGGACCTGCGCGACAAGCTCATCCGGACGCCGCTCGACCCCGACATCACCTTCAGCGATGACCCGCTGCGGATGATGCGCTGCGTCCGCTTTGCCACCCAGCTGAACTTCCACATCGACGACGAGACCTTCGAGGCGTTGTCGCGCAACCGCGAACGCATCAACATCATCTCCCGGGAACGCATCGCCGACGAGCTGAACAAAATCATCCTCTCTCCCGTCCCGTCGAAAGGCTTCGTCGACCTGGACCGCTGCGGACTGCTGGAACTCATCTTCCCCGAGTTCGTCGCCCTGCAGGGAGTGGAGACGGTCAACGGACGCGCCCATAAGGACAACTTCTACCACACGCTGGAGGTACTCGACAACATCTCCCGCGTCACGGACAACCTGTGGCTGCGCTGGGCGGCACTGCTCCACGACATCGCCAAGCCGCGCACCAAACGCTGGGAACCCCGCATCGGCTGGACGTTCCACAACCATAATTATATCGGCGAACGGATGATTCCCGACCTGTTCCGCCGCATGAAGCTCCCCATGAACGAGAAGATGAAGTACGTCCAGAAGCTCGTGAGCCTCCACATGCGCCCCATCGTCATTGCGGACGACGAGGTGACCGACTCTGCCGTGCGCCGTCTGCTGTTCGAAGCGGGCGACGACATCGACGACCTGATGACCCTCTGCGAGGCGGACATCACCTCGAAGAACCAGACACGCAAGCAACGTTTCCTCGATAACTTCAAGCTCGTCCGCCAAAAGCTGAAGGACCTGGAGGAGCGCGACCGCATCCGCAACTTCCAGCCCCCCGTGACGGGCGAAGAAATCATGGAGGTGTTCAACCTCCAGCCCTGCCGGGAAATCGGCTCGCTGAAAAGCTCCATCAAGGACGCCATCCTCGACGGCATCATCCCCAATGAGCACGATGCCGCCTATGCCTACATGCTGGAGAAAGCCGCCAAGATGGGACTGACCCCTGTGAAGGCACAGTGAGCCGATAGCAGAAAACCCAGCTTCCAGAAAAAGCTTTTGTAATCGCCTCTTTTTGAGCACCCTCGTACGGGCCTGTCCGTAGCGTCGTGCGGACGTGTCCGCACCGTCGTACCGACGCGTCCGTACGAGCGTGGCGACCCATCCGTACGGCACGACGGAAAACCCGGACTGAAAGAATCCCCTCCATCGGCAATAAATTCCTGCCAAATCCATCCGCGGATAAGAATCTTTCGTATATTTGCTGCATAAATATAAGCAATATGAAGAAAACAGTTCGCGCATGGGTCAACATCCTGTTGGGATGTACCATTCTCGCTGCCGGGTTCGTCTTCTTTATCAATCCCTACAACATCGTCCCCGGCGGTGTCTATGGAGCCAGCATCGTGCTCCACAACCTATTCCCCTCCATCCAGGTGGGTACCTTCGGCTATATGTTCGACATTCCGCTGCTCATCCTCTCGGTGCTCCTGCTGGGTGCCAAGCTGGGCACACGTACCATCGCCGCCGCCCTCATCACCCCGCTTCTCATGAACATCATGTCGCGCCTCGTCTATCCCACACAGGAGGCACTGGAACAGCTTGACCCGGCACAGCTGCTGGGAGGCAGCCTCAACATGAGCGACCATCTGATGCTCACCGCCGTCATCGGCGCTGCCGTCATCGGTATCGGGACGGGCATCGTCGTGCGCAACCAGGCGACGACAGGCGGAAGTGACATCGTCGGGATGCTCCTGCAGAAATACGCCCACATCCGCTTCTCCAATGCCATCCTGCTCGTCGACGGGACAGTGGTCTGCTTCGGACTGGTGGTCATCGGCTTCGGCATCGGCAGCGCGGACGATGTCAGCCAACCCTCGTGGCATCTCTCGCTCTACTCGCTCATCTCCATCTTCATCATCTCACGCGTCATAGCCTACATGATTAATGGCGCCAAGAACGACAAGCTCATCTTCGTCATCAGCCAGAAGCACCAGGAAGCCTTGCGACAGTACATCCTCAAGGACCTCGACCGCACGGCTACCTACATCAAGAGCAGCGGACTCTACACACAGGAGGACAAGGAAATGCTCTTCCTCGTGGTGAGCTACAAGGAGGTCACGGGCATCAAACTGAAGATCAAGGAGGTCGACCCCGACGCCTTCGTGGTCGTGACCGATGCCTACGACACGTTCGGTGCCGGCTGGAAGGAACTGCCCTCGCCCAACGACGTGCAACCGGAATAGCCCGGACGTTGACCGACGGCAAGGGGCAACGGGACGCGGGTTTGTCAACATTTAAACTTAACAAAGGTGATTATAGCGTAATTCTCTGCCGGAAAGTTGCTTGTTCGACGGAAGTTGGCTAGTATTGCAAAAACTCTGTCTATGAAGCGACTCATCCATCTCCTGTTGGCAGGACTCCTGTGCGGAGCGTTCCTGCCACGTCCGGCACACGCCTGTACCGGAATCACACTGCATACCGCCGACAGCCTGCCTATCCTGGCACGCACCATCGAATGGGGCGGAAGCGACCTGAACAGCCAGTATGTCATTGTCCCACGAGGCTATGCACAGCAGTCTTACGTCCCCGGCGGCACGACCGACGGGATGTCTTTCCGCGCCCGTTACGGTTACGTGGGGCTTGCCGTGGAGCAAAAGGAGTTCGTTGCCGAAGGGCTGAACGAGAAGGGACTCTCTGCCGGGCTGTTCTACTTCCCGAGCTACGGAGCTTATGAGACGTATGATGCCCGCCATCGGCAGACGAGCATCGCCGACCTGCAACTGGTGAGCTGGATTCTGGGCAGCTGCGCCACGGTCGATGAGGTGAAGACTGCCCTCGAAGGGGTACACGTCGTCGCCATCGACCCGCGTGCTTCGACTGTCCACTGGCGGTTTGCCGACCCCACGGGAAGACAGGTCGTGCTGGAAATCATCGGCGGCAAGCTGCACTTCTACGAGAATCCTTTGGGCGTACTCACCAACTCCCCCGGCTTCGAGTGGCAGCTGACCAACCTGAACAACTATGTCAACCTCTTCCCCGGCAGTGTTCCGGCACAGCAGCTCGGCGACATCCGCCTGTCACAATTCGGAGCCGGAAGCGGCTTCCTGGGTATCCCCGGCGACGTCACTCCTCCCTCCCGCTTCGTCCGTGCCGCCTTCTACCAGGCGACTGCGCCCCGTGCCAAGTCAGCCGAAGGCGCCGTCCGTCAGTGCTTCCAGATACTGAACAACTTCGACATCCCCATCGGCATCGAAGTGTCACGAGGCGAACAGGCGCCCGACCTGCCCAGCGCCACTCAATGGACCTCTGCCACCGACCCGACCCACCGCGTCATCTACTACCGCACGATGCGCAACAGCGCCATCCGCAGCATCGACCTCACCCGGATAGACTTCAGCCGTACAACCTACCGTGCCGTACCGCTCGACGAAGTGAGGGAACAGCCCATCGTGCCGGTGGATGTGCAATAAACCTGCCCGCCGGAGATACAACCAGCGGGAGAAAGCCGTAACTTTGCGCCCGGAAAAGAAAACGGTATACGACTAAACATCACTGACAACATGGAACTTCCCAAAGACCCGATGATGCTCTACAGCCTCATCAACATGAAACTGCGCGACAGCTACCCGTCGCTTGACGCCTTGTGTGACGACCTTCACCTTGACAAGCAGGCCCTCATCCGCACACTTGCACAGGCAGGATTTGAGTACAGTGCCGAGCACAACAAGTTCTGGTAAGCCGCCGTCCGACATGATTTTACTTAAAATATATAAAAGTTTTTCGTTCCGCCTACGGAAGTATAGGTTTCCTTTCTATATTTGCGCGACATGAAACGAAACACACTCGCATATCTTCTTTTAGGCACGAAGTGCATAGCTCTTCATGGCACGCGGACCGCCGCAGCCGTGATTGTCTATCCGCTTCGTGCCTAAATATTTCTTACCCTTCCCACCGACGCCTCCCCGCAGCGGGAGCCAAGCAGCAGAACCACATCTATCAACATACCCAAACTTTATGGACGAAATAGTCATAATCATACTACTCATTCTCCTTAATGGCGTCTTTGCCATGTCTGAAATAGCGGTCATCTCCGCGCGTAAGTCGAGCCTCTCGACCGACCTCAAGAAGGGAAGCAAGTCCGCCAAGATGGCGCTGAAACTTGCCAACGACCCCGACCGCTTCCTCTCCACCGTACAAATCGGCATCACCCTCATCGGCATCCTGACCGGTATCTACTCCGGTGCCACACTTGCCGACGACTTCTCCGAGTTGCTGACGGACGCCGGCTTCCCTGCCGCCTATGCCCGGCTGACGGCACAGACCATCATCATCATCCTCGTGACCTACCTGACCATCATCTTCGGTGAACTTGTACCGAAGCGCATCGGACTGAGTCTGGCGGAGAAAGCCTCGAAGGCCGTCGCACGCCCGATGTACTTCCTCTCCCTCATCGCCGCACCCTTCGTATGGATTCTGGCGAAGAGCACCGAGGTGATGTTCAACCTGCTCGGCATCAAGGAAGCCGAGAGCAAAGTGACGGAAGAGGAAATCAAGTCGATCGTGCAGGAAGGAAAGGAAGACGGCGAAGTGCAGGAGGTGGAGCAGGACATCGTGGAGCGGGTGTTCCTCCTGGGCGACCTCAAGGTCAGCTCGCTCATGACCCACCGCACCGACACGGTGGCGCTCGACATCCACTACACGAAGGACGAGATTAAGGCCATCCTCGAGAAGAACCTCTTCGAGACCTATCCGGTGGTCGACCGTACGTTTGACAATATGCTGGGCATCATCGGTCTGAAGGACCTCATCTTCCTCTTCGACCAGGATGAGTTCACCCTCGCCGACGCCGTACGCCCCGCCACCTATTTCCACGACAACATGAGTGTCTACAAGGCACTGGAACAGATGAAGGAACACCGGTTGAGCCAGGCTTTCATCTGCGACGAGTTCGGAAGCTTCCAGGGCATCATCACGCTGAAGGACATCCTCGGCGGACTGGTAGGCACCATCGAAGGCAGCAACAACGAACCGGAAATCATCAAGCGCAGCGACTCCGACAGCTGGCTGGTCGACGGACAGTGCACCTTCTACAACTTCCTCTCCTACTTCGACCAGGAAGACCTCTACGAGAGCAACAGCACCTACAACACCGTGGGCGGACTCATCCTCGAACTGTTGGAGCACATCCCGCAGTCGGGTGAGAAAGTCGACTGGAAGGGATTCCACTTCGAGATTGTCGACATGGACGGCGCCCGCATCGACAAGGTGCTCGTCACCGTGGAGCCGAACATCCTGCAAGGCAACATCGGCTGACGTCATGGACACACTGACCCGGGACCGACTCCGCCAATGGGCGGAGGAATACCACAACGAACGCTTCATCACGGGCGACCCCGTGCAGTTCCCCCACCGCTACCGACGCAAGCAGGACATCGAGGTGAGCGGACTGCTCACGGCCATCCTCAGCTTCGGCTCACGGACGCAGATTCTGAAGAAGGCGGACGAGCTGGACCGTCTGATGGGCGGCAGTCCGTGGCAGTACGTGCTCTCCCGACGTTGGGACACGGACTTCCCGTCAACCCGTCGCGACAGCTTCTACCGCATGCTGTCCCATGCCGCCTTCCGCACTTATTTCGAACGGCTGCATGACGCCTACACCCGGCACAGTTCTCTGGAGGAAGCCCTCCTCTCCTGTCCGGGGACACCGATGGAACGTCTCTGCGCCTTCCTCGGCGTGTCGTCCGCCAGTCCGCAGAAGAAGCTCAACATGTTCCTGCGCTGGATGATTCGCCCGCAAGGTCCCGTCGACTTCGGTATCTGGCAGTCCTTCTCCCCCTCCGAACTGCTCATCCCCCTCGACACCCATGTCTGCCGCATCGCCTGCGACCTGGGTCTGATTCCGAAGCCCACCTTCTCCCTGCGCAATGCCCGCCTCATCACGGAGGCACTGGCGGAAGTGTTCCCCGGAGACCCCTGCCTGGGCGACTTCGCCCTGTTCGGCTACGGAGTGAGCCACACCGGAAAGGGAGCCATTTAAGAAAAAAACATATAATCCGGTACCTCCGTGCGACATAATCTACACAATAGAGGGACCGTATCTAACAAAAAAACACTAATTTTGCGCCAAACGAAATACTTGAAAAACTAATACCCTAAAATTACTAACAAAAGCATGGAAGCAGTATTCAGCTACATTATCGGTCTGGGGGCAGCCGTCATGATGCCTATCATCTTTACGATACTCGGCGTGTGTATCGGTATCAAATTCGGAAAAGCGCTCAAGAGCGGATTGCTCGTCGGCGTGGGTTTTGTGGGACTCTCGGTCATCACGGGACTGCTCACCGACAGCCTGGGCGAACCGCTCAAGAAGGTCACTGAAATCTATGGCCTGAGCCTGGGCATCTTCGACATGGGATGGCCCGCCGCGGCTTCCGTGGCATACAACACCTCGGTGGGTGCATTCATCATTCCCGTCTGCCTGGCGGTGAACATCGTGATGCTCCTCACCAAGACAACCAAGACTGTCAACATCGACCTGTGGAACTACTGGCACTTCGCCTTCATCGGGGCAGTGGTCTACTTTGCCTGCGGCAACATCTGGTGGGGCTTCTTCGCTGCCATCATCTGCTACATCATCACCCTCATCATGGCAGACCTGACCGCCGACAAGTTCCAGAAATACTACGACGGCATGGACGGCATCTCCATCCCGCAACCGTTCTGCCAAGGATTCGTGCCGTTTGCCGTAGTCATCAACAAGGTGCTCGACAAGATTCCCGGCTTTGACAAGCTCAACATTGACGCCGAAGGCATGAAGAAGAAATTCGGCATCATGGGCGAACCGCTCTTCCTCGGTGTCATCGTGGGATGTGCCATCGGCGCACTGGCCTGCAAGGACAGCCAGGAACTCGTTGCCGGCATCCCCGGTATCCTCGGACTGGGCATCAAGATGGGAGCCGTCATGGAGCTGATTCCGCGCATCACCAGCCTCTTCATCGAAGGACTGAAACCCATCTCCGACGCCACCCGCGAACTCATCGCCCGCAAATTCAAGAACAGTGCCGGTCTGAACATCGGCATGAGCCCGGCATTGGTCATCGGCCACCCCACGACCCTGGTCGTTTCGCTGCTGCTCATCCCCGTCGTGCTGTTCCTCTCGGTCATCCTGCCGGGCAACCAGTTCCTTCCGCTGGCCTCACTCGCTGGCATGTTCTACCTCTTCCCTGCCGTGCTCCCCATCACCAAGGGTAACGTGCTGAAGACCTTCATCGTCGGACTGATAGCACTCATCGTAGGACTCTACTTTGTGACCAACCTGGCCCCCTTCTTCACCGAGGCAGCCACCGACGTCTATGTGAAGACCCAGGATGCCGCCGTACGCATCCCCGAAGGCTTCCAGGGCGGTGCGCTCGACTTCGCTTCGAGCATCTTCTCGTGGGTCATCTTCCACCTGACATACAGCTTCAAGTACATCGGTGCCAGCATCCTCGTGCTCTTCACCATGGGCATGATGTACCTCAACCGCGTACGCATCATCAAAGCATCCGGAAACAAGAACAAGTAAGAAACACATAATTATATGACTATGAAACGATTGACACTTGCCATCATGATGGGCGTGGCTGCACTGAGCGCCTCTGCCCAAGTGAACTACACCATCCAGACTGCCTGCAACCCGCAGGACGTGAAGAACTACGACACGCAACGTCTGCGCAGCGCCTTCACGATGGAAAAAGTTATGGTCCCCGACCAGATTAACGTGACTTACTCCATGTACGACCGCTTCATCTTCGGCGGTGCCGTACCTGCCACCAAAGAACTTTCGCTGGACACCATCGACCCGCTGAAGGCTCCCTACTTCCTCTACAACCGTGAACTGGGCATCATCAACGTCGGTGGAGACGGCATCGTGACGGTTGACGGGAAGGAATATGAACTGAAATTCAAGGAGGCTCTCTACGTGGGCCGCGGCAACAAGCAGGTGACCTTCAAGAGCAAGGATGCTGCCAATCCTGCCAAGTTCTACCTAAACTCCGCCACGGCACACAAGGAGTACAAGACGCAGTGGATTACCATCGACGGACGCAAGGGCTCTCTCAAGGCAAACAGCATGGCTGCCGGCAAGCTGGAGGAGAGCAACGACCGTGTCATCAACCAGCTCATCGTGAACAACGTCCTCGAGGAAGGTCCCTGCCAGCTCCAGATGGGTCTGACCGAACTGAAGCCGGGCAGCGTATGGAACACCATGCCGCCTCACGTACACAGCCGCCGCATTGAGGCCTACTTCTACTTCAACGTACCGGAAGGCAACGCCATCTGCCACCTCATGGGCGAACCGCAGGAGGAGCGTCTCGTATGGCTGCACAACGAGCAGGCTATCATGTCGCCCGAATGGTCCATCCACGCTGCTGCCGGAACGAGCAACTACATGTTCATCTGGGGCATGGCTGGAGAGAACCTCGACTACGGAGACCAGGACAAGATCCAATATCTTGAAATGAGATAAGACGGGACAACCCGTCCGCGCATACACACTCCAACTGCCGACCCCTGTTGACAGTTGGAGTGTTTTTGTTTCAGAGCAAACTGCATTCAAGTCAACAAAAAAGAAAGGAGAATAACCACCATGTACGAATTACGCATCAAGCGGGCTTACCTGCCTGCCGAACCTGCCGACGGACACCGCATCCTGATAGACCGCCTCTGGCCACGCGGACTGTCCAAAGAGACTGCCGCCATCGACGAATGGGCTAAAGAGGTAACCCCCTCGACCGCCCTGCGCCAATGGTTCGGACACAAAGAAGAAAATTTTGAGGAGTTCGCACACCGCTACCGGGAAGAGCTGGACAGGAATCCTGCCGCTGCCGACTTCATCCGCCACTGTCACGAACTCCTGCAACAAGACAACGTCAGCCTCATCTACGGCGCACGCAGCACCACCTGCAACCACGCCCGGGTCCTCCGCGAATGGATATTGGGACAGCCGGAAGCACAATCCGGAGACTGACTTTGTCGTAGAAATTCAAAACCATTTCTTACCTTTGCAACGACTAACCAACGAACTTATCTTCCAGTTATGAATATCACACACACCCGGGTCATCACCTTCTCCCCCACCCATACATCGTTGCAGGTGGCAACTGCCGTGGCACGTGCCTGGCAGGACCTGCCTGGCGATACACTCGACCTGACCTGCCGTCAGCTGAAATCTCCCATCCGCCTGGCAAACGACTGCCTCGCCATCGTGTCCGTGCCGGTCTATGCCGGACGTGTCGCACCCCTGGCACTGACACGCCTGAAAAGCGTGCTGGGCGATGCCACGCCTGCCATCCTGATTGCCACCTACGGCAACCGCGACTATGAGGACGCCCTCGTCGAACTGCGGGACGTGCTCACGGCACAAGGCTTCCTCCCTCTGGCAGCAGGAGCCTTCATCGGCGAACATTCCTACAGTCGTCCCGGCATGCCCATCGCCGAGGGACGTCCCGACGCGGAAGACTGTGCAAAAGCGGAAGCTTTCGGACGCGAGGCACGACGCAAAGGTGAGTCAGTCGGAACACTGACACCTTTTTTTATCAAGGGCAACGTCCCCTACCGCACCGTCGGCACACCCACTCCCCAGGCACCTGTCTGGCAGGAGGACGACTGCACCGGCTGCGGCACCTGCATCAATTCCTGCCCCACCATGTCCATCCGCATGACCGATGATGGCGAAGTGCTGACCGAGCCGTCGACCTGCATCAAGTGTTGCGCCTGCGTGAAATCCTGCCCCACCGGAGCACTGACGTTCGACACGCCCTACACCGCCATGCTCCACGCCAAATGCAGTGCACGACGCGAGCCGGAGCTGTTCCTGTAAATTAACGTGAGTTCGATATAAACTAAAACATGGTAAGTTGCCCGCCTTTGACAAAACAAACGTCAATGGCGGGCTTCTTTACAAAGGATGTCTCCCCCTGTGCCTTTCTGTTTCCAACCGGCACACACCACCTGCGGCATCTGACAAAATGTCAAACGAAGCCTTCCACAGCGCATTTTCTCGCATCCAAATACGAATCGGTGAATTTCGTGGCATTCTCAGGCGATTCGCAAAATACAGTTTGACACCATTTCCCCTCCACAGCTTTCCGATAGAGAGGCTCAACGGACGAAACGCGACATGCATCCACCCGTCACCCTGACAAGCATACTTTTTAATACCTTCCGATTTGTTGACACGCCACTCCTTCTGGAGAATGAAACTCATTTCTTTTTACTTCCACTTTCCAAAGATTTGACTTCCGGGCACGAAACAATAGTGTTTGGCAGGTGAAACTATATTGTTTGACGCCTCAAACTATATTGTTTGGCTCGCGAAACAATATTGTTCCGGGCACGTTTTGTCTATATTCCGAAAATGAAATGTATAGTTTTCTAAAATCAAAGATATTTTTCGGGCGTTTCGTTTGCAATCATTCACGTTTCATCTCCAGATTATCGGATTTTCAAAAAGGATGAGTTAGCTGAAAAGCCTGAATTCCGAAAAAAGGAAAGCAGACATCCCCTTTTCTCCATTAAAAAGTCAGTATGCCCAATTCCTGTTCACCGCTTCCCTCGCACCCTTCCTTCACACCGACGGTCACCCGTTGGTCACCTCACTTATCGCCGCTCCAGTCCCCGTTCACGAACTGAAACCGTTCCTCCAAACGTTCCTGTTTATCAGTATTTTTTACAGACGGAAAGCCCTTCGCTCCCTCTCTGTCCCCGTCCGGGTATCCTGCGGCAAATCCGGTCGCATCCTGGTCACCCGCCGAAGTCCTTCTCCCATCTTCCTGGCTGTCAGGCTGCAGGTTGCAGGAGGCAGAGTAGTAGTGGGTACAAATACTACCTATCTGTCGAACACGGTCAATGAGATGTTCGGCTGCAACTTGAAGTCCTTAATCAATTGGTACCGTGTTCAGTATGCCAAGGACGTATTGCGCCGGGGCATCTGTAGACTCAAAGACATTCCCTTCGTGTGCGGCTTCGCCTCGAAGAGCACTTTCTACGCCTCGTTCAAGCGTTGTGAAGGCATCACGCCCAACCACTACGTGAGCACCTGCAAGGAAAGCTGTGATTGACATCCGAATGAAAACAACAAAACCAGTTTTATTAATCTTTAAATTTAAAGTTTTAGTATTATGAACAAAAAGTTTATGAATGCGCTTCTGTTCAGTGCAGCCTTGCTCTCAGCAGGAGTAGTAACGTCATGTAAGGATTACGATGACGACATTGATGAGCTCCGCAATCAGGACGAGGCGAACAAAGCCGACCTGACTAAGCAGCTGGAGGCAGTCAATAGCTCCATCTCCAGCTTACAGTCAGCACAGACCGGATTGCAGAGCGATATAGAAGCCGCCGAGAAAGCTGTCCAGGAGGCTCAGGCTTCAGCTGACGAAGCTGCCATCGCCGCTGCAGAAGCCAAGCAAGCTGCATTGGAAGGACAACAAGCAGCCATCGATGAAGCCGCAAAGAGCCTGACAGCCGCTAAAGAAGAATTGACCAGCCTGATCCAGCAAGGTGACAATGCATTGCAGGAAGACATCGATGCAGTGGAAGCTGCGTTGGCCATCTGCCAAGGTAATGTAGAAGCTCTTCTGGCTTTCCAGGGACAGACTGAAGAAACTCTTGCCGAATTGAACCAGACTTACCAAAATTTGAGCTCTATAGTCAGTGGCATCTCCACAAAGGTTGAAGACTTGTTGCTCCGCGTTGGTAAGGCTGAAACGGCTATTGTTGCTCAGGAAACAGCTTTGAATACCTACAAGCAGACCAACAATGCAGCTATCGACGACATTCAAACTGACTTGAGCGCTCTTGCAGCTCAGGTAGACAAGTGGAAAGGCCTTGATCCTGCCGAATTGGAGGCTATGGGTGGTGAAATCGAACAAGCACAACAAGACATCGCTACATTGAACAGCCGCATTGCTACTGTCAATGAAAATCTCGCAGTTCTCTATACGGCTATCTATAAGGGCATCACTCACATCGAAATGGTTTACGGCCTGCAAAAGGGTGAAACCGGAAAGAAATATGCTGAGTCAGACCTTGTATTGCTTTCAGATGTAGCCAAGTATACATATACATTCGGTACAAAGGGTGAAAAGCACAACGAGCTGAACCCGAAAGCAGAAATGGAAAATGCTCAATCCTTCGTAGAAGGTGAAAGACGCAGACTGTCTGAAACGTTGTTGGTTCGGGTAACTCCTGCAGACGCTTCATTGAGCGCAGAAGAAATCAGCCTTGTTGACACGAAAGGCACCGACTTGGTTTCAGAAGGCTATGTTCGAGTTGTTTCCGTAGAGAAATTCCAAGGAACACTGACAACCCGCGCTGATCAAAACGAAAACGGATTGTACGAAATTACCATCGAAGTAGGTTCTAAGGCTGATGATACTCAAAGCTTTGACTTCGAAAAGGCATTCAAGGAAGTTACAACCATGAATGACCATCAAGTAATGTTCGCTTTGGGTGTAAACCAAAACTACGGCGCTTTGAAAGACAATGCGGCAACAGCAGGTGGTGTACGTAAGGTAACTTCTTCTTATGAATTGACATTCGGTGAAGACCGTAAGGGTGAAGTTGGCAGCATTGGCTTCTCAGTCTACGAGACCAACAATGAAGACCTCACCAAGAAGAATGTAAATGAAATCCAGAACCGCTGGGACGGCGATGTCAAAGAAGACAAAGCTCCTTATGAATATCAATGGAAGGACGATATTGAAGTTCGGCCGACTTGGGAGTATGTAAATTCGGACTTCAATGCTTCCGTAACCCGTTACGATGCACGTCGCAATGAAGACTGCTTTGCTATCGCACAGGATACGAAGTTTACTGTAGAACTGGATGACGAGACCAAGCAGGCCAAATACTTCTATATCTCACTGGACCGTGACTTTGCCGGTGAAAGCGACGCTTCTGAGTTGAGAGCATGGAACTCCTTCCAAGAAGGTATCAGCGGCGATATTGACAAAGTGCTTGACATTGATGCATGTGATGGTAAAGCAACCTTGAGCATCAACCTCGGTGACTACGAATACGACGATGAAATCCTCGGCTTCCGTGTTTATGCTGTCAATGCCGATGGTACTTATGTTGACCCGGATGGTCGTGCATTCTACGTACATGTAGGCAAGGCTGCCGTGGCTCTGCCCGCTGTCAAGACAGATATTGTAGTCAATCCGTACGATGCAAACTACTATGACTATTCTGACTACGTTCTCGTGAACGGTATTCCTGGAACCATCATCGAGGCAGCCAACATTGCAAGCTATGACATCGATTCCAAGATGATTGAACCGATCTACAAGGACAATGATGGTACGCTCATCAGCGGCAATGTATTTAAGGTTCATTACTATGACGCCAACAAGAAAGAATTGACCTGGAGCGACCTGAAGCATGGTAAGGGATGGCAGAATGTGAAGTACATCCGTACTCAATTCGAAGTTAGCGCAGCTTATTTGGTTGATGACCATGTCTACACTGGAACAATCACCGTGAAAGCTGATGACGGACGCATTTTGGCTACTATTCCTGTTGAAGCTAAGAAGAGCTTGCCGCAAACAGCTCCTGAAGGCTTCGGAATCAAGGCTAACCAGATCAATGGCGGCATCCATGTCAACTACCTTGAACCGACTAAGTACGGTCAATACGGCGAAGGCTTGCTGACTCGCGTATTCAACGGCATGAATAGAAACGATGAAGGTGCTGAGCACTATATCGTAACCTTCGAAAATGCACGTCGTGATGGTCAAGAACCCGAAGACTTGGTAGTAACAGGTACGAATGGATTCATGAACTATTCAGGATACAGATTCGAAGTTGCCCGTGAGTTCATCGACAACACGGTTAAGCATGCTACCAAGGTTGAATTTGATTGGGGTAAGATCAGCTACACATTCAACGAAATTCAAGACAGGTGCGTTGCATCCAACCACACCATCACCGTCGAAGAATTCGAAACCATCTTCTCTTGCATCTATGATGCAGAAATCATGACTTGGGATTGGGCTGAATCCGTGACGGGTAAAGATGACAAGAATCCTGTAATCACTTATGCTGAAACCTATAATGCATTCAATCCTAGCGGATTGACCTGGGAGGTTGTAGAAAGCACAAACAGCTTCAATGACACAGACTTCGGTAAGACCCTGAAGGAATTTGTCACTGCACGTGATAAGGAATTCGGTTCTGCTATCGATCGCATGAACGGTCAGTACAAGTCGATCGCCCTCTACACAAATGTAGATGACGAAACGACGAAGAACGAATACTTCGAACCGTACTTCGATTACAACGGAAACATCTGCTTCAAGCCGACCAAGCATGATCCGTATGATAACCCGACTGACAACGTTGAGTCTACACTCCGTATCGTTTACGTTGACATCTTCGGTCACGATGTAGTTATCGATCTGCCTGTAACTGTAGAGAAACGCTAATCCGTACTCTTTGAACGACAGAGTTATAACACAATCCTAATTGAAAAGGGCGACTCCTTGCGGGGCCGCCCTTTTGTACTTTATCAATAATATCGCAAGTGTTATTTTACAGTTCAGTATCTGTACCCACTATTGAACTGAACTTCACCAGATTCAAGTCACGGTCCAGATACACTTTGTGAACATCCAGACATTTGAGAATCTTCTTGTATAGCTCAGCCCGTGAGTTACCCGGAGTAGACAGAGCACGATAGGAAGGCACCCGCGTGTCTTGTCTTTGTACTGTAGCTTCCATATTACACTCTTTTATCGCAAATGTGATTTACGTGGCAAAAGTAAGTTGCTAATTCGCATCCGACAACTTTTTTTTCAAGAAAACAGACTGTGAAGTGTTAGATTTTTAAGTTATTGGAATTAGAGCGTAGCAAAATAAAGAAATGTGAAACAAACACGTATCTTTCTTTCACCGAAAGAGAGTGGAAGGCGCACCACGTAAACTCTTTTCGCAACACGGACATACGGGACGGGAACCGTATGCCCCGTCAGCCGAACAGAAAGGGGACAGTAGGAAGGTTTACAAACTGTAGGATGAACATCCGGACGGGGAAATGACACCCGGCTGTAACAGAAAGTCACATATTTTCCGTATTTTTGCGCCCGAAACGCACAAAACGTTTCACCCGTCGGTCAGACAACACAAACACATACCTATTATATTCACCTATGTCAAGACAAGAATTACTGCGACGTTATCTGGTGTTCCTGCTCGGACTGTATGTCAATGCGCTGGGTATCTCCTTCATCATCAAGGCCGGACTGGGCTCATCGCCCATTTCGAGCGTACCATATACCGTCAGCCTGGGCACGCCTCTTACGCTGGGAATGCTTACCTTTGTGCTCAACTTCCTGCTCGTCATCGGACAAATCCTCCTGTTGGGCAAGGACTTCAAGAAGGAGCAGTGGTTACAGCTACCCGTCACGGTGGTGTTCAGCGCCTTCATCGACCTCTCCATGTGGTCACTCGGCTTTGTCCACCCGACGGACTACTTCTGGCAGATTGTGGCATTGCTCGTGGGCTGTGCCATCCTGGGCTTCGGCGTGAGCCTCGAAGTGGTGGGCAACGTCGTGATGCTCGGCGGAGAAGCATTCGTCAGCGCCCTGTCGCGCATCACCAAGAAGGAGTTCGGACTGATGAAGGTCTGTTTCGACACATCGCTCATGCTGTTGGCATGCCTTATCTCGCTGCTCATGTTCGGCAGCATCGAGGGAGTGCGTGAAGGGACGATCATCGCGGCACTGCTGGTGGGATTCTTCGCCCGCGTGTTCAACCGACGGCTGAACGGACTCCGACGCTGGGTCAGCGTAGAAGACGACATTCCCCGTCCGCGACGGACGTCCACCGACGAATACCCCGTCATCACCATCGCACGGGAGTATGGGAGCGGCGGACGGGAAATCGGACGTCGGGTGGCAAAGGACCTGGGCTTCGCCTTCTATGACAAGGAGCTCATCGACCTCGTGGCACAAGAGAACCACCTGAAGCCCGACGTCGTGGAGCGGAAGGAGCAGAACCTGTCGAGCACCCTGCTCTACGAACTGGTCATGCAGGACTTCACCGCCCCCGTCGAGCGCAGTCTCTCGTTTGACGACGCACTCTTCGTGGCACAAAGCCGGGTCATCCGGCGGCTGGCGGCACAGGGTCCGTGTGTCATCGTGGGACGGTGTGCCGACTACGTCCTTCAGGACCACCGGCGCTGCTTCAACGTGTTCATCCATGCCAGCACCGACGCCAAGTTCGACCGTGCCGTGACGGAGTACCGCGACTCCGGCGGAGAGGCGATGGACAAGCTCCGACGTGTGGACAAGGCACGCGCCGGACACTACCGGGCCTACACCGGGCGGACGTGGAACGACGCAACCAACTACGACCTGACACTCGACAGCAGCTTCTGGGGCATCGAAGGCTCCTGCCGGTTGCTGGAAGAGGCAGTAAAGGAAAAGCTTGCCTGATTTGCCGTCGGCAACCGGGCATCCCCATAAAAACCCCCCGCCGTCAACGTCCGGTGAACCGCCACCGGCTGACAGGGGACAAACCTTTAAAGCGCTGTAAGAATATGATTAGATTGATTTCATGGAACGTCAACGGGCTGCGTGCCTGTTGCGACAAAGGCTTCCGCGACGCCTTCCTGGCGCTGGACGCCGACTTCTTCTGCTTGCAGGAGACCAAGATGCAGGAGGGACAGCTGGACCTCTCGTTCGACGGATACACGTCCTACTGGAACTATGCCGAGAAGAAGGGATACTCCGGGACAGCCGTCTTCACCCGCCACACCCCGCTCAACGTGACCTACGGACTGGGCATCGACGAGCATGACCACGAGGGCCGCGTCATCACACTGGAGATGGACAAGTTCTTCCTCGTAACGGTCTACACCCCCAACTCACAGGACGAGTTGCGCCGACTGGACTACCGCATGACGTGGGAGGACGACTTCCGCGCATACCTCCGGCAGCTCGACACACGGAAGCCCGTCATCGTCTGCGGAGACCTGAACGTGGCACACAAGGAAATCGACCTCAAGAATCCCAAGACGAACCGCCGCAACGCGGGCTTCACCGACGAGGAGCGTGCCAAGTTCCAGGAGCTGCTCGATGCGGGATTCACCGACTCCTTCCGCTATTTCTACCCGGACCGGACGGACATCTACTCGTGGTGGTCCTACCGCTTCCGTGCCCGGGAGAAGAATGCGGGCTGGCGTATCGACTACTTCGTCGTCTCCAACCGCTTGCAGGAGGCGCTGGTCGATGCCAAGATACACACCGAGGTATTCGGTTCCGACCACTGCCCCGTGGAAGTGGAACTGAACCTGTAAGTTACTGAAACTGTCAGTCCCCGAGACGGTCCACAGAGCATCTGCCGACAACGAGCGGCTGTCTCTCGGAACGGTCCCGGGGACTGACGGACTGACAAATCCACCCCCTGTCCATTCGGACAGAAGTCCCGAGCGATCATCCGACCGTCCGGTATCTCCCTTTATACTAGCAACAAGTTCTTCGGGTCAGAAGCTCAGGGCAAAGTGCCCCGACACATGGAGCATTGAGAGGAAATAGACCAGCCCCTCGTAGTAGCGGTACTTGCCCGTGGGAGGCTGGGCATCCCACAGCCGTTGCACATACTCACGTGCCAACTCACGGTGTTCCGGAGAGCCGGAATCGGCAAGCGCCACCGCACCCACCGCATTCGCACCTGCCATGCCCTGCGTGTAATCGCCGAAAGCATCCGAGCCGTCGAGCGCAAAGTGGGCATGACGGAAGCCGTCGTTCCGGAAGAACGTCAGCAGACGGGCCATGACCTCCGTCTGGTTCGCCTTGTCCTTTCCCCAGAGATAGTAGTCCATCCCCACATTCATCGCACAGCGGATGGCATCGTACATGTAGATGGAGGTGTCATACGCGGCATGCGGCCAGCGATAGGCACGCCCGTCGTACTCGCTGTAGTCAGGGTACAGCCCCGTCTCCGGGTGTGCCGAGGCGATGAGATGCCGACGTGCCTCCGTCGCCGCACGCTCCCAGAAGGGACGGTCTGCCGACGCGACCTGCGCCCATTTGTCCAGGAAGGCAGGCAGCTGGTACGAAGGGTCGGTGAAGCCGTGCCCCATGCGGTCGGGCACGAAGGTGATGAGTCCGTTCTCCTTATTATAAAGGTTGTACACGCCGATGCGTTCGCCGTCCTTGCTCATGACCTTTGTCAGGATGGCATTCGCCTCGTCGGCATAGCGGGGCTCTCCCCAACGTTCGGCAGCCAGGAAGAGCGCGGTGACGAAGTAGGCCTCGCCGTCGGACGCATTGCTGCCTCCCAGCTTCGTCCCGTCCGGACGGCACTGCCAGCAGAAATAGCCGTCCCAGGCACTCCCCGGCGCATAAGCCATATACTTCTTCGCCCAGCCCCACAGCTTGTCAAACTCCTTCCGGTGGTCCAGCTGCACACTGAGCATCATCCCGTACGACATCCCTTCGGAGCGCACGTCGTTGTTGCCGGTGTCCATGATGAATGCCAGCCCGTCCGCCGTCTCATAGTAGACCGACGTCTCGCCGGGGGCTTCGTAGCGGTCCAGGTCCGCAGGGGTAAAGAAGTGGTTCCACACTCGCTGGAGCCGTGCCTCCACTTCCGCCTCACTCTTTCCGAGCAGCGAGGTGAAGAGGTTGCCGGCATTCGCACTCAGGGTCGCCAGGCAAAGGGCGACCGTCGTCAATAGGGTTCTCGTGTTCATAAGGTGGTATGATTTAAGTTTTGATTCTCCGGTACGGGGAGGAAACCCTGAGCGGTCTACTGCCGATTCGGGTCCAACAAATGTAACACTTTTTACCGTACCGGCAAGCTCCTGCGCGGACAAAGATGCACACATCCACCGCCACTTGTCCCCTGTCGCAGTAAAATTGCGGACGGGACAGACGGATTCAGCCATTTTTATGTATTTTTGCGGACAAATCACACTGAACCATGAGAGCCAAGTTAACCTTCCGACTTTTGTTGTGCTTCATCCTGTCAGCCGTCATGTGCCATGCCCAGAGGGGCAAGCTCCTTACCGTGGACCGGGAACTGTCGAGCAGCATGCTCAACAGCATCTACCAGGACCGCGACGGCATCCTGTGGATAGCCACCGAGGACGGACTGAGCCGCTACGACGGAGCCAAGTTCACCATCTTCCGCCATAAGCCCGGCGACACGAACTCGCTGGCAAACAACTACGTCAGGGTCCTGTTCGAGGACCGTGACGGACGCTTCTTCATCGGCAGCCTCGGCGGTCTCCAGCGTTATGACCGCGCACGCGACCGCTTCACACGCATCCCCCTGCTCAGCGCGGAGGGCGATACCCTGACCGCCAACGTCTCCTCCATCATCCAACGACGCGACGGGCGCATCTTCATCGGCACCGCGGGACACAACCTCTTCGTCCTCGACCCGAAGAAGGACAGCCTGGCTGCACACCACCTGCCCGACCTGGTGAGCAGCCTCATCAACCAGGTGTACGAGGACCGGAAGGGGCGCCTCTGGGTCGCCTCGAACGACCGCGGCGTGTTCCGCCTCGATGCCGGCAACCACGTGCGGCAGTACTACGGAGCGGATAACCTCGTGTGGAGCTCCTCCCTCTGTGAGGACGAACAGGGCAACATCTACGCGGGCTGCCTCAAGAACGGACTCTTCCGCTACGACGAACGGCAGGACCGCTTCGTCCGCGTCGGCGGGGAAACGGGCGGACGGATGCCCGTGAAGACACTCTGTCCCGTCGCACCCGATGAAATCTATGTCGGGACCGACGGAGAGGGCATGAAGGTCTACCGTCCGTCTGCCGACCGCCTGGAGAACGTGCACGTCAGTACCATAGGCTTCAACTTCGACAAGGCGAAGGTGCACTCCGTCCTGGAGGACAACCAGGGGAACCTCTGGCTGGGACTCTTCCAGAAGGGCGTCCTCATCGTGCCCACGCGCAGCAACGGCTTCCGCTACCTGGGCTACAAGGTCAGCGCGGACAACCCCATCGGGTCGAGCTGCATCATGGCAGTGTGCAAGGACCGTGACAACCGCCTCTGGGTGGGCACCGACAACGACGGCCTCTACTGTGTCGCCCCGGACGGCAGCCGCCTGAAGCACTTCGCCCCGGGCAGCCGGAAGGGAGAGTCGGTCTCGGCAACCGTCACCGCCCTCTTCGAGGACTCCGACCGCAACCTGTGGGTCGGCTCCTACCGCGACGGACTGGCACGCCTCGACCCGCAGACGGGACGTTGCACCAGCTTCCCCCTGTACGATGACAAGGGCGCACCCGTGCAGAGCGTCTACTCCATCACCGAAGACCGTCACAAGCACCTCTGGGTCGGCTCGCTCGGGAGCGGCATCTACCGCATCAACCTCCGCACGAAGGAGGTCTTCCGCCTACCGTATCCCTCGGACGGGCGAGACTACCGCGAAGAGAGCAACGTGCTCAACAATCCCTGGGTGAACTGCCTGCTCTGCTCGTCCGACGACAAGCTCTACTTCGGCTCCTACGACGGACTGGGCTGCCTGGACCTGCCGACGATGAACTTCGTCAGCACCTTCGGCAAGAACCGCCTGCTCCCGGGTGAGGTCGTGTACGCCCTGCACGAGGACCGCAGGGGCGACCTCTGGGCAGGCACCTCCTTCGGACTCAAGCGCATCACGCCCCGCACCGGAGCCGTGAAGACCTACACCACCGCCGACGGACTGCCCAGCAACTCCATCTCCGCCATCGAGGAGGACGGCGACGGCAACCTCTGGGTCAGCACCAATTTCGGCATCTCCAAGTTTACCCCTGCCCACGAAGTCTTCGTCAACTTCTACGCCGGCGACGGGCTGCAGGGCAACGAGTTCAGCAAGCGGGTTTCCTTCGCCGGAAGCGACGGGGAGCTCATCTTCGGCGGGACCGGAGGCATCACCCTCTTCGACCCGCGGCGCATCAGCAGCTCCAACAAGCGTCCCGACATCCGCATCGCCGACTTCTACCTCCATGACCGTGCCGTCCGACCGGGCATGCAGTCCGGCGGGCGCGACATTGTCGACCGCTCCATCAGCCACGCCGACTGCGTCCGCCTCGCCCACACGGACAACTCCTTCAGCATAGAGTTCTCCGCCATGGAGTTCTACAATCCCGAACGCATCAGCTACTCCTACACCTTCAACGACAGCACATGGATCCACCTGCGGGCAGGCATCAACCGCGTCTCCTTCAGTGACCTGGCTCCCGGCACCTACCACTTCCGCGTCAAGGCACGGAGCTATGACACCGACTCGGCGGTAAGGCAGCTCACCATCATCGTGTCCCCGGCATGGTACGCCTCCGGGTGGGCAAAGGCCGCCTACGTCCTGCTCGCCGCCGCCCTTGCCGCAGCAGGAATCCTCTATGTGCGCCAGCGTTACCGTGCCCGCCAGGAGATGATGGAGCACATCCATGCCGAACAGCTCAACGAGGCGAAGGTCCGCTTCTTCATCAACATATCCCACGAGATACGCACACCCATGTCGCTCATCATCAGTCCGCTGCAGAAGCTCATGGCGGGCGATGCCGACCCCGTGCGCCAGCAGAGCTACCACACCATCTACCGCAATGCCGAGCGCATCCTCCGCCTCGTCAACCAGCTCATGGATATCCGCAAGATCGACAAGGGGCAAATGCGCCTGCACTTCTGCCGCGTGGACATCGTCGGCTTCATCGCCGACCTCTACCACACCTTCGAGGACCAGGCAGCCACGCGCCGCATTGACTTCACCTTCCGCCACGCGGACGAACGGCTCGACGTCTGGATAGACCCGCAGAACTTCGACAAGGTGCTCATGAACGTGCTCTCCAACGCCTTCAAGTATACGCCCGAGGGCGGACATATCGACGTCAGCCTCACCCGGGGCACCGACCCCGATGCCGTGGAGGAGCCGCTGCGCAACTACTTCGAGATACGCGTCACCGACAACGGCTGCGGCATCGATGAGTCAGAAATCAGCCGCATCTTCGACCGCTTCTATCAGGTGCACAACACCCGCAACGAGTCCCAGCCCGGCACCGGCGTGGGGCTTCACCTGACGCGCTCGCTCGTCCGTCTCCACCACGGCACCATCCAGGCAGCCAACAACGCCGACGGGGCAGGCTGCCACTTCACCATCCGCCTGCCGCTGGGCAGCAGCCACCTCACAGCCAACGAGCTGGACGCTGCCTTCGCCCCGGCTGTCCCCGTCCGCCCGGCATCCGGCACGGCGCCACAGACCGACACCGACGCCGGCACCGAGGGGAAGGCAGTCCACCCGAAGAGCAGCTACCGGGTGCTCGTGGTCGAGGACGACGAGGAAATCCGCAGCTACATCTGCCGCGAGCTCGCTACCGACTTCTACACCGAGGGGTGCGGCAACGGCAAGGAGGCGCTCGAACTCATCTTCAAGCGTCCGCCCCACCTCATCATCAGCGACGTGATGATGCCCGAGATGGACGGCATCGCCCTGTGCACACGCGTCAAGCAGAACATCAACCTCAACCACATCCCCGTGGTCCTGCTGACCGCCAAGACGCGCGAGGAGGACAATCTGGAGGGGCTGAACTGCGGCGCCGACGCCTACCTGACGAAGCCCTTCAGCATCGAAATCCTGCGGCGGACGGTGCAGAACCTCATCAACAACCGGAAGCTGCTGCAAAACAAGTTCGGCGGCAGCCAGACGCAGGAGAAGCGCATGCAGAAGCTCCACGTGGAGTCGCCCGACGAACGCCTGCTCAACCGCGTGATGAAGGTCATCAACGACAACATGGCGAACCCGGACCTGAGCGTCGACATGCTTGCCAAGAAGGTCGGCATCAGCCGTGTCCACCTCTACCGCAAGCTCAAGGAACTGACCAACCAGTCGGCGAGCGACCTCATCCGCAACGTCCGCCTCAAGCAGGCTGCCGCCCTCCTGGCAGCCAAGCGGCAGAGCATCAACGAGGTGGCAACGCGTACAGGATTTGCCAACGTCAACTACTTCTCGACCGCCTTCAAGGAGCTTTACGGACTGACGCCCACCGCCTACATGGAGCAGTGCCTCAAGGCATCCGACGACGGGAAGCAGTAGCCGTCCGCTCCCGCCCTGCCGCACCGACGGTGACAAAGTGTCAAAACGTCAAACGAACCGCCCGAGAAGGGCCTTCCTTGCATCCGACTACGCGTTCGTGAGCAAAGAAGGCATTCTCGGGCGGTTTGTGTTTTGCGCATTGACAAGGTTTCCGTCCGTTTCCTTTCCTTCTGTCTGATTTCTCCCTCCCTTTGTCCCCTTCCGTCAGTCTTTTCACACGGACGGACGCAATTTCACACATCCGGAATCGTGCCCCTTCGGGCTCTAAAAAAGGAAGACAGGTGGCTGTTTTCGTACGGACGAACGACTACGACCGTGCGGACACGTCGGTACGGTCGTAGTCGTTCGTCCGTACGAAGCTAGTCACAGGTGCTTTTGACTCTGAAAATGGGTTTGGCGGATGCCTTCTTCGCGTTAGAAACGGTATAATTATATGAATAAGAGTTTATTCTGATGCGTTCCGAAGGATGTATCTTAAAATATTTAACGCGCGTTTTTCTAATTGGGACGATTTTGCGAAAATGTGCGTTAGCCGAAAACGGCAAATCGAGAAATTGTGATGTTAAAACCGATGAAATAGTGTCATTGTGACAAACGGGGAAAAATCCATTGTCAATTGAAACGTTGTCCATTGGCAATGGATGTTTGTTGGACCGGGCGACCAGACCGGTCGCCCCTACATTCACCGCCTTGTGGATACATCCACACATTGAACGGTCCTTGTCCCTAAAAAACAGACAATGGACAATCACCGTCGGAGAGGAACATCCTCCTGCCGCACGGCAATTGTCCATTGTCAATTATCAATTGTCAATTGAAAGGTTGTCAATTGTCAATTACAAGGTTTCCAACGTGAAGGAATCCACGTCCACATAGCCCCCGAGCGAACGGGTGGCATAGTTGAAGATGGCAAACTTGCTGCCCATGAAGAAGCGACGGTAGTCGAAAATCATGCGGCAGGGAGTGCCGATGCGGTGCCACGTCACGTTGTCCAGGCTGTAGGAGAACAGCGCCTCGTCCTTCTTGCCGGTAAAGTCCGCGTCGATACGCAGGTAGACCCGGTCTGACGGACAGTCGACACGCTCCTTCTCGTCGGTCTTCACCTCGGTCACGCGCTTGTCATCGTCCGCCAGGCTGACGCTCTGGAGCGACATGACCAGCTGTTTCCTGCCCCCGTTCATCTCCACTGCCAGGATGCCGGAGTCCCCGTTGAACGCGCTGAAGCCTGCCACGTCGCCGTCCTTCATGTGCGACAGGTCGAGGGCGACGGTCGCCTGGCTCCGCGGTCCCGGCATGCGCTGCGTCAGGGTGTTCGGTGCCAGGAAGAGGTTATCCACCACGCGGGCGGTCTTCAGGCGCATGTATCCCGGACGCTCGGTGAGCGACCAGCAGCTGTCGACGGGGTTGTGATTCCACTGCCAGTTCAGGCTGAGCGAGGCGGACGAGAAGTCGTCGCTGCCCATGATGCTGCCCCTGCACTCATCGGGGTACGTGGTCAGTGTCATCTGTTCGGGAACGCGTCCCTGCTCGTCGCCCAGCATGGGCCATCCGTCGACCCAGCGGCAAGGCATCAGCGTCGGCACGCGGCCGATGCCGCCACGGTCCTGGAAGATGAAGCCGTACCAGTCGCCGTCGGGTGAATCGACGATGCAGCCCTGACCGACACCGCCGTAGCCCTGGAACTCGCTTTCGAGGATGACCTTCTTCTCATACGGTCCGGTAATCTTGTCGGCACGGTAGCACACCTCGCGGCGCAGGCGTCCCGGCACGCTCCAGTCCATCGAAATCATCATCAGGTAGTACTTGCCGTCGTGCTTGAACGCCTGGCTGCCTTCGAGCAAGCCCTGTTCGTCGGCGTCGCGCTCGAAAATCTTCAGGTCAAGCCCGCCCGGCTCCACGCCGCTGAGGTCACTCTTCAGCTGACGCAACTGGCCCGTGCCGTAGAACAGGTAGACCTTGCCGTCGTCGTCAAACAGCAGGGAGGCATCATGGAAGTGGGGCGGACGGGACACGAGTGTCCACGGACCCGCAGGGTCCTTCGCGCTGTAGATGTAGCCCCGGTGGGGTTCGTCGTTGGGCGAGAACCAGACGTAGAACAGCCCGTTGTGGTAACGGATGCTCGACGCCCACTGTCCGCGTCCGTAGACGGTACCCTCCAGCAGGTCGTAGCGTGGCAGGTCGGTCAGCTTCTGGAAGACATAGCTGATGGTCTCCCAGTGGACAAGGTCCTTCGACCGCATCACCGGGCAGCCCGGCATGAGGTGCATCGTCGTGCTGACGAGGTAGTAGTAGTCGCCCACGCGAATCATCGAGGGGTCGGGCACGTCGGCATTGATGACCGGGTTGCTGAACGTCTCTTGTTGCTGCGCCACCGCCCCCGCCGAAAGGAGGAGGAGGGCAGCCGAAGTAAGCAGATGTCTGAGTTTCATAGGCTTTGGAGATGTTACATCGCCGTGCCGCGCTCGAACACGTAGTCTTGTCCGGGCTGGGTCTGCACGTCGTATTCGTATACCTTATATAATATGGGGAGCTGCGGGTCCTTCAGTTCCTTTGAGACCAGCGGCTCTGCCACCGGTGCGGGGGCATAGAGTGCGTTGGGGCAGTCGCCCTGTGCGGGTTTCAGCCCTTCGCCCTTCAGGGGGACGTAGCTGCGCAGACGCAACACGCCGCCGATGCGCGAGTGCACCTTGGCGCGGAGCAGCTGGGCGCCGTCCCAGTCCATGTCGACCACGAAGCCGCCGCGTGCCACCAGTCCCTTGATGCTGCCCCGGGTCCAAGCCTCGGGCAGGGCGGGCAGGAGCTGTACGGCGCCGTCGTGGCTCTGGAGGAGCATCTCGGCGACTCCGGCAGTGTAGCCGAAATTGCCGTCAATCTGGAAGGGCGGGTGCGCGTCGAAGAGGTTCGGGTACGTGCGTCCCTCGGGGTATTCCTTCTGCACGTCGTCCCCAGGCAGCAGGCGGAGCATGTTCTGGATAATGCGGTAAGCATGGTTCCCGTCGAGCATGCGTGCCCAGAAGTTCACCTTCCAGCCGATGCTCCATCCCGTGGCGGCGTCCCCCCGTTGGAGCAGGGTGTTCCGGGCTGCCTGGAAGAGCTCGGGGTGGAGTCGCGGCGACACCTGGTTGCTGGGATACAGACCGTAGAGCTGGGAGATGTGGCGGTGCCCGTCGCGCGGGTTGTCAGCGTCCTTCAGCCACTCCTGGAGCTGGTTGTAGCGACCTATCTGCATGGGCGGCAGCTGCTTCCAGGCTGCGGCAAGGGAGTCCTGGTAGCTCTGCGGCTCGCCCAGGATGCGGGCAGCCTGGCAGGTGTTGTAGAGCGCGTCAAAGGCTATCTGGTTGTCCATGGTGCTGCCGGCAGTCAGCGACGAGGCGTTGTAGCCGTGCTCCGGCGAGAGGGAGGGGACAGTCACGAGCCATCCGTTCCCGGGGTGCTTGACGAGGTAGCTGAGGAAGAAGTCCGCCGTCCCCTTCAGCACGGGGTAGTACTGACGGAGGAACTCCTTGTCACCGGTGAAGAGGTAGTGCTGCCAGATGTGCTGCGCCAGCCAGGCTCCCCCGTTGGGCCAGAGTCCGTAGAAGGCGGCGTCCACCGGTCCGGCGGCACGCCAGAGGTCGGTGTTGTGATGTGCCACCCAGCCATTGGCGCCGTAGAGCGTCCGGGCGGTCTCGCGTCCGGTGCGGCTCAGGTCGGTCACCAGGTCGAAGAGGGGGCTGTGGGTCTCGCTCAGGTTGGTCACCTCGGCGGGCCAGTAGTTCATCTCGGTGTTGATATTGATGGTGTACTTGCTGTCCCAGGGGGCGTTCACACTGCCGCACCACAGTCCCTGCAGGTTGGCAGGCTGTCCGCCGGGTTGCGAGGACGAGATGAGCAGGTAGCGTCCGTACTGGAACATCAGTGCCATGAGCTGCGGGTCGTTGCCCTTGATGAAGTCTGCCACCCGCTGGTCGGTCTCACGGACGGAAGCCGTCGTGGCGGGCAGGCTGAAGCGTACGCGGTCGAACTGCTGCTTGTAGGCTGCCACATGGTCGGCGAGCGCCTGCCTGTAGTCCTTCTTGAGCACGGTCTTGAGGGCGGCGTCGATGCGCCTGGACGGTTTGCCGCTGACGTCGTTGTAGCTGACGTAGTTGGTGGCGGCACAGACATAGAGGGTTGCCGTCGTGGCACCTGCCACGCTGACGGCTTCCGCCGTCCGGCTGCCCTTGCCGTCATGCTTCACCTGCACCCGGCACTCGGCAGTCAGTGCGCCCGGCACCCCTTCCTGGTCGGCAGCCTTGCAGGTGATGGTGAGCCGGTCCCTGGACGCCTTCACGCTGTGCGCCAGGGGCGCGTCGTAGTCGAGGCTGAAGTTCAACGCTCCGGGACGGTCCGACTCCAGACGGATGATGAGCGCGTCGTCCGCCTGTGAGGCAAAGACGGTGCGCGTGTAGGTCACTCCGTCGACGACGTAGCGGGTCGTGGCGGTGGCGTCCTCGATGTCCAGTTCGCGGTAGTAGTCACTAGCCTTCCCGTGCCCCGGCTGGTGGATGAAGAGGCTTCCCATCGTGAGGAAGCGCATGCCGTTCCTTCCGGTGAAGAACGCCTTGTCGGCAAGTGCCTGCGCGTCCTTCTCCTTGCCGGCAAAGATGAGTTCGCGCACCTTGGCAAGCGCCTCTTTCCCCTCCGGATTGTTGTTGGTGTAGGGACCTCCAGCCCAGAAGGTCTCCTCGTTGAGCTGGATTTCCTCTTTCTCCGTGCCTCCGTAGACCATGGCGCCGAGGTGGGAGTTGCCCACGGGCACGGCCTCGGTCCACTGACGTGCCGGTTCGCCGTACCACAACTTCAGGCGTGTAGCCTCCTCCTTGTTCACCAGGGGCTTGATGCCCATCAGGCGCAACACGGTCTCGGCATAGCGCGCACCGAGCATGCGGTAGCCCTGCGCGGTGAAGTGGAGGTTGTCAGGCCCGGCGGGGCATCCGTCCGAACGGACGACGTGAGCCGTGGGGATGACCTCGGGGAGGGTGTCGATGATGTCGTTCATGCTGGCGCAGATGCCCTTCTGGTCGGCATGTACCACCTCGCCGGCAATGAGGGGCACGTCCTCGGCTTTCAGTCCCAGGTCAGCCAGGAGGCACTCGTAGACCTTCTTGACCTTCATGGGCCACTCCTTGTCGCCCGTGTTCGACTCGCCCTGGTGGAGGAGGATACCCTTGATGACTCCGTCCTTCTGTGCCTTGCGTGCCATCTCCAGCAGACGGCCGTAAGGGTTGCCGTCATAGAAGCTTGCGCTGCTCTTCATCCAATCGGGCTGCGTCGGCAGGTAGGTGGCGTACTTGTCCTTGTCAAAGAGGTCGATGTGACAACCGCCCACGGCTACGTTGATGACGCCGACGCGGATGTCCTGCGGCAGGTTCGCCACAAGGGTACGCCCGAAGTAGTCGCAGGGCGTGAGTCCGGTGAAGTGACAGCGGCAAAGGGGCGGCACAGCCTTGTACCACTCGCCCTTCACCCGTCCGTGCTCGGCGCAGTCGATGGGCGACATGGCGAGAAAGCGGTCACTGATGTCCAGGCTGTCCTGAGCCTCAACACGCGCGTTGCCCTCCATGTTCGACTGGCCGAACGCCAGGTAGATGTGGAAGTTGGGGTCCTGTGCCTGTGCCGTGAGGCAGCCGCACAACAGCCCCATCCATAGTAATTTCTTCATGGTGTATGTATTTATGAAACGTTTGTCTGTTTGTCCTTTCCGGCGGTTCACTTGAACAGGTGGGGCACGAACTCACGCAGGCAGCGGCGCCAGGTGAGCCACTCGTGGGCGGTGCCCGGCGACTCGTAGAAGGTGGCGTTGATGCCCATCTCACGGAGTCCGTCGACCATCTTCTTCGTGCCGAAGTTCTCTTCGGACCCGCAGCCGAGAAAGAGGTAGTGCACCTGCTTGTTGAAACGGGCGGCGTCGGAGAACACGCCGTCAAAGCAGGTCTTCAGGTCCACACCGAAGAGGGCGCCGCTGAACGTGCCGATGTAGGAGAACTTGTCCAGGTGCGGCAGGGCGGTGTGGAACGTCTGGTAGCCTCCCCACGAGAGTCCCGCCATCGCGCGGTGGTCGCGGTCGGTGCGGGTGCGGAAGGTGCGGTCGATCATCGGGATGAGGTCGTCGAGGATGACGCCATAGAACGAAGCGCCGTAGCGGGCACGTTCCTCTTCGACGTCCTTTCCGGGACGCGGGCTGAAGGGAGCCTCCACGTCGCCGCTGTCCATGACGACAATCATCGGTTCGCACTCGCCGGAAGCAATGAGGTTGTCCATGATGTGCTGCATGCAGCCCTGGGTGGACCATCCTGTCTCGTCCTCGCCCATGCCGTGTTGCAGGTAGAGCACGGGGTAACGCTTCTTGCGGTTCGTCTCATACTCCGCAGGCGTATAGACCATGCAGCGGCGGAATGCCTTCGTCGTCTCCGAGTAGTAGGTGCAGGAGCGCACTTGCCCATGGGGCACACCCTGTTGCGGACGGTAGTAGTCGCCCTCCTCGCCTTCGGGTACCTCAATGCCGCTCGACACGCGGCAGCAGCCGAAGAAGGTGTAGCTGGCAGGGTCCGCCACCTGTACGCCGTCAACCAGCAGGAAGTAGTAGTGGAACCCGACGACCAGAGGGTCGGTCACCGCCGTCCAGAAGCCTGCGGCATCGCGCTGCATGTCGTACTTCTTGCCGCAGCAGTCCACCTGCAGACGGGTTGCCTGCGGTGCGTAGAAGCGGAAGTGGGCACGGCGTTGCGCGTCGAGACGCGGGTACTCCACACCGGGTATGTTCGTGGACGCCGCCTGCGTGGTGGCGCGTACGTCGGGGGCAGCCTCCTCGCGGCTGAACTCCCACCAGTCGAAGTTGAAGAGCTTGCAGCCCTTGCGCCCCTTGAGTGCGAAATAGATGTCATGCACGCCGGTCAGCGTGGGCGCCACGGACGTCTCAAGCGTACGCCAGCTCTCCCATCCGCCCGTACCGGGGACGTCGAGCACTGCCACCGGCTTGCCGCCGATGCTGTCGGCATAGACTTCCAGGCGTCCGCCGCGGAGGGCACTTGCCACAGAGGCAATAAAGCGTTTGGGCGCACGGTCGCCGAAGTCCACCTCGCGCACCTTGATGTAGTCGCCGTCATGCGCGTCGGACACGTAGACGCCCGTCACGGCATTCGGCTCGGTCTTCAGTCCTTCGGACCAGGCAATGGTCTCGGCTTCGACCCGTCCGTAGGGCGAGAGCGTACCCACGGGCTTCACGCCCTCGCGGGTGGCATTGATGACCGGGAAGGTCCCGTCGGGGTTGTAGTCGAACTGCTCCACGGCGACACTGCGGCCGAATCCGCCGCCACCGGGCAGCTTGCCGGTGTGATAGAAGAAGTAGGAGTTGCCCTTGTAGTCGATGATGCCGCAGTGATTGGTGAACGAGCCGGTGTCCTGCAGCGGCATGATTTCGCCCATGTACTTCCACGGACCGAGCGGACCGTCCGCCATGGAATAGGCGATGTGTTCGGGCACTCCTCCGGCTGCGTAGAGCAGGTAGTACTTCCCGTTGCGCTTGCTCAGCCACGGCCCTTCGGTATAGACGTCCTTGTACTTCTTGCCCTTCACGCGCGCCTCGGGGTTGGGAGCTCCGAAGCTTTCCACCGTCTGCTCCATGCGGTGCACCTCGCCGTCGATGGAAATCATGTCAGGGTTCAGCTTCGCGTAGTAAATGTTCGGGTTGCCCCAGTACAGGTAGGCGGCGCCGTCGTCGTCGATGAGTACGGTCGGGTCGATGTAATCCCAGCTGCCGTCGTGGAGCGGCTTGCCGATGGCGTCCTTGAACGGTCCCGTCGGCGAGTCACCCACGGCGACACCAATCGCCATGGCATTGGACAACTTCGAGTGCAGGCAGACGTACCAGTAGAACTTGCCGTTGTGCTCCACGCACTGGGCCGCCCAGGCGCGGTCGTCCGCCCAGGAGAATGTTTCGATGGCGAGCGGCGAGCCGTGGTCGGTCCAGTTGACCATGTCCGCGGTCGAATAGACGCGCCACTCCTGCATCCAGAAGAAGTCCGCCTTGTCCTCGTCGTGGCCGGTATAGACGTACAGCCGTCCATCATGCACCATCGGTGCCGGGTCGGTCGTGTAACAAGTCTGGACGATGGGGTTCTGTGCGTGCAGGGCGCCCGCCATCAGCAGGGCCATGCTCCCCATCAGGTAATGTTTGTTCATGTGCGTATGTAAGTTTGTAAGGTTATGAATCCGTGAGTTTGCCGACCTCCCGACGAATGAAGCCGGGAGGTCGCCGGCGGATGCGTCCGTCAGGGCTTATTGCCCCGCGACCACCACACCGCCGTTGCAGGGAATGGTGAGTTTCAGTTCCTGCTTCTTGCCGAGCTTCTTCACCGAGAGGCTGCCGTGCAGCTCCTTATCGTCGCTGTAGAGCCTGAGCTCCTGTCCCGGCTGCCACATCGGCAGGCTGACGGTGAGCTTCAACGGCTCGGCCTGCGCATTGATGCCGGCAACGTACCACTTCGTGCCGTGACGGCGGGCGAGCACGACGTACTTCCCGGGATACCCGTCGATGAACTTCACCTCATCCCACAGCGTGGGGACTTCCTTCATGAAGTCCATCGCCCACGACGGAGCGTCGGTGAGGTTGTTGGGCGCCAGGGCGAAGTGCTGCACGGGGCTCTGGAACAGCACCGCCGTGGCAAGGGCGAAGACGTCGGAGGTCTTGCGCTGGCGGCCCCCGGGCTCATTCTTCGCATTGTAATACCTGTTGAGCGCGCTCCCCCCGAAGTCCATGCTGGCGACGGTGTTGCGGATGAACGGCAGCAGTGTGGCGCTGGTCGCCTCCCGGTCGCACTCCTCCTGCGAGAAGTTGAGGTTCTCGCTCGCTCTCACCGCTTCGGCAGAGGCGAAGTTGGGGTACATCCGCTCCCAGCCGCGGGGCAACGTGCATCCGTGGAAAATGACGAGGATGCCGTAGTCGTTCGCGTCGGCGAGGATGTCCTCGTAGAGCTTCATCATCTCCTGCTTGTCGCCGCCGAAGAAGTCCACCTTGATGCCGCGGATGCCGATGCGCTGCATCCACTTCATCTCCCGGCGGCGGGCGATGGTGTTGTTCATGATGTTGCGCGGACCCTGGGGCGCATCGTTCCAGTAGCCATTGGAGTTATACCAGAGGTAGAGCGCCACGCCCTTCGTGGAGGCATAGCGTGCCAGTTCCTCAATCTTGTCGCGACCGATCTGGGTGTCCCACAGGGCGTCGACCAGCACCGACTGGTAGCCCATCGCGGCACTGAAGTCCACATACTGCTTCTGGGTGTCGAAGTTCGTGCTGGCGTCGCCGGCAATAATCCAGCTCCAGGAGCCGCTGCCGTAGCGGTAGTTCTGCGAAGGCTCGTAGAGCGGACGGACCACGTCGGTGGCAATGGTCGTCTCCACGATGGGCTGCAGGGTCGTGCCCACGGTGATGGTGCGCCACGGGGTCTCACCCGGAAGAGAGATGCCCGGAGCCACCGTGCCGTTGCCGTTGTTGGAGGCTTCCGTCGGATAGCCGACCGTGTAGAGACCGTCGGCTTGACCCAGCAGACGGCTGCCACAATAGGCACTCGTCACGCCGGTCTCGGAGAGGAGCACCCAGCCCCGGTCGCCGTTGCGGAACAGTCCGGGGAAGGTGTAACCGTTGCCCCAGCCGTTCTTGCCCATGGTGTCGTCGGGGGTATAGTGGGTCTCGTAGCTGGGCGCCGTGCGGGCAAAGCCGGTCATCGGTCCCATCTCCGGACAGAGGAAGGTCGTCGTGCCTACGGGGAAAGCGAAGCCCGTAGCTTCCCGGTTCACCACGCAGCTGAGGGTCTCGCCGCGACGGAGCACACGGTACTTGAACGCGACGTCGTGGTTGCTCACCTGGAACACCACGTCGCACACCGGTGTGCCTTCCTTCGAGAAGGTGTAGGTCTGCACGTTCGCCACGTAATGGGGACGGCTGTTCTTGATGGTCTTCAGTTCATAGGTTTCGTCGAGGGTCGTCGGCTCGCTCACTCCCGTCAGGGTCAGCCCGCGGGTGAAATCGCCGATGTTCGTGTCCAGTCCCAGCGGGGACTTGTTGAGGAAGGCGACCCCGTCGTAGTCCACCCGATAGGTGGGATTGCCGTCGGTGTCGTCCACCGTGACGCACAACTTGCCGTCGGGACTGCGCAGTTCAACCTCGCGGGCGAAAGCCTGCATCCCCACGAAGAGGGAGAGGCAGAGGCATAAGATGGGTTTCATCATCCGCATCATCATTTGCGGAGCTCCCAAGAGTCCCAGTTAAACAATTCCATTCCTTCGCCGCCACGGAAGCAGAACACCAGGTCATGGACGCCCGTGGCGCCCTGCAGCGTGCAGGTCTGCTCCTTGTAAGCGTCCAAGCCTCCCGTCGGCTGTATGTCGAGCGTGCCCAAGAGCGGCCCCTCGGCACTGTCGAGGCGGACTTCCAGCCGTGCGTTCCCGTCAGCGGAAGCCACCGAAGCCAGGAACGTCATCGTGCCCGCCTGGCTGCCGAAGTCGACGGCACGGAGGCGGAGCGTCTCCCCGTCGTGGATGTTCGTGACGCAGATGCCGCCGTCCGCCTTGGGGGCTGTTTTCAGACCGTAGCCCCAAGCCATCGTCTCGGCCTGCACACGGCGGTAGGGGTTGAAGGTCCCCACAGGCTCCAGACGGGTGTCCTTCCAGTAAGGCACCTCCTGGATGGTTCCGTCGGCATTGTAGTGCATCTCGGCAGCCGACACCGAGCGGCGTTCGTGGTGGTCGGGCGTCTCGATGCGGAGCAAGTCGTAATTGAGCCCGAAGACGTAGGTCTTCCCCTTGTAGTCGATGATGCCCGGGTGGTTGCCCCGGCTGCGGTCAGTCGGACGCATGATGTAGCCCTTCGTCGTCCAGGGACCAGTGGGGCTGTCGCTCATGGCATACCCGATGCCCTCGGGGCAGCAGGTCGAGGCGAACGCCATGTAGTACTTGCCGTTGCGCTTGTAGCACCAGGGACCCTCCTGGTAGTGCTCGGGCACGGGGTCGACCTTCACGATGTCGCCGCTGTAGGAAATCATGTCCTCATTGAGCTTCACGTAGTAGACGTTCGGGTTGCCCCAGTACATGTACGCCTGTCCGTCATCGTCGATAAACACCGTCGGGTCGATGTCCTCCCAGTGCTCCTTCTGCCACACGAGCGGCTTGCCCAGCGGGTCGGTGAACGGCCCGTAGGGCGAGTCTGCCACCAGCACCCCGATGCCGTTGCCGTGGAGCGGGCAGTACATGTAGAACTTGCCGTTGCGCTCGATGACCTGCTCCGCCCAGGCGCCGTTGTCGCGCACCGCCCACTTGAAGCTTTTCAGCGAGGCCACCGCCCCGTGGTCGGTCCAGTTGACCATGTCGGTCGAGGTGTAGAGCAGCCAGTCGAGCATCTTGAAGCCGTCGGCATCGTCCTCGTCGTGGGTTGTATACAGGAAGATGGTGTCGTTGTGCACCATCGGCGCCGGGTCGGCGGTGTACTTCGTCTGGATGAGCGGGTCTTGTGCATGACCCGCCAAGGGGTGCAGGAAGGTCAGCGCGACGGCCGCCATGCCTGCCAGTGTCTTGATTCTATTCATGGCTGTATGGGATTTAAACGTTTTCATGTAGCATCCGTCCGCCCGTCCGGGCAACGGCAGAAAAGGGAGCTGCCAGCGGAGGGCCGTTCGTCCGGAAGGAGGCAGCCCCGCGCTATCGTCCGTCTTGCAAAGAAAGGCATCTTGGGGCAAACTACCCACTAACGATGTTTCAGATTTGTTTGTTCATGTTACATCCCTGCAAAAATCCCTGTATTCAACGTCGTTTCCCGCACTCACCGCCTCCAACGGACGCACCGCCCCGCTCCACCCCTTCCCCGGAGGGAAAGGTCTGCCGACGGACAGACGGACGGGGAGCCTCAACCGCCGGAAATCCTCTCCCGGGGGACAGTCCGGGAAGAGCCGGAAGGCAAAGAATTGACAAAGTGTCAAACTGTCAAACGAATCGCCCGAGAATGCCTTCGTTCGCACCAAAATACGGATTGGTGACCGGGAAGGCCCTTCTCGGGCGATTCGTAAAATACACCTTGACGGACTTTCCGTCGGTTTCCTGTCATTCTGCTGCCGTCCCTCCCTTCCTCGTTCCCTCCCGTCGGTCTTTTCACACGGACGAACGCAATTTCACACCTGCGGAATCGCACCCCTTCGGGCTCTAAAAAATGGAAACAGGTGACTGTTTTCGTACGGACGAACGACTACGACGGTGCGGACACGTCGGTACGGTGGTGCGGACGCGTCCGTACGAAGCCAGTCACCGGTGCTTTCGACCGTGCGGATGGGTCCGACGGATGGCTTTTTTGCGTTATAAACGGTGTAATTATGTGAACAGAAGTTTATTTTGGTGCGTTTAAATAGACGAATCTTAAAATATTTAACGCGCTATTTTCTAATTGGGACGATTTTGCGAAAATGTGCGTTACCTGAAAACGCCAAATCGGTAAATTGTGATGTTAAAACCGACAAATCGGTATCATTGTGACAAACCAATCGTGGAGAAAATGTAGGGGCGAGCGGTCTGCTCGCCCAGTCCAATAAACTGATGCGTCCCGTCCGATGAACGACTGCGCCCGGTCCAACGAACTGGTGCCTTCCGTCCGATGAACGACCGCGCCCGGACAGGCAAAATCCATTGCCTCCAGACCCTGCTCTCAGAGTCCAAGCATGGCGGCAGGCTGTATGCCCAGCACCTGGCAGAGCATCCGGGCTACCTTCAGTGTCGGTTCGGAACGTCCGGAAACATAGTCACTGATGCGGGACGGACTTACCCCGATTTCGTTGGCAAGCTGTTTCTGCGTCAGTCCTTTTTCTTCCAGCGAAAGCTCTATCAGCTCGGCAACTGTCGGTTTCCCGATGGGGTAGTGCTCCTTTTCATAAGCGATGACGACATCCGACAGCAGGGTCAGCTCCACGGCGTTCTTGTCGTTCGCAGGCGTGCTGTCGTCCACCAACGGCAACAGCTCCTCAATCCTTGACAGGGCGAACTCGTACTGTTCTTTTGTGATCTTACTCATATTCCGGTAGATTAAAGGGTTGAACAATCTAGTTTATCATACTCCGCATGGGTGCATACCTTGCGTATGAAGATATGACCGATGGTGAACTTCACAACTACCACAAGACGATACTTGTTTCCACGTATGTTGAACACATAGTGCTGGTTGCCCACATAATCTGTTGATGGGAAATCAACCTTGATGTCCGACAGGTTCTTCCAGTCTGCCTGTTCGGCGATATCATACCAGCGTTCAAGGGCGACGCGCGAGTCTTCGCGTCCACTGGTTTCATAGAATTCCCTCAGCCTCCTGTGCGATACGATTCTCATGATTCTCCTTTTGTGAGCAAAAATAGGTTTTTATTTTGAAATACAATATTATTAGTCATATTTATTTTGCGTGACAGAATTGTTGTCGGCTGATGCGGCTGCCTGCAGAGCCCATCGGCTTCCGTCCGCCAAAAAAACAGAGACACAAAGGCGGGGAGGGATGTGCCCTGCTCCCGACTTTGTGTCTCTGTGTCCGGAACGCCCTCTTGACAGACGCCGGAGGTTATTGCTTCCCTTCCAGCGCCCGCTCGATGAGGCGCGACAGGTAGGTGTAGTAGGCGCGGTCCTGGGCGGGACCTTGCTTCAGTGCGTTGTCCACGAGGGTACGGACCTTCTGGGTGTACTGGAAGCGGTAGCGGCTGGAGAGGTCGATGGACTGCGGCCAGATGTCGCGCAGCTCGCCGTAGCCGTTGCCGAAGTTGCGGTGTATCAGCGACAGATGTGCCGACTCACGCTCCGGGGTCAGGCTGCACAGGTGGTCGGAGTGACGTTGCAGGAAGGCCTCGAACGCCGGTTCGTCGTCGTGCAGGCTGAGTACCCCCGGGCTCGTACGGATGGAGCGGACCGTGGAGAGCAGCATGTCGGCGAAGAGCAGCTGCAGCTCCTTGTCCGTCTCGCTCAGCGTGTCGCCGCGCAACGTCGGTCCGAAGACGTCCTGATAGAGGTCTTCGAGATACTCCGCCGGGTGGTAGGACGTGGAGTCGGCGTAGTAGGTCAGTGCGACCTGGTTGATGCGCCGCATCGTCTGGCGTGCAACCTGCTGCTGCACGAGGCGGTAGATGCGTCCGGTGAGGTAGAGCTTCTGCTCCAGCTCCGGCTGCTCCAGGTCGGAGAAGGTGCGTGCCTGGTGCAGCAGCCACTGCACGGACTCGCGCTGTTTCTCCTTGGGCACCACGCGGAAGCGCGGTTTGCCGGACGACTCGGAGGTGGCATAGAGGTACATGCCGCCGACGTTCATCATCACGTGGCTGATGTAGTTGAACCCCTGGTAGGCAATCTCCTCATAGAGCTTCGCCTTGCGCTTGCTGTTGTCCTCGCCGCTGACCCACTCGTCGAGGTGGGAGGCGATGTAGGCGAGGTTCCGCATGCCGTAGGTCGCCGCCTTCACGGGGTCGTCGCCCAGGTCTTCCTCCAGGGCGGACGGGTCGATGCGCTTGTCGCCCATCTGCTGCATGACGTAGCGGTAGTGCGGGTCGTCGGCATGGCTCTCGACGAGCCGGTTGAGCCGCTCGGCATCCTTGCGGTAGTCGTTGCCGGGCCAGTAGCGGTAGGTCCACTCCAGCATGTAGTCGTCGTAGGCGCCGGTGACGGGCGGTTCGAGCGCGACGCCTTCATCGCCGGGCTGGGCGATGTAGTTGAAGCGGGCGTAGTCCATGATGGAGGGGGTGGTGCCGTACTGCCGGGTGAACGCGGCGTCGCGCAGCGAGTCGACGGCAAAGGAGGACGAGGCTGCCATGTTGTGCATGAAGCCCAGCGTGTGTCCCACCTCGTGCCCGATGACGTACTCCAGGATGTGGTTGAACATGTCCTGGGGGAGTGTGCCGCTGCGTACGCGCTCGTCCACCTGGGCAGTCTGCACGAAGCGCCAGCTGGTGATGATCGAGGCCACGTTGGCATAGACCATGACGGAGGCGTTGATGATTTCGCCCGTCCGGTAGTCTACCCACGAGGGGCCCATGGCGTTCTCGGTGGCGTTGGGGACGTAGCGGATGCAGGAGTAGCGCAGGTCGTCGGGGTTGAAGTCCGGGTCGTTGCGCGGGAAGTCGCGTGCCTGCATGACGTTCTTGAAGCCGATGCGTTCGAACGACTTGTTCCACCGCTCCACGGCGTGGTGGATGGGCTCCTTCCACTCTTCGGGGAAGAGGGAGTCGATGTAGAACACGATGGGCTTCTTCGGCTCGCTCAGCCCCCCGTTGAGGTAGGCTTGCTCGTCTTTCGGTTCCAGCTTCCAACGGGTGGCGAACGCCACGGGCTGTATGGTCCCGTTGTCGGCGGTACGGATGTAGCGCGCGGTTTGGAAGACGCCCAGCCGGTTGTCCGCCAACCGGGGAGTCATCAGCTCATCGGGCAGCATGAGGAAGCTGAAGGTCGCCGACACGAGCGTGGGGTAGTGGTCGAGCGCCTGTTGCCCCGTGCCGTCGCCCAGCTGGAGGGTGTAGTAGCGTTCGACGGTGAAGTGGAGGTTGTTGCTGAACGTCTTGAAGGTGGAGAAGCGGTTCAGCTCCGGACGTTTCTCGGCAGCCTTGCGCCCGTATCCCTGAAAGAAGGTGAACTGCGGGTTGTCGTCCTTGAAGTACGCCGTGGCATCGACCAGCACCCGGGTGGAGTCTGCTGACCAGCCGATGGGCTTGAATGCTGCCACGGGGTTGTGCCTGAAGTGGGTGTCCGCCTCCCGGATGAGGCGCATCGAGGCGCTGCCGTCGGTCACGGATGCGTTGATGAACTCCAGCACGAGGGTGCTGTCGCGGAAGGCGAACCGGGCGGGGGTGGGCGTGTTGACCTTCAGGCCGACGTTCACCAGCGCGGGGTTGCTCGTGCCCGAGTAGGTCAGTCCGATGAGCATCTCTTTCCCGAAGAGACGTTTGGGCACGCCGAAGTAGAGCTTGTTGTCCTTCTTGTAGAGGTCGATGAAGCTGCCGGTCGACCGTTCGACTGAGGGGTCGTTGACGAGCTTCTCATAGGGTGTCTGTTTCTTTTCTTTCTTGGGGTCCCGGGGGGCTGCCTGTGCGGCGAGTGTTGCCGTGAGGAACAGGAGCAGCGTCCATGCCCCGATGATGTGTTTCTTCATACGTGTGTGTTCCTTACTTTGAAGTTTCGTCTAAAATGTCTTTCACCTTGTGGAGAATCATGCTGAAGTGGGCTCGCAGGTCGCTGTCCTTCTCGGTCTCCAGACGTGTCTCCAGGTCTTTCTGCAGACGGGGCAGCAGGTCGCAGAGGATGACGGCAGCCCGGTCGAACGGCTTGAGGTTCACGTTGGGCAGGAGCGGGGACGAGGGGTCGCCGAATCCGTTCCCGTCGAGGGCGGGGAGGTACTGGGGCGGCACTTCGCCGAACTTCTTGACCATCTCCAGGTAGAGCGATGCCTTGCCGGACGGCGCACCCTGTTCTGCCTGCGCGTCGTTGATGCTTCCGCGGACGAGCCCTTTGGCAATCGCCAGGTAGAGGTGCTGCATGAACATCTCCGTGTGGTTGGGACGGCGGTCGGTGTCGATGCCGCCGAAGAGGAGGCGGTAGACGTCGTCGTAGTACTCGCGCTGGCTGTAGCTGCCGGGCGTCATGTAGGACGACTGGAGGACGTTCCGCCGACGGGCGAAGAAGTCGTTGGCGACGTACTCGATGAGCTGGTCGAAGTAGCCGATGGAGAAGAAGTCCTTGCGCTCGAAGTCGCGTCCGGCGAAGTCGGTGAAGTGGGCGACATAGTTGTACGACCACTCCAGTGCCTTGCGCTGGGTGTCGGTGTCGACCACCCGGTACCGGGGCGTGGAGGCGCCCTCCTTCGTCTGGTTCAGGTAGACGCCGCCGATGAGCGCGAGTACGTTCTTGAGGTACTTGTGGTATTGCTGTGCCATCTGCAGGTAGATGGGGTCCTTCTTCCGGGTGTCCTCATCGTCCTTGACCCACTTCGTGAGGTGCTTCATGATGCGTTGCAGGTTTGCCACGCCATAGCCTGCCGCACGGATGGGGTCGTCGCCGAGGTCGCCCGCCAGCGCGCGGGGGTCGACGTTGTTGAGTCCGGAGAAGCGGTAGCGGGGGTCGTCCGCCTTCTTGTCCATCCATTTCTCCAGGGTGTGGAGCTGCTTGTCGGCGGCGGCGCGGTCGTCGCCGAAGTAGGTGTAGTTCCACTTCACGAGGAAGTAGTCATACTCTCCGAGTGTTGCCGGGGTGAAGAGCACGCCCTTATCGCCGGGCTGTGCCACGTAGTTGAACTCCGTCTCGTCCATCACCGAGGGGGCGAGCCCGTGTTCGCGGGTGAACTTCGCCGAGCGCAGCGACTCCACGTCGTAGGCGGATGAGGCGGCGTAGTTGTCGAGGAAGCCCAGGATGCGTCCCGTCTCACGCATGACGAGGTAGCGCAGGGCGGCATGGATGTTCTCCGTGGTGGGTTCGGCGCGCCGGGCGCTCTCGTCGGCGGCAGCCGTCAGCACGAACTTCTGCTGGGCGATGAGCTGCCCGATGTTATTGCTGACGATGAGGGTGGCGTGGGTGATTTCGCCGGTGGAGGGGTTGGCGCCGAAGCTGCCCTGCACGGTCTGCCCGATGGAGGGGGAGTAGCGGATGCTCGACACGGTGTAGTTGTCGATGTCGAAGTCTTTCTGCGTCGTCGGGTAGTCCTTCACCTCGATGGCGCCGAGGAAGCCTGCCGCCTCGAATGCCTTGTTCCACTCCAGGATGCCTTCACGCACCGCCTGTTTCCAGTCGGCGGGGAAGTCGCGGTCGAAGTAGAGGGTGATGGGGCGCACGGGGCGCGACTTCTTTCCGGCGAGGTAGGCAGCCTTGTCGGCGGGGATCAGGTTCCAGCGTTGGGTCCAGTACTGTGCCTGGATGCCCTCGGCGTAGTCGGGCAGCTTCAGCTTGCGGTTGTAGGCGATGCCCAGGCGGCTGTCGGCGATGCGCGGCAGCATCCGGCTCTCGGGCAGTCGGCTGAGCGTGAAGTTGACCTCGGCTGATACCGGGAGGTCGGACGCCACGGTGAGGACGCCTGACAGGGTGGCATTGAGGAGGTAGTTCATCTCGGTGCGCACCGTGCAGTTGGTGTCGAACGCCTTGAGCTGCTTGACGTAGTTCAGCTCGTTCTTCGGCTGCGGGGTGACGACGTAGGGGTCTACAATCTTCGGTACGATGGGAATCATGCTGTTGGAGGCGGTCACGAAGGGGCTGAGGTTGATGACCACGGCAGAGCTGTCCTTGTTGAACGCCTCGATGTTGAACTTCGCCATGGACGCCCCGGCATAGTGCAGGGCGGAGACGGACTGTTCGTAAGCCTGGTTGTAGGGGTTCACCAGCACGGCGTTGACGGACTTCATGACGATGGCGCTGTCTTCCATGGCAAAGCGGAAGTGGAGCGGCTCGGTGTTGGTCTTGCCGACGGTGAGGATGGTAGGTTCGGAGGTAGCGGCGATGGTGGTGCTCAGCATCAGCTCCTTGCCCAGTTCAGCCACCGGATACTCCAGGTAGACTTTCTTGTCGATGAGGTAGAGGTTGGCAAACTTCCCCTTGGCGGAGACGACGGTCTTCCCGTCGAAGAGCCGTTCGTAAGGGGTGAGTTTCTTCTGTTCCTTCTTCTTGGCGTCGGTGCTGTCTTTGGCTGCCGTCACCAGCGAGTCTTTTGCGGCTGTCCGGGTGCGGTTCGCGAAGGCGGAAGTGCCTGCGAAGAGCATCGCCAGTGCTAGTACCCACACGTGGGGGTGCAAGTTCAGGTTCATGTCTGTTGTTGTTTAAATGGATTGATGTTCTTGCAAATAGAAAGACATCCGGATGTAGAGGAAGGCCGCTTGCCTGCGGTCGGTCTCTCTACATCCAAGTGTCTCAGGCAGACAGGCGGAAGCCCGTGCGCCGTGGTTGTTTCCGTTCCGGCTGTTCTCCGGACGGGGAGGGTCAGTCAAGCGGACGGTAGGCGACCCGCTTGATGCTGCCCGTGCAGTTCTCTGCCTTGTAGAGCAGTGTGGGACGCTCGATGTGCGAGATGTCGTAGACGAAGATGCTGCCCGGCTTCTCCGCTCCCGGTGTTTCCATGCCGACGATGAGTTTGTAGCCGTCGGGCGAGAGGGTCAGGGAGACGATGGAGCCTTCCTTGTCGAGCGTGAGGAGGGGCGTATTCTGTTCGGGGAACTTGGCTACGGGGACGTAGTGCGCAAAGATTTGCTTGCCTACGGCATAGAACAGGAACTCCGTGTTCCGTGCCACGGCGAGGACGGGCCGCTCCTTCAGTCCGGGGATGGCGACGTTCTCCAGTGCCGGTGTAAAGTCGACCTTGTTGTTGGCTCCCGGGTCGAAGTAGTAATACTTGCACTCGCTGAGATCTTTCTTCTGGAACACGCTGACGACCTTCCAGCGTCCGGGTCCCGATGCGAAGGAACCGAGGTAGTCGTAGTCGCCCAGCTCGTTGTAGTAGCTGAACTTGCGGAAGACGTTGAAGCCAAAGAGGGCGCCTTTCTTCTTGTCAAAGACGACCACGCCGTCGCGGTTGTACAGCGTCTGTGTCGCCGTGACCAGGAGCTTGTCGTCAATCTCCGTCCCGGCGAGATGCTGTTGTCCCACACCGAAGTTCCCGATGTCTTGGCTCTCGTAGTTGGCAGCCCAGATGAGGTTGCCCTGCTTGATGAGGACGTAGCCCGAGCCGTGCTGGAACTCGGTGTCCGCCTTCCAGTCGTCGATGACAGCCGTCACGGGCGAGCCGTAGGACACTTCGTTGAAGCTCTTCTTCACAATCATGGAGTCCGCCTGTACGCGGTAGAACTTGTTGGGGTTCTTGGTGGCGATGTAGAAGAGGCTTGCCTCCTTGCTGACTTTCCCCTCGGTGAAGTGACGGGTGTTCAGGTAGTAGAAGGCTGTGGGCTCCTTGCCGAGCGGGAAGGAGACTTCGAGGTTCTCCGCGCCGAAGGCGTCATAGACCACCTTCTCGCCCTTGAAACGTTCGCTGACGTAGGTGACCACGGTCTTGCCGTCCCGGGTTGCCAGGGCATAGACGCCCTCTTCGTAGGGGAAGTGCACCTTGACGGTGAACTGGCGGTAAACGGTGTTGTCGGCGTTCTTGATGGTCAGGCGTCCGGGGAAGGTGCCGTAGTCCTCGCACACGTAGTCGAGTTTCTTGTCGGTAGACACCACTTTGCCGCCGATTTCCCACGTGTAGCTCACGTCCTTCTGGAGGGGAGCTTGGGTGATGTCGGGAGCGGTGAGCGAGAGTGTCTCCATCTTCTCCTTGTCATATTGCTCCTGCAGTTCCGATTGCAGCTGGATCTGCGCCATGGGGACAGACCCGAACTCCTTGGAGTCGTCGTTGATGCACGACACGAATGCCGGTGCGAGCAGCAGGCCGGCGAGGAGGGTTGATAGGATTCTTTTCTTCATAGTGCACGGTGTTTTTAGTTCGGATAGGCGATGCCGAAGGTCTGTTCATACTCCGGGTGTTCCCTGAAATACTCGACTACTCTGGGGAGCGTCACTGTCCAGTCGTAGGTGTAGTTCATCACATAAGCCATTTTCTCCTGGTCCATGTCATAGAACTCCAGCCACTTGAGGTACTTGATGCTGGTGTATGGGCCCCAATAGTAGTCCCGATAGCTGAAGCCCTCATATGCGAAGTCCCACCATGCCGGCTTGGCAAGGAAGTCGTCCATCTTAATGGTGATGGAGTTGTTGAATGCCTTTTCGGTGGTATACTCGTCGGTGGGTTGCAGGTTCAGCGTCAGGAAGACGTTGCCCAGTGAGTCCTTGGGCAACCCGGCACGCAGGACGGTCAACGGGATGTAGGCATTGACCGAGTCGGTGTTGAACGCAATCTCATCGGGCAACTCATATTGGGTGCCTTTCTGTGCGGTTGAGGCGGGGGCTACCTCCAGCTTCAGCCGGATGGGGGTGGCGGCTTTCGGTCCCATCATGCGGACGGGGATCAGCAGGACCCGGGTCTGTTCGTCGCTGCCCGACAGTGCAAAGGAGCAGGAACGCACGGTGTCCTTCTTGTCGAAGTAGGCGCGTCGCATCCCGGTGTAATAGCCTTCCTCGCTGAAGGTACCGTCGTAGGTGATGCCGTCGCAGGCAGCCAGCAGGACAGCCAGTACCGGGAGTAGCAGTGTGTAGTATATCGTCTGTTTCATCGTTATGATTCGTTTGAGTGTTTCCTATTTGTTCGTGTTGCCAAATTCCTCTTCCTTCTGCGGCCACGGGAGGTTGAAGATTTCGTCGGACGGTGTCACTGCCGTCCTCAGGACAGAGGTGAAAGGCAGGTTGTAGTGCTTGAGGGCGAAGAAGGCCTGTCCCTCGCCGGGCATCTCGCGCATCCGTTCGCGGAGCAGTTCCTGCATGAGGTGTGCCTTGGTGTCGACCTTGCTCTCCAGCACGTCGGCAAGTCCGCGGCTGGCACGTACGGCATTCAGTGCGGCAATGGCTCCGGCCTTGTCGGTGTCGTAGATGGATTCGCAGAGGATGTAGTACATCTCCGGCAGGCGGAGCATGCACAGACCGTTCATCTTGTCGTTTTCCGAGGCTACGAGGCGGGTGAACTGGAACACCTTGCCCGAGGCGAAGTAGTAGCGGGCGTAGCGGATGTCCGGGCTGAGGTTGGCCTCACTGAGCTCATAGAGCTCGTTCAGGTCCCGTCGGCCCTGCATGAACGTGCCTTCGTTGTAGGAGTCGGGCACGAATACGTCTGCCACGTCCTTGCTGAGGGCAGCGGTGTAGAGACCGAAGATAAGTTCCTTGTTCTTCTCGTTGTCGGCAGGGAAGCGCTTCACGGCGTTCACGCCTTCCGTCGTGCCGTTGGCCAGCTGGAAGTTGTCGGTGCTGCCGATCACCAGACGGGCGTAGCGGGCGGCCTCCTCGTTCTTGCCCATGGCATGGTAGACACGTGCCTTGAGCGCATAGACGGCGTACTTGTTCATGTGCATGTAGCGCAGCTTGGCATAGATGGAGTTCAGGTCCGTGCGGTCTGTCGTCACATGGTCGTCGTCCTTCAGGGCTTCCTCGGCGGTGGTGAGGTCCGCCAGCACCTGTTCGTATGCCTTGTCGAGCGACAGCAGTTCCTTCAGCTTCAGGTCGTAATGGAGCGAGTAGGGGATGCCGTCGCGCTTGGTCGAGCGGATGTAGTCGCCGGCAAAGAGGCGCAGGACGTCGAAGTGCAGGTAGGCACGCAGGGCGTAGGCCTCGCCCTTGATGAGCGTGATGTCGGGGTCAGTCAGTGCGGTCGACTCGGCGTGCTCGATGATGTTGTTCACATAGGAGATCTCCTGATAGAGTGCGCTCCAGATGTTGTCGATGACCTCGCGTACCTCGGCGACCTGGTAATTGTACTGTCCCGCCTTGTAGCTGAGTTGCCCCGGCGAGGCGTAGACGAACATCTGTCCGATCTGGTCGGTGAAGCCCCACGAGAGTTGTTGTCCGTAGAGTGGTTTGGATGCCATGGTAGCATAGGCTCCATACATCGCTTCTCTGAATCCCTGTACATTGGCAAACTGCTTGTCCTCCTCGACTGTCCCTTTCGGGTTGACATCCAGGAAGCTTTCGCAGGATGCGGTGAGGAGGGAAAGCAACAAGTATAATGGAATAAATAGTCTTTTCATTGTAGGACGCGTTTTTTAGAATGAAACTCTGGCTGAGAACTCAACGGTGCGGGCGTAGGGATAGGTCAGACCGCGCTCCCGCTTTACGGACGAGATGTAGAACAGGTCGTTGGTCATCAGCTCCAGGCGCAGGCGGTTGATGAAGCATCCCGAGAGCTGCTTCGGTGTGAACTCATAGGCGAGGGAAGCGGACTTCAGCTCGACATAGTTCTCGCTCTCCACGAAACGGCTGGTCTGGTCGTGCGGGCTGCGGTCGGCAATGTTCTTGAAGCGTGCTTCGTCGCCGGGATGTTTCCAGCGCGACTCCAGGACACGTACGTCGGCATTGTGCTCCGGATTGGCACTCTCCACACGCGACACGAGGGTCTGGTTGTAAGTGACTGCACCGAACGAATAGCCGAACTGGAGGTTGAACGAGAGCTGTTTCCAGGTCAGGTAGGAACCCATGCTGCCGTATGCCCACGGAGTGGTGTCGCCGAAGACGACCTTGTCGCGTGAGTCATAGTCGAACGTGTAGCTGCCGTCGCGCTTGATGAAGACCTCCTTGCCCGTTGCCGGGTCGATGCCTGCCGACGGAACCACCTTCAGCACCGTGAGCGACTGTCCTTCCTCATAGAGGGGCAGCGGAGCGAGGATGGGATTGCCGTCCTCGTCTTTGGTCGCGGCGGCATTCTTCTCGTTGAGAGCCTGCAGGGCGTTACTGATTTTCTTGATTTTGTTCGTATTGTGCGAGAAGTTGAGCGACAAGCCCCAGTACCAGTCCTTGGTGCGGATGGGGATGACGCGCGTCTGGAACTCCAGACCCTTGTTCTCCAGCGAACCGACGTTCTCACGGGCGGTGGCCACACCGATGGACGGCGCCTTGGTCACGTCGAGCAGCAGCTGGTCGGTGTTCTTGATGTAATAGTCGAGCGAGAGGTCCCACCGTCCCTTGAACATGGTCAGGTCCACGCCGACGTTGGTCGTGAGGGTGCGCTGCCACGTCAGGTCGGGGTTGCCGATGGTGATGGGCACGGAGCCGATGCCCTTGTAGTAGTCATACTCTCCCTTGTATTGGTACGTGGTCATGGCCTGGTAAGGCGAGAAACTCACGTTGCCGGTGTAGCCCACGCTGGCACGCAGCTTGAGCAACTCCACGGGGACACCCTTCATGAAGCTCTCCTTGTGGATGTTCCATCCGCCGCCGACACTCCAGAACGGTGCGAAGCGTTTGTTCTTTCCGAATTTCGACGAGCCTTCGTAGCGGTAGATGACGTCGAGGAAGTACTTCTCGTCCCATATGGTGTTGACGTTGACGAAGAAGCCGACGCTGCGCTCGGTGCCGTCGCTGCCGGTCGGTGCTCCGTCCACGTAGCGGGAGGCAAAGGCGGGGTGAGCCAGCTTGTCGGAGAAGTAGCCGGTGGTGCTATAGGTGGCGTCGTCAGAGTCTGAGGCATCCACGTTGGCTCCACCCATCGCACTCAGGTAAAGCTTCTGGTATACATATTTATTATAGGACAGCATCAGCTTGCCGGAGTAGTCCATCGACTTGCTGTTGTCTTCGTCCATCTTTCCGCGCAGGGCGGCCGCCTTCTTCAGTTCGTCTTTCGAGAGCGGGGAGGTGAACGAGCGTCCGTCATCCTTGTGCTTGGTGAACGAGAACATGGCGTCCAGGCGCAGCTCGGGTTTTATCCATACGCGCAGGTCGGTGTTGTTCATCACATAGAACTGTTCCCTCTTGCGGAAGCTGCCGATGGAACCTTCATAGAGCGGGTTTATCTGCTGGTAGGAAAGCTCGGGCTTCAGCGTGCCGTCCGCATTGTAGGGGTCGTCGTAGGGGTTGAGGTTGACATATTGGCTGAACGAGCCGAAGGGTGACTCCTCGTTCTTGACGTTGTTGATGGTTGTGGAGTTGGAGATGTAGAACCTCTGGTCGAGGTTGTATGACAGCTTGAAGTTGAGCGTCAAGCGTTCGCGTCCGGAGTCTTTCACCACACCTTCCTCGTTGCCGTAGCGCACGCCCACGGAGTAGCGGGCATACTCGTCGCCGCCTTCCATGCTGAGGTTGTGGTTCTGGGAGACACCGTTGCGCAACGGTTTTGACATCCAGTCGGTGTCCAGTCCGCCGGCGACGAGTGCCTGCCGTTCGGCATAGAGCTGGTCGAGCCGGTATTGGTCGAGCAGGTCATCGGACGTGCTGGTGTAGAGTCCTGCCAGCCGTTCGTACTCCAGCTTCTGGCGGGCGTCGAGCAGGTCATAGTCGCTCAGGTCAGGGGTAGAGAGGCGGACGGTCCCGCTGTAGTTGAAGCGCAGCTTACCGCCTTGCAGGCTGCGGGTCGTGATGACGATGACGCCGGCAGAAGCCTTTGCACCGTAGAGTGCCGAGGCAGCGGCATCCTTCAGGACGGTCACCGTCTCGATGTCGTTCATGTCCATGTCATAGACATAGTCCACATCCACGATGCCTCCGTCGACCACGAACACAGGCATGTTGGCAGAGCCTTCAAAGCTGGCGCGTCCGCGGATGTTGATGTCGGGGCGGGTGTTGGGGTCGGAACCCATGTTGTTGTTCTGCACAATCTCCATGCCCGGCACGAAGGCGGCGATGCTCTCGAACACGTTCTTCGTACCCACGGAGAGCAGTTCCTCTCTCTTGACGGTGGCCTGTGAACCGGTGTAGCTGTTCTTCTGCTTGGCAATGAAGCCGGTGACTACCACTTCGTTCAGCTCGCTCACGTCTTCCGCCAGGGTGATGTCCAGCGTTCCCGGCTTGGTGACCCGCACTTCGCGTGACTTGTAGCCAACGTAGAAGAATTGCAGGATTTCAGGGAACTGCAGGTTGTCTGTGGGGATGCTGAAGTTGCCGTCGAGGTCGGTCGTTACTCCTTTCTTCAGAGACTTGATCATGATGGACACTCCGATCAGGGGTTCCCCTTTTTCGTCGCGGACAGTACCCTTGATCACCTGTTTCTGTTGCTGCTGTCCTTGCAGGACGGCCGAAGTCTGTTCCACTGAGCTTGTATGAGTCACTGCGGCTGCATGGACGGGAGGAGTGCCGACCATCCATGTGGCTAGAGCAAGCGTCGATAAGTACAGATACGGACGGAACGTCTTCGTTTCTCTTTCTCTTTCTCTTTTTGTCATCTAATTCTAGAATGGCTTAGGTTCATTAAATGGGTTAATACTCTCTGTTAATTGGGAAGAATGGTTTTGGTTAATTTTAGTTTCTCCTGACTCTCCACACATTCATCATGCGACAAATATATTTAAAAAATCGGACTTTTCGTTTCTTAACATCGGGAATCTGTGCCCTATCTTGTTCTATTGTGCTTTTTTAACGTGGAATCGTTGTTCGTCGGTTGGTCGTTTGGGGTGGACATTTGTCCCGGTCAGGAGTTTTCCTGTCGCTCTTTGCGGTATAGGCGACAGGTGTTTCTGGAATAGGTAGCGGCAGGTGCCGGACTGATGGGAGAGGGAGCGGAAAGTGGGGAAGGTGTAAAGTGGCTTCCGCTGAACAAAACACGGTAGGGAAAAAGGGGAATCAGTAAAGGCGGATACCGACGTCGGTGATGCCTGTCAGGTAACGGTCCTGCAGGTGATGGGCAATCTTGACGGTGGGAGTGAAGCCGGCAGGGAGGGTAATGTCGGGGAGGGGAAAGCTCTTCTGATAGAGGTTGTTGATGCCATCTCCGTCGAAGTGTCCGTTCGGGTCGGTCAGGACACACTCGATGGTGTCGGTCCGGAAGGTGAGCGAGTCGACGGTGTTCCGGCTGACGACCAGCCATAGGGAGCGGTAGGGGAAGTCGCCCGTGTGGCGTACTTCGATGCGGGCATGATAGTGCTGAGGCTCCGTCTGCCGGGGGAGCGTGAAGAGCAGGGTGTCGCCGCGTTTCCATCCGTTAGTCGGCAGACTCTGGAAAGCATGGTACCCCCGGGGTGCATGACAACCTGCTGCCGACAGCAGTGCCGCCGGCAGCAGGAAGAATAATTGTATGAACTGTTTGCAGGAGCGTCTCATTGGGGATTGTTGTCTGAGTTGGGACGGGCATCCTGGGGTGCCTGGGGCGCTTGTCCCTGCGGTCCCTTGTTGCCCTCTTTCGGCGGACGGTTGCCGTTGTTGTTGCGTCGCTTGGGGTTGTTACCCGGCTTGCGTTCTCCGCTGGCAGCGGCTGCAGGTTGCCTGTCTTTGCCCTGGGGTTTGTTCCGGGCTTCACCTTGGGGCTGCTTGTTCCTGGGTTCACCCTGCGGCTTGTTTCGTGCCTCGCCCTGGGGTTTCTTGGGTTCTCCTCCCTTCTTGTTTTCAGCGGAAGAGGCGTTTTGCTTTCTCCCTTCGGCGTTGGCGGACGGTTGGTTGCCGGCAGCCTGGGCACCGTTCTTCTTCTTTTTCTTGTTCTTCTTGCTCTTGTCGAAGCGGGTCAGGCTCTCCTGCTCCAGGAGGTCGATGGACCGTTTGCTCTCGGCGACGGGAGTCTCTTCAAGCAGGCTGTCCGGTTTGGCTCCGTTGCGGTTCATGTTGATGACTTCGAAGGCGCGTCTGCCGGTGATGGTCACCAGGTTGGCGGCGAAGTTCTTGTCGGTGGAGTAGGAGACCAGTCCCTTGAGGATGTCCGACTTGAAGTAGTAATAGGTGCCGTCCTTTGTCTCCAGCGTAATCTCACGAGAAGGCATACGTTTGGCACTCTCGACGTAGGCATCCACCTCGTAGTTCATGCAGCACTTCAGCTTGGCACACTGTCCGGCGAGCTTCTGCGGGTTGAGCGAGATGTCCTGGATGCGTGCGGCGTTGGTAGATACCGAGACGAAGTTGGTCATCCAGGTGGCGCAGCACAACTCCCGTCCGCAGGGACCGATACCGCCGATGCGTCCTGCCTCCTGACGGGCGCCGATCTGCTTCATCTCGATGCGTACGCGGAACACCTCGGCGAGCACCTTGATGAGCTGGCGGAAGTCCACACGTTCGTCGGCGATGTAGTAGAAGATGGCCTTGTTGCCGTCGCCCTGGTATTCCACGTCGCCGATTTTCATGTCGAGGTTGAGGCTTGCGGCTATCTGGCGTGAGCGGATCATCGTGTCGTGCTCCTTCGCCTTTGCCTCGGCATACTTCTCCATGTCCACCGGCTTTGCCTTGCGGTAGATGCGGCGTATCTCGGCATCCGGCTTCAGGTTTGCCTTCCGCATCTGGAGCGGCACGAGCCGTCCCGTGAGGGTCACGGTACCGATGTCATGTCCCGGACTTGCCTCGACGGCGACGATGTCGCCTTTTTCCAACTTCAGCTTGTTGCTGTTCTTGTAGTATCCTTTCCGGGTATTCTTGAATTGCACTTCGACCATGTCGCAGACCTCGTCTCCTCCGGGGATGTCGGCGAGCCAGTCGTAGGTGTTCAGCTTGTTATCTTGTCGGCCGCATCCCTTGGCGCATAGCCTGCCGCAGCCGTTTCTCAGTTTGAAATCCATAAACTTGTTGTTTTTAGGTGGCGTGAAGCCCTTCCCGTGGGACGGACATCACTGTATTAATAGTACAATCATTTTCAAGGCAAAGTCGAAGAACACCATGCGCGGGTTGACGTTCTGTTCGATGTGTGTCTGTGCCTCCGCCAGCTCGTCGGTAATGCCCATCACGTTGCGCTCGTTAATGAACGGGGCAAACCGGATGGTGAAGTTCTCCTCTTCGCGGTTCATGTAGTTCATCTCCTTCCGGTGGAAATTCGACACGAAGCTCTCCCGCACCATGCGCTGGCAGTAGGTCAGGAAGTCCTTCTGGCGTTCACGTCCCATGGCTGCCACGGTGTCGCTCCATTCGCGCATCTCCTTCACCTTGCGCTGGTATGCCAGGCGCATCAGGCTCACGAAGAGTCCGAAGAAGAGCTGGGTGTCTTCGCTCAGGTGGATGATTTCGAGTGCCTGCAGGTAACTTCCCTCCGCCAACCGTGCCGTCTCGGCTGCATCGGTGTCCTGAAGTCCGAAGCGGACCTTCAGTGCTTCGGCAATCTCGGCATCCTCCAGTCGGGGGACATTGATGCGCTGTGTGCGGCTGAGGATGGTGGGCAGGATGCGGTCAGGCTCTTCGCTCACCAGCAGGAATACGGTCTGTGCCGGCGGTTCCTCCAGTAGCTTGAGCAACTTGTTGGCACACTCCACCTTCATCTTCTCGGGTAGCCAGATGATGACCACCTTGTAGCCTCCTTCGCTGGACTTCAGGCTGAGTTTGCGCACCAGCTCGTCGCTCTCTTTCACGAAAATCTGTGCCTGCTGGTTCTCGGCTCCCATGGCGTCGAGCCAGTGGTTCATGCCGAAGTAGGGCGTGCTGATGGCGAGTTCGCGCCATTCGCGTATATAGTCGTTGGACACCGTGTCGCCCCCTCCCTTCCGTTTGACCACGGGGAACACGAAATGGAGGTCGGGATGCGCCAGCTTGTTGAGCTTCACACACGAGGGGCAGGTCCCGCAGGCGTCCTCTTCCCCCCGCCGTGTGCAGAGCAGGAAGCGGGCATAGGCTATGGCAAGCGGCAGTGCTCCCGTCCCTTCCGGACCGGCGAAGAGCTGTGCATGGGGGACGCGTCCCTCGCGTACCTCCAGTCGCAGCCGTTGCTTGACTGTCTCTTGTCCGATGATGTCCTTGAAATACATAAAGTCTTCGGTTTAAAAGATTTGTTTTGCCACTTCGCGGATGCTGTTGACAGCCGACACCGTGTAGAAGTGGATACTCGGAACGCCGGCGGCAATCAGTTCGCGGCATTGTGCCACACACCATTCCACTCCCAGTGCGGCAGCTTCCTCATCAGTCTTGCAGCGGACGGCCTCCGAGGCAAGTGGTTCGGGGAGGTCGACCTTGAACGTCTTCGGAATCATGTTGAGTTGCGAGAGCTTGGCAAAGGGCTTGATGCCCGGGATGATGGGGATGTCGATGCCTTCGCGGCGTACCCGTTCCACGAAGTCGAAGTATTTCCGGTTGTCATAGAAGAGCTGCGTCACGGCATATTCCGCTCCTGCCTCTACCTTCTTCTTCAGCCAGTAGATGTCCGACTCCATGTTGGGTGCCTCTTCGTGTTTTTCGGGGTAGCATGCCACTCCATAGTGGAAGGGTGTCCCGGTGACTTTGATAGGCGACCCGTCGACAAACACGCCGCGGTTGAAGTCGTTGATTTGTTGTTGCAGTTCGATGGCATGTGCATATCCGTCCACTTCGGGAGTGAACATGCTCTCATGGCGTGCCTTGTCACCGCGCAGCACCAGGAGGTCGGTGATGCCGAGGAACTGCAAGTCGAGCAATACATATTCCGTTTCTTCCCGGGTGAAGCCACTGCACAGGATGTGGGGCACCACGGTGATGTTGTATTTGTTCTGTATGGCGGCAGCCACAGCAACCGTTCCGGGACGGCGACGCAGGCGGCTGCGTTGGAAGAGCCCTCCGCCGAGGTCTTTGTAGACGTATTCGCTGCGGTGGGTAGTGATGTTGATGTATTTGGGGTCGAACTCGCGTAGCGTGTCGATGGTCTGGTAGAGTCGTTCAATGCCCGTCCCCTTGAGGGGTGGGAGAATCTCGAAAGAGAAAGCTGTCTTCTGGTGTTCCTTGATCAAATCGATAACTTTCATGCGTCGGTGTTTGTCGTTTGTTTGTCTTTAACGGGCAAAGATAATGAAACGCATGGGGTGTGACAAAACGTTTGCTGCTTTATTTTTGTGAGGAGACTGTCTTCATCTTGGACTCTTTCTCATCCCTTTCCCCAGGATTAGAGTTGTTCGATGTCTTCTTTGCTAAGTTGGGTGATTTCAGCAATTAATTCTGTTGGAAATCCTTTAGCTTTCATCTTACGGGCGTTTTCAATATTTTGTTCAGCTCGTCCTTCTTTTCTGCCTTTTTCCAGACCTTCTTCGAGTCCTTCTTCATGCCCTTCGGCTCTACCTTTCTCCCTTCCGTTCGCTTCCGCAAAGCTCATGACGGCAAGATTGTCCCGGTAAATCTTGATGCTCTCGT
>ERZ838839.19-NODE-19-length-185912-cov-8.307898_pt1 | contig 185912 bp, 153 predicted proteins | sample MGYA00519909_ERZ838839 | MGnify/ENA primary metagenome ERZ838839 (study PRJEB31850, sample SAMEA3708843) | human gut metagenome | biome: human gut; feature: human-associated habitat; material: faeces | place: China | collected 2014 ...
AGCCGATCGCGCTTCATCCACATCAACCTAATCAACATGTTCAACTCCGTTTACTGAGATTTATATACCGTTTACAGGTTTAGAACATAAAAACTTGTAAACACTGGTATAAAACATTTAGGTAAACAGTATGGAACTATACCCATGCTCTACGTGAGCGGGAGAGGGGCGATTGTGGATACGATCAAATTGGGCTTTGTGCCCACCCGTCGAAGCATTTTCAGTGCGCCGGACGCCATCAAGTACCGCGGACTTACGGTTGAGCGCCTGCGCGAACTCGGCGTTGACGTGGTCGACATCGATGACGTGAACGAAGAGGGGTTGCTGTTTGACGACAGCCATATTCAGCCGATTCTCGACAAGTTCCGCGCGGAGGGCGTCGATGGCATCATGCTTGCGCATTGCAATTTTGGCACCGAATACCTGTGCGCTCGCCTTGCGCGTGAGTTGGGCAAGCCGGTTTTGCTTTGGGGGCCGCGTGATGAGCGCCCCGAGCCTGATGGGACGCGCCTGCGCGACTCGCAGTGCGGTTTGTTCGCCACCGGTAAGGTCCTGCGCCGATTCCAAGTCCCCTTCACCTATCTGACCAACTGCCGTCTTACCGACCCCGAGTTTGAACGCGGCGTGTGGGATTTCCTTGCGGTGTGCAATGTGGTCCGCACGTTCAAGCACATCCGTATTCTGCAAATGTCCACGCGACCGTTCGATTTCTGGACAACGATGTGCAACGAGGGCGAGCTGCTTGAGAAATTCAATATTCAGTTGGCGCCGGTCCCCATGACCGAGCTCATCCAGTCCGTGCGCGAGGCGCAGGCAAACGATGCCGTCATGGCCGAGATGCTCGCCTACATTCGCGAGAACATGGTCATCGAGATTCCCGAGGACAAGGTGCCCGAGGTTGCGGGTCTGGCCGCCAGCATGAAGAGTCTCATCGATAAGTACGGCTGCAACGCCGGCGCTATTCAGTGCTGGAATGCCCTCCAGGCCGAGCTGGGTATTATGCCGTGCGCTGCCAACGCGATCCTCAACGAGATGGGTATCCCGATCGTGTGCGAGACCGACATCCATGGAGCTATCACCGCGCTGCTGGTAGAGGCCGCCGACTTGGGCCGTCATCGTGGCATGTTTGCCGACTGGACCGTTCGCCATCCCGACAATGAGAACGGCGAGTTGCTGCAGCATTGCGGGCCTTGGCCGTGCTCGGTCGCGTGCGACAAGCCGCGCCTCACCTATCCGCTCGCCTTCGACCACCCCGGCGCGCTGACCGCGGAAGCCAAGCATGGAGAGCTTACGCTTGCCCGCTTCGACGGTGACAACGGCGAGTACTCGATGCTGCTCGGCCGTGCTCGCGGCATCGACGGCCCCAAGGGCATGGGCACCTACCTATGGGTCGAGGTTGACAACCTCAAGCGCCTCGAGGCCAAGATCGTCGAGGGTCCCTACATCCATCATTGCGTGGCCATCCACGCCGATGTGGTGCCGGTGCTGTACGAGGCATGCAAGTACATCGGCGTAAAGCCGGACCTGTACGATCCGATCGAGGAAGAAGTCAAGGCTTATCTGAGGGGAGAGTAGCAATGCAGACTATCGAAGAGCTCGAAACGCTGCGGTGGGATTTGCGCCGCGACTGCGTTGACATCATCATGGCCGGAAAGGGCGGCCATATCGGCGGCGACATGAGTGTGATCGACGCGCTGATGGTTTTGTACGCGCGCCATCTGAATATCGCGCCCGACCGCGTGGACGACCCCGATCGCGATCGGTTCGTCCTGTCCAAGGGCCACGCCATGGAGGCCTACTACGCCGTGCTGTGCCACGAGGGCTATCTGGACCTCGATGATGTCAAGGCGAGGTTCTCCCAGTTCGGAAGCCCCTACATCGGGCACCCTAACAACAAGCTGCCCGGCATCGAGATGAACTCCGGCTCGCTGGGCCACGGCCTTCCCGTGGCCGTGGGCATGGCGCTGGCCGCCCGTATGGACAAGCGGCCCACGCGCGTCTACACCATCATGGGCGACGGCGAGCTTGCCGAGGGCTCCGTGTGGGAAGGCGCCATGAGCGGCGGCAACTACGCGCTCGACAACCTGTGCGCGCTCGTGGACCGCAACCGCCTGCAGATCTCGGGTTGCACCGAGGACGTGATGAAGCAGGACTCCCAGGAGGAGCGCTGGGCAGCCTTTGGCTGGAACGTGCTGTCCATCCCGGGTAACGACATCGCCGCAATTGACGAGGCCCTTTGCCTGGCGTCGCGAACCAAGGGTAAGCCGACGGTCATCATTCTCAACACGGTGAAAGGCTACGGTTCCTCGCTGATGGAGGATAAGGCTAGCTGGCATCATCACTTGCCGACCAAAGAGGAGTACGCCCAGATCATCGCCGATTTCGCCGCTCACAAGGAGGCCCGTCATGCCTAATTCCGTACCTAATCGCAAGGTTATATGCGATGAGTTGCTCGCCGCGGCTTCGCATGACGAAGACATTGTCGTTCTTTGTTCTGACTCGCGCGGCTCCGCATCGCTTACGCCGTTCTTCGAGGCATTTCCTGAGCGTTCTGTTGAGATGGGAATTGCCGAGCAGAATTTGGTGAGCACCGCCGCCGGCATGGCCGCCATGGGAAAGCGGCCCTTTGCGGCAAGCCCCGCGTGCTTCCTCACCACGCGTTCCTACGAGCAGTGCAAGGTCGATGTGGCGTACTCGAATACGAACGTCAAGCTCATCGGTATCTCAGGTGGTGTGAGTTACGGAGCGCTCGGCATGAGTCATCACTCCGCCCAGGATATCGCCTCCATGAGCGCGGTGCCCAACATGCGCGTGTACCTGCCGAGCGATCGCTTCCAGACTGCCGCCCTGATGCGTGAGCTGGTGGTGGACGACAAGCCTGCCTACGTGCGCGTGGGTCGCAACCCGGTGGAGGACGTGTATACGGAGACCGATTGTCCGTTTGAGATGGATCGAGCCACCTGGGTGCGTCGCGGCAAGGATGTTGCAATTATCGCTGCGGGCGAGATGGTGCGTCACGCGGTGGATGCTGCCGATATCCTCGCCAGCCAGGGCGTCTCCGCCACCGTACTCGACATGTATTGCGTAAAGCCGCTGGATGAGGATGCCGTTGTCGAGGCTGCCCGCAGTGCCCGCGCCGTGGTGACGGTCGAGGAGCACAGCCCCTTCGGCGGTTTGGGTTCCATGGTCGCCCAGGTGGTGAGCGAGCACTGCCCTCGTCTCGTCAAGTGTCTGAGCTTGCCCGATGCCCCTGTTGTAACGGGTACGAGCCCTGAGGTATTTGCTCATTATGGTCTTACGGGCAAGGGCATCGCGCAGATGGTCGTCGAGTGCATGCCGCAAGCGTAGCGGTCCGGTCGCACACTGTTGCAGTTGCGCATGTAGGTTACGTCGCGGTCGGTTGAGCCCTTTCGGGCGCGCCGACCGCCATTTTTGAAAGGTGCGCCATGAGCCGTTACATCATTGGAATCGATCAATCCACGCAGGGTACAAAGGCTCTGCTGGTGGATGAGGGCGGTCATCTGATTCATCGGTCGGATCGTCCGCACAGGCAGATTGTCAATGAACAAGGCTGGGTGAGCCACGACCCCACCGAGATTGCGACAAACGTGCTCGCGGTCGCCCGCGCCGTGGTTGAGGAGACCGGGGTCAATCCCGCGCAGATTGCGGGTGTGGGCATCTCGAACCAGCGTGAGACTACCGTGGCGTGGGATGCGCGCACCGGCGAGCCCGTGTGTGATGCCGTGGTGTGGCAGTGCGCTCGCGCGCAGGGCGTGTGCGAGCGCGTATCGCAGGTCTCTGGCGCGGCAAACGTGGTGCGCGACCGCACGGGGCTGGTGCTTTCCCCGTATTACCCTGCGTCCAAGATGGCTTGGATCATCGAGAACGTCCCGGCTGCGCGGGATGCCGCCGACCGCGGCGATTTGCGCCTGGGCACCATCGACTCCTGGCTGGTTTGGACGCTCACCAGAGGTGCGGAATTCCGCTGCGACTACTCGAACGCGAGCCGCACGCAGCTGTTCAACCTGCAGGACCTTGTTTGGGATCTACGTGTATGCGAGCTGTTCGGCATCGATGCCGCTTGGCTGCCCGAAGTCACGGATTCCGATGCGTGCTTTGGAATGACCGACTTGGGCGGCTTTCTGCCTGCGCCCGTGCCCATCCACGGCGTGTTGGGAGACTCGCATGCGGCGCTGTTCGCGCAGGGCTGTTTTGAGCGGGGTATGGCCAAAGCGACACTTGGCACCGGCTCATCGGTGATGATGAACGTGGGCACCCGGTTCATCCCGAGTTCGCACGGCCTGTCGAGTTCGCTCGCTTGGCGTATGGGCGGGGTCGCTGAGTATGTGCTTGAGGGCAATGTGACCTATGCCGGTGCCGTTAAGACGTGGCTGCGCGACGACCTCGAGCTCATCGCGAATCCCGACGAGGTCACGGACCTCTGCCTTGCGGCAAATCCGGAGAGTCGTGTGTACTTCGTGCCCGCGTTCACGGGGTTGGGTGCCCCGCATTGGTGTGCTGAGGCGGAGGGTTGCGTGTTCGGCATGACGCGGACGACGGGTAGGGCCGAGTTCGTCAAGGCTGCCGACGAGTCGATCGCCTTTCAGATCTTCGACGTGATCGATGCCATGAGTGAGGACTGTGACGCCGCGCTCTCCGAGTTGCGCGTCGACGGCGGCCCCACGCGCGACGCCTACCTCATGCAATTCGAGAGCGACTTGATTGGCGCGCCTGTCCGCATTGCGAGCAATGACGAGATGAGCGGCCTCGGCGCCGCGTGGACCTGCGGAATCGCGTTGGGGCTGTACGGGCGCGACGTGGTGAACACCTATGGTGCCCGCGGTGTGGTCGCCCCCGCGATGGACGAAGCCGATCGTGCGACTCGCATCGCCGGCTGGCGTCACGCCGTGCGCGCGACGATGACGTACGTGCGTTAGGGGCGCGGTCGGGCCCGAGGCGCCTCGTTTATTAAAAGAAGTGAAAGCTTGCAAAAGAAGTTAAAAGATGACGTACGTATACTAAGGGGGCGCGGCATTCGGCGCGCGTATCGAATGAGTCTTAACCGCGCGCGTCGTACGGCTTTCGTGTCGCGCGCGGCAACATGAAAGGGAAGCCCATGGAGCGCATCGCCAGCTTTTCCGTCGACCACCTGCTGCTTGAGCCTGGCGTGTATGTAAGTCGCCTTGACCGCGACCCCGTGACGGGCGCGGCGGTCACCACGTTTGACCTGCGCCTGACCGCTCCAAATAAGGAGCCCGTCATGAATACGGCTGAGTGCCATACCATCGAGCACTTGGGGGCGACGTTTTTGCGCAATCATGCGGAGTGGTCGAGCTGCGTCGTCTACTTTGGGCCCATGGGCTGCAGAACGGGGTTTTACCTCGTCGTGTTCGGCGAGGTCGCGAGTGCAGAGATCCTGCCGCTCGTGCGCGAGCTCTTCGGGTTCGTCGCCGAATTCGAGGGGGAGATCCCCGGTGCGGCGCCTGAGGAGTGCGGCAACTACCTCGACCAAAACCTTCCCATGGCGAAATGGCTTGCGCGCCGATATCTTGAGCGCGATCTTGCCGATATCGACGAAAAGCACCTGAATTATCAGGGCTAGCGCGTCCGATCGTATCGTCATCGAAGTCGCGAAATGACGAAAAGCGCTTGGATTGCCAAAATCGGCTGGGTCTTTGCAGCCCGCAGGGGCAAAGTGTAAATTTTGGGGGAGGTTTACCGAGTTTTCAAGCGCTCGTTCGTTCTTCAGAAATGCGCGACCTGCGGTTTTACCAACCACATCCGAAGCACAGTGCCTCAAAGAGGTTAAAACCTCCCCCAAAATTTACACTTTGTATTTTGGCTGCTTTGAAGGTGGCGTTTCGATGCAAGCTCCCTTATACCATGTCGTGTTGCTGTGCGAAATCGGATGCACCCGGGAAGGCATCGCTTCCATATTGGAGCAGATACTGCTGAACAACGAGGTCAATTGCCGCGAGCGCCCCGTATTTGCCCGTGTCGTTGGCATTAGACTCGCCGCACTGCATGATGAAGGTAGCTTGATTCCAATAAGGGTTCGAGGTGTTTTGCGTTATTGCTAACACGGAGCACTTGCTATCCCTGATGCTGTTGCAGACATCGACATATCGAATGGGATAGCTGCCCCCAACGCTGCAGATGATCGCCAGGTCCTCGGGCTGGAGGGATTGGGCACATGCAAGCTGGGAGGCTTGATCCAGATACAGGTCCATGACCTTTCCCATAGAAAACAGCTTGTTCTGAAGGTAGCGTCCAGTATCCCAAAGAAAATGATGGGAAAAGAACGCGACTCGGCGGCAATTATGAATTGCATAGGCGATTTTTTGAAGTTCGGCCAGGTTTTTCTCGGAAATGGTCGCGGCGATGTTTTGCTGAGCTTCCCTCGCATAATCGAGAAACGCCGCATGTGGGTCCGCGGTGAGATTGCAAAAGAAGCGCTGGGAGTAGTCGTAGCTGATGGGATAGTCGACCCCGAGCGCGTCATGCATCTCTTTGAAGCTCTCGTAGCCTAAGAATCGGCAAAAACGCGAGACGGAAGCCTTCGAGACGTAGCACATATCGGCGATCTGCGCGATGGACATGTCCTTGAGCGCGTCGTAGTTTTCCAACATCTTGACGGCTATCTGATAGTTGTTGTCGCGCTGCATGCTGGTGTCTATATAGCTGAGGAGCTTTTCCCCAACAGAGCCCATCGGGTTGGCATAATTCAAGAGTCCACTCCCATCAGACGTTTCAAAACCATTACATACCAGCGGGTTTCATATCGTGAAACTCATGTCTCCATTCTGTAACATCGGTGTCCAGGATGGAACGCAAAACCCTGTGCATTCGTGTTGTACTCAATGGTAACAGGAGCCGGGCGATTAAGCCCGGATGCGGATACATGAAAGGGAGATTGCATGGCATATCAGTCGACTTCGGTATTTCCCGAGACGTTTCTCTGGGGCGTCGCGACCGCTGCGCACCAGGTTGAAGGCAACAACGTGAACAGCGACACGTGGCTGTTCGAGAATGTTGAGGACACGGCGTTCATGGAGCCTTCTGGCGACGCGATGGACCACTACCATCGTTTCCGCGAGGATATCGCCCTTATCGCATCTCTTGGCCTCACCTCCTATCGTCTGAGTGTCGAGTGGTCGCGCATCGAGCCGGCGCGCGGCTTGTTCTCCAAAGCAGAGCTCGCGCACTATCGCGAAGTGCTCCAGTGCTGCCGTGACAACGGTCTCAAGACGATCGTCACACTCCATCATTTCACGTCGCCGATCTGGCTGCTCGCCCAAGGCGGCTGGGAGTCGCCCGAGACTCCCTCCCTTTTCGCGCGGTACTGCGCGCGTGTGGTCGAGGAGATGGGCGATTTGATGGACTACGCATGCACCATGAACGAGCCAAACCTGGCATGGCTCTTGGCTGATGTCGGGGCCACGTCGCGCAACGCCTCCAATCGCGCTGAGGACCCCATGTTCCGCAGCGTCGCCAAGGCGTTGGGAGTCGAGCCGGCATCCCTGGCCCAATTCCAGTTCGCAGCCACCGAGCGGGCGTTCGATGTGAAGCTCGCCGCTCACAAGGCTGCCGTTGACGCCGTGCATGCAATCCGTCCCGATCTCCCGACAGGTTGGACGCTCGTGGGAAGTCCCTTTAAGGCGGCTCCCGGTGGCGAGGAGCGCGCCGCAGCTGCCCGCGAGGAGATTTGCGATCGCTTTTACCGTGCTTCCGCAGGCGATGATTTCGTGGGTATCCAGACGTACTCGCGCTCGTGGTACGGCGCGGATGGCCCGGTTGACCCGCCTGCCGGCGTGGAGCTCACCCAGCGCGATGAGGAGTTTTATCCCGAGGCCATCGAGGAGAGCCTGCGAGCTGCTTGGGACCAGTCGGGCACGCCTCTGTTCGTCACCGAAAACGGCATAGCTTCCGAGGACGACGAGCAGAGAGAGCGCTTTTTGGATCGAGCTGTCGCCGGTGTGGGGCGTTGCGTCCGCGACGGTATCCCGGTCTTGGGATACACCTGCTGGTCCGCGTTTGACAATTTCGAGTGGGTTTTCGGGTATGGCCCGAAGTACGGAATCATCTCCGTCGACCGCGAGACACAACGCCGCACCGTAAAGCCAAGCGCTACACACCTGGGAAGTATAGCGCGCTGTAACGGTGCCTGCGTCGAGATCGGTGATGCCCGATGAAGCGCCTGCTGATACGCGCCGACGACCTTGGCTACTCTCGGGGCGTCAACTACGGCATCGTCGATTCGGTCCGCGGCGGACTCGTCGGGTCAGTCGGGGTCATGACCAACATGGAATCCGTGGACCACGGCCTCGAATTGCTCGACGGGCTCGACGTGTGCCTTGGCCAGCACACGAACATCTGCGTCGGCAGGCCGCTTACCGACCCTGCGCTCATTCCGAGTCTCTGTGGACCGGATGGCATGTTCAAGCCGAGCGGGGCGTATCGGGACGCCATGAAGCGGGGAATCGACTTCGTGGTGCTCGATGAGGTCGTCTTGGAGATCGAGGCCCAGTATCGAAAGTTCGTATCGCTTGTGGATAGAGAACCCTCCTACTTTGAGGGTCATGCGGTGGCGAGCCCGGCGTTTTTTAAGGGGTTGGAGATCGTGGCGGAGCGCCACGGACTGCCGCTGTTCCCAATGGGCGCGCCGGGGGAGGCGGTCACGTTCAAGAGCACGCGTGTCGCTGCGTACATGCCCACAGATTTTCGCGCCTATGAGATGGATCCGTTCTCGGCGGTGCGCGGCGCCGTCGAGAATGCGAACGACGACGCGTGCACCCTCATGGTGTTCCATCCGGGTTATATCGATGCCTATCTCATGGACCACTCGAGCATGATGACGGCGCGGGCGCGTGAGGCGTCGATGCTTTGCGATCCCGCAACCCGTGAATGGCTGGTGAGTCAGGACATCGCGTTGGTGACATACGACGATCTGAGCTAAGGAGAAAGGTGGCAAGTATGGCAAACAGGTTTCCCGATGGATTCCTATGGGGTGCGTCGACGAGCGCATTTCAGGTAGAGGGCGCCTGGGGGGAGGGCGGCCGAGGCAAGTCGACGACCGATCGCGGCTTCGGCATCCCCGGAATCACAGATGGCAGCGTGGCGTCCGACCACTACCATCGCTGGAAAGAGGATGTCGACCTCATGGCCGAACTCGGACTCAAGACGTACCGCATGAGCTTCTCGTGGTGTCGCATTATGCCCGGCGCGACTTGCGAGCCGAATCCCGAAGCCCTGGCGTTCTACGACGGTCTGATCGATTACCTTCTGGAAAAGGGCATCGAGCCCTTTGTGACGCTGTATCACTTCGAGTGCCCCCAAGCACTCGTCGACGAGTTCGGCGGATGGTTAGATCGCAGGATGATCGATGCCTTCGCCCGCTACGCCGAGGTCTGCTTTAGGCACTTTAAGGGCCGTGTAAAGCTGTGGGCGACTATCAACGAGCAGCTTATCGCGACGGCGTCGTCGGTGAACACCGGGGATACCGAGACCGACCCCAAGAGACATCAGGGCAATACCTATCAGATGAGTTACCACATGTCTCTCGCAGAGCACCGTGCTTTCGAGCTTTTGCACTCAATCGATCCCGAGGCGAAGATCGGGCCGGTCTGTGCCATCCAGGTGACCTATCCGCTCAGCAGCTCGCCTGCAGATGTGATGGCGGCGCTCAATGCCGAGGAGATGGAGCAGTTCTACATGCTCGACATGAGCGTGCGTGGATCGTATTCCCCGTATGCGGCGAGCTATCTCAAGCGCGAGGGGTTCTATCCCGCGGTCGAGCCCGAGGACGATGCGGTCCTGCACGGGTCGACGCCCGATTTCATCGGCATCAACTATTACTCCAGCAGCTGCGTCAAGGAGCGCACCGAGCCCATCGTATTCGGTGGCTTCCCGCCTTGGGGCGCGGGCGACTTCGTCCTCTGCGACAACCCGAGGCTCGAGAAGACCGAGTGGATGCCCAACGGCCTCGACCCCATCGGGCTGTCGATCGGCATGCGCAAGGTGCATGACCGCTACGGCCTGCCCATGATCATCACCGAGAACGGCATGGCTTTGAGCGAGGAGCCCGATGAGTCCGGCGCGATTCACGACGAGCAGCGCATCGCCTATCTCTCCGCGCATATCGCCCAGGTCGGTGAGCTTATCGAGCAGGGTTATCCCATCTTTGGGTATTGTCCGTGGAGCTTTGTCGATGTGGTCTCCAGTCATCAGGGCTTCGCCAAGCGCTATGGCCTTGTATACGTGGATCGCACCGATGACGACATCAGGACTTGCGACCGGATTCGCAAGGACAGCTTCTATTGGTATCAGAAGGTCATCGCGGGCAATCAGCTGCCCGAATAAACGCAGGTTTTCCGGTTGGCGCGAAGTCGCCGATGGGGGATAGAAAGAAACGGGAAAGGAAATACCATGGCAGACAATAAGCGTATCGCCGAGGATATCCTCAAGGCGGTGGGCGGCCCGAAGAACGTGACTTCGGCGACCCACTGCATGACGAGGCTCCGCCTTGTGCTCAAGGACGAGTCCAGCATCGACGATGACGAAGTCAAGGCCGTTGACGGCGTGATGGGCATTGTCCACGGTGGTCAGCAGTATCAGATCATCGTGGGGACGAACGTGCCCAGGGTGTACGCGGAGTTCTGCTCACTTGCCAACGTCAACGAGCTCGAGGCGGTTGAGGACGCCGAGGCTGCCGCCGCCGACGTCGAGCTTGTCGGCAAGAAGAAGCTTACGCCCATGCAGATCCTGAAGAACGTCGTCGGTTACATGGCGGGCTGCATGACCCCGATGATCCCGGTGCTGCTCACGGGCGGTCTCGCAAATGCGATCAATGCCCTGTGCGGTCCGCAGCTCCTGGGCCTGTACCCCGCGGAGAGCGACATCTACGTGCTCTTCGACTTCATCTACGATGCCGCCCTGTACTTCATGCCTATCCTCGCGGGCGTCAACGCGGCGAAGCAACTTGGCATCAACGGTATGCTCGGCGGATTTATCGGCTGCATCCTCATGTCGCCGGATTTCGCCGCAATCATCGCCGAGGGTAAGGCGTTTACCGTCTTCGGCATCCCCTGCAACACGTCTGCCGCCTATGCCCAGACTGTCCTGCCCATCATGATGTCCGTTCCGCTGTTCGCTGTTGTTTATAAGTTTGTCGGTAAGCACATGCCCGACATGCTCTCAACCGTGTTCACGCCCATTTTGAGCCTCCTTGTCACCTCGCCGTTCATCCTGTGCCTGCTCGCCCCCTTCGGTACGATTGTGGGCAACGCCATCAGCGGCGGCCTTGCCTGGTTCGGTATGAATACCGGATTCTTCGGTGTCGGCGTGATCGCCGCCCTTTGGGAGTTCCTCGTCATGAGCGGTATGCATCTGGCCCTTATGATGCCCATGATGGCCTCGTTCTTCGAGACTGGCGAGATGACCGGTGTCATGCTCGCGGGTAGCTTCGCCACGTGGGCATGCTTCGGCGTCGCCCTCGGTGCGGCTCTTCGACTCAAAGGTAAGGCGGAGCGCGGCAACGCCTTCGGCGCCTTCGTATCCGGTATCTTGGGCGGCGTTACCGAGCCTGTGCTCTATGGCATCTGCCTGTCTCACGTGCGCTGTTTCGGCGCCTTGATGGTCGGTAGCTTTGTCGGCGGTGCGTATGCTGGTATCGCCAATCTCACCCAGTACGTCATCACCTCTGCGAACTTCCTGTCCGTCCTGAGCTATGTGGGCGGCACCAACGCCAATTTCATCCAGGGTATTATCGCGAGCCTCATTTCCCTGGTCGTCGCAGCTGTGTGCACGTATCTCTTCGGCTTTAGCAAGAAGGAACTCGATCAGGCAAACGCCAAGTAGCATCAAAGCCCTTGCTTCTTAAGAGAGAAAACTCCATGGCGGAAGCAGCCTGAAATAACCCGCGTTTCGCTCGAGAGAGCGGGGCGCGGGTTTTGTCATGCATCTGTCGGTGTGGTTCAACCTACGTTTTACGGTGAGCTCGTGCTCATCTTAGGCGCGCGCCACGCGATAGCGGGTGGCGCGCGCCTTGCCCTCCTTGATGACATCGCCATCTTCAATCATGCCGTTGATCACCTTGAGGGTCACGTCGCGTCCGACTCCAAGAACCTCTTCGGCCTCCTGACGCGAAAAGACTCCTCTCTTTGCCTTGCCGTACTCAATGAGAACGGTTCGCGCGCTCGGTGCGAGTTCTCCATCGGAAGACCTCCAAGCCAGTCGAAGCCCGTCGCCCTCGGTCATTGTCGGCTCAAGCGCTTTTTGCTGTTGCTCGGTCATGCTTCTATTTGGAGAGAGACCCATTTTGGCAAGGGCCTTCTCATGCTCAAGACGTATGGGCGCAAACGCCCGAGCGACTTCGGGTGGGAGCATGCCGCCATCGTCGAGCTTCTCGTAGTCCTGGTATTCCCCCCTCAGGTTCGGCCCATCATTGCGCCTGAGCGAGAGGTGCGGGTTGCGTGTGGTGTTGATATTGGGCAGCGAGAGACAGAACCAATTGCCCGTCGATTTGACGGTGGGGGTGAGTTCTTCCTCTTCGTACAGCTCGTATATGCGTTTAAGTCCCGTGCCGATGGCCTCCACGATATCCAAGCGGTAGAACAGTTGGCGCAGCAGGGGGTTGCGAACCTCTGCCAATCCCTGGACGGCGCTATCGACGCTTATGCCCTGAAGCCCGCCATAGTTTGTGAACATGATCTCCGTGCGACTCATTTTCATTACGGTTTCGGCGTGGAGATCGTAATCGCGATGGATGATGGCATTCATGATGCCCTCTCGAATCGCGAGGACCGGGTAGTCGTATTTGTCGATTCGCTCGAGCTTGCCGGGGACAAAACGGGCGTGCTCGCCATGCGTGCTTTTTGGACGCCCTCCGACCGAGTGCTTTTTCGAGGCTCCTACCGAATCGTCACGGCGACCTGCGCATAGCGCGTGCAGGGGTGTTTTCCTCGGGTCTTTACCGAGAGGGTGAGGACGAATCGGTCGCCTGTTTGGGCGTCGGCGGGTACGGTGAACGTGCCCTGGACTCTGCGAACACACCAGCTTGTGAGATCCTCGATCCCCCGATAGCTGCTGGAGTGAGGCGAAACAGTCCATGCTGCATCGAAGCCGGCGCCATCGGGGTCGATCACCTGTGCCTTGAGCTCGACGCCCTCGCCTGCGCTCGCCGTGCAGTCTGCGGTGGCGTTTTCGATGCGAGCGGGGTGCGAGCATTCCTCGGGTTTGTGCGCGCACCATTGCGCCCGTGCGGCAAAGTCCTCCTGATAGGCGCGGAGAAACGGATTGACGTTATGATTCGTCGGTTTACCCAGGGAGTCCAATCCCATAGGTGCGCCCTCGACACTGGGCGTGTCGCCATCGTTGAATATCGGACCGAGGATCGTATCGAATGAAGGGTCGCCGGCGCCGCGCAGGCCAAAGTCGAGCAGCGGGATGTAGGTTGTCGAGTCGCCCTCGGCCATGAAATCGCCGCGCTCGAACCGCATGGGCTCCATACCGGGCCAGCCCCAATCCAGGGTGGCGTGTATTCCAAATTGGAATCGATCTGGCTCGTTCTCGTAGATTTTGCCATCGCCGTAGAGCATGTAACGCTCCATGAGGGGGCCATTGCCCTCAATGAGGTTTTGCGCGGGCCATGGGGCGCGGAAGAGCTCGATGGAGTCGGGCTGCGCGGATTTGGCATCGACGTAGCCGCCGTAGGAAAACGGGGTACGCAGAAGCTGGAGCTTGGGAAACAGCGGCTCGCCGTAGTCCTTCCACGAGTTGTCCTGGCCTACGCCGTCCATGACGCCCGACACGCGGACTTTGGCATACACGTGTTCGCGCACGTCTTCCCAGAGGGGCGTCTCCGCGTATTCTGCGGCGATGCTCATGAACGCACGGACGATGGTGTTCATCCCGCCCCAGCTGAGCAGCCACAGCGTGCGTGGGTCGTCGTCCATGATTGCGCGTTTGATCGCGTCGGATCCGGGTGTGTCTTCGCGCACGTCGCCCTCAAAGGTGACGTTTCCGACATATGTGCGCGCGATGAGCTCCTCGGGCGTGGGGAATGCCGGCTCTCCGGCGACCTGCGCGTTTGCCTGCAGATTGGGGTATGCCCGGGCGTACTCGCGCTCCCACAAGTTCTCGATCCAGCGCTCGGGGAAGGGGCGGTATCGGCGGAGAGCCCCCGCTTCGGGATCGGGCTCGCGCGGCACCACGGCGCACTCGTAGGAGCGCACACCTTTGGTGCGCCAATGCGGATTGACCTCGCCTAACGTGTGGATGCCATCGCCTTGAAAGTGGTACTGCGATGCAGTGTAGACAATCGCCTCGAGGTCGATGTGGTTGAGGTACAGCGCGAGATGGATGGTCGAGTTCATGTCGTCGACCTCCATGTCGGTTGTGATGATGACGCGTCGTCTTTCCTGCACGATGCTCCTTTCGTTCGGTGGCGGTCCTGGGTTGCGCAATGAGAGCGTCTCGCCTCTGCGATGCTCGCTGGCTTAGTGTCTCTGCGCCGCAGCCCACTCCCAGCAGCTCACAGGCTCGCCGTCAACGAGTACGTTGCGACCATCGAGATCAGTGCGGCAGAAGTCGTTGAACTGGTGGATCCACACGCCATGGTTGAACGTCTTTTTGGGCGTTCCGTCTGCCTCGCGATAGCGGCCGGTGAGATCCTCCACGTGGTCGAAGTAGGTCATGTGAACCTCGGCTCCGGCTTCCGCAAGCTTGTGGTAAAGCGGCAGTGCGGTGTCGAGCGGATCGACGAGCTCATCGCCTTTGGAGTGGATGAACCACAGCGGCGTTTGGCCGAGCGCCTCGATCACTTCGGGTGTCTGGTTCTCGGTGAAGAACGGCGCGCAGCAAGGAATACCCGCGGCGAAGAAGTCGGGGTAGTCGAGGCACATGCGTACCGTCATAAACCCGCCGTTAGATAGGCCGGCGATAACGATGCGGCTCGCGTCGATCTGATCGGTATGTTCGGCGACAAACTCGTCAATGAGCGCCTTGAGGGCTGCGGTGTAGATGCTCCTGTTGGAATGGCCGAGCTGCTCCACGCCGTCATCCATCCAGAACGTGGGGCACTGCGGCACGAGCACCCATGCGGCGCCATCGAAATACCTTTGGATGGGGTTCTGAGAGAGGGCGGTCACGCGGTTGCCCGTGTAGGCGCGTTCGGGCCCCTCCCAAGTCGCCTCGCCTACGCCCTCGCCGGCGCCATGCAGGTAGATGATCAGCGCCGCCTTCTCGGGTTTTTCCACGGGGGCCGTGTCGGGTTTGGCAAAAGGCAGCATGACGGGCGAGAAATCGGGCTCGAAATAGCCGTACTTGAGGCTGATGCTGTCTACCGGCGCTCCCATCTCGGCGATGTGCCAACGGTCGAGCGCGGGACAGAGCGTTGCCCGCAGCTGGTCGAACACCAGGCCGGCGAGGGGTTCGGCTCCAGTCGCCGCGGGGACCGCGCGCGTCTGCGTCACCGTGATGTCGTTGTTGACGTATTGAGATCCCATGACGCCGCCCTCGATGCGCTTGGTGAGGCGCTCTTCTTTCAGCTCAAGCGCTACATGGGTTCCCGCGGGAAGGCGATTGCCGCGTTCATCACAGGTATAGGCTGCGCTAACGGGGATGTAGCCCTGTGAAGGGAGTGTCTCACTTGCGCCGTGTTCTTTGCGCATGACGATGCTCCCATCGCGCTTGCGCCGAGCGCAAAAGACGCTGAACGCGTTGGCGGCGATGTCGCAGGTGCGCGCCTCTCGCGGCAGGTCGAGAACGATCTTGGAAATCCAAGGGCCAAAATCACCCAAGGTGGTTACGGTTGCGTATGAACGGTGCTGCATGTCGTCCTCTTCTCGATAGACAGCTAATAAACATGTTTAGTATAGAACGCATCAAATACGAGGGCACCTGGTAATCGGCAGATGGTTCGAAATATCGGGAAGATGGGGATATCTTTAGAGAAGTTGAAGGTAAACACATAAACCTTTGAGGAACATCAGTAATGTTAGAAAAATGACAGCAAAACGTTCACCTGTTGTTTACTACCGTTCACCGTTAAAATAAGTGATAAATTAGGATAATGTGCATAATACAAGACATAAACGTTCAGTAAACAAAACGTTTAACCAAGCACAGCCGCGCAAGGTTCGTTGACCGTTTGCTGTTCAAGTAGGAGCTCCGTCATGGTACATGTAAAGAAGATGTACCACATGCACAACGCGGGCGGGGCAATGCACGGCCGGAGGGCCGTTTAGTACAAGGGGAGGGGTCCCATGGCAGTAGACAACAGGCAGATCGCCACCGATGTCCTCGGACTTGTCGGTGGAGCTGAGAATGTTCAGGTTGCCACCAACTGCATGACGCGCCTGCGTCTAACGCTCGTCGACAACAGCAAGGCCGACGTCGAGAAGATCAAGAAGGTTAAGGGTGTGCTCGGTTGCCAGTTCTCCGGCAGTCAGCTTCAGGTCATCATCGGCCAGAACGTGCCCAAGGTGCTCGACGAGTTCGTGGCAATTTCCGGTGTCAAGCAGGGCGCCGTGGTGAATGAGAACCTCGATGCCCCCAAGAAGAAGATCGAGCTCAAAGACCTGCCGAATATCATCCTCGACTATCTTTCCGGCTCGATGACCCAGCTTATCCCGCTGCTCATGGCCGGAGGTCTGTTCCGTACCTTCGCGGTCATCATCGGCCCGATGATGCTCAACCTGGTGCCCGAGACCGATCCCACCTACACCTTTTTCTATACCACGCTGTACGAGGCGACCTTTACGTTCCTGCCCATCTACCTCGGTTACGCCGCGGCTAAGAAGCTCGGCGCCTCGCCGGTTTTGGGCATGCTGCTCGGTGGCGTCTTTATGGCCCCGTCCATTGTGTCTGCCGCCGCTCAGGAGGGCGGTGGAATCATCAGCGTGTACGGCATCCACATCGCTGCTGCCAACTACCAGCAGAGCGTCCTGCCCATTATCTTGAGCGCACCGGTGCTGTATTTCGTTGAAAAGTTCTTCAAGAAGGTCATGCCCGACGTCCTCTCCACGGTGTTCACCCCGTTCTGCACCATGATCGTCACCGTGCCCATTGCCCTGATTGCACTCGGCCCGGTTGGCAACCTGCTCGGCAGTCTCATCGCCAACGCCCTGTTTGCCGTCTCCGATGCTGGCCAGATCGGTGTCCTGCTCGTCATGGCCGTCCTTGGTGCCTTCTGGCAGTTGTTCGTCGTGGCTGGCATGCACATGCCCGTCATCCTGCTCGCTCAGGTTCAGATTATCGCCATGGGCTTCGACCCGTTCGTCTTCGTCTCCACCAACTGCGCCATGACCGCCGTGTGGGGCTGCGCCTTCGGTGCCTTCCTCAAGCTCAAGAACAAGGATGAGAAGGGTATGGCTCTCGGCTACGTCATCTCCGCCATCGCCGGCGGCGTGACCGAGCCCGCGCTCTTCGGCGTGCTCATGCGCTTCCGCCGCACCATGCTCGGCATGTTCATCGGTGGCGCCATCGGCGCCGTGGCCTCCGGCCTCATGGGCGTCACCTACTACCTCGCCGGCGGTGCCGCCAACTTCATGGTCATCATGAACTACTTCCAGGGTGGCCAGTGGAACACCATCGCCGCCGTAATCGGCATGGCCATCTCCTTTGTTATCGCCGCGGTCGTCGTGTACTTCACCGGCTTCTCCAAGGAAGAGCTTGCCGAGATGGAGGAGGAAGAGGCTCCGGCTTTCGCGTAGTGCGCAATCAGCCATTCGCGTGGGCAGAGACGAACCCCCATCGCTCGCCTACATCAAGTTCAGGGCCCCGTTTGGCATCTGCCCGGCGGGGCTTTCGGTACCAACTCACTGCTCAACGCTGTTGGATAATGAGAGTGAAATCATGAGAAGGGACATGTTATGGCGCTTGGCAAGCTTTCGGTGAATGACCGTTCCGACGGGTTCACGCTTGACGGTAAGCCTTGGTTCTGGCTGGCAGACACGTGCTGGAGCGCGTTCACGAGTATCGAGTTGTCCGATTGGAAGTACTATCTCGCCCGTCGCGCAGAGCAGGGGATCAACGTGCTGCAGATCAACACGCTCCCGCAGTGGGATCGGTGCCGCCCCGATCTGGGCATCTACCCGTACGCTAGTGAGGACGGCACGGTGTTCGATTGGGCCACTCCCAACGAGGCCTATTGGCAGCGCGCCCGCGAGATGTGCCGCATGGCGGTCGAGCGCGGCATCCGTCCGGCGCTCGTGCTTCTGTGGTGCAACTACATTCCCGGAACCTGGGGGTCGAAGGTCTCCGAAAAGCTCGGTGTGCCCCTGCTTCCGTTTGAAGAAGTGCGCGCGCATGTTGAGCGCGTGGTTAAACACCTTGGAGAGTTTGACCCCGTGTATGTGGTGACAGGTGATACGGACTTTAAGGATGAAGAGGCGATTCGTTATTACGAGGAGGGCCTTTCCGCCATTTGCGAGCTTGCGCCCAACGCGCTGCGGTGCATGCACATCAATCGCGGGAACCGAACCATTCCCGAGGCGTTTGTCGATCGCCTTGACTTCTACATGTATCAGCCGGGGCACAACTACGAGGGGCAGTACGAGGCATGGAAGCTCCCCGAGGACTTCCGCGCCCAATACCCGAAGAAGCCGATGTTGAATTCGGAGCCCTGTTATGAGCAGATGGGCGCGAGCCGTAATGTGTATTGGCGTTTTAGTGCCCAGGACTGCCGCGCGAGCGCGTGGTCGGGCATCCTCTCGGGTGCCACGGCCGGACTCACCTATGGAGCTCACGGCGTGTGGAATTGGCAGACCGCCGCGAGCAGGGGCTCGGTCCTCGGCGAGGGTTTTGACATGCCCTTCCGCTGGCAGGAGTGCCTCCAGTTTCCTGGCGTGTGGGACTTCGGCCTGATTCCACAGATTCTCGGTATGCTCACCGGGGGAGGGCGCCTTGCAATCGAGCCTGCGCAGGAGCTGCTCGATGATGCTTGCGAGTCGATACGAGTTGCCCGGATTGGAGACGCTGTTGTCGCATATATGCCACGTTCAACAGCGCTTAGGCTCCACGGCGCGTTTGAGCATATGGAGGCGATCGCGTTTGACTTGGAAGACAAGCGAGTTGCCCATATGCCGATGCGCGTGGACGAGGCGGCCGCTTCGACGCGTGTCGAGCAGCATCCCTTCACGCATGACGCGCTTGTGGTCCTCAAGCCGTTCGCGTGAGTATCGTGACCGTGCAAGGACGAAGTCCAACCGTTCAATGGTAAAACGTTGACCTCACCCTCTATGTGGGGGAACATAGCGACGGACGCGGGTGTACGCCGGCGTCCGTCGTTGTTTTCAGGGAGGGGATCATGGCACCAAAGGTAACGCTCAAAGAAATCGCGCAGGAGGTGGGCCTGTCCCCGTCGGCTGTGTCTTTGGTACTCAACGACCGTCCCTGCCGCATTTCCGAGGAGAATCGGCGCCGCATCAAAGAGGTCGCCGCGCGCAAGCGGTACGTGCCCAATCAAATTGCCCGAAGCCTCGTGATGCAGCAGTCCCGCACGTTTGGCCTGATCGTTCCCAATATCGAGAGCCGCTTCTTTTCCTCCTTGGCTCGCAACCTTGAGATTCGCTGTCGTGAGCACGGTTATGCGCTATTCATCATGAATTCCGACGTCTCGTCTGAGCACGAGGATGAGCTCGTTCGCTTGCTGGTCAATCGCGGTGTCGATGGCCTGATCCTCGTGACGGCTCATGAGATCGACGCTGATGAGCAACTTGTCGAGAGCCTGTCCACGCTGCCCGTGCCCTTGGTGATGGTCGACCGTTTTATTGACGGCGTCGCTTGCGACCGCGTGCGTTTTGACAGCGAGCTCGGTGGCTTTTTGGCCACGGATTGCCTGCTGCAGCGCGGGCATACGCGCATCGCGTGCCTGATTAACACGTCGTCGAACACCGGTCGCGCACGTCTGACGGGATATCGCCGGGCGCTCGAGTCGCACGGGATCACGGCCGATGACTCCCTTGTGTTCGAGAGCGATTACTACATCGCCGACGGCGCCGCGGCGACGGAGCGCGTGCTCGAGAGCGATGCGACCGCGATTTTCGCGAGTTCCGACAACATTGCCTTGGGGGCGCTCAAGTGCCTCTTCGCGCATGGCAAACGCGTTCCGCGCGATTATTCGCTCGTGAGTTACGATAACTCTGCGGCCGATGCGCTGTTTGAGCCGGCGCTGACTGCCATCGAGCAAAACGTTTCGAAGCTTGCAGACAATGCGATGGAATTGCTGCTCAAGCGCGTGAACGAGCATGCTGAGCACGAGTTCGAGGATCGTGTTTTGGCTCCGCGCCTGGTGTGTCAGGCGAGTGTTGCGCCGCTCGATTGCTGAGCCTTTCCTGCAAGTCGCGTAGGAGAAACTTTTCCGCACAGGCTGCCTGCCTTCTCCTGCCGTTCGCTCCCGGCGCCGATGGCAAACCTATGCCAGCGGCACCGGAGGAGAATGGCCGGTGGGCTGGGTGGCTGTTCGACCGACTGGCTGGGGTGTTAGTAATTAATATGTGTGGGCTTTAATCTGGTACGGTGAGTAGAGCGCCGATTCGACCAGATGCCAACTGGGGTTTTGTGCTCGGATGAGCCGCGCTACTGGATCGTTACTGATAAACCCCACACATATTTGAGACTACTCGATCTGCATGGGTCAAACGCATACCAAAGCTCTTTGTCCGATTGCGGGTGCCGCGTCTCGCGTTTAGAAGGCTCAATTTCACTCAACAGCATAAACAGTAGTAAACGGAATTGAAAAATTTCAGAAGAAACGTTTTATCACAAACGATAAAACGTTTTAGCGTTTACACTCGGGGTAACGACATCAAAGGAGCGGGATGTGTTGGCCCGCTTCGTGTAGGAAGGGAAAAGCCATGACGCAGCCCGTGATCGGCACTCCGTGGACCAAACTCGAGAACCCAGTGAGCGCAGATGCCCTCGCCGGCGTGGATAAGTACTGGCGTTGCGCCAACTACCTGTCGGTTGGACAGATCTACCTGCGTTCCAACCCGCTGATGCGCGAGGACTGGACCGATGCCAAGACGGGCGGGAAGCGCGACTTCGGCCGTGTGGACGTCAAGCACCGCCTGGTGGGCCATTGGGGAACCACTCCCGGTATCAACTTTTTGTTCGGTCATGTGAATCGTCTCATCGCCGACCATGGGCAAAACGCGATTTTCCTCATGGGCCCCGGCCACGGTGGTCCTGCCGGAACGGCGCAGTCTCTACTCGACGGTACGTACCGCGAGATCCGTCCCGACATCACGGATGACGAGGCTGGCCTTGAGAAGTTCTTCCGCCAGTTCTCCTACCCAGGCGGCATCCCGAGCCACTTCGCGCCCGAGACCCCGGGCTCCATCCACGAGGGCGGCGAGCTGGGCTATACCCTCAGCCACGCATACGGTGCCGTGATGGACAACCCGAGCCTGCTGGCTGTGGCCGTGGTGGGCGACGGTGAGGCCGAGACCGCGGCGCTCGCCACCTCCTGGCAATCCAACAAGCTAGTCAACCCCAAGACCGACGGCATCGTCCTGCCGATCCTGCACCTCAACGGCTACAAGATCGCGAACCCCACCATCCTGGCGCGCATTTCGGACGAGGAGCTCACCAAGTTCTTCGAGGGAATGGGCTACAAGCCGCACTTCTTCGTGGCTGGCTTCGACAACGAGTCGCACGCCTCCATCCACGCGCGTTTCGCCGCGCAGCTCGAGGAGGTCTTCGGCGAGATCTGCGATATCAAGGCAAACGCGGAGCTCGGCGACGAGACCCGCCCCGTGTACCCGATGATCGTATTCCGCACGCCCAAGGGGTGGACGTGTCCCAAGCATATCGACGGTAAGAAGACTGAGGACTCCTGGCGCGCGCATCAGGTGCCGCTGGCCGACGCCCGCGACACCCACGAGCACTTCCGCGTGCTCCGTTCCTGGCTTCGCTCGTACGGCCCCGAGGAGCTCTTCACCTCGGAAGGCCAGGTTCGCGAGGATGTGACCGCCTTCATGCCCAAGGGCGACTTGCGCATCGGCGCCAACCCCAACGCGAACGGCGGGAGAATCCGCCGAGAGCTTGAGCTGCCCGATATCCATGCCCATGAGGTCCCCGTGGCGGAGAAGGGGCACGGGTGGGGCGCCACCGAGGCGGCACGCGTGTTTGGCGCCTACACCGCCGACGTCCTTGCCAAAAACGATGACTTCCGCATCTTCGGCCCCGATGAGACCGCGTCCAACCGTCTGCAGGACTGCTACGCCGCGACGAGCAAGCAGTGGCTCGCCGGTCACTATGCCGACGCCGATAACGATGATCTGCTCGCTCCGAGCGGCCGAGTAATCGAGCAGCTCTCCGAGCACCAGTGCGAGGGCTTTCTCGAGGCGTACGTGCTCACCGGCCGTCATGGCGTGTGGTCGAGCTACGAGAGCTTCGTGCACGTCGTCGACTCCATGGTAAATCAGCACTGCAAGTGGCTCGAAGCGACTAAGCGCGAGATTCCGTGGCGCGCGCCCATCTCCGGTCTGAACATCCTGCTTTCAAGCCACGTGTGGCGCCAGGACCACAACGGATTCTCGCACCAGGACCCAGGTTTCATCGACGTGCTGCTCAACAAGGCAAACGACACTCACGTCGTGAACGCATACTATCCGTGCGACGCCAACATGGCGCTTGCGGTTGCGGAGCGCGTGTACCAGTCGACGGACTGCGTGAACGCGATTTTCTGCGGCAAGCAGCCCGCGCCGACGTTCGTGACGGTGGACGACGCTCGTGCCGAGCTCGCCGAGGGGCTGGCTGCGTGGGAGTGGGCGAGCACCGCTTCGAGCCTCGAAGAAGCCGACCTGGTGATCGCCACGTGTGGTGACGTCCCAACGCTCGAGGCGCTCGCCGCCGTGGACCTGCTGCGCGAGCATGGCGTCAAGGTGTGGTTCGTGAACGTGGTCGACCTGCTCAAGATCCAGAACGCCTGCGAGAACGACCAGGCGATCTCCGATGAGCGCTTCGTCGAGTTCTTCGGTGCGGGCGACAAGCCGGTCCTCTTCTGCTTCCACGCCTACGCCGGCACGATCCGTCGCCTGGTGTGGGCGCGCCCCGGTCATGACGCCTGGTGTGTCCATGGCTATGAGGAGAAGGGTTCCACCACCACCCCGTTCGACATGCTGCGCCTGAATAACATGGATCGCTGGGCGCTCGCTGCCGAGGCTTTGCGTCTGGTGGACTCCGCGAACTGCGATCCGGCGCACGCCGAGCAGATCGAGGCCTGGGAGGCATTCCGCCTTGAGGCGTTCGAGTTCGCCGTGGAGGAGGGCTACGACCATCCTGCATTCACCGACTGGGTGTGGCCCGACGCCGCCGCCAGCATGGAGGGCAGCCTGAGCGCCACGCAGATGACGGCGGGTGACAACGAGTAGCGACCGGGCTGGAAGGGGCCGTCGATGAATGATTGCGCATCGCTCCGCCCGTTGCTCTAATGCTGCCGATGTAGAGGATACTTCGCGGCGTTTCGTCGCGACGGTACACTCGGCGACGCGTGATGGTACAAGCTTTAGGTTGATGACGACGCACCGAGGCCTCTCATCGTAAGCTTTATCCCCGTTGCGATGAAGAAAAACGGGAGCCCGCCATCGTGAGCGGGCTCCCGTTTCGTTTGTCTTGGCTTCGGGCGAGGCGATGCGCCGCGCCGCGATCGTTGCTACTTCACGACGAGGATGTCGCAGTCGGTATTGCGCAGCAGGAACGTGGAGATGGAGCCGAGCAGCGCGTACTTGATGGAGGACAGGCCGCGGGCGCCGCACAGGACCAAGTCGGGCTGGACGACGTCGAGCATCTCGTCTTTGAGGGTCTCGCGTATGCGGCCGGCGCGAATCATAACCTCGACGGAGGGGATATCCTCGTTCGCCTTGGCCTCCTCGACCTGGGCGATGATGGAGTTGGTGAAAGCGTCCTGCAGGCCCTGGACGAGGTCGGCGGGGTAGGAGCCGGCGGACTCGAGCGCCGTGGAGTCGATCACGTGGCCGATGATGAGCGATGCCCCGTTGTTGGCTGCGACTTTGATGGCGCGCGCGAGAACGAAATCCTGCTGATCGGTGCCGTCAAGGGCGACAAATACCTTGGAATAACCCTCGTGCATGGTAACCTCCCTGACTTGTGACGGGCTCCGTGTGACCCATCGATTAGTGCTTTACCATGCCACGGTTATACCCACATATTACATTGGAAGCGCAAATATGCCGTGAACGGCGCGCTTTTTCGGTGCAGCGCACCGGGGGAGGCGATAATGGACGGATACACGGCGGATGCCCGCCTGGTGCCACGCGCGCCGGGGCGCATCCTTGACGTGTGACCGGAAAGTCGTATGGGAGGTCCCCTTGGACATTATTGAACTGCTCAAATCTGCGTTTCTCGGTCTTGTCGAGGGCATCACCGAGTGGCTGCCCATCTCATCGACGGGCCACATGATCTTGGTCGACGAGTTCATCAAGCTCAATGTGACCGAAGATTTTTGGAACATGTTCCTCGTGGTCATCCAGCTCGGCGCCATTTTGGCCGTTTGCGTGCTGTTCATCCGCGAGCTGCTGCCGTTTGGTTTTGGCAAGACGAAGCAGGAGTGCCGCGACACTTGGAGCCTGTGGGGCAAGATCATCGTGGGCTGCCTGCCCGCTGCGGTCATCGGCATCCCGCTCGATGACTTCATGGAGGAGCACCTCTACAGCTCGACCGTCGTCGCGACCGCGCTCATCGTTTACGGTATCGCGTTCATCGTGATTGAGCGGTGGCGCGCAAAGAAGCTCGCCGCGCGCGTGGCGGCCGAGGGCGTCGTCCCCGGCTCACGCCCGGGTGGCGCTCACTTCGCCGCTCCGGCAGCGGCCGCCGAGCCCACCGATGGCGGTGACTTCGGCTCTATCACCACGCTTGAGGACCTGTCCTACAAGACGGCCCTCGGCATCGGCTGCTTCCAGGTGCTCTCGCTCATCCCGGGCACCTCGCGTTCCGGTTCAACCATCATCGGTGGTTTGCTGCTGGGAACCACGCGCGCCGTCGCCGCGAAATTCACGTTCTTCCTGGCGATTCCCGTGATGTTTGGCGCAAGTTTCCTCAAGCTCGTCAAGTTTTTCATCAAGGGCGGCGTGTTCGATGCGAGCGGCCTTGCCATCCTCGGCGTGGGCTGTGCGGTGGCGTTTGTGGTGTCGCTCCTCACCATCAAGTGGCTCATGGCGTTTGTCCGCCGTCACGATTTCACGGCGTTCGGCATCTACCGCATTGTGCTCGGCGTCGTGGTGCTCGCCTACTTCTTCATGGTGTAGCCGTCGCACCGTGATCGAGCGCTTGCGCACGGAGCTGTGCGTGCAAGGTCCCGCTATGGCGTGAGGCGCTCCTCGCCCGCCTCGTCGACCGCTTGATTGCGTGCAATAACAATGCAATTACGTAGCACTCCACCATGATGGAGTGCTACGATTTTGCTCGGTTGTCGGGGAGAGAGGGTGCGCTGCCCGCGGAGGGCGGCGCATCTTTTTGTGTTGCGAGGAGAAATCATGCGAAACAAAGTGAAAATCGCTGGTGCCGCATTGGGAGCCGCAGGTGTCGCTCTCGGCGCCACGGCCGCGGCATGTGCGCTGAAAAGTTCACTGTTAAAGCCCAGCGCGCCCGCAGGTGAGGCGCTCACGGCGGGCGCGTACAAAGCCGGCGACGATGCCGTGGAACGCTTCCGCGCCCTCTTGCGCGTCCCAACGGTTTCGCGCGACGATCCCGCGCAGGTTGACCGCGCGCCCTTCGAAGCGTGGGTGCCCACGCTGCGTGAGCAGTTCCCGCGCGTGTTCGAGGCGTGCGAGCTTACCATGTTCAACGAGTTCGGCATGATGCTGCGCTGGCCGGGCGCCGATCCGTCGCTCGACCCTATCGTGCTCATGGCCCATCAGGACGTGGTTCCCGTGGAGGGGCAAGCGTGGGATCGCGATCCCTTTGGCGCCGAGATTCACGACGGCGAGATTTGGGCCCGCGGCGCGCTCGACACCAAGAATATCGTCGCCGCGGTGCTTGAGGCCATGGAGACGCTGATGGGCGAGGGCTTTGTTCCCCCGCGCGATGTCTGGTATTTCTCCTCGAATGGCGAGGAGGTATCAGGGCCGGCGGCGGAGCAGGCGGTCGCTTGGCTGCGCGACCACGATATTCACCCGTATATGGTTATGGACGAAGGCGGCGCTGTCGCCGCCGACGCGCCCCTGGGCGTGGCGGAGCCCGTGGCGATGGTGGGCGTGTCGGAAAAGGGCCATGTCGACCTTACCGTCACCGCCCGCGCCGACGGCGGGCACGCTTCGACCCCGGCGGAGAACGATGCACCGCGTCTGCTCGCCCGCGTGTGCGAGGACATCGCGGCGAATCCCGGCGCCCCGCATTTCACCCGTGCGCTCGACGCCACGCTCATGGAGCTCGGCAGTCGCAGCTCTGCACTATATAGAGGCGTCTTTGCGAACTTGTGGCTCACGCGCCCCTTGGTGAGCAAGATCATGGCGGCAGACCCCGAGATGGGGGCCATGATTCGCACCACGTATGCCCTCACGCAGCTTGAGGGGTCGCCTGCCCACAACGTGCTGCCCACCGTCGCCCGGGCGAACTTCAACGTGCGCGTGGCCCCGTTTGAGACGGTCGCAGACGCCGTTGCGCGGGCTCGCCGGAGCGCGGAGGAGACGTGCGAGGCGTGCGGGGTGAGCCCCGATTACGTGAGCGTCGAGATCAACGAAGCCGTGCCCTATACCGAGCCGGCGCCGGTGAGCCCGTTTGAGAACGACCCAGCGTTCAACTATCTGCACCGGTGCGTGGCGGGGGTGTATCCTGAGGCGGGCTTCGCTCCCTACGTGCAAAATTCCTGCACGGATTCGCGCTCGTTCAACGCCATCTGCGACCGCGTGTACCGTTTCGGCGGGTTTATCTATTCCGCGCAGGCGCGCTCGCTGCTGCACACCGCCAACGAGCGGATCGGCGTCGACGTATATAAGCGCGGCGTCGAGTTTTACGTCGCGTTCCTGAGCAATCTCGCAGAACTCCAGTAAGGGGGAGTCATGGCTGGAAAAACATCGAAGCGTGTGGGCGCTCCGCGTCTTGACTACGCCCACGTGGCGCTTGCGTCGCTGCCGTTTATGGGCATGATCAGCTTTTGGCAGGTATTCGACGGTATCGTGCCCAAGATGCTCACGGGGACGTTTGGGCTGGACAATATGACCACCGGTGCGGTGATGGCGATAGACAACGTGTTCGGCCTGGTGCTGCTGCCGCTGTTCGGCATCTTGTCCGACCGCTGTGCGAGCCGCCTGGGGCGCCGTACCCCGTTCATTTTGGTTGGCTCCGTCATCGCGACGTTTAGCATGCCGCTCATCGCGGTGGCAAACGGCATGCGCAGCCTGCCCCTGCTCATCTTCGCAATCCTGCTCACCTTGTTCGCCATCTGCATGTACCGGACGATGACGGTCGCCATCGTGTGCGACATCACGCCGCGCCCGCTGCGCACCAAGGCCGACTCCATCCAAAAGATGGTCGGGTATGCTGGCACCGGCGTGATGCTCGTTGCCATCGCGGTGATGGTTCCCGCGGGCGACATGCCCAATTACATCCCGCTCTTTCTGTTGCAGGCGCTGGTGATCTTGGGCTCCGCGGTGGTGTACGCCGTGCGCGTGCGCGAGCCGAAGCTTGTGCAGAAGATGCACGATGAGAGCCTCAAGATGGGCATCGAGGAATCCGAGATCATGGTGGACGATTCGCCCGAGGCCGGCGGTCGAGCAAAAATCACCGACCGCTCGGTGCTGTTCTCCGTGGCCATGCTGCTTGCCGCAACGTTCTTCTATTACATGAGCTATAACGCCATGACCACGAACATCTCTCGCTACGCGGATATGTTCTACAACATGGAGGGCGGCTCCTACGCCATCATCAACATCGTGACGATCGCGGGAGCCCTTGCGGGTTACGTGCCGTTGGCAAACATGTCGCTCAAGTACGGGCGCAAGCGCGTCGCGGTGGTTTCCGCGCTGGTCATGGCGCTCTTCCCCGTTGCGCTGTGGCTGATTCCTGGTTTCAGCCCTGTGTTCTACCTGGTGTTCCTCGTGATCGGCGTGGCGCTGGGCGGCGTCGACATGTGCGTCTACACCATGCTGCTCGAGGTGGTCGACGCCAACAGCGTCGGGCGTTACTCGGGTTACTATTACACGGTCTCGATGGCGGCCCAGGTTGCAACTCCCATCTTGTCGGGCATCGTCATGGATGTCGCTCCCTGGCTGCTGTTTGCCTATATCGCCGTGATGGGTATGTTCATGCTGTTCGCCATCGTGGCGGCGCGGCACGGAGATACGATTCTGATCGATGAGGTCGCCCGCCGAGAAGAGGCAGCGTCGTAGACACGCGCGTTCGAGCGGCGCGGCGCAAGCCCGCAGCTGTGCCCGGTCGTGCGGCGTGGCGCAAGACATATCCCGTGGAGGTTGTTCGTGAACATTCAGATCTTCGGCACCAAGAAGAGCTTCGATACGAAGAAGACGCAGCGCTACTTCAAGGAGCGTCGCATCAAGGTCCAGTTCATCGATTTGCGGGAGAAGGAAATGAGCAAGGGCGAGCTCCAAAGCGTGCTTCGCGCGGTTGGCGGCATCGACGCACTCATCGATGACAAAGCGAAAGACCAGGATACGGTCGCGCTCATCACGTATTTGGCCGAGAGCCAGAAGTTCGACAAGCTGCTCGAGAACCAGCAGGTGCTGCGCGAGCCCATCGTGCGCAACGGCTCCAAGGCGACGGTGGGCTACTGCCCCGACGTCTGGAAGGGCTGGGAGTAGCTATTCAGGCGGTTGAGGCGTGGCAGGCGTGAGGTCCGTCGGTGGTTCCTCGCGACGCGGGTGCGAGCGGCGAAGGCGCCGAGGGTAAAAATGTCAAAAATCGCGGCGAAAACGCGCCAAGTTTTCGACATTGTTACCCTCGGCGTCCATGTTCGTCCTCCGGGCCCCATGCCTGTGCGGGGTTCAACTCGTCCACTCGGCCCTGGCGATGGCCATGGGTTCGAATGACGCTCTCGCGCCTGTAAAGCACAACATATGAATGGCAAAAAGTCTCATTTGCGATACCTCTGAGAACCAGCGCATATGGTATCCTTGCAAATGTGAATAAATCTTCGGTCAACGGCCGCTTTTTTCACATGGGCGCACGCGTTTTTTCGGCGAGTGGCACATGTGAAGCTCAAGGTTGTTGGGCGGAGATGCCAAATTTGGGGTGGAAGCACCCCGCATACACGACGAGGAGCGTGGTCAGGTAATGCAGGAGGCATGGGAAGGCTTCGAGGGCGGCAATTGGCTCAACGAGATTGACGTTCGCGACTTCATCCAGAAGAACTACACCCCGTACGAAGGCGATGAGTCGTTCCTGGTGGGCCCCACCGAGCGCACCGTCAAGCTGTGGGACGATGTCATGGCGCTTCTGCTTAAGGAGCGCGAGCAGGGCGGCGTCCTGGACATGGACACCAAGGTCGTCACTGGCATCCTGTCCCATCCGGCCGGCTACATCGACGCCGAGCACCCCGAGCGCGAGACCATCGTCGGCCTCCAGACCGATAAGCCCCTCAAGCGCGCCCTGCATGTCAACGGCGGCATCCGCATCTCCATGCAGGCCGCTGCTCAGCACGGCTACGAGGTCGATCCCGAGGTCGTGGACATCTACACCAACAAGCGCAAGACCCACAACGCCGGCGTCTTCGACGTGTACACCCCCGAGATGCGCGCCTGCCGCTCCGCTCACATCATCACCGGCCTGCCCGACGGCTACGGCCGCGGCCGCATCATCGGCGACTACCGCCGCGTGGCCCTCTATGGCGTCGACGCGCTGATCGCCGACAAGGAGGCCCAGAAGGCTTCCACCCCGCGCGTCATGACCGAGGAGAACATCCGCGACCGCGAGGAGCTCCAGGAGCAGATCCGCTCCCTCCAGCAGCTCAACAAGCTCGGTGAGCTCTATGGCTTTGACATCTCCCGCCCCGCAGCCAACACCCAGGAGGCCATCCAGTGGATGTACCTCGCGTACCTGGCTGCCGTGAAGGATCAGAACGGCGCTGCCATGTCCATCGGCCGCACCTCCACCTTCATCGACATCTATGCCGAGCGCGACCTCAAATGTGGCACCTTCACCGAGGAGCAGATCCAGGAGTTCGTCGACCACTTCATCATGAAGCTGCGCATGGTCAAGTTCGCCCGTACCCCCGAGTACCAGAACCTGTTCTCCGGCGACCCGCAGTGGGTCACCGAGTCCATCGGCGGCATGGGCGTCGATGGCCGTACCCTCGTCACCAAGATGAGCTACCGCTACCTCCACACCCTGGAGAACATGGGCACCTCGCCTGAGCCCAACCTGACCGTCCTGTGGTCCACCAACCTCCCGCACGCCTTCAAGGAGTTCTGCGCCAAGACCTCCATCGCCTCCTCGTCCATCCAGTACGAGAACGACGATGTCATGCGCGTCTACCACGGCGACGACTACGCCATCGCCTGCTGCGTGTCCTCCATGCGCGTCGGCAAGGAGATGCAGTTCTTCGGCGCCCGCGCCAACCTGGCCAAGTGCCTGCTGTACGCACTCAACGGCGGTGTCGACGAGGTTTCCAAGAAGCAGGTCGGCCCGAAGTATCGCCCGGTCGAGGGTGATACGCTCGACTTTGACGACGTCATGGCCAAGTATAAGGACATGATGCAGTGGCTCGCCGGCGTGTACGTCAACTCGCTGAACATCATCCACTACATGCACGACAAGTATTGCTACGAGGCCATTCAGATGGCCCTGCACGACAAGCACGTCCACCGCTGGTTCGCCACCGGTATCGCCGGCCTGTCCGTCGTCGCAGACTCCCTGTCCGCCATCAAGTACGCCAAGGTTCACCCGATCCGCGACGAGCAGGGCGTCATCGTGGACTTCGAGATCGAGGGCGACTTCCCCAAGTACGGTAACGACGACGACCGCGTCGACACGCTCGCTCACGACATCGTGCACCAGTTCATGGAGTACATCCGCATGAACGACACGTACCGCAACTCGGTGCCCACCACCTCCGTTCTGACCATCACCTCCAACGTCGTGTATGGCCAGAAGACCGGTGCCACCCCCGACGGCCGTAAGGCCGGCGTGCCCTTCGCCCCCGGTGCCAACCCCATGCATCAGCGCGACACCCACGGCGCCATCGCCTCCCTGTCCTCCGTGTCCAAGCTCCCGTTCCGCGACGCCCAGGACGGCATCTCCAACACCTTCTCCATCGTTCCGGGTGCGCTCGGCAAGGAGGACCAGGTGTTCTTCGGCGATCTCGACCTCGGTGATATCCAGTTCGAGAACCCGGTTGCCTGCTGCGACTGCACCGACTCCTCTGCGCCCGAGGGCTCTGAGGACCGCTAAGGTCGAACACGGTGTAACCCGTTTGTAATGTTTCTGCGCCGGTCGTATTTCTGACGCACCGGCGCGGTGTCTACTGATATACTTTCAGTAACGATTCCTATTCTGGCGTTCGTCGGACGCCATATATGAAAAGGAGCACACCAATGAAGGTTGCTGACATCCCGCAGGTCCAGGCCGACAATCTCGTGAGCATGATCGACGCGTATGCCGAGAAGGGTGGCCACCACCTGAACGTGAACGTGTTCAATCGCGACACGCTGCTCGACGCTCAGGCTCACCCCGAGAAGTACCCCCAGCTCACCGTTCGCGTTTCCGGCTACGCGGTGAACTTCCACAACCTCACCAAGGCCCAGCAGGACGAGGTCATCTCCCGTACGTTCCACGAGGGCTTCTAAGACTTCCTCCGGCACAGGAGAGATTGCACGTAGATGTGTAAACCCGCCAGCAGACACGCTCAGCTGGCGGGTTTTGCTTTTGTGCGATGAGCGGCACGGGATTCTTTAAGGCGTCGGTGTGGACGACTTTTGTTACCCTTGTTCAAAACATACGAGAGTGGGGCGAGGCGCTATGGCGCAAATTGTTTTGGATTGCGATGGAAATGCGGCGTCGAGCTATGCGATTGGGCGCGTGCATTCCATTGAGAGCATGGGCACGGTCGATGGCCCGGGCGTGCGATTCGTGGTGTTTACTCAAGGTTGCCCCATGCGTTGCGCATATTGCCACAATCCCGATACCTGGGCAGTAGGCAAGGATGTGGGCACGGCGGTCACAGTTGAGCGCATCGTGAGCGAGTTCGAGAGCAATCGTCCTTTTTACCGTACGGGCGGCATCACGGTTACGGGTGGAGAGCCCTTGCTCCAGCCCGAGTTCGTGGGTGATCTGTTTGTCGCGATGCACAACAACCCCAACGGGCGCGTGCACACGTGCCTCGATAGCTGCGGCTATGCCTACAATCCCAAGCGTCCCGAGCGCTTTGAGAAGGTCCTTTCCGAGACCGACCTCGTGTTGCTCGACATCAAGCACAGCGACCCTCAAGGCCATAAGGAGCTCACGCGCTGCGCCCCCGACAACATCATCGCCTTTGGCGACGAGCTTGCTCGTCGTGGGATCAAGGTAGTTATCCGTCACGTTATCGTACCTGGTATTACAGACTCGGTGGAGGAATGCGAGGCTCTTGGCCGCCTTATCGCTCCGTGGCACAACGTCGTTGGCTTGGATATGCTTCCGTACCACACTATGGGTATCGTTAAGTACGAGCAACTTGGACTTGAGTATCCGCTCAAGGATGTCCCCGCTATGGATAAGGGCCGCATTCCCGAGCTCCGCGAGGCGGTCATGCGCGGCCTGCGTGCAGGTCGTGCACAGGAACGTAACTGCCAGGGTTAAGGAGGGCGGCTTGCACAGACTGTGGCGCAAGAAGGGCCCGCATTCTGCTTGAAGCTGCAGCGCAAGACGGTCCTCATCCCGCATGATGCGGCAGCGGAAGATGGGCTCGCAGCCCGCATGAGGCTGCAGCGCAAGGCAAAAACATGCCAAACAAAAGGCGGCGCCGGTGGAGAGAGCCGGCGCCGCCTTTGTGAGGGGTGGAGTACTCTTTGTGTACCCGCGCTTTTCGCTTTGAATACAGCACTGGCTCAGTTCACGATGTCAGCACCGTTTGCGCACCGCTTGAACACATTTCGCAGACGGGCGGGCCTGCATTGCAGAAGGAGTGAAAGCGCCGTGCTTGGGTGCCCGACACGCTACGCCCCCAGAAGATGGCTACAGGTATTCGATCTGGGCGCCCTCGGTGTCGCAGGTGAGGATATGCGTTTCGCACTCGGGGAACCGCTCGCGCAAACGGACCTGGAGGAACTTAGCGACAATGGTGTCGTCGGTCACCGCCATGAGCGTTGAGCCCGATCCGGAGATCCACAGCGTTCCCGCCCCGCCTTCCAAACAGGTGGTGCGGATAGCGTCGTAGTCGGGGATGAGAGCGCGGCGGTGAGGCTCCTGCAGGCGATCATCGTTGGCGTCGGCGATGAGTGCGAGGTCTCCCATCTCCAGGCCACGCGTCATGCCGGCGATGCGGCCCATCTGCCACACAGCGGTGGAGAGGGGCACCTCCTGGGGGACAACTTTGCGCGCTTCGCTCGTGTGTACCTCATAGGGCGGGATGATCGTGATGAAGCGCAGGCGATTGCTCACCTCGTACCGCAGGCAGCGGGGAAGACCGCCCTCGGGGGTGAACGAGCACACAGCGCCTCCCAGGATGGCGGGGGCGACGTTGTCGGGGTGTCCTTCGACGGCGGTGGCGATTCGCACGAGTTCGGCACGGTCGACGGTGTGCCCGGTGAGCGCCGCGGCGGCCATGATGCCCGCAACGACGCAGGTAGAACTGCTGCCCAGGCCCCGGGCAACGGGAACATCGGTCGAGATGTCGAGCTTGACGGTGAAGGGTTCCTCGCCCCATTCGCGCAGAGCGTCTACGAATGAGACGTATACGAGGTTGCTCTCGTTTTGGAACTCCTCGGGGCAGCCCGTGATCTCGAGCGAGTCGGCGCGCTCAAAGGTGAAGTGGGAGTACAGCGACACCGCCATACCGAGCGTGTCGTAGCCAATTCCGAGGTTTGCGCTCGTGGCGGGAACGGTGATCTTGATCATGCAAAAACCTCCTGAGGCCGCGCTATAGGGACGTGGCAGCGTGTTCGACGAAAGACGCCATCTCGTCCACATCCACCACGTCGGTGTGGAGCACGGGTTTATCTTCGAGCGTCGCAAGTTGCGTGGGCGCGACGGTGCCGGTTGCCTTGGCGAGAACGTCCATGCAGGCGAAGTCGCTCGGCGGACAGAACAGGCCGAGCGCCCCGGCGACAGCGCGGGGGAACTTGTAGGGGCTCGCCGTGGAAAGCAGCACGCGGGCGCGGGCGCCCTCGGCAGCGGGCTGCTCGGTTAGGACGTGGAAACCGCAGGCGGTATGCGGGTCAATCACGTAGTCGTTGGCGTTCCAGCATGTCTTGATGGCCGAGGCCACCTGGTCTTCGTCGGCCCAGCCGCAGCCAAAGACCTCCTGAATCTGGGCGAGCAGGTCGGCGGGCAGGGTGTAGGAGCCCTCGCGACCAAGGCTCTCCATGAGCTGCGCCACCAGCTCGCAGTCGCCATCGCTCAGGTAATACAACATGCGTTCGAGGTTAGACGAGATGAGGATGTCCATGCTCGGTGAGGTCGTGGTAAAGAAGGGGCGCTCGCGGTCGTAAGTGCCCGTAGTGAGGAAGTCGAACAGCACGTTATTCTTATCGCTCGCGACGACGAGCTTGGCGATGGGCAGACCCATGCGTTTGGCGTAGTAGCCGGCAAGGATGTCGCCGAAGTTGCCCGTGGGGACGCAGAACTCCACAGCGTCGCCCACCTCGATCGCGCGGGCGCGCAGCAGTTGCGCGTAGGCGGCGAAGTAGTACACGACCTGCGGGACCAGGCGGCCGACGTTGATGGAGTTGGCGCTGGAGAGCTGCACGCCCTGCGCTGCCAGGCGATCGGCGAGGCCGGTGTCGCCAAAGATGCGCTTGACGGCGCTCTGGGCGTCGTCAAAGTTGCCGCGCACGCCGCACACAGTGGCGTTGGCGCCTTCCTGCGTGCTCATCTGCAGCTCTTGGACGCGAGAAACCTTGCCCTGCGGGTAGAAGACGGTGATGCCCACGCCGGGGGCGTCGGCGAAGCCGGCCAGTGCGGCCTTACCGGTATCGCCCGAGGTCGCGGTGACGATCTGAATCTTGGTGGAGGCGAGGGGGGCGTCGCCGACACCGCTGGCATCAGGGGAGCCGTTCGTGGCGGCGCCGCCCGTGCGTGCCATGAGGCGCGGCAGCATCTGCAGCGCGACGTCCTTGAAGGCGCTTGTCGGGCCGTGCCAGAGTTCGAGCACGTAGGCGGGGACGTTGTCCGCATGGGGGGCTTGGGCGAGCGGGACCACGGGCGTGACTTCATCGCTGGCGAACGTCCCCTCGTACGCCTCGGCCACACATGCCGCGATCTCATCGGAGGTGTAGTCGGACAAAAGCGCCCCGAGTACCTCGCGTGCGAGCTCAAAGTACGTCTTGGAGCTCAGGGTCGCAAGGTCGATGGTGGCCTCGCCAAGCGCATCGCTCACATATAGGCCGCCGTCGGGGGCAATACCTCGGCGAATCGCCTGCTTGGAGCTGAGCTTAGATGAACGTGAACGCGTGCTGTGGTACGTCGCCATGCTGCGATCTCCTCACGACTGGGATGTGTCATGGCGCACATACTACCATCAGCGCGCCGCTGCGCCCTGATAAAGCGTCACCGCGACGGGGCTTTCCAGCCTCACTCCATATGACGTTCTTTATTTGGAAACAATGCGCGCGCCTTTGAGCTGCTGTACTAGCTCATGGTAAAGTGGCAACCTACATGTCATGTCGCGCTGCCCGTTTGCGGTATGCGCTTTGGGAAGGGTTGCTGCGCACCATGATCAAAATCACTAAATTTGGTGGATCGTCTGTTGCCGATGCCGAGCATTTTCGCAAGATCAAGGCGATTATCGACGCCGACCCGGCGCGTCGCTTTGTGGTGGTGAGCGCCTGCGGGCGTCGTTCCAAAGCCGACACGAAGGTGACCGACCTGCTCTATCTCGTGGACGCGCACGTGAGCTATCACGTTTCTTGCGAGGACCTACTTGAGGACATCGGCCAGCGCTACTTCGATATCGCCGATGAGCTCGGGCTGTCCTATCCCATCCGCGAGGAGTTTGCCGCCTTTGCCGAGCGCGCCCGCTCGGGCGGCTACCGCACCGAGGAGCTCGTGAGCCGCGGTGAGTATTTCACGGCCCGCCTCATGGCCGAGTACCTGGGCCTTCCGTTCATCGACGCGGCCGACATGGTCGCCTTCCATCACGACGGCACGCTCTCCATGAAGCGCACCGCCGAGCTGGTGAAGGAAAACGCCCGTGAGGGCGGCTTTGTCATGCCGGGCTTTTACGGTGCTACCAAGGAGGGCCAGATCAAGCTGCTCGACCGCGGCGGCGGAGACATTTCCGGCTCCATCCTCGCTCAATGCTTGGGGGCGGACCTCTACGAAAACTGGACGGACGTGTCGGGCTTCTTGTCCGCCGACCCGCGCATCGTGCCGGGGGCGCAGCCGATTCCCCGCATTACGTATGAGGAGCTGCGCGAGCTCTCTTATATGGGCGCGAGCGTGCTGCACGAGGAGGCCGTGTTCCCCGTGCGCGAGGCCGGCATCCCGCTGGTGATCAAGAACACCAACGCCCCCGAGGACCCGGGCACCATCATCTCCGAGACCGCGAAAGAGGGCGATTCCGAGCCCATCATCACCGGCATCGCCGGAAAGCGCGGCTTCCTCGCCATCAACGTCTCGCGCGACCGCACCAAGAGCCGCATCGGCTTCATGCGCCGCGCGCTGTCGGTGTTTGAGCGCTACGGCATCTCGGTCGAGCACATGCCCACGGGCGTCGACCAGTTCGCCGCGGTTGTCCAGGCGGCCGATGTGAAAGACTCCCTGTACTCGCTCATTTCGGACATCCAGGATGAGGTCGAGCCCCTTGAGATCGAGGTCGTTGAGGACCTCGCGCTCATTGCCACGGTGGGCCGCAACCTGCGAGGCCGTGCAGGCATCTCCGGTCACCTGTTTGGCAAGCTGGGCGAGGCGGGCGTGAGCGTCCGCATGATCACGCAGGGCTGCGACGAGATCAACATCATCGTCGGCGTGGAGGAGCGCGACTTCGACCTCGCCATCAAGACCATCTACGAGGCCTTCTCAGACGAGAACGGCATCGTGACCACCGCCGACCTCGAGCCCACGCCGCAGCCGTTCTAGGCAATCGCCCTCGGGTCACTTGCGCCCCGACACCAGTGGGGGCGAGCCAGTGGCGGCGGGGCGAACGGCACGGGGTCAGGTGTGGCCGAAGCGCAAGATGAAATCCAGCGAGAAGGGTGAACATCATGAAGACGTATTCAGTTGCCATTGTCGGTGCCACCGGTGCGGTGGGCACGCAGATGCTGCAGTGCCTGGAGGAGCAGGAGTTCCCCGTCGGCGCGCTCAAGCTGCTGGCAAGCCCTCGGTCTGCGGGCAAGGTCGTCGAGACCCCTTGGGGCGACGTGACGGTCGAGGTCGCCGCGCCCGAGGCGTTCGACGGCGTCGACATCGTGCTCGGTGCCGCTGAGGATGACATCGCCCTCGCCCTGTACCCCGAGGCCGTGAAGCGCGGCGCGGTGGTTGTCGACAACTCCCACGCGTTCCGCCTGGACGAGGACGTGCCGCTTGTCATTCCTGAGATCAACGGCGCCGACGCCCTCAACCACAAGGGCATCATCGCCAACCCCAATTGCGCCACCATCATCGGCCTCGTGCCCACGTGGCCGCTGCACAGAATCGCCGGCGTGAAGCGTATGATCGTGTCCACCTACCAGGCGGCCAGTGGCGCGGGCGTGCCCGGCATGCGCGAGCTCGAGCAGCAGATCGGCTGCATGGGACGAGGTGAGGAGATCCCTGAGCCCTCCGCGTTTGCCGCGCAGCTTGCAAGTAATCTCATTCCGCAGATCGGCGGCGAGAAGTACGAGGGCTTCACCTCGGAGGAGATGAAGCTGCAAAACGAGGGCCGCAAGATCATGCACCTGCCCGATCTGCGTGTGAACTGCACCTGTGTGCGCGTACCCGTGCTGCGCTCTCACTCCGAGAGCATCACGCTCGAGTTCGAGCGCGACATCACCCTCGAGCAGGCGCGCGAGGCGCTGGCCTCCGCGCCCGGTGTGAAGCTCGTGGATGACCTGAACGCCGAGAGCGCCCACGACCGTTGGCCCATGCCGCTCGACACTACCGACCAGGACCTTATTTGGGTCGGCCGCGTGCGTCGCGACATCTCCAACCCCGATGAGCTGCGCGGCATCACGTTCTGGTGCTGCGGCGACCAGATTCGCAAGGGTGCCGCGACCAACGCTGTCCAGATCGCCAAGATGCTCTGTGAGTAGCCTCCTTCTCCGACTGGGGCCACTGATGCACACAATCGGTCAATCTGTGTACAATCGTAGACACTGCCGTCTGAGATAGGGTTGTGATGCATATGGGTAAGTACGTTATCGTGGTTGAGTCCGGCGCGGATGTGACGCCGGAGCTTTGCGACCGGTACGGGATCGTGCGGGTTCCCATGCACGTCACCATTGGTGACGAGACCGTCGACGACGGCGCTATCCCGCCGCTCGAGATTTACTCCCGTTGCAACGAGCTCGGGCAGATGCCCAAGACGAGCGGTTGCTCCCCGGCGGATTTTGAGGAGGTCTACGATCGCATCCATGCCGAGCAGCCCGATGCCACCATCTTGCACCTCGCATATTCCGAGGTGACGACCTGCTCGCACCAGTCCTCCAAGATCGCCGCTGAGGGTCGCGACTACGTGCACTCCATGGACACGCGCTTTGTCTCGGTGGGTCAGTCACTCATCGCCGTCGAGGCCGCCAAGTACATCGAGGCTCATCCCGATGCGACCGTCGATGAGATCTTCGCCTTCGTCGAGAGCGTGATGGATCGCGTGCTGCTGGGCTTTGTCCCCACGGACCTGCAGTTCCTCAAGGCGGGCGGACGCCTGTCCAACGTTGCGTTCCTCGGCGCGCACTTGCTCAAGATCAAGCCGTGCATCGAGGTTATGGGTGGCAAGTTCGTCGCCACGAAGAAGTTCCGCGGTTCGATGCTCAAGTGCGCTCGAGCCTTCCTGGACCATATGGTTGCCAAGGGGGATGTCGACTACTCGCACGTGGGCCTCGCGTATTCCGTCGGCCTGTCCGACGAGCTGCGTGCCGACATGGAGGTCTATGCCCATGAGCTCGGCTTTGAGGATGTTACCTGGACCCAGGTGGGCGGTGTGATCTCCAGCCACTGCGGCCCCACCGCCTTCGGCGCGGTGCTCACGCTCAAGGCGTAAGCGCACGGACTGCGTGACGCTCGATGCGCAACGCGCGAGCGCTTATGGTCGCATTCAGTCATAGATGATCACTTGACCCGGGGCGACCGAGCGCCCCGGGTTTTACTCGTTTGAGGACGTTCAGCCCAGGCTCCGGCCTTCGCGCTTGCGACAGCTATGGCAAGCGCTTGCTCGCATATCTTTCCGAGCGTCTTACAGAGGAGTTTGGCAAGGGATTTACGCAGCGTGAGCTGCGTCGCATGAGGCAGTTTTATCAAACGTTTCCAATTCGGGGCACGCTGTTCCCCGAATTGAGCTGGACGTTTTGGAACGCCGAGCGCAGTGTCGTGCTTTCGTCGAATGAGGGCAACTGAGCATGGTACGCCTCCGTTCTTTCCCCTGGCTCAGCTCCACCATCCAGAAGTTCCCCTGCATCTGCAGCGAGGCCAAGGTGAGCGGCAAGAAATTCGCCGTCATCATCGACGAGGCGCACTCCAGCCAATCCGGCAAGGTCAACGCCAAAATGAAGATGGCGCTCCAAGGCCATGGTGAATGCCCAAGGCGTATAGACGCATTCTCGTTACCTTCTGCTTGACACCCCCTCTTGTGGGTAGAACATAAAGATGTGACTGTATAAAGCAACGGGGGCACGGACATGGCATATATCGAGTTCAACGACGTCATGAAGATCTATGGAGCAGGCGATGCCGAGGTCCATGCGCTTGACGGGGCGAGCTTCGAGGTTGAGCGCGGTGAGCTCGCCGTGATCTTGGGCGCTTCCGGTGCGGGCAAGACAACGGCTTTGAATATTCTCGGTGGCATGGATGCCGCCACCAGCGGTCGCGTCGTCGTCGATGGGCGCGATGTGAGCTCGGCCACCGAAGATGATCTTGTGGAATACCGCCGCGCCGACGTGGGGTTCGTCTTCCAGTTCTACAACCTCGTGCCCAATCTCACGGCGCTGGAAAACGTCGAACTGGCTTCCCAGATCTGCCCCGATTCCCTCGACGCGGTTGACTGCCTGTGCAAGGTTGGCTTGGGCGAGCGCATGGCGAACTTTCCCTCTCAGCTTTCCGGTGGCGAGCAACAGCGTGTTTCCATCGCGCGCGCGTTGGCGAAAAACCCCAAGCTGCTCCTGTGCGACGAGCCCACAGGCGCGCTTGATTATCAAACGGGCAAGCAGGTGCTGCAGCTTTTGCAAGATACGTGTCGGCGCGACGGCATTACGGTCCTCATCATCACGCATAACTCCGCGATCGCCCCCATGGCCGACCGTCTGATCCGCTTCAAGAGCGGTCGCGTGACCGACATGCACGTGAACCCGCAGCCTACTCCCATCGCGGAAATCGAGTGGTAGGGGACGAGGCGCATGGGATTGTTTGGAACCTCTCGAAAGAAGAATGACTCGCGCGGGGTCGTGGTCACCGCCCGCAACGAGCGCCGCCGCGCGCGGCGCGAGGCGCGCCCGGATGCGTTCAACATAGATGTGGCGCGCACCATCACGGGCAACCTCAAGAAGTTCGTGTCTCTCGCAATCATCACGGCGCTGGGCGCCACCATGCTCGTCGGTCTCAAGGCTGCCTGCGACGATTTGCGCTTTACCGCGGATAGCTATTATGACGAGCAGCGGCTGTTCGATCTCTCCGTCAAGTCGACGCTCGGTTTGGACTCCGCCGACATCAAGGCCCTGTCTGAGGTCCAGGGTGTCGAAATCGCCGAGGGAGGCTATGCCGAAACTGCGTACACGCAGGTCGACGGGACAAGTCAAAAAGTTGACCTCAAGGCGCTTTCGCCCGAGGGGCTCAACGAACCCAAGGTGCTCGAGGGCCGTTTGCCCCGCGATGTGCATGAGATCGCGGTAACGCAAAAGTATCTCGATGCTAGCGGGAAGTCGATTGGCGATACCGTCACGTTCGAGAGCGAAGACGAGGACGCGACGGCTGTGTTCGCGCGCGGGAAATACACTATCACGGCGTTGGTCCTTGATCCCATGGATGTGAACGCCGGTACCAAGACGATGAGTTTTCGCAGCTCAGGCGGTCCGCAGTATGCCTTCTTCCTGACGCCGGGCGCCGTTCTTGCCCGCGACACCTTCACGGCCGCCTATATCACCGTGACGGGTGCCGCCGACCTGATGACCTATTCCGATGAATACAAGGAGACGGTCGATGGGGTCAAGCAGCGCATAGAGAAGACACGGGAGCAGCGTGAGCTGGAGCGCACCAATCGGGTGAAGGACGACGCAAACGAGGCGATCGACGCGGAGCAAGACAAGGCGACGGAGCAGCTTGACGAGGCCGCCGACAAACTCAATGACGCGCAGTTCGAGATCACGAGCGGGCGCAGCCAACTGGATGCCGCACAAGGGGAGCTCGCTGCCAACGAGCGGCAGGTGGAGCAGGGCTTGGCGCAGGTTGCCGCGGGCCTGGGCTGCTCGGTGGACCAGATCCCGGCGGCAATGGCGGCCAAGCAAACACAGCTTGACGAGGCGAATCGCCAGCTCATCGCCACGCGTGCGCAGCTGCAATCCACAGGTGACGTCATGTCGCGCTTGCCGTACGTGGAAGACATGTGGCCCAGCGCGGCATGGGCGCGTCTCATGGGCGCCACCACTCCCGCCGAGGCGCGAAGCGCCGCGGACGAGTTCAACGCCGCCATCAAGCCCCAGCTCGACAGCTCGATTGCATCGCTGCGCGAGCTGGCGTCCTACTTCCGTTCCGATGAGTTCAAGCAGGCTCACGAGCAGACGAAGCACGATTACGACCAGCTGCCCCCGTCTGTCAAAGAGCGCATCGAGCGAATGCTCTCCGATATGCCTGACGGCGCGGAGCAGGCGGTGCGCGACCTGCTGGCCCAGCCCCCCGACGACATGGCAGCGCATGCGGACGCTATGGCCGATCAGCTCGAGCAGCTGTATGGCGTTGCCGACGGCGTGGTCGCCCTGGTGGAAGGCGAGATCAAGGTGCGCGAAGGCCAGAAGAGCCTGGCGGACGCCCGTGCAGCCTACGACAAGCTCATCGCTGCCCAGGCACAACTCGACAGCGGTGAGAGCCAGATCAACGCGAACCGCCGCCGTTTGCTGGCGGGGCAGGCCGAGCTCGATGAGAGCCGTGCCGAATTTGAGGAGCAGAAGGCAGACGTCGAGGCGAAGTTCGCCGACGCCCGCGCCGAGGTCGACGGCATCGAGCGTGCGACGTGGTACATCCAAGATCGCGGTTCGCTCGCCAGCTACGCGAGCATCGAGAGCGACGCGAGTTCCATCGAGTCGATCGCCACGGTGTTCCCGCTCATCTTCTTCACCGTCGCGGTGCTCATCAGCCTCACGACGGTTACGCGCATGGTTGAGGAGGATCGTGGTCTCATCGGTTTGTATAAGGCGCTCGGATACAGCCGCGGTCGCATCCTCTCCAAGTACCTGATCTACTCCTTCTCCGCGTGTCTTGTGGGCGGCATAGTGGGCGACGCACTCGGCTTCATCGCGTTGCCCGAGATCATCTTCAGCATTTTCTCGACCATGTACGCGCTGCCGCCGTTCCAACTGCACTTCAACGCCTTTACCGCGGTGCTCGGGATCGTCTTGTTCGCCGTCGGCATCGTGGGCGCCACGTTCCTGTCGTGCCGCCTCGTGCTCAAGGAGACACCGGCGTCTCTGATGCGTCCCAAGGCGCCGCGCGCGGGCAAGCGCATCTTGCTTGAGCACATCACGCCGCTCTGGCGCCGCATGAGCTTCCTCAACAAGGTGAGTGCGCGCAACCTCTTCCGCTATAAGAAGCGGTTCTTGATGACGGTGTTCGGCATCGCCGGCTGCACCGCCCTCATGATCTGCGGCCTTGGCATCCGCGATACGGTCATCTCGCTCAAGCCGCGGCAGTATGGGCCCGACGGTATCGTGCGCTACGATCTCATGGCCGTGACGGCCGATGCCGATTTCGCGCAAGGTGAGGAGGAGCTGCGCGCAACGGGCGCCGTCGACACTATGCTTGAGGCTCGCGTCGATTCCGTGACGGCGGAATTCGGCGGCGTAAAGGAAAGCGTCCAGCTCATCGTGGTGCCCAACAACGCAGACCTCTCCGCATGCATCAAAACTGAGGACGGTGCGCACACGACGTTTTTGGCGCCGGCGATGGGCGGCGAGGAGATTTCGCTGCCGCGCGAGGGCAACGGCGTGCTCATCACCAAGAACGTCGAGCAGGTTTTGGGCTTTGGCTTGGGCGACGAGCTCAAACTGCAGGACAGCGCCCTGCAGACGGGTAACGTCCGCGTGGACGGCATCACCGTGAACTTCCTGGGCAACTTCGTCTTCATGACGGAGAACGCCTACCGCGCCGCTTTCGGAGAGGCGTGCGTCCCCAACGCGTTCTTGGTGAACCTCAAGGGGTCGGATGCGAAAAAGATCGCCTTGGCCGACGACCTTGCGGCGGGGAACACCTTTGTGAGCGTCTCGAGCTCGACCAAGATTGCCAACGATTTCTCGGAGAGCTTCAAGATCATCGACGTGGTGGTCTACGTGGTGACGGTCATGGCGGCGGCGCTCGCCTTCGCCGTGGTCTTCACGTTGTCGAACACCAACATCTCCGAACGTGAACGCGAGCTGGCCACCATCAAGGTGCTCGGATTCAGGCGCCGCGAGGTCTATCGCTACATCAACAAGGAGACGGTCATCCTCACGCTTATCGGCATTGTCGCGGGCTGGCCGCTGGGGTACTTCATCACGCGGTTCCTCACGTACGTGCTGCGCATGCCCTCGCTGTTCTTCGACACGATCGTCGAGCCGCAGACCTACGTGTTCGCCTCTGTGATGTCGCTCGTCTTCACGCTCATTATCAACAAGATGACCAACCGCAGCCTCGACAAGATTGACATGGTGGGTGCCCTCAAGAGCGCGGAATAGCTAATCCGGGTAGCTAATCCGGGGACGGGTGCAACATTACACATTCTCTGTTTGTGTCCGCGTAGCGGTACAATGGGCAAGTTGGAAGAGAGGGGATGCGCCGCATGATAACCACCACCTACCATTCGCCGCTGGGCGATATCACGCTCGCCGCCGATGCGCGCGGGCTCACGGGCTTGTGGTTTTGCGACCAGGCGCATTACGGCTCGACGCTCGCGGGTGACGAGGCCTCGTTCGATATGGCTCGCGGCGTGTTCGATGGGGAAGAGGACGCGCTCGAGGAGATCCAGGGCTGCGATGCCGTGTCTGGCTGCAGCCCCATGAGCGCCAGCGACCCGCAGAACACCGCGGCGGTGAGCGTGCTCGAGCGTTCCTGGGCGTGGCTTAACGCCTATTTTGCCGGCCAGGCTCCGCGCTGGATGCCGCCGCTTCATGTCGAGGGCACTGAGTTCCAGCATGCGGTATGGGTCGCGCTCCTCGAGATCCCCTATGGCGAGACGATCACGTATAAAGAGCTGGCGAGCAGGGTCGCGCTCCGTCGCGGCTTTGTGGAGGAGGAGCCTGCCGCCCAGATGGCATCGGCGCCTTCGCCTCGTGCGGTGGGCGCGGCGGTTGGCCGCAATCCCATCTCCATCATCGTGCCCTGTCATCGCGTGGTGGGCGCCGACGGCTCGCTTACGGGCTACGCTGGTGGGCTCGACCGTAAGCGAGCGCTTCTTGAGCTCGAGTCGGCGCGGTAGCCGGCTTCTCCACGACGCTTCCCGCGCTGGTCGCTTCCCGTATGGTCCAGGGGATCGGCGGGGCGTCCGCCATGGCGAACAACATGGGCATCATCACCGAGGCGTTCCCCGCGCGCGAGCGTGGGCGTGCGCTCGGGCTGCTTGCTAGCTTCGTCGCGTTAGGCATGATGTGCGGCCCCGTGCTCGGCTTCTGCATCATTCCGCTGGTCAGCGCCGTGGTGGGCCGCCCGGTTACGACGTTTGTCGAGGGTCGGCCCGATATTTTCCTCGCGGGATATCACATGGTCTACGTGGTGACTGCCACCCTGGTGGCCATCGGTTTTTGCTTGACGCTGTACCGCAGCTGGGAAAAGCGCAGGCGCTAAACGCTCGCGAGCGGATGCGTCCACGACCGTTTACCCGCTAGCCCCACAACTTCATCACTGGAGTGTGCGAAACTGGTACCCTGAAAGAATACGTTTAGATCACTGGCGTCCTGGGAGGTTCGTCGCACGCATGCTGCTGGAACGCATTTCATCGCCGCAAGACGTCAAGGAACTTAAGCCCTGTGACCTGCCAACTCTGTGTGAAGAGATACGTCGTGCCATCCTGGTGAGCTCCGCTTCGGTGGGAGGTCATATCGGCTCGAACCTGGGCGTTGTCGAGCTCACGGTCGCGCTGCACCGCGTGTTCGACTCCCCGCACGACAAGATCGTCTTCGACGTGTCCCACCAGACGTACGCGCACAAGATGCTCACGGGGCGCGCAAACAACTATCTCGACCCGTCCGCATACGGCGGGCTGTCTGGATTTTCCAACCCCGACGAGTCCGAGCACGATCTCTTCTCCATGGGCCACACCTCCACGTCGGTGAGTTTGGCCTGCGGCATGGCGAAGGCGCGCGACCTCATGCATGGGGATCATCGCGTCGTCGCGGTCATCGGCGACGGTTCGCTTTCGGGCGGCCTCGCATTCGAGGGTTTTGACGCGCTGGCCGAGCTTGGCACCGGCGTTATCGTCATCGTGAACGACAACGGCTGGTCGATCGCCGAGAACCACGGCGGCCTGTACCGCAACCTCGCGGAGCTGCGCGATACGCACGGCGAGGCGTCCAACAACTTCTTTCGTTCGCTGGGTCTGGATTACCGCTTCGTGGCGGACGGCAATGACGAGCAGGCGGTCGAGGCCGTCTTGCGCGAGGTGCGCGATACCGACCATCCCGTCGTCCTGCACGTGTGCACCACGAAGGGCGCGGGCTACGACCCCGCCGCCGCCGATTCGGAGAGCTGGCACCACGTAGGCCCGTTTGACATCGAATCGGGCAGCTACGACGTCCTTCCCCGCAATCGCAGCGAAGACAACGCGACGTACGCGGGCATAACCGGGGCCTACCTACTCAACGCCATGCAGGCCGATGAGCGTGTGGTGGGCATCTCCGCCGCGACGCCGTACATCATGGGCTTTACCCCGCATCGCCGTGCGCGCGCAGGTAGGCAATTCGTCGACGTGGGCATTGCCGAGGAGCATGCCGTCACGTATGCCGCCGGGCTTGCCCGTGCGGGTGCAAAGCCGGTCGTCGGCCTGTACGGCGTGTTCATGCAGCGCGCCTACGACCAGTTCTGGCACGACGTGTGCCTCAACTGCCTGCCCGTTGTGTTCCTGGACTTCGGCTCGTCGGTGTTCGGCACGACTGACGCCACGCATCTGAGCTTCTTCGACCTGGCGTTTATGGGCGCCATGCCCAACCTGCGCTGCCTTGCCCCCACATGTCGCGAGGAGTACGAGGCGATGCTCGATTGGGCGCTGTCGTCTGCATCGGGCCCCGTGGTTATCCGCGTGCCCGGCAACGGTGTGACGAGCCGCCCCGATCTCGTCGAGCGCGACGACGAGCTCGCGTTCGACGTCCCGCGGTACCAGACGGTGCGTGCGGGCGAGGGTGTGGCCGTTTTGGCGCTCGGCAGCTTTTTTGGTTTGGGCGAGCAGGTGTGCGATGAGCTTTCCACCCTCGGCATCGAGCCCACGCTGGTCAATCCGCGTTTCGCCACCGAGCTCGATGATGCCGCGCTCAACGAGCTGGCCGCCGCGCATACGGTCGTCGTCACGCTCGAGGACGGTGTCCTCGAGGGCGGATGGGGCGAGAAGGTCGCTCGCTACCTGGGCGGACGCGAGGTGCGCGTGCTGTGTTACGGCGTTCACAAGGCCTTCCCCGATCGCTATGATGCGCAGGAGCTGCTGGCGGCAAACGGCGTGACGCTCGACGCGATCGTCGCCGACGTGAAGGCGGCATATAACTAAGAATTACATCGTCGGCAGGTCGCCTCTCGGCAAACGTGTATATCGAGAGGTGACCTTCGATCGAAGCCCATCATCTGTTACAAGTTGAGGTATTTGGGGCATAAGAGCTCGTAAGTGCTTCCGAGCACTTGTATCATTGTGCTAATACTGCGGTAGACTAAAGTGCTATCGAGATAACAGAGAGGAATGCTCATGAGCAAGAACACGCGTGAGTTCATGGTCAATCGTCGTCAGGTCCTGGGCGCAGCCGCCGCTGGCGTTGCCACCCTTGGCCTGGCTGCATGCGGCGGCGAGCCCGCACCCGCACCCGCCGGCTCGGCTTCTTCCGACGACGCCGCCAAAGACCAAGAGCCCGTGGCGCTCGACGCGGCCGCTTACGACAAGCTCATCGCCGCCGGCTTCGTTGCAGACGACGCCACGATTGCCACCAGCACGTGGGCCCAGGCGATTAAGGACGCGGGCGTCATGCGTTTGGGCGTCGTTCAGACCTCGATGCTGTTCAGCCTGCTCAACGAGAAGGACGGCAAGCTGCGTGGCTTCGACGCCGGTCTGTCCCAGCTGCTGGTTCGCTATATCCTGGGCGACGAGTCCAAGTTCGAGACCACGCAGGTCACGTCCGATACGCGCGAGTCCGTCCTGCAAAACGACCAGGTCGACGCCGTCTTCGCCACCTATTCCATCACCGAGGACCGCAAGAAGCTCATCTCCTTCGCCGGCCCGTATTACAGCACGCAGCAGTCCATCCTCGTGCTCGCCGACAACGATGACATCACCAGCGTCGACGACCTCGCCGGCAAGAACGTCGCCGCTCAGTCCGGCTCCACCGGCCCGAGCATCATGGAGGAGGTCTGCCCCGACGCTAAGCTGCAGGAGTTCAAGACCGACGAAGAGGCCCGCAGCGCACTCGCCCAGGGCCGCGTCGACGCGTATGTGATCGACCGCAACATGCTGTTCTCCGACATGATGAAGCAACCCGGCAAGTACAAGATGGCCGGCGACCCGTTTGGCCCGGAGGACCTGTACGGCATCGGCCTGCCGCTCGATTCCGATGGTGTGGCGTTCGTCAACGCGTTCCTCTCGCAGATTGAGGAGGACGGCATCTGGGAGGAGCTGTGGAAGCTGTGCATCGGCGATCGCGCCGAGATCGATGAGGTTCCGCAGCCGCCGGCGATTGGCGCATAAGAGCCCGCGCGTGTGAGGCGCCGCTTGAAGCGCGACGCCGCGAGCGTGCGATACGGGATATGCGGGGCGCCCGCGTTCGCCTGGAACAGGTTTTGTGCCAGGCGGGCGGGCGCCTTTCATTCCCCCAGTTGTATGAAGACGAGATGTCGGGGAAGGGGTGCTCATGGGGCTATCGGAGCTGCTTACCACCTATGGGCAAAATTACTGGGAGGCCTTGCTGTCCACCTGGGGCATGACGGCGCTGTGCTTCGTGTTGGTCATGGTCGTGGCGATCGCCATCACCGTGATGCGCGTTTCGCCGTTTAAGCCGCTGCGGATGCTCGGCGATGGGTATGTGCAGGTGTTTCGCAACATTCCTGGCGTCTCGCTGCTCATCATCATCGTCTATGCCCTGCCGAGCCTCAAGCTCGTGCTCCCGTACCGCACCTGCGTGATCCTCACGGTCGTGCTCGTCGCCTCGGCGTTTGGTTCGGAGAACTTCATGAGCGGCATCAACACCATCGGTGTCGGCCAGATCGAGGCCGCTCGCTCTCTGGGGCTTTCATTTGGGCAGATGCTTCGTCGCATCGTGATTCCCCAAGCGCTGCGCACCACGGTCCTCCCCATGACCAACCTGCTCATCGCGGTGATGCTCACCACCTCGCTGGGCTCACAGGTCCCGCTCGACCCGCCCGAGCTCACGGGTGTCGTGTCGTATATCAACACGCGTTCGACCGGCGGAATCTTGGCGTTTGGCATCGCGGCGGCGGGGTACGCCCTCACCGCGGTCGCCATCGCCTTCGTGGGCAACCGCATTGATAAGAATGTGAGGATCGTCCGATGAGCGCACAGGCTACTTCCGGCGCCGTGAGTATCCGCGACGCCCTCTATGAGGCTCCCGGTCCCAAGACGCGTGCCAAGATTCGCATCGGAACGGCGATAAGCGCGGTGCTCGTGGCGCTGCTGCTGGTGTTCGTGGTGTACCAGTTTTGGGCAACCGGCCAGCTCAATCCCCGGTACTGGATGTTCTTTACCCAGATGAGCACCTGGTCGTATTTGTTCGCCGGCCTGCGCGGCACGCTTGCGGTGGCCCTCACCGCGGGCGCCATCGCGCTGGTGCTCGGCCTTGCGTTGATGCTTGGCCGCACGAGCGGCATTCGCCCCCTGGCGGCCCTCTGCCGGGTGGTGACTGACTTTTTCCGCGGCGTACCGAGCCTGCTGCTCATCTACTTCTTCTTCTTGGTGGTTCCGCAGTATGGTATCAGGATGTCGTCGTTTTGGATGATCACGTTGCCCGTCGCCCTCGCGGCCTCGGGCGTTCTGGCCGAGGTGTTTCGCGCCGGCGTGAATGCCGTTCCGCGCGGTCAGACCGAGGCCGCTTTGGCGCTCGGCATGCGGCCGTTTCGCGTGAAGCTCAAAATCGTGCTTCCCCAGGCGATTCGCTACGTGATCCCGTCGCTGATCTCGCAGCTCGTCGTCGTGGTAAAAGACACGACGGTTGCTTATGTGGTCAGCTATCCGGATATGCTGCAAAACGCGCGCGTGCTCATCACCAACTACGACGCGCTGGTGAGTACGTATCTGGTGGTCGCGGTTATCTACATCTTGCTCAACTACGCCATCAACCAGCTGTCTGTATATGTCGCCCGCCGCAGCGGCACCCGCGTGGTGAGCCGCTACAGCACAAACCCCGCCTAAACCACGTGCACCCTGCCGTCCGCCTTTTCCGGCATGAGGGCAGACGCGCCGTTGGTGCCGGCGGCGAATGCTCCGAAGGCATCGCGAGCCTTTTGCCCTCGCCCTCTCGTTCTTAGATTGGACACAACATGTCTGAACAGATCCCGATTATCGAGTTGCGCCATGTGGATAAGCACTTTGGTGACTTACACGTGCTCAAGGACGTGAACCTTGCCATTGGAAAGGGCGAGGTCGTCGTGGTCATCGGCCCGTCCGGCTCCGGCAAGTCCACGCTTTGCCGGGCCATCAACCGCCTCGAGACCATCGATTCGGGCGAGATTCTCATCGAGGGCCAGCCCCTGCCCGAGGAGGGTCGTGAACTCGCGGCCATGCGCGCGGAGCTGGGCATGGTGTTCCAAAGCTTCAACCTGTTCGCGCATATGAGCATTTTGCAAAACGTGACGCTCGGCCCGACCGAAGTCCTGGGCCTGTCCAAGGCGGAGGCCGAGAAGCGCGCGATGGAGCTGCTCGAGCGCGTCGGGGTCGCGTCGCAGGCGCACAAGGTTCCCGCCCAGCTGTCGGGCGGCCAGCAACAGCGCGTCGCCATCGCGCGCTCGCTCGCCATGCACCCCAAGGCGATGCTGTTCGACGAGCCCACGAGCGCCCTCGACCCCGAGATGATCAACGAGGTCCTGGACGTCATGGTCGACTTGGCGCGTCAGGGCATGACCATGATCGTGGTGACGCACGAGATGAATTTCGCCCGCCGCGTGGCCGACCGCGTGGTGTTCATGGCCGACGGCGCCATTGTGGAGGAGAGCACTCCCGACGAGTTCTTCGACCACCCCACCACGCAACGCGCCCGCGACTTCCTCGATTCCATTAAGGGGCACTAAGTATGACCTCAGCCGATACCCGACCGTTGATTTTGGTTGCGCCGCGCCTGGAGCAATGCCAACCCTGTCTTAAGATGCCCGAGCGGCTCGCCCCCGAGGAGGCCAGCGCCACCGTCTTTTTGGATGCCATTCTCGCCGCGGGAGGCGTTCCGCTCATGATGTCGCTCACCGACGACGATGAGGTGCTCGCTCGATACGTGGATATGGCCGATGGCATAGCGATTCCCGGGGGCCAGGATGTCGATCCGGCGCTGTGGGGCGAGGAGGAGCCGTACGATGAGCGGCTTCTTTGCCACGAGCGCGATGATTTTGAGCTGCGCCTGATCCGCGCCGCGCTCGCTGCGAACAAGCCGTTGTTCGCGACGTGCCGCGGCATGCAGATTCTCAACGTCGCCCTGGGCGGTAGCCTGTGCATGGATGTCCCGAGCTTGCCCGTGCCTGAGGGCATGGTGCACTGGCGCCATCTGCCGATTCTGAACGACCCCGCCCATCCGATTGCCGTCGAGGACGGCTCGCTGCTCTCGCGCGTGCTCGATTGGCGCGGTGAGGTGCAGGTGAACTCCAGCCACCATTGCTGCGTCGCGCGCCTGGGGGAGGGTGTGAAGCTCACGGCGGTCGCGACCGACGGCGTGCCCGAGGCCATCGAGGTCGAGGGTCAGCGCTTCTGCTTGGGCGTGCAGTGGCATCCCGAGTACACGTGGCGTACGCTCGAGACGGATTTCAAGCTCTGGCGCGCCTTTGTGGACGCCGCTCGAGGCTGCCGCACATTTGGCGACAGCTGATTGCTTAGACCGCTCTGTGTATAGCTGCTGATTCGTCTCTCTGACCTGGAAATATGCAAATAATGCACAGAGTTTTCCGGTGAAATTTTGTCATCTGCTGCAGGTGTCACAAAATGTGCGACAGCCTCGAGCGGCAGTAATCGGCACGTTCGTTTGCCAATCGGAAACAATTGCATGGCATGATAGCAGCACGCACTCTACTTAAGTAAAGAGGTTTGCCATGCAGATGATACGTCCCTGGGCTGCTGAATACGACGAATATCGCCGCGATGAGTCGCGAAGTTCGGGCGAGGCGTCGTCGATTTCCTTTCCCACGAGCGAAGCGGAGCTCCGCGCGGCGCTTGCGGAGCTCGATCCCGCGGAACCCGTCACGGTTCAGGGCGCCCGCACGGGCCTGGCGGGCGGGGCGGTCCCGCACGGGGGTCATGTCGTCAGCCTTGTTCGCATGAACGCATGCAAAGGTTTGCGCCAAGGGCCCGACGGAGCGTTTTTCCTCACGGTCGAGCCGGGCGTGGTGCTTTCGGAGCTGCGTCGTCACCTGCATGCCAAAAGCCTGCCGACCCACGGATGGGACGATGCGTCGCGCGCCGCGCTGGCGGCGCTGTATGCAGGCCCCGAGCAGTTTTTCCCGACGGACCCCACGGAGACGTCGGCCTGCCTGGGCGGCATGGCCGCGTGCAACGCCTCGGGCGCACGAAGTTACCGCTACGGTCCCATGCGCCCGCACGTGAGCGGCTTGCGCGTGATGCTTGCAAACGGGGAGACGGTGGCGCTACGTCGAGGCGAGGTGCGTGCGCAGGGCCGCACGCTCTACCTCGCGACGGAGCAAGGCACCGAGTACAATCTGGACCTCCCGACCTATGTCATGCCGCGGGCGAAAAACGCGTCGGGCTACTTCGTCGAGGACGACATGGACGCCGTCGATTTGTTCATCGGTTCGGACGGAACGCTCGGCATCATCACCGAGCTCGAACTCGCCTTGCGACCCGCGTCACGGGTGATGTGGGGCGTGAACTGCTTTTTTGAGGACGAGGCGCTGGCGCTGGACTTTGTCGTGCGCACTCGTCCCGCCCTCGCCTGCGCGAGCGCGATCGAGTATTTCGACGGTGCCGCGCTCGATATTCTGCGCGTGACGCGCACGGATGGAGCCGCCTTCGCGTCGTTGCCCGCGGTGCCGGAGGCGTATCGCGCATGCGTGTTTGTGGAGTTGGAATGCGATGACGAGGCCCGCGCGATGGAAGCGTTGCGTGAACTGGGCTCGCTGGTGCAGGCGGTGGGTGGACGCGAGGAGGACACGTGGGTCGCGCGCACCGACGTGGACCGCGAGCGCCAGCGCCTATTCCGCCATGCCGTGCCGGAATGCGTCAACATGCTCATCGACCGACGGCGCCGCGTGACGCCGTCCATCACCAAGCTCGGGTCGGATATGTCGGTGCCCGACGAGCGCCTGCATGACGTCGTGCAGCTGTATCGTTGCACGATCGCCGAGGCGGGGCTCGAGTCCGCCGCCTGGGGCCATATCGGGAACAACCACCTGCACGTGAACATCCTGCCGCGGGACGAGCGAGATTTTGCCGCCGGCAAGGAGCTGTTCCGCATGTGGGCCCGTGAGGTCACCGCCATGGGCGGCGCGGTATCCGCGGAGCATGGTGTAGGCAAGCTCAAGCGCGATTTCCTACTCACTATGTACGGTGCCGCGCACGTCGATGAGATGGCGCGCCTCAAGGTGGCGCTCGATCCTGCGGGGCGACTCAACCGAGGAAACCTCTTTGACGAGGGGCGCCTTGATGAGGCGGTTCGCGCTGCTGGTGTGTGCGGTTGCGCGGAGGCGCGCGATACGGGCGAAGACGAGGAGGTCGCGCGATGAAGATCGTCGTTTGCATCAAGGCGGTGCCCGGCAGCACCGAGGTCAAGATGGACCCCAAGACCCACACCATCATTCGCGATGGCGGCGAGTCGGTGATCAATCCGTTTGACGCCGCCGCCCTCGAAGTGGCCTTGCGCATCAAGGACACACGCGTGGCGGCGGGCGAGGAGTGCTCGGTGACGGTGCTGTCCATGGGGATTCCCGCGACCGAGAAACTGCTGCGCGACTGCATCGCGCGTGGGGCGGATGCGGGCCTGTTGCTGTCGGACCGCGCGTTCGCCGGTGCGGACACCCTCGCCACCACCTATGCCTTAACCTGCGGCGTTGCCCATATCGGAGCTCCCGACCTGGTGTTGTGCGGAAAGATGGCGGTCGACGGGGATACGGCGCAGATCGGCCCCGAGCTGGCCGGTGCCCTGCGGACGCCCTGCGCGACGGGGGTTGTGGCCCTGGATTCGGTTGGCCCGCGCAGCGTGGCGGTGAGGCGCGAGTCGGACGCCGGCGTGGCGTCGGTGGAACTGCCTTTGCCCGCCGTGCTCACGGTGGCGAAAGACGTGGCCGAGCTTCGCATGGCGAGCATCGCCGGCATCTGTGCGGCGGAATCGGTGAAGATTCCCATGCTCTCCGCTGCGGCGGTTGGCGCGGACACGGCACGGACGGGTCTTTCGGGCTCCCCGACGCAGGTCGTGCGCTCGTTTGTGCCCGAGCGCGATGAGCAAGGGGTCGAGATTGCCGGCGATGCCGCCACCCAGGCGACGGCGCTCGCCGAGATATTGAGGGGGATGGCGCTGTGAGTGGACTGCGAATTGATGCTGAGGCCTGCATCGGCTGTGCGCGGTGCGTGCGCGCTTGTGGAAATGCGGGCATTGAGGTGGAGGGCCCTCGCGGAGCCCGTAAAGCCCATGTGACAGATGGCTGCATCTTGTGCGGCGCATGCGTGGACGCGTGCCCGGTGGGGGCGATTGCCGTTGAGCGCGAGGGGCACTGCGACGCGCCCGATCTCGCCGCATACCGTGACTACTGGGTGTTTGTGCAGCTCGGTGACGATGGGAAGCCGCTCGATGTCGTCTTTGAGCTCATGGGGAAAGCGCGAGAGCTCGCCAGCGCGCGTGGGTGCCGTGTGGTGGCGCTGCTTGCCGAGGGCGCCTGTGGGGATGCGGCATCGTCCACCCACGGCAATGCCGAGCGCCTCATCGCGGCCGGTGCGGATGAGGTCGTTCGCTGTCGAGACGGGCGTTTCGCAGGCTTTGATGCCGAGGTCTATGCCGAATGGATCTGCGCGCTGGTGCGCGAGCGCAAGCCCGAGGCGCTGCTCTACGGTGCAACGGTTTTTGGCCGTGAGCTCGCGCCGGCCGTGGCGATTCGCCTCCAGACGGGCCTCACCGCCGACTGCACGGTGCTCACGATCGATCCCGAGACGGGCTTGCTGCGGCAGACGCGTCCCGCGTTTGGCGGCAATCTCATGGCGACCATCGTGTGCCCCGCTCATCGCCCCCAGATGGCGACGGTGCGTCCGGGCGTGTTCTGTGCACCTCCATGTGACGAGACGCGCGGCGGAGTGATTTCCGATGTCGCGCTTGACGCCTCGGTCAGACCGCGCGTACGCCTCGTTGGGATCGAGCGTGCCTCGGCGGCAGATTCCATCACCGATGCGGATGTCCTTGTTATCGTGGGCCGCGGAATCGGCTCGAAGAAAAACCTCGGCATCGCGCGCGAGCTTGCGGAGGCGCTGGGAGGAAAGCTGGGGTGCACGAGGCCGATTGTCGAGGCGGGTTGGTGCGAATCTTGGCAGCAGGTGGGGCAGACGGGCGTATCTGTGGCGCCGCGCCTGCTCATAAGCCTGGGCGTTTCGGGCGCCATCCAACATGTGGCGGGCATTTCCGGCGCGCAGACCATGATCGCCGTCAACGAGGATCCGGATGCCCCTATTTTTTCGTCCGCTCAGTACAAGGTCGTAGGCGATTGCGTTAAAGTCGCCGAGGAGCTGCTGGCTCGGCTATGACAAAGCAGGCGACGGGGCCTCATTTTGCCCCACGTGCGCGGAGCCGCCAGCTCTTAGTTTACGCGCCGCAGGCACCCTCGCCCTTGGAAAGAAGCTCGTCGTAATGAGCTATTTTGTAGTCGAGGCGGTCAAGCCCCTCCTGAATGCGGTCAAGGCGCGCGCGGGCCTCGTCGCGCTGCTCGATGAGGATTTGCTTGCGCGCCTCGAGCGTCGCGTCGCCTTCGTCAAGAAGTTGCATGTACTCGATAAGCGCCTCGATGGAGACGTTCGCTCCGCGCATGCACTTGACGAAGGAGATGCGCGCGCAATCCTCCTCGCTGTAGTCGCGCACGCCGCTGGCGTTGCGGCGCACGGGGCGCAACAGCCCGATACGCTCGTAGTAGCGCAAGGTGTCGGCGCTCAGGCCGTATGCTTCAGCGACTTCTGCGATGCGCATGGCAGCTCCTTTGGTTGGGTGAGTTCAGCATCGTAATCCTACGACTTGGAGTGGGCTTCAGGGCAAGTGTTTGCGCGCAAGCCCTGCGGCGCGCTGCGCCATTGACGGAAAGATATGGTTAGGGGTGCGAAGAAGGGGTAGGACAAGACTATGCCCACGAGATGGCTGTCCACGTTGAAAGGGGAGGTCATGTCTATTGATACGTTGTTCTTCGTGCTGCTGCTGGCGGTGTGCGGTATTGCCGGTTACCTGGCCATTCCGCGCGTGATGCGCAAATGGTCCGTGGCAACCAAGCCCGCCGACGAGCGTCTCGAGTACTCTGCCCACATGGGCCAAGAGGTCGACCGCGGACCGTCCTCGCCGGCTCCGAAGGAGCGCGAGCGCGCTGGCCACCGCGAGCTTGAAGACACCCCGATTCGCCAGCTGTAAGCTGCAGCACCGATAGCTACATGAGGGCCGCCGGCAGATGTCGGTGGCCCTCATGTTTGAACATCGGAACATCGGACCAAGTCCAGAAGTACCCTGTTCACTCGCTACGGCTCGATGACGACCTCGCGGTGATCGGCGGTGACGAGCTCCTTGACCGCAATGGTCGCGCCGAGGTGCGCCTCGACGAGACCGGCGAGCTCCTCGGTTGCCGCGCGACAGTCGTCAACGCGCTCGGGGTCTACGCACTCAACGATGAGGAAGGCGTTGCGCGTGTTGTCGGTCAGCGCGGTTCGCACGCCGTCGCGCCAATTCCAGCAGCGGCACACGGCGCCGGCGTCATCAAGGTAGGCGAGCTCGCCGGGGAGCGTTGGGTCGTCTTGCGCGCCCTCGCCCAAAGGCAGGAAGGCGTCGCCTCCCTCCGTGATGCACAGACGCAGGTCGCCTTGGAACGTGTCGATGTCTTCGCCGCCCAGCGGCAGCGCATATTTGAGCGAGATGGCGTTGTAGATGTCGACCGAGGGCGAAATCGAGCCCACCGGGTTGCCCTTGAGCACGCGCTTGAGCAGATTCTCGATGGAACAGCGGGCTCCGCGCTTGGTCTTGAACTGCTGGTACGCCTGACGCCACACGCGAATCGGGGCATTGTCGGAGAGCGTGGGAGATTCCAGATGGCGCTCGGCGAGGGCGTTGGCGCGGGAGAGCAGCGCCTCGATTTCGCTCGTCGTCTCGGGGACGATGTCGTCTGCCGCCTTAATGCCCTGGGCGACGACGACGCCAAACGACGCGCCGGGAAACAGCTCCCAAAACGAATCTTCGGTCACAAATCGCTTCATAAGCTCCTCCTGAAAAAAATGCCCACCTACAGGCCGCCTTCTCATGTCCTACGGTGCCTGCACGTGAGCGTGTACGCGCTGCCCCCATCCGGAGAAGGGGGCGATATGTCTGACGTGTATTGTACTGCTGAAACGATGGCTCGTAAATCCGCGCGCTGGGCATCTCGAACTGCTATGCATGGCAGCTCGCCGAGGCAAATGCCCTCGCCCGCGCCAACGGATGGACGCTCGATGCGTATGCACATGGCAAGTACGACGCGACGGCGGATGTCGACGCCCCAATTATCCAGGCGGTTGCGGGTATCGCCCAGGCACGCGGCGTGAGCATGACGGAGGTCGCCCTGGCGTGGCTGCTCACCAAGGTGAGCGCCCCGGTGGTTGGCGCCACCAAACCCCATCACATCGAGGGCGCCGTGCACGCTTGTGGGTTGGAGCTCACATCCGAGGAGATCGAAGCCATCGAGGCCCCGTACGTCCCGCACGCCGTGGTGGGCGTTGTTGCCGAGAACCGCCCGCCGATGCTGCGCTAGCGGCCGGGCTAACGAAAGGGGAAACCGAGATGGCAAAGACGCTGTACCTTATGAGACACGGGCAGACGATGCTCAACAAGCAAAGGCGCATCCAGGGGTGGTTTGACTCCCCGCTCACCGAGCTTGGCCGCTATCAGGCTCGTGGGGCGGGCGCCGAGCTCCAGCGCCGCGGCGTGAAGTTCGACCGCGCCATTTGCTCCACGAGCGAGCGATGCTCCGACACGCTTGAGCTCGTGTTTGACGGTATGGAGCTCCCGGTTATGCCCTATGCTCGCCTGTGGCCGCGCGCATCGCTTCACGCGCGTCTTGCGCGAAGCGCCTGTGTGCAATCCCGCGTCATACGCTATCATGTGCCAGAAATAACAATGGCTCGGTGGATGGTGCGGAGACGCACGGCCGCGCGCGGGGTGCCCGCATGCGGTCAGGAGAATCGGGGTGCAAATCCCCGGCTATTCCAGTAACCGTGATTCCCACGTATGCGAAGGTTGCGTCGCAGATCGGACGGCGTGCGCATGCGGTAAAAGGATGAGTCGGATCGCCTCTCTACCTGCAAACGCCCAAAGGGATGGGCGGGGCCCTGGGAGAAGGGGGCATCTGGATGGCCAGAACCCGTAGGGCGGCGCTGGGTCGCCAAAGTATTGTTCGCCGCATGTTGGTTGCGGTGCTCACGTGCGCAATGGTAATGGGGCAGGTGCCCTCCGCGGCGTTTGCCGAGGGTTTGAGCGCGGATTCGCTGTTCGCTGCGGATGCGTTGCCCGGTGACGCGGCGACGGACGTGCCTGCAGGGCAGGCGGAGGTTTCCGAAGGGCGCGAAGAAGGGCACGACGAGGCAAAGACGGCGGATGCCGAGGTCGCGGATGCCGGAGTCTCGGGTGCCGAGGGTGCTGAGGGCTCAGATGGCGCGGGGGCCGAGGCTGCGGACGTCGAGAGCTCGGGTGCTGCGAAGTCCGACGAGCCGGATGCCGTCGGCGCAGGCGAGGTGGATGTCGCGGGTGTCGATGGGCAGGATGCTGCGGGTGCAAACGATGCGGATGCCGAGCCGGGCGCTGGGTACGTTGATGAACTTGTCGCGGCGGCAGACGCCAACACAGTTGATATCTCCATCTCGGTGATTGGCCCTGACGCGAATGGCAGAGAAGTTTTGTGGGCGAGTAACACCACGATGGAGGTCGAGCGCGGACTGCATGCCTCAGATGCATCCGTTCTGCTGTTCAAGCAGGAGGGGCTCGAGGCGGATTATGGTGAAGGGCCTTATGGCTGGTATCTCAGCACCATTACCTCGCCCTATACGGGTGAGAAGCTCGGCTGGGATCAGGCGACGAGCAAGTACTGGCGGTTGTTTGTCAACGGGGAACTGTCCCAAGTTGGCGCGGGCGGGGTGCAGCTCAACTCGGGCGATGTCATCACGTGGTCGTATTCCGCAGACACCCTGAGCTCCCCCGATATGCCACCGGTGATTTCGAAGCCCGACGCTCCGCGTCCCGATTGGGATAGTGCGTGGCCGGGATATGCGAGCGGGTCGAATACCGCGGCGCCCACGCCTACGGGCGAGACGAAGGAATCGTGGGTTGCCCAGATAAAAGATCCTACCGACTGGACCACGAACGTGTCCGATCCCATCTACGTCGGCGATAGCGTGTACATCGCGGCTGGGTCAAAGCTGCTGCAGATCGATGCAAAGACGGGCGAGACCGTGCACGAGGGCACTCTCGTGGCGCCCATCAACTCTATCGCCCGCATGGTGTATGTGGGCGGTCGTATCATCGTTCCACTTTCGAACGGGCGTCTTCAGGCCCTGACGGCCGACCATCTCATCACGACGTGGATGACGCCCGAGCTTCTGCCAAATGCACAGGGCGGCGCTCATCAGTCTCTGACTACCCTGACGCTCGGCGACGGCTGCGTGTATTACGGCACCGCTTCGGCGGACTGGAATGCTTCGTACGGCGGGTTCCTCAGGTGCATCGATGTCCAGACGGGCAAGGTTATTTGGAGCCAGGAGAATACGACAACGGGGTATTACTGGTCGGGCGCGGCGCTTGCCGGCTTGTACGTGGTGATTGGTGACGATTCGGGCGCGGTTATCGCTCGGAATGCCAAGACGGGCGCGGAGGTCTCGCGCGTTGACGTAGGGGCCCGGGTGCGGGCGACCGTCGTGACGAGCGACGGCGGCAAGACTCTGTTTGCGGTGAGCTCGGATGGCGTGCTGCATCGACTTTCCCTGAGCGATGCCGGCGTTTTGAGCGAGACGGGCAAGGTGAAGTTCGCGGAGAGCTCCACATGCACCCCGACCGTTTCGGGTGGAAAGATCTTCGTGGGCGGCGCTACGAAGCCATTCGGCGTGTTGGCCGTGATCGACGCGGCCACCCTTTCTGTGGACACACAAGTGACCAGCGCAGACGGTGTCGAGCTGTCCGGTGCGGGTATGGATATCAAGAGCGCCCCCGTCGTATCCGTTCAAAATGGCGAGACGTACGTGTACTTCACGGCGAATTGCAACCCCGGGGGTGTCTATCGCTACCGCCTTGGGGACACAGATGCGAGTCTCATCTACACCCCCGATGCAAGCCATCAGAATTACTGCATGGCATCGATCACGGTCGGCCCCGACGGAACGCTGTATTACGTAAACGATTCGGGAGCCCTGTTCGCAGTTGGTTCGGTTCGGTCTGAGGGCGGCAACCAGGGCGGTTCGGGTTCCGACCACGCGCCGTCGCCGGATAAGAGCCCTGCTGGCAGCCCTATCTCCTCTGCAAAACAGCCCCTCAAAGACACCGAGAAGGCCGTGACGGATGACAAGCGAGCGGAGGATGAAGCCTCAGCGGCAGACACGGCAAAGACGGAGGAAAGTGCGTCGGCACGCGCGACGAGCAAGGGCTCCGCGTCCAATGCCAAGAATATGGCGGGAGCCTTCCTCGCCATTGTCTTACCGATTGCGGGAATCGCAGCAGGAACGGTTGGTCTGGCTGGAATCGCTTATTGGCTGATCCGCCGTCGTCGCTAGGTGTGAGGAGGGTTGCAGATGCACGATGATGCGAACATCGAAGAGGAGCCGGTTTCCGAAGGGGCCCCAAAGCCTTCGACGGCTTCTCCCTTAAACCGTGCGCAGCTCACCTTTGTGGCCGTCGCGGCGCTGCTGTGCGTTGCGCTCATCGGCGGCTCCATTTGGTCACTCGTGACGGGTGGCGGGCTTGCGCCGGGCGAGGGGCAGAACGTTGCCACGGCCGGCTCGGATGACGGGCGGCAGGATCGGCCGACTGGTGCCGATGATGCTGCATCTGCGGGTGATGCAGACCCCGAAGGGTCTATGTCCGCAGAGGGCTCGTCCACATCTGGCCAGGAGGGCGGCGATGCGTCTCGGGGTTCATCTGACGGCTCCGGGGATTCCTCGGCATCGAAGGGGCAATCTCAGGAGGCTACGGGAGGCTCGCCTTCGAGCGGCTTAGGGCCATCGAGCGGAAACTCGGGCGCAACGGGTGGCCAGGGCTCTTCCCAACCTGCACCGAAGTCGGTCACGGTAACGATCTCCGCAGATGGAAGCGTGGGCGGCGGCGGAGCAGCCGGCCCTGTGACCCTGACGTTCGAAGAGGGCGCGACGGTGTACGACGCGCTTGCGGGCTCTGGGTGGTCTGTCCTTGCAGATTGGGGCGCTTTCGGCGCATATGTGACGTCGATCAACGGTGTTGCGGCGGGTCCCAATACGGGATGGACCTACACGGTGAACGGGTCTCAGCCTAATTACGCGTGCAGTTCCTATACGCTATCCGACGGCGATGCCATTCATTGGACGTTCGTCGAGGTCAAATAAGTCGGAAGGCAAACAGTGAGGGGCGGATGCTCAGCGGTATCCGCCCCTTGTGCTACCGATGGGCGTGGTTTATTGAGCTCGCTGGCCCCGTGCGGTCGATGTGCGAACGGGGCTACTCTGCGTCGCTCGCGTTTTGCTCGGCCACGGCCTGCATGGCCGCGGCGCCGATGAAATTAACCGGCTGGCAGAAATTGGGCTGGAAGAACAGGTCCACGTTGGCGAGCTGGTCGGTGATGGGTGCATCGAAGTTCTTGGCAAGGGCGCGGTCGAGGAGTAGAACATGCGGTTGGGGTCGCTCACGTGGCCGCCGACCCACAGGGCGATGCCGCAGGAGAGGAACGACAGCGTGTCGTTGTGCTCGAAGACGTGCACGGTCCAATCAGGGTGCGCGGTGAGGATGGCCTGCGCGGCGAAGGTGCCGGCGTGCGTGCAGCCGACGATTGCAACGGTTTTGGAGAGGGCGGTGGTCAGGGCGACTCCTAAAAGGTAAAACGTCTTAGCAACAAAAATGATATAAAAAAGAAAACATATAACAAGGAGTAACCTGCGAACGGCACGCTGAGGCGGTGTGACGGGGCGGCCGACTCCTGCATGCGCTAAGATTTTGCCCAAGAGGCTATGCCGAACCGCGCGAAGTCGCGCGTCGTGAATAGGAGAGCACATGTCTTTTGCCAAGGATAAAGAGGTCGCGCCCGCATCGGCCGCCGAGGACCTGCTCGATTTCGTCGCCCAGAGCCCCACCATGTTCCACACGGTCGCCGCGATCCGGGAACGCCTGGACGCTGCCGGCTTCACGTATTTGCCCGAGGGCGCGGCATGGGATGTGCATCCGGGCGGTGCGTACTACACGCAGCGCAACGACTCGAGCGTGGTGGCGTGGCGCGTGGGTGAGCAGGTCGTAGCGCACGCTGCCCCCGCGGCGGATGACGCCGCCGCCCCGTACCATTTCCAACTCACGGCATCGCATTCCGATTCGCCCTGCTTTAAGGTCAAGTCGCGGGCGGAGGTCGAGGGCCCTGCCGATTACCTGCGACTCGATACCGAGGCATACGGCGGGATGATGGACTACACCTGGTTCGATCGTCCGTTGTCGCTCGCCGGGCGCGTGCTTGTTCGCGACGGAAACCGTATCGAGAGCCGCTTGGTCGCGCTCAACCGCGACGTCGCGCTCATTCCAAGCCTCGCCATTCATATGGATGGAGGGGTCAACAAGGGGTTTGCCCCCAACCGCGCAGGCGACTTGTTCCCGCTCATCTCCGCAGGAGATCTTGGGTCCGGCTCGTTGACAACGCTGGTTGCCGACGCTCTGGAGGTCGACCCTGAGCAGGTTGTCGCGCGCGACCTCTTCCTCGTCAACGGTGAGCGCGGGCGCGTGTGGGGAGCCACCGACGAGTTCATCTCCTCCCCGCGCCTCGACGACCTGATGTGTGCCTATGCGTCGCTGCGCGCGTTTATCGCGGGCGGCAATGCGCGCACCGTGACGGTGTACGCTTGCTTTGACAACGAGGAGGTCGGTTCGGAAACCAAGCAGGGCGCCGCGTCGAGGTTGCTGGCCGACACGCTCTCCCGTATCAACGCCTCGCTGGGTTACACGCAGCAGGATCTGTGTCGTGCGCTGTCCGCCTCGGTGCTCGTGAGCTGCGACAACGCGCACGCGGTGCACCCTGCCCATCCCGAGCTGGCCGACGACCTGGCTCGCCCGCAGCTGAATGCGGGCCTGGTGGTGAAAGAGGCCGCCAACCAGCACTACTGCACAGATGCGTTTAGCCGCGCGGTCCTCACCGTGATTTTGGACGACGCTGAGATCCCGCACCAGAGCTTTGCGAACCGCAGCGACAAGGCCGGCGGCTCGACGCTCGGCAATATCTCGAACATGCAGGTGAGCGTTCACGCGGTTGACGTGGGCTGCGCGCAGCTCGCCATGCACTCCTGCGTGGAGACGGCCGGTGCGCGCGACGTCGAACTCGCAATCGATGCGCTGACGGCGTTTTACGACACGGACGTCCGCATCGACGGGTCCGCTGCCATCGAGCTCGCCTAACTGTTCGCACACACCCGTTCCATCGAGCTCATCTCGTTGCTCGTGCGTGTTGTTGGCGCCTGTTTGAGCTGCTACCGAATGAAGTTCGTCGGTTTTGGGCTTTCCTGCTGGGGAAGCCCGATGCCGGCCGCGCGGCCCGCCTCGAGCGACCGCAGGATCCACGCCATGTTGCGTCCCAGTTGGCGCATGGTCCACAGGCCCTCAAGGTCCTGTTCGACCTCTTCGGCGGTATTTCCGTGCACCATGTTCCAGTATCGCGAGCTCACGATAGGCATTTGGGAGATGGTGAAAAACTTCTGGATGTCGTCGAGCGATGCCGTGGTGCCGCCGCGCCGCGCCGAGACGACCGCCGCGGCAGGCTTGAATCGCAGCACGTCGGGGGCACCGGCGTACCCGTTGGAATAAAAGAGGCGATCCATGAAGCCGAGGAGCGAGCTGCCTGCGTGGGCATAGTGCACCGGCGCGCCGAACACGAAGGCGTCGGAGTCGGCGGCGAGCTCGCGGAATTCGTTGACGGCGTCATTGAAAATGCAGGAGCCCGTTTGCCGGCAGCGTCCACAGGCCATGCATCCTGCGGCGGGCTTGGCGCCAATCCAGAAGATCTCGGTGTCGATGTCCTGGCGCTCGAGTTCCGCCGCGACCTCTTGAAGCGCCCGGTTGGTGCATCCGTGGTTATGTGGGCTGCCGTTGACGAGCACGGTTTTCATGAGATCCTCCATTCGCCGACGCTTCTCATGGTTTAGGATGCCAGATTTCCAAGGAGAAATCAGGCCGAGGCCGGTCTCAGCGGAAATTGCTGCGAACGGGGCCGGTCTCGCGCGCGCATTTGAACGCCTGTCGAGCCCGCGTCATATCTCCGCGCCCCTCCCAGGCGGCCGTGCGCTCTATCTGGTATAGTTCCGCAGGTGAATGCAATGACGAGGCCGCTTTGAGGTCTCGGTTGAGAAAGGACCGTTCATGATCAAGGAGCTCGTGAAGGACGAGGCCATCCTCTCCACCCCTTGTGAGCCCGCAACTGCCGCCGACGTCGACGTCGCTCAGGACTTGGTGGATACCCTGCTCTCTATCGAGGACGCCGCTTGCCTCGCCGCCAATCAGATCGGTGTGACGAAGGCGATCATCGCTCTCGCCGACGACGAGGGCAATGCGCACGTGATGTTTAATCCCAAGGTCCTCTTTGGCATGGGCGCTTACAAGGCCGAGGAGAGCTGCCTGACGCGCGAGGGCTCCGTCAAGGTGACGCGTTTTGCCAAGATCAAGGTGTCCTACGACGAGCTGATCGACGGTGAGCTCAAGGCCCGCAAGCGCGATTTTGTCGAGTGGGGCGCGGAGCTCATCCAGCACATGTGCGACCACTGCCAGGGCAAGTTGGTCTAGTTTCTGCTGCTGACGGTATGAGATGGCCGACCTTTCTCGTATGTGTTCTTGCGAGAAAGGCCGGCTTTTTGTTGTGATGCGGCTGTGGGCGTGTGACCTTTGCGACTTTATGCCTTGCGGCGGACGCGCACGGCGGTACCGCACGCGACAGTCATGATCATCTGGTCGAACGTCTCGTAGCCCAGGTTGACTCCGATGATCGCGTTGGCGCCAAGGGTCTCCGCCCGTTGCGACATCTCGCGAAGAACCTCCTCGCGGGCTTGGGCCATTTCGTCTTCGTAGCCCGCGGAGCGCCCGCCAAACACATTTCGCAGGTTGGCGCCGATATCGCGAAACATGTTGATGCCGCTTACGGCTTCCCCGGTGACGACGCCGAGGTATTCGACGACTTCGTAGCCATCGAGGTTGTTGGTGGTCGTAATGGTGAGCATGGTCGCTCCTTTCTCGCCGCCCATGTCGCCGCGTTGCAAGCCAACGTTGCCGCGTTGCAAGCCCACGTCGCCGCGACGTGAGCCCGCACCGCCGGATGCAGGCCGGCATTGCTGCGTCGACGGGCCGCATTGCAAGCGCATGCCGCTTGTTGCGGCATGGTTTCCTTATACCCGCCAGTGTGCGGCTCGATCGATGGTCAAAATACCCAAGTTGGGCGTCGCGACGGCATCGAATCGCAAACATGCATAATCGAGTCTAGAACATCTTCGCAGGTAGATGGCTTGTGTTGTGATATCAATATGGATGGAGCATGGCGCCTTTCGTTCGTGTCCGTCATCGGTTCGTGCAAATCCTTGGGTTTTGTCACGCTCGACGTGAGACGCCGCCGCCCAATTAGGGTATTTTGACCACAGAAACGAAAGCACACGAAGAAAGGCTCAAATCGTATGCAGTTTGATGCGAATCTTATGCAATCTCTTATGTGGGCGGCAATGGGTTGCGGTTTTACGTGGCTCATGACGACCGCCGGCTCGGCAATGGTTTTCTTTTTCCGCAAGGACCGCGCGACGACCCATCGGATCTTCCTCGGATTCGCCGCCGGCGTGATGATCGCGGCGAGCGTTTGGTCGCTGCTCAACCCCGCCATCGAGCAGGCTGAGGAGCTTGGCCAAGTTGGCTGGATTCCCGCCGCCGGAGGCTTTTTGCTGGGCGTGGCGTTCCTGTTGGCACTCGACACGTTCCTGCCGCACTTGCACGCCGAAGAAGATCAGCCCGAAGGCATCCAAACAAGCTGGAAGCGCACGACCCTTCTGGTCTCTGCTGTGACGCTGCACAATATCCCCGAAGGCATGAGCGTGGGCCTGCTGTTTGCAATGGCGGGCCAGGCGACTGGAGCGGAAGCGACGGCGTATTTGGGGATGGCCGTTGCGCTGGCTGTCGGCATGGGCTTGCAAAACTTCCCCGAGGGAGCGGCGATTTCGTTGCCGTTGCGTCGTGAAGGAATGAGCCGCGGCAGGGCGTTTGTCTTGGGCAGCCTTTCGGGTGTCGTGGAGCCCATTTTTGGCGTGTTGGTGGTTTTGGTGAGCGGCCAGATTGCTCCGTTTATGCCCTGGATGCTCGCTTTTGCCGCGGGCGCCATGGTGTATGTCGTGGTTGAGGAACTCATTCCCGAGGCGCATCTGGGCGAGCACTCAAACGTCGGGACCTTGGGCGTCATTGCTGGTTTTGTCATCATGATGGTCTTGGACGTGGCGTTGGGTTAGAGGCGCCGCAAGGGGGCAACATGAACACGCAAATTACGATTCGACTGGCCACCGCAGACGACGCCTTTGCCTTGGCTGCAATCTACGCGCCGTACGTTCAAAAGACGGCCATCACATTCGAATACGAGCCGCCGTCCGTCGACGAGTTCGCTGGTCGCATGCGTCATGTCATGTCAATGTATCCGTATATCGTGGCGGAGGTTCAGGGCAAGCCGGTGGGGTACGCCTACGCAAGCACGTTCAAGGGTCGTCCTGCCTACGATTGGGCGGTAGAGACCTCGATATATGTCGCCCAGGGCTACTCTGGCTTGGGCATTGGGCGAGCTCTGCACGATGCTCTCCGGCGCGCGCTGCAGGCACAAGGCATTTTGAACATGTACGCATGCATCGCCGTGCCCTGCGGCGAGGACGATGAGACCTTGACGCGAAACAGCGAGCACTTCCATGCTCATTTGGGCTATCGATTGGTCGGTGAGTTCGAGCGCTGCGGATACAAAGGCGGGCGCTGGTATGACATGGTTTGGATGGAGCTCATCATCGGGGAGCATCTTGTGGAGCAGCCGCCCGTGGTGCCGTTCCCGCAGATAGTCGAGGCGGGTTATACCCTATAAGCTTGAGCGCCCGTGCCTCCTGCGCGCAAAACGACATGTGCGCCTGGCGCATGGGCGCTTTAGCGAAGTGCGTTGAGCCGGGCGCTTGCCCTATGGTAAGGTTCTCGCGTCGGGGGGCCGACAAGACAGAATTAGTGATGCCGAGTGGCGCCGGAATGGCGCGGACACCACGCTCGGATGCGCGGGGGAGCCGGTATGTCCGACAACGAACGCGAGCGTGTAGACGACATCAGCACCGTCAGCACCATAGAGGACGTGCGCGCCATGAAGCGCGCGCATAAAGGGGGCACCTGGAAGTACGCCTGTGCCTGCAGGTCTGGGGTGCGGTATGAGGGAGAGAGCGAGGCGTGGGCTCAGTTGAAGACCATGATTAAGGAGCGCGGGGCAGACGCTGCGCAGGTAGAGGACATCATCTCGGATATCGATGCCAACGATCCGTTTCCGACCAAAGACACCGTTCCCGTCCCGCCCGAGGACCGAGCCCCCGGCAAGCTCCGCGGCGCCGGCGCCCGCTCGCCTCTGTTCTGGAAGGTCATGCTGGTCGCCATGGCGCTCGTTTGGGGCTACTCCTTCCTCACGATGAAGACGGTGCTCGACACCGTTCCCACGTTCATGCTGCTCTCGTGCAGGTTTTTGCTGTCCGCGATCATCATGTTCGTGATTTTCCGCAAGCGCATCAAAGCGCATTTCAACCGTGAGTACCTGGGGTTCGGCGTGCTCATGGGGTGTGTTATTTGGTCGGCGTACGCTGCCCAGACGCTCGGCCTGGTCGACACCACGCCGGGCAAAAACGCGTTCCTTACGGGAACGTACTGCATTCTCGTGCCGTTCATCGCGCTTGTGCTTTTCCGCGAGCGGGTCACCAAATGGCATATCGCCTCAGCGCTGTTGTGCCTGGTGGGCGTGGGATTTGTCGCGCTCGATAATTTCAGCATTCAGATGGGCGACCTCATGACGCTCGTCGGCGCCGTGTTCTTCGCGGTGGACATGGCCGTGGTGGGACATATCGGCCGCACGCGCGACGTGAGCGTCTTGACCTCGTGGATGTTCCTGTTCGTGGGGCTGTGTTCGCTCGCAGCCACCATCGCGTTCGAGCCGCGCGTCCCCGCCGAGCAGTGGACGCCCGAGATCATCGGTCAGCTCGTATTTCTCGCCGTGGTGTGCACCACCATCGGCCTGCTTCTTCAAAATCAGGCGCTCTCCCATGTGCCGCCGGCGACTGGATCGTTGCTGCTGTCGCTTGAGAGCCCCTCGGGCGTACTGTTTTCCGTGCTGATGGCGGGCGAGGTCCTCACGGGTAAGCTCATCTTCGGTTTCGTGCTGATCTTCCTGTCGATCGTTTTGTCCGAGACACACTTCAGTTTCTTGCGGAAGTGGTTTGGGCGCGCCAAGTAGGCGGACGAGTTATTGACACAAAGAGGGGGCGTCGTTCCTTGGAAAAGGACGGCGCCCCCTCTTTGCGGAAAAACATGTGTGGGGTTTAGCGAGAGTGGGCTCGTAGGCCCAAATTTTCGCCGAGAAAACCGCAGGTAACATACGGACGAGACGCGTGTCTACTCGTGGGTGCGCCGTCAAACCCCACACATGTTGAACACCCTGAGCATCGATTGGCTTTGAGCGGAGGGGGGCGACGCCGATGCGCCGCCCTGATGCTCGTTTACAGCGCGCGAATAAACTCCAGCAGCTCATCGACGTGCTTGGGCTGGCAGGCCCAGCTGGTTACAAAGCGCAGTACGATGCGGCTGCGCCCCGTGGGGTCCTGTGCAGGCGTGATCTCGGCGCCGCACGCCTCGACGATGCGCTCGGCAACACCTGCATCGAACCAGAAGAACTGCTGGTTGCCGCATGTGCGGATATAAGGCTCGAAGCCGGCGGCTTCAAGGCCCGCGGCGAGCATGACAGCGCATGCGTTTGACCGCTTGGCATGGGCGAAGTAGGGAAGGAGCCCCTCGTCGTCGCGAAGCTCAGGGTCGAAGGCCGCCTCGTACTGCACGCCCATGAGACGGCCCTTGGCAGTCATGTGACCGGCGCGTTTGGTGAGGTAGGGGATGCGATCGATGCCGCGCCTGCCGCGCTCGGAGCGAGGGCTCACTACGAGTGCCTCGCCAAACAGCATGCCGGCCTTGGTGCCGCCGAGTGTGAAGGCGTCGGCGCGCGCGGCAAGATGCTCGAGAGTGAGGTCGCCGTCGGGCGCCGTGAGCGCGCTGGCCATCCGAGCGCCGTCAACGTACACCGCTAGGCCGAGCTTTTCGGCCACGTCGCACAGGGCGTCAAACTCGGCGCGCGTGTAGACGTGGCCGAGTTCGGTGGTGTTGGAGAAGTAGAGCATCGCGGGGCGCGTGGCGTGGCAGCCGCCCGCGGCATGAGCATGGTAGACGCGCTCGACCTCGGAGGGCGACAGGACGCCATAGGGGTCGGCGGTGGCGAGGATGCGCCTACCGCACGCCTCGATGGCGCCGGTCTCGTGCGCGGTGGGGTGCGCATCCGCCGCGAGGATGGGACCTTCGAAAGCGTCGGTAAATGCGGAGATGCACACGGCGTTGGCGGCGGTGCCACCGGGGATGAAGCGCACGAAGGCGTCGGGCTGGCCGCATGCCTCGCGGATCAGCTCGGCGGCGTGCGCGCAGTGTTCGTCGGTGCCGTAGCCGGAGGTCTGCTCGTCGTTGGTGCACAGCAGCGCCTCGAGGACCTCGGGGCACGCGCCTTCGGAGTAGTCGTTGCGAAATTGGTGCATGGCGCGCCCCGCTAGCCCAGCAGGCCGGCGATGGTCGCCGCGGCGCCCGCGCGATCGATGAGCTGCTCGTCGTGGGTGCCCATGTCGCGCAGCTTGACCTTGCCCGCGGCGAGCTCGTCGTCGCCGATGATCACGATGTGCGATGCGCCGAGCTTGTCGGCCTGCTTGAACTGGGCCTTGAGAGATTTGCCCTGGTAATCGCACTCGGTGCGAACCCCGAGCATGCGCAGCTCACGGGAGAGCGCGAACACCTCACCGCGCAGGTCGGCGCCGGCGTTGGCGACAAACACGCACGAAGGGTCGCCGCCGCCGAGCTCGACCCCAAATGCCTCGAGGGCAAGGGCGATGCGCTCGAATCCCACGGCGAAGCCGACGCCGGGGGTGGGCTTGCCGCCCTCAAGCTCGACCAGGCCGTCGTAGCGTCCGCCGCCGCCAATGGAGCCGACGCCCGCGCCGGGGGTCTCGACCTCGAAAACCGTGCGCGTGTAGTAGTCGAGGCCGCGCACGAGGGTGGGGTCCTCGATGTACTCGATCCCCGCCGCGTCGAGATAGCGCTTCACCTGCTCGTAGTGGTCGCGGCACTCGTCGCACAGGCAGTCGCGCATGAGCGGAGCGCCCTGCATGATCTCGTGGCAGTGCGGGTTCTTGCAGTCGAAGGCGCGCAGCGGGTTGAGCTCGGCGCGCTCGCGACACTCGTCGCACATCTCGTCGGCGTGATTGAGGATAAACTGCTTAACCGTCTCGCGGTAGGCGGGGCGGCATGCGGGGTCACCCATGGAGTTGATGAGAAGGCGCAGCTTGGAGAGGTCGAACCCCAGGCGCTTGAAGAACTCCATGAGCATGATGATGCATTCGGCGTCGGCGCATGCGTCGGAGGCGCCGAGCCATTCGATTCCGATCTGGTGGAATTGGCGCAGGCGACCCTTTTGCGGGCGCTCGCCGCGGAACATGGCCTCGGCGTACCAGGCCTTGAAGGGAACCGAGCCCTGGGGGACGAGATTGTTCTCCACGACCGAGCGCACGACGCCGGCCGTTCCCTCGGGCCTGAGGGCGAGGCGCTGCTTTGCCTTGAGCTTGGCGTCGGAGCCCTCCTCGAGCACGCGGGCGAAGTTCGCGCCGGAGAACACGCGGAACATCTCCTTGCGAACGACGTCGGTGGACTGGCCGATGCCGTGCACGAACACGTCGAGCTGCTCGATGGCGGGCGTCTCGATGGCCTCGAAACCGTACGGGCCAAACACCTCCGCGGCGACTTCCTGCATCTTGAGCCAAGCGCGCATGTCGCGCCCGATGAGGTCCTTGGTTCCCTCGGCCTTCTGTGCCTGCATGGGCACTCCCTCCCGATTCATGCATGTGTGGCCATGCGTTATGTGCAATTTACTCAGTATACCTTGGGTCCGCCTGCCGAGCACTTCGACCGCCCACCGAATATTCGTTGAAATATGGAGATGTACTCCACCGCGATAAAGCAATTGGTAGCGATGCCGCGTGCTGCATATAATAAGACGGTCGCGCGGGCTCGCATTTGGCCCGCGCCTGCTATTAGAGGAGGTAGTGTGGCCGACACCAAGCAAGGCGCATCCCAGTTGGGCGACGCCATCACCGGCGATATGATCGCGGGCGTGCTGTCCGGCACGCGCCGTATCGACCTGTCAGACCTGCAGGCTGTCGTCGAGATCCTGTCCGACATCGATATCCCGGCCGAACTTCGCGACAACCTGGCGCTGTTCTTGCGCCTCGAGCGCCGTGTGCTGCGCGAGTACGACGAGACGGTGCTCGATATATTCGACGAGCTCATGGTCAACGTCATTCGCGCAAACGCCGGCGACCCCGGCGCCGAGGCCGGCGGCGAGAGCGTCGACGCGCAGGGCATGCCCGATTCGAATACGCCGTCCGCCGAGGCGTTCCGCGAGGCCATCGCGCTGATCGACAGTCTTCCCGTCGAGCGCGCACAGGTGATCGTGCGCGCCTTCACCGCATTCTTCCACCTGGCAAACCTCTCTGAGGAGAGCTACCGCGTGGCGATTTTGCGCGAGCGCGAGCGCAACGTTTCCACCGAGGACGCGGTCGACCCCGCCAACGCGCTCACCGTCGCGTTCCACCAGCTCACGGAGGAAGTGGGCGGCGCCCAGGCCACCGAGCTGCTCTCGCGCCTGGAGTTCCACCCGGTGTTCACTGCGCATCCCACCGAGGCGCGTCGCAAGGCCGTCGAGGGCAAGATTCGCCGCATCGCCGAACTGCTGGAGGAGCGCTCCCGCTTGGGCGGCTCCGACCTGGTCGAAAACGAGCGCCACATGCTGCAGGAGATCGACGCCCTCGTGCGCACGAGTCCCATCGCGCTCAAGAAGCCGACGCCCGTCGAGGAAGCCGACACCATCATCGACATCTTCGATAGCACCCTGTTCGACACCATCCCCGTGGTCTATCGCCGCTTTGACGACTGGGTGCTCGGCGAGTACGCCGGCACGGTGCCGCCGGTGTGCCCCGCGTTTTTCCACCCCGGAAGCTGGATTGGCTCCGACCGCGACGGCAACCCCAACGTCACCGCCAAGGTGAGCCGCCAAGTCGCCGCCAAGTACGCCACGCATATGATTGCCAAGCTCGCCGACAAGTGCCGCCGTGTGGGTCGTAACCTCACGCTCGAGGCCGCGTACACCAAGCCCTCCGACGAACTGCTCAACCTGTGGAGCCATCAGGTCGAGATGAGCGAGGTGCTCACCGAGCGCGCACGTGAGATCTCCAACTCCGAGCCGCATCGCGCCGTCATGCTCGTTATGGCCGCGCGTTTGGACGCCACGGTGAGCCGCAACGCCGACACGATGTACCGCACCTGTGACGAATTCCTGGCCGACCTGCGCGTCGTCCAGCGCTCGCTGGCCTCCGCCGGCGCCGTCCGCGCGGCGTATGGCCCCGTTCAGACCCTGATCTGGCAGGCCGAGACCTTCGGCTTCCACATGGTGGAGATGGAGTTCCGTCAGCACTCCGTGGTGCACAGCCGCGCGCTCGCCGACATCCGCGAGCACGGCATCCACGGCGACCTCGCCCCCATGACGCGCGAGGTGCTCGACACGTTCCGTGCCATCGGCTCCATCCAGAAGCGCTACGGCCAAAAGATGGCCCACCGCTACATCATCTCGTTCACCAAGAGCGCAAGCCACGTGGCCGATGTGTACGAGCTCGCCCAGCTCGCGTTCGCCCATGCCGAGGACGTCCCGGCACTCGATGTCATCCCGCTGTTCGAGCAGCTCGAGGACCTCGAGGGCTCCGTCGACGTGCTCGAGGAGATGCTGAAGCTCCCCGCGGTTCAGGCGCGCCTCGAGCAAACCGGCCGTCGCATGGAGGTCATGCTCGGCTACTCCGACTCCTCCAAGGACGCCGGCCCCACCACCGCGACGCTCGCCCTGCACTCCGCGCAGGAACGCATCGCCGCGTGGGCCGAGAAGCACGATATCGACCTCGTGCTCATGCATGGCCGCGGCGGTGCCGTGGGCCGTGGCGGCGGCCCCGCCAACCGCGCGGTGCTGGCGCAGCCCGCCGGGTCGGTCAACTGCTTCTTCAAGGTTACGGAGCAGGGCGAGGTCATCTTCGCCCGTTATGGCAACCCCACGCTGGCGCAGCGTCACGTGGAGAGCGTCGCCGCCGCGACGCTGCTTAACTCCGCCCCGTCTGTCGAGCGCACCAACACCGAGACGACCGAGCGTTACGCCGAGATGGCCGCGGTGCTCAACCGCGCCAGCCATCAGCGGTATCTCGACCTGCTCAACACCGAGGACTTCACGCCGTGGTTCTCCTGCGTCACGCCGCTGACCGAGGTCGGCCTCCTGCCCATCGGCAGCCGTCCGGCCAAGCGCGGCCTGGGCGCCAAGTCGCTGGACGACCTGCGCACCATTCCGTGGGTGTTCTCCTGGAGCCAGGCGCGCATCAACCTGGCCGCGTGGTACGGCTTGGGTTCCGCGTGCGAGGAGCTCGGCGACCTCGAGCTGCTCCAGCGCGCGTATGCCGAGTGGCCGTTGTTCACCACGTTCATCGACAACATCGAGATGTCCATCGCCAAGACCGACAACCGTATCGCCAAGATGTATCTGTCCCTTGGCGACCGCGCCGACCTCGCCAGCAAGGTCTTCGACGAGATGATGCTCACGCGCTCGTGGGTGCTGCGCATCGTGGGCGACAAGTGGCCGCTCGAGCATCGTCGCGTGCTGGGGCAGGCCGTACGCGTGCGCAACCCGTTTGTGGACGCGCTGTCGCTCGCACAGGTACGTGCGCTGCGCGAGGTGCGCGCCAATCAGGACGAGCTGTCCGAGGAGGCCAAGGCCGAGTACATGAGCCTTGTGCTGGAGACCGTGACCGGCGTCTCGGCGGGTCTTCAGAACACGGGCTAAGCCTCAATTTGAGGATAGTCCCTAAAGCGGATGCTTGCGTTGGGAGCATCTGGTGGCCATGTGGATGCGTTTCCATGGTCGCCAGGTGCTCCGAGTTTTTCAAATGCACTGAAGCTCATTCTGCCGTGGGCACCCTCCGAGGTGGAATTGCCATAGCTTGCCTTGGGCTGCCAACCTTCTTGCTAATGTAAGATTCTGGAACCTTCCAATGTATAATTCTGGAATATACTAATGTAAGATTATGGAGAAACGCATTGGTAGGGTGACCTTTATGATTAATCGAGTCATGGCAGATCAGATGCGGGCGCAGGCACAGTGGTTCCCGGTCCTCTCGGTGACTGGCCCTCGCCAGAGCGGTAAGTCCACGCTGGTCAAGAGCGTTTTCGATTCGTACGAGTATGTCAATCTGGAGGACCCACAGCTTCGACGGGAGGCGCTGGAAGATCCCGTGGGCTTCATTCGGACACGCCCTGCGAGGCTTATCATCGACGAAGCCCAATATGCTCCCGAATTGTTTTCCGTTATTCAGGTGGTGTCGGACGAGAGGGAAGAAGCAGGTCAGTACATCCTATCGGGCTCGCAGAACTTCCTGCTTACGAAGCGCATCGGCCAATCGTTGGCGGGCAGGGTCGGCCTGCTCAAGTTGCTTCCCGTTTCGTATGAGGAGTGCCGCGGCTACGATCCGGCATGCACCTCCGAGTCTTTCATGTTCACAGGTGGCTATCCGCGTCTGTTGAGCACGGGAATGCCCGCTTCGTTATTTTTCTCCAGCTATCTCGATACGTATATCGAGCGAGATGTAGCGGACTACCTTGATGTTAGGAACCTGACTGCATTCAGGAGATTTGTCCAGCTATGCGCCCTCAACGCTGGAAATCTCATGAATTACTCGAGTCTTGCTCGTGACGCCGACATCGACGCTCGGACGGCGAAGGCATGGTTGTCCATGCTTGATGCGAGTTATATCACGTTTGCGCTGCATCCGTATTATCGAAATCCTGGCAAGCGACTCACTAAGAGCCCCAAGCTCTATTTCTACGATACGGGCCTCTTGTGCTATCTGCTGGGCATCTCCAGCTCCGAACAGCTCGTGTCCAGTGAGTATTTCGGCGCGGTTTGCGAGAATTTCATCGTGGCGGAGACTCAGAAAAATCATCTCAATCGTGGCGTTCGACCGGAGCTCTATTTCTATCGCGATGATCGAAAAATCGAGGTTGACCTGTTGGATTTCACCGATGCACGCGCGAGGAAGCTTGTTGAGGTGAAGTCGGGGCAAACGTATCGCGATGCCCATGCTCGCCATCTCCAAACCGTGGGGGTTGAACTCGAGGTTCCCGCAGCGGACCGCTATGTCGTTTCGCGCGTGGAACATGGTTTCAGGGCATCGGCGGCCACGGTGTCTACGTACGATGAATGGCTGCTCGGGTAGCAGGCGGATTATGGGGCGCAGGCTGACGCCTATGATGGGCGCCCATTGTTCCCAACCTGTTAAGACAACGTGAGCCGGGTGCTTTTCTACGATAAAGCGCTCGGCTTTCCGCTATCCTAGTGACCTGTCGCGCTGCGGGTGCCGGGTCGCCCGGCGCGAAATGCCGAGCCGCGCTGTCTACGCGCCTTGGCAGTCTGTACACCAGCCGCCTGCTTACGGCACGGGGCGGCACAGATCAAAAGGAGGAAGCAGTGGCACAAGACTGCACCACCAACCCCGCCAACATGCATTCCATGCACACCCATACCTGTGGCGAGCTGCGCGCCGCCAACATCGGTGAGGAAGTCACCCTCACCGGCTGGGTGAGCCGTCGCCGCGATCACGGCGGCCTGATCTTCTGCGACCTGCGCGACCGCGAGGGCATCACGCAGATCAACTTCGATCCCGAGCACTCGGACGGCGACGCCTTCAAGATTGCCGAGACCATGCGCCCCGAGTGGCCCATTCTCGTGCACGGCGTCGTGCGCGACCGCGGCCACGACGCGGTGAACCCCAAGCTGGCAACGGGCGAGATCGAGGTTTTGGTCGATCACGCTCAGGTGCTCAACCGCTCGAAGACCCCGCCGTTCCAGATCGAGGATGGCATCGAGACCGCCGAGGACACGCGCCTGCGCTATCGTTACCTGGACCTCCGCCGTCCCGAGATGGCCGCCCGCCTGCGCCTGCGCTCCGATTTCACCTTCGCCATCCGCTCCGCCCTGCACGACCGCGCATTCACCGAGGTCGAGACGCCGGCGCTCTTCAAGTCCACGCCCGAGGGCGCGCGCGACTTCGTGGTGCCCAGCCGCCTGCAGCCGGGCAACTTCTACGCCCTGCCGCAGTCCCCACAGCTCCTCAAGCAGCTGCTTATGGTGGGCGGCGTCGAGCGCTACTATCAGGTCGCCAAGTGCTTCCGTGACGAGGATCTGCGCGCCGACCGTCAGCCCGAGTTCACGCAGGTGGACATCGAGATGAGCTTCGTCGAGCAGGATGACGTCATGTCCCAGCTTGAGGACGTTTTGTCCGACGCCTTCGCCCGCGTGGGTGTGGAGATGCCCACCCCGCTGCGTCGCATCTCCTATTGGGACGCCATGGACACCTATGGTTCCGATAAGCCCGACACGCGCTTCGGCATGGAGCTCGTCGACCTCACCGATGTCTTCGCCACCTCCGCGTTCAAGGTGTTCGCCAGCGCCGCCACCACCGAGGGCCACGTGGTCAAGGCCATCAACGCCAAGGGCGCCGGCACCTGGCCGCGTGCTCAGATCGACAAGCTTGCCAAGGTCGCCGCGACCTTCGGCGCCAAGGGCCTTGCTTGGATTGCCTTCCGCGAGGACGGCTCCATGAACAGCCCGATCGTGAAGTTCTTCACCGACGAGGAGATGGACGAGCTGCGCCGTCGCTGCGACGTCGAGCCCGGGGACCTCGTGATGTTCGCCGCCGGCCCGCGTCTGGAGGCCAACGAGATCCTCGGCGGCATGCGCTCCCACATGGCCGACGCGCTCGAGATCCCGCGCGAGGGCCACGATTTCCTGTGGGTCGTGAACTTCCCGCTGTTCCATTGGGACGAGGAGGGCAAGCGCTACGAGGCCGAGCATCAGCCCTTTACGCTGCCCCATATCGACGAGCTGCACCTGCTCGACGAGGATCCGCTCAAGATGGGTTCGTGCACCTACGACTTCGTCATGGACGGCTTTGAGGCTGGCGGTGGCGGCATGCGTATCCACGACGCCGAGCTGCAGCTCAAGATGCTCGAGTTCATGGGCTTCACCGAGGAGCGCGCCCGCGCCCAGTTCGGCTTCCTTATGGAGGCCCTCGAGTTCGGTGCCCCGCCGATGGGCGGCTTCGCGCTCGGCCTCGACCGCGTGTGCATGCTGCTCGCCGGCACCGACTCCATCCGCGACGTCATGGCGTTCCCCAAGACGAGCAGTGGCTCCGATCTCATGTCCTCCGCTCCGTCTGAGGTGAGCTTGGCCCAGCTCAAGGAGGTTGGCCTGCGCCTGGAGTAGCTCGTCTTCCTTGGCCCTCGCAATTCGCGATTATCAATGTCGACCTGTGGGGATACGATGAGAAGGAGGTCCTGCTATGAATCAGCGGCTTATCGGAGCGGTAGAGGCGGGCGGCACAAAGATGGTGCTTGCCACGGGATATACGGACGGAACGATTGTGGAGCGCGCGAGCATCCCCACGCAGGAGCCGGCTGTCACGGTCCCCGCCATGATCGAGTGGTTCGCAGGCAAGGGGATCGCTGCTCTGGGCATCGCCGCGTTTGGGCCAACGGCCGTCAACCCCAAATCGCCCGACTATGGCCATATCCTGCAAACTCCCAAGCTCGCGTGGCGTGGGTACGATTTCCTGGGCGAGATGGTGCGGGGCCTCGATGTGCCCTGCGGCTACGACACCGACGTTAACGGTGCCTGCCTGGGCGAGGTCATGTACGGTGCGGGCAAAGGGCTCGACAACGTGGTCTATATCACGGTGGGTACGGGCATCGGCGCCGGCGTGTACGCGGAGGGTTGCCTGCTTCACGGCATGCTGCACCCCGAGGCCGGCCACATCACGCTCGCGCGCGTGCCGGGCGATGAGGACTTCGCGTGCCATTGCCCGAGCCATGAGAGCTGCTTCGAGGGCCTCGCCGCCGGCCCCGCCGTGGTTGCCCGTTACGGTGTGGAGCGCGCGTCGGACATGGCGGACGACGAAGGCTTCCTGGAGCTCGAGAGCACGTACATCGCCCAGGGCATCGCAACGTACATCTACACGCTCTCGCCGCAGCGCATCGTGCTGGGCGGAGGCGTGCCCGATCACGCTCCCAAGCTCATGGGCCGCGTTCGCGCAAAGGTGCTTGAGCAGATCAATGGCTATCTCGCCACGCCCGAGCTGGCCGACATGGACACCTATATCGTGCCTCCGGCATGCGGCGGCAATCAGGGTGTCTTGGGCGCCATCGCGCTGGGGGCACGCGCGTTGGAGGGCTGACGCGGCGCCATGGAATGGCGGGCCGTTTTATGCGGTTACCGCTCAAGCGCAGTGAGGTAGTCGTCGACGACAGTCTCGAGCGTGCCGATGGTGCCGGGTTCGAGGGTGAGGGTGTCGCTCTTCCAGTCCTCGGGCGTGAGCGCGATGCCTAGGTTCGGCCCGCCGATGCTTTGGACGCCGATGGCGGCGAAGAGGCGCTCGAGGTCCTTGCGTGCCCCCCGCCGTCGCTCCGCGCCCGCCCACGCCGCTGATGGCGGCGCGCTTGCCCTTGATTGCAGAAGGGCTGGTTCGGTCGTGCTCATCAAGGGGCCGGGAGAGCCAGTCGAGCAGATTCTTGAGGCCGCCGGGGATTTGATAGTTGTATTCGGGCGAGAAGAACCAAAGGCCATCGGCGGCGAGGACGGCCTCGCGAACGCGCTGGACTTCGCCGGGCGTCGGCCACTCGACATCCTGGTCCATGAGGGGAACATTCCGCCAATTGAGATATGAGACCTCGGCGCGGTCGCCGATGATGCGTTCGACCGTCTGGGCGAGCTGGAGGTTAAATGAGTGCTCGCGCAGTGAGCCGACAATCATGAGGATATGGGGCATGAGGGCTCCTTTCGGGTGTTGGGCGCTGCTGTGCGCCGTTAGATATATGGTGCCCTTTGGGCTTCAATTATTACCTACCAAAACGCTATACATGAAATGAACGTGGTGGCCGCGCCGCACCTGTGTGCGAGCCGCACCACACTCGACGCAGGCGTAGGCGAGCGCACGGATGGGGTGTTTATCTGGGGCGCCCGCGCATGCATCAATTCTGCTAACTCATGCGCGCGGGGCGTGAGTACAATGGGAGCTGATCGAGTGCCCATGCGCGTTTGGGATTGCATGTTGGTTAGAGGAGAGGATGTACGTGATGGATTCAATCATCAAGCTCGTGCCCGATTTTAAGGGCAAGATCTGGGGTGGCCGCCGCATGGCCAGCGACTTTGGGTACGACATCCCAGACGGCCCCGTGGGCGAGTGCTGGGCCATTTCCGCGCATCCCAACGGCGACGACGCCATCGCCACGGGCGAGTTCGCGGGCAAGACGCTCTCGTGGCTGTGGGCAAACCATCGCGAGCTGTTCGGCGGCTGCGAGGGCGATGTGTTCCCGCTGCTCGTCAAGATCATCGACGCGGCCGACGACCTGTCCATTCAGGTGCACCCTGACGACGCATATGCCGGTGAGCACGAGAACGGCAGCCTTGGCAAAAAGGAGTGCTGGTATGTGCTGTCCGCCGACGAGGGCGGCACCATCGTGGTCGGCCAGAACGCCGACTCGCGCGAGGAGTTTGCGCAGATGGTCGAGGAGGGTCGTTGGAGCGAGCTGCTCAACGTGATCCCCATCCACGCCGGCGACTTTTTCCAGATCGACCCCGGCTGCGTGCATGCCATCAAGGGCGGCACGGTGATTCTCGAGACGCAACAGTCCAGCGACGTGACCTACCGCGTGTACGACTACGATCGCCCGGGTGACGACGGCAAGCTGCGTCCGCTGCACCTCGAACAGTCGCTCGACGTCATCGATTACGCCATGAAGGCGCCTGAGTCCGGCAAGATCGCTGCCCCCGAGGTCGACGGCGTGACCGTGCTCGTTTCTAACGACTGCTACACGGTCGAGCGCCTGCGTGTGAACGGCGAGCTCGCGTTTGCGACGCCGTTCCCCTTCACCTGCGTGAGCGTTATCGAGGGCGAGGGCACCGTCAACGGCGAGCCGGTCGTCAAGGGCGGGCACCTGCTGGCGCTCTCCGTCTGCGATGAGTTGGTGCTCACGGGCGACATGACAGTCATCACCTCCCACCTGTAATGACTAATTTGGGCCAGTCCCCAAATTAGTCATCGCGTGACTCGCGCTATACTCAGATATGTACCAACGGGGAGCTGGCGGAGGCCGGCTGAGAGGAAGCCCGTGGGGTTGGCGCTGGATGCCTGCGGCTGCTGCCGCGCGGTTCATCTGGCATGCGCCCGGCACTGCGCCGCGGCGGCGTCCCGCACCGCTTCGACCCGCAACCTGATCCGGGTAATGCCGGCGTAGGGATTGAGCGCCATGCTCCGGGAGCATCTCAAGAGCGGGCCCCTACGAAAGAGAGGGGCCGTTTTTTGTGGCCTCGGAAAGGAAGCTCATGGAAGCAAGTGTCGCGATTCAGGTGTTGCCGCAGCGCGTAGGCGGCAACGACGAGGTGTGTCGCATCGTCGACGAGGCGATCGCCTACATCCAGACAAAGTTCCCCGATGCGTATGTGGGTCCCTTCGAGACTACCATCGAAGGTGAATATGACCTGTGCATGGAGGTTGTCGCGGGTGTGAACCGCATTTGCGTCGAGGCTGGGGCGCCTGAGGTTGCCACCTACGTCAAGATCTTCTTCGCACCCGAGGAGGGCGTTCTCACCACGGAGCAGAAGATTTCCAAGTATCACGAGAACGATGCGTAGCGACCCGCGGTCAACGCACGACGAGATGGGCGTCAGTTTGGGTGCCAACCGAAAGTCCGCATCACCAGCGTCAAAAAATGGGGAAAATGGCGAAGTTTGCGCCGCCCGTGATGCGGACTGCTTGTACTCGCCCGGACAGACGCATTCGTCTCGAACGCCACACTCGTCTCGACCGACGTGCTCGCCACAGTTCGCCTCGCGCCCTGAGCGGCGCCCCGCGTTGCTTGTGAGGCTGGCGGCGCCCATCACGCTTATCGCACTGCTGGCGGTCTGGCAGCTTGTGTGCACGGCGGGGCTGATTCCGCCGTTCATGCTGCCGAGCCCCCTGCGCGTGGCCCAGGCCCTTGTGGGCGACTGGTCCCTGCTGGCGCAGCACGCTGCGACATCGCTTGTCGAGGCGGGGCTGGGCTTAGGGGCGGGCGTCGCCCTGGGTTTTGTGGCCGCGCTCGCGATGGATCGCTTTGAGCTGCTGTACCGCGCGTTCTATCCCATCGTGGTGCTCACCCAGACCATCCCAACGGTCGCCATCGCCCCGCTGTTGGTGCTGTGGTTTGGTTACGGGATGCTGCCCAAAGTCGTGCTCATCGTAGTGGCGACGTTCTTCCCCATCACGGTGGGGCTGCTGGAGGGTCTGCGTTCCGTCGACCCGGACGAGATCGATTTGATGCGTGCCATGGGCGCGACGCGCGTGCAGATTCTGCGGCACGTCAAGCTGCCCGCAGCGCTGCCGCAGTTCTTCAGCGGACTCAAAATCTCGGCTGCATACGCCATCGTCGGAGCGGTGATCGCCGAGTGGCTTGGCGGTTTTTCCGGCCTGGGCGTATACATGACGCGCGTGCGCAAGGCGTATTCGTTTGACAAGATGTTCGCGGTGATCTTCCTGATTTCCGGTTTGAGCCTCGTGCTCATGTGGGCGGTCGAGGCGTTGCGTCGCGCTCTCATGCCATGGGAGCGCCGCACCGACTCTCTCGGCTCTTCGGGTGCGCCAGGTGGCCACCGCGAGGACAGCCGCGTAAAGACTCATTGATAAAGGAGTAAACACCATGCAGGTGAATTATGGAATGAACAACAAGAATGACATGGACGGCTTGATGTCCCGGCACGCGTTGTCTCGTCGTGCGCTGCTGCGCGCGGGGGTTGCCGGCGCGGGCCTTGTGGGCGCTTCGGCGCTGTCGGGCTGCGGCGATGCGGCTCAAGGTGCAGGCTCTGGCTCGGCGACGGGCGACTCCGAGCTTCGCAAGGTGACCTTTGCCCTCGATTGGACTCCAAACACCAACCACACGGGCGTGTATGTTGCCGCCGAGCGCGGATATTACAAGGAGGCGGGGCTTGAGGTCGAGATCGTTCAGGCGCCCGAGAACGGTGCGGACGCTCTTGTCGCGGCAGGCGACGCGGAGTTTGGCGTGAGCTTCCAAGACACGATGGCGGCGTATGTTTCCGGCCCCGACGCGCTTCCCGTGACCGCCGTTGCGGCCATTATCCAGCACAACACGTCGGGTATCATCAGCATGAAGGACAAGGGCATCACCGGTCCCGCCGAGATGGCCGGGCACACGTATGCGACGTGGGAGCTGCCCATCGAACAGGGGATGATCGAGCGCTGCGTCGAGGCGGACGGCGGCGACTTCAGCAAGGTCGAGATGGTTCCCTCCACGGTGACCGATGAGGTGACGGCGCTGTCCACCGATCAGGTCGATTCCATCTGGATTTACTGGGCCTGGGCGGGAGAAAAGTGCAAGCTCGCGGGGCTCGACACGAACTATTTCGCGTTTGCCGACATCGATCAGGTTTTCGATTTCTACACGCCGGTCATCATCGCCAACAACGACGTCATCGCAAAGGACGAGCAGCTGGTCAAGGCGTTTATCGACGCGACGCGCCGCGGCTATGAGGACTGCATCGCCGATCCGCAGGGGGCGGCGGAGGTGCTGCTCAAGGCAGCCCCTGAGCTCGAGAAGGAGCTCGTCGTCGCGAGCCAGGCCTACCTCGCCGATCAGTACCAGGCGGAGGCCGAATCGTGGGGCGAGATCGACCAGGATCGTTGGGACGCGTTCTTCGAGTGGGTGAGCGACCAAGGCTTTGCGGATGCGATTGAGCCCGGCGCCGGCATGACCGACCGTTTCTGCGCATAGTTCTCACGAGTCCTCGGCTGGGCGGCGTTGCCGGGCGGCACCCGTCGCACGGCAACGCCCTGCCGAGGGTGAAATGAGCGCACTTAGCTCAAGGAGAAAGGCAAAAAGATGGCTCGTCTTGAAATCAAGGACGTTTCGAAGGGCTTCCAAGGCACGAAAGTTCTGGCGAACGTCTCGCTCGAGGTTGAATCCGGGCGCATCGCCTGCCTGCTTGGCCCTTCGGGGTGTGGCAAGACCACGTTGTTCCACATCATCGCCGGGCTCATGACGCCCGATTCGGGGCGTGTGCTGCTCGATGGCGAGGAGATTACGGGCCGCCCGGGCCACCTCTCCTACATGCTCCAAAAGGACCTGCTCCTGCAACATAAACGCATTGTCGATAATGTCGCCCTGCCGCTGGTTGTGCGCGGCGTGTCGGCGAACGAGGCGCGAGCGCGCGCGTCCGAGCTGTTCGATGCATTTGGTCTTGAGGGCACCGAGCAGCGTTGGCCCAGTGAGCTTTCCGGCGGCATGCGCCAGCGAGCCGCCTTGCTGCGCAGTTACCTGTTCTCGTCGGAGTTCATGCTGCTCGACGAGCCGTTTTCGGCCCTGGATGCGTTTACCAAAGCCGATATGCACGCGTGGTTCCTCGACGTTGTGGATCGGCTGGGTACGACGGCTCTCGTTGTTACCCACGACATCGACGAGGCCGTTTCCCTGGCTGACATCGTGTATGTCATGCGCGGCAACCCCCAGCGTGGGGAAGTGACGCACATCGTGGGTGCCGAGCGCATCGATTGCGAGCGCTCACGCCGGGCCGACTTTGCGCTTACCGAGGCGTTTCTCGATCATAAGCGCCGCGTGCTGGACCTTCTGGGGCGCCAGGGTTCGTTGCAAGCGCCCAAGGAACAGGTCGGCACTCCATCCAGTGCGACTTCTGCGGGCCGCTGGGACTAGTCGCAAGCGTCCCACCTTGCCCGGAAGCCGGCGGCTCATGAAAAAGTAATAAAAGGTAAACTTTCTGCTCCGAATGTGCTCGTGTTGTGATAGTTTACTTAGGCGAACATTCCTTGGGAGGTGCCTAGCTATGCAGAACTTGGGTCAGATGCTGCCGCTTTCGCTGGTTCGCGCCGGCGAGACGGTCACGGTGTGCCGCGTGCGCGGGGACGAGAACACAAAGCGTCATCTGCAGGAAATCGGATTTGTCGATGGCGCCGAGGTACACGTGGTCTCCTCAACGGGGGCGAATATCATCGTGCTCGTCAAAGGCTCGCGCTTCGGCTTGGACGAGAAGATCGCCCGTCACATCATGGCGGCGTAGGCGTAGCGAGTCGCGGCTAGCGGCGCGCCGGCTTGGACCTCGCGCGCGGCTGAGAAGGCCCCACGCGCAAACCTATCAGGGAAGACGCGCTTCGATTGAGGGAGGAGGAACTATGAAATCGCTGGCAGATGTACAGGTGGGCGACAGTGCCACCATCGTAAAGCTTCATGGAGAGGGTGCATTGCGCCGCCATCTTATGGACCTGGGGCTTATCAAGGGCGCGACGTTCAAGGTGGTCAAAGTGGCACCGCTCGGTGACCCGGTCGAGATCTCCGTACGTGGATATGAGCTGTCCATCCGCAAGGAGGAAGTGGCCATCGTCGAGGTCGCTTAGCCCCAGGCGGGCATCATTTTATCGGTAGAGTTAGCCTAACCTAACATATGGGCATACGCTGGGATCCTCGGGAAGACGGGGGCGGCTGCAGCGCGTGCGTCATGGCCGACTCAGCAACGAAAACGTTTCAAAGCCAAGAGAAAAGAAGGATCGCATGGCGAATCCAACATTGCATATCGCGCTTGCCGGCAACCCAAACTGCGGCAAGACCACGCTGTTCAACCTCATCACCGGAGCCAACGGCTATGTGGGCAATTGGCCGGGCGTGACGGTCGAGAAGAAGGAAGCGCCCCTGTCGCGCGACAAGAGCGTGCTCATCACCGACCTTCCGGGCATCTATTCGCTATCTCCGTATAGCCCCGAGGAGCGCGTGTCCCGCGATTACCTCATGGGCGGGGAGGCCGATGTCGTGATCCAGGTCATCGACGCGACTAGCCTGGAGCGCAATCTGTATCTTGCGCTTCAGGTCATCGAGACTGGGTTGCCCGTTGTGGTCGCGCTCAACATGGTGGACCTCGTGGAGAAAAGCGGAGATGCCATCGACACCGCAGCGCTCGAGAAGAGCCTGGGCTGCCCCGTGGTCATGATTTCGGCGCTCAAGAACAAGGGGGTCGACGAGCTCATCGCGCGGGCGAGGGAGGTCGCTTTGGCGCAGCGGGCCCTGGTCGCCAGGACGGCACCGCGCCTTAGATTCGACAGCGCGATCGAGGCCGTGCTCAGCGAGATCGAGGGGTGCCTGCCATCCAGCGTCGCCGCGAGCCGCCGTCGATATGTTGCGGTGAAGCTGTTCGAGCGCGACGAGGAGGCGGTGGGGGCCCTCAGGCTGTCCGCCGATGACGTCGCGCACGTCGAAGCGCTTATCTCCACGTGTGAGGGCGAGTGCGGCGATGACGCGGAATCCATTATCACTGGCGAGCGGTACGGGATCATCGCCCATATCGTGGACGACTGCCTGAAGAAGGCCCCGGCGCGCATGAGCACCTCCGAGAAGATCGACCGCATCGTGACCAATCGCTGGCTGGGCCTACCGATGTTCGCCGCGGTCATGTTTGGTGTGTACTACCTCGCTATTTCGACTTTTGGCACCGCGATGACCGACTGGGTGAACGACAACCTCTTTGGCGAGGGCTGGGAGCTCTTTGGCACCGCCATGCCGAGCGTTCCCGCGGTTGTGGAGGGCTGGCTGGTCGCGGCGGGCGCGAGCAATATGGTCATAAGCCTCGTGTGCGATGGCATCATCGCCGGTGTGGGTGCCGTTCTCGGGTTCATCCCGCAGATGTTCGTGCTGTTTGTCCTCCTGTCGTTTCTCGAGGATTGCGGCTACATGGCGCGCGTCGCGTTCGTGATGGACCGAGTGTTTCGCCGGTTTGGGCTCTCGGGTAAATCGTTCATTCCCATGCTCGTCTCTACGGGTTGCGGCGTGCCCGGCGTGCTGGCCACCAAGACCATTGAGAACGAAAAGGACCGCCGCATGACGGTCATGACCACCACGTTCATTCCCTGTGGCGCCAAGCTGCCCGTAATCGCCCTGGTTATGGGGGCTCTCATCGGAGACGCAGAGTCCACGTGGATCGCGCCGCTGTTTTATTTCCTCGGGGTGTTTGCGGTGATCGTCTCGGGCATCATGCTCAAAAAGACGCGCCTGTTCGCCGGCCGCCCGACGCCGTTTGTCATGGAGCTGCCCGCCTACCATATGCCGAGCGTTCGCAGCTGGGCCCTGCATGTGTGGGAGCGCGTGAGCTCCTATATCAAGAAAGCCTTCACGATCATTTTCGCCTCGACTGTCGTGGTGTGGTTTCTCTCGAATTTCGGCATCTTCGACGGCGCCTTCGGCTACCTGCCCTCCATGGCGGGCGTGCCCGAGGAACACACCGACCACTCGCTGCTGGCGGTGATCGCGGGCGCGGTGAGCTGGATGTTCGCCCCTCTCGGGTTTGGCACCTGGCAGGCGACGGCCATGTCGGTGACCGGTCTGGTGGCCAAGGAGAACGTTATGGCCACGGCGGCGTCTTTGCTGCATCTGACCGATGCGACCGAGACCGATCCGAGCTTGTGGGCCGCGTTTGCGGCACTGTTCCCCAGCGCGGGAGCCGTCGCCGCATTTGGTGCGTTCAACCTGCTCTGCGCTCCGTGTTTTGCCGCTATGGGCACGATTCGCGCGCAGATGAACTCGGCCAAGTGGACGGCGATCGCATTGGGATATGAATGCGGCTTCGCGTGGGTGGTCGGCCTAATGATCAACCAGTTTTACCTGGCGGCTCACGGCGTCTTGAGCGTGTGGACTATCGTTGCGATCGTGTTCGCGGTGCTCATCGCGATTCAACTGCTGCGGCCGATGCCCGACTATGCCTGGAAGGACCGCGAGGCGGAGCTGGGGCTTCGCAGCGCTCCTGCTGCCAGCTTGTAGTCGCGGGAGCCTATCTGGAGATGTTGCGCTGGTCGAATAAGCCGGCTTCGCGTTGAGCGGCGGGGTCGGCCTGTCCGCAAGGGGGCGGGCGCGGGGCGTTTTGCCGTTCGGTCTGGACGTCTGCCCCTTTCGATGGACGCGAGTCACCCGCTCGCGCCGCAAATCGGGAGAAAAAATGACGAAAATCGAAACCCGGTGAGTAGACGCGAGTTTTGCGGGCAAAACCCCAGGTAACGTGGATTAGAAGCAGCGCTCTACTAGGGGTGTTTCGTTATTCGTTACATTTTCGCCGAAAATGCGTCACGGCTGCCGGCCGTATTGAGAGGAAGGGCCATATGGCACCAGTAGATATCGTGATTCTGCTCCTTGTTGGCGTCGCGTTTGCCGCCGTCGTACTTCGCATGCGCAAAAAAGGCGTGTGCGGCAGCTGCGCGAATGCGGGCAGTTGCGCGCATGCGGGTTCCTGCGCCGGCGCGGGGATGCACACGGGCGCGTGCGCGGGATGCGATTCGTCCAAGCGCATGAAGTGCCCCGCCTGTGAAGGAGTTGAGCGAACGGCGGAGAAGCTCAGCCGCAACATCGACAAATCGTGAAGGCGCGCGGTGCCGTGCTAAGCTGGGAGACGTGTGATCTGCCCCCAGCAGAAAGGATGCACCGTGAGCACGCTTGCACCGAACGGCCAGTCCCTTAAGTATCTGCGTCTGCTCTCGCAGCAATTTCCAACGCAACAGTCGGTCTTTACCGAGATCATCAATCTGCAGGCGATCCTCAACCTGCCGAAAGGCACCGAGCATTTTATGAGCGACCTGCACGGCGAGTACGAGGCGTTCCTGCACATCCTCAACAACTGCTCCGGTGTGGTGCGCGAACACGTGGACGACATCTATGGCGATGAGCTGAGCGAAGAGGAAAAAGCCGAGCTGTGCACGCTCATCTACTACCCCAAGGAGAAGCTCGAGCTTCTGCGCCGCGCGCATGGCGACACCGCGACGTGGTACAAGGTCACACTCAACCGCCTGCTCGTGGTGGCGCGCTCGCTGTCGAGCCGCTATACGCGCTCCAAAGTGCGCAAGGCGATTCCGCACGATTACGCCTACATCATCGACGAGCTGCTGCACACGCACCCAGATGAGAACAACTATCGCGTTCGGTATCACGAGCGCATCCTCGATTCGATTTTGGAGACCGACGCATGCGAGGACTTCATCTGCTCGCTGTCGAGCCTCATCAAGCGCTTGGTCATCGACCACCTGCACTTGGTGGGCGACATCTTTGACCGCGGCGGCGGCGCCTCCAAGATCATGGATCGATTGATGGGCTATCACTCGCTCGACATCCAGTGGGGCAACCACGACGTGTTGTGGATGGGCGCCGCGGCGGGGCAGCCCGCCTGCATCATCACGGTGCTGCGCAACAATCTGCGCTACGACAATTACGAGATTCTCGAGAATGACTACGGCATCTCCCTGCGCGAGCTCGTGGCGTTTGCCGAGCGCACGTACGCCCCGGTTCCCGAGGGTGCGACCGGCCTGGCAGCCAAGTGCACACCGCTCATCAAGGCGATCAACGTGCTGCTGTTCAAGCTCGAAGGCCAGATCATCCAGCGCCATGCGGCCTTTGACATGCGCGACCGCCTGCTTCTCGAGCGCATCGACCTTGAGGCGGGCACGGTCACGCTGGAAGACGGCACGTCGCACAAGCTCGTGACCGTTGATTTCCCCACGCTGGACCCCGCGCATCCCTATGAGCTCACCAGTGAGGAGCAGCGCATCGTCGACCGCCTCGTGATGGAGTTCACCACGGCCGATCACCTGCACCGGCATATCGACTTTTTGTACAGCCACGGGTCGATGTATTTGACGCGCAACCGCAACCTTTTGTTCCACGGTTGCGTTCCGATGAACGAGGACGGCACGTTTTCGAGCATGAATTGCTTGGGGACTTGGCGCAGCGGTCGAGATTACCTCGACTTTTGCGACCGGATCGCGCGTCGCGCATGGCGCACGGGCGACCAGGATGCGCTCGACTGGATGTGGTACCTGTGGATTGGCATGAAGTCGCCGGCAAGTGGTCGACTCGTCAAGACGTTCGAGCGCTCCTATATCGACGATCCTGAGTGCTGGCGCGAGCCCATGGACCCGTATTTCGACCTCACGGCCGACGAGCGCATCTGCGATGCCATCATGTGCGAATTCGGCTTGACGTCGGGGGAGGGCCACATCATCAACGGACACAACCCGGTGCACACCGCGGAGGGCGAGAGCCCCATTCGGGCGCACGGAAGGCTGCTCGTCATCGATGGCGGGTTCTGCCAGGCGTATCATCCCAAGACCGGCATCGCGGGCTACACGCTCATTTCCAGTTCGCGCGGGTGCCGCCTCAAGGCACATCAGGCGTTTGAGAGCGTGGATGCCGTGCTGGGTCACAATGCCGACATCGTGAGCGAGACGGATCGGTTTGATATCGCGGAGCGCCGGCGGATGGTGAGCGATACCGATACGGGCGAGCAGATTCGCGAGCAGATCGGCGACCTGCGGGCGCTGCTCGAGGCGTATCGCAACGGTACGTTGGACGAGCGGCCGTAAGAGGCGTGTTAGACGAGTCCCGCGTTGCGGTCTGTTGGATGTGGGGCGTGTGCTCGCGTGCGGGTAGAGGGCTGATGCCTGGCGGGAGGACTATCGCAGCAGCTCCCACGGAGCCTTGCCCAGGGCGGATGCAATGTGTTCAAGAGTGGATAGCTTGAGGTTGCTGTGACCGGATTCGATTCGATCGAGCAGCACACGGCTGATACCTGCCTGCAGGCAAAAATCGACCTTTGACAGTCCGAGCTCTTTTCGAAGACTCGAGACATTGTCGCCCAAAATATGTTGCACGCTGGTATCCATGGCATGGAGGATGCCCATGAGCTTTGACAAAATGTAAACTGCAGTGTACGTTAGGGCTGTTCCGCATAGGGATTACAAAACCATGTCGTGACGCGCCTCGCGCACTCACGGTGTCAAATAGGCATATGGACGTGACGGAGTTTTCCACAATTCCGTTAGGGTTCTGTCCTCAATCTTGCATGTTTCTAGCAAAAATATACCGTTCACGGACGCGTTTTCCACACTCGCGGTCTCTGGTCGGCCACTCCGTTTTGATAGGGCGTATGTTAATAGTGCATCTACAACAGGAGAAATGCAGCCGAAAAGCACGGAAACGGCTGAAATGTTTGAAATGATGCACCGCGGTGAGGAAGAGCTGATCCAACAGGTTTCTAACAGGAATCTAACCAGGCACGTGAAAAAATGAGAAAAGAGCACGTGACCTCGAGTTGCATCTCATACCGTTGTAGACCCAACAAGTTGCACGGAAGGAGCATGCGATGACTCAGCAAGAGCAACCGAAATTGGATGGCAAGCAGAAGATGCCATCAGAGAGGGGTTGTATAATTGCAAAACCGTCTGGAAGAGAATCACGTCGTTCGGTGATCAGGACGCATGTGATGCGCGATATGGACGTGCGGGGATCGCAGGCGGGCATAACGCTTGTCATCGCTCCGGATGGGTTTGGGAAAACGACCGTGCTGCACCAACGTGTCGCCGCGGTGCGGGCGGATCGGGAGAGGGGCGTCGCGCGCCTGCTCGACGCCGGGCACATGGACGCTCAAGAGTTGTTTGCCGCGTTGAAGCGCATGCGCTCCGAGCTCGGTGGGTCCACGCGCCCGCTCGTTGCCATAGACGATTGTCCACGCATGACGGGCTCTGCCCTTGAGGCGGTGCCGGCATTGATGCGCGCCATGCGCGAAGAGGGCTTCGAATTCCTCGTGGCTTGCAGCCCCACCGCCCGCGATTTCTTGTCGGCGATGGGCGATACCCATGTCGTCCGCCCTGCCGCGCTGGTGGTTCGCCCGCATGAGTACGACGAGTGGGCAAAGGAGTTCGCGATCGCCCGCGACCTCGATGTATACGAACTTACCCAGGGCATTCCCCGACTCGTGGCGTTGCTCGGCGAGATCGTCGCATACCGTTCGGGCTCTGAGGCGTTTGCCGAGGGTGCGGCCGACATGTACCGCCGTGCTCTGGACGAGCTGCGCCGGTGTCGAGACTCGCTGTATAGGCTTGCGTGCCTGCTCATCTTGACGGGTGCCGGGAGGCAGCGGGACTTTGAGCGCATTGGGATGCGGCCACGTCGAGACACATGGATGAGAATGGCCCGCGATTACCCGATGTTCGGTATCGATATCGAGCGAGGGGGATACCGCTGCCTTGCGATGCGCAGCGCGGCGATGGACGGCCTATGCCGCGAAATCGTCGCGCGCCAGCCGCTGTTTGCCGCCCGGGCGGTGTCGGTGCTGCTGGATGCGGGAAATGTCGACCGCGCGGTGAGCATTGCCGGCATGTTTAGCCGCCAGGCCGATGCGCTGGGCGTGCTGGCGGAGCACCCGACGGCGTTTGCCCTGAGCGGCAACGTGGATTTCGTCCGCACGCTGGTCGGATCGATAGAAGATTCTAATTCGTCGTGTGTCGAGCCGGGTGTGGTACTTGCGATGCTGCTAGCGGGGCTGGTGAGTGGCGATTATCGCACGGCCCGCGGTTTTGCCGCGGAGCTGAGGCGCCGGGCTCACGACGCCCTGGAGGCCATCGAGCCCATGGCGTGGGCCGAGGCGAGCGCCCTGTGCTCCGTGTGGTCGGCCTGTCGCGGCATCGAGCTCCCCTCGATCGACCCTGCGGTCATCCAGGGCAAGCGAAGCGTCGCGACTCATGACCTGCAGCAGCACGTGCATGTGCATCGTCAGCTGGTGGAAGGCGCAGGCGTCGGCGCGCTGGACGAGGCGCTGCCGGGGCTCGAAGAGCTTGTGGGGACGAGCTTCGATGTCCCAAAGGTGCTGCTCGCGTGCGACCGCGTGCTCGTCGATAGCCTGCGCGGCGATATCGGCGACGCGAGGGCTTTGGACGAGCGTCTCCAGGCGGTGGCGAAGCATGCCCTGGAGCGGTGTCTCAATCCAATTGCGATGCACGTTCGCATGGTAGCAGCGTTCAACCGGTTGCTCATGGGCCTGCCCGTGGCGGATGAGCGCGCGTTCGTCGATGCGGGAACCATCGCCGTGCGAACGCGGGAGCTTCCGACGCAGCTTTTGTGCCTGGTGGGCGAGGGGTGGCAGGCGCTGGCCGTCTCCCAGACTTCAAACGCGCTGTTCCGCGCGCAGCAGGTGCTCAAGCTGGCCGATGAAAAGCAGGTGCTCCTCACCACCTGGGCGCGCCTGCTCGAATGTTGCGCCCATGTGATGAATGCGTCGTGCGCCAACCTGTCCGACGAGGCGGAGTTTTTCGACCTGTCTCAGAAGGCGACGAGTTTTGTCGATGCATGGGTGATCGCCATTACGCTGTCCGCGGCGCATCGGGTCGGCGAGCTCACGGCATGGTGCTCGTTGAATAAGCGGATCATGTTGGCGAAGGAGTACAGCGGGTTCGCACGTCAGGCCGTCGCGGCGTTGGGCGACCGCGTCGTCAGCCTTGCGAGGCTGCTGCCGCAGGAGTGCCTGGTGGCAGACGAGCATATCGCCGCCGTGCAAGCCCCATCGCAGGCGGTGCGCACGGCAGGCTTGCTCGCAGACGAAGAAGGGCTGGGGCACGTGCGCGTGTCGCTGTTCGGCGGGTTTCAGGTCGAGCGCAACGGCCATGTTGTCACGGGGAGCATGTGGCGGCGCAGAAAGGCCTGCGTGTTGGCGGCGCGCTTGGTTTTGGCGGGAGGGGCGTTTGTGCTCCGAAGCGAGCTCACAGAACAGGTGTGGCCGCACAAGGACTATCAACGGGCGCGTGAGGCCCTGTATACCTGCCTGACATCGCTGCGAGCGGCGTTTGGGCAGACGGAGAACGGCCCTCAGTATGTGATCACGCAGGGCGAGGGGGTCGCGGTCAACAGCGAATACGTGACGTCGGACGTCATGCTGTTCGATCGGCTTGCCCGCGACATCCTGTTGCGCCGGTCGGGCACGACGGGCAGGCAGCTCATCGAGGCGTGTCTTGCCCTAGACGAGCTCTATGCGGGCCCGCTGTATGTGCCGACGTACGGAGACGCGGCGTATTTCGTGACCCAGCGCAGGATGTACGAGGGGAAATTCATCGACTGCATGATGCGTGGCATAGCGGTTGCGCTCGAGATGGAAGACCTGCCAGCCGCATCGTGGTTTGTCGAGGCGGCGTTGAGGCACACGCCGTTGCGCGAGGACGTGATTCGCGCTGCCATGCGCATCTACGATATGACGGGGCGGCGCCGTGAGGTGGTTGAGCTCTATACCAGCCACATGCACGTGCTCGAACAGGAACTGCATGCACTGCCCGAGCGAGAGACGCAGCTGCTGTACGAGTCGATCATCCAACGTGCGGGCGAAGTCGCCCTCATCGCGTGAGCATAAGGCGCGCCTGCACGTGGAGGGGGGCCATCGGGCTCTGCACCTAAAACGGGCGATTAGACGAGCTTGATGTGCTCGATGTCCTTGCGGCCGCTCTCGCGATACAGGGAAAAGCGGTGGCCGATGACCTGCACGACCTCGGCGTTGACGCGCTCGGCGAGCTGCTCGGCTGCCTCGCGGCAGGACAGAAGGCTGCCATCCTGCACGCCGCACTTGATCAGCTCGTGCGCCTCGAGGGCCTCGTCGGCCTGCTTGGCGATGGCGTCGGTGACGTCGGCCTTGCCAATGAGCACGACGGGATTGAGGTGGTGCGCGAGGGCGCGGAGCTGACGGACCTGCTTGCCGGTGAGAGCCATGTGGTGCTCGCTTTCTAAAACGTTGGTTTGAGCAGGTAAACGATACAGCACGCCCACGGTACAGACAAGGGGCAAGTGCGTCCTGCGTACATCTTTTGTTTCGTTTGCTGCGGTGTGCTGCAGTGCGCGCTCGCACGTTAGAATATGGAACGCAACACATATGTCAGCACGAGCTGCGAAGGAGCCGCCATGTCCATCACGCCCCAGGAGATTGCCGAGACTCGCGGCATGGTCTCAGAGCACAATCTGGACATCCGTACCATCACCATGGGCATTTCGCTTATGGGCTGTGCGGACGAGAACCTCGAGCGCATGTGCACCAAGGTGTACGACCACGTGACGCGCACCGCTGAGCATCTTGTCGAGACCGCGGAGAGCTTGGAGCGCGAGTACGGCATTCCCATCGTGAACAAGCGCGTCTCGGTGACCCCGGTGGCTCAGATCGCCTCGGCGTGCCCCGACGAGGACCTCGTGCCCCTTGCGCACGCCCTCGATCGTGCCGCCGCGACTCTCGGCATCGATTACCTCGGCGGTTACTCCGCCCTCGTCCACAAGGGCATCGGCAACGCGGACCGCAGGCTCATCAACTGCATCCCCCGCGCCCTGGCGGAGACCTCCCGCGTGTGCTCGAGCGTGAATGTGGCCACCCTGCGCGCGGGTATCAACATGGACGCCGTTCTCATGGCCGCCCAGACCATCATCGACGCGGCCAAACTCACTGCCGACCGCGAATGCGTGGGCGCCTCCAAATTCGTCTGCTTTGCCAACATGGTGGAGGACTCGCCGTTCATGGCGGGCGCGGTGCACGGCTCGGGCGAGGCCGACGCCGTCATCAACGTCGGTGTTTCCGGCCCCGGCGTGATGGCCGCAGCGCTTGAGGAGCTGCCCGAGGACGCCGACATGATGCAGGTCGCCGAGCGCATCAAGCAGACCGCCTTCAAGATCACGCGCGCGGGCGAGCTCATGAGCCGTGAGGCGGCTCGCCGCTTGGGCGTGGATAAGGGTATCGTCGATCTGTCCTTGGCGCCTACGCCCGCCATCGGCGATTCGGTCGCCCGTATTCTCGAGATCATCGGCGTCGGCCAGTGCGGCGGCCCCGGCACTACGGCGGCCCTCGCGTTGCTCAACGACTGCGTCAAGAAGGGCGGCGTCATGGCGAGCTCTTCGGTGGGCGGCCTGTCCGGCGCGTTCATCCCGGTATCGGAGGACGCCGGCATGATCGCCGCGGCCGAGGCGGGCGCGCTTTCGCTGGAGAAGCTCGAGGCCATGACCTGCGTGTGCTCGGTGGGCCTCGACATGATCGCGGTCCCCGGCGACACGGACGTGGAGACCATTGCGGGCATCATCGCCGACGAGATGGCGATCGGCGTCATCAACAACAAGACCACCGCCGTGCGCATCATTCCCGCCATCGGAAAGGGTGTGGGCGAATCGGTCGATTACGGCGGACTGTTTGGCCGTGCGCCCATCATGCCGGTGAACAGCCACGCGGGCACGGTGTTCGCCCATCGCGGTGGTCGGTTCCCGGCGCCCATGAACTCACTGAAGAACTAGCCGCTAGCCGAACAAAATAGCTGGTAACGCATCGGGCCTGCGTCACGCGGGCCCGATGCGCATTTGTATGTGTTGGGCGAGCCGCGGGCGGCGGGCGCCAGGCGCGTCGTCCTAGCCGAACACCTTGGCCGCAATGCGCGCCGACTCGGCGGCGTCTTTGGCATAGAAGTCCGCGCCGATTTGCTGGGCGTATTCCGGCGTGAGGACCGCGCCTCCCACCATGACGAGCGCACCCGGCGCCTCGCGATGCAGCAGGTCGATGGTCTTCGCCATGTTCACGACGGTCGTGGTCATCAGCGCGGAGAGGCCGACGAGTTTGATGTCGCGGTCGCGCACGGCGTCGAGCACCGCCTGCGGCTTCACGTCGCGCCCGAGGTCGATCACGGTGTATCCGTAGTTGTCGAGCAGCATCTTGACGATGTTTTTACCGATGTCGTGGATGTCGCCCTCGACCGTGGCGACGCAGATCGTCCCCTTATCGAGGTCCGACGCGGCGGGCATCCTGTCTTTGATGACGTCGAATCCGGCACGTGCCGCCTCGGCCGACGCCATAAGCTGTGGCAAGAAGAGCTCTCCGCGATCAAAGCGCACCCCCACCTCATCGAGGGCGGGAATGAGGTGCGCGTCGATGAGCTCGAGCGCGTCAACGGTGCCGAGCAGCTCGCGGGTGAGGTCCGCGGTCTCGCGCTTGCGCCCGGTGAGCACGAAATGCTCGATCGATTGTTCGTCCGGAGATGCGCTCGGCACCCCGCCGCCTTGCCCGACGCTCTCGCCTTGTCCGGGCACCATGTCGCCCGTGGTGACGATCGCCGCCGCGTCTCCTCCCGCGGCGGTATACGGGTCGCTCCAGGAGGCGTAGCGTTCGATGTAGTCTTCGGCGCCCGCGTCCTCGCCATTCAAGACGCGGAAGGTTCGCACGACATCCATGTAGCGCTCGGATTTGGGGTTCAGGATCGGGGCGTCGAGGCCGGCGCCAAAAGCGGCGGCGAGGTAGATGCTGTTGAGTAGGGGCCGCTGCGGCAGGCCAAAGCTGATGTTGGACACGCCGAGGGCGCACGCGACGCCCAGGCGCTCCTTGACCAGCGTGATGGCACGCAGGGTCTCACACGCCTGGCGCTGGTCGGTCGATGCGGTCATGGCGAGGCAGTCGATGAGGATCCGCGAACGCGGGATGCCGTGGCGCTCCGCCTCGAGCACGATGCGCTCAGCGATCTCGAGGCGCTGCTCGGCTGTGGTGGGGATGCCCGCCTCGTCGAGGGTGAGGCCGATCACGTTGGCGCCGTATCGCGCGGCGATGGGCAAGATCTCGTCGAGCGCATCGCGTTTGCCGTTGACCGAGTTGATGATGGGCTTGCCGGGGTATCGGCGCACGGCGGCCTCGAGCGCGGCGGGGACGGTGGAGTCGAATTGAAGCGGTAGCGTGACGGCTCCCGCCAGCCGTTCGCCGGCAGTCTGGAGGGCCTCGACCTCATCGATGTCGGGAAGGCCGACGTTGACGTCGAGAATATCGGCGCCTTCCTCCTGCTGCGCGATGCCCTCGCTCACCACATAGTCAAAATCATGAGCACGAAGGGCCTCTTTGAGCCGTTTCTTGCCGGTGGGGTTGATCCGCTCGCCGATGACGGCGATCGCGTGCCCGTCGGCGGGCAGGTAGACGAGTTCCTGGGCGCTCGTGACGGTGAGCGCCGCAGGTACGCTGCGGCGACGCGGCGCGTGCCCGCGCAGGAGCTCGGCGATGAGGGCGATATGGCGCGGGTCGGTGCCGCAGCAGCCGCCGAGAATCGCGACGCCGTCCTCGATCATGCCGCGAACGGCCTGGGCATATGCCTCGGGTTCGATATCGAAGACGGTGCAACCATGTTCCACGTGGGGCAGGCCGGCGTTTGCCTGGACGATCACGGGCTTTTCCGTGACGTCGAGCATGCGCCGGGCGAGGGCGCGCAGCTCATGCGGCCCCTGGGAGCAATTGATGCCCAGGGCGTCGACACCCAGGGCGTCCAGCGTGACGGCTGCGACCTCGGGGGAGGTTCCCAGGAAGGTGCGGCCGTCGGTCTCAAAGGTCATGGTGGCGAAGATGGGCAGCGAGGTGGTTTCGCGGCATGCGAGGACGGCCGCCTTGATTTCGAGCAGGTCGGTCATCGTCTCGATGATGAACAGGTCCGCGCCTGCTTCGGCCGCGGCGCGTGCCTGCTCGGCAAATGCGTCGTAGGCGTCGTCGAAGCTGAGCGTGCCCAAGGGACGCAGCAGGGCTCCCAGCGGACCGATGTCGGCGGCGACGAGGCGGGCGCCGGCCGCTCGGGCGCATGCAACGGCGGCGGTGTAGATCTCGGCCACCGAGGCCTTGCCGTTGAGCTTGAAGCGGTTCGCGCCGAAGGTGTTGGTGGTGATGACGGTGCTACCCGCCTCGACATAGGCACGGTGGATTGCCTCGATGTGCTGGGGGTCGCTCAGGCACAAGAGCTCGGGGAGCTCGCCTGCAGCCAGGCCCGCGGCCTGGAGCATCGTGCCCATGCCGCCGTCGAACAGCAGGTAGCCAGTGCCGGCGAGTGCGCGTTGCAATGTGGTGTCCATGGTGCTCCTTGAGGGGGTGCAGGTGCGTGAGGTCCGATGCTCCTGCGTACGTTGGGGCTTAGCTTAGCAGGTGAAGCCGCGTGCCCGGAACGAGCAGGCGGCTTTTTGACGGCACAGGTCGCACCGCGCGGGCGCGTCGGCGGATCGAGGCGCGCCCTCAAAGACGCCGATCATGGCGGTGACGGACTTGCTGGGCAGCATGAGCCCGGACGGGGTGAGCGTGAGGCCAAGGCGACGTCCGGTATCGAGGGCGGCGAGGATGCCTCCCTGCGCAGCGAGGGGGCAATCGCCGTACCCGCATGAGAAACGCCAGTTGCAGGAGAGCCCGGAGAATTTGGCGAGCTTGCGAATATGGCGCTCCATGCGCTCCACGGCCGCTTCTATCGCGGCGGACGAGGCGGCGTCGAACACCGTCGCCTCCAAGGGATTGCCAATGCTCCGCGCCCGCAGCTGCCGCTCGTGCTCAAGGCCCAGCGTGCAGGCGAGCACCGCGCACCAGCGCGCATCCTTGAGGTGCCGGTATATGTCGCGTCCCTCGAGCTCGATCGAAGTGCCCGTCAGGCGAATGCGGGGCTCGCCGCCGTCCATGAGAGCCTGCGCATTCACGGTGGCCATCATCCAGATGCCCCGGGGCCGCGCCGTCCGCTCCACCTCGTCGATCACCGCTTCGATGCGGGCCATGAGGTCGGCATCGATCGCCTGGCCGCTGTGACCCAGGTACCGCAGGACCTCGGAGCGGTCGCACGCGAGGCGCTCCTCCTTGGGAAGAGAGAACGGATGGGGCTCCAAGAGCGCGGTGGGCAATGCTGTGGCACTCATCGGTCGGCCGAGCCCCGGCGCAGGGCGCTCATCGCCGCGCTCGCCACATCCGCACGGTTCATGGTGTAGACGTGCAGGCCGTCGACGCCGTGCGCCGCAAGGTCCTCGAGTTGGCGGCAGGCGTACTCGATGCCCGCCGCGCGCAGGCTCTCGGCATCGTCCTCGTAGCGGGCGAGTAGCTTGATCACGGCCGAGGGCAGCGACGCCCCGCACATGAACACCATGCGGCTGATCTGCTGCTTGCCCATAAAAGGCATGATGCCGGCGGTGATGGGCGCGGTGATGCCCGCTCGCTCGGCGCGCTCTTGAAACCGATAGAAGAGGTCGTTGTCAAAGAAGAGCTGGGTAACGAGGAAGCTCGCTCCGCAGTCCTGCTTGAGCTTGAGGTGGGCTATCGAGCGGTCGAGGTCGTCGCACTCGATGTGGCCCTCGGGATACGCCGCGGCACCGACGCAAAAGCCCGCCTCGACGAGGGCGGGGATGATGTCCATCGCGTAGCGATAGTCGGCGCATCCCGGCCCGGTAGGCGCGTCGGCTGGCACGTCGCCGCGCAACGCGAGCACGTTTTCGATGCCCGCGGAGTGGAGCTCGGCGATCTTGCTGGGCAGGTCCTCACGGTGCAGCGAGATGCAGGTCTGGTGTGCGCATGACGTGATGCCCAGCTCGCGCGTCAGCATGGAGGCGATCTGCGTGGTGGCGGCGTTGTTGGTAGAGCCGCCAGCGGAGTAGGTGACACTCACAAAGCTGGGCGAGAGCTCGGCGAAGCGCTCGCCCACCTCACGGGCGCGCTCGAGCGTGAGCTCGCCTTTGGGCGGGAACATCTCGAATGAGACGGGCGTGGTGCCTTGGGACGCGGCGCTGGCGAACAGCTCATCGATCCTCATGCGTGCTCCTGGTGCGTCAAAAGGTGGCAAATAGCGCTATGGTACGCCGTCCGGCCCGTTGGAGCGCACGTGCCGGGGTGGGTTGTAACACACTTGTTATATGGGTTGGGGTCGAGCGCCGGGCCGCGTGGCCACAATCTGTCATTGCCGTGCGGACCGGCGTTTTTCGGCTCTTCGGTGGTTTCTGTGGGAGAGATTCCGGCATAGGCCCAGCTCAGCGGGCGAAAACAACGATCTGGAACTGAAACGGCCCCGGGAGGGGCCGTTTCCGCGTCATCCGCCTATGATTGCTAAGCCAAATTCAGACAACCGAAGAGGTGTGACGCATGAAGAGTCTACTACTTCTCGCCCTCGGTCTGGCCCGCACGGTCGTCCTGGGCGCGCGCATCGAGGCCGAGCGCATCGTCGTGAGCGTCCGGCCCTACAAGCGCGAGCAGCGCCGCTGCCCCGTATGCGGCAGGGCCTGCGACTTCTACGACATGGCGAACCGCGGGGCCCCCAGGCTGTGGAGGGCGATGGACCTGGCGCGCTCGGCCTGCTACCTGGAGTACGCGCCCTGCAGGGTGCGCTGCCCGGAGCACGGCGTGCGCACCGAGGCCGTCCCCTGGGCGCGGCACGGGGCGCGCTTCACGCGCGACTTCGAGGACTGGGTGGCGTGGCTGGCGGTCCGCTGCACCGCCTCGGCGGTCTCCGGGCTCGCCCGCGTCGAGTGGCACAGCGTGGGCGGCGTGTGCAGGCGCGTCTACGCCGAGCTGGAGGCCGCGCGCGGCGCCTCGAGGTTCGACGGCGTGCGCCGCATCGGCATCGACGAGACGTCGTACAAGAAGGGCCACAAGTACGTCACGGTGGTCGTCGACCACGACCGCGGCTGCCTCATCTGGGCGCACGAGGGCACCGGCAAGGACGTGCTCAACCTGTTCCTCGACGAGCTCACGCGCGAGCAGAGGCGCGCCATAGAGGTGGTGACCGCCGACGGCGCGAGGTGGATAAGGCAGCTGGTCAAGCGCCGCTGCCCCAACGCGAGGTGGGTCATGGACCCCTTCCACGTGGTCCAGTGGATGAACGACGCGCTCGACGCCGTGCGCTGCGAGGAGTGGAACGCCGCCAGGGCCGCCGCCAGGGCCGCCAGGCCCAGGCCCGAGGGCAAGCGCGGCAGGCCTGCCAAAGGCGAGCTGCCGCCCGAGGAGGTCAGGGCGCTCGAGGAGGAGGCGGCCTCCATCAAGGGCAGCCGCTACGCGCTCGTGAAGAACCCCGAGGACCTCACCGACGGCCAGAGGGCGAGGCTCGAGGCGCTCAAGAAGAGGGCCGGCTCGCGGCTGGTCAGGGCCTGGGAGCTCAAGGAGGACCTGCGGGCCGTCTTCCGGGCAGCCGACGGCTCCGAGGCCGCCGAGCTGCTCGACGACTGGATGCACAGGGCCGCCTACTGCAAGATCGCCAAGGTCGTCGCCGTGGAGAAGAAGGTGCGCCGCCGGCGCGACGACATCATCGCCGCAGTCGAGCTCGGCATCAGCAACGGGCGCGTAGAGGCCATCAACAACAAGATCAAGGTGACGGTGAGGATGGGCTACGGCTTCCGCAACACCGACAACCTCGTGGCCCTGCTCATGCTCAGGTGCGGCGACTGCCAGCCCCAGCTCCCGGGTCGCCCGGTGAAGGCGAGGAAGAAGGGCGTGAAGGGAGCGAAGAGCGTTGCTGCCTAGGCTAGCCCCTTGTCACACAAACTACCGAAGCCTCCGTTTTTCTCAGTTGGGCGCACCGGGGTGAAGGCACCGCTGTACAGCGGGATCTCCACCCCGGGCATCGTATCCAACGAGCGCGCGCCTGGCAGGTCGCTTCATGGAGCTACAGTTTCAAAGTGCGGGCTACCTCCTGGGCACAGGCGAGGGCGTCGGCGATGGCGCTCACCACAAGGGACGAGCCACTGCGGGCGTCCCCGCAGACAAAGACCGCGCAAGAGGACGCATCGTCCCCCGTCTCCGCGTTGTTGCCGAGCACGCAGCGATGGCCTTGCGGTTCGCGCACGATCGGAAGGGGTCGGCTGTCCGCGGTTTGGGATAGGTGCGCGCCAAAGGAGCTGAAGACCTCGGGTTCGGGTCCGGTAAAACCGCAGGCAATGAGCACGAGCTGCGCCGGGATCTCATGTTCGGACCCCTTGATCCTGCGTGGCGATCCGTCGCTCCAGTCGAGGCCGGCAACGAGTAGCCCACGCGCGGCCCCCTGCTCGTTTCTCAGGACCTCGAGGGTATCCACGGCCCAAGAGCGCATCTCGCCGCCCGAGAGCGCGATGGCTTCTTGCTGGCCGTAGTCGGTCTTTTTGACATGGGGCCATTGCGGCCAGCCGTTCTGCGGCAGAGGCTGCTCGGGTGGCTCGGGCAGGAACTCTAGCTGCCGCACCGAGCGCGCGCCCTGGCGCACGGCCGTGCCCACACAGTCGTTGCCGGTGTCTCCGCCGCCGATGACAACGACGTCGAGCCCGCGCGCCGAGATGGCGCTTGCGCCCGAATCGCCCTCGAGCACCGCGCGCGTGGCGGCGCTCAGGTAATCCACCGCGTAGACGACGCCCTTGGCATCGGCGTTTCGTGCCGCAAGCGCGCGGGGCGCCCTTGCACCGGTGGCGATCACCACGGCGTCGAAGGTCTCAAGCAGGTCGAGGGCGACCTCCTGCTGCGCGGCGTCGACGCCCAGGCGAAACTCGATGCCCAGCGATTCCATGAACTCGACGCGACGGCTGACGATCGACTTGTCGAGTTTCATGTTGGGGATGCCATACATGAGCAGCCCTCCTGCGCGGTCGTCGCGCTCGACGACCGTGACGCGCGCCCCGCGCCTCGCAAGGTCCCATCCGCTCGCAAGGCCGGCGGGCCCCGACCCGATCACCGCCACGCGCGGAGCGTTCCTGCCAGGCTGCGGGAACCGGGCGGGTCCCCCGTGCTCCCATTCCCAATCGGAGAGTGCGCGCTCGTTATCGTGAATCGTTACGGGCTGCCCGTCGACGGTTCCGAGGTTGCATGCCGCCTCGCAGAGCGCCGGACACACGCGGCTCGTGAACTCGGGCAAGGGGGAAGTGATCGAGAGGCGCTCGACTGCCGCCTCCATGCGCCCGCGGTGGATGAGTTCGTTCCACTCGGGAATGAGGTTGTGGAGCGGGCAGCCGCTTGTGCGGGCGTGCCCAAACGAGGTGCCCGATTGGCAAAACGCCACGCCGCACATCATGCAGCGGCTCGCCTGGGCACGTCTGGTCGCCGTATTCGGCTCGATATAGAGCGGGTCGAAATCCTGCACGCGCTGGTCGACGGGACGCAGGGCGTGCGCCACCCTGTCCGTGGTGAGAAAAGCTCCCGGTTTACCCATGGCTAAGCCTCCTTGGTGGCGTTGTGCTTACAAGTGGTGGGCGTGAGCGCCCGGCGCCGCGGCGCGGTGATGATCTCGAACGCGCGCTCGAGGGCGGCTTCGTGGGAGAGTCCCGAGCGCTCTTCTTGGGCGACGATGTGGAGTACACGCTGGTACTCCACGGGGATCACCTTGACAAAGGAGTGCTCGATGTCGGGGAAGCGATACAGCAGGCGTATGCCACGGGGGCTCGCCGTGCGACGGACGTGCTCCTCGATCAGCGCGTGGATGAGGGCGATCTCCTCGGTATCGGGGCGATTGAGTTCAACCGTCTCGGTGTTGACGCGCTCGGCGAGCGTGCCGTACTCGTCGTAGACGTAGGCGACGCCTCCTGTCATGCCGGCTCCAAAGTTATGGCCCACCTCACCGAGGATGAGCGCCACGCCTCCCGTCATGTACTCGCAGCCGTGCGCCCCCACGCCCTCGACGACCACGGTGGCGCCGGAATTTCTGACTGCGAAGCGCTGGCCAGCCAATCCGTTGACAAATCCGCGCCCGCTCGTTGCTCCCATAAAGGCGACGTTGCCCACAATGACATTCTCGTCGAACTTGAAGGTCGCGCCTTCCGGCGGGGCAACGGAGAGGATGCCGCCGGAGAGTCCCTTGCCAAAATAGTCGTTCGCATCGCCGCGGACGGCAAGCGTCACGCCGGCGGGGATGAAAGCGCCAAAGCTCTGGCCGGCAGACCCCGTGCAGTTGACGGTGATGGAGCCTTCGGGAAGTCCGTTTGGATGTGCGCTGGTGACCGTGTGGCCGAGCATGGTGCCAGTGCAGCGGTTAACGTTGGCGATGTCGACGTTCAGCTCCACGGGAAGCATATGGGATCGCGCATCGGCGGTAAAGGGGATGAGAAGCGTCGCGTCGAGGGTCTCGTCAAGATGCGATGCGGCCGCCATGTGCGGAAGGTAATGGCCGCAGTCGGCGCCGGGGATGTGCGCCCCGAACTCGCATTGAGCGGGCGCGAGGACGGGCGCGAGGTCCAGAAGGTTCGACTTCCAGTTGCCGGCGTCCGGAATCTGTCGCAGGCACTCGACGTGCCCGACCATATCCTCAACGGTGGCGAAGCCCAGGCGCGCCATGACCTGACGGAGTTGTTCGGCGACGAACAGCATGAACCGCTCGACGTGTTCGGGCCTGCCGGTAAAACCGTGGCGCAACCGGCAGTTTTGCGTCGCGATGCCCGCCGGGCAGGTGTCCTGCTGGCAATCGCGCTGCATCAGGCAGCCCATGGCGATGAGCGGCATGGTGGCGAACCCGAACTCCTCCGCGCCGAGCAGGCATGCCACCGCCACATCGGTGCCGTCCATGAGCTTGCCATCGGCCTCGAGCACAACGCGAGAGCGCAGGCCGTTTTGCACGAGCGTCTGCTGCGTCTCGGCGAGGCCGAGCTCGAGGGGCAGACCGGCGTGCCAGATCGAGTCGCGTGGGGCCGCGCCCGACCCACCGTTGTGACCCGAGATCAAGATCTTGTCGGCACCTCCCTTGGCGACACCGGTGGCGATGGTTCCCACCCCGGTCTCGCTCACGAGTTTGACGCTCACGCGCGCCTGGGGGTTTGTGCATTTGAGATCGAAGATGAGCTCGGCCAGGTCCTCGATGGAGTAGATGTCGTGATGCGGGGGAGGCGAGATGAGGCTGATGCCGGGCGTGGATTGGCGCACCTCGGCGATCCAGGGATATACCTTCCTGCCGGGCAGGTGTCCGCCCTCACCGGGCTTCGCGCCCTGGGCCATCTTGATCTGGATCTCCGTTGCGGAGGCGAGGTACCGGCTCGTCACGCCAAAGCGGCCCGAAGCCACCTGCTTGATGGCAGAGTTGGCTGAATCACCGTTGGCGAGCGGCGTCTCGCGCCGCGGGTCCTCTCCGCCCTCGCCCGAATTCGACCGTCCATGCAGGCGGTTCATCGCGATGGCGAGACATTTGTGAGCCTCTCGGCTGATGGAGCCGTAGCTCATGGCGCCCGTGTTGAAGCGCGTCACGATGGAGCGAGCACTCTCGACGGCATCGAGCGGCAGCGGTGCGCGCCCCGCCGCATCGAAGTCGAGCAAGTCGCGCAGACGCACGACGCGTCCCGGTTTGTGCAGGCGCGCGCTGTACGCCTCGAACGCCGAGGCGTCGTCGAGACGCACCGCGCTTTGCAGCAAAAAGATGGTCTGGGGGTCGATGAGGTGGTCCTCGCCGTCCAGGGGGCGCCAGTTGGTGAGGCCGAGCGTGGGGAGCTGGGAGGGGGCGGGCGACCTGTTCAGCGCGAGTGCCGCGTCGTAGCGTTTGTCAAGATCGCGTTGGACGTCGCCGATCCCCAGGCCGCCCACGCGGCTCACGGTGCCGGCGAAGCACCGGTCGATGAGCTCGGGTGCCAGACCGACCGCCTCGAAAATCTGGGCGGAATGGTAGCTTTGCATGGTGGAGATACCCATCTTGGACATGATGGACACGATGCCCGCGGTAGCGGCGCGGTTGTACCGTCCAATGCCCTCGGGGGCACTTAACTCGACTCCATCTGCCGTCACGAGGTCGTGTTGGGCGGCAAGGGCGGCAATGTGGGCATGGGCGCCGTAGGGCCAGATGCCGCTCGCCGAGTAACTCACCAGTGCTGCGAAATCATGGGCGGAAAGCGCGTCGCCGGTTTCAACGATCAGGTCCGCGAACGTGCGAAGCCCTTCCCGCATCAGATGATTGTGGACCGCTCCCACGGCGAGCAGGGAGGGAATGGGGACCTCTCCCGACCCGGCGCGGTCGGAGAGCGCCACGATGTTCGCCCCCGCGCGAACCGCCGCCTCAACCTCGTTGCAAAGGGAGGTGAGGGCCTGGTCGAGCGCATCGGCACCGGCGTCGCGTCGATAGGCGGCGCGGAATGCGCGCGCGTGGAACCCCGTGCGATCGATTGAGATGATGGCGCGGTGCTGCTCCTCCGTGAGCAGCGGGGAGTCGAGGCGGAGAAGCTGGCAGGCGTTGCGGCTATCTTCGAGCAAGTTGCCGTGATTGCCCAGATACAGCACGGTCGAGGTCACCACTCGCTCTCGCAGGGCGTCGATGGGTGGATTCGTTACCTGGGCGAACAGCTGGTAGAAGTAGTCAAAGAACGAGCGGGTCTTGGTGGAGAGGCAGGCGAGCGGCGCGTCGATGCCCATGGAGGCGAGAGGCACCTTGCCCGCGATCGCCATGGGGCGCACCACCTCGTCGATGTCGTCCCAATGGTGACCCAGTTTGGCGGCGTCCACGGCCGTCAGCCCACACGCCTCCTCGCGCGGCCCGTCGGCCACCAGCTCGCTGTGCTCAGGCGTGATGTCGTCGAGCGTGAGCATTTCCTCGGCGATCCAGTCGCGGAACGGCTTGAGCTTCGCCATGCTTCCGCGAAGCTCGTCGTTATACACCACGCGTGCCTTCGAAAAATCCACCTCGATCATCTCTCCCGGACCGAGCAGGCCCGCGGTGAGTACGTTTTCTGGATCAATCTCGATGGTGCCGACCTCCGAGGAGAGCAGGAAGCGATCGTCTCGGGTCACGTAGTAGCGTGCGGGGCGCAAACCGTTGCGGTCGAGGGCGGCGCCGAGAGTCCGTCCATCGGTGAACGCGATGGCGGCGGGGCCGTCCCAAGGCTCCATGAGCATGGACTGGTATGCATCATAGGCGCGCCGCTCGGGCGAGAGCGTCTTGTTATGATCCCAGGGCTCGGGTATGAGCATGGACACCGCGCGGGTGAGGGGCCTGCCGTTCATAACCAGGAATTCAAGGACGTTGTCGAGGATGGCAGAGTCGGATCCCTCTCGATTGATGATGGGCAAAACGCGGTCGAGATCATGTTGGAGCACGGGAGAGTACAGGTTTGGTTCGCGCGCGCGAATCCAGTTGACGTTGCCCTTCAGGGTGTTGATCTCGCCATTGTGAACGATGAAGCGATTGGGGTGGGCTCGTTCCCAGCTGGGCGTGGTGTTGGTCGAGTAACGAGAGTGGACGAGCGCGACGGCGGTTTTGACGGCGGCGTCGTTGAGGTCGGAGTAGAAGCGCCGCATTTGGGTGGCGACGAGCATGCCCTTGTACACGATGGTCCGTGCGCTCATGGAGCAGATGTAGAAGATTTTCCCATTGAGTGCGGGATCGGCATCCGCGCGTTTTTCGATTTCGCGCCGGCACACGTAGAGTGCCCGCTCAAAGTCGTCGCCGCGCGGAATCGATTGGGGACGGCCCAAAAACGCCTGCATGATGGTCGGCATGCAGGCCCGTGCAGTCGAGCCGAGGTCGTGCGGATCAACGGGGACGGAGCGCCAAAAGAGCAGTGGGATGCCGCATGCGGCGCAGCCCTCCTCGACGATGCGTCGTGCGTCCGCTACACCGCGCTCGTCTCGCGGCAGGAAGAGCATCGCCACGCCGTAATCGCCCTCAACGGGCAAAAGGTGGCCGCATCTCTGCGCCTCCTTGCGAAAGAATCGGTGGGGAACCTGAAAAAGGATGCCGGCACCGTCTCCGGTGTTGCGCTCGAGGCCAACGCCGCCTCGGTGCTCAAGGTTGACGAGGACGGAGAGAGCGTCATCGAGAATCTGATGGCTGCGCTCCCCCTTGATGCTCGCCAGCGCGCCGATGCCGCAGGCGTCGTGTTCGAATTCCGGCCGATAGAGCGTCTGTCGCCCCTGAGGGTTCGTGGCGGGCGACGCGGTTGACTGTCCCATTGCCGTCTCCTTTGGGTCGGGGTGCACGGGGAATCGTTCGGGCGGAATGGTACGTTCGGTTGGTTGCGCCTGGTTTGCAGACGTGTTTCCTGCAGGTTTCCAGTAGGGGAACATCTGAATACTGTCCCTCCGTATACCCATTTACCAGCGGTTATGAGAAAACTGAGACTCTTTGCGCGCAAGCGTGATTTTTTGCCCGTGCTGCGCTGTCAACATTCTTTACGCAGGCAGAGTGCGGTACGCTACGATATGTTTCACGCCTGCAACGTGGCGGAAATTGTGCCGAAACGAATGGCGTATAGGCTGCAATCGTCCGTCAGCAACAGCGTCGCCCGCGGCGACGCGCCACGAAGGGAGTATCTGATGGCCGATCTCACCGACCGCTTTGGCACGATGGTCTTCTCCGAAGACGTCATGAAGAAGTGGCTACCCAAAGACGTGTACAAAAAGCTCGCTGCAACCATCGAGGAGGGCCAGCCGCTCGACTTGGATGTGGCGAACGCCGTCGCCCATGCCATGAAGGAGTGGGCGATCTCCCACGGCGCCACGCATTACGCGCACTGGTTCCAGCCGCTCTCCGGCATCACGAGCGAAAAGCACGACAGCTTCCTCGAGCCCAACCACGATGGCACCGCCATCACCAAGTTCTCGGGCAAGGCGCTCATCAAGGGCGAGCCCGACGCCTCGAGTTTCCCCAACGGCGGCTTGCGCGCCACCTTCGAGGCGCGTGGATATACCGCATGGGACGCCACGAGCCCGGCGTTTATCAAGGACGATGTGCTGTGCATCCCCACTGCCTTTTGCAGCTACACCGGCGAGGCGCTCGACAAGAAGACCCCGCTGCTGCGCTCCATGACCGTCCTCGACGAGCAGGCCAAGCGCGTGCTCGCCCTGTTTGGCAAGAAGCCCAAGCGCGTGGTGCCCTCGGTAGGCGATGAGCAGGAGTACTTCCTCATCAAGAAGGACGCCTATCGCCGCCGCCGGGACCTGGTGATCTGCGGCCGCACGCTGTTCGGCGCCGCCCCGGCTAAGGGCCAGGAGCTCGAGGAGCATTACTTCGGCGCGATTCGCCCCACTGTCTCCGCCTACATGAAGGACCTCGATAACGAGCTGTGGGCGCTCGGCATCCCGTCCAAGACCAAGCACAACGAGGTAGCGCCCTGCCAGCACGAGCTCGCCCCCGTGTACTCTGAGCTCAATGAGGCCGTGGACAACAATCTCCTCGTCATGGAAAAGATGAAGCTCATCGCCAGCCGTCACGACCTCGTGTGCCTGCTGCACGAGAAACCGTTTGAGGGCATCAACGGAAGCGGCAAGCACAACAACTGGTCGCTCGGCACCGCCGATGAGAACCTGCTCGACCCGGGCGACACCCCGTTGGAGAACCTGCAGTTCATCGTGTTCCTTACTGTGGTGATCGAAGCGGTGGACAAGTACCAGGATCTGCTGCGCGCAAGCGTGGCGAGCTGCGGCAACGATCATCGCCTGGGGGCGAACGAGGCGCCGCCTGCGATCGTGTCGATCTTCCTGGGTGATCAGCTCACCGAGGTCGTCGAGATGATCATGGACGGCGAGGCGAGCGTTCACGCCACCACCGACACCCTCACCTTTGGCACAGTGATCCTGCCCAATCTGGAGCAGGACAACACCGACCGCAATCGAACCTCCCCCTTCGCCTTCACGGGCAACAAGTTCGAGTTCCGCGCCGTGGGCTCCGAGGCGAACGTCTCCGATGCGAATATGGTTCTCGACACCGCCGTCGCGGCGTCCCTGCGCGACTTCGCCGACGCGCTCGAGGGCACGCCCGAGGACCAGTTCCAGGAGGCGACACTCGCGTACTGCGCCGAGCACCTGCGCGCGCATCGCCGCATCCTCTTCTCGGGCGACGGTTACTCCGATGCGTGGGAGAAGGAGGCCGAGGAGCGCGGCCTGTGCAACTTCCGCACCACCGCCGACGCCCTGCCCGCGTTCGTCGCCGAGAAGAACATCAAGCTCTTCTCCGAGATGGGCGTGCTCACCGAGGTTGAGACCGTGTGCCGCTACGAGGTGAAGCTCGAGAAGTACAACAAGCTCATGAACATCGAGGCGACCACGATGGTGCGCGAGGCGCGCCGCACGTACCGCCCGGTGATCACCGCTTACGCCACCAAGGTCGCCAAGGGTCTGGAGACCATCCGCGCCGCTGGCGCCGAGGTCGCGATGGCCTCCGAGCAGGCCACGCTCAACGAGTTGTGCGAGGGCATCACTGCCATCAACGAGTCCATCGCGCGTCTGGACGAGGCGCATGCCAAGGCGGAGTCCATGGCCGACGCCCAGCTGCAGGCGAATTGCTACGCGCATGAGGTCGCACCCGTCATGGCCGACCTGCGGGCCGCCGTTGACGCGATGGAAGAAATCGTGGCGGCTGATTACTGGCCGGTGCCGACCTACGATGACATCTTGTTCTACGTGTAGGGTCTCTGCTCTCGCGCGCAGCAGCACGGAGAACGAGGTGAGCACGGGCGGTCTTTCATGTCCGCCCGCGCTCGCTGCTTAAAGATTCCTTTTGCAGTGTTTGACGTTAAGGTTTGTACCTGGAAATTTTCTCCCAAGTGCATGGAAATCCCATCGCCGCGAGAATGTCGGTCCGCTCGATCGCATTGCTTTTTGCTAGGTAGCCTTCGATGAGCCTTGCCAGCTCCTTTTTAAATCCGAGGAACCTGTCTTTTGGGAGCAGATATCTCAGAGCGATGACCACTGCGAACAAATCGTTTTTGCCCTGGGTGCACTGACTGTTCTTTTTCATAATGCCGAGTTTTTGGTGGAGGTCGGTATCGGGGATAACGGAGTGTGTCTTGTGCGTGATGAGACGCTCACCATGCGCACATACGTTGCGGAATATAACGGGAATCTTAAGGAACTGCTCGAGTTCCTTCTCGTTGGCTAACATAAACTCCTTGGATACCGCGGCCTTCTCGCCCGGCGCGAGGAACGAGTACATTTTTGAGATCTGTCCAAACGTGGTGGCGTTGACGAGAACCCATAGAGGTGCGTTATGGTGGCTTGTTCGATAGTGGACGAGATAGCCGTGGTCGGCGTTCCTGTTTGCCAGCGCGCTAAGAATTCGAATGAGCTTTGTTATGCCCTGGGTGTGCTTTGGTGAGTTTGGATAGTTGCATGGATCCAAATAGGCGTTTTGCGCTTCCCCATGTTTAGAGCAGAAAGAATACGACACTGCGTTTCTCATCTTGCGTTCGATGTGCGTCAGGTTGCGTAAGAACAGTTCGCGCAGAGAGAAGTCGAGGTTGTAGAGTGCGACCAGGTTGGAGAACGAGGCGCCTTCTTTATACTTTCGGGTGGAAGGGTCGCGTAGGAGCCACTTATATCCGTTGATGAGCGCAAAATACCCAATGTCTCGTAGCTGCTCTTCCGCATACGGTGCATCTTCTATAAGAAGGCCGTCGTTACCCAACTTTTCGATTTGCTGTTCGTATGTCGCGAAGGTTTTGGCCATGACGCCCCTTGGAAAAAAGAGAGCCTGCAGGCTCTCTTTCCGGTCCCAGGCTTCGCAGGTATCTGGAACCTAATCACTGGTTAAAAGTATAGGAGTCGTTCCCCGGAAGCCAAAAAGCGGGCGGAGCCGCATCTTGTTCACACAAAAAGAGACCGGATGCCCGCCCGCGTCATAACTCTTTGAAGATTTTGTCGGCCTTGCGGTAGTGCATCTCATCCAGCATAGGGGGGCTACGGAAATAAAGAACGGAAGCGCGCGAAGCATGAGACAGCAGGCGAATTTCTGGGTTGGGTGAGCAGCAATGGCAACGGTCGCATGCTGGCCCCAGAGGTCAACGTTCAAGGGTGTTTATTATCCAATGGTAGAATGCGGGCTAGTGTTGTAAGTATTTTGGCGATTTGTTGTCTTTTGGACGGAGCGGCTATGTTTGACGGTGCGATCGACATGGATTCAAGGATTGATGCTTGGAAGAAGAAGCTGCTCGATCTTGGCAAGAGAAATCGACTGTTGAACCATCGGGATACGAAGCGCGGAAGCATCCGCATTGTTTCTCCCAGCTCCCTTGCTCTCTGGCAATCCTTCGTCGAGGAGGAGAGTCCCATCGTATTTTCCTACATCAATGAGGAAAGCGAGTTTGACGACGCTGGTGATGGCGGGCAGAAGATTGAAGTGGTTAGTGGCAACGTCGAAACCAACAAGACCCTCCCCGAGCAGCAAAAGACCCTGCGTTCGCTAAGGAATAAGGCACGATCCTTTTCTAACGAGCAAGGTGTCAATGCTCTTTACCTCGCATTCGGATTTCTAAATTGGAAGGAGTCGCCTTCTTCCAAGCAATTCATCCAGTCCCCGCTCATCCTCGTTCCCGTTTACCTGCAGTGGGAATCGATCGCGTCTCCATTTGAGCTGCGGCTTCATGACGATGAGATCGTCATCAATCCCACCCTCGCCTACAAGATGGAGAATGATTTCGGCGTTACGCTCCCTCCCTTTGAGAGTGGCGACTCACCTGCAGATTACTTCAATACCTTGAATAGACTTGTAGCCTCGCAGGGATGGAGTGTTGAGCAGGGCACCTGCCTTACGCTACTTTCCTTCCTAAAGATAAACATGTACAACGATCTCGAAAAGCATCGGGAGTCCATTTCAGAGCACCCTGTCGTTCGGGCCCTAGCTGGCGATGCTTCAGGATTGACCGTTGATGTCTCGACTCTCGACGGCTATGATCACGACGCAAGCACTACTCCAGCAGACTCTTACCTCATCGTTGACGCCGATGCTAGTCAGATTGATGCGATTGAATGCGCCAAGATGGGTGCGAGCTTTGTTTTGCAAGGTCCCCCCGGCACCGGGAAGAGCCAAACAATCACGAATATCATTGCCGAATGCCTTGCAGACGGCAAGAAGGTCCTGTTCGTTTCTGAGAAGATGGCTGCGCTCGACGTTGTTCATCGCAGACTGAAAGACGCCGGACTTGAAGATTTTACCCTTGTTCTGCACAGCTATAAAGCGAATAAGAAAGATGTTCTCGATCAGCTGGGGCGTTCGCTCGAGCTATCCGATAACAAGGTCAAGCTCGCTGACGAGGCATATAGGTCGCTTGATCAGCTGCTTTCCGACAGAAAGAGGCTGAATGATTACTCTTCACAGCTTCACGAGATTATTGCGCCGCTCAACAAGAGCATCTTTGACGCGAACGGAGAGATTGCCGAATGCTGCGACGTTGAGGATATTGTATTTTCGATTGACGACGTTCGGAATGTTTCTTCCGGTACCTATCTGAGCATGTGCGGCGTTCTTAATCGCTATGGCAGCGTCTTAAACTCTATGCACGAGGATATCGAAGAGAATCCTTGGCATGACACACTGCTTACCTTTGTGGGGAACGAGCTCAGGCACGATTTGGTGTCTAAGGCTGCGATGTGCAAATCCAAGCTGCGGGCAATATTGGCTTTGAGCGACGAGGCGGCGGAGCATTTTGGTATCGAGGCGGAGTCCCTTCCCAGTTTGAAAAACGCTGCTGCCGCCTTGGGGTCCGCCTCGCGTTCTCCTAAGGTGCTCGCCAGTTGGATAGAATCGGAAGACCTTGGCTCGCTAGCCCGCGAATGCGAAGTTTGGGACGAGAAGCGTAGACTCCTTTATGGCCTACTCGATGAAATCGAAATCGTTCGTGGGGAGCTTGGGGAAAAGCGGCTTTGGACTGATAGCGGCGTCCGTCTCTCCAATGATGATCTTAGTGAGCTGCTTGCAGAGTATTCTCGGGATCTTGAGGTGAAGTTTGGAACGAACGAGATACTTGGGGTTTGGAGAAAGACGGAATCTGTCGATCGCGTTAAAGCGGTCCTAGCCGAACTGAAGGGGCATGCTGACCACCTGGTGGAATCGAGGCATAGGTCAAGAAGGTCCTTTGCTCGGGATATTGAGCAGATTGATTATCTGCCCGTTCAGCAGCGTTTCGATTCCCGATATGACAGAGATTTCCTAGAGAAACGGGGTTCCTATCTGACGGATCGCTCAGATCTGAAAAACGTTGTACTCCTGAAATCTACCGTCCTTCATTCAAACAAAGATACTCTTCTCGCCCTTGAAGGAGCATGCAGGCTCGCTGACCACAGAGCATGGGCGGAGGAATCCCTTGAGTTGGGCGAGTTGTCCGCCCTTGAGGAAGAGATTGCCTCGACATGTGAGGCAGAAATCAATCAGATTCCCTATAACGAAATCTACCTTCGTTACAAAACGACCAGCTCATCTTTCGCAAAGATATTTAACTCGCAGTACAAGAGCGACCGCTCGATGGTCGGTTCGCTCATGAAAGGCCTAAGCGGAAAGCCGACCGATGACCAGGTGCTTTCGGTGCTCTCCATGCTCAGGCGTCGAGATGAGTTACTTGTTTGGCGCGACTCCTCTCCTCGTTGGGCAGAGCTTTGTTCATTGGAGTCCGCTTTACGCAACCAGTTTAGCGATGATGTGTTCAGCTTGGACTATAGGTCCATCTTCCAGCGTTATCGCGATGAGTATGATGACGCTTTCGCTGAAACGTGCTCGCAATACGAAGCGGATCTCTCCCTCTTTGAAAGCTACGTAATTCCTGGAACGAGTATCGATCGTCAGATTGTTGTTGATGAAATCACGCTGCTTTCGGATATCTCTGGGGAAAGGCGATGGTTCGAGGAAAACGATGAATTCCTGAAGAGGCTTCTTGGTGACTGCTACCTTCGAGAGGAGACAGATTTCGATTCGCTGGATTCCGTGTATCGTACGTTTGCGCTTCTTTGCCGTTGCGATGTGGCCCGTTGCAATGCCCTCGCCCTTCTTGCCTCGTCAAAGGCTGAGCATGCGTCGTTTTTACAAAAGTATGGGCCTGATTATGTTGGCATCTGTTCCGACTGGGGCACCTTGATTTCTAAGATTAATTGGGCGCGAGAATTTTCCGCTTTCGTCGCGGCTGAAGGCATCACGGTTACTTGGGACTTCGTTGCCCGGTCCTGCGAAGATCGGGATTTCGCTACACGCTGTGGTGATCTTAAGGTTAGAATCGAAGCGGCTCTCGAAGACGTGGAAAAAACGGTTGCCTGGTTTGCCAATCTTTTTGAGGCTGATTCTGACGTTGGGGGAATGCCAGTCTCGCGGCTTTTTGACAAATTGGAGGCGTGTTCGGAAAACCTTGAGGCTCTTGAGGAAATTCTCGACTACCGAAAGGTGAGGGCAGACTGTGATGCACTTGGACTTGGTGGCTGCATTGCAGCCCTAGAGACGGCAGAAATACCTCATGATCGCATTATTCCAGTTTTCAAGAAGCGCTTCTTTAGGTTATGGCTTGATAGCGTTTTGCCTGATTATCCTGCAGTTGCGAGCTTTCGTCATCGAACTCAGGAAGAGCTTATTGAAGAGTTCCGCGATCTCGATAAACGGCAGATGTCCATCGCCCGCAGCAGGGTAAAGGCCAAACTGATTAACGCGCTACCTTCGCTTGATAGATTTACGAGTGGGTACGATGATGTTCGGATTCTCCAAAGGGAGATGGGGAAGAAGAGGCGCATCATGCCAATTCGCCGTCTCTTCAGCGCCATCCCGGGGTTGATTACCACGCTTAAGCCCTGTCTCATGATGTCGCCCCTCTCGGTGAGCCTGTTTCTCGAATCCGATCTCTATCGTTTTGACACCGTAATCTTCGATGAGGCTTCGCAGGTGTGTACCGAGAATGCGATCGGCGCAATATTTCGAGGGAAACAGGTGATTGTTGCAGGCGATAGCAAGCAGCTGCCACCCTCCAATTTCTTCGCCGCCTCGACGTCTGATGATGACTTTGATTCTGATGAGGAAGTGAACGACGGCGCTTATGATGTCGGTGCCTTCGAGTCGGTTCTCGATGAGGCGTCAATGCTTCCAGCAAGGACGTTGCTCTGGCATTATCGCAGCCGTCATGAACACCTCATTGCCTTCTCTAATGCGAAGATATACAGGAGTCGGCTTGTTACCTTTCCGTCCTCAATTGACCGTGCGCCTGATTTCGGTGTGGAGTATGAATATGTGCAAAATGGTTCATATGATCGAGGGGGCAGAAAGGGCAATGTGCTCGAAGCGGAGCGCGTCGCGGAGCTAGTGTTCGACCATTTCCGTCGGAATCCGGAACGATCGCTCGGCGTTATTGCATTCGGCTCTGTACAGGAGTACGCCATCGATGCCGCAGTTCGAAAGATGCGATTGCGCAACCAGGAGTTTGAGCAGTTTTTTAATGAGGAACTTGAAGAGCCCTTCTTTATCAAGAGCCTTGAGAATGTGCAAGGTGACGAGAGGGATACTATCATTTTCAGCATTGGTTATGCGAAGGACTCTAACGGCGTAATGAGAATGCAGTTCGGGCCGTTGAGCCAAAGCGGGGGCGAACGAAGGCTGAATGTCGCGATTACTCGTGCGAAATATAACGTTAAGCTCGTTGGCTCGATTCTCCCCACGGATATTGTTGCCGAGAGGGTGAGCTCCGAAGGCCCCAAGCTTCTAAAAAGCTACATTGACTTTGCCATGAGAGGGCCAAAGGCTCTTGAAGATGAGCTTACTGCTCCAGATTCCGTTGAGTTTGATTCCCCGTTTGAAGAGTCTGTGTTCGACTTCCTGAATTCGAAGGGATATAGGGTCGCAACTCAGGTGGGCTGTTCTGGCTATCGTATTGACATGGCGGTAAAGCACCCCACGCTGGATGGACGATATGTGCTAGGAATTGAGTGTGACGGAGCGACATACCATTCCGCCCGTACGGCACGTGAACGCGATCGACTTCGCCAAGATGTGCTTGAGAGCATGGGGTGGAGAATCTACCGCATTTGGTCCACTGACTGGATTAAGAGCCCTGCTACCGAGCGAAGCAGGCTCATAGATGCTGTCGAGAAGGCCCTTTCCGAGTATGTTGAGCGAAGGCCTACATTCGAGAGCAGGAATAGGATGGAAACGACTGCCGACAGCGACGATGTCAGTTACGAGATAGTTGAAGAGCGTGAGCTGAGTGTATCGGAGATTGAGAACCCGTATGGGTTCGACAAGATGGAGGACCCAGATTTCAGCACGCTTCCACGTGATTGCTACGGCTATTTGAGCCTTGACGATTGCATCGAATTGCTGGTGAGGCAGCAATTTCCTCTCCATAAGGACATAGCGGCTCAAAAGTTATGCTCGCTATTCGGCAAAGAGCGTGCAGGCAAGACTGTTAAGAGCAGCATCGAACAGGCGCTAGGGCGGATGAGCTCTGTCGTTGAGAAGGATGGCTTCCTTTATCCGAGTGAGTACGAGAGTGTCCCTGCTTACGGCTCCTATGGTAGGCAGGTTAAACACATCAGTCTTGATGAGCTCTGTTCTGCGATGCTGCGAGTGTGCGAGCTTCGAGTCGGATTGACTGAGGAAGCGTTGGTTGAGGAGACGGCGCGAGCGTATGAGTTCAAGCGCATCGGCGTAAACATCAAAGAGGCGCTTTCAAACGCTTATAAGAGGCTGTCCGATGAAGGCATCTTGCGTAAGATTGACGGCCGTATTGTGCTTGTGGGGCGGTGAAAAACAAAGGGTGAAAGGGCGACCCAATCTTCTGGATGAATCTGTTTGTGCGTGTCAGGGGAGTTCTGCTATACTCTAGCGCGCTGTCCCCATCGTCTAGCGGCCAAGGACGCCACCCTTTCAAGGTGGATATCACGGGTTCGAATCCCGTTGGGGGCACCATTGCTTTGTCCGGACCCGCTCGGCTTCGCGCCGAGCGGGTCTTTTCGTAAAAGGGGAAGATGCCCATGGATGCCAAACGTGTTGCCCGAGCTGGAGTGATGGTCGCCCTGTTGGCTGTTTCCGCCCAGGTCATGATGCCCATCGGTCCGGTGCCGTTCACCCTCCAGACGATGGTGCTCGCCATGATCCCTGCAGTGCTCGACCGTGGTACCGCCGTGCTTTCCGTTGTCGCCTATGTGCTGCTGGGTGCATTCGGCCTGCCGGTGTTCGCCGGCTTCATGGGAGGCTTTGGATCGCTGGTTGGACCTACGGGCGGCTTTTTGTGGGGTTTCGTTTTGGGCATGATTGCGGCGGGCGCCATGGGCAGGCTCTTCGCCACGCGTCTTAGTGCCTTCCCTCGTGCGCTGGTCTCGTCGTTTCTCCTGCTTCTGGTGACGTATGCATGCGGTACGGTGCAGCTTATGGCACTCATGTCGCTCGATGTGACGGGTGCGCTCGGTATCGCCGTGATACCGTTTGTCATCCCCGATGTCATCAAGGTCGTCGTGGGCGCACGGATAGGTGTCTCGATTTCGAAGGTTCTGTCGTAGCGCATGCGATCTCTCCGCCGGCTTCCGCGCTGGCGTCACGTCATGCAAATGTGCCGAGTGTGCGCTTTTCCAACGTTTGCGATGCTTAAACGTTGGAAAAGCGCACACTCGGCATTTGGGGCAGGGCGCCGCAAGGGCGACGTCGCAGTGGGGACGCGACGGCGCTGCAGGGGCGACGGCGATACGACGGCGCCGCGAGGCGGGGCGGGATTATCCCAGAAGCTTCATCGCGGCCTCATTCGCCGCAAGCTCATATGAGTCGTCGAGCGCGGGGAGCGGGAGCAGCGCTTTGGCCTGAGTATCGCCCGCGGCGGCACGCTTCTCGAGTGCGCGCGTGAGCAGCCAGTCTGCGAGCTCGGGGTTCTTGGAGAGCGCGGGGCCGTGCAGGTAGGTGCCCACCAGGCCGTTGTGGATGCAACCCTCAAAGCCGTCTTCGCCGTTGTTGCCGGTACCGGGCACCACGACGCTTCCCAAGGGCGTCTCGCCGGCATCGAGCTTCGTGCGGCCGCCATGGTTTTCAAAGCCCACGAGTGCCCGCCCGAACAGGTCGTTTCTCACCGCGACGTTGCCGGTGAGGCGCCCTTCGCCGCGGACGGTCTCGGCGCCGATGAGCCCCAGGCCTTCAATGCGGGTGTCGCCCATGTAGTACGAGCGTCCGAGCAGCTGGTAGCTGCCGCAAATCGCCAGCATGATGCCACCGTCGGCGATGTAGGAGGCGATTTCGTCGCGCTGCTTGAGCAGTTCGTGCGCCACGGCGAGCTGGTCGCGGTCGGAGCCGCCGCCCATGAGCACCACGTCGGCGCACGACAGGTCGAGCTCGTCCTCCATGTGCACGTTGTCCACGTGGACGGGGATGCCGCGCCAGGCGCAACGCCGCTCGAGGACGATGGCGTTGCCGCCGTCGCCGTAGAGGTTGAGGGCGTCGGGGTAGAGGTGCACGATGCGCAAGGGACGGTCGAGGGTTGCTGTGCACACCTCCTGAGCGGCGCTGTCGCCTTGGTCGCCGGAGCCCTCACCAGCGACGACCGGGCGCTCCGTGTTCCCGTCGCTGTCGTCGCGCATGCGCTCGAGCTCTTTGACGACCGGCGGGAACGCCGTGTAATTCGCCACCACATGCAGCGTCTCAGACGCCGGCTCGCAAGCCACGGCGTCGAGAACCTCGGACACGCCCTCGACGATGCGGGCGTCGATGCCCGCATACTTGAGGCGCACTTGCAGGTCGTTGGCGCGCGTGCCGCCCACAAACGCGCGCACGTTGGCGTCGGCAGAAAGGCGCTCGAAGTCGACGTCCCAAATCCACGACACATCGCGGCCGTCGGCCTCGGCGTCGTTGAGGAAAAACGCCATGAGGCGACCGTTCGCCGTCTTGATCTGCTGGATTTGCCGGTCGAAGCCAACGGGATTCTTGGCCAGGTCGGTTGCGACCTCACGCCCGGATACATTCCAGCGCGTCATGCGTCCGCCGGTGGGGACGTAGGCGTCGAGCACGTGCTGGAAGCGCTCGGGCGCCTCGTCGAGCGCCTCGAGGGCCGTTGCGGCGGTCCAAGCGGCGGCGATGTTGTAGACCATATACAAACCGTTGTACTTGGTGGAGAGGTGCGCGCCTGCCGAAGCCTGGCATGCAAAGCCCTGCCCTTCGGAGCCCTGCTCCAACCCGGTCATGCTGACGTCGAACGCGTATCCGTCTGCACTGAGCGTCACGTCGTGGGCAAAGCTCGCGAGCGCGGGCCGCTGCCACCCGCAGGTGGGGCAGCGGTAGGCGCCCAGCTGCCCATACTGGATGTACTCGTACACGAGCGGCGCGTTGCATTGCCCGCAAAACCGCGATTCCGCGATATGCGAGGTCTCGGTGCCAACGGCGCCCTCGATGCCAAAGGGGAGCTTGGGGTTGGCGACGCGCTCGGCGATCGAGGCGCACAGGGGATCGTCGGCGTTGAAGATCAACGTGGTCGACGGCGAGGAGTTGAGCGCCTCGGCGATGGCCGCCTGGGTGTGGTCGATCTCCCCGTAGCGATCGAGCTGGTCGCGGAACAGGTTGAGCAGCACGAAATAGGTGGGCTTGAGGCGGGGGAGCACGCGCACCGTGTAGAGCTCGTCGCACTCGAAAACGCCCACGCGACGAGTGTGCGCGGTGCGGCGGCGCGCGGAGTTGGCCTCGAGCAGCGCGCCGGTGATGCCGGTCTCCATGTTGTTGCCGGCGTGGTTGCACACGCAGGTCGCCCCGCTTGCGGAGACGGCGTCCGCGATGAGGTTGGTTGTGGTCGTCTTGCCGTTGGTGCCGGTGATGACCACGCTCGCGTCGAGCAGCACGGCGAGATGGGCGATGAGCTCCGGGTCGATGGAGAGGCCGATCTTACCCGGCAATGCGCCGCCGCTGCGGTGCAGGACGGAGCGCAGGCCCCAGCGCGCAACACCCGCGGCCGAGGTTGCTATGTTCGATTTGATGCTCATGCGAGCTCCTATCTGTCATTTGCCTCCGGCGCCGACGGCGCGGGGGCGGCGGGCGCTTGCTCTTATTGGGCGGCCGCGGCGTAGCGGGCGCGGCCGCGCTCCTCGGGCGTCATGCGGCTGCGGGGCGAGTAGATGACGTTGGTCCGGCAATGCTCGACGCACAGGTCGCAACCTGCGCAGGCGTGCGTGTCGATGCGGAACACGGGCGGCGTGAAGGTGATGGCCGGGCACCCGGTGATTTGCTGGCAGCGGTGGCAGCTCATGCAGGCGTACTCGTCGATCTCGACGGGCTCGGCCTCATAGTCCCCGTGCTGAAGCTGTGCGCAAGGCGAGGCGAACACCACGGCGTGCACCCCGTCCGTCTCCAGGGCGCCGGCAAGGACACGCGCCGCGCGCTGGCTGTCAAACGGGTCGACGATGACGGCATCGGAGCAGCCGAGGGCGAGTGCCCGCTCGGCGAGCGCCTCGATCGCCTCGCGCGTGAGGTATGCCGCGCTGGAGGCGAGGACCGCGAGCACCGTGACACGGCCCTCACGGCTCAGCCCGGCGAGTGCCTCGGTGGCGGAATCCGAGCTGAGCTCAACATCGGGGATGAAGTGGATGCACGCCTCCGCGCCCGCCTGCTCGCTGGTTCCGCGGGGCACCTCGACCTTGTAGCGGTCGAGCAGAGCGTCTTCGCCGCCGGGGCAGGTGGTGGCTGCGGGATGCATGTGCCCGACGTTTGGGCAGCCGGCGTCTCCGCAGATGACGCGCCCGCGCCCGCGGCCAAGCGCCTCCTTGCAGACGACGTAGGCCGCGCGATGGGGGCATCCCGGACACGAGACGCCGGGGGTGACATGCGTATGCTCGGCCATGGGTTACTCCTCCTCGGGGGTGTAGGCCTCGCGGCTCAGCAGCTCGAGGTCGAAGGTGAGCGTGCGCCCCGCCATGGGGTGGTTGAAGTCGAACAGCGTGTCGCCGTCGTCCGCGACGCGTACCACGCGAACGAGCTGCTGGTACCCTTCGTCGTTCATGAGGTAGATGAGCTGGCCGGGGACGAGGTCCTCGTAGTTGGGGATCTCGATGGTGGGCATCACGTAGAGCAGCCGCGGGTCGTGCTCGCCGTATGCGTCTTTGGGCTGGAGCGTCACCGTCTTCTTCTCGCCGGGCTCCATGGACAGCACGGCGACTTCAAATCCGGGGACGACCTCATGGTTGCCCTCGACATAGGTGAGGGGCGCCCGCCCCTCGGTGGTGTCGAAGACCTCCCCGTCCTCAAATGAACCTGTGTAGTGGACCGTGACGCGGTGCTTGAGCGAGAAGTCCTGCACGGGCGCTCCCTTCGGGGTGTGGATGTACAAGTGGTAAGCCTACCACGCCGGTGTGGCGGGCTTGCGATGCCGGCCCGCATGTCGCGGGCGCGCGCTATAGGCCGTGCTGGACGGCAAAGGAGTCGGACGCCTCGCGGACGCCCGGCACGCCTTCGGCCCAGGCGGGGAAGTCGGGGGTGTCGGCGAGGATGCCGTCGGCCTCCCAGACGGCCTGATGGGTGAGGTCCCACGCCTCGCGCGCCTGCGGGCGCACGGGCAGATAGGGGTCGTGGAATGTGGGGTTGAGTAAAAAGAACGCGCCCCCGTCGCAGCGGCTGACGAAATCGCGCAGGGCGCGGCGAGCGTTGCGGCGCTGGCCGAGCTTGTAGAGCAAGACGGTGCGTCCGAGCAGGTACCAGGGAATCTCCTCGACCTCCTCGCCGGCCTCGCGCGCGGCCTCGAAAAACGCGTCCTCGTCTTCGAGGCGGGCCAGGGCGATGAGCAACGTGCCCACGGCGTAGCTCGGGTAGATTTCGGCGCGCATGACTGTGCGGGCAAAGGCCGCGGCGGCGCGGTAGCGCGCCGTGAAGATGCAGCCCTGGGCGAGCGCCTCGTTGACGTGGATCCAGCCGATGACCTGCGGGTCTGCCGCCATCGCCGTGCGCTTCTCATCCCGGTGCGCGACGCCTGGGGCAAGGAGCCCCGCGCTGTCGGGGTCAAATTCGGGATAGAGCATTGCCAGCTGCCCACGGGTTTCGCGCTCGAGCTGCATCATGTTGCCCAGGCAGCCCTCGAGGGGCACCTCGGAAAGCTGGATGGACAAAAGAGCCGCGTCGACGTTGTGGGGGTCAAGCGCGAGGACGTCGCCCATCTGCGCGCGCGCCCGGTCAAAGATCTCGGTGCGGACCTGTTCGAAATCCCCATCGGGCAGGCCCTCGGTGTGGAACAGCCCCTCGGAGAGCTCGGCGTGCGCCTGGGCATACGCGACGACCGCCCGCGCGGGCGGGGTCGTCGCATAGCGTTCGGGGCTGGCAAGGACCTGCTCGTGGAGCAGCTCGCGCGCCATGTCGGTGAGCTCGGGATGCTCGGCGAGATAGAGATGCTCAAGGTAGATGGGCATGTACTCCTGGGGGCTCACTGCGCACCCCCTCCCGCTGCACCGCCGAACATCTGGAAGGCGGCCTCCAGGTCCTCCGGGGAAAGGGCTCCCCGCACGAGGTCGTGCTCTGCGACCCACAGTGCAAAGCTGGCGGAGTCGGGCGTGCCCATACCCTCTTGCAGCAGCGGGGTCGCCTCGGAGAGGGCGAGAATCAGCTCGTCCTCGCTTCCGGGCGCGACGTTCACGCGGGAGAACACGCCGTCGGGAAACTCGGCCTGAACGTACAGGGGCTGGGCGGCCCGCGGATAGACCCGCAGGATGGAGTTGAGGGCGGCCGTGGCGGCATCGAAGTCGAAGGCACGATACGCGAGGCTCATCTGCGCGATGAGGGTCCAGGCGTCGGGCTTGTGACTGGACGGGCGCGCGCGGCGTCCCGAGCTCGCCCCGCCGTGCTGGTAGGCGACGGCGTGGCGCGAGCGGTAGCGCTCGAGCTCCACGGGTTCGACTTCCAGTTTGGCCAGCGCGAGCATGCCGGTGTGGCGGACGCCGGCGAGGTCGAGGGGGTAGGCCGCGAGCGTCTCCTCGGCCACCTTCATAGAGCGCCGATACTGTCCGGCGATGAGCAGGCGTGATGCGAGAGCGGCGTTCCAGCGCTGGTACGGGCGCTGGCCGAGGTCTCGCGCGAACTCGACGGCATGCGGGGTCCGCGCCTGCTCCACGACGCTCGCAGCGTCGCGCGCCACGGCGTCTCGGTTGTCGAGCAGGTAGCAGACGAGCTCGTCGTCGGAGGCGGATTGCGTGGTCGCAAGCATGCGCTGCGCGTCCCAGTTGCCCGCGTCGAGCTCGATGGCCTCCCGCAGGTAGGCTTCCGCCTGCACAACCTGCGCCTCGGCCTCGACCTCATCGGCGATGAAGGGCACGCGGTAATCGAGCAGCTCGGTGGCCTTCGCCACGAGGTGGAAGGAGCGGTCGGTGTCGGTCGCGATGAGGGATGAGGGGTCCGCCTGGAACGCCTGCGTGAGGCGCTCGACGACGGCGGGGTTTTCTATGGGGTGGACGCCCTCGCGCTCGGTGGCGGCGAGGATGAGGCGCAGGCAGTCCTCCTGAATGGGGTCGAATGCCATATGTCCTCCCTTCGCGATTGCCCGGGCGCGTGTCCGCCCGGTTCGATAAGGGATTAGTGTAGCCGTTTTGCTGGGGGAATATGCCTTGTGCGCGGCATTAACACGAGGTTATCGCTGTTGCAGGACGGTCGCGTCGGAGGCGTCCGCGACCACCTCGACCACCAAGCCGTGGGGAAGGCACACGATCTGCTCGCCGGCACAGGCGATCGCGTCGTGCTCGACGCAGACCTGATTGCCGCAGTTTGCGCTTTCGACCTGCACCGCGCCCCCCTCGATGCGGACGACGTTGATACCGCCCTCCGCGTCGTCGCCACTTCCCGTGCCGGGGGTCTCGACAGTAAAGGTGAGGGCTTCTTCGAGCGCGTCGACGCGCCGCAGGCCGTCGGTGGTCTGGGTGACAACGAGCAAACCGTTCACCGAAGAATTTGCATCGTTGACGGAGTTTGCCCAAAACCATGCACCGGCGCAGCAAAAGCCGAGGAAAAGGGCGAAGAACAGGGCTGCATCGCCCGGTTTGATGGCACATTTCATGCAATCTGCCCCTTTCGAATCTGGGATTTCGTCAAATTTGATGCAAAACGAGAACAGGGTACCACGCCCGTCAAACATACAGGCGCGGTATGATATGCGTGTCTGTGGTTGAACGTTTTATCGTGCGAGTTTCTCCCCGCACGGGTCACTGAGACCCCACTCGCTCTCACGCAGACGGTCCTATTTGGGCAAGGCCGACGGGGCCTTGCGCGCACACGCGGGACAACCCGCACTTGGGAGGTATGTAATGGGACGTTTTACCAATCCACGCGACCTGTATTTCGGTGAGGGCGCCCGCCACGAGGTCAAGAACCTCAAGGGCTCCCGCGCCATGATCGTCACCGGCGGCGGTTCCATGCGCCGCGGCGGCTTTTTGCAGGACGTCGAGGCCGACCTCAAGGAGGCCGGTTTCGAGGTCGAGATCTTCGAGGGCGTCGAGTCCGACCCGTCCGTCGAGACGGTCATGAAGGGCGCCAAGGCCATGGAGGCCTTCGGCCCCGACTGGATCATCGGCATCGGCGGCGGCTCGCCCATCGACGCGGCCAAGGCCATGTGGCTGTTCTACGAGTACCCCGAGGAGACCTTCGAGCAGGCTGTCGTGCCGTTCTCCTTCCCAGAGCTGCGCCAAAAGGCCAAGTTCTGCGCCATCGCCTCCACCTCCGGCACCGCCACCGAGGTCACTGCGTTCTCCGTCATCACCGACTACGAGAAGGGCATCAAGTACCCGCTGGCCGACTTCAACATCACGCCTGACGTCGCCATCGTCGACCCTGAGCTCACCTACACCATGCCCGCCAAGCTCTGCGCCCACACCGGCATGGACGCGCTGACCCACGCCATCGAGGCATACGTCTCCACCGCCGGCTCCATGTACACCGACGGCAACGCACTGCACGCTATCCGCGAGATCGTCGAGTGGCTGCCCAAGTCCTACGCTGGCGACCATGAGGCCCGCGCCCACATGCACGACGCCCAGTGCATCGCAGGTATCGCCTTCTCGAGCGGCCTGCTCGGCATCGTCCACTCCATGGCCCACAAGACCGGCGCCGCCTTCACGGGCGACCACATCATCCACGGGTGCGCCAACGCCATGTACCTGGGCAAGGTCATCCAGTTCAACGCGAAGGACGAGCGCGCCCGCAGCCGCTACGCCTTCATCGCCAAGGACGTCTTGCATCTCGACGGCGAGACCGAAGACGAGCTCGTCGAGGCGCTGGTCAATAAGATCCGCGACCTCAACGACGCCCTGGACATCCCGCAGGGCATCAAGAACTACGGTGCTGGCGGCGTGAAGGCCGATGAGTCCGTCATCGATTACGAGGAGTTCGAGGCCAAGAAGCACGATGTGGCTGCCAATGCCCTGCTCGACGCATGCACTCTCTCCAACCCGCGCACGCCCACGCAGGAGGAGATGGAGCAGCTGCTCGAGTGCGTCTACACCGACACGCCGGTCACGTTCTAAGATCCGTGATTTTGGATATATCTCGCTGAGAGAACAGCCGCCGATGTGATTTCGGCTATACTGTTCAGCCGCGGGCGATTGGCGCAACGGTTAGCGCAGGTGCTTTACACGCACAAGGCTGGGGGTTCGAATCCCTCATCGCCCACCATGACGAGAAGGCGCGGGGGCCGTGTGGCCCCCGCGTTTTTGGTTATGATGGTGAGGACGAATCTGCATCGTGAGAAAGGCTGCCATGAGCGACTTCGACCTCTCGAACTATCCCGTCCTGCCGAGCGAGCCCGCGGGCGAGCTGCGCGAGCAGCTCGCACAGGTGAAGTATGTCTTCACCGACCTTGACGCCACCATGCTGGCGCCGGGTTCCTGCGCGCTCTCGGACAATGATGGCAATCCGAGTACCTCCCTCGTCGAGGCCATCGTGGCCCTCAAGTGCGCCGGCGTCGAGATCATCCCGTGCTCCGGTCGCGCCCGCGTGATGATGCACGAGGACTCCCGCATCCTGGGCTTCAACTCCTACATCGGCGAGATGGGCGGCCTGCTCATGCTCGACCTCAAAGCAAACAAGTGGGAGTACTTCACCGGCGACATGCCGTACGACCCGGACTGCGGCCTCACCCCGCATCAGGTGATCGAGCAGGCCGGCGTGTGCCAGGGCATCATCGACCGTTGGCCCGGGCGCATCGAGTATCACAACGACATGGCAAACGGCGTCAAGTACCGCGAGGTCACGGTGGGCATGCGCGGCGAGGTGCCCGATGAGGAGGCCCAGGCAATGATCGACGTCGCCGGCCTCGGCCTGGCGTGGGGCAACAACGGCTACCTCACCCACGTTTCCAAGCCCACCACGCTCGACCTGGGCGAGGATGGCCCGGGCCGCGCTTTCAACATCATGCCGGCGGGCCTCAACAAGGGCCGCGGCATCGAGCGTTTTTGCGAGCTGCGCGGCATCGACCGCTCCGAGACGCTGGCCATCGGCGATTCCGAGTCCGACTTCCTGGCGGCTCCCTACGTGGGCACGTTCGTGTGCGTGGAAAACGCCCTCAAGGACCCCGCCACGCCTGCGCTCATCGCCGAGAACGACAACGTCTACATCACGCGCGGCAAGGTCGTCGAGGGCTGGGTCGCGATGGCGCATGCCCTGCTTGCCGCCAAGGCGTAAAGGTTGAGGGGAGAGCGCGGGATGCTCGATAGCGAACGACCCATTGGCGTGTTCGATTCCGGCCTGGGCGGCCTGACGGTTGCCCGCTGCATCGCCGAATCCTTGCCGCACGAGTCGATCTATTACGTGGGAGACACCAAGCGCTGCCCGTATGGCGTTCGCTCCGAGGAGGAGGTGCGCGCTTTCGTGCTGCAGGCGGGCCATTGGCTTGCCGAGCACGATGTCAAGATCATGGTCATCGCCTGCAACACGGCGACGGCCGCCGGCCTGCGCATCGCCCAGCAGATTCTGCCCGTGCCGGTGATCGGCGTCATCGCGCCGGGTGCGCGCGCGGCGATCAATTCCACGCGGACGCGCAAGGTCGGCGTACTCGCCACCCCGCTCACGGTGCGCACCGGCGCCTACACCCGCGCCATCCAGGACCTGGACGCCGGTGTGAACGTGTACGGGTGCCCCGCGCCCAGTTTTGTCGAGATGGTCGAGCGCGAGCTTGCCACCGGCGCCCATCTGCAGGAGCGCTGGTTGCAGGACGGCGACATCTTCGACACGCCGGAGAACCGCGCAGAGGTCGCGCGCACGCTCGCTCCGATTGTTGAGGGCGGTGCCCAGGTGGACACCGTGGTGCTCGGCTGCACACATTTTCCGCTGCTCGCCGGCCCGATTCGCCATACGTTGGGGCCGGAGGTCCGCGTCGTGTCGTCGGCGGAGGAGACCACATGGGAGCTCGAGGACATCCTGCGCCGTCGCGACCAGCTGGCCCCGATGGGGCAGCGCCCCGCGCATCGCTTCGCCACGACCTCTGACAACATCGCCGAGTTCGCTGCCGCGGGCAGCTTCATCTTCGGACAACCGCTCAAGAGCATCGAGCACATCTCCCTCGACGAACTGCGCGGCCTGTAGCTCGCTGTTCGATGTTCATGCCCCGCGCCGTGCCATCCGCCTGAGGCGCGGCTGTGCCTCAGGCACCGCGCCACAGCCGCTGGGGCGCACGGGGCGGCGTTGGCGCAGGCGCGAGCGCGAGGGTGGCGCTTGCTTGGCACTTCATTCGATACGGAAAGGAAACCAAACCATGGAACATATGCTCATCGATAGATCTTTCGGGCGCGCCGCTGATGAGATGCGCCCCGTGAACCTCACGCGCGACGTGATGAAAAACGCCTTGGGATCTTGCCTCGTTGAGTTCGGCGACACCAAGGTGCTGTGCGCCGCAACCATCGAGGAGGGTGTGCCCGGGTGGCGCAAGGCGAGCCATCAGGGCTGGGTGACGGCCGAGTACGCCATGCTGCCCGCCTCCACCAACCGACGCACGCGCCGCGAGACGGGCAACCGCAAGGGCCGCTCCATGGAGATTGAGCGCCTCATCGGGCGCAGCCTGCGTACCGTGGTGAACATGAAGGCGCTGGGAGAGTGCACGGTCACCGTCGACTGCGATGTCATCCAGGCGGATGGCGGCACGCGCACGGCGAGCGTCACGGGCGCATGGGTTGCGCTGCACGATGCGCTCATGGCCTGGGTCGAGGCGGGCAAGATCGCCCGCCTGCCGCTTACCGGTCAGGTCGCCGCGGTTTCGATGGGCCTGGTCGATGGCTGTGAGCTGCTCGACCTTGACTATTCCGAGGACAGTCACGCCGAAGTGGACATGAACCTCGTCGCCACCGACGCCGGTGAGATTATCGAGATCCAGGGTACCGGCGAGCAGACCCCCTTCGACCGTGCGCGTCTGAATCGTCTCATCGACCTCGGCGAGCTGGGTATCAAACAGCTCATCGACCTGCAAAACGAAGTCACGGCGTTCCGCGACTAGCCGCGAATTGGGGGACGGGTGCAGAATTGCACATTCGCATTCGCGCAATGTGCAATTCTGCACCCGTCCCCGGAGTACTCAAACGAGGAAAGGACGGTGCCGGACATGGCGCTTGAAAAAATCGACATTGCGACCCTCGACCCCGCGCGCACAATCGTGGTGGCCACGGGCAACGCGCATAAGCTCACCGAGATCGAGGCGATTCTGAGCCAGGTGTTGCCCGAGGTCCGCTTCGTCGCCTTGGGCCAGCTGGGCGATTTCGAGGATCCAGAGGAGAACGGCACGAAGTTCGTCGAGAACGCGATCATCAAGGCCGAGGCCGCCGTGGCGGCAACCGGCCTTGCGGCGATCGCCGACGACTCGGGCCTTGTCGTGGATGCACTCGGTGGCGAACCGGGCGTGTATTCGGCTCGCTACGCCGGCGTGCACGGAGACGATGCGGCGAACAACGCGAAGCTCCTGGTGAACCTCGGCGACACCCCCGATGACGCGCGCACGGCCCGCTTCATGAGCGTGGTTGCGCTGATCGAGCCGAGCGGCGCGGTGCTCACGGGCACGGGCGCTTGCGAGGGGACCATCGGCCATGAGGGCCGCGGCGAGCACGGCTTTGGGTACGACCCGCTGTTTTTGCCGCTCGACACGCCGGGCAAGACCATGGCGGAGCTCACGCCCGAGGAGAAGAACGCCATCAGCCACCGTTTCCACGCGCTGCAGGACCTGTCCCGCCAGTTGGTGCAGGCGAGCTCCGCGCAGGTGAGTGACGATGCCGCTTCCGACGCTGCGGCGGGGGAGCGCTAGCATGCGCGCCGTCATTCAGCGGGTCTCCCGCGCGAGCGTCTCCATCGCCGGCGAGGTCGCCGGCGCGATTAACCACGGGTACCTTATCTTGCTGGGCGTCGGCCACGCCGACACGCGCGCGGAGGCGGAGACGCTCTGGAACAAGATCTTCGCGCTGCGCATCAACGACGACGAGAACGGCAAGACCAACCTCTCCCTTGACGATGTTGCCGGTGACGTCCTGGTCGTATCTCAGTTCACGCTGTTCGCGAACTGCAAAAAGGGTCGCCGCCCCTCCTTCATCGAGGCTGCCCCACCCGCGCAGGCGACCGAGCTGTACGAGTATTTCGTGGGCCTCGTCCGCGCCGACGTCCCGCGCGTCGCGACGGGGCGCTTCGGCGCCGACATGCAGGTGGAACTCGTCAACGACGGCCCCTTCACCATCGTGCTCGACACCGACGAGCTTTAACCTCAATGTGGGGACCGCCTCTTAATTGAGGCGCGGCATCCGTCTCCCACACCCGCCAGCAGGGGCTTGAGCGCCACGACGGCTCCCTGCTATACTTCTAGCGTTTGTCTATCTTGGGCGCATTCTGTCACGTGGCGCCCCGCAGGAGGCTGAGAGCATGGAAGAGCTGGAAGTCAACCACGTTGAGGAGATCCAGGAGAAGCTGGCCGAGATGGTCGGCGATCGTGTGAAAGTCAAGGCCAACATGGGCCGCACCCGCGTCATCGAGCGCATGGGCGTCATCAAGGGCGTGCACCCGGCGGTGTTCATTGTCGAGGTGGACGAGCGTCGCGGCCGCAAATCGCGCCAGTCCTACCAGTACGTTGACGTGCTCACCGGCACGGTCGAGCTGTTCGACCCTGAGACCGGCGAGCACATCTTCACGCCGCTCGGCACCCAGCTCGAGGAGCACTAGATGGCGACGTCTTCGCCGTCTTCGCGCGCGGTGCCCAACCCGGCGTTCGATCCGTATCGCGCCGCCGTCCGCGCCTCGGCTCCGCAGGGCAAGTTCATGCTCATCACGGCGCCTGCAAAGATCAACCTGTACCTGGGCGTGCACGAGGGCGTGGACGAAGCGGGCTATCACCGTGTCGACACCGTGATGACGACGCTCGACATCGCGGATACGCTGGCGATTGCGCCGTCCGACCATCTCATGGTGAAGACGGTCCCGGAGGCCGATTTTCCTCAGGAGCACAACAGCGCCTACAAGGCCGCGGTCGCGATGGGCGAGGCGTTTGGCCGCGAGCCGAACTTCGCCATCCTCATCGATAAGCACATCCCCATTCGCGCGGGCCTGGGCGGACCGTCCACGGATGCCGCGGCGACCATTATGGGCATCTGCCGCTATTGGTGCGTCGATCCGCAGGATGAGCGCATCGACGCCGTGGCGCGTTCCATCGGTGCCGACGTGCCGTTTTTCCTGTATGGCCCGCCGGCTCATCTCGATGGTCGCGGAGACACCATGCGCGAGCTGTTCCGCCCGCTCACGGGAACCGCAGTTGCCCTGATCAAGCCCATGACCGGCGGCGTGTCGACGGTCGAGGCGTATCGTCGCTTTGACGAGCATCCCGTCGAGGCCGGTTCGCTCGAGCCCATGCTCGACGCGATGCGCGCGCACGACGAGGAGGCCATTTTCGGGCGCGTCTCGAACAACTTGGCGCCCATCGCATGTGAGCTGTGCCCTGAGATCGGGGAGATTCTCGAGTGGGTTCGCACCCAGCCCGACGTGCGCGCAGCCGATGTGTGTGGCTCCGGCGCGACGGTATTCGCCATCTGCAACACACAAATGGCGGCCGAAAAGATCGGCATCGCTGCCATGAACGAACACGGATGGTGGGCGCAAGCTGCGAAAATGGAAAAATCTGGACCATTTGTCGCTGTGGGCTAGCTTTTCGGTTTCGGCTCTGGTACTATAACCGAGCTTCGGGTTGTGGCTCAGCTTGGTAGAGCACCGCGTTCGGGACGCGGGGGTCGCTGGTTCAAATCCAGTCAACCCGACCATTTTTACATGATGCGAACTCGCTGGTTTCCGGCGGGTTCGCTTTTTTTGCGGCGGCCGCGCCGAATTTGAGGTGGCCGCGCCGAGGTTTTGCGGCGGCTGCGCCGAAATTATGCACACAGTGCCGAAGTTTTCGGCGGCCGCGCCGAAGTAGGGTAAGAATGTCGAAAATATCGGCAAAAGCCCAGCGGATTTTGACATTTGTACCCTCAATCGTTGCGTTCGCCCTTTGTGGGGGGGGGCGATGGCTGCGGGCGCCGGGGCGCTCCGATTCGCTCACAGCCCCGGGGCATTCCGTTTGTCCGGTTCGCTGGGGGCGCTCCGATTCGCCCACAGCCCCGGGGTGTTCCGCTCGTTCCTCTGCGTCGGGAGCGACCGGCGCGGCGAGAAGATGGACACGACATCGAGAACTGTGGCAGACCCCACATATCGTTCAGAAGCCGTTTACCGAGCGCTTACGATGCGCGCCTGCGGCCCGTGTAAAATAGGCGGATGTTGTGCAGAGCCGTGATGGCGGGTTATACTCATGCGAGCTGTAACGCGTACGACGTCTCCGTCGTTCACGCCAAACGGATCGTTTCTGGGAGGAAATGTATGTTCCCTAAAGGTTTTGAATGGGTTGTCATCCTTATCGTCGCCCTGCTGATCTTCGGCCCCAAGAATCTGCCAAAGCTCGGCAAGTCCCTCGGTAAGACCGTCAAGAACATCCGTGAGGGCATGTCCGGCGACGACGAGTCCACCACCGAGGAGGCCGAGGTCATCGAGGCCGCTGAGGACGACGAGGTCGCCCAGCTCGAGGCCCAGCTTGCTGCCGCCAAGGCCAAGAAGGAAGCCGCCAAGGACGCCGAGTAACCCGCGTACACATGGGTTGATCGCGGCCGGTTGACCCGCCAGGGTTTGCCGGTCGCTTTTGCTGTTATTCCGCACCTGTCACAAAGAGGAGTTCTGCGCATGGACGTTAGCCAGATCGTACTGACCGCCGAGGGTCGCAAGAAGCTCGAGGAGGAGCTCGCATATCTCGAGGGTGAGAAGAGCCGCGAGATCGTCGAGCACATCAAGGAAGCCCGCGCGTTCGGCGACCTTTCCGAGAATGCCGAGTACGACGCCGCTAAGGAAGACCAGGCTCGCAACGCCGCCCGCATCGCCGAGATTCGCGCCACGCTGGCCAACGCCCAGGATGCCGTCGCCGGCTCCAGCATGATCGTCTCCATCGGCAGCACCGTCTCCCTCGTCGACGGCGACGGCGAGGTCTCCGACTTCACCATCGTCGGTACCACCGAGACCAACGTGCTCGAGCACAAGATCTCCAACGAATCTCCCGTCGGCCGCGCCATCATCGGTCACGGCGAGGGCGAAAGCGTCGAGGTCGTGCTCGCGTCTGGCAAGAAGCGCGTCTACACCATCGCCAAGATTTCGCGCTAGGGTTCGCACACCACAGTTCAGGTAGAACCCTAGCGCTTGTCCCGCTCCTTGGCGCCGCATGGCGCTAGGGGGCGGTTTTCGTTTATGCCCCTGTGCACCCAAGAGCGCGGCGCCGCCTTCGCGCTCGGCAGACGAAGCCGTGCCAGCGGGGAGCCGCCGCTCAAAGAAGCTTCGTTACACCCGCAACGCGCCTTCAATCTCGGTGTGCGCCGCCAAGCGCCGGTGTGCGCCACCGCACAGAGGGGTCGTATGTCTAGAGCCCAGCGGGGGAGGTCCCGCTGCATGAGAGAGGAGCTATTCGCATGGCCGAGAACCTTGAGGCCACCGAGGCCGTCAACACGCTGAACGACGAGCGCGCTCGCCGTCTTGCCGACCGCGCCGCGCTGTACGCCGCCGGCAAGAACCCCTATCCCGAGCACTCGAACGTGACCGACCACGCCGCCGACCTGCTCGAGCGCTACGAGGAGCTCGCAAACGAGGAGATCGCCCCCGAGACCGTCACCATCGGTGGCCGTGTGGTCGCCAAGCGCGGCCAGGGCAAAATCATGTTCATCGTGGTGCGCGACCCTTCCGCCGACATCCAGCTCTTCTGCCGTGTGAACGATGTGGAGGAGGCTTCTTGGGAGGTCTTGAAGGACCTCGATCTCGGCGATATAGTGCAGGCCACCGGCCAGGTCACCCGCACCAAGCGCGGTGAGCTGTCCGTCGCACCCCGTACCGCACAGCTGCTCTCCAAGGCCGTTCGTCCGCTTCCCGAGAAGTTCCACGGCCTCTCCGACAAGGAGACCCGCTATCGCCAGCGCTACGTTGACCTCATCGTGAACGAGGACGTGCGCGAGACCTTCCGCAAGCGCTCCGCCATCGTGTCGGCTTTCCGCCGCTACATGGAGGACAACGGCTACATGGAGGTCGAGACCCCCATCCTGCAGTCCATTCAGGGCGGCGCCACGGCCAAGCCGTTCATCACGCACTTCAACGCGCTGAATCAGGAGAACTACCTGCGCATCGCCACCGAGCTGCACTTGAAGCGCCTGCTCGTGGGCGGCTATGAGCGCGTGTTCGAGATTGGCCGTATCTTCCGCAACGAGGGCATGGACCTCACGCACAACCCCGAGTTCACCACCATGGAGGCCTACCGCGCCTACTCCGACCTCGAGGGCATGAAGGAGCTCGCCGAGGGCGCCATCAAGGCCGCCGCGCGCGCCATCGGTCTCGAGGGTATGATCGACTACCAGGGTCAGGTCATCGACTTGTTCTCCCCGTGGCAGTCCCGTCCCATGACCGACGTCGTCTCCGAGGTTTTGGGCCGCACCATCACCATGGACACGCCGGTGGAGGAGCTGCGCGCCGCCTGCGACGAGCACGATATCGAGTACAAGCCCGAGTGGACCGCCGGCAAGCTCATCGCCGAGCTGTTCGATGAGCTGGGCGAGGCCATCCTCATCAACCCGACCTTCGTCGTGGACTACCCCGTCGAGGTGTCCCCGCTCGCCAAGCGTCACGAGGACGACCCGCGCCTCACGCACCGCTTTGAGCTCTTCATCGCCGCGCATGAGTACGCCAACGCGTTCTCCGAGCTCAACGACCCGGTCGACCAGGCCGAGCGCTTCGCCGCGCAGATGGAGGAGAAGGCCGGCGGCGATGACGAGGCCATGGAGTACGACGAGGACTACGTGCGCGCGCTCGAATACGGCATGCCCCCGGCGGGCGGCATCGGTATCGGCATCGACCGCGTCGTCATGCTGCTCACCAACTCCACGTCCATCCGCGACGTCCTGCTGTTCCCGCACATGAAGCCTGAGAAGGGCTCCAAGTCCGGCGCTGCTGCGGCAAAGGCCGCCCAGATGGCCGGGGCCGGCGCCGCCGCGAGCCCGTTCGTTAAGCCGATGAAGCCCACGAACGACTACTCAAAGGTCGTCGTCGAGCCGCTGTTCGAAGATTTCGTCGACTTCGACACGTTCGCCAAGAGCGATTTCCGCGCGGTGAAGGTCAAGGACTGCGTTGCCGTGCCCAAGTCCAAGAAGCTGTTGAACTTCACCCTGGATGACGGCACCGGTACCGACCGCACCATCCTGTCCGGTATCCACGACTACTACGAGCCGGAGGACCTGATCGGCAAGACGCTCATTGCCATCACCAATCTGCCCCCGCGCAAGATGATGGGCATCCCCAGCTGCGGCATGATCATCTCCGCTGTGCATGCTGAGGCCGAGGGCAACGAGACGCCCGAGCGCCTCAACGTGCTGATCGTGGATGATTCCATTCCGGCAGGCGCCAAGCTGTACTAGACCTTGGTTCCGCCGTTCTAACGAACAGCGGCATACTTGACGCTGCGAAGCCGCCAGTCGGGCAATCTGCCTTTCAATCGTCGGGCGCGTGCATGAGCACGCATCCCTTCTCTTTCAAGGCACCTTGCTCCGGCTGGCGGCTTCTTGCTGTCGCGCGCTCGACCTACAGCGGTACAATGCCGGGCGCCATACAAGTTGCCGGGGTCGAACGTGGGTTTGCAAAGGCCCAATTCTCCTCATGCGCGGTCCGTCTGTCGATATCGCGGTTGTCGTTCAGGGGTGCGGGCTGGCTAGCTCGCGGAAACTCTGGGAATATATAGTATGTATGTCGAAAGTCGGCACCCGACGAGCCAAGGAGGCACCATGGAATACAAGATCACCGGTTACGAGCCCGCCAAGCTGTTCCACTACTTCGAGGAGATCAGCGCCATCCCGCGTGGATCGGGCAACGAGAAGCAGATCAGCGACTTTTTGGTGGCGTTTGCCAAGGACCACGGCCTGTGGGTTTACCAGGACGAAGTCCACAACGTGATTATCAAGAAGGCCGCTTCCGCCGGTGCCGAGGACAAGCCCGCCGTCATGCTCCAGGGTCACATCGACATGGTGTGCGACAAGCTCGGTACCGTCGAGCATGATTTTGAGAAGGACGGCATCGACCTGATCGTCAAGGACGGCGTCCTCACCGCCAACGGCACCACGCTCGGCGCCGATAACGGCATCGCCGTGGCGCTCATGCTCACCGTGCTGGACGACGACACACTCCCGCACCCGGCGCTCGAGTGCGTCTTCACCACCGATGAGGAGTCCGGCCTGGTGGGCGCGGAAACCCTCGACAAGTCCCAGATCGACGCCCGCATCATGATCAACCTCGACTCCGAGGAGGAGGGCGTCGCCACCGTCAGCTGCGCCGGCGGCGTCGTGGTCACCTACACGCGCCCCATCACGCGCGAGCACAAGTCCGGCAGCGTCCTCAAGCTCGAGATCTCCGGCCTGCTTGGCGGCCACTCCGGCGCCGACATCCACCTCGAGCGCGGCAACGGCAACCTCATCATGGCCCGCATCGTCGAGCGCCTCATGATTGCCAGCGACCCCGCCCTCGTGAGCTTCAACGGCGGCACCAAGGACAACGCCATCAACCGCGAGTGCGCCGCTGAGCTCGTCTACGCCGATCACGCCTCCGCCACGGCCGGCGCCGAGCTCGCCCAGACCATCATTGACGCGGTCTCCGCCGAGCTCGAGACCTACGACCCTGGGTTCACCTGCGCCCTCACCATCGTCGACGATGCCGAGGCCGAGGCCATCAACGAGGACACTGCGCTTGCCTTCGTCCGCGCCATTCGCCTGGCGCCCAATGGCGTGATGCGCCGCAACCTCGCCGCCGACGGCGCCGTGGACGTCTCCTCCAACATCGGCGTGGTCGCCACCTCCGACACCGAGGCCAAGATTCTGCTGTCCCCGCGTTCCTCCATCACCTCCCTGCAGGAGGAGTTCAAGGATCGCCTGCAGACGCTCGCTGACGTGCTCGGCTTCGACGCCAAGTTCGAGTTTGAGTATCCGGGTTGGAGCTACGCCGAGCACTCTCCGGTGCGCGACGTGTTCCTCGAGAGCTATCGCGGGCTGTTCGGCTCCGAGTTGCGCATCGAGTCCATCCACGCCGGCCTTGAGTGCGGCCTGTTCGCCGAGGCCCTCGACGGTCTCGATGCCATCGCCGTCGGTCCGACCTTGAAGGACGTGCACACGCCCGACGAGTCCATGGAGCTCGCTTCCTCCGAGCGCTTCTATACCTTGCTCGTCGACGTGCTCGCTCGCCTTGCCGCTTAACCTGCCCATCGCCTTTCCCGGCGTCAACGGCACGCAAAAGGCCCTCGCTTCGCGCGAGGGCCTTTTTTATATACGCCGCGTGCCGCACGCGGCGTTGCCCGTCGACGTGCTACCACACGGTGAACGGCGCGTTTTCGGTGTCCCAGTGCACGTCGCGAATGAAGTCGCGCACGCCCGGGGCATCCTTGGCCTCAAACAGCTCGAGGATGCGGCGATGCTCCTCGTTCGCCTTGCGCAGGAGTTCCTGGGCGGTCGATTGCCCAACGGCCCCGTAGTCGCGCTTGATGAAGTTGTGCCCCATCTGGCTGATGAGCTTGAGCAGGCGCTCGTTGCCGCACCGCTGCGTATACGCGTGGTGAAACTCGCGCTGGATATCGTCGTATTTCATGATCAGGCCGCTTTCGATGGCAAGGTCCATGGACCCCACGTGAAAGCGCATCTGGGCGAGGTCCCCTTCGGAGAGGAGGGGACAGGCTAGAAATGCGGCTTGCCCGTCGAGCGGCCCCATGATCTCGAACACCTCGATGGCGTTCTCACGGTCGAACCCTCGCACGCGAAACCCTCGGCGGGGCTGGTTGTCGAGGTAGCCGTCACTGGCGAGCTGGATGAGCGCCTCGCGGACCGGCGTGCGCGAGACCCCCATGGCATCGCAGATGGTCTGCTCGCTCAAGCGGTCCCCGGCCGACAGCTCGCCGGTTTCAATGCGGGCGGCGATGTACTCATAGACGTGCTCCTTGAGCGGTCGTTGCAGGTCGACCATGTATGCTCCTTGCGATAGGGTGTCGTGATACGAGAATCGTATGCAATATGAATCCTCGTCAAGTAATTCTATAAAGATAGCAACTAACTGGCAATATCTCATAATCCAGTGAGTAGTACGCTCACCGAGGAAAAGCTACCGTTCAAATTGTATACAATATACAAAACGAAACGGCGGCCGTAGGATAGAGGCAGCGAAAGGGGAAAGGCCCCGAAACACCAAAAGGAGGGTCATCATGACCAAGTTCAGCCACGTCATCATCCGTCGTCCCGGCAAGTCCCTGTCCAACGGCATCACCAGCGCCCCCGAGCTCGGCCAGCCCATCTACGAGCGTGCCATCGAGGAGCACTATGACTACGAGCACGCTCTCGAGCAGTGCGGCGTCGACGTGACGGTCCTGCCCGCGCTCGAGGAGTACCCCGACAGCGTCTTTGTCGAGGACCCCGCGGTGATTACCCGCTGCGGCGCCATCATCACCAACCCCGGCGCCGACTCCCGCAACGGCGAGAAGGACGAGATCGAGCCCGCCGTCCGCCGCTTCTTCGACGATGAGCACGTCAAGCACATCGAGGCTCCCGGCACGCTCGACGGCGGCGACGTCATGATGGTCGGTGACCACTTCTACGTCGGTCGCTCCGCCCGCACCAACGAGGAGGGCATCCGCCAGTTCTGCGAGATCCTCGAGGGCTGGGGCCTGTCTGGCTCCGAGGTGCCGCTCGAGGAGGTCCTGCACCTCAAGACCGGCGTGAACTACATCGAGGACAACAACATGCTCGTGTCCGGCGAGTTCATCGACAAGCCCGACTTCGCTGACTACCACAAGATCGTCGTCCCCGAGGACGAGGCTTACGGCGCCAACTGCATCTGGGTCAACGGCACCGTCATCGTCGCCGAGGGCTACCCGACCGTGCTCAAGGCCGTCCAGGACCTCGGCTACAAGACGCTCGTGGTCGACACCTCCGAGTACCGCAAGGTCGACGGCGGCCTATCCTGCATGTCCCTGCGCTTCTAGTCGTATAGCCCTGCAATCGGCCCAGGGTCTCGCGCACCCTACGGGGCGGGCGAGACCTCGGGCCGTTTCATCTCGAAAGGAGGGGTCTTATGAGCAAGGCTTCTGCCAAGACGGCGCGTCCCGTCAACGACGAGATCATCGATCCCAATGGACTCGATTTGTTCCGCCTCACCATGATGGTCATCACCGCGAGCATCTGCGGTGGCATTTTCTCCCTCGCAGGCGACATGGCGGCGGGTGGGGCCAACACCGCGGCGGTCATCATCTCCTGGCTCATCTGCTTCGCGGGCGTGTTTGCGCTCATGATGGTCTTCAACGGCCTGTCGCAGGCGCGTCCGGACCTCACGGGCGGCATCTACGCGTATGCCGCGGCGGGGTTCGGCGAGTACGTGGGCTTCAACTCCGCATGGGGATACTGGATCAGCGCGTGCCTGTCCAACGTGAGTTTCGCATTGCTGCTCTTCAGCGCGTTGGGGTATTTCTTCCCCGCGTTCGGGGCGGGCAACAACGTGCTGTCCATCGTGTGCGCCAGCATCTTCTTGTGGGTGCTCACCGCGCTCGTGCTGCGCGGCGTGAAAGAGGCCGCGGGCATCAACACCATCGTCACGCTCGCCAAGCTGGTTCCGCTTGGGCTGTTCGTGCTGTCCATCCTGCTGCTCGGCAAGTTCGACCCGGCGATTTTCATGGACAACTTCTGGGGAGAGCCCGGCGGACCGGACTTCGGCACCCAAATCGTGTCGACCATGATCGCGCTTGTGTGGGTATTCACGGGCATCGAGGGCGCCGTGGTCATCTCGGGTCGCGCCAAGTACGTGCGTGACGTGGGCCGTTCCACCGCGCTCGGATTCGCCGCCGTGTTCGTTCTCTACTTCATCATCTCGATGCTGTCGCTGGGCGTCATGCCGCGCGCTGAGTTGGCGCAGCTCGCGACGCCCTCCATGGCGGGCATCCTCGAGCACGCCATCGGGCCGGCGGGCGCCGGAATCGTGAACCTCGGCGTCATCCTGTCGCTGGTGGGTGCCATGCTGGGCTACGTCATCATCGCGTCCGAGACGCCCTTCGAGGCCGCGCGCCAGGGCTCGTTCCCCCTGGCCTTCGCAAAGACGAACAAGGCCGGCGCCCCGGTGGTCACGGTGCTGGTGAGCTCGGGCATCACGCAGCTGTTCCTCATCCTGTCCGCCGTCGCGGCGAGCACCTACCAGTTCTTCTACACCTGCGCGGTCAACACGATCTTGATCCCGTATGTCTGCTCTGCGGCGTACTACATGGTCATCGGCTGGAAGAAGGAGCACCTCGATAGCCCGCATGCGCCCAGCGTCCGCACGGCTCGCATATTCGGAACGCTTGGATTCATCTACACGCTGTTCTTGGTGTGGTCGACGGGCCTTCAGGGCGTCATGGTCACCACGATCCTGTTCGCCCCGGCAATTGTGGTCTACGCCATCGGCGAGCGCGACCGCGGTAAGCCCGTGCTGCCGCGCAAAAGCGACAAGGTCATCGCGGTCATCGTGGTGATACTGGCGATCATCTCTCTGTACCTGCACTTCTCGGGCATCTCGCCGATCGTGTAGCGTCTCCAAACCTGAATACGTGAGTGATCTGCCCCCTGGCAGCCGCGCCATGTCGCCCCTCGGCACCAATGGCGCGGCTGCCTTTGCCGTTGGCGGCCTGAGTGCTCCATGGGTGCCGCGGCGATTGGCGCGCCCGCGCGAACGGCTCGTTACGAAATGCAACGTTTTTGCTCGAATCGGTTATCATGGTGCGCCACTGGGTACACGATTTCAGATAGCACAGCATCGAGCTTAAACGAGGTAGACGCATGTTAGACCGATTCACCGACCGTGCGCGCAAGGTCATGTCGCTTGCAAAAGAGGAGGCCAAGGCCCTCAAGACCACCAAGGTAGGCACAGAGCACCTGCTGCTCGCCCTCGCCAAGGAGCAGGAGGGCATCGCCGCCGAGGCCCTGCGCGATCTTGAGATAACCTACGAGGACATCCTCGAGCAGCTGTATGAGGTGCGCAAATCCGCTCCCGTCGAGCCCGAGCCCGAAGACGCCAAGCTCGCGTTCACGCCGCTGGTGGTCTCCGTCATGGAGAAGAGCTTCCGCCTGGCGCGCGAGAACAACCAGACCTATGTCTCCACGGAGCACCTGCTGCTCGCCATCGTGAGCGAGGGCAACGGCGTGGCCATCGACATCCTGCGCCGCCTGGGCGTCTCGGCGGCAAGCGTTCGCGGCGCGGTCGAGAAACTTACGGCAAAAGATCAGGGCAAGCAGCGTCCCCTTGCGGGGGCGGGTTCCGGTCGTCCCGGCTCTGGCCTGCCGTTTTTCGGCGGCGGCACCGCACAGCAGCCGGGCAAGCCCGAGAGCATGCTCAAGCAGTTTGGCACCAACCTCACCGACCAGGCGCGCGCGGGCAAGCTCGACCCGGTGATCGGGCGCGAGCGCGAGATTTCCCGCATGATGGAGATTCTGTCGCGCCGCACCAAGAACAACCCGCTCATCTTGGGCGACCCGGGTGTGGGCAAAACCGCCATCGTGGAGGGCCTCGCGCAGGAGATCGCTGTAGGCAACGTGCCCGACAACCTGGCAAATCAAAATATCTGGACGCTCGACCTTCCCGGGCTCGTCGCCGGCGCGAAGTACCGCGGTGAGTTCGAGGAGCGCCTGAAGCAGGTTATCGCGGAGGCCACCGAGGCCGACGACATCATCCTGTTCATCGACGAGATGCACACGCTCATCGGCGCGGGTTCGGCGGAGGGCTCAATCGATGCGAGCTCCATGCTCAAGCCGGTGCTCGCGCGTGGTGCATTCCAGATCATCGGTGCCACGACCGCCGAGGAGTTCCGCAAATACCTCGCCAAGGACCCCGCGTTCGAGCGGCGGTTCCAGGCCATCGATATCGACGAGCCCAGCGTGGAGGACACCGTTGCCATCCTCGCGAAGCTCGCGCCCAAATACGAGGAGCACCATCACGTCCGGTACACGACGGCCGCGCTCGAGGCCGCCGCGAGCCTGTCCAACCGCTACATCCAGGATCGATACCTACCCGACAAGGCGATCGACCTCATGGATGAGGCGGGCGCTCGCGCGCGCATCGCCCGCAACAAGACGCCCGAGGCGGTTCGCGAGGCCGAGGCGCACGTCGCCGAGCTCAAGGCCGGGATGGACGCCGCGACCGAGGCGGACGACATGAATCGCGCTGCCGAGCTCAAGGAGCAGATGCAGGCTGCTGAAATCACGCTCGGTGAGGCCCGCGCCGCCTGGACGGCGGAGCTCGAGGCGAGCCCGGTCGTGATCGACGTTCCCCAGATTGCCGATATCGTGTCCGTGGCGTCCGGCGTCCCCGTGTCGTCGCTCACCGAGGACGAGAGCCGCCGCCTGCTCGCGTGCGAGTCGGCGCTCAAGACGCGCATCATCGGCCAGGACGAGGCGGTCTCCGCCGTGGCCAAGGCCATCCGCCGCAGCCGCAGCCCCCTTAAGGACCCGCGCCGCCCGGGCGGTTCGTTCATCTTCCTCGGCCCCACGGGCACGGGCAAGACCGAACTCGCCAAGACGCTTGCCGAGTATCTGTTTGGCAGCAAGGACGCGCTCATCAGCTTCGATATGTCCGAGTTCGCCAGCCAGTACGAGGTCTCCAAGCTCATCGGTTCGCCACCGGGCTACGTTGGCCATGAGGAGGGCGGCCAGCTCACCAAGGCCGTGCGCCGCAACCCGTATTCGGTGGTGCTGTTCGACGAGATCGAGAAGGCGCACCCCGACATCTTCAACATCCTGCTGCAGGTGCTCGATGAGGGGCGCCTCACCGACAGCCAGGGCAAGACGGTCGACTTCCGCAACACCGTCGTCATCATGACGAGTAACGTCGGCGCGCGCGAGATCGCCCAGGATGCGAGCGTGGGCTTCGGCACCACGGGCGAGGGCGGTCTCACGGCGGACGAGATCAAGAGCCGCGCGATGGGAGAGCTCAAGCGCCTGTTCCGCCCGGAGTTCATCAACCGAGTGGACGACATCGTGGTCTTCCAGAAGCTCGCCGGCGAGAGCCTCACGCGCATCGCGGAGCTGCTCGTGGACAACCTGCGTCAGCGCCTCATCGCGAACGGCATGAACATCGTGCTCACCGATGATGCCCTGGCCAAGATCGTGCGCGAGGGCACCGACCTCTCCAACGGTGCCCGTCCGCTGCGCCGCGCCATCCAGCGGCTCATCGAGGACCCGCTGTCCGAGGAGCTGCTCGCGGGGGAGTGGAGTGCGGGCGACACCGTGCTGTGCGATGTGGTTGACGACGCCTTCGTGTTCAGCCACACGTCCGGCGAGATTCCCGCGCCGCGCGCGACGGGCGAACTGGGGGCGGGCTTCGATGCCCCTGCTCCGCATCACGCGACGAGCGCGCCGCGCCGCACTAACCGCGCCGGCGGCCTCACGAGCGTGGGAGCCGGAGCGCAGTAATCGATGCATGGGGCTCGGGGCCGCATCGCGCACCTCCGGGTCTGTCGGCGCCTCCACGTGCGCCGCGCGTGTCAAGCAAACCATACGGGTCGCAGCCGCTTGTCTGCGACCCGTAACTTTTTTACTAATCATCTGCCGCGTCGCAAATTCATGCGACAATAAAGTAACTGTACAGATGAGGAGGTTCGTCGTGGAACAGAAGAGCACAGAAGAACGCATGAAAGAAGCCGTGCGCCTCACCGCGCCTGGTCAGCCGCTGCGTACCGCTCTCGACATGATCATCGCCGGCCACATCGGCGCCCTCATCTGCGTGGGCGACACCGACGCCGTTTTAGCCGCCGGCAACGACGGCTTCCCGCTCAACATCTCGTTCACGAGCAACCGCCTGTTCGAGCTGTCCAAGATGGACGGCGCCATCGTCATCGACGGCGGGCTCAACAAGATCTTGCGCGCGAACTTCCATCTCAACCCCGACCCGTCGCTCGCCACAAGCGAGACGGGCATGCGCCACCGCACCGCCGCGCGTATGAGCGTCCTTACCGACGCCACGGTGATCTCGGTCTCCGAGCGCCGCGGCGTGGTGAATGTCTACGTGGACGGTCGTTCCTATCAGATCCAGCCGGTCACCGAGATCATGAGCTCGGTGAACCAGCTCGTGTCCACGCTGCAGACCACGCGCTCCTCGCTCGACCGCGCGCTGCTGCGCCTGACCGCTCTCGAGCTGGACGACTACGTGACGCTCGCCGATATCACGAGCATCTTCTCCAGCTTCGAGATCATGGAGCAGGCGAAGGTCGAGCTGCAGAGTTGCATCACCAAGCTCGGCAACCAGGGCAAACTCGTGCAGATGCAGCTCGAGCAGCTCGCAGGTGCCAGCATGGAGACTGAGTACAACCTCATGATCCGCGACTACGCTGCCGACGCATCGGAGGAGAACAGCGAGTGCATCCGGGCAATGTTCTCCGATATGTCCGCGCAAGACCTGACAAATCCCAGCAAGGTCGCCGCGGCACTGGGCTACGAGGACCTCGACGAGGACTCCGTCATGTCCCCGCTCGGCCTGCGCACGCTGTCTCGCGTGTCGGTCGTGCGCGACGGCGTGGCCGAGCGCATCGTGGACGAGTACGGGTCGCTGCAGGATCTCATGGACGACATCAAGAAGGACCCCGACCGCCTGGGCAACTTCGGCGTGAACAACCCTGCTATCTTGGCGGACTCGCTCGCGCGCATGCACGGGGGCAAGCGCGAGGCGTAGGCGAGGAGCACGATTACAAGACGCGGCGCGGACTTCGCGCCGCGTTGCATGTTAGGGGGACATATGGTCGCTGCGATGGATTACCGCGCCTGCGCGATTATCGTCGCCGGTGGCTCCGGGAAGCGCTTCGGAAACCCGGGCGGCAAACTGCTCATCGAGGTCGCGGGGCGGCCGCTCATCAGCTGGACGCTCGAGGCGTTTGACAAGGCCCGCCGCGTCGATGCCATCGTGATTGTGTGCCCGCCCTCCAAGCAGGAGGAGATGCAGCGCGCGGCGGTCGACCCGTTTGAGTTCTCGACGCCCATCGCGTTCGCGCCCTCCGGTGCTGAACGCCAGGATTCCACGCGCAACGGCCTGGATGCCGTTCCCGTCGATTGCGACATCGTGTTGGTGCACGACGCTGCCCGCCCGCTCATCGAGTCTGCGACCATCGACGCCGCCATCGCCGAGCTCTGCGCTGCCGACGCCGACATGGCCGCGTGCGAGGACGGGTGTTGTGGGGCGGTTTCGCAGAGCGGTGCGCCCTGCGGTGAGCCGGAGCATGGCCTCGACGGCATGGTGTGCGGCCAGCCCGCGGTGGACACGCTCAAGGTGATCGACGCAAATGGATGCTTTGAGCAGACACCGCCGCGCGCGCGGTTTTGGACCGTGCAGACGCCGCAGGTGTTTTGGAGCGACTCGCTGCGCCGTGCCTACGAGTGGGCTGAGGCCACGGGCTTCGTGGGGACCGACGATTCCTCGTTGGTCGAGGGAATGGGCGGCCGCGTTCGCGGTTTCGAAGCCCCGCGCGACAACCTCAAGGTTACTCTGCCCGAGGACCTCGTCCCGGTGGAGGCTGCGCTGCGCGCGCGTCGTTAGGGAGGGCGCTGCCGGCGCACTTGAGCCTTCGCATGGCGTCGGCGGGAAAACGGGCCACGCCAAACGGGTATAGTCTGTACCGTTAACATGTGATTCGAGTTTTGGGGAGGTCGTATGGCATCGAGCCTGCGTATCGGACATGGATATGACGTCCATCGCCTGGTGGAGGGTCGTCGGTGTATCATCGGCGGCGTTGACGTCCCGCACGACAAGGGCCTGCTGGGCCACAGCGACGCCGACGTGCTCGCGCATGCACTCGCCGACGCCGTTCTCGGCGCCTGCCGCGGCGGCGACATCGGCAAGTTGTTCCCCGATACCGACCCGGCCTACGCCGGGGCCGACTCCCTCAAGCTTCTCGCCGCGGTCATGGAGCACGCGCGCGCTCTTGGCTATGAGTTCGTGGATGCCGACTGCACCATCGCGTGCCAGGAACCCAAAATCGGCCCGCATCGCGAGGCCATGCGCGCAAACCTCGCCCGCGCGATCGGGTGCGACGTGGAAAACGTCGGCGTCAAGGCGACGACCACCGAGCGCCTTGGCTGGGAAGGCGAGGGCGCGGGCATCGGCGCCTGGGCCGTCTGCCTCCTCGAACGATGTAGCTAAACAGGTCGCCCCGGGGTCCTCTTTGCTCTCTTCGTTCCCTCTGTTCCCTTCGTTCCCTCCGTTCCCGCATCTTTTCGAGTGAGCGCTTTTCCTACTTTTCAACGACCAAAAAGTAGGAAAAGCGCTCACTCGAAAAATGTGAAACGTGACGCGGGGCCGCCGCGGAGGGGTTCATGTGCGAGAGGATTCTCCATCAGGACCCGATTTGTGCCCGATGAGTCGGAAGCCCCCACTTCTGCAAGGTGCTCCGCTCGTATAGACTATTCAAGAACGACAACGACGTGGGCGGGGCGGCGTGCTTCGTTCAATGCGAGTTCCGCACGAGCCGAAGCGTCCGGTGGATGCATCGTGCGAGCCTGGACTGCCCGAGCAGTTGATGAAGCACGCCGTCTCGCCTTACGAGGAGAGACTATGAAGATCTACAACAGCGCCACCCACCAGAAGGAGGACTTCCGTCCCCTCGAGGAGGGCAAGGTCCGCATGTATGTGTGCGGCCCCACCGTCTACGACAACATCCACATCGGCAACGCCCGCACGTTCATCAGCTTCGACGTGATTCGCCGCTGGCTTATCGCGAGCGGCTACGAGGTCACTTTCGCCCAGAACCTCACCGACGTCGACGACAAGATCATCAACCGCGCCAACGAGCAGGGTCGCACCGCCGAGGAGGTGGCGACCGAGTTCTCCGACAAGTTCATCGGTGTCATGCGTGCCGCCAACGTGCTCGACCCGGATGTGCGCCCCCGCGCCACCAAGGAGATCGGCGCCATGATCGGCATGATCAAGACGCTCATCGAGGGCGATCACGCCTACGCCGCGGACAACGGCGACGTGTACTTCTCCGTGCGTAGCGATCCCTCCTACGGTGAGGTTTCCGGCCGCAACATCGACGACCTCATGGTGGGTGCGCGCATCGAGGAGAACGAGGACAAGCGTGACCCGCTTGACTTTGCCCTGTGGAAGGCCGCCAAGCCCGGCGAGCCCAGCTGGAAGAGCCCGTGGGGCGAGGGCCGTCCCGGTTGGCATACCGAGTGTGCCGCCATGGTCCACCGTTACCTGGGCACCCCGATCGACATCCACGGCGGTGGCTCCGACCTCGCCTTCCCGCACCATGAGAATGAGTGCGCACAGGCCACCTGCGCCTGGCACGAGGGCTTTGCCAACACCTGGATGCACACGGGCATGCTGCTCGTGGATGGCGAGAAGATGAGCAAGAGCCTCGGCAACTTCTTTACCCTGGCCGAGGTGCTCGAGAAGCACTCCGCCGCGGCACTCCGCCTGCTCATGCTGCAGACCCACTACCGCAGCCCGCTCGACTTCTCCTGGGAGCGCCTCGAGGGCGCCGAGAATTCGCTCGCACGCATCGCCGGCACCTGCCGCAACCTCAAGTGGGCCGTCGACCATGTCGAGGGCGAGCCGAATGCCGAGCTCACGAGCGCGCTGATCGCCGCCATGGAAAAGGCCGCCGCGGACTACACGGCCTGCATGGACGACGACTTCAACACCGCCGGCGCTGTGGCCGCGTACTTCCAGCTCGTGACCGAGGCCAACAAGTACCTCGAGCAGGCGGCTCCCGCCGTGGATGAGGATGCCGCCCGCACCTGCGCCGCCGTGATCTCCGGCGCGCTTGCGCAGCTGGGCATCGAGCTCCCCGTGATCGAGGAGCCGCTGCCCGCGGAGCTCGCCACCGTCGCCGTCGAGCTCGTGGGTTTTGAGGGCGATGACGTGAACGCTGCGGCCGAGGCCATCCTCGCCGCGCGTGCCGAGGCCCGTGCCGCCAAGGATTGGGGTCGCGCCGACGCCATCCGCGACCGTCTGCGCGATCTCGGCCTCGCCATCGAGGACACCGCCGCAGGCTCCCGCATCACCTCGAAGTAGGGGTGGGGACAACCCGAAACGCTGCGCCGCATCTGGATCGTCCAGGTGCGGCGCTTTTGTGCAATTTGGGGACAGGCACCAAATTGCACATCGGGTGCGTGGCAGCAAATATGTGCAATTTGGTGCCTGTCCCCAAATTGCACGTACCATAGAGCGCAGGTTGAACCGAGAGATGGGAATGGTGATGGCGGAGAAGAAGACGCAAGGGCGCGGCGGCGCTTCCGGAAAGGCGAAGCGCGCGGGCGACGGTCGCCCTCGGGGGGCTGGTGGTGTCCAAGCTCGCGGGAAGCGCGGTATGCCCGATCGTCAGCAGGGCCGTCCAACGCGAGGGGGCGCCGCGACGCGGCATGACCGCGCCGCTTCGGATCCCGTGCTCCAGCGTCGCGACGTGCATGCCGCGGAGGGCAACTTCATCGAGGGGCGTCGTGCTGCGTTTGAGGCGCTGCGCACCGGTTTTCCCATCAAGCGCGCCCTGATCGCCCAGGGTGTGGAAAACGAGCCTGCCATCCGCGAGCTACTCGCAGGGCTCGGCGAGGCGGGCGTGAATGTGAAGAGCGTGGCCCGCGCGCAGCTCGACGCGATTTCCAGCCACGGCGCCCACCAGGGCATCGTTCTTGAGGTCGGCAAGTTCCCCTACGCGGACCTCGCCGACATCATCGCCGCCGCGCCGGCAGATGTGCCCGCCCTCGTGGTGGTGCTCGACCACGTCACTGACGCCGGCAATTTCGGCGCCATCGTGCGCTCGGCCGAGGTCGTGGGCGCCGCCGGCGTCGTGATCCCCAACAAGCGCGCCGCCGAGGTGACGGTCGCCACGTACAAGACCTCTGCGGGCGCGGTCATGCACCTGCCCATCGCTCAGGTGCCAAATATCGCCCGCGCACTCGAGGATCTCAAGGCGGCCGGCTTTTGGGTGGGTGGCGCCACCGAGCACGCGACCGACGTCTGCTGGGATGCGCCCTTCGAGGGCCGCGTGGCGCTTGTCATGGGCTCGGAGGGCGATGGTATCTCGCGCCTGGTGCTCGACACCTGCGATTTCACCACCAAGCTACCGCAGCGCGGAGCCACGGAGAGCCTTAACGTCGCGCAGGCGGCTACGGCGCTGTGCTTCGAGTGGCTTCGGCGCAACCACGGCGTGCTGCCGACCGTGGGGGAGTAGGGAACGACGGGCCCATCGGTGGGCTATCGGCCCTGTCCCGCCGGCCCCGGGGGCGAATGACGCGCGGGGGAATGACAGGAGTAGGACGTGACGAAGAAGAACCGACAGAAATCGAAGGCGAAGCGCTTTGGCGAGGGTTCGGCAAAGCCCATCGTCGATGCCAGCACCTACGGCGTGGGCAATGCGTTCGCGGGCCTATCCGCGACCTCGTCTGCGCCCATCCCTCCGCGAGGAGCGCGCTCCGGCAAAAAGGAGCTGCTCGTCGTGGACGGCTATAACGTGATTCACGCGACCCCCAAGTACGAGCGGTTGATTTTCGACCGCGGCGACCACCCGTATTCCAGCGACGTGTACGAGCGCGCCCGCACGGCCCTCATCGGCGACGTCGCCGCTTTCGCGGGCCGTCAGTACGAAGCGGTCGTGGTGTTTGACGCCGCGGGCAACGTCTCGCCCGACCGCCCCAATCTTCCGCAGGGTGGCGTGCGCATCGAGTTCTCGCCAACCGGCGTGACGGCCGACACGGTGATTCAGGAGCTGTGCACGCGAGCACGCGAGGAGGGCCGGGCGTGTTCGGTGTGCACGAGCGACGCCATGATCCAGGCGACGGTCATGGGCCACGGCGTGACTCGCGTCTCGGCCCGCATGCTTGTTGAGGAGATCGAGGACATGAACCGCGATTTCCAGCGCGCCCGCGAGGAGAATATCGACATCAAGCTCACGCTGGGAAGCAGACTCAGCCCCGAGTCTCTGGCCAAACTCAAGTCCTTGCGCGGCAGGTAGTCCTCAGGTATTCTAAACAGGCTTTGCGCGCAACGGCGCCCGAAGTGCCAGCGTGGCTCAACGGTAGAGCAACTGATTTGTAATCAGTGGGTTGCGGGTTCGATTCCTGTCGCTGGCTCCATAGACGAAGCGAAGCCCGGCCCCCTCGCGGAGCCGGGCTTTTTTGCGACGGCGAGCAGGAATCGAACCCTGCCGCGACGGACGCATACTTCACTGACATAAAGTGCGTCCTCGGCATACGTGCGCAAACCTCCATCTACGCCTCTCACCACAGCTCGAACATATCTTAAATTATGGCATTTACCTGCAAATGGATACGCCCGGGTACGTGTATATAAAAGACTTTGTTGACACGCTTAGTCCCCACGTTCTATTATTCCATTCGCTCAAGCACAGAGCACAGCAATGCAGCTCAGTGCAAGAGTTTGACAATGACTGGGGATGTGGCACAGCGGCAACTGCGGCGGACTGTAAATCCGCTCCCTCTGGGTTCATAGGTTCGAGTCCTATCATCCCCACCAGTCAGTCAGGCCTGTATAGCTCAGTCGGTAGAGCACTTCGTTGGTAACGAAGAGGTCACCAGTTCAAGTCTGGTTGCAGGCTCCATTTGGCGGTGTAGCTCAGTTGGTCAGAGCGCACGGTTCATACCCGTGTTGTCACTGGTTCGAATCCAGTCACCGCTACCAGTAACTTAGGGCGGCTTCCAAGGAAACGAGGAGGCCGCTTGGGTTAGATAAGGAATTTGCCTCAAAAGGGGGCGACCTTTCAGAAGGAGGGCTTCATGGCCAAGGAAAAGTTCGAGCGCACTAAGCCGCATGTTAACATCGGCACCATCGGTCACGTTGACCACGGTAAGACGACCCTGACTGCCGCTATCACCAAGGTTCTCTCTGAGACCGATGGCTGCAAGGCCGACTTCACCGCCTTCGAGAACATCGACAAGGCTCCCGAGGAGCGCGAGCGCGGTATTACGATCTCCGTCTCCCACGTCGAGTACGAGACCGCGACCCGTCACTATGCTCACGTTGACTGCCCGGGCCACGCCGACTACGTCAAGAACATGATCTCCGGTGCTGCCCAGATGGACGGCGCTATCCTGGTTATCGCCGCTACCGACGGCCCGATGGCCCAGACCCGCGAGCACATCCTGCTCGCCCGTCAGGTCGGCGTTCCCTACATCGTCGTGTTCCTGAACAAGTGCGACATGGTCGACGACGAGGAGCTCATTGACCTCGTCGAGATGGAGACCCGTGACCTCCTCTCCGAGTACGAGTTCCCGGGAGACGACCTGCCCATCGTTCGCGGCTCCGCTCTTGGCGCCCTGAACGGCGAGGAGAAGTGGATGGACGCCATCCGCGAGCTCATGACTGCCGTCGACGAGTACATCCCGACCCCCGAGCGTGACAACGAGAAGCCGTTCCTGATGGCCGTCGAGGACGTCATGACCATTTCCGGTCGTGGTACCGTTGCTACCGGCCGTGTCGAGCGCGGCGAGCTCCGCCTCAACGACCCGGTCGAGATCGTCGGCATCAAGGAGACCAACAGCACCGTTGCCACCGGCATCGAGATGTTCCGCAAGTCCATGGACTTCTGCGAGGCTGGCGACAACGTCGGTATCCTGCTCCGTGGTATCAAGCGCGAGGAGATCGAGCGCGGCCAGGTTCTCTGCAAGCCCGGTTCCGTGACCCCTCACACCAAGTTCACCGGCGAGATCTACGTCCTCACCAAGGACGAGGGTGGCCGTCACACCCCGTTCTTCGATGGCTACCGTCCTCAGTTCTACTTCCGTACCACTGACGTGACCGGTACCGTCAAGCTCCCCGAGGGCACCGAGATGGCCATGCCTGGTGACCACATCACCATCACCGGCGAGCTTATCCACCCGATCGCCATGGAGGAGGGCCTGCGCTTCGCTATCCGCGAGGGTGGCCACACCGTGGGTTCCGGTATCGTCTCCACCATCATCGAGTAGCTTCGCTTCTCGCTGATCTAGGCGTACTAGTAGGACCCGGCGCCGAACCTGGTGCCGGGTCCTTTTCATGCCCGCTGGGCATGCGCATCTGGTGACCTATGGCCCAACAGGTGCATTCGGTATTCTCGCGTCTGTGCTGCTTACGAGCAGAGCGTACGCAAATGCGAACGAGTTGTGTATCTCGTTTGCAGAATAGATACGGTTATACCGAACTCATTGACAGCCGGCATATAGAGCTGGTATTGTTAACGACCGTGCTCGTAGAGGGCAGTACATGGAGGTTTAGATACATGCGCACTATGGTTACCCTGGCTTGCACCGAGTGCAAGCGTCGTAATTACACGACCACCAAGAACAAGGCAAACATGCCTGATCGCATGGAGATCAAGAAGTATTGCCCGTGGTGCAAGAAGCATACGCTGCACAAGGAGACCCGCTAGTCTCTTTCGCATACACGCCAGTAGTTCAATTGGTAGAGCAACGGTCTCCAAAACCGTCTGTTGAGGGTTCGAGTCCTTCCTGGCGTGCCAGTCTGTAATCCGTAAGCCTCTTCGGAGGCTTACGGTTTCTAATGTATAGGCGCAAACGCGCGGAGGTAAGCCAGAATGGCAAACAAGAAGAGCACCAAGCCCGCTAAGGCAAAGAAGTCAGACAAGAAGCCTGGCCTCATTGCTCGTGGCAAGGCATACATGGCCTCTGTCCGCTCTGAGATGAAGCGCGTTGTGTGGCCTTCCAAGAGCGAGCTCGTCAACTACACCGTGGCCGTCTGCGCCTCGCTGATCGTCGTTGGTGTTGTCATCGCTGTCCTCGATCTCGTTATTGGCGAGGGCCTCGTGCTCTTCGCAGGTCTGAGGGGGTAATTAGATGTCCAAGCGTTGGTACGTCGTTCACACCTACTCCGGGTACGAGAATCGCGTTAAGTCCGATCTTGAGCACCGCATCGAGACGATGGGCATGCAGGATCGCATCTTCGATATCCAAATCCCCACGGAGCGCGTCACCGAGCTCAAAGAGGGCGGCAAGCGCGACGAGAAGGACGTCAAGATCTTCCCGGGCTACGTGTTGGTCCGCATGGAGATGGATGACGATGCCTGGACGTGCGTTCGCAACACCCCCGGTGTCACCGGTTTCCTTGGCGGCAGCGGCAAGCCCGCTCCGCTTTCTCGCGATGAGTACAACAAGATGATGCGCAAGGACGACAAGAGCGCAGCAGCTCCCAAGCGTGCCGTTGTCGACATCGAGGTTGGGTCTTCCGTTCGCGTCATCTCCGGCCCGCTGGCCGACTTCGATGGCAAGGTCTCCGAGGTCATGCCCGACGTCGCCAAGGTCAAGGTCGCTCTGATGATCTTCGGCCGCGAGACTCCCGTCGAGCTCAGCTTTGATCAGATTACGGTCATCGCTTAAAGCTCATTTCCGTTGTTTGTCCGCGCTTGAGCGCTTCGGTCCCGACTGCTCATCGGAGTCCGTGCTTCTAGCGAACGTGCGCTGACGATATATGATTCAGACACTTCACGTTCAAGGAAGGTGTGACATGGCAGAGAAGAAGATCGCCACCGTCATCAAGCTTCAGATTCCGGCCGGCAAGGCCAATCCTGCTCCTCCCGTGGGTCCCGCCCTCGGTGCTGCTCAGGTCAACATCATGCAGTTCTGCCAGGCATTCAACGCTGCCACGCAGGACAAGATGGGCGACATCATCCCGGTCGTCATCACCGTTTTCGAGGACCGCACCTTTGATTTCGTGTGCAAGACCCCTCCGGCGGCTCACCTCATCAAGAAGGAGCTCGGCCTCAAGGGTGGCTCCGCTGTTCCCCAGCGCGACAAGGTTGGCCAGCTCTCCGACGAGCAGCTCACCAAGATCGCCGAGATCAAGATGCCCGATCTCAACGCGAACGACTTGGACGCCGCCAAGAAGATCGTCGCCGGCACTGCCCGTTCCATGGGCGTCACCATCGCCGAGTAACTAACTCGTCGTTTCTTTGGTAATTCATGCACCATACGGGTGCGTGACTGATGTGGGAGGGGTATGACCCCGTCTGTACCACAGGAGGTAATAACATGGCTGTTAAGCATGGCAAGAAGTTCCGTGAGGCCGCCGCTAAGGTCGATCGCGCTTCCGTCTACACCCCGCTCGAGGCTGTCAAGCTCGTCAAGGAGATGGCTTGCGCCAACTTCGACGAGACCGTTGAGGCTCACTTCCGCCTTGGCATCGACACCCGCAAGGCCGACCAGAACATCCGTGGTTCCATTTCTCTGCCCCACGGTACTGGTAAGACCGTCCGCGTTGCCGTCTTTGCCGAGGGCGCTCAGGCTGAGCAGGCTGCTGAGGCCGGTGCCGACGTCATCGGTTCCGACGAGCTCATCGCTCAGATCCAGAAGGGCGAGATCAACTTCGACGCCGCCATCGCTACCCCGATGATGATGGCCAAGGTTGGTCGCATCGGTAAGATCCTCGGCCCTCGTGGCCTCATGCCTAACCCCAAGCTGGGCACCGTGACCATGGACGTCGCCAAGATGGTTGGCGAGCTCAAGGCCGGCCGCGTTGAGTATCGCGCCGACCGCTACGGCATCTGCCACGTTCCGCTGGGTCGCATCTCCTTCGACGATCAGAAGCTCGTCGAGAACTACGCTGCCCTCTACACCGAGATCCTGCGCGTCAAGCCGGCTTCCGCCAAGGGCAAGTACGTCAAGAGCATCTCCGTGTCCTCCACCATGGGCCCTGGCGTGAAGGTCGACTCCGCCGTCCAGCGCAACTTTATGGAGGCCTAAGCGATACGTTCGCACCCCATAGTTGACTCGGAAAACCCGGTTCGCTTGCGCGAGCCGGGTTTTTTTATTGACGCGTTTTAGATAATAATTAGCTGACAAATTACATCGACACACATAGTACTATGTATTAAACTATGGGTACCATAAGGACCTCAAGGAGGTGGCTAATGTGGCAACGAGAGATGCAGTAAGCGATCTTATTCGAGGAAACATCGATGCGATCATTCTGTGTGCCTTGTCGGATAAAGATAGCTACGGCTATGAGATTCTCAAGGGCATTGCGCAGGCAAGCTGCGGAGAGTACGAGATGAAGGAGCCTTCGCTGTATACGAGTCTCAAGAGGCTCGAGGGACAGGGGTTCGTCGAGAGCTATTGGGGCAACGAGACGCAAGGGGCGCGCCGCAAGTACTACCGCATCACGAGGGCGGGTACACAGGAGCTATCCGAGGCAACATCGCGATGGGCGCGCGTTCGTCGCATTATCGATAGGCTGCTCAAGCAAGAAGGGAGCGCACGATGAACGAGCTGCGCATGTATGTGGAGCACCTGTTTGAGGGTAGGGTGCTCACCCCGGAGAACATAGAGCTTAAAGAGGAGATCTACGGCAATCTCGTGGCGCGCTACGAGGATTTGCTCGCCGATGGCGTGGATGAGGCCGAGGCGCTGCGCCGCACCAAAGAAAGCATGGCGAGCGTCGATGACGTGCTCGATGGCGATGCGTTCGATCACGATGACGCAGTCGTTGCGACGTCGGGTGAAGCGCCGGTAGAGGAAGCACCCGCTGCGGTAACAACGTCCTTGGACGAACATGCGCCCGCTGCGACGACTCCCCTGGGCGCAGCTGATGCTGTCGAGCCTGGCGCAACTCGTCCTGGTGGCCCCACGCCCGTTACGGAGCCGGGCACGGCAACCCTGCACCCGCAGCCCGAGCAACCGGTAAAGCGTCGCCGTGTGTGGCCCTTGGTACTCGTCTTTATAGTCGCAATCGTCCTCCTTCTCGGCATAGGTCTCGCGAGCTGTAGTCTGATGACTGGTGTCCGAGCGTTCACGCAGGACGCGAACGTGAGTGTGGGCAAAGATGGCGTTCACGTAGAAGATGGTAACAACGTGGTGGACGTGAGCCCCAACGGCGGCGTTTCGGTATATTCGGAGGATTCCGGCATTGTCGTCGAGCCAGATGGAACGGTCATTTTGGACGGTGAGGCCGGCGACGAGTTGATCCGCTCGGTGGTGAATAGCAACTACAATGACGTGGTGACATACGTTGGCAAGAGCTTTGACGATGTCGACTCCCTCGATGTGCTCATCTTCAATCTGCCTATGGGCGAGTGGGCCGCGAACTTGGACGTGACACGCGGCAACGGCGTGTTGCGCTTCGACTACGTGCGCGTTCCGAGCTACTTTGAAGGTGAGTCCGTTGGCGCTGCGCTCGCATACAACGTCACCGCGTTGTTCTGCGCCGTGCCCGATGCGCAAAAGATCCAGGTAACGGTATCGGAGAGCGATGAGGTGAATGAGCACGAGTGCTACGTCTTTAATCGCGCGACGGTTGAGGAAATGTACGGAGTGGCGCTCAACGCCGACATGGTGAACGAGGCGGGATGGAAGCAGCTCAAGAACGATAACCTGTATAAGCATGATTTTGCTGAGCGGATGCTCGATCGCGCTGAGAGTGACGCGCGGTAGACCCGTTGCCAAAGTTGAGAGCGCAGCACTTTCGGGTATGCGAGCTTTGGTATCGTAGTGCGGAGTAGCAGCCGCTTTATGCTCCGCAAAGCCACAGGATTCATACAAGAATTATGTCAAAAAGGTCACTTGTCTATTAACGGACGATACGCAAGTTTATGTAATTCAACGCCCAGCCTGCGCGTTACAATTAAAGAAGATACCTGCGGATGGCCCGCCCGAGCATACCCGTGAAGGGGCTCGGGCGGGTTTTTCTAAAGAGCGCAAGGGAGCACAGATATGGCGCAGATCAGCATCGATTATTTCTCCAGTTCGCTCATGCGAACCACCACCATCGACATCATCCTGCCGTTCGACGGCATGGGGGAGGCGATGGGCGTGGACGCTGCACTCGTGCGCGGTGAGGATGAGCGCACGGCTCAGGCAGCCTATCCGCCGGCGCGCGAGCCCTACCGGGTGCTCATCCTGCTTCACGGAATCACCGGCAACCACACCGACTGGATCTCGGAGTCGCGCATTCGCCAGTGGGCCACTGAGCGCCACCTCGCCGTGGTCATGCCGTCGGGTTACAACGCCTTCTACCTCGACCAGCCCGACCTGCATAACTTCTACGGCCGCTTTGTAGGGCAGGAGCTCGTGCAGGTCATACGCCGTATCTTGCCCGTGAGCGATCGCCGTGAGGACACGTTCATCGGCGGCATCTCCATGGGCGCCTACGGGGCGCTGCGCGCCGGTCTCAAGTACAGTGAGAACTTCGGCGCCATCATCTCGTTCTCCACCGCCATGGTGGCGGAGAGCATCGAGAGCGTGGTCAACGATGACATCTTCTTCTTGAGTCGCCCGTTTTTGGAAGCCACGTTTGGCGATCTGGCGCAGGTGCCGGGCAGCGACAAGGACCCCGCGCGCCTGGCCGCGGACATCGTGTACTGTGACCGTCCGCGCCCGCGCGTCTTCATGGCGTGCGGCTCGAGCGACCCACTTGCCTATCCCAACCGCGTGCTCGCCGACCGTATGCGCGCAGCAGGCCTGCAGGTGGAGCATCGCGAGATGCCCGGCGGCCACGATTGGGAGTTTTGGAACATGGCGCTGCCGCAGGCACTCGACTGGCTGTTTTAAGGAGGCGTGAAGATGGCGCTGCTCAGGATTGACTTCTACTCGCGCTACCTCAAGCGCAACGTGATGCTCACGGCTGTCGTGCCGGCCGACAAGATGGACGGCGACAAGCTCGCCAAGCGTCGCCGCGGCCCGTACCGCACGGTCTATTTGCTGCACGGCCTTTTTGGCCAGGATGTGGATTGGATTGATCGCACCCATGTGGTCGAGACGGCTGAGGCGCGCGATGTCGTGGTGATCATGCCCTCGGGCGAGGACGGGCTCTACCTCAACAAGCCCGAGATCGACGAATGGCACGGCAAGTTCATCAGCGAGGAGTTGGTGGAGTTCACGAGGCGTCTGCTGCCCCTTTCGGCAAAACGCGAGGACACGGCGCTCGCGGGCATCTCGATCGGAGCGTACACGGCGGTTATCAACGGCCTGCTGCGACCGGATCGCTTCGGCAGCATCATCTCGCTGTCGGGCGCCTTCATGCGTGATCGGGTGCTCGAGGCGGTTGAGTCGCATTCGCCGCGCAAGCGCCGCTACTACGAGAGGTTCTTTGGAGACCTCGACACGGTGATCGGTTCGGAGAAGGACTACGCGGCGTTGATCGAGCGCTTCCGCGATAACCCGGATTTGCCCAAGCCGCGCTTTTACGGCGCGTGCGGCGAGCACGATAACCTGTGTCAGAGCAACCGCGACGTAGTTGCCCTGCTGCGCGACGCCGGTTTCGACGTGACGTATCACGAGCCGGATATCGGTGTGCACGAGTGGCCGTTCTGGAACGCGTGGATCGACTGCGCGCTCGATTGGTACGCACCGGGTGAGATGCGCCCCTCCACGGCCGAGCCGGACTACTCTGCGCTCACGAGCCTGCGCCCACCTGAGAATGGCGCGTAGCGGGGTCTTCGGTTGCGGGGGCGGCAATCTGCGCGCGAGCATGAGGGCCTCGATTCGGAGCTGCCTCCAAATCGAGGCCGGTTCGATCGAGGTCTTTACACGAGCGCGGCGATGGCGCGGACCACGGCGTCTGCTGCCGCGGAGGTCTTCGCGGCGTCCTCAACCTGAAACACGATTTTGCCCTTGATGCCGAGCTCCGAGATCTCGGAGAAGAGGACGCGCGGCCCGTCGATGACAGGGGAGGCGGAGCCGGCGGCTTCGCGAGCGAGGTTGGTGAGCTGCGCGGCGAGGCCGTCCATGTCGTCCACGCGCGCGCTGCCGTCTTCGCCAAGGCGCGGAACGGCGAAGGGAACGCTGACGCGGCTGGCTGGCAACAGGTGCACAAGCGCCGTCTTGGAGATGATGGAGTTGGGGATGATGACGGTCTGTCCCATGGCGTCGCGAATGGTGGTGTGGCGCCACGTCACATCTTGCACGACGCCGCGCTCGGACCCGACCTCGATATTATCGCCAGGCTTTACGATACCCATGAAGGTGACCTGCAGGCCGCCGATGAGATTGGACAGCGTGTCTTGAAAGCCCAGGGACACGGCGATGCCACCGACGCCAAGAGCGGCTACAAGGGCGTTTGCATTGACGCCGAAGCACGCGTCGAGAATAACGCTCGCTCCGGTGGCCCAGATGACGCCGCGAGCGATGTTGATGATGATGCTCGAGGAGGGCAGCGGGTTGCAGTCGCGTTCGAGAAAGTGGCGCAGTGCTCGGCTGGCGATGCGCGCGATGATGGCGGTCGCGACGATGAGGACGATCGCCCATAGGACGCTCTGCACGAACGGAATCTTGAAGAACGTAAACACGGTTTCCTCCAATAGCGAATCTGGGGACGGGTGCACTATTGCACATTCTGCCAGCGGCGCCGAAGGTGAATGCATGGCCCCAATGTGCAATAGTGCACCCGTCCCCAGATTACACGTTTCTTTGGGCGAGGCGGTCGGTGAAGCGCAGGAATAGCTCGTCGGAGAAGGCGATTTGTGCGTCGTTGTAGTGCACCATTGCCATGTTCTCGAGCATGCGCTCATAATCTTTGTCGGGCCGCAACCAGTTCGAAGTGTCCATGCAGTCGGCGATCTTGTCGAGAAACGCCATGCCCGCATTGATGGCACGCTCGCGCTCCTCCGCACTCGCGTTGCCCGGAAGCGTGTCGATGAGGTGACTGACGCACAGGTATTCATCGATCAACCCACGCTCGGGAATGGCGCGGAAAATGCGTTCGATCTCGGCAAGCTCGCTGTCTGAGTAGAGGTGTACGAGCGGTAGCACGACGCCGGCGATGGAATTGCCGAGCAGTGAGAGCGCGTCGGAGATGAGGTAGCGCAAGACGGCGCCTTTGAACATGGGAGTCCTTTCGAACAGGGCGGTATGTCCCGCCGTTGTTCGATAGTAAAAACCCCGACGTAGCGTCGGGGTCAAAGGCTCCCATAAATCCTTCACGATGCTCAGTAGGGGGACGGGTGCACTTTTGCGCATCGGAAGCGCTGGGCGCGGGATTCAAAGGCGATGCGCAAAAGTGCACCCGTCCCCAGATTGCGCACGGCGTGTGCGGGGCTTCTCGCCCGTATCGCGCATCTCAGACGTAAGCGGTCTATCGACGCGCAGCGACTAGCGTTCGAGACAGCGCTCGCGGAACGCGGCGATTTCATCCTCGCTGATGCCGAGGGCCCCGGTGATGTAGCCCGCAAAGCCGCCATACGGCTAGAGAGCCCGCTCGACCGCCTCGAAATAGCATCGCGACGCGGGGGAGTCCAGCGTGAGCTCGATGGGCGCGTAGAAGTTGGTGGCGAGATAGTCGTCGAGGATGTCATCGCGGCTCACGCCGAGCATGGTCTCGACGAGCGCCGAGCCCATGCCGCAGCGGTCACGCCCCACATAGCAGTGCCACAGCGCCGCTCCCTCCTCGACATCGAGAACAGCGCGCACAAAGGCACGATACCCGTTGATGCCCGTTTCGTCGGTGAGCATGTGCGGGTACAGCAGCGTCATGAACTCGGTCGGATCACCCTGGGCCATCGCTTCGAGCTTGTACTCGAACTCTGTCTTTTCATGCTCTTGGGTGACGCCCACCTGGTGGTCGGAGAAGATCTCGGCGTGCAGGTAGTGCGCGGCGGGGATGCGCTCCATGGGGTCGGGGAACTCGGAGAGCTCGATAAGGTTGCGAAAATCCACAACCAAGCGGAGGTCGTACTCGTCGCGCAGGCGAGAGATGTCGGCGTACGAGCCAAAGCCCAGCGTGCCGGAGCGCAGCAGCATGCCGGGTTTCACGCGGCGCCCGTCGGCGCCGACCATGCCGCCCAGGTCGCGCGTGTTGGGGAGCTTTTCAAAATCGATGCGGCCGTAGCCCAGGCGGGAGGCAGGTGTCGCCGGCGGCAGATCGACGGTGTCGGGAAGCTCGTCACCCCAAAAGTTCTGTGCCATACGGACCTCCGTGTCTCAAATCGGGCGAAAAAGTAACAAGAATCTTTATTGTCCGAGTAGACGCCTGATTTGAAGACGGTCAACTGGGGTTTTGCCGTGAAAAAACACGGTCTACTTGGGGCGTCTCATTATTCGTTACATTTTCGCCCGATTTGCGGTACGGGCGTGGTTTCTCGCTCGAAAGTGGCTCATTCGGATTTTCCACCTCCAAAAGGTCGGATTTTCTATTCCATGGATGTCGGATTGTCCATTTGGCCAAGGTCGGATTTTCTTGCGCTGGGGAGTCGGATTCTCAAAGATGCATCGTTTGCCTTGTCAAAGCGCCCTCGCCGCACTTGGCTGCTACAATGGTGAGCTGTTGAACTGTTGAATCTACGCTAGGGAGCACGCATGGATCGCACCAAGATCGCCCAGCTCTACGCCGATGCCGAGGCGCTCGGCGGCTCGACCGTCACCGTTGCCGGTTGGGTCAAGTCCGTCCGCGACATGAAGAACTTTGGCTTCGTCACCTTGAACGACGGCAGCTGCTTCAAGGACCTGCAGGTCGTCATGAACCGTGAGGCGCTGGCGAACTACGACGAGATCGCGCACCAAAACGTCTCCGCTGCGCTCGTGTGCACCGGCGAGCTCAAGCTCACCCCGGATGCGCCGCAGCCCTTCGAGCTCGCCGCCACCCAAATCGAGGTCGAGGGTGTCTCTGCGCCGGACTACCCGCTGCAGAAGAAGCGCGCCACCGTCGAGTTCCTGCGCACCCAACAGCACCTGCGCCCGCGCACCAACCTCTTTCGCGCCGTGTTCCGCGTACGCTCCGTGGCCGCCGCCGCCATCCACCGCTTCTTCCAGGACCGCGGTTTCGTGTATGTGAACACCCCCATCATCACCGCCAGCGACTGCGAGGGCGCGGGCGAGATGTTCCACGTCACCACCATCGACCCGGCCAACCCGCCGCTGGATGAGCACGGCAACGTGGACTACAGCAAGGATTTTTTCGGCGCTCCCGCGTCGCTCACCGTTTCCGGTCAGCTCAACGCCGAGAACTTCGCCATGGCCTTCGGTGACGTCTACACCTTTGGCCCCACCTTCCGCGCTGAGAACTCCAACACCACGCGCCATGCCGCCGAGTTCTGGATGATCGAGCCCGAGATCGCCTTTGCCGACCTCGCCGACGACATGGACCTCGCCGAGAACATGCTCAAATACGTCATCCGCGACGTTATGGATCGCTGCCCCGACGAGCTCGCCATGCTCAACAAGTTTGTCGACAAGGGTCTTATTGAGCGCCTGACCCACGTGGCGAACTCCGATTTCGCCCGCGTGACCTACACCGAGGCCGTCGAGATCCTGGAACAGGCCGTCGCCGCTGGCCATGCGTTCGACTACCCCGTGAGCTGGGGCATCGACCTGCAGACCGAGCACGAGCGCTTCCTCACCGAGGAGCACTTCAAGTGCCCGACCTTCGTGACCGACTACCCGGCCGAGATCAAGGCCTTCTACATGCGCCTGAACGACGACGGTAAGACCGTCGCCGCGGCGGACTGCCTGGTTCCCGGCATCGGCGAGATCATCGGTGGTTCCCAGCGCGAGGAGCGCCTCGACGTGCTCGAGCGCCGCATCGCCGAGCTGGGCATGGATGCCGAGCAGTACAAGTATTATCTGGACCTGCGCCGCTACGGCACGTGCAAGCACGCCGGCTTTGGCCTGGGCTTCGAGCGCCTGGTCATGTACCTCACGGGCGTGGGCAACATCCGCGACGTCCTGCCGCACCCCCGCACCGTCGGTAGCTGCGAGTTCTAAGTCGGCGCCTCGGCTCGGTTAAGCCGGTGGCTCGTTCCGTTAAGGCTGGCGCGTCTAGTCTTGCTAAATTGATAGCGCCTCGGTTTCGCATAATTGAGGGTAATAACGACGAAAAACCCGCCGATATCACGGCCGGATTTCGACGTTATTACCCTCTATTCGCATGCGGCGGGCGCAGGTCGTTCGCATGCGGCGGCAATGACGCTTCGGTTGGTGCGCGCGGCTGTGAAATGTGCATTTTTGCACCCGTCCCCAAAATGCACATTGGGATTGAGGCGGGCTTCGTTAACACAACTGTAACGAGTTTGAGTGCGGCGCGCGGGCGCGCTAGTATATCCCTTGCGTGCTTTTGCAGGATAAAGTGCTTCGCCATGAGCGGTGAAGCCACGGACAGAGGAAACGGAGTTGATCGCCATGCTGAGCATCTCGCGCAGGAATTTCATCACCCTTGGAGCGGGCATGTTTGCCACCGGAGCGCTTGCGGGCTGTGGCGCAAACGACGCCTCTTCCGCCGCCGGCAGCTCGTCTGCCGCAAAGGACGCGTATAAGATCGGCGTGCTGCAGCTCACCGAGCACGGCGCCCTCGATCAGACCAACAAGGGCTTCGTGGCCGCGCTCGACGAGTCGGGCATCTCCTACAAGATCGACCAGCAGAACGCCCAGAACGACCAGTCCGCCTGCCAGACCATCGCGAGCAAACTCGTGAACGACGGCGACGACCTGATTTTCGCCATCGCCACGCCCGCCGCGCAGGCGGTCGCCGGCGCCACCACCGATATCCCCATCGTGGGTTCCGCCATCACGGATTACGCCGAGAGCGGCCTGGTCGCGTCCAACGACGCCCCGGGCGGCAACGTGACCGGCACCTCCGACCTCACCCCCGTCACCGATCAGATCGACCTGCTGCGCCAGCTGCTGCCCGAGACCAAGCGCGTCGGCATCCTCTACTGCTCCGCGGAGTCCAACTCCGAGGTGCAGGTCGAGCTCGCCGAGGACGCCCTGGGCGTCGCCGGCATGGAGCACGAGCGCTATTCCATCTCCTCGTCAAACGAAATCCAGCAGATGGTCGAGTCCATGGTCGGCAAGGTCGACGCGATATACGCTCCCACCGACAACACCATCGCCGCGGGTATGGCGACCGTCTCCATGGTCGCCAATGAGAATAAGCTCCCCGTCATCGTAGGTTGCGACACTATGGTCGAGGATGGAGGGCTGGCGTCGTATAGCATCAACTATTACGACTTGGGCTATAAGGCGGGCGAGATGGCCGTGAAGATCCTCACCGAGGACGCCGATCCCGCCGATATGCCCATCGAGTACCTGTCGAGCGAAGAGTGCCAGCTCATCGTGAACCAGGCGACCGCCGACGCACTCGGCGTCGATATCTCGGTCCTTGAGGACGCTCAGATCGTCTAACCTGCTCCGCAGTTCGAGCGAGTTTTGCCGAGGGTGGGCGCGTGTCCGTCCCGGCTTCGCCTTCCGGTGCATAGGCTTTGAGCATCCTTGCCATCCATTCAAATCATGACGCGTCCGATAACAAGGGGCGCACAAGGAGCATACCCATGACTACTACGACCTGTTCTCGCCGTTCGTTCACGGCGGGTGTCGCCACTGCCGCTGCGTTTGCCGTCGCGGGCAGCCTGGGGCTTACCGGCTGCAACGATTCCGGCGCCGATGCCGGCTCTACGGGCGCGACGGATTCGAAGTACAAGATCGGTGTCCTGCAGCTCACCGAACATCCTGCGCTCGACGCCGCCAATAAGGGGTTCGTCGCCGCGGTCGAGGCCGCGGGCATCGGCGCGAAGATCAACCAGCAAAACGCCCAGAATGACCAGTCCGCCTGCCAGACCATCGCGAGCACACTCGTGAACGAGGGCTGTGACCTGATTTTGGCCATCGCCACGCCCGCCGCGCAGGCGGTCGCCGGCGCCACCACCGACATCCCCATCGTCTGCACCGCCATCACCGACTTCGCCGCATCCGGCTTGGTCGAGGACAACGATGCCCCGGGCGGCAACGTCACGGGTACGTCCGACATGAACCCCGTCACCGATCAGATCGAGCTGCTTCACCAGCTCGTTCCCGAGGCAAAGAAGGTCGGCCTGCTGTACTGCACCGCCGAGTCCAACTCCAAGCTGCAGATCGATTTGGCCGCCGAGGAGCTCGACCGCCTCGGCATCGAAGGTGTCGAGTACACGGCCTCGAGCTCGAACGAGGTCCAGCAGGTCGTGGAATCCATGATGGGCAAGGTGGACGCCATCTACACCCCGACGGACAACACCATCGCTTCCGCCATGGCCGTGATCGCCGCGATCGCCAACGAGAACAAGGTCCCCACGGTGTGTGGCGAGGTCGCCCATGTCGAGGCCGGCGGTCTTGCGAGCATCTCCATCAATTACGAGGAGTTGGGCCGCCGCGCCGGCGAGATGGCCGTCCGCATCCTCACTGAGGGCGCCAATCCCGCCGACATGCCCATCGAGACGATGGCCGCCGATGAGTGCGATTTGGTCTACAACCAAAAGACCGCCGACGAGATCGGCGTCGACGTGGCTGCCCTGGCGGATGCCGGCGGCACCGACGTGAGCGCATAAGGCGCGCGCATGTTACACTGACCTGCGCATATTTTCTGTCGCAACAGCGATGAACCCCGGCGGTGCGGCTGCCGGGGTTCATTTGGCTCGTAAAAGAAGGAGGGACAACATGGCTGGTGCGCTTATGGGCGCCGTTTCCCAGGGCATCCTCTGGGGCATCATGGTCCTTGGTGTGTACATCACCTACAAGCTGCTCGACATCGCCGACCTCACGGTCGACGGCAGCTTTGCACTCGGGGGCAGCGTGTGCGCTGTGCTCGTCGTGTCGGGCGTGGACCCCATCATCGCCATCGTGGCGGCGATGCTCGCCGGCATGGCTGCGGGCGCCGTCACGGGCTTCCTGCACACGGTGTTCGAGATCCCCGCGATTCTCGCGGGTATCTTGACGCAGATTGCCCTGTGGTCGATCAACCTGCGCGTGATGGGCAAGTCGAACACGCCCTTGCTGCAGCATGAGACCGTCTTTTCCCGCGTGACGGAGATGACGGGCTTGTCCACCAACGCGGCCTCCATCATCGTGGGCCTTATCGTGGCGGTCCTCATCATCGCCGCGCTGTACTGGTTCTTTGGCACCGAGATCGGCAGCGCCTTGCGCGCCACCGGCAACAACGAGGACATGATCCGCGCGCTCGGCGTCTCCACCGCTAAAACCAAGATGATCGCCCTCATGCTCTCCAACGCGCTCGTGGGCCTCTCCGGCGGACTCATCTGCCAGAGCCAAAAGTACGCCGACATCGGCATGGGCACGGGTGCCATCGTCATCGGCCTCGCCGCCATCGTCATCGGCGAGGTGCTCGGCCGCCTCACCCCCGGCAAGCTCACCGGCTTCAAGAGCCGCCTGGTCTCCGCCGTGGTGGGCTCCGTCGTCTACTTCCTCATCCGCGCCGTCGTGCTGCAGATGGGCATGGACGCCAACGACATGAAGCTCCTGTCCGCCATCATCGTGGCGCTCGCCCTGTGCGTCCCCGTGGTGTGGGAGAAGTTCAAACTGCGCGCCAGCTACTCGAAGGGCGGTGAGGCTCATGCTTAAGCTGACCCACGTGAAGAAAACCTTCAATCGCGGCACCGTCACGGAGAAGCGCGCCCTTACGGGTGTCGACCTCACGCTCGCCGACGGCGATTTCGTCACGGTGATTGGCGGCAACGGCGCCGGCAAGTCCACCTTACTCAACATGATCGCAGGCGTGTACCCGCTTGATTCCGGCACGGTCGAGCTCGACGGCGAGGACATCTCCCGTCTGTCCGAGCCCCGTCGCGCCAAGTACCTGGGCCGTGTGTTCCAAGACCCCATGCGCGGCACCGCCGCCGACATGCAAATCGAGGAGAACCTCGCCTTGGCACGTCGCCGCGGCCAGCGTCGCACCCTGCGCTGGGGCATCACGAAGGCCGAGCGCGAGGAGTACGCCGAGCTCCTCAAGAAGCTCGACTTGGGCCTTGAGTCCCGCATGCAGGCAAAAGTCGGCCTGCTTTCGGGCGGCCAGCGCCAGGCGCTGACGCTGCTCATGGCGACGCTCACCAATCCCCAGGTGCTGCTGCTCGACGAGCACACGGCAGCGCTCGACCCCAAGACGGCGGCGAAGGTCCTCGAGCTCACCGAGCAGATCGTGGGCGAGCGCAACCTCACCACGCTCATGGTGACGCACAACATGAACGACGCTATTCGCTTGGGCAACCGTCTCATCATGATGCACGAGGGTCGCGTGATCTACGACGTCGCCGGCGACGAGAAGCGTGCGCTCACCGTCCCCGACCTGCTGCAGAAGTTTGAGGAGGTCTCCGGCGGCGCGCTCGCCAACGACCGCATGCTGCTGAGCTAGCCGCTCGTCCATATGCATATAGAACAGCCGGGGAGCCGCTTTGACTCCCCGGCTTTTTTGCGCGAGTTTATGGGTACAAATGACTGCAATGACAAAGATGCATCACGCTGCAATGGGAGGGGTACACCATGAAGCTGCGTATACAAGCAAAGTTGATGAGCGTGCACAGCGAGGTCGAGGTCAAGACGATGTCCGGTGAAGTGCGCTACGTCACCGAGACGGACCCGCTTTCGGCGCCGCGTCGCACGTTCTTTCGGAATGCTCAGGGGGACGAGCTCGCTCAGGTCACGACCGTGCGCCTTGATACGAAAGACCGTGCGCATCGGGTGGTGATGGCCGACGGCCGCACGTTTGAGCTCAAGCGGAAGTTTCGCTCGCCTGCCAGCACGGCGGAGAGCTACCTCATCATCTCGGGGACTGATTGGAAGGTTGCGGCGCACCGCGCCTGGACGAGCCGCTTTGAGGTTCGAAACGAGGCGGGGGCCGTCCTGGCCGAGGCGAAGCAGGTGCCCGCCGAGCGGGGAGACGTGTACGATCTCGTGGTCAAAAACGCGGAGCACATCGATGAGCTCGTGCTGATCGCACTCATCACCCGCTACATCATGCGTGAGGACGCTCCGGTTCCCACTGCCCGATAACCCTCATGGCACCCATCGGTGCGTCCCGGCGGCCAGGGGTGGCAAGCCAAGGGGCCGGGACGCCAGGTTGGGTGCCGTTTGCGTCAGCGGGCGCGCAGCGGCTTGTTGCTGTTGCGGTACACCAGGTAGCTGTACGCGTAGGTGGCGAGGCTCGAACCAAGTATGGCGGTTATGAGGATCCAAAACGCGATCTCGCCGTATTGCAGGGAGAGCACGCCCGAGACGATCACGACGATCCCGCTCAAAACGTAGGCGACGCCGCAAAACCGGTGGGTGAGGCGCCAATTGACATCGTTGTCGAGCGCCCACGGGGTCTTGCAGCCAAACGTGTAGTTGCGCTTGACCTTGGGCATGTAGTTACCCAGAAGAACGAGGCTCACGCCAATCACCACGCTCGTGATGGCGCCGACGGGGCTGCCGGTTTGGGGCAGCAGACCGAAGACGGTGAGTTCTGAGGTCCAGGTGATGCCGACCATAAACAGCGTGAACAGGGTGACGAATCCGGTGTAGAACGATCCCATGCGCGCATAGATGTGGCCGCGCGGGTCCATGGCGGGCAGATAGCGCATCATGAGCAGGAGCAACAGCGGCAGGGCGTCGAGCGCGATGATTGCGGTTCGGCCGGTCCAGCCGTTGACGTTGCCCGCCGCATCCCAGTGCGTGGGAATCATCTCGGGCATTTGGGGCAACAGCGCGAGGTGCCCCAAGAAGCTTGCAATGCAGACGAGGACGAGGCCCACCATCACGCGGCGGCTCAAGGGGTTCGCGTAGTGCTGCTTGTTCGATGCGCCGTCCGAATCGCGCATCTCGGCTTCGAATTTGCTATCGGTCATCTGAACCACTCCTATCGGTAAACGTGTAAAACCAGCTCATAAGGTCCTGCAGGACCGTGGTGTCGAGGGTGTAGACGATTGACTGCCCATGGCGCTCGGAATCGACCAGCCCTGCGGCTTTTAGAATGCTGAGATGATGGCTGAGCGAGGGCTTGGTCATATCGAAGTGCTCGGCGATTTCGCCGGCGGTGAGGTCGCCGCCCCGCAGCAGTTCGAGGATGTGCCGCCGCGTGGGGTCCGCGAGCGCCTTAAAGGCTTCTCCTCCCATTGGTCTCCTTTCGAAGTGACTTGATGCGATACGGCTCGTGGCGCGTGATGTGTGCTGCGAAGGACACCATCCGCGGGCCGCTTGCCACCCACGTCCGAGCCGTACGATTAAAGAATTAGACATCTTTCTAAATACAAAGTCAAGATGAGTACGTCGTTGGTTCGAGCGAGCGCGGCTCCGTGCGCTTGAGGCTGGGCATGCGCGCCGTGCGCGAGCCGCGCATGCGACGCCGGACGCCCCTGCGCATCGCTCCACGCGCGCGGTAAGCGCACCCTCGCGCACCGCGCACCATATGTCACGTGCCTGTCGACATGAGTGCCCAAGCGACCAGCGGGTACACGATGCGGGGAACCGAGCGGGGCACGCGAACGATGCCCGATGAGGGGGCATCGGGCAGGCTGTGCATGCCGCATCGTGAGCGAATGGCCGCGATGAGCAGGTCGATGTGCTCCGAGCGGGTACGCCGCATGCGCCCCATGCGCGGTTGCCGGGCGCAACGGGTGATGAGCTCGGCTTCTCCAAACGCGAGCCCGCCTCCCCAGGGGATGTCGTGCTCCCGGCACATCGCCGCAACGCGCTCAAGTGCGCACACGGCTTCGTCTGTATACGGTCCGGGCGTTATCGCCAGCGCGTAGATGGGCATGCTGGATTGCACGTGTATCTCCGTGAGGGTGTGCGCGATGGTGTGCACCTCCGCGCCCTCGTCCGAAAGATCTTCTGCCGCAAGCTCAAGCGTGCTGGCAAAAAAGCTCCGGGGATGGCGAGCGGAGCTGGACGGGGCGCCAGCCGCCATGCGCTCGTAGACGCCAATCGCCTCTTCGAGATCTTCGACCAGGTGGTGAAATGCCGACGCCGCACTGTATGCCGGCGCCTGGCCGTGCGTCCCCGCATGAACGAGGACGAGAGGGATGACGATGGCCGCCTGCCGCTCGTATCGGCGGGGCTCGTCGGCGTGGTGCCGCATGTCATCCATATGCCGCCTCCCTTCGCGGTTTGTCCCCGGTGTCTCCATACTCTATCGCGCTTTTGCACCGTGCGACGCGTCATGGGGGCAGCGAGGCGAGCCACGCCGCTCGCAGCGGCCTATAATGACGCATCGACACATATGAGTTTTGCACGGAAGGACGCGCTCGTGTACTCGACACTCTACCTCGTTCGCCATGGTCAGACGGTGTTCAACACACGCCTGCTCATCCAGGGCCGTTGCGACTCGCCCCTCACCGAACTGGGGCGCGACCAGGCGCGGGCGGCGGCGGAGTGGCTCGGCGAGCGCGGCATTCGCTTCGATGTGGCGTTTTCTTCCCCTGCCGAGCGCGCGTGCGCGACGGCGGAGATGCTGTGGGCCGGGCCATACGTGCGTCTCACGGGGTTGCAGGAGCGCTCGTTTGGCGAGCTCGAGGGCACGGACGTCCTCGCGTTGCCCAAGCCCATGGGCGATTATCCGGCGCGTTTCGGCGGGGAGCCGGAGCGCGACCTCATGAGTCGCTTGAATAAGACGATGCTCGGCATCATGCGCGGGCGTTATGACGAGGCGGGGGCCGCCGAAGGTTCCCCCGAGGCGGGTTCCGTGTGGGGCAACCCCATACCGGGCAGAAGCGATGCACCGGTTGAGTCGTGCGCCGTGCGGCCCCAGCCTGCGGGTGCGTCGTCTTCGGGTGCCGTCCTCGTGGTGAGCCACGGTGCGGCGTGCAAGGCGTTTGCGCAGATGTGGGGCCATCTGGCCGAGGTTGAGCTCCCCAGTCCGTTCCCCAACTGCTGCATCTTGGTGTATCGATTCGATGGGGAGGCGTTTCACCTGGTCGAGGCGGCCGATCCGGCAGCCCACCTGGGAGGGGCGGGGTTGCCCATCTAGGCGGGGCCCTTGCAGCTGGGCCACCCTTCGCGCCAAAGCCACCTTCCACTTGGGCCGCCCCCCGCGCCAAAGCCACCTTCCACCCGGGAGGCATGGGGTCCGTGCGGCGAATGCGAAAATCTTAGACGACCGATGTTGGCCGGAGTTACAGCGGTATCATGCTTACGACAAACAACCATGGCTAACATTGAACGGCGCGCCCCGCGGATGCGGGAATGTCGCTGGTTGGGGGAATAGATGGATCAGGGGCGGGCGTTTTCTCAGGGGGATGCAAGCGTGGGCGAGGTGGAGGAGCCCACGGCGTGTGCATGGCCCCTGCGCCTCGATAAGCTCGAGATCGGCAAGGACGCCATCGTTGCGGCGGTCGACTCAGACGACCCTGCGCTGAGGCAGCATATCCTCGACATGGGTCTCACACCGGGCACCGAGGTCACCATGATGAAATACGCCCCGATGGGCGACCCTCTCGAGATTTGCCTGCGTGGATACGAGCTCACCTTACGTCGCGCCGACGCGGCGCGCATCACGCTGGCGAACGTCCACGATGCCCATGCGCTGCGGCGCGAAAACGCCAAGACCGGCGTGACGGAGCACCCGGCGATCGGCGAGCGCGTGTATCGTCCGCGCCCCGACCCTCATGCGATACCTGTGGGGGAGCCGCTCGCGTTTGCCCTCGCCGGCAATCAAAACTGCGGCAAGACCACCTTGTTCAACCAGCTCACCGGCTCAAACCAGCACGTCGGGAACTTCCCCGGCGTCACGGTGGACCGCAAAGATGGGCGCATCAAGGGCCACCCCGAGGCGACCATCACCGACCTCCCCGGCATCTACTCGCTGTCTCCGTATACGAGCGAGGAGGTCGTCAGCCGCAATTTCATCCTCCAGACGCGCCCCGACGTGATCATCGACATCGTGGACGCCACCAACATCGAGCGCAACCTCTATCTCACCATGCAGCTCATGGAGCTCGATTGCCCCATGGTCCTGGCGCTCAACATGATGGACGAGGTCGCGGCAAACGGCGGGACCATCGACGTGAACCGCCTCGAGTGCATGCTGGGCATCCCGGTCGTCCCCATCTCCGCGGCCAAAAACGAGGGCACCCACGAGCTCGTCGAGCACGCGATGCATGTCGCCCGCCATCGCGAGCGCCCGGGGCGCCTGGATTTTTGCCTCCCGGGCGGATCGGACGGCGGTGCGCTGCACCGCTGTATTCACGGCGTGGCGCACCTTATCGAAGACCACGCGAGAAGCGCGGGGATTCCCCTGCGTTTTGCCGTGACGAAGCTCGTCGAGGGGGACGCTCTCGTGCGCGAGGCGCTGGAGCTCGACCAAAATGAGCTCGACGCGCTGGAGCACATCATCTCCCAGATGGAGGAGGAGTCTGGCAAAGACCGGCTCGCCGCGCTGGCCGACATGCGATTCGCGTTTATCGGCGAGGTGTGCCGCGCGTGCGTCGTCAAGCCGCGTGAGAGCCGCGAGCACAGGCGTTCGGTTGCAATCGACCGCGTCCTCACGGGGCGATTCACGGCATTTCCTGCCTTCCTGCTCATCATGGCGTTCGTGTTTTGGGTATCGTTTGGCTCTCTCGGCGCATGGCTGCAAGGGCTGATGGAGGAGGGCGTCGCCTGGCTCACCGCGTTTGTCGCCGGCGCCCTGGTGAGCGCTGGGGTCAACCCCGTGGTGCAGTCGCTCGTGATCGACGGCATCTTCGCCGGCGTGGGCAGCATGCTGTCGTTTTTGCCGCTGATTGTCGTGCTGTTCCTGCTGCTTTCCATGCTCGAGGATTCGGGGTATATGGCGCGCGTGGCGTTTGTCATGGACAAGGTCCTGCGCCGCTTTGGCCTGTCGGGTCGCAGTTTCGTGCCCATGCTCGTGGGATTCGGGTGCAGCGTCCCGGCCATCATGGCGACGCGAACCCTGCCGTCCGAGCACGACCGCAAGATGACCATCATGCTCACCCCGTTTATGAGCTGCTCGGCAAAACTGCCGGTATACGGTCTGTTGACCGCGGCGTTCTTCGCGCGGGGCAGCGTGCTTGCCATGGTGTCCCTGTACGTGTTGGGCGTTTGCGTGGCTGCGGTGGTGGCCTTGCTGCTCAAGCGCACGGCCTTTAGGGGAGAGCCTGTCCCGTTCATCATGGAGCTGCCCAACTACCGTCTGCCCTCCGCAAAAACCACCGTCATGCTCGCGTGGGGCAAGGCGAAGGACTTTATCCAGCGCGCGTTCACCATCATCTTCGCCGCGAGCATCGTCGTCTGGTTTTTGCAGACGTTTGACGGCCAGCTGAACGTGGTCGCAGATCAGTCTCAAAGCTTGCTCGCGGGTCTTGGCGGGATCATCGCTCCTGTGCTTGCTCCGCTGGGGTTTGGCGACTGGCGCGCATCGACCGCGCTGGTGACTGGTTTGCTGGCGAAGGAGAGCGTCATCTCGACGCTGGCAGTGCTGCTGGGCACCGAGTCCGCCTCGGCGCTCACGGGGTTGTTCACGCCGCTGACTGCCTACGTTTTCTTGGTGTTCACGCTGCTCTATCCGCCGTGCGTGGCCGCCATCGGCGCGGTGAAAAACGAGCTCGGGCCGAGATGGGCGGCGGCGGTGTTTGTGCTGCAGTGCGTTGTTGCCTGGGTTGTCGCGTTTGCCGTTCGCACGATTGGCCTGGCGCTCGGCTTCGCGTAAGGCCAGCGAGCTGCGTGGTGGCTTGGCGGCGTCGGCCCATATCGTCCGCGCGCAGTTCCGCACGAGCCGAAGAGCCCGGTGGGCTCTTCGTGCGAGTCAGGACTGTTTGAGCACGGATGATATGGGCCGACGCCGAGCTGCAACCTTCGCACGCTCTATGTGGTTAAACCGTGAGGTCTTGACACTCGTTGCGACACTCGGCATACTACCTACTTGCAAACGCACGATTGCTGCCAGAGACAGCCGGTTTCCGCGTGCCCCATTGGACACAAGGAAGTAAAGGGGAGACCCGCCAGCCGAGGTGGTTGAGTTGGTACGTCTTCTCACCCCCGTCGCTCCAGCAGCGCGGGGGTTTCTTTTTCGAGACACACCCCCGCCCACATCCTGGCGGTCGTGCCCGGAAAAGAACAAGAAGGAGGTGTACCACATGCCAAAGCAGTACAAGATCGATGCAGTTGCCGAGATCGAGTCCAAGCTCGAGTCCAACGCTGGCGTTTTCGTCGTGAGCTACAACGGCCTCACCGTTCTTCAGGCTCAGGAGCTTCGCAAGCAGCTTCGTGAGTGCGGCGCTCAGATGAAGGTGTACAAGAACAACCTCGTCCGCATCGCCCTGGAGAACAAGGAGCAGCCCAACCTCGACGAGATTCTCGCCGGTCCGCTCGCTTACGTCTTCTTCGAGGAGGAGCCTGTCAGCGCCGCCAAGGCGCTCAAGGAGTTCGCCAAGAAGTCCAAGGGCGTTCTCGAGATCAAGGGCGGTATCTCTGACGGTCAGGCTGTTACCGCTGCCGAGGTCGACGCCATCGCCGAGCTCCCCAGCAAGGATCAGCTTCTGGGTCAGATCGCCGGTCTCATCAACGGCTTCGCTCGCGACATCGCTGTCTGCGTCAACGGCGTTTCCTCTGGTCTCGCCCGCACCGTTCAGCAGATCTCCGAGCAGAAGGCAGCCTAGTCGGCGGCCTTCGCGCGGCCGCTTGAGGCCGCACCCCTGGCGCACACGCGCTGTACTTTAGTTTGATCTCCCTGCAAGACGCAGGGAAACCGAAAGGACTTAGAAATGGCTAAGCTTACCACCGATGAGATCATCGAGGCTCTGAAGGAAATGACCCTGCTCGAGGCTTCCGAGCTCGTCAAGGCTATCGAGGACACCTTCGGCGTTTCCGCCGCTGCTCCTGCCGCCGTCGTGGCCGGCCCTGTCGCCGCTGCCGAGGAGGCCGAGGAGAAGACCGAGTTTGACGTCGTGCTCGAGGGCTTCGGCGACAACAAGATCCAGGTCATCAAGGTCGTCCGTGAGCTCACCTCCCTCGGCCTCAAGGAGGCCAAGGAGGTCGTCGAGAACGCTCCTAAGGCCGTCATCGAGGGTGCCAAGAAGGAGGACGCTGAGGCTGCCAAGGAGAAGCTCGAGGCTGCCGGCGCTGCTGTCACCCTTAAGTAGTCTTCTGCAGGTGCATCACCTGCGAGCTGCCTGAGCATTTTTAGCTCTGTATAAGGCGGGGTCCACGCACGTGGACCCCGCCTTTTTTCATGCCGCTGTCGCGCGCAGGGTCGACGTCGACCGCTTTATCGGGCGGCACATGCGGCATCGCCGGGGGCTCGAGACATGAAAAACCCCTCGGCACCGATGATGCCGAGGGGTTGAGGCGCACAGCCCGAAAAGGTTTCGTTGGAAACAGGGCGCACGGGCCGAAAGAGTTGCGTGCGAAGCAAGGCGCTACAGCACGGCGGAGGCCACGATGTAGATAACGTACAGGAACACGAAGAACACGCCCTCGCGCCGCGTCATTGTGTGCTTGGTGCCGACGAAGGCAAATCCAACAAGCACCACGGAGAAGATCGCGAGTAGCGCGAAGTCGAGGTTGTAGGTCGTCGCGTACGCGATGGGGGAGAACAGCGCCGGCACGCCCATGACCAGAAGAACATTGGTGATGTTGGAGCCGACGACGTTGCCGACGGCGATGTCGGTGTTGCCTTTGAACGCGGCGACGACACTCGTGACGAGCTCGGGCAGGCAGGTGCCCAGCGCAATGACGGTGAGACCGATGATGCGCTCGCTGATGCCCAGGACCGTGGCGATCTCCACGGAGTTGTTCACAACGTAATCGGCGCCAAACTTGAGCAGCGCGATACCAAAGAGCACGAGCGCGATGGATACGTGCATGCCGCGTGGCTCGTCCTCGTCCTCCTCGTCGTCATCGTCATCCTCGTCCTCGAGCTCGCGGGGTACGAGCTGCGTCTCGGGGTCGAGCTCGTCGTGGCCGCTGTCGCCCTCACGCAGGCCCAGGAACACGGTGTAGCCCATAAAGGCGGCAAACACTGCGAGCAAGATGATGCCCTCGAAGGCCGTGAGCTGGCCACCGGTGTTGGAGAACAGCATGAGCAGCAGCACGGAGACGACGCTCACGGGAATCTCGAAGCGCTGGGTGTGGCGGGCGAGCGGAAGTCGCGTGATGACGGCGCTCATGCCGAGGATGAGCAGCAGGTTTGCCATGCAGCTGCCGGCGACGTTGCCAAACGCCATATCGGCGTGGCCGTCGACAGCGGATACCACGGAGACGACGAGCTCGGGCATGGCCGTGCCCACGGCGACGACGGTGAGGCCGATGACGCGATCGGGCAGACCGACGCGCGCAGCGATCTGGCTCGAGCCGTTTACAAGGAGGTCCGCACCCCAGATGAGGAGCGCGAAGCCGATGATGATAAGTGCAAGTTGCAGGAGCATGTCTGCCTTTCTACGAGATGGTGCATGGACACGGGTGCAGGATGCAAGAAAGAGGGCGCGGAACGCGTACGCTCCGTGCCCTCTTCGTCGTTTATCTGACACGTTTATCTAGATTACCCAGAAATTCACGCGTCGCGCAAGAAATCTGAATCGTATCCGCAGGAAATCTGGGGTTGAGGCGGCTTGCCGCACGGGTTAGTTCGCTTCGACGCCCTCGGTCCATGCGTCGATGTTCTCGATGCGGATGGCATTTGCCACGGCGGCCACCGCGGGGGTTGCGGAGAGTTCGGCGAGCGCGTCGGCCATGGCGCCCTCGCGGCAGGTGTCGGTGAGCAGCACGATCGAGCCGTCTTCGCGGCGCATCACCTGGCTCACGACGATTTCGTGCCTGCCGAGCACCTCGCCGGCCTGCTGTGCGGCGTCGCCCTCATCGTTGGCGATCAGGCGCACATAGTAGCGGGTCTCGAGGTCCTGTACAGTGCGGATGGGCAGCTCGCGCGCGAAGGGCTCGGGCTCGGGCAGCGGACGGGCGCCCGCGGAGATGTTCTCGGCGAGATTCATGATGTCGCCGACGATGGCGCTGGCAGTGGGGAACGCGCCCGCACCGGCGCCGTAGAACATGGTTTCGCCCACGGCGTCGCCAACGACGTACACCGCGTTCATGGCGCCGGAGACCCCGGCGAGCGGGTGGGTGGTCGTGATCATGGCCGGGTGCACGCGGATGTCCACGCCCTCATCGGTCCTGCGTCCGATGGCGAGCATCTTGATGGCGTAGCCAAGTTCGCGCGCCACCTCGATATCCTCCGCGGAGATCTTGCGAATGCCCTGCATATACACATCGTCGGTGGTGATACGGGTGGCAAAGCCGATGGAGGAGAGGATGGCGATCTTGCTCGCGGCGTCGAAGCCGTCGACGTCGGCCGTGGGGTCGGCCTCGGCGTAGCCCAGGCGCTGCGCGTCGGCGAGGACCTCTTCGTAGCCCAGTCCCTCACCCGCCATGCGCGAGAGGATGTAGTTGGTGGTGCCGTTGACGATGCCCGCGATGGCCAGAATCGTGTTGCCCGTGAGGTCGTGCTCGAGCGTGCCAACGATCGGGATGCCGCCTCCGCATGACGCCTCGCAGCGCAGCTGGACGCCGGCGTGCGCGGCTGCCTGCGCGAGCTCGGACATGTGACGGCCGAGCAGGGCCTTGTTGGCGGATACGACGTGCTTGCCCGCGGCGAAGGATTCGGTGAAGATCTCGGTGGCGGGGTGCTCGCCGCCGATGGCCTCGACGACGATGTCGACGCGCGGGTCGCTCACCACGTCATGCCAGTCGGTGGTGAATTGCTCGGCGCTCACGCCTAAGTCGCGCGCGCGGTCTTCGTCGAGGCCGCAGGCGCGAACGATGCGCAGGTCGATGCCGCGGGCAGAGCGATACATGTTGGCATGGGTCTCGATGAGGCGGAAAACGCCCCCGCCGACGGTGCCAAGGCCGACGAGGCCTATGTGTACGGTGCGGTTGGTTCCCTGCATGGTGTGCTCCTCTCTTCCCCTCGGCACGTCCCGCCCAAGGGTAGGCAATTGCATAGGTTGCATTCTACCCTCGAGCGCCGTGGCCAAGCCCCGTCTTAGACGTAACAACTGTGTTACGAGTGCCGGGGCGGCGCACCGCCGGCTGAGCTGCTGGCGCTCGGGGCCGCGCACCGCCCACTGAGTCACCGGCGCTCGGGGCGAATGGCGTCCCTCCCGGCTCCGTCGGCGCGGGAAGCGGCGGGATCGCGATGTACCGGGTAGACGGGAATGCCCAGCTCGTCAACAACAATCGAATTGTTACACCGATATTTCGGGGGAATTTTCAAATACTTTGTTTTGCTAAAGCGTGTAACCTAGAGCAACCGTGAAATAAACATCGCGGGACAGTTCAATGCCGTGCTTTTGCCGGCCTCGTTTGAAAGGAGAGCCGCATGTCGTGCCTCACCGGTAAGTCATTCAATCCTGTAATGAATCGCAGGAGCGTTATCGCAGGCGTAGCAGGTCTGGGGGCAACGAGCATTCTTGCCGGCTGCTCCGATAACGCATCCGAGGGCAGCTCTGGCGCTTCCAACGGCGCGGCCTTCAAGATCGGTACCATCGGCCCGCTGACGGGCGCCGCCGCTTCGTACGGCAACTCCGTGCGCAACGGCGTCGAGCTCGGCTGCAAGGATTTCTCCACCGATGAGTTCCCGCTCACGTCCAAGGCCGAGGACGACGTCGCCGACGGCGAGAAGTCCGTCAACGCCTTTAACAGCCTCGCCGACTGGGGCATGCAGGCGCTCGTCGGCCCCACCACCACCGGCGCCTCCATCGCCGTGGCCGAGGTCGCCAACTCCGACCCCAAGGTCTTCATGATGACCCCGTCCGCGTCCAGCCCTGACGTTACCGCCAACAAGACGTGCGTCTTCCAGGCGTGCTTCAACGACCCCAACCAGGGCGAGAACGCCGCCGTCAAGCTCGCCGAGATGTTCCCCGACGAGAAGTTCGTCGTGTTCTACAACTCCGGCGACCCGTATTCCGCCGGCATTCGCGACGCGTTCGTCGCCAAGGCTGCCGAGCTCAAGCTCGAGGTCGTCGACGAGGAGTCCTTCAAGGACGACTCCCAGACGAGCTTCACCAACCAGCTCACCAAGGCCAAGGACGCCGGCGCCACGATGATCTTTGCCCCCATCTACTACACTCCCGCCTCCGTGCTGCTCACCAACGCCAACGAAATGGGCTACGAGGTCAAGATGATGGGCTGCGACGGCATGGACGGCATCCTGGGCGTCGAGGGATTCGACACCAGCCTCGCCGAGGGCCTCTATCTCATGACGCCGTTTTCGGCCGACGAGGAGAAGAACGCCGACTTCGTGAACGCCTACAAGGCCGCCTATGACGAGGTGCCCGATCAGTTCGCCGCCGACGCATACGACGCGGTCCACGCGATCGTCATGGCCATGGAGGAGGCCGGCCTCGCCATCGACGCCGATCCCGCCGAGATCGCCGAGAAGCTTCCGGCGGCCGTGATCTCCATCAAGGTGGAGGGTCTTACCGGCACCCTCACCTGGAACGACAAGGGTGAGGTCGAGAAGGACCCGATGGTCTATGTCATTCAGGACGGGAAGTACGTAGCGGCGTAAGCGCGCCCGTCCTGCACCAATCGGTGCGCAGATAGAATTACGGGGGACGGGCCTTGGATGCAAGGTTCGTCCCTTTTGCCTGTCGCGCCTGCGGGCGCATTGCATATGAAAGGGGGAGAAGCGCCATGACGGTCTTTCTGCAATATCTTGTGAACGGTCTGTCGATGGGCAGCGTGTATGCCATCATCGCGCTCGGCTACACCATGGTGTACGGCATCGCCAAGATGCTGAACTTCGCCCACGGCGACGTCATCATGATCGGCGCCTACATCTCGTTTTGCGTGACCTCGTATCTGGGGCTGCCGGCGGTCGTGTCGGTGCTCGCCGCCGTCGTGGTGTGCACGGTGCTAGGCATCCTCATCGAGAGGCTTGCGTACAAGCCTCTACGTCAGGCCGGACCGCTCGCCGTCCTGATCACCGCCATTGGCGTGTCGTACTTCCTGCAAAACGCCGCGCAACTCATTTGGGGCGCCACGCCCAAAAACTTCACGTCCATCGTGAGCTTCCAGGTGCCCGCGTTCCTCAAGGCCTACAACGTCTCCGCCGTCTCGCTGGTCACCGTCGTGGCGTGCCTGGTCATCATGGCGGCGCTCATGTGGTTCACCGGCAAGACCAAGATGGGCAAGGCCATGCGCGCCTGCTCCGAGGACAAAGCCGCCGCGCAACTCATGGGCATCAACGTGAACCGCACGATCTCCATGACCTTCGCCATCGGCTCGGCGCTTGCCGCCATCGCCGGCGTTCTGCTGTGCTCCTACAGCCCGGTGCTGCAGCCCACCACGGGCTCCATGCCCGGCATCAAGGCGTTCACCGCCGCCGTCTTTGGAGGCATCGGCTCGATTCCCGGCGCATTCGTCGGCGGCATCCTTCTCGGCATCATCGAGGCGATGGCGCAGGCCTACATCTCCACGAGCCTCGCGAATTCGATTGTCTTCGCCGTGCTGATCGTCGTGCTGTTGGTGAAGCCCGCCGGCCTGTTTGGCAAGTACGTCCCGGAGAAGGTGTAGCGCCATGCCTCAGTTTCTCAAGAACAAGAAGACGCGTCACGACTTCGTGACGTATGGCCTGGTGATCTTGGCGTTCATCGCTGTGAGCTTCATGCAGGCAAACCACATGATCCCCCGCATGATCGCAGGCCAGCTGGTCCCCATCTGCGCCTACATCGTCATGGCCATCTCGCTCAACCTGGTCGTGGGCGTCGCGGGTGACCTCTCTCTCGGCCACGCCGGCTTCATGAGCGTGGGTGCCTACACGGGTATCGTCGCCGCCATGAGCCTTGCCGAGGCCGTCCCCAACGACGGCATTCGCTTGGTCATCGCCCTGTTGGTGGGTGCAGCCTCCGCCGCTCTCGCCGGCTTCATCATCGGCATCCCCGTCCTGCGTCTTTCCGGCGACTACCTCGCCATCGTGACGCTCGCGTTCGGCGAGATCATCAAGGAGGTCGTGACCTGCCTCATCGTGGGCGTGGACGAGCGCGGCATCCACGCTCTGTTCAACCTCACAGGCAAGCTCACCGTTGACGACCTGGGCCTCACCGAAACCGGCTTCGCCATCATCAAGGGCGCGCAGGGCGCCGCCGGCACCGAGACCATCTCGTCATTCTTCGCCGGGTTCCTGCTCGTCATGGTCGCCCTCGTGGTCGTGTTGAACCTCGTGCGCAGCCGCACCGGCCGCGCCATCCTGGCCGTGCGTGACAACCGCATTGCAGCCGAGTCGGTGGGCATCTCCACCACGAAGTACCGCATGATCGCCTTTGTGGTCTCCGCCGCCCTCGCCGGCGCCGCGGGCGCCCTGTTCGGCAACAGCTTCTCCCAGCTCTCCGCCACGAAGTTCGACTTCAACATGTCTATCCTCATCCTGGTGTTCGTGGTGCTGGGCGGCCTGGGCAACATGCGCGGCTCCATTGTGGCCGCGGCGGTGCTCACCATCCTTCCCGAGGCCCTGCGCCAGTTCTCCGACTACCGCATGCTGGTGTACGCCATCGTGCTCATCATCGTCATGATCGCCACGAACAACGACACGCTGAAGAATCTCATCTCCCGCGTGCTGCCCAAGCGCACGTCGCTTGAAGAGGAGGTGCGTGCAGATGCCTAAGTTCGAATTCGAGCGCGGCAAGATGGTGCCGGTGCCCAGCCACTCCATCGTCCCCGAGCGCGACGTCAACTCCGTCCCGGTCCTCGAGGCGCTGCACCTGGGCATCGACTTCGGCGGCCTCAAGGCGGTTGACGACTTCAACCTCACCATCGGCAAGACCGAGATCGCCGGCCTCATCGGCCCCAACGGTGCGGGCAAGACCACGGTGTTCAACCTCCTCACAAAGGTGTACGCGCCCACCCGCGGCACGATTCTGCTCAACGGCAACGACACGAGCGGCAAGAGCGTCAGCCAGGTGAACCGCATGGGCATCGCCCGCACGTTCCAAAACATCCGCCTGTTCAACACCATGACAGTCGAGGAGAACGTCAAGGTGGGCCTGCACAACACTAAGGCGTACCCCACGCTCTCGGGCATCCTGCGCGCGCCGTCGTACTGGCGCCGCGAGGCAGAGGCGCATGAGAAGGCGCTCGAGCTGCTGTCCATCTTCGACATGCAAGATCTCGCGAATCACCAGGCGGGCAGCCTGCCCTATGGCGCCCAGCGTCGTCTGGAGATCGTCCGCGCGTTGGCGACCAACCCCAGCCTGCTGTTGCTCGACGAGCCCGCCGCGGGCATGAACCCGTCCGAGACGGCCGAGCTCATGGAGAACATCGTCAAGATTCGCGACACGTTCAACATCGCCATCATGCTCATCGAGCACGACATGAGCCTCGTCATGAACATCTGCGAGGGCATCTGCGTGCTCAACTTCGGCAAGGTCATCGCCAAGGGCACCGCCGAGGAGATTCAGAACAACGACGCCGTCATCGAGGCGTATCTCGGCAAGAAGGAGGCGTAAGGACCCATGAGCGATCGCATTCTCAACGTCGAGAACATCAATGTGTACTACGGGGCGATTCACGCGATCAAGGATGTCTCCTTCGAGGTGTTCGATGGCGAGATCGTCGCCCTCATCGGCGCGAACGGCGCCGGCAAATCCACCACGCTCAAGACGCTCTCCGGCCTGCTGCGTTCCACCACGGGCTCCATCGAGTTCATGGGCGAGGACATCATGCACACCGCCGCCGACAAGCTCGTCGCGCGCGGGCTGGCGCACGTGCCCGAGGGCCGTCGCGTGTTTCAGCAGATGACGGTTGAGGAGAATCTCGAGATGGGTGCATACACGCGCCCCAACTCCGAGATCGCCCCCGGCCTCGAGCTCGTCTACGATCATTTCCCCCGCTTGAAGGAGCGCCGCCGTCAGGTAGCTGGTACGCTGTCGGGCGGAGAGCAGCAGATGCTCGCCATGGGTCGCGCCCTGATGAGCTCGCCCAAGCTCCTCATGCTCGACGAGCCCTCGATGGGTCTGGCTCCCATCCTCATCGAGCAGATCTTCCAGATCGTGAAAGACCTACACGCCGCCGGTACGACGATTTTGCTCGTTGAGCAGAACGCCCAGATGGCGCTGTCGATCGCCAGCCGCGCCTACGTCATGGAGACGGGCAAGATCACCTTGTCCGGCACCGGCGACGAGCTCCTGCACAACGACGACGTCCGCCGCGCCTACCTCGGCGGCTAATGTGCAATTTGGGGACGGGTGCACTTTTATACATCGCGCCCGTCCGCTCATATTGACCCTCCGCGCCCTCCGCTATGCCATCCAGCGGAGGGCGTGGTTGGTTTTAGCCTGCGCGGTCGGTTTCGGATTAGATTCTCGAAGCTCGTGCCTGCTCTTTCTATTACAGTTGAGGGGTTGAAAACCCGATAGCGTGTCCCGGGACAAGTGCGTTGCCGGCGGTGCGGGCGACTGCCTGACCGCGCACGCCGCCGCGAGCTTCCCGGTGTCTCCGCCCCGTTCATGGCGGGTATCGCCGAGGTCGAGGTCAAGAAGGCGACGGGCAAGGTGAGTCTCGTCGATTACGTGGGCGTTGTCGATTGCGGCACCATCGTGAACACTGCGCCCGCCATCGCGAGTGCCGTGGCGCATGCGACGGGTGCCTGCGCCCGCGAGCTGCCCATCACGCCCGAGAAGGTGCTCCTCGCCGAGCGCCCGTAGGGCGGGCTACGCCGGCGCTGCCCGAGCCGAGCCAAGTGCGGGCACACGTTGACACAGTGGGTAGGAATGTCGAATTATCGCCCTCAAACGGGTCCGCTTTTCGACATTCCTACCCTTCTACCGTGAGAGGAAGGCACCATGCTGTTTGAGTATTGCGCCGAGAACTGCACCAACATCAAGGCTGCCCTGCGCGCGGGCGCCGACCGCGTCGAGCTCTGCGACAACCTTGCGCAGGGTGGCACCACGCCGTCTGCGGGCGTGATCGAGCAGGCCGTCGCGCTTGTGCGCGCGCATGAGGGCGCCGAGGTGCGGGCGATCATCCGCCCGCGCGGGGGCGACTTCGTCTACTCCGCCTTTGAGTTCAAGGCCATGGAGACCGACATCCGCTACGCCGGTGCGAACGGCATTGACGGCGTGGTGATCGGATGTCTCAAGCGCGCCGGGAAGGGCGCTGCCTACGAGCTCGACCTCGAGGGCACGGAGCGGCTCATCAAGGTCGCCCGCAGCGTGGGGGAGATGCGCGGTCGCGATCTGGGCATAACGTTCCACATGGCCTTCGACGAGCTCGACCCCCAGTCCCAGCTCGAGGCGATCGACGCCCTGGCAACACTCGGCGTCGACCACATCCTTACGCACGGCGGCCCTGCAAACACCCCCATCGATGAGAACTTCGCGCAGCTCAAAGCCTGTATCGAGCGTGCGGCTGGACGTTTGGTTATCCTGCCCGGCGGCGGTGTCACGCATGAGAACGCATCGGCCGTGGCCGAGGCCCTGGGCGTCGAGGAGCTGCACGGCACCAAGATCGTGCCGCTGTCCCGTCGCTAACGGGCCTGCGCTCGCCGCCTCGCGCAATATTGCGCCGACCCTCGACGGCTTCCTCCCGCGCCACCGCCTCGCGCCGACCCTCGACGGCTCCCGGTTACGCCGACGCCTCACGACCGTGCCCGCCCGCGCAAGCCGTCACCGCATCTGCGAAGGCTATCGACCCCAGGAGCCTTTCATCGCCATGCGCCCGCGCCGCACGAGCTCAGCCTCGGCGGCGCGTTCGTTTTCGGTGAGACGCGTCATGACGCGCCCGAAGACCGCGGCCAAAAGCTGCTGAAAAATGGTCCCGCACATGACAGGGAACACCACCTCGCCGGGAAAATACTGCGTTGCGATGACGGCTCCCGAGGAGATGTTGCGCAGACCGCAATCGAACCCCATGGTCACGAGTGTGGCAAAGGGCTGGTGCAGCAGGCGGGCGGCGACCATGCCCAGCACGAAGCCGCTGCTGGCGAACAGCAGGATAAACAGCGCGACCCCGGCGCGCTCCCAATTCATGTGCAGGACGTACTCGCTCATCTCGGTGGAGTTCGCGGTGATGATGACGATGAGCAGGACCTTGCAGAGCGGATCGAGCGCGGGGGAGAGCGTCTCGTGGCCCCATCCGCGCGAGAGGTCGTTGATGGCCATGCCCACAAGCGCCGGCAGCGCGATCATGAACACCATGTTGACCATCATCCCGACCGTGTCCATCTCGATGCTCGCGCCCATGAGCACCTTGAGCGTGAAGGGAATGGTGAAGGGCGACAGGACGGTGGAGACGAGGATCGCGCTGAGCCCGAGCGCGGTGTTGCCGGAGAACATGCCGACCCACATGAAGCTTACGATGCCGATGGGCACGCTGTACTCCAGCAGGATGCCCGTGATGATGTGCACGCTGCCGGCAAAGGCGATCGATGCGAGGGCGTAGGCGACGGTCGGCATGAGCACGAGCGTCACGCCCAGGATGACGAGGAGGGGCAGAGGATGGCGCACTGTCTCGACGAGTTGATGGAACGTGTTGTTGAGCGATCCCTGGAAGGTCATGAAGGCGAATAGGACCGGGACGATCGTTTCGATGGGGCCGAACACGTTGGGGAGCAAAACGCCGACGGCAACGCAAAACGGAACGATCAGCGGCATGCGCGCGCCGATTGCCTTGCCCATTCGTTGCCATGCGTCCATGAGGCTCCCTTCGCCGACCTGACTGAGTGTTCAGGATAATCCCTGTCTGCGCCGATCGCCCCGGCATCGATGACGCGTAATGCGTTTGTCATCGGCGCCGGGCCACGGCGGCGCCAGGGCGCGGTGGCGGCGCCAAGACGCGGCGATGCTGGGGCTGCTGCGGCGCCGGGCCAC